>Ga0209578_10000082_pt1 | contig 222675 bp, 164 predicted proteins | sample tdAd472_FD_187127 | JGI IMG/M metagenome (GOLD analysis project Ga0209578, IMG submission 187127) | Marine sediment microbial communities from the Atlantic coast under amendment with organic carbon and nitrate - tdAd47.2 (SPAdes)... | ecosystem: Environmental > Aquatic > Marine > Coastal >... | reverse complement strand
AACCGACGGCGACCGCTGAGTCGGCTTCCGAATCAGGGAAAGACACCGAGTTCATGGACATTCAGGGATGGCAAGATTCAGGAAGCCGGGTATCGATCAACGGACGATCCCTTTTCGTGAGGGACTCCGATGCTGACGGGGGTAGCGGCAAACCGGCATTGGTCATCCTGCATGGATACCCGACCTCGTCCCATGACTACCACATGGTGTTCGAAGGCCTTGCCCGCGAGTTCCGGGTCGTTGTGCATGACCACGTGGGCTTCGGTTTGTCGGACAAGCCACGGGACTACTCATATTCGATATTCGAACAGGCCGACATGGCCACCGCGCTCTGGCAGCGGCTCGGACTGGAGTCCATCCGGGTGTTTGCCCATGATTATGGCACCAGCATCGCAACGGAGCTTCTGGCCCGTGCAAACGAGGGTTCGGCTTTGACGCGCATCGAGTCCATGGTCCTGTGCAATGGCAGCGTCCACATTGAACTGGCCAGGCTTCGCCTCATCCAGAAGTTGTTGCGCAATCACGTTTCGGGGCCTTTGGTCGCCCGAATGACCAATCAGCGTGTATTCAACAGGAACATGCGGAAGCTGTGGCATGACGGTGGCTCCCTTTCATCCGCCGAACTGGATGGGATGTGGCACCTGCTGACGAGGGACGGCGGGAAGGCCGTTTTGCCGCGGATAACCCAGTATCTGAGGGATCGCGTCACGTACTGGGATCGTTGGGTCGGAGCGCTCCAGCAAGCCACCATTCCGCTGGGATTCCTCTGGGGATCGTCCGACCCCATCGTGGGTGCTGGCGTCGCCCGCGTTCATCATGAGGAAGCACCGGGCAGCGTGTTGACGCTTCTGGAGAATGTGGGGCACTATCCCATGCTGGAGGCTCCAGAAATGTGGAAGGGTGCCTTGATCGAAATGCAGCAAAGCCTGGTGGACCATGAAGGATGAATCGAATGGATACGAAGCGATCGCATTGGACTACATGGCTGTCCGGAGTGGTTCGATCGGGACGCAGCCGGTAAGGGAGTGGGCCGGAACGTTGCCAGCAGGTACCCGCATCCTGGACCTTGGCTGTGGTCACGGGCTGCCGATTGCCAGGGCCCTTGCAGAAGATGGATTCCGACTCTGCGGGGTGGATGCTTCGCCCACGCTTCTGGAAGCCTACCTCGGGAATGTCCCGGGCGCCCTGACGGAATGTGCACGAGCGGAAGAATCCGGCATGTTCGGGCAGACATTCGACGGGATCATGGCATGGGGGCTGCTCTTCCTGCTTGAACCAGCCGACCAGGAAACGGTCATTGGCCGGGTGGGAGCAGCCCTCAATCCACTCGGTTCGTTCCTGTTCACGGCACCTGCCGAGAAAGCAGAGTGGCCTGACAACCTCACGAAACGGAAGTCGTTTTCTCTTGGCGCTTCCCGGTATGAATCGCTTCTTGCTGAAAGCGGAATGGACCTGGCGTCCCGCTTCGAGGACGAGGCCGGCAACCACTACTACATCGCCAGAAAGAGAGGGTACAGGAAGCCGATTTGAACGAAGGTTCGAGTAGAGCCGGGTGGGACCTTCCTGCGCTGTATCTTCGGATCTCGCCCCTTCAAAACCAGTTTTCCACCATGGTAGAAGAACGAAAAGGAATTGGCACCGGTCTGGTGCTCGGCATCGTGTTCGGAATCATTTTCGACAATATTGCCCTGGGCATTGTCTTTGGATTGGTGTTCGGAGCCGCCTTCGACAAGAAGCAGAAGTCCAAGCATTCAGAAGAAGAATGACAGCGGCATCGTGAGTCCACCATCCACATACCTTGCGCCACGAATGATGAGCCGTGTCGGATGGACGGTCTTCATGTTGGCGATGCTGGCCTTATTGCTGAACGGCAATCCGGCGTGGTCGCAGGTTGTCGAGGAGACGCCTTCGTCCCGTCTGGCCCTCTTCCTGGACTGCGATTTCTGCGACGAGACATTCATCCGTCAGGAAATGGCGTTTGTCGATCATGTCCGGGACAGGGAGGTCGCTGATGTGCATGTCCTCATCACCCGGGAAAGCACGGGATCGGGTGGGCGTTCCTACATCCTCGATCTGATCGGGCTGCGCTCGTTCGAGGACCTGTCGTTCACCACCCGTTTCACAACACCTGCCGACGCCACGGACTCCGACGCCAGGGAGAGACTCCTCGGCAATCTTCGGGCCGGCCTTGTGCCCTACCTGATGCAGACGCCTCTGGGCGATCGTATCCGCGTGGACATCGCCGAGAGCGAAGGCGTGGAAACGGTCCCAACGGCCATGCAAGAGGATCCGTGGGACTACTGGACCATTGAGATGTACGCCGACGGGAGCGCGGATTACGAGTCCAATCAACAGTCCTTTGACACGCGATACGGTGTTTATGTCAGTCGCGTAACCGAGGCCTGGAAACTCCAGTTGCGACCCTTCTTCAATTACAACTACGATCGGTTTGATCGCGGCGACCGACGGATTGAGAGCACGGCCCGAAGGGATGGATTCACCAGTTATGCGGCCAAGAGCATTTCACCGCATTGGTCCCTCGGGGCGTACGGCGATATCCTGACATCGACCTATTCCAACGTGGACTGGCGCTATCGATTCATGTCGGCAGCCGAATGGAGTCTGTACCCCTATCGGGAGGCCACGCGGCGGCAGTTGACGGTCGCCTACCGGCTGGGAGTATCGCACATCACGTACGAGGATGTGACCATCTACGACGAAACGGAACAGGTCCTGCCCCAACACCTGTTGAATGCCGACTACGAGGTCGTTCAGCCGTGGGGGGAGATCGAGATCGGGGCCATTGCCTCCCAGTATCTGCACGACACTTCCCGCTACAGCCTTGAGTTCGAAGCGGAATTCGATGTACGCGTCACTCGCGGGCTGTCGATCGAGATTGGAGGCTCCCTGGAATTGATCCACGACCAGATCAATCTGCCCAAGGGCGACGCCGATCTGGAGGAAGTCCTTTTGCGCCGTCGTCAGCTGGAAACGAACTATGAGGCGGGTTTCAGCTTCGGTTTCCGTTATCGATTCGGCTCGGTCCTGAACAACGTCGTCAATCCGCGATTCAATGGGATAGGCAATCGTGACCGTTTTTGAGGATTACCATGGAAGAGAACACCGGTTTCTGCCCCGTGTGCGGCCGTCAGCACGTTCCCGGACCGTGCCCCATCCCGTTCGTTGAACCCGAGTCCCCGGCCTGGGAATCGGACCAATACCGGAAACTGGGGTATGGTGGGTTGGCGACGGGAGTTGTGGTATTCATCATTGCCGTACTTGCTGACCTGGGCTCGATGCCTTTTTTGGCGGCCGGATTTTTTTTCCTGATGATGGGCACAGCTGGGCTCGTGGTGGCGCATCAGAAGAAAGCGGGTGCTTGAAGGCACCGCAACACGTGCAATTCAGCAGGGTGATCGTTCATGAAACGGTTTGTTGCAGCGGGACTGATGGCTCTTCTGATCGGATGCGACAGCTCCGACCCTATGGGTGAATCGGATATGCGGGTGGACGACGGTCCCGGGGAAAATGGGTCCCCTGAACTGCGGGCCGAGGATGCACGGTTCGCCATGGCTGTGGACTTTGATGACTCTGTCTCGGTGTACGTTGGTCGTTTGGGTTCGCTGGGCGCGGTCGAACGTGTATCGACAGGTTCGTGGAACGAGCCCTTGGCTCTGCAGCAGGGAGGGGAGAGGCTGCTTTTCATCAACCCCGGTTCAGACTGCGCACCGGAGCAGCTGGACCTGACGACAGGAGAGGGGAGCGACAAGCCGAATGCCGGTTCGTTGTGTACCGTCCGGTCCAAGCATGTGATGTGGCCGGCTTCATCCGTCAGCGTCCTTCTTGATGCGTATGAACACATCGGATTCCTCCCCGACGTATCGACCATGAATCTGGAGACGGGTGCCATCAGCGAGCTACTCCAAGGAGCATTTCCGCTGGCGCTCAGCGGAGATTCCCTGCTGGTCGCTTTCCCCGGATCTTTGCCTGCCAACGACCATCGATTCGGAATATACAGCCTGAGTACGGCCCGAGTGCTGGACGCACAGGATCCTCCCTCAATGCGTTTCAGGACTGGTTTACCCATGGACCCTGAACTCTCTGCCGATCTCGATTCCCATCTGGGGATGATCGTCCATGTTGTGCGCAGTGGCTCCTCAAGTCAACTCTTTGTGGGCCGATTCGATGAGGAAGCACCTGCCATGGTCTATTCGACGGACGACGAAATCCACTCGGTCAATATGGGTTCGGATGGTTATGTATACATGGCAGTGCACCCGGATCCGGGTCGCCTGGGTGGGGCCCGGATCGAGCGAATCCGGATTCTGGGCGACAATGTGAACTACCGACCGGAGATACTGCTGGAAGAGGGGGACATTCCGGGATCCATCGGGATGGGGTGGGCCGTTTTTGAATGACGGCTGAGAGGTCAGGCAATACGCTGTGGGTGGTACCTTGGCAACCTCTTGCAATGCTTTCAGCCCCCAACGGAAATTCGCGCGGGCATCCATTTTCAGAATAGTCCCATGTCCTTGAACCCTTTTTGTCGCCTGATCAGGATCGGAGTGTTTGCAGCCGCAGTATTGGGTCTGACGGGTTGTGGACCGCGAATGGGTGAAGAACACGATGCCGTGGTCCCTGCCGATACACTGCGCATTCTGGCCTACAACATCCACCACGGAGAGGGGATGGATGAGGTCATTGATCTGGAACGGATTGCCACCCTCATCCGGGATGTGGATCCGGATCTGGTCACTCTGCAGGAGGTTGACAGCGTGGTGGCCCGTACCGGGGGCGTGGATCAAGCGGCCGTGCTGGGCGAACTGACGGGTATGCAGCCCATCTTCGGTCGGTTCATGCCGTACCAGGGGGGAGCGTACGGTATGGCATTGCTGTCCAGACTGCCCATCACCAGCAGTCAAAATCTGCGTCTGCCCGACGGGGATGAGCCGCGCACGGCCGTTGCAGCCACGGTCGAGCTTCCCAGTGGCCGACATGTCCGGCTCGTTGGCATCCACTTCTACAGGACCGAAACGGAGCGATTGGCCCAGGCTCAGAGCTTGGAGGAACAGTTGGCAGGCCTCGACCATCATCCAACTATCCTGGCCGGCGATTTCAACTCGACTCCTGAGGACTCCGTGATGACGCACCTGCGATCCGGGTGGCATGTGGTGGACAAGGGCGACGATCGTCTGACGTTTTCCTCATTCGATCCGGTCAAGGAAATCGACTATTTCATCTGGCGGCCCGAGCGCGCGTTTTCGCTTCTGGACCAGCATTTACTCGACGAGCCCGTCATCTCAGATCATCGGCCCCTTGTCATGGAAGTACTGGTTGGAGGCGACGCTTCTGACGCATCCGACTCTCCACGGTAGCCGGCCCAATGCTTAGTTTGCGTCCTGATTTCCGGCAATCATCACCCTCTATTGAATGAAGCGCGAACGACAGCTGACGCCGCTGCAGGCCAGGCTCTACGAGATCATTTTCGAGGCTGAATCCCCCTTGGGGAAACGGTTCGACATCGGGCTGATGATCATGATCGTGGCCAGCGTGATCACGGTCTTCCTGGAGAGCATTCCTTCGCTGCGGGCCGAATACAGCCAGGTTTTCTTCGTGCTCGAATGGATGTTCACTGTGTTCTTCACGGTGGAATACATCCTGCGCATCTACTGCTCGCTGCGTCCCATCCGCTACATCCGCAGTTTTTACGGCGTCATTGATCTCCTGTCCATTCTGCCCACGTACCTGAGCCTGCTCATTCCGGGTTCGCAGGTCGGGGCCGTCATCCGCATCCTTCGTCTCCTCAGGGTGTTCAGGATTTTCAAACTGGACAACTTCCTGCATCAGGGGGATGTCATCGGACGTGCGCTGTTGCGCAGCCGCCGGAAGATTGCCGTCTTCATCTACGCCGTGGTACTGCTGGTCATCGTTATCGGATCGCTCATGTACCTGATCGAAGCCAACGGACCGGCCGCGCATCAATTCGACAGCATCCCGCGAAGCATTTACTGGGCCATTGTCACCATCACGACGGTAGGGTATGGCGATATCAGTCCGGCGACCACGCTCGGCCAGTTGATTGCGGCCATGGTCATGATTGCCGGGTACGCCATCATTGCAGTTCCCACGGGTATCGTATCCGCTGAGTTCGTGGCGGCAAACCGGGAAAACAATTCCCTGGTCTGTCCGCATTGCATGGAAGAGGGGCACGACGACGATGCCCAGCATTGCAAACACTGCGGCGGAGCACTGCTTCGGCACCTGATGGAAGAGGCCGGTGTGTCCACATCTTCGTGACCCCATCGCTGCGATTCCAATCGAAACCTGAATTCCATGACGACCCGTCGACAATTCCTCAAGACTGCCTCGCTGGCGTCAGCGGCCATCGCCTTTCCAACTTCGGTTGGCGCTTCTTCGATCATTCCGCGAGCCTTCGGGTCTTCGCGCGCGGTGGATGAGGACTTCTGGGAAGACGTGGCCTCCCGATACGACGTCACCCCCGAAATCACCAACCTCGAGGGAGGCTACTGGGGGATGATGGCACGTCCGGTCCTGGAGGCGTTCAAGGAGCATACAGAGCGCGTCAACCGGGAGAGTTCGTACTACGCACGCACACGCTTCGGTCGCGACGTAACCGGCATTCTGGAGCGGGTGGCGGCTACGCTGGGCGTCGGACCGGGAGAGATCGCCTTTTCACGCAATGCCACGGAGGCGTTGCAGGCTCTGATCAGTCAGTACAATCGCCTGGATTCGGGGGATACGGTGATGTATGCCGACCTGGATTACCCGGCCATGCAGCAGGCCATGGATGAACTGGCCACGCGTGAGGGGGCGCAGGTGGCTACACTGGTCATTCCCGAACCGGCGACAAGCGTTCGGCAGGTCGTGGATGCATACGAGGAGGCGTTGGATGCGCATCCCGGTACACGATTGCTGCTCTTGACCCACGCCAACAACAAGACGGGACTGATTCATCCCGTGAAGGAAATCACGACGCTGGCCCGCTCCCGTGGCGTGGATGTCATCGTCGACGCAGCGCACTCCTGGGGACACGTACCCATCGATCTGGACGGTTGGGGCGCCGACTACGTGGGCATGAACCTGCACAAGTGGATTGGCGCGCCCATCGGGGTGGGGGCCATGTATATCCGTTCTTCAGGTCTTGACGGTATTGATCGGGCGCATGGAGATCCCGGACCCTTGGATTCCATCCGGAGTCGCCTGCATACGGGGACAATGAATTTTGCCACGATCCTGTCCGTGCCGGACGCCCTGGATTTCCAGGAATGGGTCGGGTGGGAACGCAAGTACGAGCGCGTACGCTATTTGCGCGATCTGTGGGTGCGCGAAGCCCGGGACATCCAAGGTGTTGAGGTGTTGACGCCGGATGTTGACGGACTGGTGGGATCCATCACCGGTTTCCGTCTCAATGGCTGGACATCGGGTGATGCCAATCGGGAGGTGGTTCGTCGTTTGGCCGAAGACCATGGCATCTTTACCGTCGCTCGCACCGGCGTGGCAGCAGGCGATTGCGTTCGGGTTACCCCGGCCCTGTACAATCTTCCAACCGATCTGGACAAACTGGTGACCGCGCTTCGGACGCTGGCCACCTGACCAAACACGACATCACCCATGAATGGACTCTCGAAGGGACTGAACCTGGTTTTCGTTGGATTCCTGATGGCTGCGGGGACCGTCCATGCGCAGTCCGATCTGCTTTCCCGATCTGAGGTAACCGAGGCATTTGATCGAATCGAGGCTTCGTATGCACAGTATGTAGACCTTCAGATCGCCATCTCGGAAGTACCGGCTCCGCCGTTTGGTGAGGCGGAGCGGGCCTTGTTCATGCGGGATCAGTTTCGGAGTCGCGGCCTAGAGAGTGCGACCATCGACGATGCCGGGAATGTGGTTGCCATCCGCCCGGGGTCGGGTGACAGGACGTTGGTGCTCAGCGCCCATCTGGATACAGTCTGGCCCATGGAGACGGATGTCACGGTCCAGCGGGAGGGCACACGCCTGACCGCACCCGGCATCCTTGATGACGCGGTCGGTTTGGTATCCCTCTTGGCCCTTCTCGATGCGTTGGAGCAAGGAGATTTTGAGACGGAGACCAACCTGTTGTTTGTCGGAACCGTCGGAGAGGAGGGCATTGGAGACCTGAAAGGCGTCAAACATCTGTTTCGCGAGAGTCCGTTTGCGGGAAATATCGACGCGTTCGTGTCCATCGACGGCGCCGGACCTGCCCGCATCGTGACGGGGGCCACGGCCAGCAAGCGGTATCGGGTGACGGTAACCGGGCCGGGAGGGCACAGTTACGGTGCGTTCGGCATCGTCAATCCGGCTCACGCCCTGGGCAACATCATTTCCCACTTCACCTCGATGCCCGTGCCGTCCGATCCGAAGACCACCTACAGTATCGGGCGCATCGGTGGCGGTACCTCGGTCAACACCATTCCTCAGGAAGTCTGGATGGAAGTGGACATGCGTTCGACCAGCAACGAGGCGTTGGACGCTCTGGAAGAACGATTCCTGGCGGCCGTTGAGATGGGTGTCGAGCAGGAAAACCTGTTCCGCTCTGCATCAGGAACGAAGCTGACGGTCGATCCGAAGCTGATCGGGGACCGGCCAACCGGCCAGACTGCAGAGACGTCCGCGCTTTTCAGAGCGGCTGCGGAATCATCCCGGTTGGCTGGATTCGAGCCGTCCACAGGTACCTCAAGCACGGATTCCAACATCCCCATGAGCATGGGCATTCCGGCGGTGACGATCGGGGGTGGGGGCACGGGTGGCGGCGCCCATCGCCCGGAAGAGTGGTACGACTTCAAGGATGCGCATCGTGGTGTCCAGCGCCTGCTGGCCATGGTACTCCTCTACGACGCGTTTGCGGCTGAGACTCCATGATGGGTTTCGGCAGAACACCGGAAGATGATGCACTGGTGCGGCTGCACGGGTTGCTGAATTACCAGGTCGGATCGGCCTTGCTGGCGAGTCTGGTCTTTCTCTTGCCCATCGGCATCGTGACCTCCGGACTGTACCTGATTGCTGCCCTGTTGACCCCCCTCATGCTGGTGTTGCTCTATCGTGCCCGTTGGTTCGGATGGATGGCTGCATTCGTGGTGCTGGTGGGGGCCGGATGGCTGGGGCCACGTCTCGTGTCGCTGGACCCGCGCATGATCCAGACAGCCCATTCCGTCGGCCTTTTCGTCCCCTTTTATTTCTATTGCTGGATCTTGCGCTGGGTAGTCGGAGACAAGGTGTCCGAGATCAAGGGAATGGAAGAGATGGCGCGCCCGGACGCTGTCAATCGACAGAAAATGGGGCGCTGATCGCTTTTTGTCAGGGAGCCGTCCTGCGCTCGTGTTTGACCCAGTCGACCTCCATGGTCCAGGTGGTGTCCATGGGGGAGGCATCGATCTTGGCAAAGTTCAGGATGGCGAACATGGGCTCGGAAATGACATTGCCCAGGCTGTCATTGCGGGCCACTTCCACGCCATCGCGAAGGAAAATCAGGTCATCACCCTGCCATTCCACACCGTATTCGTGGTATTCGGCAAGATTGGCCTCCAGGTCGCGCTGATAGGTCCACCAGTCCCCGTTGCATGGCTGGTCCTGGAGTTCGATGATGGAGCGGGACACGTACTTGTTGGCCGGGGCGGCCGTGCCGTGATGTTCGAAGACATCGATTTCTCCTGAACCGAATTGGGGCCAGCACACCGTCTCGTCGTCTTCCTGCACAGGCGGCTCGTTGTTGCGGGCGCCGAGCAGCCACCAGGCGGGAAACATGCCATTCGTACCGCTGCCTTCTACCCGCAGTCGGGCCGTCCACCGGCCTTTGCTGAATTCTTTCAGGTTCTTGGAGGCAATGCGTCCCGCCACGTACTGCGTGGGAGGATGCTGCTCGTCCTGCTTGCTCATGTTGTCGCACTCGACGGGCTCGCCGAGGTCGATGACCCGGACCTTGAGCGTGCCATCAGAGACTTCCCGCGTGCCATGTTCTCCGTTACGGAGGTAGCACTGGTCCTCATTGTTGACCCACAGGATCTGATCCTGCCAGTTCTCCGGATTGAACGTGTCGAAGTCATCGAAAAACGTGGTCTCCCAGGCGGAATCCGCCGCAAAAGCCGATGGTTCTTCGCCAGAAGCACAGCCCGCAAAGGTCAAGATGGAAAGGCCGGCAAAAAGAAGGGCAGAAGAGAGGAGCGAAGGCCGTGAGTGCATGGTCGTGGCGAAGTGATGGGTGGGGAATCGTGCTTGATCCGGAACGAGGCACTATAATTTAGGGTCCGAAGCGACGAATCACATCCGGGTGGGCGGTACCCACTATTCGGGGGTTCTCGGCTGTCCTCATCAAGGAAACGCAACGTAGCCATGCGACTCGAACGATACATCTCTCTCATTATCGTGGTGATCCTGTTTGGGGCAGGTTGCACTGCCGAACGTGAGGCCCTTTTCGACGAAACGGTTTGGGTTGAGCAAGCCCAGACATCACTCATGCCTTTCAAGCAGGGTTTGATGGGCGCATTGAAGGCAGGCATGCAGGAGGGCCCTGAAGCCGCCATTGAGGCGTGTCGGCTTCAGGCGCCGACGATCGGGGAAGCCGTACAGTCCGACCGGGTTGCCATGGGAAGGACCAGCCACAAGTTGCGCAATCCCGACAATGCGCCAAGGGATTGGGTGGCGCCGTTGCTTCAGTCCTACGTGGACGCGCCCGGAAAGCAAGGTCCGGAAGTGGTCCGGCTCTCAGGCGGTCGCGTGGGATATGTCGAACCCATCATCATGCAGGCCATGTGTCAGACGTGTCATGGCACGACGGTTTCTCCCGAGGTCGAGAGCCTGTTGGCAACCCACTATCCCAACGATGAGGCCCGGGGATTTGCCGAGGGGGATTTTCGTGGACTGTTCTGGGTAGAATTCGAGGGTGGCTCCGAAACAGAAGAACAGGGTGGATAGCGTCCAGGTGCTACGATTCGCGATGGAGAGCCGGGTAGAGCGCCTTGAACCGGATGCAGGCTTCCTCATATGCGGCTGACATGGCCGTGTCCGGTTCGACAACCTTCCCCGTCCGGACGGTAGCAACGGTGGCTTCTGCGCAGTCCCTCCAGTGTCCGATCCCGATGCCAGCCAGCATGGCTGCCCCCAGGGCGGCGCCTTCGGTTGTGGTGGTCGTGACCAGGGGAACCTGCAGAACGTCTGCAATGATTTGCCGCCAGAGCGGACTGTTCATGGCACCTCCGCTGGCCCGCAGCTCGGCAGGCCGGGGGATGCCTGCATCCGAGAGCAGGTCCAGATTGTCCTTCAGTCCGAAGGCAACCCCCTCCAGGATGGCCCGGGTGATGTGACCTCGGGAATGAGCGAGCGAGAGACCGGCAAAGGCTCCCCTTGCGGATGGATTGGCGTGCGGCGTGCGTTCGCCGCTCAGGTAGGGAAGGAAGGTGATGCCCTCGGCCCCGGGGCTTGTCCCGGAAGCTTCTTCCATGAGCGCGTCGAACGACGTCTCGGGAGCAAAGGTGTCCCTGTACCACTGAAGGCTTCCCGCAGCGGACAGCATGACACCCATCACGTGCCACAGATCGGGAAGCGCATGCGGGAAGGCGTGGATGCGTCCGCGAGGATCCACGGTTGGACCGGTGGCAGGTGCAAAGATGACACCCGAAGTGCCAATGGTCAGCGCGAATGTATTCGTGATTGTGGCGCCGACGCCGACAGCCTGCGCCGCCTGATCACCACCGCCGGCGACCACCGGGCAGCCTTCGGGAAGCCCCGTCGCGCTGGAGGCGTCGGCGCCGACCCTGCCCGTGATTTCCGTTCCTTCGTGGGTTTTCGGCAGCCAATCCGCCGGGATCTCCAGGGCGTCCAGAACCGCCCGGGACCAGTCCCGGCTCCGGATGTCCAGCAGGAGGGTTCCGCCGGCTCCGGCTCGGTCCGTGGCCAGGGCGCCCGTCAACCGGAATCGGATATAGTCCTTGGGCAGCAGCACGTGGGCAATCCGATTGTACAGATCTGGCTCGTGTTTGCGCATCCAGAGCAGCTTCGGGGCCGTGAATCCTGCAAAGGCGTCGTTCCCGGTGTGCTGCACGAGTGTTTCACGGCCAAGCAGAGCGCGGATTTCGTCGCATTCGGCCTCTGATCGCCCGTCATTCCACAGGATGGCCGGGCGGATGACGCGGTAGTGCGCGTCCAGCGCTACAAGTCCATGCATCTGCCCGGTCAACCCGATGCCCTTGATGTCGGAGGCATGACAGGCCGATTCCGCCAACGCGTGCTTGATGGCTTGCCGGGTGGCCTGCCACCATTCATCAGGGTCCTGCTCGCTCCAGCCTGCCCTCGGCGTCTGCAGGGTGTGGGATGCCTTGCCGATGGCTCGGACACGCCCTTCCTGGTCCAGGATCAGTGCCTTGGTGGCCGTTGTGGATACGTCAATGCCGAGAAACATGAATCAATGTTCAGCGAGTTTGGTTATGCCGCGAATTTTCGTTGGACCCATGCAAGGGCTCCGGCCACGCAGGCACCGAAAATGAGACCTTCCAACCCGGCCAGTGCGGCCTCGGTAACCCGGCCGAAGGGGATGCCTCCAAAGAGGGAGGCGAAGGTGTCCAAACGCAATCGGGACTCCTGGAACGACTCCGCCAGCAACTTCAGGCTGCCACCCATCAAGTGGCCTCCCAGCAAGGGAACGAGGATGCCGATGGTCGCTCCGGCCAATCCGCCTCCCGCAACGTCCCGCCAGTGTTCGGGCACCGCGTCCAGACGTGACCCAAGTAAGGCTCCCAGTGCAACGGCGGCGCCCAGCCCTGCGCCTTCCAATCCGCCGGTGATGCCTGCCGGAGCGCGACCGAGAAGCAGATTGAATGCGTCCACACCCAGCATCTTGGCGGCACTGCCGACCACCAATCCGCCCAGGATGGCCCCGATAATACTCAGGCTCCAGATACGCGAGGGCGAATTCCTGGATACCCACCATGCGCCGGCCATGCCCGCGCTGATACCGGCAGCGCCGGTCAGCCCGACGACGACGTTCAGGCCCACGAGCACGAGGAGGGTGGATAACGTTCCGATACCGGCTTCCGGGGTCGACAGACTGAAACCATACAGCAGCCCGCCGATCAGTCCCGCCATCGCTCCACCCGCGCTGCCGATGCCCCACAACTGCAGTGCACGAAAGACATCCGACGTGTTGTTGCGGGCGAGGGGCGTGTCCGTTGAGACAACCATGACGTCCGCGACGAATCGGTAACCTTGACGGGGGACGGTCTGGATGAATCGAGGGTTCGAGGCATCGTCTTCGAGGACACGGCGCAGTTCCTTGATGCATTGGGACAGCGCGCTGTCTGAGACCACGACATCATCCCACACTTCGGTGAAGAAACGTTCCTTGTCGATGAGTCGTGCGTTTTCTGATACCAGGAGGATGAGTGCATCGAGATACCGTGCATTCACGTCGAGACGCTTTGAACCCTGCCAAAGCTGACGGTCTGCGACGTCCAACTCGTATGGACCGAATCGATATCGGTTTTTCCGAGGATCAGAATGGTTCAAGGCACTGCTCATGAAATGCTCAGATGCTGCTCATGTGGCTCAGGCGGCCCTGCAGCAGTTTGGGACCCGTGATCGACCGGCACGCACGCCGGATCCGATGGCATCCAACATACGATGTACCAACCTCTGCATGTCATGCCTCTCTTTGTTGAATTCCTCCTCCTCGGGCTCTTCGGCCTCGCCCTTTTCGGGCTTTTCCGCATCCTCATTTCGCGCGTCCCCGAAAACCGCTACTACAAATACGGGATCGCCGTCGGCATGGTAACCGGATTCCTGCTCTTCTGGGTGAATGGAGCCGTCGGCATCATCGGCTCCGAAAACAACGATGCCAACATGATGTACCTGCTGGTCCTGTTGCTGGCGTTCCTTGCTTCCATTGCCGTCGGATTCAGGCCGGGGCGCATGATGTGGGTCATGCGGGGATCGGCGGCGTCCTTTGTCGTCATCGCCGTACTGGCTCTGGTGTTCGACGTGGGCGTATCCGGTCCGGTCTGGCCGTGGGATGTCGTCTGGATCACGGGCTTCTTTATGTCCCTGTTGCTGTTTGCCGGATGGCTCTTCCAGCAGGCATCGGTTGTCGAAGGCAGGAAGGAGGAAGGGTAATGAGAGTGTCCAATAAAGTTCAGCGTCGGACAGCGATCGGCTTCATGATTTTCGGTTCTGCATTGCTTCTGTACATGATTCTCGTTGAGGACGAACCAGGGGCCGTACCGCTGGCCATGATGGTCGGAGGCGGTGTGTGGCTCTGGTTGCTCAAACGGACGTGAAGGTGACAGGCGGCAGGGTGAATCTTGCGTAATAATCACGGGCTTTTTTTGACCCGATTCCGGCGCAGTGCGATACTGAAAGCATCATCGATTTATCCGCATTCAAACCGATCAGAGGACGCTTCATGAGTACGAATGGCAAATGCCCGTTCACCGGGGCCATGACGAAGAACCAGGGGGGAGGCACGTCGAATCAGGACTGGTGGCCGAACCAGTTGAATCTGCGCATCCTGCATCAGCACCAGTCGGCCGAGAGCCCGATGGGTGAGGACTTCGACTACGCCGAAGCCTTCCAGTCGCTGGACTACGATGCCCTGAAGAAAGACCTGACGGATCTGATGACGGATTCCCAGGACTGGTGGCCGGCAGACTACGGTCACTACGGTGGTCTGTTCATCCGCATGGCCTGGCACAGTGCAGGGACGTACCGCACCGGCGACGGCCGCGGTGGCTCGGGTTCGGGCATGCAGCGCTTCGCGCCCCTGAACAGCTGGCCGGACAACGGCAACCTGGACAAAGCCCGTCGCCTTCTGTGGCCCATCAAGCAGAAGTACGGCAACAAGATTTCCTGGGCCGACCTGATGATCCTGGCCGGAAACGTGGCCCTCGAATCCATGGGCTTCAAGACCTTTGGATTTGCCGGCGGTCGCGAAGACCTCTTCTCTCCGGAAGAGGACATCTACTGGGGAAGTGAGAGCGAATGGCTGGGCGACAAGCGTTATTCCGGCGATCGTGATCTCGAAAACCCGCTGGCAGCAGTCCAGATGGGGCTGATCTATGTCAACCCGGAAGGTCCGAATGGCAACCCTGACCCTGTCGCGTCGGGCCGGGACGTCCGCGAGACGTTTCGTCGCATGGCCATGAACGACTACGAGACCGTCGCCCTGACGGCCGGAGGTCACACGTTCGGCAAGATGCACGGTGCCGGTCCTGATTCGGCCGTTGGACGCGAACCGGAAGGTGCGCCGATCGAGGCACAGGGACTGGGGTGGCTCAGCACCCACGGTAGTGGGAAAGGTCGTGACACCATCACTTCCGGTCTGGAAGGCGCATGGACGCCCAACCCGACGAAATGGAATATGGACTACTTCCGGGTTCTGTTCAAATACGAATGGGAACTGGTCAAGAGCCCGTACGGCGCTCACCAGTGGCAGCCAGTCAATCCGGATCCGGAAGACATGGCACCAGACGCCGAGGATCCGAACAAAAAGGTGCCGATCGTCATGACGACGGCCGACATGTCCTTGCGCTACGATCCGGAATACGCCAAGATCTCCAAGCACTTCCTGGAGAACCCGAATGAGTTTGCCGACGCGTTTGCACGCGCCTGGTTCAAGCTAACACACCGCGACATGGGCCCGAAGGCCCGTTTCCTCGGTCCGGAAGTGCCACAGGAGGAGCTGATCTGGATGGATCCGGTGCCTGCCGCCGATCACGACGTGATCAATGCGGATGATGTCGAGGACCTGAAAGGTGCCATTCTTGGAACGGGCCTTTCCGTACGCGATCTGGTCTACACGGCATGGTCTTCGGCTTCCACATTCCGTGGCTCGGACAAACGCGGTGGCGCCAACGGCGCCCGTATCCGTCTGGCGCCGCAGAAAAACTGGGACGCCAATGAGCCTGCGACGCTGGCCAAGGTTTTGGGAGAACTGGAAGGCATCCAGCAGAACTTCAATGCAGCCCAGTCAGGCGGCAAGCAGATTTCCCTGGCCGACCTGATCGTGTTGGCGGGATGCGCCGGTGTCGAAAAGGCCGCCAAGGATGCCGGATTCGATGTGTCCGTGCCCTTTACGCCGGGCCGTACGGACGCCACGCAGGAGCAGACGGACGTCGAGTCCTTCGATTGGCTTGAGCCCTACGCCGATGCGTTCCGCAACTACCAGAAAGAGGAGTTTGCGGTGACGGCAGAGGAAATGATGATCGACCGCGCCCAACTCATGGGTCTGACGGCTCCGGAAATGACGGTGCTGGTCGGTGGCATGCGTGCCCTGGGCGCCAATCACGGCGGTACGGGCCACGGTGTCTTCACCGACCGTGCCGGCCAGCTGACGAATGACTTCTTCGTAGGCTTGTTGGACATCGGAACGGTGTGGACTCCGACTGTCGAGTCACGTGATCAGAAGAACCCGATGTTCTTCGACGGACGCGATCGGGCCACCGGCGAAAAGAAATGGACCGCTTCGCGGGCCGACCTCGTCTTCGGTTCCAACTCGCAGCTGCGTGCCATTGCCGAAGTCTACGGTCAGGCAGACGCGGCCGAGAAGTTCGTCAAGGACTTCGTAGCGGCCTGGGACAAAGTGATGATGGCTGACCGCTTCGAGTTGGCCTGATTGACGGCTCTTGCGTATTGTAGTCCCTTGCGGGCGGCGCCTGTCGGCGCCGCCCGCATCTGTTTCAGCAGATAATCACCAAGGCGATGAACAAGCAGAACACCCTCATTCTCGGCGTCAGCCTGATTCTTGGTCTGGGATTGTTGGGATTGCTGCTGGGCAATGCCGTTGTCCGCTTCAAGACCGTGGATCGATCGGTTACGGTCAAGGGATTGTCTGAGCGCGAAGTGCCAGCCGATGTGGTCATCTGGCCCATCCAGTTTACTGCGGCCAGCAACGATCTGGGCGATCTGTATCGAACGATAGACCGCAACACGGGAATGATCCGTTCCTATCTGCTGGAAGCCGGTATCAGTCAGGAGGAAATCACCATGACGGCACCGGCCATCACGGACAAGTCGGCGCAGCAGTGGGGGGATTCCAGCAGTCCTTTCCGGTATACGGCGCAACAGGCGGTAACCGTCTATTCCGAGCAGGTGGCCCTCGTACGCAGCATCATGTCGGGCATGTCCGAGCTCGGCAAGCAGGGAATCGTGTTCTCCGGTGACAATTACCAGGCGCCCACGGAATACATCTTCACCGGGCTCAATGACCTCAAGCCGGAGATGATTGAAGAAGCGACGCGGGCCGCGCGGGAGGTGGCGGAGAAGTTTGCCTCTGACTCCAACAGTCGACTGGGCAAGATCCGGAACGCGTCACAGGGACAGTTCAGCATCGCCGCCCGGGACAACAACAATCCGCATATCAAGAAGGTGCGGGTCGTTTCCACCATCACGTATTACCTGTCCGACTGACCGGAGGGAGTACGTGAGGGAGATGGACGAGGTGCAGCAAGAGGCAAGAGGCCGCCATGATGCGGCCGCGCCGTGGTGGGCCGCGACGCTGGTCATCCTGTGTGTCACCGGGCTTGCAACGAACTGGATCGACTTCTCCGATCATCCCACCATGCAGTCGTTCTGGAAGGGATATGTACTGGACATGGCGGGTCCGGCCTGGACCTACATCCTGATCAGGGGGCTGTTCACAGCGTGGAGGGATACACCCTGGGCCCGATTCTTCCAGCCCGGCAGGACGTTCATCTTGTGTGTCGGCGCATTGTCCGCCATCGAATTGATGCAATACCTGCAGTGGTACGACGCAACTTTCGATCCATGGGATCTGCTGGCGTATATCTCGCTCCTCGGGCCGGTGTACCTTGTGGACCGTTTCCTCTATCGTCCATTCGTACAGGAAAGCTGATGTCATTCCTCGTTCGCATTTTCTCAATCTGGCTGCTGGCCGGTACAACCTTGGCAGCTGGCGCCCAGGATCGGGAAAGCATTGCCTTGACCGGTGCGACCATTATTCCCGTGGACGGTTCGGGAATCGTGGAGAACGGTACCGTCATTGTGCGGGATGGACGCATCTCCAGGGTTGGAAGTGCCTCTCTGGTGACCATACCCGATGGTATGACCACCTTGGACCTTGCGGGTCATTGGATCATCCCGGGATTGATCGACACCAACGTCCACCTGATCCTGAACACGGTTCCCGAATTCTACATCCGGTACGAAGATGATCTGGTGGACATCGCCATCCAGTCTGCGCAGGTCGGACTGAAATACGGCATGACCACCATGGCCGATTCGTGGGGACCGCTGAAGCCGCTGATCGAGGCGCGGGACATGATTCGGAGCGGTGAAGTGGTGGGCAGCGACGTCCTGATTTCAGGCAACATCATCGGTACGGGCGGTCCCTTCTCACCCTACTTCATGAATGGATGGGGACTTCGGGGCAAGTCCCTGCGCTACGGTGACTGGGTGACGCCGGTCATTCAGAACCGGATCAACTCGCTGTGGGAAGCCGGCATGGGCCCGGAATTGATGGCCCTGACACCAGAGGAACTGGCGGTCCGCATGGAGGAATACATCCACCGCGGTGTGGATTTCGTCAAACTGGGCATCAGTGGGCACGGTATCGAGCCGGTCGAGCCGCTGATGTTCACGGACGATCAGCTCGATGCCATGGTTTCGGTCATCAACGAGGCTGATCTGCCCTTCCAGACGCACACTTTCAGCATTCCAAGCCTGGCACAGGCTGTTGCGCTGGGGCCTGACCTGCTGCAGCATCCCAATGTCATGAATCCCTCGTGGCCGGGCGCTTCAGAAGCCCAGAAAGCCGCCATCCGGATGTTGATCGAAGAGATCGATTCGGCCGGCATTCTTTCGGGATTGATGGCCGTTCCAGAGAAGCGGCAGATCGAGTTGTACCAGTCCTGGTCATCGGGCATGACCAACGATCCGGCCCTGGACGAGATCATGCGCTACCGGCAGCCCTGGTTCGAAGGCGTCACGTTCGACATGATGGCGGAGGGATTGCGCGTCTGGCTGAGTGCGGGCGTGCCCTTCACCCTGGCCACCGATCAGGGGCCAGAAGACGCTGACCTGGGACCTACGGTGTGGGGGCGGATGGGCCGGGCCCACTTTGACCGCATGATCGGATTGCAAGACGCCGGCGCTTCGCCCATGACCATTCTGGAGGCTGCCACCCTCATGGGTGCTCGGGCCTATCGCCTGGATGCGGATCGAGGGAGCATCGAAGAGGGAAAGCGGGCCGACCTGTTGATCCTGGGGTCCGACCCCCTGGCGGACATCGGCAACGTGCGGGACATTGTCCACGTCATGCTGGCCGGTCGTTTGGTCGATCGGGATTCCCTGCCGGAAAACCCGGTGCTCGACTACGATCCCGAAGCTGCCTGGCCGTATTGATTCAATCACCCTGAAAATCGTCCTCGATCCATGATTGATACCTACCGATCGGAATTCCGTCGCTATCACAACTATGTCCTGGGTGTCCTGGAACAGGTGGACGATGACATCCTGAACCGGGTGCCGGTTGCGGGCGGAAATTCGATCGGCATGCTGGTCCGGCACCTGCATGGCAATCTGCGGTCCCGATTCACTGACTTCCTGACAGACGATGGCGAGAAAACGTGGAGGGAACGAGAGGACGAGTTTGCACACGTCGCCTTGACCGTGGAAGAGGCGCGGCAACTGTGGGAAGAGGCGTGGGCAGTCCTGGAGCAGGCGCTTGGCGAACTGACGCCCTCTGATCTGGATCGTGAGGTGTCCATCCGGGGGCAGGCTCTGACGGTTCGGGCTGCCCTGCTGCGAAGTCTTGCCCATATCAGTTACCATGTCGGACAGATGGTCGTCATGGGTCGGGCAGGGAAGGCGGAAACTTGGTCCTTCATGAGCATCCCGCCCGGTCAGACGGCCGCCTACAATCAGAATCCAACCAGAGAGAGAGGGTAAGTCATGCAATTGGGAGCGTTTTCCGTCAGTCTGTCCGTGAAGGACATCGGCCAGTCGAAGACTTTTTATTCGCACCTTGGATTCGAGGTGGTCGGAGGTGTCGAGGAACAGGGGTGGCTCATCCTTCGCAACGGCTCCCACACGATCGGGTTGTTCCAGGGCATGTTCGAGGGCAACATCCTGACGTTCAATCCCGGGTGGGACGCACAAGGGAATCCCATCGATTCCTTTGAAGATGTCCGGGCCATCCAGCAACACCTCAAGGACAATGGCATCGCATTGACCACCGAGGCCGATCCGGACAGCAAAGGACCTGCAAGCATCGCCATGCGTGACCCGGATGGCAATGCCATCCTGATTGACCAGCACGTCTGAATCCGAGCCACACGTCGCCGCTCACCAATCCAGTACCATGTCCCGATCTCCCGAAGCGTTCAGGCAGCACGTCCAGGAACCCTTCCTGATGTTCAACACCCTGTTCCTGAACCTCCCGTTCCGGGACATCCAGAGCACGGGGGAACGTATTCCATTGCTGCTGCATGCCTGTGAGGACGGGTTGAAGCGAGGGGCGTCTCCGGAGCAGATCATGGAGGGCTTCTTTTCCGATACGCTGAGATTGAAAACAGAGGAAGAGCGGCTCGACTTCATGTTCAGGGTGGTCCAGTACGTGGAGCGCCAGGTCGTTCTATTCGACAGTGTGGAAGAGTCCGCTGCTTCCAAGATGGACCGATGGGAGGGCAGACCGCTCATCCATCTTCTGCGGGACGATGTCGATGGGCGCTACAAAAAGGCTCTGTCGGGTTTCCGGGCCCGCATCGTTTTCACGGCGCATCCTACCCAGTTCTATCCGCCCCAGGTACTGCGCATCATCAACCGATTGCGTCGTTTCATCGGGCGGGGGGACCGTCGACGCATGACGGAGACCCTTCAGCAACTGGGTTTGACGTCCCTCTTGTCGTCAAAGAAACCGACGCCCATCGAGGAAGCCCACAACATCATCCATCTGATGCGGGAGCATCACTACGATGCGGCTGCCCGATTGTATCGGGACATCAAGTCGGCAATCGGGGATCCTGCATTTGAAAATGATCGGCTCATCGAACTCGGATTCTGGCCGGGGGGTGATCGCGACGGCAATCCCTTCGTTACGTCAGACGTGACGCGACAGGTGGCAGAAGAGTTGCGGCTATCCATCATCAAGTGCTATCACAATGACCTGAAACGGCTGGATGCAAAGCTGACGTTCCGGGGTGTGACCGATGACATCGCAGCGTTGCGCAAGGGGGTGTACGAGGTCGTCTTCGACTCCGACAAGCCGTTTGATCCAGGTACTCTTCTGGAGGGTCTGGAAAGCATCCGTCGACGGGTGATGGACGACTTCAATGGCCTGTATGCCGAGGACATCGAACTCCTGATGGACAAGATCCGGCTGTTTGGTGGGCACTTCGCCACGATGGACATCCGTCAGCACCATCGGATCCATCGGGAAGCCGTCCATGCGGTCCTCCGTGCCCATGGTCTGATTCGGGAATCACTCGATGAGCTTGAGCCGAATGAGCTGCGGCGCATACTGTTATCGGAAACGCTGGACACGGACGTTGTGGATCTGGATGGCCTGGATCCGGTCGTGGCAGATGTGTTTTCCACCCTGCGACTGATGGTTGAAATCCAGGCGCGCAACGGCGAGCGCGGGTGCAATCGGTACATCATCAGCAATGCGGAAGATGTCTGGTCCGTGCTGTTTGTGTACGCGCTGGCGCGCTGGTCCCAGGGAACAGACGAGCCTCCGATCGACATCGTGCCGCTGTTCGAAACGGTACATGGCATGGACGCGGCCGCAGGGGTCATGCAATCTCTTTTCGATGAGCCGATCTACCGCAGCCATGTGGCCGGGCGCGGCGACGTTCATACCCTCATGCTCGGCTTCTCGGACGGGACCAAGGACGGCGGGTATCTGAAGGCCAACTGGGCCATACACGAGACGAAAGAGGCCCTGACTGCTGTTTGCCGGAAAGCCGGTGTGGACGCCGTGTTTTTTGATGGCCGTGGTGGTCCGCCGGCTCGCGGCGGCGGCCGAACGAACCGGTTCTATGCCTCGCAGGGACCCGCCATCGCCAGCCACGCCCTCGAACTGACCATCCAGGGCCAGGTCATCACCAGCCTCTACGGGACGTCCCAACTGTTCACGCGAAACGTGGAAGAGTTCATCCAGGCCGGAATCGGAGGGGGCGCACCCGGAGTGATCAGCCCGGAGGCAGCAAAAAGGGATATTCAGTTCGAAGACAGGGCCTTGCTGGATGAGCTGGCCGATGCGGCGCATGCGGCGTACGTGGAATTGAAGCAGCATCCGTCGTTCGTACCGTATCTCGAGAAAATGAGCACGTTGCGATTTTACTCCCGGGTCAACGTGGGAAGCAGGCCCGTATCCCGCGGTTCATCCGACACACTGGTGTTCGAAAACCTGAGAGCCATTCCGTTTGTGGGCGCCTGGAGTCAGCTCAAGCAGAACGTGCCCGGGTATTACGGACTCGGAAGTGCGTTGCAGAAGCTGGCTCTCGAAGGCCGAAGCGATGAGGCGGTTCGCCTCTTCCAGAACGTGCCGTTCTTCAAAACGCTGATCCTGAACAGCATGATGTCCCTGTCCAAATGCAATTTCAATCTGACCGCCTATATGGCTGAGGATCCCGAGTTCGGGGTATTCTGGGCGATGATCAAGGAAGAGTATGATCGGACCCGGGAGTCACTTCTGGCCATTTCCGGGTATGACGCCTTGATGGACGAGGAGCCCGTCTCCCGCATGTCGGTGTCCATCCGGGAACGGATCGTCTTGCCGCTGCTGGTCATCCAGCAATACACCTTGCAGCAGTTGGGAGGCGAGGGGGATCTGGAGCCCAGCAGAAAGGAAGTGCTTGAAAAACTCGTTACCAGAACACTGTATGGGAATATCAATGCCAGCCGCAATGCCGTCTGATCTCCGCAAACTGCTCTTGCTGGTGTTGTTGGTACCGGCATTGGCATGTGACAATGCTGTCGAGCCCCTGGCCGATGCGTGGGATCTGCCGGAGCGGCCGGTTCAGGCGCCACCGGCCACGGAACTGCTGGAGGCCTGGGAATCCCTTTCCCTTGAGGACCGCGATGCACGCATCGTCGAGCAGGTGTTGTCCGGAAATGTGCCTTCGTGGCTTCGCAAGGTCAGGACGCTGTCGCTTGAACGGGTATCCGGCGGCGATTGGGTGCCCGTCGAAATAGGCGTTCTGCCGGACTACCTGGCGGTCGGATCGGATGATGATCACATGCTGGTGCCCATGTCTCCTCAGGCGGCGCAGCGGATTGCCGAGGCTACGGGCATGATGCTGCCCACCACAATGCTGGTCGACGAGATCTGGTCTCAGGCTGAAATACGGTTGGCTCCGCGTCCCATTCCACCGACACCGGCCATGACGACGCTACCGGTTTTCCATGCCCACTTCCTCAACGTGGATGCGCAGAGGGATTCCCTGGGCGTGCCGGTCGGAGCCTGGGTGGCAGGTCACAAGAAAGACGTAGTGTTGGCCGGCAAACTGGAGGATGCCTCCGGACGGGTTGCCATTTACGGATGGCACCGCACCAACGGGCAGCCTATCCAACCCCTGTATACGGGTCACACGGATCGATGGGTGGACTACAGTCACGGGATTCGACTGGTTACGCGATCCATCCGCATCGATGGGAAGGAGGCCGATCTCAAAGAGCTTCTTGAGGATGCGTCGCGCGCCCGCTGGTTCATGGCGGATGGTCCGATGACGAGTGCATCCTACTCCACGATTGGCACCGATTAGGGGTTGATGGGGTGTTTTGGTGCGTAACGCACGTCTTCTGGGAACTACTGAGGGCTCACCCTTGCACCAATTCCCGCCAGACATGAAAGCGATTTACAAGCACCTGGACTTCGGTATTCTCATTGCCCGCATCGGAATGGGCGCCGGCTTCATCTACTACCACGGATGGGGCAAATTGATGGGTGGCCCCGAGCAATGGGAAGGTCTGGGAGGTGCCATGGCCCGGTATGGTATTGAATTCTGGCCGACTTTCTGGGGATTCCTGGCCGCATTCAGCGAGTCCATCGGTGCGGTCCTCATCATGCTCGGCATCCTGTTCGCCCCCATGTCGCTTCTTCTGGCCGCTACCATGCTGGTGGCGTGGCTGGGGCACGTCCTCTCGGGGGAAGGCAATCCGGGGCACTCTTTCAAGAACATGATGGTGCTCGTCGCCTTCCTGTTCACAGGCCCGGGCAAGTACAGCCTGGACGCGTGGCTGGCGGAAAAACGTGCTGGCGCTTCCGGAAAGTAGGACGGCTCGGGGAGGATCCCCGCAATCTGGTCGGATCGTGTTATCTGGACACCGCGCGGCGGTAGTCCTCCAGTGTTGCGCGCGCGGCGGCCGTGTCCCCGCGGGCCAGTTCCAGCCTGGCCCGGTTGTACAGCATCACGGGAGATCCAGGGTCTGCTCGTTCCGCCTCCGCGAGGGCCACGGCCGCCGCGTCCCATCGTTGCTGACGAATCTGGGTGACGGCGAGGGCATTCCAGAAGTAGCCCCCATCCGATCTGTTTGCTCCGAACAGCGCCAGTTTTTCCAATTCGTTGTCCCACGACGGGCTGGAAAGGAAGCGACCGATGACCTCCTCCATCAGCGCGGCATTGAACGGCTGCCAGTAGAACAGGGAGTGATAGTAGCGGAGCGCTTCCGCGGAATCCTGCTGCACTTCGTGGATGCGGGCTCCTTCGAGGAGTGCATTCTGCGTACTCAGGGGACTGACCATGACGGCGATGGCCAGGGAGTCGGACACCTTTCCTGAACGTCGACGCTCCATGAGCAGGGCTTCATAGGCAGAGGTCGCCGAAGACGGGTCTGCATCCAGGTTGAAGGGATAGTCCGACAACAGGCGATCGATCAGGATCCCTGCTTCGGACTCGGACAGTCCGTCGACCATGGACGGCTGCCAATCGAGGGAGAGGGGGGAAGCGGGTCGACGACCTGTTTCCAACAGGGAGACGGCCGGAGAGACCATTGCATCCGCCATCAAATCATAGCCTTCACTGTTCGGGTGGAGATGGTCGGTGAACAGGTTGTTTCCAGGTATCCCGGCCGGGGAAGCCGCCTCGAATACCGGCTCCAGATCAACGACCGTCACTCCCTCACGGCGGTCCCAGGAGCCAATGATCTCGTTGATGTCCGACGATGCCCGGAAGCGGATCTGGTCGAGATCCCGGGCTTCGATGAAGAGACGATGCGCCGCCGTGGTATCGCCGGAGGCCAGGGCTTCACGCGCGGCATCGAAGGCCGCCACGGCGTCTTCGGTCTGCGACAATGGATGCTGGTCCCGCAGGTTGGCGACGAGTGTCCCTGCCAGCACCGGGATACCTCTGGACGCCAGCCGGTCAAGCACCCGATCCATGTTGGACCGGAATTGGTCGATGCCTGCTTGATAGGTCCCTTCTCCGTACACGATGCCGGCATTCTGCACGACGCGGGCCATGAGGGTCCGCTCATTGGAACCGGGCTCCAGGCCATAGTCCGGAGGGCCAAGCAGCAGGTTTTCCAGTGCAAGAACCAGTGCGGAGCGTTTGAGCGTGAGGAGGGTACGTCCGAACCAGGCACCTTTCGGATACCAGGAAGCCGTCGTACCCGCTCCGAGTGCGCCGTAGAACTCGTTGTGTCCCGCATAGACGATCACGAGGTCCGGCTTCATCTCAACCACGTGATCGGAAAGGTCCCAGAGTGTATAGCTGTTGACGGCCGTCATGCCCAGATTGATGACCTCGACCGGGTGGCCTGCAAAACGATCCGAGAGTCGTCGTTCGAGGGCCGACGGGAATCCGTGGTACCATTGGTAGGGGAATCCGGCTGTAGAGGATCCGCCGAGCACCACCACGCGGACGGCATCCTGCGGCTTGTCCGTTCGGAAAGGAGTGAACGCCACAGCGGGGAGGAATCCGCGGAAGTAACGGCTGGGATATTCCGGATTCAGCCCCGTCCATCCGATCTCGTTTTCGATCGGCTTGAAAACATTTCGCCTGTTTTCAGCAAATCCTGCAACACGCAGCCCCATTTCGATCAGGGCCAGCAGCAAAAACGGCAGCAGGAGGAGGGCGAAAACGAAAAAACGCTCTTTGGACGCTTTGGGCATGCTTGATATCGACTTCGAAGGGGTGTATCATTCTGAAAAGGTTTTCAGAACGCTTGGATGGACCGGCGGCTGGAGCCTCCTACACCTCTCAATTGCGATGGGAGTAACGATACGGGATGTGGCGGAGCGGGCAAAGGTATCGATTTCAACGGTATCCCGCGTCCTGAATGACACGTGCAAGGTCAAGGAAGATAAGCGGCTGCGCGTATTGAGCGCGGCAGAAGAACTGGGGTATACGCCGAATCCGGCGGCCCAAAGCCTCCATTCCAGGAAGACCGGTTCCATCGGGATCCTGTTGCCTTTCGTTTCCGGGGATTTCTACGCAGAACTGCTGAATGGTATCGACAGCGCTGCCCAGGAGGACGGGCGACTCATCCTCATTTCCACCTCCCACAACTCGGAAGAGGAGTTGGCGGCGGCATTGAAGGGCATGTATCGCCGCGTGGACGGCATTCTGGTCATGGCCCCGGTTCTATCGGCCAACAAGGTTCTTGAAACGGCACCCGGTGGCATTCCGCTGGTATTCCTGAATACGCGTACCGAGGGATCAGACATTCCGCTGATCTCCTTCGACAACTACGGCGGCATGCGCCAGATGACGGAGCACCTCATTGAAAAAGGCCACCGGTCCATCGGATTCATAACGGGAACGGAAGGGGCCTTCGATGCGGCCGAACGATTCCGGGGATACCGGGAAGCACTTCATCTTGCAGGCATCCCTATCCAGGAAGACTATATCGTGGGCGGTGAATTCACCCAGGAAGCGGGATACGAAGGGGCAACGTATTTGCTGTCCCTGCCCAAACCGCCAACGGCCATCATGGCATCCAATGATGTGGCTGCCATCGGTGTGTTGAGTGCTGTCAGGGAAGCCGGACTCCGGGTGCCGGATGACATTGCCGTTACGGGCTACGACGACATTCCCAGCGCCTCCTACACGTTTCCGCCATTGACCACCGTCCATGTCCCCATATCCGAACTTGGGCGAAGATCAGTGCGTCTCCTGGGGGCAGCCATCGGGTCTGAAAATGCGATGAGTCGCAGGATCCTTTCAGAAAAGTTGCCCGTCGAATTGCGCCTCAGGGATTCGACCTAGCAGGAGGAAGCGATGTCAATGGATATCAGGCGCACGGCAGGCGGGTTTTCTTTGCTGTCATTCGTGATGACGCTGCTTGCCCTTACTGTGTCCCCCCAAGCCGTCATCGGCCAGGACTGGCAGCTGGTCTGGAGCGATGAGTTTGAACAGGGCTCCCAGCCGGATGCCGACAAATGGTCGTATCAGGTCGGTGGAGGAGGATGGGGCAATCAGGAACTGCAGTATTACACGGACGCACGGCCAGAGAACGCGCGAATCGAGGATGGCGTCCTGATCATCGAGGCCCGGAATGAGTCCTTCAGCGGCTCGACGTACACGTCCGCCCGCCTGCGGACACTGGGGAAAGGGGATTGGCTGTATGGTCGCTTCGAGATCCGCGCACGCCTGCCGGAAGGTCTGGGCACGTGGCCGGCCATCTGGATGATGCCCTCGGAGGGGAGGTATGGAAGCGGTGGCTGGCCGGACAACGGAGAGATCGACATCATGGAAGGCGTAGGGCACGAACCGGACCGAACCCACTCGAATATCCATGTCAATGCGCTGAACCACCAGTTGGGCAACAGCCCGGGAGCCACGCACATCGATGCCACATCCCGGACAGAATTCCACGTCTACGCCATGGAATGGACGCCCACGACGATCACGACGTATGTGGATGATGACGTCAATCTGGTCTACCAACGCGGAACGAGCGACTGGACCCGTTGGCCATTCGATCAGTCCTTCCACCTGATCCTCAACATGGCCGTCGGCGGTACCTGGGGTGGTCAGCAAGGCGTGGACCCAGCCGACTACCCTGCACGGTTTGAAATTGATTATGTCCGGGTCTTTGAGGATGCTGCCGGTCCACCGGACGTATCCGTCGGCACGGCTGATGCCCGATTGCAGTTTGACCCGGGCGAACGGATCGATCTGGTTGCCGAGGCTTCCGATCCTGTTTCCGACATTGCGGAGCTCATGCTCTATCAGGGTGACGGTCTGCTTGCATCGGCCAGCAATGGCGCCCTGCAGTATGCCGTCAACGGCGCCCAACCGGGTTGTTATTCCCTGATAGCTCGCGCACTGGACAGTGATGGGTGGACCGCCCGATCAGATACCCTGTCCATTCGCGTTGGTCCGGATTGTCTGCAGGCTCCCTATTTGATGGTGGCACCCGAAGTACCCGGACGTGTGGAAGCGGAATACTTCGACCTCGGCGGTCCAGGTGTAGCCTTCCAGGATCTTACCCAGAGCAGTACGGTGGCTGACCTGAGGCCGAATGAAGCCGTCGACGTTGGTTTCACGGACGATATCGGAGGAGGATACCAGGTTGAAGACGTGACCTTCAGGGAATGGGTGGAGTACACTGTACATGTTACTCAGAGCGGTTTCTATCGCATGATCGCCCGGCTTGCTGCTACGAAAGACGGGTTGCTCCACATCTCCGTGGACGGGGAGCGCTGGCCGGAAGACCTGGCGTATGCTTCCACCAACTCCAGGACGTTTTATCGGAACGCGCCACTGGAAGGGATCTGGCTTGATGAAGGCATCCGGACCATCCGCATCGAGCACTCGACGTTCGGGGCCTACATCAACCGGTATGACTTCGAGTTGATGAGTGGTACAGCCACGGAAGCCCTGCCGACGGCTGTTGACCTGGTGTCTGCGGTGTATCCGAACCCATTTACAGGACCTCTGACGGTCGAATTCGCGGATGCCGGTCAGGGGAGCGTCACGGTCCGGTTGCTGGATCTCCTGGGAAGGGAGGTGTTCCGGCAGGCAGTTCCGGATGACCCATCGCGGGGAAACACATTACATCTGATGTCGGAAGAGCCGCTTTCGCCCGGACTCTATGTTCTCGTAATTCAATCAGGCACAACTACTTGGACGAAAACTGTGATGCGACTGTAGCGCTCGATTGAGTGCGTGCAAAGGCATCCGTCACGGCCATTTTCTGAAAACGTTCTGAAAACCTTTTCATTTATCCTGAGCGCTTTATACATTCAGGATGAAAAGGTTTTCAGGAGGGGCCGGCAAAACCCCTGCCGGGCCCAATCTCCAATCACAACCACAAGCAACACCATGAACACGAGCGTTACCACCCGCGTCGCTTTCATGCCGATCCTGATGCTTCTCTTGGCCGCCGTTTTCGTAACGGCTCCTGCCAATGCACAGGATGGCCTGACTGAACTCGGCGACGACTTCATTTTCTTCTTTGACGGCCCGAACGTGCTGATCCCCGAAGCCACGGCACAGGTTGTCAACGATCCGCTGAATCCGACTTCCGGCAACCGTGTCCACAAATACGACTACGGCAACTGGTCGGAGAACGGGTACCGTTTCAACCGTGTCAACGGTCTGGACATGACCCAGAATGTTGGCCAGAGCGCAGGGGAAGGCGACACCCTTTACCTGAAACTGCTCGTTGATCCTGCCAACGCAGGGCAGGGTGGTGTATCCATCACGATGTTTGACAAAACGGACGACAATCCGTCAAACGATGGTACGGCCGACCTCATGAGCCGTCTGCAGTGGCCCATCCCGGAAGCCCTGCGTGATGGACAGTGGCATGACCTGGCCATTCCGCTGCCACCGGCTACGACCGCTGGTCTTGCCGCTGCCAAGGATGGCAACGACATCAACGGCAACCCGCTTGCCACGCCGCTGGATGAGAATGCTGCCAACTGGGTATACGGTGGCGCATGGTCTGTTGGTGGCTTTGGTGTCTGGGCTCCCGGCGAGTGCAACGGTGCTGCCTGTTTCGAAGAATTCCAGTGGGACGGCGTCTACAGCCTGACCGTGTTCTTCGACAACAACTCCGGTGGTGGCCCGATCTACCTGGACGATGTGTACATCGGTGGCCCCGGCACGGACGTCTCCGCTGCCACGGCTGCTCCTGAAGCCATGGGCGCTGTCACCGTTGCAGCCGATGGTGACATGAACAAGGTCAGCTGGTCCCATAATGATGCCTTCGGTGGCTACAACGTCTATGCCTCGGAAGACCCGATCACGGCAGAGCGGATTCTGGCTGGTGAAGTACCTGTCCTGACCTCCGTTGCTTTCAATGCGACGGCTTTCGAGGCGGTTCATCAGGTAGAAATGCCGTTCCCGACGCTCGCAGGGAATCCTCTGTACTACGCGGTCACCTCCAAGAGCTTCTTCGGCGTGGAGAACACGGACGTTTCAGCCTCTTCGGGTTCGGTTGCCAACCAGGATCTCCCGATCACCCCGTACATCACGGTGCTGTCTCCTGACGAAGGTGATCTGGTATTCAACAACGTTGCCGGTGGCATCCTGAGTGACGCTGGTTTCCCGGACACGCCTCCGTTCCGCATCGATCCGAGCCACTGGACATCCGGTGACTCTCCGGCACCGACCGGTGACGGCGCAGCCGACGACATTTCTGCCGTTGCCAAAGTGGCTGTGGACGCGTTCGGATTCATGTACATCTACGGCGAAGTGACGGACGACGTTGCCGGCTACCCTGCTGAGGGAACGCCTGGTGCAGATACCTGGAACTACGATTCGTTCGAGATCTTCCTTGGCAACTACGACGTGCGTGTCGATGGCGGCAGCATCCTCAGTGGTTCCTCGCACACGGCCTACCGCCGGGGCGAGACGGCTGACTTCCAGCTGCGCATGGCCGTTGAAGGCAATGAGGCTGGCGACATCACCGGATTCCAGATCTGGGCCCACGCCGATCCGGGTGGAGCCACAGGATCACAGGCATTCGGTCCTGTCCAGGGCGCTGGCGCTGTCGTTGAAGGAACGGACAATGGATACCGCTTCCTGGCTGCCATTCCGCTCGAGTCGGTATACGATCCGCTGACGGACTCCCAGCTGCAGCTCCCTGAAGAAGACGGACTCGTTGTCATTCCGTTCAACCTGGCCATGAACGATCGTGACGCCGGTCAGGGCCGTGAAGCCCAGGTCAACTGGTCGCTGAATGCAGGCCCCAGCGCCTGGAGCAACCCGTCTGCATGGCAGCCAGTGGCTGTTGTAGGACGTTCGCTCGTTGGAACCGATGTGGAAGATGGTGATGCCGTGCTTCCGAACGAGTTTGCTCTCGAGCAGAACTACCCGAACCCATTCAACCCATCCACGAGCATCGAATTCTCGATTTCGACTGCTTCTGCAGTAACGTTGGAAGTATTCAACGTGCTGGGTCAGCGTGTGGCTACGCTGGTGAATGGCAACACCCTGCCTGCCGGTCAGCATGCCGTCACGTTCGACGCATCCAACCTGACTTCCGGCATGTACGTCTATCGCCTGCAGGCGGGAACGGAGTTCTCGCAGACGCGGACGATGATGCTGCTCAAGTAAGCCAAAGTCGCCAAAGTGCAGGGCAGGGGGCGGCGCGTGACCGCGCCGCCCCCTGCCTGTATCTTGGTTCCATTGAATCCCTTCCCTGACAATCCGGACGCCATGTTTTCATCGTCAGCGGGTTTGAAGACCACCTTCCTCGCAGCACTTTTCCTTGTGCTGTCGGGTATCGGTCAGTCAACCTTTGCCCATTCCTCCGGTCCGGAGGATGCCATTTATGGAAAGATTGCCGGTCGGGTGGTGGACTCCGCCACAGGCGAGCCACTCCCGGGCGTGAACGTCATCATCGACGGCACGACGCAGGGGACAGCCACGGACATGAACGGGGAATACGTCATCATCCGGGTCCGCCCGGGCACGTATGCCGTCAGGGCCCAATTCATCGGTTTCACGCCCCAGGTCGTGGAAAATGTCGTCGTCATCATCGACCAGACGACAAAAGTGGACTTCTCACTGGGAGAGGAAATCCTCGAAGGGGAAGAGGTCATTGTGACGGCCGAGCGTCCGATCGTTCAAGTCGACCGTACGACCACGACGGCCGTTGTCGGGGAAGAGCAATTGGAAGCACTGCCGGTACTCGGCATCAATGATGCCATCAACCTGCAGGCCGGTGTGGTTGACGGTCGCTTTCGTGGTGGCCGCTCGGGCGAAGTGGCCTACCTGGTGAACGGTATTCCAATCAACAACGCATTCAACAACCAGGCATCGTTCGAGATCGAGCAGAATATGGTCTCGAACCTGCAGGTTATCAGCGGGGTGTTCAACGCCGAATACGGTCAGGCCCAGTCCGGCGTGGTGAACATCGTCACCAAGGATATTCCCGATTCATGGTCAGGCAACATCCTTGCCTACGCGGGCACGAAAGTATCGGGTCGGGAGCTTGAGTTCCTTAACCGTACGTCAGGCCCCGGGGACCAGTTGACGGTCAATGATTTTACGTCGGAACGTTACTCGTTCAACGAACTTTCGTCCCTTCACAGCCTGACCGACCTGCAGTTTTCGGTCGGTGGTCCCCTCATGAACGAGCGTCTGGGATTCCAGCTGACGGCTCGCTGGCTCGAGGACGACGGCAACCTGTTCGGGCGCAACCTCTTTGCTCCGTCCGATTCCTCCACGGGCCTCAACACGGGTCGCGATCCGCAGACGTGGAATATCGAATCGAACGGCGACGGAGAATTCGTGCCGATGGGTACGAACCAGCGACTTTCAATCAACACCGGCCTCGTTGCCCGGCTTTCCGGCAACACCCGGTTTGAGTACAACCTGTTCTGGCAGGATGGCGAGACCATCCCCTACAGCCACGATGCCAAGTACGTCCCGGCCGGCCTGAACACGGGGTATTACGGCAGCCAGACCCACATTGCGGCGCTTCGCTACACGGTGGGCGCGCGTTCGTTCGGACAGTTCTCCTACAGCTACCTGCGCGACAAGTGGGACAACTACCTGTTCGAGGATCCGACGAACACCGGATACCAGTGGCCCCAGAAGAGGAATCTCGACGGCCAGAATGCCTTTGACGTGGGTGGCAACGATCTCTTCACCGACGATCAGCTGACTGTCACCCACACGCTCCTGACCGACTTCTCCAGTCAGGTCAACAACCAGCACCTGATGAAAGCCGGCCTCATGGCACGTTTCCATCACCTGGACAACCGTTCGTTCGGTATCGAGCGTTCCGCCCGTACGGGCAATCTGCCCGCCGTATCCCCGGATCGCTTTTCGGACAATACGCTGGACGTCAAGCCGACTGAATTCGCGGCCTACATCCAGGACAAGATGGAGTTCACGGGTCTCATCGTGAACGCTGGTCTTCGTTTCGACTACTTCAACTCCAACTTCGATATTCCGGTCGAATGGCGTCAGGCCGAGCAGGATCGCATTTTCGATCCGGCTTCGCAGGATTCCGTATCCAACCGCGTCAAGGCCGATCCGGACATGCAGCTCAGTCCGCGCATCGGTATTGCCTTCCCGATTTCATCGACGGGTGTCATGCGCTTCTCGGCCGGGCTCTTCTTCCAGATTCCGCAGCTCGCACTGCTCTATACGAACCCGGAATACGAGGTCAACCCGCAGGCCGGTTCGGTTCAGTTCGGCAACGCGGCCCTGGAGCCCGAGCGCACGCTGGCGTTCGAGGTCGGCCTGCAGCAGGGCCTCACGGACAACGTCGGTCTGGAACTGACCATCTTCTCCAAAGACGTACGAAACCTGACGGGGCAGGAGATCGACCGTACGCCGACGGGCGATCAGGTCGTGCGGTGGATCAACCGTGATTTCGGTACGATCCGCGGCTTCACCTTCTCCATGTTCGACAAGCCGGGTGGACGGCTCTCATGGACGTTTGACTATACGTTGCAGTTTGCCGAGGGAACGTCCTCCGACCCCGGCGAGGCATTCGGTCGCGCTCAGTCCGGACTTGAAGAGATCCTGTCGCTCGTGCGCCTGAACTGGGACCGTCGTCATGTATTCAACAGCACGGTCACCATCGAGCCTCTCGAGGGTCTGTCCCTGACGCTTGTGAATCGTCTGCGCTCGGGCGAGCCGTACACCACCATCCGTGGTTTTGTCCGCTCCACCAAGCCCAACAATTCGAATCGTCCCGTGCAGTTCTGGACGGATCTCCGCGCGTACTACAAGCCACCATTCATCGAGCAGAATGTGCAGCTCTTCCTGCAGGTCCAGAACCTGTGGGATCGGGCCAACCAGTATGCGGTGTACGCCACGACCGGTTCGTGGGATGAATCCCTCGAACAGGAGCAGTTCCGGGACACGGGGGCGCAGATTGGCGGCCTCAACTCCCTCGACGAATATTTTCAGCGCCCCGAATGGGTTTCCGGACCCAGACAGGTCAGCCTTGGACTCCAATACTCCTTCTGAGCATGCCCAAATCCATGACAACGATGCGACGACAGCGATTCCCGGGCCGCCTCGGACTGAATGCCGCGGCATGCCTGACCCTGGCTCTTATGGTAGCCCTGTTGGGTGTGCCTGACGCGTGGGCCCAGCAGGAAATCCCGAGAGAATACCGCGGCAGCGAAGCCATGATTGCCCGCGGTATCCTGGACGGTAACCTCATCGAAACCAACTTCCGTAACCACGGTGAGCTCTCCAGGTACAACGATGCCCCGTGGGGTGTGTGGCCACGCGGCATTGGCGGTCGCCACATCGACGGTGTGGGCGTCATGGCGGCTGGCCGTGTACGGGCAGAACGCGCCAAATGGCCCATCTACAACGGTGCCCCTGATTCCCTGGTCAACCCCGTGATCCTGACCTACCGCGAAGCCGGCAAGCGATTGGGCCCTGGCGGTGAATTGTGGGGTTGGTTGCCGCTGGATGGCTTCCACAATACCCGTCGCATCAACGCGCTCGGATTGCTCGAGCCCGTTCCTGCACTTTCCGACGATCCCGGGTCTTGGCCAACCATCTGGCCCGATCGCCTCGACAATCCGGATGATCCGGGTTGGGGAGGACAGTGGAATGGATTTTTCGGTCGCGGCGTATTCAACGCCGACCTGGAGAGCTTCTATGTCATGGATGACTACTCCGATCGGGAGTACCACGTGTCCACCGTTACGGGGCAGCCGTACTCTCAATACGGCGTATTCTATCCGTCACCTTCCGACTCGACCATCGGTGGCATGGGCCTGCAGACGCAGGTCCGCATCTTCCAGTGGGCCAACATCCTGGCAGAGGATGTCATGTTCCTCCTGTACCGGATCACCAACACGTCTGAAACGGACTACCGCTACAACCTGGAAGGATCTGAGGGAATGTTCTTTTCCCAGATCATGGACTACGGTCTGGGTCAGGAGGAGGGAGATGAAAACGCCTCTTTCAACGCCCAGGAAGACGTGACCTTCGGCTGGGACCAGGACGGCATCGGCCAGCGCCAGGACGGTACGCTGTACGATCTCGGGTACACCGGATTCGCCTTCCTCGAGAGTCCCACCCGTGCGGAGGATGGGCTGGACAACGACGAGGATGGAATCATCGATGAGCAGCGTTTCGGCGGGGCGGGACAGCGTCTGGAAGGCCAGGATGCCATTCAGTTGTACATCTCCAGCAATTACGACCTCGTCAACTTCGAGGCGGTGAATGGTCCCGTAGCCCAGCTGCCTGCCTATCAGGAAGGCGTCATGTGGACGGGTGATGAGGATGGGGACTGGCTCGGTTTTGACGATGCCAACGGCAACGGCGTTCTGGACGATGGCGAAAACGTCCGCAACGACGTCGGACGTGACGGCAAGGGCCCCTTCGATCTGGAATATCCGGGTCCGGACGAGGGCGAGGCCGATGGAATCCCGACGCCGGGTGAGCCCAACTTTGACGAACTCGACGTGGACGAGTCGGACATGATCGGTCTGACCGGTTTCGATCTCTCATCCCGTCCGTTCTATGAGAATGGGGACAACCTGCGGGACGACACCTGGATGTTCGATCGCATCCTGAACTTTGCGCAGTTCCCGCTGGGGACGCCTGCCGATGCCTTTGAAGCGGACATCGAGCCCTTCCTGCTGTTCGTATCCGGTCCGGTCAATCTGTTCGCCGGTCGCACCGACTTCTTCTCGACGGCCTGGGTATTCGGGGAAGACGAGACGGACTTCTTCAAGAATCGCCGGACGGTTCAGAACATCTACGATGCCGATTACAACTTTGCGCAGGCACCCTTCCTGCCGACGCTCACGGCCATCCCGGGCGATGGACGGGTCGTCCTCACTTGGGATACGACCTCCGTGGCCAGTTTCGACCGCTTCAGTCAGGAGTTCGACTTCGAGGGGTATCGTCTGTACAAAGGAACGAACCCGCTTCTTTCCGATGCCCGTGTCATCACGAACGTGGACGGTACGCCGACCTTCATGAAGCCGATCGGCCAGTGGGATCTGGACAATGAAGTGGCCGGCCCGATTACCGTACTGGAAGGGGAAGGGGTGTACAACCGGGGTGAAAACACCGGTCTGTCGTTCTTCTTTGTCGATGACGACGTTCAGAATGGCATGACGTATTACTATGCGCTGGTTGCCTACGACCGGGGTATCCAAGACAACGGAATCCCGACCATCGATCCCCAGGAGAATGTGTTCAACATCTCGGTCAACCTGGCCGGAAACGTACTGGGTGTATCGAAGAATGCTGCCATCGTTGTGCCTCGATCGAAACCGGCAGGTTTTGTCGATGGCGCAGTCAACGAGGACCTTTCCAGCATCACGTCGGGCGTGGGCTCCGGCTCCATGAACGTCCGGGTGGTATCCAACGAGGAAGTCGTTCCGGACAACCCGTATCGGGTCAACTTCTACAGTGAAGAAGACGATCAGGACAACACGGACATCCAGGTCACTACGGCCTACGAGATCGTGGACATGGCGACCGGGGAAGTCCGTGTCAAGAAAAGCGCGCTGGTAGGGGAGTCTCCCATGGTGGATGGCTTCATCGTCGAAGTCGACAATTACGAAGTGCTTCCTGCAGCACTGGAGTACGATGAAGACCGTACAGGCTATGTAGGCAGCGCGGGGACGGCTTCCGAACTGCACGACACGGATCCGACCCTGCTCGACGGAGTGGACACCAACTGGCGCGTCCGTGTCAGACCGGACTCGACCACGCTGCATGCGCCAACGACGTTCGACTACGAGATCCACTGGGTCAATCCAGCGGATTCCACCTATCGTCTGCCGCGGTTCGGCATCGGCTTCCTTACGGGCAGTGTTCCGATCTACGTGCTCAACACGACCACCAATCAGGTCGCGGATCTGCTCATCCAGGACCTCAACAACAACCGGGAATTCGATACCGAAGATGACCTGATCATCGTCGATCGGGAAGGATTCGTCTCCAAGTTCCGGCATCGATTGTCATTCTCGGTACCTGACGGTCAGACCTCGTCTGCACCGGGACCGGGTACGGTATTCCGGGTGACGCCCAAGAAGGAATTCCATACAGGGGATTACTTCCAGTTCACGCTGAAAGAGGCCTTCGTGGACGTGGAGCAGGCCAAGGATGACCTGGCCGATATCGGCGTCGTGCCCAACCCGTATGTGGGCGGCTCGGCCTTCGAACAGCGCAGCCAGATCTCCGGTCGCGGCGAACGCAGGCTGCAGTTCATCAACCTTCCCCAGGAAGCCACGATCACGATCTTCAACATCCGTGGAGAGATCGTGGACACGATTGAACATTTCTCGGCCGGAAGCAACGGGTCCGTGTTCTGGGATCTCCAGACCAGCGGCGGACAGGATATTGCTTACGGAGTGTACATCTATCACGTGAAGGCTCCCGGCATCGGTGAGCACGTCGGCAAGTTTGCCGTCGTCAAATAGGGAGGCCCATCATGCGACGTATTTCCATACTTCTGATTCTTGTTTTTGCAGCGGCCTCCGTTCAGGCGCAGAGTCGCGTAGGAACGACGGCAGCCAACTTCCTGACGTTGGGTGCAGGCGCTCCGGGTGCATCGCTGGGGCATGCCTACACGGCCACGGCCACGGGAGCTGACGCCCTGTTCTGGAATCCGGGTGGTGCCGCCATTGCGCATCGTTCCGGTCAGCGCTCCGGTCTGTTCTTCTCGAACAACCAGTGGATTGCCGGCATCGACTTCAACACGGCAGGCATCACCATTCCTGTCACGGGTAGTGGTGTCGTTGGGCTCAGCGTGGCTTCGGTTGACTATGGCACGATGAAGGTCCGGACGGTGGCCGACCCGGAAGGCACCGGCGAGACCTTCTCGGCTTCGGACCTGAGTGTCGGTCTTTCCTACGCCATGCCGTTGACTCCGAGCTTCTACTTCGGTGGAACGACCAAGATGGTCCGTCAGTCCATCAGGGACATGAGTGCCCGGACGATGGCCATCGACGTCGGTTTCGTGCTCTTGACGGATTACTTCAATGGCATGCGTGTGGCTGCCTCGATCATGAACTTCGGCGGCAAGATGACCATGGACGGCATCAACTCCGAGATCCAGGTCGACATCGTGCCGGGACACGACGGATCGTCAGAAAGCATTCCGGCCCGCATCAAGATGGACGGATGGGACCTGCCAATGTCATTCAAGTTCGGTATTGCGCTTCCTGTCGTGAATTCTGAATCCACCCAGTTCGAACTGCTGGCGGATGCCAACCAGACGAACGACAACAATCTGAATGCTGACTTCGGGGCACAGTTCAAGTACATGACGCGTATGCTGACCTTCAACGCTCGCGCCGGGTACAAGGATGCTTTCCTGGACAACGTGGATTCGCATTTTGCGTACGGTGCCGGGCTCGATCTGCAGCTTTCCGGTGTCCGTTTCGGGTTTGATTATGCCTATGTCCCGTTCGACCTTCTTGACTCGACCCGCATCGTCGACTTCCGCATCTACTTCTGATGTGATCCCGAAAGACCATTCCATATCCGGACTTCTGCCACGCCGGGTACCCATGAGGTGCCTGGCGTTGCTTTTCGTGTTGATTGCGGGCTGTGGATCCTCGGATTCCGGTCCGGGTCCAGACAGGGATCCCCGCCCGGTTGCCACGGTCAACGGGTTCGAGATTTCCGTGTCGTGGTTTGAGCAGACCTACATCGACTTCCTGGTTCGATCGGGGTCCAATGACTCGGAGGTTGCCCGGGCGGCCCACCTGGAGCAACTCATCGACGCCGTCCTGCTGGCCGAGCAATTCAGCGAACAGGAACGCGACACGACGGCTGCCTTCCGGGAGACGGTCGAGCGCATCGAAAGGGAGGAATTGGGGTCCCGTTTCTTCGAGACCGCCCTGCTGGACACGATGTCGGCCCCGACGGATGTACAACTGCGCGAGGCCTACATCAAGGATCAGTCGAAGCGTGTCGTCCGGCACCTCTATTTCACTTCCGCGGAGCAGGCCCGCCAGTCCTATGCCCGCCTGCAAAGTGGCGTACCCTTCCTGGAAGAGGCTCAGAATGTGTACGGACTCGCTGAAGTGGACTCCATGGCAGGATTCCTGGGCGCCGTCGGGTACTATTCTGTTGATGATGCCTTTGCTGAAGTGGCATTCAGTCTGGAGCCCGGCACGTACTCCGAGCCCGTCCGTACGCGCTACGGTTACCACATCATCTACCTCGAAGACATCATACAGGAGCCCATACTGACAGAATCAGCGTATTTGACGCGACGTCAGGGGCTATCCAGCCAGTACCGTCAGCGTCGCCGTCGTCTTGAGGGCGACCGGTTCGTACGGGGATTCATGAACGGTCTGGATGTGCAGGTCAACGCTCCTGCCATCGGCGCGCTGAACGACATGATCAATGCCCTGGACCCGACGACAGAAGAATTGGCCGGCCGGGTCATGACTCGCATCGATGATTCGTGGAAGCAGGATGTGGATCCGGAAACGGCCCTGTTGACATTCGAGTGGGACGGGGAACTGGAAGCGTTCACGGCGGGCGACTATGCCTTCTGGTTTGAATCCCTGCCCCAACGGGAGGCACGGGAGCGTACAGCGGCCTCGGTGGGACGTGCGCTGCGCAACGAAGCATTGTACCGGGCCGGCGAAGAAGAAGGACTCAGGGACGATGAGTGGGAGATCGAGGTGGATCGCCGGGTGCGGTTGGAGAAAGCCCGGTTGATGCGTGATGGCCTCAGGACGGAGCCGGTCGAAGTGGACTCCTCGATGATCAGGCGAGCCTTTGATCGGTTGGGGTGGTCCAAACGGCGCATGGCCGTTCTTTCATTCGACGCCATCACCGCGTTGACGCCGGAAGCGCTTCAGGCAACGATCGATCAGGTTTCCAGTTGGCCGGTCCAGTTACGCGAAGTGCGACTCGAGTCTATTCCTGAATGGTCGCCCTATGTGGCTACAGTACCCGTGGATTCGACGGTCTATGTCGGACGACGCAATGACTGGGCAGCCATCCGGATCCTGGAACGCAGAACCATCACACCGGATTGGGAAACCGATCGCGAGGAGATTGAGAATCAGCTCCGTCCGTTCGTTGCCGAGTACGAACTGGTGTCCAGGCTTCGTGAGAAGGCCGATATCCAGATCAACCGTCAGCTGATGGCAGAAATCGCCGAGCTCTGACCCGGCCCAGGGAAGGGCCTTTCGGGGCGCACCCGTCACGTGCGTAATCGATTGCACTACAAGCGGTCGTGTTGTGGTATCATAGGTTCGCTTTCCCGATGGCCTTCCCGGCTCCCGGAATGTCCGCGTTCCGGATTTCACCCAAGAGAACCCCTTCCATGAGTGCAGGCAACCTTCCTTCCGACATCGACATCGCTCAAGCGGCAGACGTACGTCCCATTGCAGAAATCGCCCACCGCATGGGTCTCAGGGACGAGGAACTGATCCCGTATGGAGCCCAGAAGGCCAAAGTCCACCTGGATGTCGTGAAGCGGCTCAAAGAACGCGACAACGGCAAGTATGTGGTCGTAACGGCCATCACGCCCACGCCTCTTGGCGAAGGGAAGACGACGACGGCGGTGGGATTGACGCAGGGCCTGGGCAGGATCGGACACAAATCGGCCGTGTGTCTCCGCCAGCCGTCCATGGGTCCGACGTTCTCCATCAAAGGAGGGGCAGCCGGAGGAGGATACTCGCAGGTCGTTCCGATGGAGGACTTCAATCTTCACCTGACCGGGGATATACACGCCATTTCGGCGGCGCACAATCTGTGCGCCGCCGCGCTCGACGCCCGCCTCATGCACGAGCGCAACTACCCCGGCGAATCGTGGAAGCAGCGCACGGCCAGTGAGGATCGCCCGGATGGATTGCCAAGGTTGGACATCAACCCGTACACCATCACCTGGAACAGGGTGGTGGACGCCAATGACCGGGCCTTGCGCAACATGACCATCGGGCTCGGGACCAAGGCCGATGGCTTCCCGCGCGAAGCCAGCTACGACATTACCGTGGCTTCGGAGGTCATGGCCATCCTGGCCCTGGTTTCCGGCTCATCCTATGCCGATGCCCTGCGTGACTTGCGTGAGCGAATCGGTCGCATGGTGGTGGCCTACAGCTACGCTGGCAATCCCATCACCACGGAGGACCTGGGAGTGGCCGGGGCCATGACGGTCCTCATGAAAGAAGCGCTCAACCCGACGCTGATGCAGACTCTGGAGGGCCAGCCAGCTTTCGTGCATGCCGGGCCTTTTGCGAACATCGCTTCAGGTACCAGTTCGGTGGTTGCCGATCAGGTGGCGCTCAAGCTGTCGGACTACGTCGTGACCGAGGCCGGATTCGGCTCCGACATCGGCATGGAAAAGTTCTTCAACATCAAATGCCGGGCTTCGGGATTGACTCCGGACGTGGTCGTGCTTGTTTCGACCATCCGTGCGCTGAAGATGCACGGTGGTGGCCCGGCTGTTCGGGCCGGGTATGATCTGGCACCGGAGTACACCGAGGAGAATCTGGATCTGCTGGAGAAAGGTACCGCCAACCTGAAGGCCCATATCGGTATTGCCCGCAAGTTCGGCGTGCCGGTCGTGTGCGCGGTCAATGTCTTTCCGACCGACTCAGAAGCCGAGATCGAACTGGTCCGTCAGGCCGCCCTGGAGGCCGGTGCTGTCAGCGCGGTAGCCACCAATCACGTTGCGAAAGGGGGAGCCGGCGCCATCGATCTGGCTGAAGCGGTGGTGGAAGCATCCAGGCAGCCTTCCAACTTCGAATTCCTATATCGTGCCAGTCAGCCGATCAAGGACAAGATCGAGGTCATCGCTCAGCGGATCTACGGCGCGGAGCGTGTTTCCTACCTGCCCAAAGCCTCCCAGCAGATCGAAGCATATGAACGCGCTGGATTTGGGGATCTGCCCATTTGTATGGCCAAGACGCACCTTTCGCTTTCCCACGACCCGACGCTGAAGGGCGTACCCAAAGGCTTCATCTTCCCGGTCAGGGAAGTGCGGGCCAGTGTAGGCGCGGGCTTCATCTACCCACTGGGCGGTGATATGATGACCATGCCGGGGCTGCCCGCCATCCCGGCCTTCATGCGCATAGATATTGATGAGGAAGGCCGGACAGTCGGCCTTTCCTGAGATCTACTCCATTGCAATCTGGCGGGGGGTGTGCACGAAGAGCACATCCCCGAGGTCGGGATGATTGAGGAAGACGTCTTCCTGGCGCTCTTCCAGTCCTTCCATGTCGAAGCCGACCACGGTCAGGTCGGCGGAACCGGAGTAGCGGGCTACCAGTCGCCGGAAGGCTTCCACGTTGTTCGTGGGCAGGAATCGGATGTTCTTCTCCGAGACGGGAAGGCGGCCCTGCGTCATGAGGTGTTCGAACTCTTCTTTTCGTTCGTCGACCTGATCCCGCGGGATGGCCACGAATACCCGTATTTCTGCATCGTTCCAGTCGGGGTGGCCGAGCAGGATATAGGAAAGCAGGATCATCAGGTTGGCGTTCTCCTGGTCATTCCAGGTCAGCCAGACATGAATGGTCTTGCGCTCCCCGAAATGGAGATCTCCGTGCCTCAACACCATCAGCGTCATGCGCGTTGATGCGGCGAAGTCACACCAGGTCACCACGTCCTTGACCACGTCAGGCTCGTCGTTCTGCGAGAATTCGAACATGACGGCGTTGTTACTGAGGCCCGAGACACCCGGGACCTGAAGACTCTGGGCCAGGGCGCTGATCATCGAAGGGCTGATGATCGTGTTCATGTACACCGGCGATTTCTGGCTGCGGGCCATCTTGACCAACCGGGCCTGAACCAACTGGGCCTCACGGTAGGACTTGGAGTTCAGGGTGCCCTTGATGAAATGCAGATAGGTCCCGAATCCGTGGCGATGACAAATCCATCGCATGAACTCAAGCGGGCTGCGTCGGTCGAATGTGCGATCGTTGACCATGATGACACTCGGACGCCACTCTTCGTCACCCGATCTGCGGCGGCGGCGCTGCAGCCGGATGTGCATGTAGCGCGACGTCTGTGTCATGACCCCCTGGAACATCGCCGCCAGATCGTCCGTGCCGACGTGCGACTGCTTCATGACCTGATAGAGTCCCACCATGACGAGGATGGCCGCCAGGGCAAAGACCGGGTCCATCTGGAACATCATCAGGGCACACATGACGGCGCCGAACAGGCTGACGTACCACCGGGACCGGAAGCTGGGCCGGTAAGAGGGACGCGCTGCAAAGTGTTCGAGGAAGCTGATGGCGCACAGGGCGCCGTAGGTCACCATGAAGAACATGGAGATGAGTCGCGCGACGATGTCCACGTTTCCCAGCATCACGATGACGAGGGCGATTCCCCCGGTTACCAGTGTTGCATTCCTCGGCTCGTTGACAACGCCTTTCCCGGCTGCCAGCCACGCATTGGCACCGCGGAGCGGAATGCTGCCATCACCCCCCAGAGCCTGCAGCGTACGGGGAGCGACCAGGATGGAGCCGATGGCGGAACTGAGTGTAGCCGCACCAAGGCCAATGAAGATGATGGGTCCCCATACGGCAATCCGGGACATGGCCAGCTGATCTGCGTCCAGCAATTCTGCGGGAGCGGAATACACCAGTTTGAACACGATGAAAATGTATACGAGCATTCCCACCAGCGTAGCCGCCAGCGTACCATTCGGTATGGATCTACGTGGATTGGCCAGGTCGCCGGACAGGCCGACGCCCGCCGTCATCCCCGTAAACGCGGGGAAGACGATGGCGAACACCAGGAAAAAGGGATCAGCATCCGCCAATCCGCTCGACAGGCTGACCTGGGCCGGATCGAATCCTTCCACAGGCGACCCCATGAAGAACATGATCAGGGACAGCGTCAGCGTGGCTACAACGGTATAGAGCGCCTTCACCCCGAGCGCGGCTCCTTTGGTCAGCATCAGTCCGATGAGGGCCAGGGTAGCCGGAAGGGAGATCATCCTGGGGTCGTAAGCCACTCCCATTTGTGCCTCGATCCAGCCAGAGGCAGGACTGAATGCCTCTGCAAAGGCAATCATGTAGAAGGCGACGGATACCGCCTGGGAGAGGAACAGCGAAATCCCGATCACGCCGCCGATGGAGGTACCAAAGGAGCGGGAAATGATGAAGTACTCGCCGCCGCCTTCCACCTTGCGGTTGGTGGCAATCTCGGCAATGGCCAGGGCAGTCGGAATCGTTACAAGATGGCCCAGGATGATGATGGCCAATGCGCCGAGCAGCCCGACATTGCCCACCGCATACCCGAAGCGCAGGAACATGACGGCGCCGAGGATGGTGGAGATGCCCGCGAAGAAAACGGGCAGCGTACCGAAACCGTGACCGCCATTAGTTGAAGGCGCGTCGTCAGTCGATGCCGTGGGTGCTTCAGCCATGGTGTCCGGGTAGTGACGATTCGGAGCCAGTATAGTGACCGGCGCATCATTTCGTCAGGTCCCCCCAGAAAGAGTGGCCGATCTCGGTGCCCAATCGGACCGGGTTGTCTTCGGTCTTGGCCACCGTCACCCGGACGGGCCCCATAAGCGAGATGATGCCCTCAGGAAGCGTCGGCTTTCCTCCGCGCATGGGCAGGGTGATGAGCGTCTGGCGGGGAGTTCGCATCTCCTCGATGCGCAGCAGTTTCGCGTCGAACCGGTCGAAACACAGGTCATTCAGATTGTCGCCGGCGCTTCGGATGATTTCCTCAATCTGTTTTCCGTTGTATCCAACGGCGTAGAAGCTGCCGATCAGGGCTCCGGCGCTCGTGCCTGCCACGGTATCGATCGGATTGCCTTCTTCCTCGAAGACCTGAATGGCGCCGACGTGCGCCATGCCTTTTGCTACTCCGCCGGAAAGCACGAGAGCGATGGGAGGTCGTTCTGTCACCTGTGCTTGAACGGAAGGAGTGAAGCAACATCCTGCAGCCAGCACCTTGGTCAAGATCACGCGACGAAGCATATCAACCAGCATCTTGGAAGTGGAAATGAAAGGTTTCCCTGTCAGGCTGAAGGCGTACCGGATCCCAACTTGGACTCCCGAACAAACCGAAGTGTACTAAAGTTGGGATCTTTCACCGAGTCCCTTTGAAAGCCCATGAAGCGCCTGCATTACGTCCTGTCTTCCGTCGGACTCCTGCTGCTGGCCGGCATGCTGGTCATTGTCGTTCGAACGGCAACCCTTTCGACTCTTCAACCAGAGCCCTCAGCAGTTGTTGTTGATATCCCGACAGACGCAGAACTGGCACAGGCTGCTGCGCACCTCGCCGGGGCCATCCGGTTGGGCCCGATCACCTTTGAGGACACCACACAGATCGACAGGGGCGCCTTCCTGGCCTTGTTTGATTCGCTGGAAGCCTGGTACCCACTCGTCCACTCCGAGTTGGAACGGGAACGGTTCGGTCACTACAGTCTGCTTTTTCGATGGGAAGGAAGTGAACCCGATGCCGATGCCATCGTCCTGGCCAGCCATCTGGATGTCGTACCCGTGCCTGAGGAGACCGCCGGCGAATGGGATGTCGACCCCTTCGCAGGCGTAATACGCGATGGCTTCGTCTGGGGGCGTGGTGCCATCGATGACAAGTCTTCCGTCATCGGATTCCTCGAAGCAATTGAGCGCTTGCTGGCAAGCGGGTTTGAACCGCAACAGGATATCTACCTGGTGCTGGGCGGTGATGAGGAGCGTGGTGGCTACAAGGGAGCAGCCCGCATGGCCGAAGTGCTGGATGAACGCGGAGTGAGAGCATCTTTCGTACTGGACGAAGGACTGTTCATCGTGAATGATGTGGTGCCGGGTGTGTCCGGACCTGTGGCGCTCATCGGCATTGCCGAGAAAGGGGCGGCCAGCATCGAATTGTCGGTGCAAGTGGAAGGGGGGCATGCCTCCATGCCGAGCGGGGACATGGCACTGGCCATTCTGGGAAGGGCTATCGACCGACTGGTTGAGAATCCATTGGAGCCTACGCTTGTGGGCGTCCCGGAAGCGATGTTTGGTTACCTGGCCCCTGAGATGGGGCTTGTGCAGCGAGCTGTTTTTGCCAACCTGTGGCTCTTCAGCCCTGTGGTTCTTGGTCAGCTTGAGAACGGGGCGTCCTCGAATGCCCTGATTCGTACCACCATCGCTCCGACCATTTTCCAGGCGGGCACCAAGGTCAATGTGCTGCCGGCTACGGCCAGTGCCTTCCTGAACATCCGGTTGCGTCCAGGTGATTCCGTTTCCGGGGTAGTAGAAGAGTTGGCCCGCCGAATTGACGATGAGCGGGTTCGGATCGAGGTGCTGGAAGGCGCTTCAGAGCCGTCGGCAGTATCACCCGTGGACGCCCCTGCCTTCGGGATGATGGCGCAGACGTTTCGGAATGTGTTTCCCGAGGCGGTGGTTGCGCCGGCCTTGATGGTGGCGCGTACCGACAGTCGACACTACAGCAGGGTCACGGAATCGGTGTTCAAGATCACGCCAGTGATGATGGAGAGCAAAGACCTGAAGCGTGTGCACGGCGTGAATGAGCGGCTTTCGATCGAAGGACTCGGACGCGCCATTCAGTTCTACATGGAGATGATCCACGCAGCGCAGTTGCTCTGAACCTCCCTCGCTTCGCTCGGGTACGGTTCTCATCCTCCCCTGAATGCAAAACGGGAGACCGGCTCATGCCGATCTCCCGTTGCCTGGATAAAATGAGAAAGGCAGACCAGCGCCTGCTGATCTGCCTTTCAATGCTCCCCGGGTAGGATTCGAACCTACGACCCTGCGGTTAACAGCCGCATGCTCTACCGCTGAGCTACCGAGGAGTAAAACTCCAACGGACGTGCCGTGGGAAGCGGGCGCAAAGATAGGACGCTATCCAAAGCAGGACAAGCCTCTTTGCGACCTTTTCAACATTGCGAGCCGAAAAGATTGCTGACAGATGTGAATTCGTCCGGCTGTCGTTACGCATCGCATTGTGTGTGCGGCCTTTCAGGTGGATCGTAACCACCAATGCCCATCATGGGCGGACGACTATTCATGTATCAGATGAACCTTTCCCGCCACGTCATCGGACCTCTCAGTGCAGTCATGCTGTTGCTTGCAGGATGTGAAGGAGCCCGGGCTCCACTCGGAGAACCGGATGAGGTACCTGTCAATCCGGCCTTGGCCGGCACGTGGCACAGTCAATCGGAAGACGAGGACAAAGCGACGCTCCGCGTGTGGGTTTTCAATGACCACGAATACTACGTGGAGTGGGAAGTAGACGACGAGGAAGAGGATATGGCTCGCCTGCGTTCCTTCACTTCCGATCTGGGAGATTTCCTGTTCGCGAACATCCAGTGCGTCAACTGTGATGCCGACGACAGAAATGAATGGTTCTTTTTCCAGTATGAGCTGGAAAGCCCGGATGTGCTTCTGATCCGCAGCGTGAGCAACGAACATTACACGGATGCCATGGCCGGAATGACGCGTTCACGGGACATTCGGCGCTACGTCGAACAGCATATGCACGATGAAGGCTTTTTCGAGGACAACACGGCGCGCTTCATGCGTGTCGAAGCCATGGAATAGTCCTCGGCGGGATTGAGGAGGTAGCTTTCGTGGCCGGCCTGCATGCCTTCATGCAGGCCGGCCACGATGCTGTTCAACCGTCGGATGCCGAGCGTTCCGCCTTATCGGACTTCTTGATCCACTTGAAGACGACCGTTGAGTCGGACGTTGTCATGATGCCTTGATGATTCAGCACGCTGCCGTTCTCATCCATCTTGATATGGACCATGCGAGGGCCATCGACAACGGGTCCATCGTGATGAATGGCGATGACCTTGACGCGGCTGATTCCGAGGGCGACCAGAAGCATGGCGGCCAGGGAGACGATGAGCCGACGCGTGAACACGGGGCGCAATCCGGATGCATGGGAAGCCGCGCGATCAGACCCTCCAGGATTCTGAGATGGCTCTGGTGACACATACAAGAGAGGTCCGTTTAGACGGTACCCCACCTTCCGGACGGTTTCCAGCAGGGTCCGATTGTCATCACCCAGCGCTTTCCGGAGTTTGCTGACACTCTGCGTCAGCGCCTCTTCATTCGGCAAGGAGTCGGTCCAGACAGAAGCCATGATGTCCTCGCGCGAACAGGTCAGATCGACATGATCGCCCAGAAACTGCAGCAGTTCCATGACACGCGGTTCGACGCGGATCGAGGCATCGGGTCGGACGATGAGGTTCCGACCCGGATCCACCCGGATACCGGACAGGACGAAGGGCTTGAATGGAGTATCTGAAGCTGACGGTTCCATGACTGCGGAGGAAAAGTGGATTCCGAGAGGTGTTCGTCAGGTTAACGGGGATGTTGCTCCTGTATTGTGTGGGAGATTTCAACCATCAGCCCATTCATGACATGTACCCGAACAGAAAACAGATTGTCGGATTGATCCTCTTGCTGTTGCTCTTGATGCCCCGCATGGCAGAGGCTCGTCAAAGTGAGGATACCATTCAGCCACCCCTCACCGACTATGAAGGCTCATATGAAGGCCGAGATTTTGAAGTCGTCAATGACGTCCTGACGTATTTCCGGCAAGGCATGCAGTCGTCCATTGCACTCGAGTGGATCGAGATGGACCACTTTCGGATCGTGATTCCTCCTGGTGCTCAAGTACAGACGCGCGACGGGCGCCCCATCCCGACGTTCAAATTCGAGCGTGATGAGGAAGGAATGGTGATCAAGATGACGATTCTGGATCCAGAAGGAGGTGTCATGGGAGAACACCTCCGTACGGGCGATGTGGGGTCATCGACGGGCGAGGACACCGTCCATTGAAAAGGCCTGAACCAAATGCGGGCGGGCGATCAAAGATCGCCCGCCCGCCCAAGGTTCAAGAACCAGTAAGGCCGATCAGAACAGGAAGAGGTAGGTCAGCTTGGCTACACCGACCGTGCTGTTCATCAGGTAGTTGGCGCGCGGGTCGAACAGTACTTCATTGTCTCCGGTAGCATGCCATGACGTATTGAGTACCAGGAAGAGATCCGAACCCGGCGTGTGGATCCAGTTGATGCGGATGTTGGCATTCACATCGCGGGAAAAATTGTCATACTGGATGAGCGCCTTTGCGAACAGCTTCCGGCTGACACTGGCCAGGATGTCAATCGATGCCGTCGTGGCGCTGAATTCACCTCCCGGAATGGGCAGATCCACATCGCTCTTGCTGAGGTTTGCACCGAGCGTCAGGTGCTTGGACTGACGCCACCCGGCCTGAAGGCCCCAGTCGAATCGGTTTCCACCATAGAAGCCACCTGTTTCGAAGTTGGCACCACCGGACAGGTTCTTGCCCGGGTCCGTATTGAACCGTGCACCCACGCGCGTGAACGTGTAATCGTCCGCCACAATCTCCGCGTCCGGGCGAATGAAGAACGAACCTTCAAGGCGATCGAACTCATGTGACCCGGAGATACGCAAGGACATGCGAGCCTGCGACGTGAACCCTATCGAAGGGTCGATCTCCCAGGACTGCAGCTCACCATCCTGCCCGTTGGTGTGGATACCCATGACGTGGGTGGTCATCTGGCGGAACGGGCCGCTGTCGAAGAACGGGGAATAGGTGACCGTACCGATGGTCTGCCTCATATCGCGACGACGCACGAAGCCGAGCGCCGGACGGTAGTTTTCTCCAACGCTGGTATAGGAAAAGGAGGCACCATAGATGTCATTGCGAAGGCTGACCGATGCACTTCCTGCCCAATCCTCGTTGTTCGGGTCGGCATCCGTGACATTGGTGAACCAGACATCAGCGCTGGAGGCCGATCCGAAACGCTGGGCCACATCGAATCCGTAGGCACGGTTCCATTCATCGCCCCGCTCATAGCTCGTCACGATCACACCCGCCGAGCCGCGACGTCCGAAGTTGGTCTGCACGCGCGCCACGGCATTGTTGGCCGATCGTTTGCCGCCGATGCGACCGAGTTTCTCGCCAATGTTGCCTTCATCCGGACCAGTCTCAATTCCGATGAGGCCGACGTTGAGGCGTCCGATCTGCCCGGTTATGCGACCTCCGGCCAGGATGGACTCGGTCAATCCGATACGGCGTGAGAAGAAGGTCTGGGTGCGGCGGGAATCGCCGTGCTCGAAAATGCCCGAGCGCTCAAGGAAGAACTCTCGCTTCTCCGGGAAGAACAGCGAAAAGCGCGTCAGATTGACCTGCGCGTTGTCTGCTTCGACCTGCGCGAAATCCGTATTGACCGTGAAGTCCAGCGTCAAATTGGAGGTGATACCGTATTTGACGTCAAAGCCGGCGTCAAAACTGCTGTCGTTGACCTTGGAGTCCACCGTCAAATCCGGACGCACAGATTGGGCACCGGTAATGATGTACGGCTTGAACTCGATGTTATTTCCGCGGCGGATGTTCTTGATGCCGGTCAGACGGCCATATCGGGAGACCGTCTTCATGTCATCCGAGTAGCCGCTCCCGTAGGAGAGGGGAACGAGCGGCCAGTTCTGGATTTCGTTCTTGCGGTTGACCGTGCGGCGCATGAACAGGCCGAACGTCAGTTCATCGCCCTCGGGGAAGCGCAGCTGGCGGAAGGGGATGCGTACCTCCATGGTCCATCCCTTGTCGGTGATCTGGGTTTCGCTTTCGAAAACGGCATCCCACGAGTAGGAGTCGATGGTCATGTGCTCGTCGGCAATCAGGGCATCGTCCTGCGTGCCGAGCGCGTTCATTTCGAAGAGGAACGCGTTTCGCCCATCGAGGAACGTATCGATGCCGATGTACGCGTGGTCGTCACGGTCATTTCGGCCGCCGCGTTCCATGTTCTTGGCCCGAATCAGGTGCGGCTCCTTGTCCGTGAAGTTGAAAGCGAAATACAGGTTGTCGCGATCATACGCCACTTTGGCCCAGCTGTATTCCGTTGGTTCGGCACCTTCATTGGGCCAGCGCTGGACGAAATCGTCCATCGGTTGGACCTGGTCCCAGATGGCATCATCAAGATGACCATCGACGCGGGGGGCGTCCTCTGTGAACACAGCCTCGAAAGACGGAGGCTCGGGGATATTGGACTGACTCCAGGCTGGAGTCACGAAAACGAGACACAGTAAGGCAATGGTAGCAGAGCGCATGTAGAAAGCGGGTTGGTAGCTGGGGTACTTCTCAGACGCAGGAGGAGGCCCATGAATTCCGGAAAGGGACTCTGGGGCGCAAATCTAGCGCTTCCTACCCGATGTGTCGTGAAAGGGTTGCGAAATGATACGCTCGTGTTGACCCGCGTCGGGTTTTTGTCGTACCATTGCGCTCCGTTTCGATGGCGTGTGCCATGGCTGCGGTACATAAGCCCAGGTGGCGGAATTGGTAGACGCGCTAGCTTCAGGAGCTAGTGTCAGCAATGGCGTGGAGGTTCGAGTCCTCTCCTGGGCACCAAGGATCAAGCCGGTTCTCTGAAAGGAGAGCCGGCTTTTTTCTTTCGGGGCCGTTCAGTCACTGCCGGGAAGTCGGTCGTATCCCGTCAGTTCGACGTAGCCCACGCCGGACACGCGCGCGGTGTCCGATTGTCCCGAGATGTCTACGGCGCCTTCCCAGTAGCGCACCGATACGTTCAGTTCCTGGTTGGGCATGACCGCATCCACTGTCAGCGTCAGATCTTCTCCGGGCAGGACGAGCTCCCAGCGCACGGGATACTCGGCTCCGCTGACAGCACTCGTCCACCGGTCAAGGACCGTCAGTTCTACGTCTTCGGTGGTCAAATGGCGCTTTGATCCGTCCGCCTCCACCAGCGTGCCACCGGTGAAAGGACTGATGCTTCCATCTTCGCGACGAAGCTGATAGTACATGATTTCACGTCCGTCATCGAGCTGCAGGGCGAACCAGTCCCAACCGATTTCATCAGGGCCCAGCGCGGAGGTGCTCCATTCGTGGTCTTTCCAGCTCTGCCCGCTCACGTCGTAGGATCCGTCCGGCACGGTCACGCTGCCTTCCGTGTCCATGCGTGTGAATGAATAGTAATAGCTGGCATTGCCCGCACCGGCGCCCTTCGGGTCCCACCCACGATCGCCCTGAAGAACGATGGGCTTCACGGCATTCAGGGTCAGGTCGATGGCCACACCATCTTCCTCGGCTTGCAGCCGCAATGGAAACAGATCACTTGGAGCGGAGGGATCCACACTGGCCATGTTCCAGTCGTTGAGCCAGATCCGGAACGGGGGCGACTCAGCCCCTGCCAGTCCCGCTGCGCCGCGGCTGAAGCGCTCGAAAGCGTGGAACGTGCCCGTCTCCGGGTCGGCCAATGAGAAGTGGCCCATGTACAACTGCCGGGTCGTCCAGCCGTCTTCCACAGCATCCAGGGAATCAGGCGGTGCCATGGCCGATCGAAAAAGGGTCAATTCGTATCCGAACCGGCGACCTTCATCCGAAAACAGGTTGCCCGTGAAGTACCACCACTCGGTCTTGAAGTCGGGGTGGGCGCCATAGTCGGTCGGGAAGTCGAAGGGAATGACCCCGTCCGAGCGGGCGTAACCCAATGTGTCGCCGCCCATGGCCGCGGCCAACTCCATGGGTTCGTCGACGGGCGCTGGCTCCGGTGCGCTTGAACAGCCACTGACCACCAGCACAGCGCCGAGGACAATGAACGCAAACGGGAAGTGGGTAAAATGCTTCATTCTTCGCGCAGGGCTTCGATGGCCTTCGTGCGGCTCATGGAGAGGGAGGGATATATGGCCGCCAGCGCAGCTGCGACAACGGCCAGCAGAATGGCCTGCAACAGGATCATCATATCCACATCAAACTGCAGTGTCCATCCGAAGGAGCGCTGGTTGATGACATAGATCAGGAGCCACGCCAGTACCAGACCAAGCGGTACGGACAGCAAACCGGCCAAGAGGCCCATGGAGGAAGTTTGCAGTGTGGTCATCAGACCCAACTGTCCGGGTGTCATTCCGTTGGCCCTGAGGACAGCCAGTTCCCGCGATCGTTCGAGTTGCAGCGCCATCAGCGCCGTGAGCACGCCCACGAAAGCCACCAGGATGGCCAGGATCCTGAGTACCGAGGTCACCGTGAACGTCTGATCGAAGACGTCGAGCGACGCCTGCCTAAGATCCCGGTTGGAGCGGATATTGAGGCTCTGCACCGACGCCGTGCCGTTCCGCAGTTCCTGTATGAGGGCGTTGAGATCCGTTCCTTCAGTGGCATATACAGCCAGGCCGGAAACCCTCGGGTCGTCGAAATGGACATCATACCTGTCCCGGGTCATCTGGACGACGCCAAGATCCGAGGCGTAGTCGTAGTAGACAGCTCCGACCAGGAAATCCGTGGGCCCATGTGATGTCATGATCCGGAGGGTGTCTCCGACGCTCGTGTCGTAGCGATACGCGTAGGGTTCTGACACCATCACCACATTCTGCTCCCTCATGGCGCGTCGATGGTCTCCGTCCATGATCTGTTTGTACCGGCCGGGCTCCATCTCCCGAGGCCGTGGCTGGGTCACGATCAGGTCCGATTCCCTGCCATCCACAAACACGCGGGCGGTCCGAACGGAGTAAGCCGCCATGACGCCGGGGTTGTTCCTGATGAACGCCTCCGCCTCGGCCGCTATGGTGGCGTCGTTGCGCCGGAATACGTCGCCAGGCGGAGAAATGTAGATGTCGGCTTCCAGGGAATAGGTCAGCCAGGTATTAACGGTCGTCCTGAACGAGTCCACCATCACACCAACGCCACTCGTTGCTGCCACGGCAATCGTAAGCGCAGCAACGGCTACCGCCGATCTGCTCAATGACTGCTCGATTCCGGACGCCCCCATGCGCCCCATGATACCGAAGGATCTTCCCAGGACAGGTCGGAGGGCACGAGTTCCCAGCAGGACGGCAGGCGGGACCCAGCAGGCAAAGGCAAGGATGATGGCCAGGATGCCTAGGTAACTCCACGCAATGCTCTGTCCGGAAAGCCAGAGGATCGTCGTGCCGATCAATGCAAGCAGCACCCCAACCAGTATCAAGCGGGGCAGCGAACGGAGGGTTCGGGACTCCGTAGACGATCGCTTGAGAACCATGCTCGGCGCTGTCCGGGTAGCTTCGCGGGCCGGTGGAAGTGTGGAAAGGACCGTGCTGCCAATGCCGATGGCCAGTCCCTTGCCGATGGACCACATAGAGATGTCCAGTTCGCGGATGCGGACCACGAAGTAGAGATCATTGATGGTCTGCGTCACCAGTCCAACCAACATGTTACCCAGTGCCAGACCTCCTGCAGCTCCCAGAAGGGATCCGGAAAGTCCGATGAGCAGGGCTTCCGAAATGATCATCCAGTACATCTCCCGCCGCGTGACACCGACCGCGCGCAGCCTCCCCAGCAAGGGACGACGCTGCACGACCGAGAAGGTCATGGTGTTGTATATCAGGAACATCCCCACGATGAGGGCAAGGAGGCTCATGGCCGTTAGATTGAGGGAGAAGGCTTCCGTCATCTGGTCCAGCGTGTCTGAGCGGCCGGCAGCCTGGCTCAGGGTGATGGACCCGGACAGTCCGGTCATCACGCTGGATCGGAAGGACGATTCGGAATCCCCGGGCAGGATGAGATCAATGCGGGATAGCCGACCCTGCATGCCCAGCATGCGCTGTGCAGTGGCAATGTCGACGACCATCAAATTCTCCAGTGCCGCAGCATCCAGGTCTGAATCCGTGGGCAGGAAAGCCTCAACCTGCAGATCGAAGGGCTGACCCTCATGCCACACGGTGAAAGGATCCTGTCCGGGAAGATCCAAACCTTCGGCAGTGGATTCGGCTACCAGAACCGCGGGAGTATGGCCCATGAAGCGGCCCAGATCGAGGCCGTCATCCGGACCACCCGTGAACGAACGGAATGGATCCTCAGCCAATGGGTCAATCCCCAGCACCTGGACAACCGGCCCATCCGATGCTCCAATCCGAACCGAGCCCTCGACGACAGGGGCCGCATCGCGAAAACCTTTGTCCACTCTGATGATGCGGTAGACCGAATCGGGCAGGATCCCACCGCTCCCTTCAAGAGCATGGCTTGCGCGGCCGGCCACGGTCTCCGTTGAGAGAGTGAAGGCCGTGCGTGCACTCGAATTGGCAAGGTCGATTCCCACCACAACGGCTACCCCCAGGGCCACGCCCAGGATGGAAAGCGTCATCAAAAGCGGGTGATGACGCAGGTACCTCCGGCTGCTTCTCCGAAGCAATCTACCGGGCCAGAAAGGAGCACGTTGTGGATTGTTCATGGACATGACCAGGGGATGCTCAACCGGCTGCCTCGGTGGGCGAGACCTCCCTCAGTTGCCCTTCCTGCAGTTCGAAAACACGGTCGGCCAGGCCGATGATGTCCCGATCGTGCGTGGCGATGAGCATGGTCCGGTCCTTGTCGTGCACAATCCGCTCCAGGATATCCATGACCAGGCTGGCCGTCCTGAAGTCCAGGTTTCCCGTGGGTTCGTCGGCAAGAATCAGGAGGGGGTCATGGGCCAAGGCTCGGGCGATGGCAACCCGCTGCTGCTCACCTCCCGAGAGGAGGTCCGGAAAACTGTTGGCCCTGTCGGCAAGGCCGACTTCAACCAGTACGTCCAACGCGCGCTGCCGTTGGGCTTTGTCGATGTTGCCTCCCAGTTCGAGCGGAAGCAGGATGTTCTCTTCGACCTTGAGCGTCGGAATCAGGTTGAAGGATTGGAAAATGATCCCGATGGCATGACGCCTGAACATCGTTCGCTCGGTTTCCGTCAGCCGGGTCAGTTCAGTGTCTTCGAACCGGATGCTGCCGGAAGTCGGCGCATCCATGCCACTGATCAGGTTCAGGAGGGTGCTTTTTCCGGATCCACTCCTGCCCAGCAGCACAACCAGTTCGCCTTTGAGGATCTCGAAAGAAAGTCCCTGCAAAACGGTCCTTTCCAGGGAGCCCTCGCGGTAGGTTTTGACGAGGTCCTGGACACTTAGGACCGGCAAGGAAGTGGATTGGGACATGATGCGAACCGATGATCTGTCAGCACGATGGATGATGACACTCAGATGGGCAGGCCACGTCCCCCGTTACGGACTTCCTGTTGCGAAACCGTGAAAACACGGACTCATCTCCAAACAGAACCCTGTGGGCCTTTTTGGGGTATATCCTGAGGTCCTTGGCGTCTTCTGTCCAGGACACCGATCGTCCCTCAACGCACATCGATTCGCAGCATATCATGAGCAAGGCCCGGTCTTCCAGCACGTACCTGATCGAAGCAGGCTGGGAAGTCTGCAACAAGGTGGGAGGGATCTACACGGTGCTTCGATCCAAGGCGCCGGAGATGGTGGAAGAATGGGGCGATCAATACGGTCTCCTGGGCCCGCTGAATGAAGCACAGGCAGCCATCGAATTCGAGGATGAGCTCCTGGGCGATGCCATCGACACGGCAGCAGAAGCCATGCGCAGCGAAGGGTATGGCGTCCGGGTTGGGCGCTGGCAGGTGTCGGGTCGTCCCCGCGCCGTGCTGCTCGACCTGGAACCACTGCGAAAAGAGGCCGATGCGCAGGCTGCACGCGTCGAAGAGCTGCTGTGCATCGAGATTCCACGGGAAGATGATCTGGTGATGGACGTCATGGCGCTGTCGGTCGGGATCGAAAAATGGTTGACCCACCTCGGTACAAACCATGGCCCGGAGGATGTGCTCACTCATTTCCATGAGTGGATGTCGGCCGTGGCCCTTCCGCTCTTGAAAGATGCTGGCTGGAAGGGAAAGACGGTCTTCACTACCCACGCCACGTTGATCGGCCGCTACCTGGCCATGAACCACGATCGATTCTACAGCCGTCTCGCGGAATTCGATGCCGATGCGTTCGCCAAGGAATACGGTATTGCCGCCCAACACGGCCTCGAGAAGGCCGCGGCGCTCGGGTCGGATGTATTCACGACCGTTTCGGGCCTGACGGGTCAGGAGTGCATCCATCTGCTCGGACGCCGACCGGACGTCCTTGTACCCAACGGTCTGAATACGAAGCGATTCCAGGCGTTGCATTACCTGCAGCAGCGCCACGCCGAGAACAGGACCAAACTGCACGACTTCACGATGGGATACTTTTTCCCATCGTACAGTTTCGATCTCGAACAGACCCTCTACTTCTTCACGTCCGGCCGCTTCGAATTCAAGAACAAGGGCATGGACATGACACTGGAGGCGCTCGCCAAGCTGAATGAGCGGCTGCAGAATTCGAATTCCACGAAGACGGTCATCTTCCTGCTCATTACCAAGAAGCCGACCCACAGTCTGGCGGTCCACTCCCTGGAATACGCCAACATGTTCAGGGAATTCAAGGTCATTGCCCGAAGCGTGACGGATGAGGTCCGCAAGCACCTGGCCGAAAAACTGGCTTCCGGTGGCCCCCTCGACCTGAACGAGATGGTGTCAGATTACTGGAGCCTGCGTATCCGACGGGCGCAGCAGGCCTGGAATCGGGACTGGCTGCCGCCCATTGTCACACACGATGTAGTCGACGATGCCTCCGACGAGGTGCTGAACAAGCTGCGCGAACTGGAACTGTTCAACAACGCGCATGACAAGGTCAAAATCGTCTATCACCCGGACTTCGTGAACTCGACCAGTCCACTCTTCGGAATGGAATACGAGGAGTTGATTCGAGGATGCCATTTGGGCGTCTTCCCGAGTTCCTACGAGCCGTGGGGTTACACCCCGTTGGAGACGCTGGCACTGGGCATTCCGGCCATCAGTTCGGATCTGGCTGGCTTCGGCGCCTACGCCGCCGAGTACCGCCGATTGCACCAACGGGCCGGACTGTATGTCGTGGACCGCAAAGGCAAGCCTCGTGAGGAATCCGTAGCACAGTTGGCCGACATGATGTTCAAGTTCTGCCAGCAGAGTCAGCGCCAGCGTATCGCCCAGCGAAACCGTGCAGAGAACTTCGCGCAGCACTTCGACTGGGGACAGTTGATCCACCACTACCACGACGCGCACGAGTTGGCGCTGTTGGGGTCGCAGGAGGACGAGTAATCCAGGGGGAGTGGGGCAGTTTTGATGCCCGGGATTGCTATGTAGATATTCCATGTATTACTATGTGGAATATCAATGTAGTCCTTTCAGCGCCATTCCAGGCGTTTTCCGCTGTTCATGCCGTCCAAGTCCCTCGTAGCCGCTTCGCTGAGACCCTTTGTTCTGGCCATCCTCTCTGACGGCCCTGAATACGGGTATCAGATCATCAAACGCATCACTGACGCCACCGATGGCTACGTGACGTGCACCACCGGAACGCTCTACCCGCTGCTGCACACCATGGAAAATCAGGGCTTCCTGACGAGTTTCTGGCAGCCGGCAGAGGAGGGGCCCAAACGGAAGTACTACGAGATCACGGAGTTGGGCCGTACCCAGTTGGAGGCCGAGCGCACGGACTGGATTCGGGTGAACAGCGCTCTGAGCTCGCTGTGGGGACCGGAGAAGCAGATTCAGCCGCTCTGAGGTGTACCATGTTTGATCTTGAAAAAGCCCTGGCGGCCTGGCGACGCAGCCTGACATTCAACCGGAATTTCCAGCCCGAAGATGTGGATGAACTGGAGCGCCATCTGCGGGATCAGGTTCGTGACCTGGCCTCTGAAGGAATGACCGAAGAAGAGGCGTTCCGCACCGCTCGTGCGCAATTCGGGCAATATGGCGATGTGGAGAAAGAGTACCGCAAGGTGCGATGGGAGTCCCTGTCGGCTCGCGGGAGAACCCTTGAGGAGCTCGGAGCCCGCTGGGCCATGCTAGTCAGTTACGTTTTCCTGGCTCTTCGCTCGTTCCGCCGCTACCCCCTCTATTTTGGACTGAATCTGGCCGGGTTGGCCATTGGCATGGCCGCTGCCCTACTCATCATGCTGTTCATTCAGCATGAACGGAGCTACGACTCCTTCCATTCGGGTGCGGACAGAATCTACCGTGTGGTGCAAAAGGCCAATACGACCTACACGTCGGCCATGCTGGCGCCTTCGCTGCTGAATGATTTCATAGATGTGGAGTCCTCGCTTCGGATCAGCGAGCGCTGGTTCAAGGTCCGTGTCCGCTCGGAACAGCTCATCAACACGGAGCACCGCTTTTTCTTTGCAGACTCTACTTTCTTTTCCGTGATGGGGTATCCGCTGATGCGTGGGGAGGCCGGGTCAGTATTGACAGCGCCTTTCACTGTAGTACTCACCGAATCGACGGCCAGGAAGTATTTCGGGGACGAGGACCCGATCGGACGGACACTGAACATCAAGGGGCTGTGGGACGCGTACGATTTTCAGGTAACGGGTGTTGCTGCCGACATGCAGGGAAACAGCCATTTCCAGTTCGACTTTGTGGCTTCATTCGATACCCGCTTTCAGGCCGGTGAAAGCCGTGAGCGGATCGAGACGTGGTTCTCGGTTGGGGATCGTTCCTACATCAAGCTCCGTGAGGGAGCGTCGATCGATTCCGTCCAAGCGGGCATGGTGGCCTTTGCTAATCGCAATTTTCCGGCTCGCGTTCAGCGAATGGATGCGGAGAAGGTACCTGAGATCTACGCTTTTCAGCCCATCTCTGAAATCCATCTTGAGTCCGACCTCGAGAATGAGTTCGGACCGAATGGTGATACTCGAACCCTGTCCATCTTTGCTTGGGTCGCGGTGCTGATCCTGGTCGTGGCTTGGCTCAACTACATCAACATGGCCACGGCGCGGACAGTAGCCCGAGCGCGAGAGGTAGGCGTACGAAAAGTCGTCGGTGCCGCGCGAAAACAGTTGGTGACACAGTTTCTGGTGGAGTCTGCCATGATGATGCTGTTGGCGGGTGTGCTGGCGTTGAGTATTGCGACGGTTGCGTTGCCTGCCTTTGGCAACATGACGGGTCGGATGCTGGCACCAGGTACGCTTCTGGGGGGCGAACTGATGATTGTCTGGTTTTCCATGCTGGTTCTGGGTGTTCTGCTGGCCGGCAGTTTGCCCGCATGGTCGCTTTCCAGCCTCCGGCCGACCCAGGTCATCAAAGGACTCGTCGGATCCGGTGGATCGAATGCCGGATTTAGGAAGGGACTGGTGTTCGTCCAGTTTGCACTATCTGTGATGCTTTTGTTCGGTACGAGTGTGATGCAGCGACAACTGACCTTCCTGCAGGAAACCCGTCTTGGTTCCAATCCGGACCATGTTCTGGTCATCGAAAATGATCGTGTATTCGATTCCAGGACGGATGACGTGTTCAAGGATCGGCTTGCAGCGCATTCCGGTGTCATTTCGGTATCCAGCATGGAATCCGAGATCCCGCTGAACACCGACATGACCATGCAGCTCCTCGCAGAAAGACCGCAGGGGTTGCCATCAGAGGAAGTCATGAAGAAGTCTGTCTACCATACCATGGTAGACCATCGCTTTCTGGAAACGATGCAGATCAAGCTGCTGGATGGACGGGACTTCACTCCGGTCGAGAGTACGCAGGAAATCGATCGATCCTATCTGCCAACCATCCTGAACCAGAAGGCGGTGCAAGTCCTGGGGTGGGAGGACCCACTCGGCAGGGAGTTTGCTTGCTGTTTCGCCCGGACGCCGCGGGTGGTTGGCATCATGGAGGATTTCCACTTTGAGTCGGTGAAAGAAGAGGTCAAACCTTTGGCCATTTCGCCGGCGTGGGGATCCTTCAGGATCCTGGTGCGGGTCCAGCCAGAACGAACGGCCGACGTGATCGAGTACATGACCGATGTCTGGGAGGAAATGGCTCCCGAGTGGCCGCTGGAATGGGCATTCATGAATGACAAGTTTGCGGCCGCCTACACGGCTGAACAGCGACTGGCCAACAGTTTCCGGTTATTCACTGTTCTTGGGACACTGATTGCCTGTCTCGGGTTGTTTGGCCTGGCCACGCTGGTGGTGCAGTCCCGGGTGCGCGAAATAGGCATCCGGAAAGCAGTAGGTGCCTCAGCCATTCAAGTGGCCACGATGGTGATGGGCGATCTGATGCGCCCAATCAGCTACGCAATTCTTGTCGCACTGCCTGTGGCCGCATGGCTGGCGCGCAGGTGGCTGGAAGACTTCCCGTACCGCATCGGGTTGGAAACACCCATGTTCACCTGGATCATAGTGATCACGATACTGGTGGCCGGACTTACGTTGAGCCTTCACACCTGGAGGGCAGCGCGAATCAACCCCGCCGATGCCATCCGGTATGAGTAGCGGATGGAGCCGTCAGTTGCGTACGAACCCGTCGACGATCTGCTGATTGTAGCGCTCAAGTGTGCGCGCATGCCACGCGTCGTTGATGAGCCAGATGGGAGCCGGATGCGTGGACTCCCAAGATTCGAGGGATCGGCGCAGGGCAGCGACTTTCTCCGGGTGTTGTGCAGCCAGATCATTCGACTCTGACACATCATCGTCCAGGTCGAAAAGCCAGTGCTCCCCGTTTGGTGTCCGAACCAGTTTCCAATCGCCTGCCCGAACGGCCGCACCCCACTGCATCTTCCAGAAAAGGGTATCGTGAGGCGCGCTTTCAGTCAGTCCCGTCAGGTATGGCATGAGATCGACGCCATCAAGCGTTCGATCCGCGGGAAGGCCCAGGCCGGCTGCAGCAAGAAATGTGGGGAGGATGTCCAACGTGATGACGGGCTCATCGAATTGCTGACCAGAAGGGATCCGGCCAGGCCATGACATGACAAACGGGACCCGGTTGCCACCTTCCAGTGCCGTCCCCTTGGCGCCGCGAAGCGGCGCATTCAGTGATCCATTGAAGGGCATGGCCCCGCCGTTGTCATTGGCAAAGAACACGAGGGTGTTCTCCCTCAGCCCGCGTTCTTCCAGCGCTTCCAGGATCCGTCCGACATTGTCGTCGAGCGAGCGCATCATGGCGCTGTAGCGTGCCCGGATTTCGGTCTCGAATCGAGGGAGTTCTTCGGGGAGCAGATCCTCCCGGGCATGCATGGGTGTGTGGGGTGTCGTGAAGGACACGAAGAGGAAGAAGGGTTCGTCCCGGTGCCGGTCGATGAAGTCCACGGCACGGTCCCCGAATTCATCGGTCAGGTACCCGAGCGAATCGGGATGTACGGAATCCATCCCGGTCTCGATGGTGCGGTTGCTTCCCGCGTAGTACGGCCCGCTTCCTTTGCGCATGCCGAAGAACTCATCGAATCCACGCTTGGTCGGGTGGAAGTGGTCCTCAAGTCCAAGATGCCATTTGCCGACGAGGCCTGTTGCGTAGCCGCCCTCGGAGAGCCAGTCCGCGATGGTTCGTTCCGAAAGGGGCAAGCCTCGAGCGGAGTCGGGCACGGCAGGGTCCGGCACGCCGGGAAGATTCAATTCGTGTCCGAATCGCTGCTGGTAGCGCCCGGTCATCATGCCGGCGCGGGAGGGGGAGCATACCGAGGCCGTTACGTATCCGTTGGTGAACCGGATACCACTGTCGGCCAGACGATCCAGGTTGGGCGTCCGGATGAGATGGCTGCCATGAAAGCCGAAGTCCGCATAGCCGGCGTCATCGGAAAACAGGATGATGAGGTTGGGCGATCGCTCTCGACTCGTGCATCCTGCGAAGACAACAAGAATCAGGAAGGAGAGGATTGCCGGAAGGCGAATGCGCAGGAACATGTGGGTCCGGTCTGGTTCGAACTGATATTCCCGGTTTTTCTGATCGGAGTCAATGAGGAGTCCTCTCTTCGTGAACAAACACATTCCTCCAAACCAGATCCTTTCCATGCGTACGCTGCTTTCCCTTTTGATCGTCGGTTTATTGACCACCGGCCTCTCGTCCGCGCAGGATGTCCAATTCGCCCAGCATGTTGACGTATCTGACGACGGATGGGTGTTCTACAGCCTGACGGATAACCGCGTTGCCTCCGAGCAGGAAGCCGGTTTCGGCGCCTGGGATGTGGCATTCCAGGGTACCACCGTCAAGTTCAATGGCCCTTCCCAGCTGCTGGATGCCGCGTTCGATGCGGTTGATGCTGCACCTGAAGACGGATATGCGGAAGAAGAGGACGGAACGTCCCAGTTGCCCACCGATGCGGAGACGCGCTGGTTCCACTACGATTTCAACACCCATATCATCACGGCCAAGCCCAACCGCACTGCCGTTTTCCAGACGCGCGATGGCAACTGGGCGAAGCTGAACATCACGGACTACTACAAGGTGGTATTCGGCGAAGACCCGATTCCCCGCATGCTGTCTTTCCGCTGGGTGATCAGCGAGAACGGTCCTGGCTTCTAATGATTGAATACGGGGCCCGCGGATGCGGGCCCCGATTCGTTTTGGACCCCATTCAGGTGGAGGAGAAGCCTCTATTCGTATCGCAGGGCTTTTGCCGGGTTCATGCGGGCAGCTGACAGCGTCTGGGACAGTACAGTCAGCACGGATATGGCCAGGGCGATGAGACTCGCAATCACCAGCAACACTGGATCCACGTCCACCCGGTAGGCGAATCCTTCCAGCCATCGGGACGAGACGTACCAGGCCATGGGCCAGGCAAACAGGTTGGCCACCAGCACCCACTTGGCGAAGTCGAATACCAGCAGTTTGACCACGGACGGTGCGGATGCCCCGAGCACCTTGCGCACGCCGATTTCCTTGATGCGCTGTGACGTGGAGTAGGAGGCCAGTCCGAAAAGCCCCAGACACGCAATCAGGATGGCCAACGAGGCAAAGATGTTGACCACCTGACCGGTCGTCTGATCCCGTTCATAGATCTGCTGGAATTCCTCGTCCAAGAAAGAATATTCGAACGGATAGTCGGGATAAACGGCAGTCCAGACTTCTTCTGCTGCCTGCAGCGCATCGGATACCCTGCCCGGCAACACGCGAGCAACCACGGTCGGCCCCGGGTTGTTGGCCATGGGCATGACGATGAGGGGTTCGATGTTCTGATGGATGCCGGCAAAATTGAAGTCCTTGATCACACCGATGACCTGCGAGCCCACGGAATCCTGGGATCCCTGGAAAATGCGTCGTTCCAAGGGGTTGTCCCAACCCAGTTGATCGACAGCTGTCTCGTTGATCAGGACTACACCCTGCGCATCGGCGGGACGATCGGCATCAAAATTCCGACCCTTGGCAATCTCGATACCGAACGTCGGGAACGTCTCAGGGGCCGCCTGCATGACACTCCAGATCCAGATATCATCATCTGATGCACCCTCAGGACGCAGGCCCGTGCGCCCGAACGTGCGTCCGGGGACGCCGCCGGTCTGGGAGATGGCTGCAAAAGAGGAGTGGGAGGCCAGTTCTTCCCGGAAGAGTTGCTGGTTCTGCGACATGGACTGATCCGTCATGTCGAACAGCAGGACCTGCTCCCGGTCATACCCCATATCCCGTTCCTGAATGTATTTCAGCTGCTTCTGGACCATTCCGGTGGCCCCGATCAGGGCGATGGACAGGGCGAACTGGAAAACGACCAGTCCGATGCGCAGCCGCTGGCCGGCCTGGCTGGTCTTGAACCGGCCCTTGAGGACGGCAATGGGCTGGAAAGACGACAAGGCGAATGCCGGATACAGGCCGGCCAGCACCCCAACCAGCAGGACCATGACGGCAGACAAACCAAGCAGCAGCAGGAGGTTCGAACCGCCCATACTGAGTGCGGCGCCGGTCAGGTTGTTCAGAAAGGGAAGGGCGGCACGAGCGAGCACGAACGCGAGGACAAGACCGGTGAATGCCGTGAACACGGATTCACTCAGGAACTGGCTGATCAGTTGTCTCTTGGTCGAACCCGCCACCTTCCGCATGCCGACCTCGCGGGCGCGATCCGTACTGCGGGCCGTGGACAGGTTGAGATAATTGACAATGGCAATGAGCAGGATCAGCAGGGCAATGGCTGCAAAGACCACGACCGTGCTTCGATCTCCCTTGTTCTGGACCGGATCAAAAATGACGTCCGTCGATCCCAGGTGCACGTCATTCAGCGGCTGGAATGTCAGGGCGAAGTTTTCCGGCACCCCGTTGTCCCGCACGAATTGTGTGCCGCGTTCATCCAGACCGTCCAGGGTCGTTCCCGGAGCAAGTTTGGCGTAGGTAGGCATGGCCACCATGTTCCATGAGTCCACCCAGGCCGGGTTGGTGGATCCTTCGGGCTGGTTGGCCAACGCAATCGCGCGGACGGTTTCGAGCGACCCAAGGGCATCCAGGTTGAGGTGGGTGTTCTCGGGAAGATCCCTGAGGATTCCCGTAACCGTGTAGTCCACGCCGTTTCCGTCGGTCAACAGCGCGCCCATGGGATCCTCGCCCCTGAAAATGCTCTCAGCCAGGGATTCGGTCAGAACCAGGCTGTACGGCTCCACCAAGGCAGTTGCCGGGTCGCCGGCAATCAGGGGGAAGTCGAAGAACTCGAAGAAGTTGGGATCGGCGTTGCGCAGATTCTCCGCGTATATCGGCGTCTCGGCACCGCGTCGGAGAAGGACTTGATTCTGGAAGGTCAGCCGGAGCGCCGCTTCCACTTCGGGCATCGCGGAGGCGATGTTGCCTCCAACGGCCGGCTGGGTGATGCCGACCCGCTGATTGTTCGTTCCCAGGGCACTGTCAATGGTCAGTACGCGGACGATCCGGTCTCCATCCTGATGCATCTCCTCGAATGAGAGCTCTCTTCCAAGGAACAGCAGGATGAGCATGCAGGCGGCCATGCCTGCGGCCAATCCGAAAATGTTGATGAATGCGTAGACCGGCTGGCGACGGATATTTCGCCAGAATACCTTGACGTGGTTCGAGAACATGGAGTGACGGGGAATGCGTGGGCGAAAGGTCCTGGGAGGCGGACGCGGAATACAGGAACGCAGGGGGAGGGCAGAATAGTGCGCTGCATTCTGTCCATACACACGAAAAACCGGCCCGCGAGTTACAGCAGACCGGTTTTCGCGCGGTGAAAATGTCCGGGCGCTTCTAGCGGTCGATCATCATCCGGATCTCGGAGTCATCACCATTGAGCTCCCAGTTGATCAAGGAGACAGGAATGACGCCGGCACCGTTCATGTCATCCATGAACTGATACAGGGTAAAGTCCTCTGTCCGTTGCCGGGCATACTCGGCCAGCAGTTTCTCGATTTCGATCTTGCCGATGACATAGCTCTCACCATAGGTGGGCTGACGCAAATAGAAATGCTGCTCATTCTGGATCGTGCCTCCGTCCCAAGGCAGGAAACCGCGCGGTGTCCACTTGTCCGCAAAGCGGGCGGCTTCTTCGTGCGTCATGATATTGGCATGCTGATACAAACCGCCGAGTGCCCGTGCCGCGCGCTGCGCCAGCAGGATCCAGACCATCTCCCGTCCTTGCGGTCGGTCGTCGAACAGCCCGGCATGCATCATCATTTCCTCCATGCCGGTGGCAAGGCCTTCGGCACGCCCGTCGAAGATGTTGTACCAGAGCGGCGAATTCCGGATGGGGGAGGCCGTGGGTTCATCGCGCATGCGGGCCAGATCAATCCAGTGGTAGTGATGCGTACGCATGGCCAGTTCGTCCCTGTAACCTACCTCCGAAAAAAAGCCCCTGAGGTCATCTGGATTTTCCAGGGGCTGGAAAGAGCCGATGCGTTCGCGCAGGGCCTGCTCCATGTAGTCTTTCATGGGCAGGATCTCTTCCTCCTCCAGGAAGGCCATGTACTCATCGACGGCAGCGTTCAGCTTGCGGTCGTATTCCTCCGCACTGGCTATCCGTTCCAGTTCCGGCAGGTCCCTGTTTCGATTCTCTTCCAAACGGAGGGCGGCGTGTGAACGTGCCAGCTCCCGTTTGACGAGCGTGACTTCCTCTTCCCAGGTGTACGGTTGATAGTGTACGTTCTGGAGGACCCAGGTCATGTTGTCCTTGCCCACGCCGGACAGGCCGGTTTTGGAATCGGCCTGTGCCTCCAGCCAATCCGCAAAACTGTCCGACGCCGCCTTTGCTTCGAGAGCCGCTTCGGCAATGCCGGGTCGTTCATCGGCCAAACGCTCCGCATACTGCTCAAGTCCGTTGCTCTGCCCCCGGATGCTCCGGATGCCCAGCACCCAGAGGTCGCGGGCATTGCCTGTAAGGTTTTCTCGTGCGGCATCATACAACGCCGGCATGATGCGCAGGCCAGCCTCGATGTGATCCGCATCCTCGTCGGAAAGAGGATAGTCATAGTAGGACACTTCCAGGGATCCCTCGATCATGGGGGCCTCCCGATTGGGGACATCCGTGTCGTAGGGGTAGAAATACACATAGTAGGCCGGATCTCGCTCCCAGGGCTTGAGCACTTCATGGTCGAATCGCAGACCGTTCAATTCGGCGTTGACCAGGTGCCAGTCAACCTGCTCTGACACGGGCCAGTCATCAATCTCGAAGGCATCCAGGGTGGAGCGCCAGGCCGGAAATTCAGACCATTGCTTCGAAATGGCCTCCGTGCTGAAATCGGGGACACCATCCACTCGGGGCGGCACCCGGTAGTCACGCCAAGCCTCGAAAAAAGTGATCAGATCCTGATAGGAATCCGTCGGCATGTCGAGTCGCTGCGGTTCGGTTGAACAGGATGTCCCGACAAGCAGGATGAGCAGGAAGGTGATGGGTGATCGGAGGTGCTTCATGGGATCAGTCGGTGGGTTTCTTGTCTCCGTGAAGAGTATACGTTTCCATTTTATACGCAATCTCATAGGCTCGCCGGATGCGGGTCTCCTCCCTCTTGGCCTGCGTGATATAGCTTACCAAGGATCGCTTCTTGCCGGGAGTCCACGCATCGAAACGCTTGCGCGCTTCGGGGTGCTCTTCGAGGGCCTCCTCGAACTCCTCAGGAATATCCACGGCATCCGGATCGGGATCGGGAATCATGGAAATATGGAGTACATCGCCTGGTTGATGCCCCAGCTCCCGCAACGTGGACAGTCCCAGAATGACGCGGAATTCGCCATCCCGGTTTTGGTACATGTACCGGTTGGCTGTTTTGCCGTTGACGGTCAGGATGACCCGCCTGGTCTTGTTCTGGACGAAGGTGTCGGCTACGTCAGGCGGAATGGGCACGTAGTGGAACGTCCACTGCGGGTTACTCTCGTCCTTCAGGACGGGAGCCGGAAATTCGTACTGTAGCGGGTCGGGCATGGAAGGAGCAGGAAAATTCGGCCTCATCCTACCGCTTGCCCACACCAAAATCAATCAGCCCGAAAAACTCCGGTGACGTCAATCCTCAGCTGCCAAGAAGCTCGTCCAGCCAGTCGGCAAGACGAACACCAGCCTGCTGTATCCGCGTCTCGATGAGCGTGATGTGCCGATCGTAGTACGCATCGCCCAGATTGCCGTCCCCGATGTCATAGGCGCTGGCATACACGATCTCGAAAGACTCTTCGGACCAGCTCCCCGGGTCCTCGGAGGCCCATGCGGCCCGGTCAGCGGCTGAAATATCGAAATACAGCTCCGAGGCAAAGTCCATCCACTGTTTTCCGGCGTGCTCGATCAGACCGTAGTCCCAGGCAGCGTGCATGTTGGTATCGCGCCCGAATAGGGTGATATCGGTGTCGTTTCCCCCACGATCGTCCGCATATCCCGCGTGCATGGGTTGGTGGATGTCCCCGATGAAGTGACTCAGGAAACGCAAGGCATCCAGCCGCTCCCGGTTGATGTCGTCCGATGCCGACAGCGTTTCACGGGACTCCAGAATGCCCTCTACCACGCACAGGGTGTTCGCACAGTCCCGATCGATGTCGAACTTGGTGGCTCCTCGGGGCAGGTTGACATAGTGCGCTGTAGTCCAGCGGTCATATTGCGGTTCACGACCGCGCACCTCGTCAGCCCACAAGCAGCTTTCCATGAAGCGATCGTAGCGTCCATCCACGGCCAATAGCTCGTTGATGGCATCCCGAGTGGCATCCTCCATTTCCCACCATGCTATGGCGCAGACCATCTTGTGCGCATCCCATCCCCATCGGATAGGGGGCTCCGGGGGCGTATCGTTGGCCATGGCCGGAGAGGCGGTCGCGAAAAGGATGATCAGCAGGAGTGTGCGCATGGATCGATCGGTATGGTTGGAGGAGATGAAAACTAACAATCGCCCGGTCGGGACGACAAGGTCAGGCTCGCTATCTTCGTGTCAACTTTCAGCCACAAGCACCCTCATGCAGCCGGACCTGCTCATCCTCATCCCCTTGTTTGCCTTCATCGCGTTCGTGTACTCGTCCGTGGGCCTGGGGGGAGGGTCGTCCTACACAGCCGTGCTGACCATCGTGGGGATGACGTATGTACTGATCCCGACCATTTCCCTGACGCTGAATATTGTCGTCACCACAGGCGCCACGATCCAGTTCGTGCGCAACGGGCATCTGCGGTGGCGCATCCTGGTGCCGCTGCTTGTGGCTTCGGTTCCTGCAGCCTGGGTCGGGGGGCGACTGCAACTGCCTGAGACCACCTTTCAGATTCTGCTTCTCCTGACACTCGTGGCTGTCGCGGCCCGCATCTATCTGTGGAAGGATCCTGTTTTCGATTTTCCGTCGTCCAAAGCGTTCAGGCTGACGGCATCATTGGTCATTGGAGCAGTGCTCGGATTCGTTGCGGGCGCCGTGGGTATCGGGGGAGGGATTTACCTCGTTCCGGTCCTGATCATGACCGGAGTGGCGTCAACTCGAGAAGCCGCTGCCACGGGAGCCGCTTTCATCCTGTTCAATTCGGTGACAGGCGTCCTGGCGCGAGCCTCCTGGACCGACATGCCGTGGGATTTCCTCGTTCCGCTTGGAGTGACGGTGGCCATCGCCGGATTCGTGGGGTCGCACTACGGTTCATCCCGTTGGCCATCCCGCACGATTCAACGTGTATTGGGCGTGGTCATCCTGATTGCGATCGCCTTGCTGGTTCAGCGGCTGGCAACAGGATGAATCCTCACGGGTTGGTGCGGACAGCGTAGTCCACAGCACGAGCCGTGAGCGCCATGTAGGTGATGGAGGGGTTCTGGACCGCGCTGCTCGTCATGCACGAGCCATCCGTCACGAACAGGTTGGGCACGTCGTGGGCTTGATTGAATCCATTCAGGACACTGGTTCGCGGATCCCGGCCCATGCGTGCCGTGCCCATCTCGTGGATGGCCAGCCCCGGGGGATTGGTGTCGATGTCATCGGAGACGGAGACGTCCCGGAAACCGGCCGCTTCCAGCATTTCACGGGCGCATTCGGCGCAGTCCTTTCGCATGGCTTTTTCGTTGTCACCCCAGGCCGCGCTCACAATGAGTTGGGGTATCCCCCACGGATCGGTTTCTGTCTCCGACAATCGGCAATGGTTGTCGTAATCGGGAAGGCACTCGCCGTAGCCCCAGAGCTGCATCTCCCAGGGTCCGGGGTCCCGCAGACTGTGCTTGAAATCTGCCCCGATGCCCGGCATCCAGGCACCCCGACCGGGCCCGGCGCGCCAGGACGATCCCTGGTAGGCGAAGCCCCGGACGTAGTCGGACCGTCGGGAGGCGCTGTCCAGATTCCGGAAACGTGGAATATAGATGCCGTTGGGTCGACGCACGTTATAGAACCGGTCATCGAAGTCGTCGGTGAATCCCGATGCGTTGATGCCCATGTGATGATCCATCAGATAGCGACCCAGAACACCTGATGAGTTGGCGATACCGTCCGGAAAGGCACGGCTGGTCGAGTTGAGCATGATCTGGGTTGTCCCCAGGGTCGAGGCGCACAGGAAGATGAGGCGAGCGTGGTATTCCGTCAGCTCATGGGTTTCGGCATCGATAACCCGAACACCCGCGGCCCGGTTGGTCTCGGGGTCGTGGATGATGCTGTGCACGATGGCGCCGGACTTCAGTGTCATGTTGCCCGTTGCCTTGGCGTCCGGAAGTGAAACCGAGACAGCCGAGAAGTAGGATCGCGTGGAGCAACCTCGCTCGCAGGTGCCGCAATAGTGGCACCCGGCCCGGCCATTGTGCTCTGCCGTCAGCACGGCACTGCGTCCGATGGTCATGCGCCGATCGGGGAAAGCCGCTTCCACCCGGGCCTTCATATGCTTCTCGACGGCGGTCATTTCCATGGGAGGGAGGAACTGGCCATCCGGCAACTGGGGGAGTCCTTCGGCCTGGCCGCTGACACCCACGTAGCGCTCGATGTAGTCATACCAGGGGGCGATATCCTCGTATCGGATGGGCCAGTCAACACCATGACCATCTTCGGCATTGGCCCGGAAGTCGTGGGCGCCCCAGCGGTAGGTCTGTCGCGCCCACATCAGACTGCGTCCACCCACCTGGTTGGCCCGGATCCAGTCAAACGACTTGTCCTGGACATACGGCTGTTCACTGTCCTTGACAAAGAGGTGTTTCGTGGCCTCATCGAAGAGGTAGACCTTCGACTGGATGGCATAGTCAGTCCGTTGCTCCTCCAAGGGCACACGTCCATGGCGCGGCAATTCCCACGTGGGTTTGTGCTCCGTCACGAAACTGGTACCGTGCTCGAATGCAACGCCGCGATCCAGCACCAGGGTCTTGAGCCCTCTCTCGCAGAGCTCCTTGGCAGCGATGCCGCCGGTCATTCCCGAGCCCACGACGATGGCGTCGTACGGCTCGTTCACATGGATGGCTGGGGCTTTCGTGCGTTTTTTCATGTCAATTGGCCCACGTTCGTTCGATTTCGGAGCGGGGCATATCCATGCGAGCCTCGGTAAACGGCTTCATGCGCAGTTCCTGTGTCATGCCGATCTCGGACGTGTAGTAGCCGGACACGGTCCAGGGTTTGATCCGACTCCAGACCGGTTCTACCTCACCCGAGATCCACTTGCGGTCCATCTCTTCCAGAATTGTCCTGAGTTGTTCGTCTGACCGTTCGTCGACTGCGTAGGCCATGGCCCATGCGTCGAAAAGAGACCGGAAATCCTGAGATTCCGCGTAGGGCAGGTATTCGGCGAGAAGGGTGTCGATGAAACGATGCACACCAGCGGCTCGCGCGCCGGGCGTGTCCGTATCGGGAATGATCAGATCCACGATACGGGCCAGTCGGTCCATCTGCCGTGTACTCAGGAATTGAGGGGCGAATCCCTCTGCCGGCGGGGCGGCGCATCCGGAGACCAGTGCCGACAGGGTGGAGGCGGAAAGGGTTCCTCCCAGCATGATGCCGATGCGGGAGATGGCGGTTCTTCGGTCCATGACATTCGGATTGGTTGACCGAATATCGGGACGAGATGGCGGCTACGCTACCGGCAGAGCAGGCTCAGCGGGATCTTTTGGCGAAGCGAAAGCCGAAAAAGGCCAACAGCCCAGCCACAAGGATGAGCGGAATCCATCCCAGGAATTGAAGGGCGAACATCAACACGCCCACGGCCACGCCTCCCTGTACCCAGCCGACGATCTGGCCCTTGGTCCGGGCATTGTCGAGTTGCTCTCGCGTGTAGATGGCGGTCTGGTATTCGCGTGCCATGGTGTTGCTCCCAGCGGATTGTTTGTCGGGGGCGTACGAAAAAGCGGCCCGCGGGTTACCCCGCGGGCCGCAAAACACGGCAATTGGCTTCAGTAAGAGGATTTCAGCGCTGCAGAGGCCTACCAGGCGGCCAGCAATGCACCCATTGCCATCAGGGTCACGAGGTTGTACAGGGTGTTCAAACCCCATAGACCCACGGCCACATCTTCAAAGGCCACGCGCTGCCAACCAATGGTCAGGACAAAACCGAGCCAGATCCAGAAACCGGTCTGGATACCGGCCATCCATCCGTCTGCACCGTAGGCATCGTACCAGGCACCCAGGACATGCGCCATGACAAAGGCCATGAGCAAGGCAAACACCCACGTCACTCCGTACGACTTGGCAGGATTGAAGGCGGCCTTCAGATCCTCTTCGGTCTTTCCGACCATATCCATCCATTTCTGTCCGAAAAGGGGACCATACCAGAGGGCTCCGGTAACCATGGGGATCAGACTGGCAACGAGAACGGCCAGATAGTTGATGTCTGGGTACATGATGATATGCGGCTCGCAGTGGCCGATTGATTGGGCGGGTTGTTGATGACCCCAGGGAATTCCCTGTCAGGATCACCCCAAATAACGCGCCTTGGACCGGGAACCGCAATGCCGGAAAACGGAACCAGGGGAGCGCTCGCGTCAGGGTCACGACTTGGTCTGGCGCGGATCCATCATGGCGTCTTCCGGAGGGTACCCGAAATGGTCGAGCAGCATCTGATTGAATTCCGCTTCGGGTCGGCCCGACAGCGCTCCCTTGCAGATGTTCTGGGCATGGGGCGGAAAATCGGCCTTCATGATCCACTGAAGGTAGCTGGCCTCCCGCTGTGCCACTTCAAACACGGGGCGACCATTGTACTTACCGAAGCCGAAGACGACTTCTCCAGCTGACCAGGTGAAATGATTGGACGGCCCGACCCAGTAGTCCTTTTCCGGATTGGTCATCCGAGCCAGTTCTTCCCAACTCGTTTCTTCCAGATTGAAGGTGCGTCGGATCCCGCGCAACACTTCCACCGCAGCTTGGACATCTGCCTCGGCAGAGTGGGCGTTCTCCAATTCGCCCCCGACAAAGCGTCGGTACGCGTCGGTCAGACTCCGTGGCTCAAGGGATTGCCAGATCCGGAACGGGTCCACTACGAGGCGGGATACCAGGTCGATACTGCGTCCGATGCGCTCGAACTCCTTTTCCACACACCGGATATCGAATCGGACATTATATCCCACGATGACGTCGGCTCTTGCCAGGAAGGCTTCGACCTCGTCGGCCTTTTCGGCAAACACAGGTTTGTCCGCCACGTCAGCCATGGAAATGCCGTGTACCGCTTCCGCGCCCTTGGCAATCGGTACCTCCGGTTTGAAGAGCTGGTAATACGTTTCTTCCTTTCCACCTTCGTACAGACACATCGAAAGCTCCACGATCTGATCCGTATCCGGATTCCGACCCGTGGTTTCGACATCGAAGGCGATCATTATTTTGCTCATGGAAACGAAATTCGTTGAGTATCGGAAGGCCCGGAAAGACAGGCCAAAGGCGGTTCGAGGACAACAGAACCAAGATATGTGACACCTGTGACAAACGGATGTCACAGGGGCTCCATAGATTCGGTGGTGTGCCAGAAAAGGTGCAACCGTCGGTCAAGGTAGTACCTGTATTGCTTTGGGTGGCAACGATCCAATGCCTGAGTCCATTTTTCAACAGTCCAGCTGCCATTGCACGCATCCTACCTGCATAGACAACTCACTGACGCGCTGAACGCAAGCCCGGACCCTTCGCGGCTCCAGATCATCGTGGCCCCGACATCGGGTGCAGCGCTTTCATTGCGAACCGCTGCAGCCCGTATGGGGGTGCCGCTGGTCAACGTGGAGGCGGTCACCCCGAGTGGTCTGGCGCTTCACGTGTGGCGCTCCATGCGTCCCTTCGATGCGGGACGATTGGCATCACGGCAGAGGATGGTGCTCGTGCTGGCGTCCCATCTGGGGGATCTGGCAGAACGGCAGGCCGATCTGCTCCGGCCATCCCTTGGACGAGTGGCTGCGGGAGTGGAGTCGGACCGAATGGCCGGCAGGAACGCCCGGTGGGTAAGGAAAGAAGCCCATTCGTCCACACAACGTGCCTACGCGGATCTGTTCGAAGCGTATGAGACCCATCTCGGGGAATACGATCTCCTAGACATGGCCGATGTGCAGCAACTGGCGGTGGAATCATCCGGCGCGTTTTGCATGGAAAGGGATCTGGATGCCCTGCTGGTTTGCTGCGAGACGCCGGTCCTGTCGACGCAGACCGAACTCCTCGAAACCCTGGGACGTGCTGCCAGCACCCGATTGTTGCTGGGAAATCCCCGACTTGTGGAAGACCTGGATGGCCCGTGGGCCAGGAATGAACTGGGCTCGTGGTCATTCGCATCTCCTGCTGCGCCGGCATTCGAACGCGAACCGTCGGTCCTTCAGGCGGCCACAAGAAGGGATGAGGTCTGGACGGTATTGTCCGACATCGTGGAGCGTTCGATTCCCTTCGATGGTGTCGAGTTGGTCGTTTCCGATCTGGACACCTATGGTCCCATGATCGAGGCGGCATGCCGGCGTCTTCACATTCCCACGACCCTCAGGCAGGGGCAGGATGACGCACTTCAGTCACTTCGCGATGCCGTTGCCGACTATCTGAACTGGGTTGCTTCCGGCTACCAGGCCCGGCATCTTGCTGATCTGTTGAGGAGGCCATCCTTCATGGTCGCGGCCCCGGGCAGCCCGTCAGCCCACCGTCTGGCTGTTCTGTTGGAGCAATTCCAGTTGACACCGGCCATGCTTTCCCGTCCCGATCTGGAATCCGTACTGGAGGAAGGAGCGGATCGAAATCGGATTCCGTTTTCCGAGGTCAAGCGATTGATCCGCTGGATGGAGGGATTCCGCAAATACGTTCCTGAAGGCAATGTGACACCGGATCGATTCGGACAGCTCATCAGAAAGTGGGTGGAGCGTCACTGGAACCCAGACGCCGCTGAAGGTTCTGACGCGAAGGGCGATGTCATCGCGCGATATCTGGATATTCTCCTTGAGACCCTGGACGGGCTGCACACGCAGATGGTCGAGTCGGGATGGCTTGCCTCTTTTCTGAAGGATGCCCTCCGGCAGCGATTGGCTGGCCAGGACTTCGGCAATGGTATTCATGTCGTGGCATTCGATGAAGCCGGGTACGGCCCTCGTAGTCAGGCGTACGTGATGGGACTGGATGATCAGGCCTCAGGAAGTCAACCCGGTCAGGATTCCACCCACATCGCGGGTCTGGATGCTTCCCGTCCCGATGGATACGGCCGCCCTATTCCGGCACGTCGGCGCGTGCAGGATCTGCTTGGGCGATTCCAGGATCGACTGACCACATCGGTACCAGCCTGGGATGTACGGGCTTCCAGGAGTCTCTTTCCAGGTTCAGCGTTGGTTGATGCCGCCGGTCTGGAATCGGTAACTGCCAGACGACGGACTTTCCGGCTTGATGCGGCTGATGCAGAGAGACAGGTTCCGGGAATCAGCGGCTCCTCCTTTGATGCCGTTGCAAGAGGGTTGAACGGGCAGATGGAACGCAACAGCGGAAGGTGGACAGCCTATGATGGTATGACCGGACCCCGCGAGGGGGCGGTATCCTTGCGTCTTTCTCCATCACGCATGGAACAGTACATCGCCTGTCCCTACCGGTATTTCCTCAGTTCCATCCTGGGACTGGATGGAGTTCCTGAGGAGGGCGAGGAATGGTTGGACCGGGCTGCCGAGGGCAGCATTCTCCACGACCTGTTCGAAAGCCACACGCGGGCCAGGGTGCGTCAGGAAGCGGGCATTGATCCCCACGATGAGCAGCAGATGCTGGCATCATTGCACGACGCACTCCACAGACAGGCGGCTCGTTCCGCGGTGGACCCGGAAGCGTTCCTCGAAGCTCGATATCGTGAGATGGCTCATGGTGTACATCGGTATTTTGACCGGGAGCGCCGATTGGCGGGCAAGCGCAAACCCGTGCATGCGGAGTTCTCGTTTTCCGACAGTCAGCGAGCAGATGCTCCGCCGGCCGTGTATCGGAGCGAGGATAGCGAGGTTATCCTGACCGGTCGTGTAGACCGGATTGATGAAACGGATACCGGCGAATGGATCATCGTGGATTTCAAGACAGGAAAGCCGGAAGGGTTCATTCCGGACAGGCTTCTCAAACTCGACGAGAAGTTGCAGTGGGCTCTATACGCCTGGGCTGTGCAGGAGGTCGGAGGACATTCCGTCACCTCATCGGAATATGTATTCACGTCCCGCATCGGGGCAGGTTGGGCCAGCAGCGTGGCCGCACCGGCCATGGAACAGGTAGGCCCCCTGTTTGCAACTGTTCTGGAACGCATCAAGACTGGCCATTTCATTCCGGCACCGGACGAGCAAAAGACCTGCACATGGTGCGATTTCAAGGCCGTCTGCGGCGACCTTTCAGAGCGCAAGGCATCCATTCAGGCCAAATTCAAAAATGCCGACCCGTCAGAGACTGCTGCATTTGAAGGATGGGCCGTCCGGGACAAGAATCTACCATCATCATGAGCGATTTCGGACCACATCAAGGCGGGCTCTTCGGTGAGGCAATGGGGGAATCTTCGGTTTCACCTGACGGCGCGTCCACGAACGGTGTTGCGCCGGACGAGAAGGTGCGGCAGATCATTCGTGGACATCGGGATGCCACGGCAAGGATTGCTGACGAGCGCACCCTTCGTCTCGACGCCAACATGATTGTCAGCGCCGGTGCAGGATCAGGGAAAACCAGCCTGCTGATCGAACGCATGATCGTGCTGATTCGATCGGGCGTTCCGGTTGATGAATTGGTGGCCATCACCTTCACCCGGAAGGCTGCCGGCGAATTGCAGGAGCGTTTCTTCTCCGGATTGCTTGAGGCCCGCGCGGAGTTACAAGAACGCATCCAATCAGAAGACGGTTGGACTGAGGAATTGCAGCGTATTGAAAAGGCACTTCAATCCAGCGAGGAAGCCTACATCGGAACGATTCATTCGTTCTGCGCCCGGATTCTGCGTCTGTTTCCGGCTGCGGCAGGGTTGCCGGCGGACTTCCAACAGATCGAGGAAGCGGATGAACTGGTCATTCGACGCCGATTCTGGCAGCAGGCGCTGGCAGAGGCTGGCAAGCGTACGGATGAACATCTGGCCGTACTCAGGGAAATGGAAGTCCCGGACAGTGCCTTGTTCCAGTTCTTCTCAGCCGCCGTGGAAATGGAAGGGGTTGAGCAGCAGCGCTCGGAAACGCCTCGACCCGAAGTAGCGGCTGCATTTGAGCACATGGCAGAGGCATTGAAGCGCCTGACTCCGCAACTCCCGAAACTGACCAAACCTGATGCCTTCCTGCTGGCCGTGGAGCGCATCCTGCTTTTGCTCGATACCGGAAAAGTGATCGAAGATGCCGAGCGAATCCAGATCATGGAGTTGCTGGTGTCGGCAGTCAAGGACAAGGGCACTGGGGCATTCGACATCGGTGTCCGGGCCTGGGGCAAGAAGGCGACACCGACCGGAACCCTGGCGTACGACCTTCGGGACGGTAAGGATGATCTGGTGGGTGGAACGGCTCTGCTTACGTTCGTCCGCGAGTCCATCCTGCCCATCACCAGACAATGGCAGGCCTGGCTGCATGATCATGTGTTGGCAGGCGTCATGCCCATTGTGGAGGCCTATCGGGAAGAGCGCATCCGCTTGGGCCAACTGACCTATGACGACTTGCTGCGCGAGGCGGGTCGTGTCGTGACCGACAATGAAAGCGTCCGGTCCGGGCTCCAATCGCGTTTTACGCACATTCTGGTGGATGAATTCCAGGACACGGATCCTGAGCAAGCTGCACTTCTTTTCTCCTTGTGTGCTGTCCGGCAGGACCCGTCGGACTGGCGCCGGAATGTCCTCATTCCGGGGAGCCTGTTTGTCGTGGGAGATGACAAGCAATCCATCTACCGATTCCGGAAGGCCGATTTTCAGGCCTTTCATACCGTGTGCGAGGCCATTGAGGGGCAGGGGGGCCTGCATCTCACGCTTTCTGCCAACTTCAGGTCGGATGCCCGCATCTGTCGATGGGTGAATGAGGCCATCGCCCCGCAATTTGCCAAGGATGGGGCACCCTATCAGGCGACCTGGCAGGACCTGGAGCCTTTCAAGGGTGCTCTGCATGATGGAATTCCAGTTCGTCGATTGGCCATTGACAAGCAACAGGGAGGACGGTCCGACATGCCAAGGACGGTCGCTGAGGGTCGGGCCATCGCCGAGATGATCCTTAGAGAGAACGCGGGATCATTCGGGGATTGGATGATCCTGGTGCGCAATCACACGCGTGTCCCGTTGTTGATGCGAATGCTTACGGATGCTGGCATTCCGGTGGCCCTAGAGGGCGGCAAGGGGGACAAGGTGGCCGATACGATTGCCGTCGTCCACGATCTGCTTGCCTGTCTGGTGAATCCCTCCGATCACGTTTCGCTTGTTGCGGTTCTTTCTGGCATGTGGTTTGGCATAACAGACGCCGAATTGCTCGCTTACCGGAGTGCCGGTGGGCAATGGGAGCAATGGATGACTGATGTCGAGGACCTGGATGGGATTCCTGCTTCCATTGTTGATGCCTCAACCCGACTGCGGGCCTGGAGCGCCCTGATCCATGCCGTACCTCCGCTTGTCGCGTTCGAACAGATCCTGTCTGAAAGCGGTCTGGCTGGTTGCATGCAGCGCCGGATGGATGGAAATGTGGCCGTCGGGATGCTGGAGATGATTGGCGAGTTGATTGCCGACATGCAGCAATCCGGAATGCACATGGCGGGATGCGTGAGGGAACTGGGACGGTATCGAAGGGGTGACCTGGACCTTGAGTTGTTCTCCGACAACGTCCCCTACAGGGACAGCGTCCGGATCATGACGGTCCATGGTTCAAAAGGACTGCAGGCGCCTCGGGTCATCCTCGCGGATGTGTCACCCAACAAGGAACGGGAGCCGGAGCGCCATGTGTGGCGCGAAGGGCCGCGATTGTTGGGGCGCGCTCCAGTGCGCACCCAAGCGGGGCGCTATGGACGCAAGCTGCTCGAGCCGGCAGGCTGGCCAGAAGCCATCGAGCAAGAGGCCCGTTACGCTGCTTCCGAAGAGATGCGTCTGTTGTACGTGGCAGCTACACGTGCACAGGAGCACCTCGTGGTTTGCACGCATGTTGAGGAAGGGAAGGGCACGTGGGATGTGCTCATTCCTGCGCTTCAGGCAACCGAGACGCCGGTAGAAGAGATCACACCGACTGGAGACGACCAGATTCCGGGTTTTGCCGTCAAGGACTCCCTTGATGTTCAGGCGCAGTCCTCATGGGCTGATCCGTCGGATCGGATAAAACGATTGTCCCTGAGCCACTGGCGCGTGCGACGTCCCAGCGATCACGAACGAGGAGATGAAAGGATCTCCGAAAAGCGATCCATACCGGCATCCGGGGACGATGGTCGTGGTCGTCGTTTCGGTTCAACGATGCACATGCTGTTCGAAGCCCTGGCCGCGCGTCGGAAGGAGGATCTTACCCGGAAGGATGTTGATGTGCTTGCGCAAAAGGTTCTCGGGACACAGCCGGAGTTGGATGACGGCCTGAAAGAAACAGTCACGGGTCATCTGTGGCGCTTTCTTGGATCCGACGTCTGGACGTCGTTGCAGTGTGCCGAGCGGGTTCTGACAGAAGTCCCATTTACATCGCGACAGCTCATTGACGGAGAAGAAGTGCTCTCCTCGGGCATCGTTGACCTGGCTTTTCGCAAGGGGACGGCGTGGACCATTGTGGACTACAAGACCGATCGGGCCGACGAGAAAATCATACGGGAACGCCACGAAGCACAGGTAAGCGACTATGTCCAGGCCTGGAAGTCGCTGTTCGGAACCACTGACATTCGCGGACTGATCTGGTCTACAACGCTGGATTGCGCGCTGGAAATACCATCAACACTCGAAGATGACGCGGGGGACGCATGACCACGACCATCATTGCTGCCATTGCCGGAGCACTTGCCGGAGCTGGAGTAGTATTCCTCCTTTTCAAGGCGCGAACGGCGGCATCGGAGGCGCGCAGCGAGGAATTGAAACGCGCCGGGGAAGAAGCCCTCCGGGAACTGGCCGGACTGCGGGAGACCAACTCCTCGCTGCGCGCCGAACTCAGTGCCGAAAAGGCGGCTCGTGAGCAGGAAGTCAAGGGGTGGCAGGAGAAGCAGGATACGCTCATCAAGGCGCAAGAGGAGTTGATGCGGCAATTCGACGCGCTGTCTCGCAAGGCATTGGACTTGAACAGCAAGAGTTTTCTCGAACTGGCCAGAACCCAGATGGAGAAGATGATCACGGATGTCGACCAGAAAGAATCGAAGCGCAAACTGGAACTGGAGAAGCTCGTGCAGCCGCTGTCCAAGTCTCTGGAAGATGTGTCCAAGCACGTGCGGGAGGTCGAAAAGGAACGCGAGAAAGCCTACGCCTCCATCTCCGAACAGGTGAAGGGGCTCTCGGAAGCGCAGATTGCCATCCGCAAGGAAGCCAGCAATCTGGTCAACGCACTCCGACGCCCGTCGGTACGGGGGCGATGGGGAGAAATGCAGCTCAAGCGGGTGGTCGAAATGGCCGGAATGCTGGACCATTGCGACTTCACGGAGCAGACCACCGTCCAGTCCGACAGCGGCCGTTTGCGTCCGGACATGATTGTCCATCTGGCGGGGGGGCGAACCATTGTCGTGGACGCCAAGGCGCCCCTGTCGGCGTATCTGGACGCTGTTGAGACCGATGACGAGGACGAGCGTGAGCGGTTCATGAAGAAACACGCCGAACAGGTCAGGACCCACATCCGGCAGCTGTCCACCAAGGCGTATCAGGACCAGTTTTCAAGTACGCCTGACATGGTCGTGCTATTCCTGCCCGGGGAATCGTTCTATTACGCCGCTCAGGAGATCGATCCGACTCTAATTGAGCAGGGCGTAGACAACAACGTGGTCATTGCCACGCCCACTACGTTGATCACGCTGTTGAAGGCCGTTGCCTACGGCTGGCGGCAAGAGCAGCTGGCCGAGAACGCCCAGAAAATCTCCAGGCTGGGTCAGGAGCTGTACGACCGTCTGCGTGTACTGGCTGACCACATGAACAAGATGGGCAGGGGCCTCAATTCAGCCATGAACAGCTACAACAGCGCCGTTTCATCCATGGAGCGTCGGGTACTGGTTTCTGCCCGCAAGTTCAAGGACCTGGGTTCATCCACATCGGCCGAACTGCCGGAGGTGTCCGAACTGGAAGGGGCCCCGCGTCAACTTGAACTCGGAACCGGGGAGGAGGATTGACCCCTCAGGCGCGGACCGGGATGGTGGCCAGACGCGATTCCGGCGTTTCCAGGAGAAGCTGGACCATTTCTTTCCATTCTTCCATCTCCTGGGCGACCGTTGCCTTGAGTTCGTCGATGCGCTGTTGAAGCAATTCGAGTTCCTCGTCCCGGCGTTCTCGCATGCTCTGAAGCGTCTCGTCGCGGGCGTCCTTCATTTCCTGGATCTTGACATCGCGTGCTTCGCGCATCTCCTGCAGTTTGGCATCGCGGGCGTGACGCATTTCCTGGACCTTCTGATCCTTGGCGGAACGAAGTTGATCGATGCGCTCGTCCTTCATGCGCTGGAACTTGTCGGACGCAGTTTTCAATCCGTTCAAATTCGAGGTCAGAGAGGCGGCCGCTTCTTCAACCCGGGTACTCCAGGCATCGACATCGATGCGGTGCTTGAGTTCCTCGATCCGCTCCATCATGAGGTGGCGATCGGCGGCGACCAGACGACGTTTGATGGTCAGCTGGTTCACCCGCTTGAGATCATGAGCCAGGCCGATCTTGCTCAGTGTCCAGATGACGATCTTGGCCGGGTCGAACTGCCACCAGCGCACGCCATTGCGGTAGTCGCCGGCAAACGTGTGGTGGTAGTTGTGGTACCCTTCTCCGAAGGTCAGGATGGAGAGGATGAAGTTGTTGACGGCGGTGTGCTCCGTGCTGTAGGGCTGCGAGCCCCACATGTGCGCCAGGGAGTTGATGAACCAGGTGCAGTGGTGCACCAGGAACATGCGAAGGAGGATGCCGATGACAAATGAGCCGATCGGATCCCCGGTGATGGCCCACAGACCCAGCCATACCACAAAATTGGCTACCACCATGAGGCTGCCGAAATGCTTGTGCTGGAACTGAAGGGAAGGGCGCTTCCACAGGTCCTGGATGATGCGTGGGTTGACATCCGGACGCTTTTTCAGCATCCACAGCATGTGGGAATGCCAGAATCCTTTCGGTGCACTGTAGGGATCCAGATCCGTATCCACGTGCCGATGGTGGATGCGGTGGTCATGCGACCAGGAGAAGATGCTGCCCTGCGTGGCTACTGTGCCCCAGAAGGCCAGGAAAGCCTCGATGGCCGGATGTGTGCGGTACGTCACATGGGCATACAAACGGTGGTATCCCATGGTGATGGCCAGCAGGCACAGGGTCCAGATTCCGGCGGTTCCCCAGACGAGGCTGGCCGAAACATCGTACTGGATCAGGTACAGCGGCAGGAGGATGACAAGCAGCAGGTGGTAACCACCAAGGAAGAGGACGTTGGTCCAATCGAGGGACCAGGAGCGCGCGGGGGCGTCGGTTGCCTGGGGCATGAAATCGAGAGAAGGGTCTCTGGTACGTGCGGTCGGGCACAGATGTGCACCGTGGGGACTGTTTGCGCGGTCGTTCATGCCGCGCAGCACGTCAAAGATACATCAACCGGGAACGATCAACCAGCCACTCGTCGAAGCTCGATCAGTAGGCACCGGCAGACCGGGAGACGGCGCGGAATGTGCGTACCAGGATGACGATGTCCAGCCAGAGCGACCAGTTGCGCACGTAGTAGGAGTCGAACTGCTCCATGCCGTCCGTACCCGCATCCGAGCGACCTGAGACCTGCCAGAGCCCCGTCATTCCAGGGCGAACCCGACGGCGCATGGATAGGACCCGGCTGTCGAGCTCCTTCTCATGATAGGCAGGCAATGGCCGAGGGCCGACCAGCGACATGCTGCCGGCTACCACGTTGAACAACTGGGGAATCTCGTCGATGGAAAACTTGCGCAGGAATTTGCCAATGCGGGTGATGCGCGGGTCCTTCCTCAGTTTGAAATCCCGTTCCCACTCGGCTTTCAACGCAGGATCCTTGTCCAGCGCTTTCTGCAATACCGCCTCGGCGTCGGGCACCATGGTGCGGAACTTCCAGGTTCCGAATTCCTGGCCGGTGGAGCCGATCCGTTTCTGGATGAAGAAGGGATTCTTGCGATCCTCCAGCCAGATGAGGCCGGCAAACAATCCTACCATCGGAAGCCACAATGGAGCGGTCAGCAGCGACGCAAACAGGTCAAACGTGCGTTTGGTCAGCCGGGAAACAGGATCGGCCAGGTTCATGCTCAGCTTCAGTCCCAGCGTGCCACCGAGGTCGATCGTGCCCACCCAAAGCGAAGGCAGTTCCGAAATGTCGGGGATGATGATGACGCTCCGGTAGTAGGAGAGAGGGCCTTCCAGCAGATGCTGACGAAACTCAGGCTCGACGTTCGGCATGGCAAGAATGGCCACCTGCGCTTCGGGCAGCACAAGGTTGGTGTCTCCAACGACGGGTACGCCGCGGAGTCGGGCTCCCCAGTAGGACGGATGATCATCAAGAAAGGCGATGGGGTTGTATCCGAGACCTTTTTCGTCTTCGAGATGGTCAACCAGGTCCCTGCCGAGCTTGCTGGCACCGTAAATGACAACAGGCAAGCCGTACAGTCCGCCTTTGATCAGCAGGGACTTGACGATACGTCGCATGGCCGGTACGGCAATCAACGACATCAGGAACGCAACCGTCAGTGCAAAACGGCTCGTTTCTTCAGCCAGCTGGAACCAGAACAGGAGAACGGCAGAGAAGGAGAATACCCCGATGAGTGTCAGGGTCTGCCGGCGGAGTTCTTCAACAGCACCCAGGCCCCACCCGGGATAAAGTCGACCGGCTACGGCGCCCACGACCCATACGGGAAGCACCAGTTCAATCCACCACTGGAACAGGGGTTGACCGACGACGGCACCGCGCAACAGGCCGGTGGCGTAAAGGACACCGGTCAACGCCAGCATGTCCCCGAGCATCAGGGCAAGGGCATTGTAAATCCGGCGGGTCTCGAATTTGCGGGAATTGACGTAGTGGGTGCGCGTTTCGTGGGCGCGCTTGGTTTCTCCGACCATGTGATCGGAGATGACCATGTTCTCCACGAGACAGTCAGTACCCCGCTTGCGGGAAGCCGGTCGATTGCCAACCAGTTGCATGGATTTTCGGGAAGTCTTGGACACGGTGAAAAGTGGTATTGCCGGTACTGCAGTTATCGTACCAAAGTCGTGGATGCTTGAGTATTGGGGTATTCAGGGCCCGTTCAGGGAGTTTTCAGGGTACTTCGCCTCATTTCCGGTTTCATTTCGGTACGAATGCGCAAAAAGGGCGCCCTCGCCCTGGAAGGGCCCTTGCCCCAGTATGATTCGTGGTTCAACCATCGGAGTAATCGATCAAGCAGGTGAACCGCGAAGGGTCTTCTCCCTGGAATACATTTCCTGTTTCGTCCACGGTATACCGGAAGTGTCCTCCGTCCTCCAGCGTATTGTCCACGATACGGTTGGTGCACAATTCGATATGGGTCCAGGCGTCGACCTGCAGATCGGCCCTGTCCTGGCCTGGCACGATGACGTTTCCCTTGAAGACGTTGCCTGCAATCGTATTGTGGCCGCTCCGGGCCCGGTCGTCCCGGCGAAGCCAGATTCCTGCCCCCTCGTTGCCGGAAAGAAGATTGGATTGGAGGGTGGCTCCACCGGTAGCCTGCATCAGTATGCCGGCGCCCGTCCAGCCCTGACGGCGCGTTCCGCGGACCGTTACCCGTTCCACCGTCACGTCCCACGAATCCAGTTCGATGAATACGCCCGCAGCCAGATTGCCTTCGAACAGGCTGTAGGAAACAGTGACTCCCGTGTTGTCCCCGTCGAACCACAGCCCCGGTCCATCATTGCCGATGGCCCGATGCCTTATGAACTGCAGGTCTGAGGAATAGGACCATTTGCCACCTCCGGCCTCCCAGAAGACATCGTGTCCGACGAAATTGTTGAACGATGTTTCGCTGTCGATGAGCGTGCAACCCTGGCACGTCCCGTTGATTCCGGCCTGACCATTGTGATTGGCACGGACATGAACGAGACGATGATTCGATCCCATGACCTTGATCCCCGTACCAACAGTCCAATCGACCGATACCGATTCCAGCAGCGATCCGCTTCCACCCAGGCAAACAGCACCCGATTGGGCGGCATTGGCCGCGTGCCGGAAAGAGAGTCCGATCAGGTGGAAAGCCGACGGCTGCCCTGGCCTTCCGCATTCGGACCAGGGGTTTCCGGCCTTGAACAAGGAGCCACGACGGGCTATCTCAAGTGATGGTGCCTCAGAGGACCCTGTATCCAACAGGATTCGTCCGCGCCCGTTCGGAAACCGGTCGACGAAGAACGTCCCTGTGGTCATGTCAGCCTCAGAGAAGACGGGCCGCAGTACGGTTCCGTCAGCGATGACGAGTTCCCGCTGATAGCGCGTCCCATCGCCGTAGTAGTCCAGGGGGGAATAGTTGTTCACGACCCACCGCGTCCCTCCAGTATGCTCCGGCATTCCGATCGGGTCAGCGCCGGAAATGATGACTTCTTCGCCGCCGCGGGCACGGATGACCAGACGTCTGTCAGGTGCAGATCCTCCCTGCTTCGGGGAAAGGGCCTCCCGATAGATGCCTCCCGCCACTTCGATCGTATCACCGGGCAGAAGCATGTCAGAGGACAGGGCCGCGTTGATGGTCCTGAAGGGTCTGTTGAGGCTGCCCGGGTTGGCATCCGATGCCCTTGGATGGTCCTGGTCAACGTACAGCGTCCGGAATGCCCTTTCCGCGACTGCTCCGGGCATCGGCTCAACCGTCGCCGGTTCGTCAGACAGAGGACTGCCTTGTCCGTCCGAATGGGCAGGAATCACGAAGCCGGCCCACAGGAACGCAAGCATGACGAAAAGCAATGCGGCCACCGTGCTCAGGGAAGAACCGCGGTTGGAGAGCAACTGCCAGGTTGCCCGCGCCATGAAGCGCGGATTGTGTATGGCGTACCGGCGCCAGAGGCGCCCCGGCTCCATGGCCAATCGGAAGAGCCATTCCAGACCCGAACGCCCCATCCAAGCGGGTGCCTGTTTCACGGCTCCGCTGTGAAAATCGAACGCGGCACCGACGCCGATCTGGACGGCCTGAATGGAGTCCTTGTGGGCATGCATGAACCGCTCCTGCTTGGGGCATCCGATGCCGACGAACAGGATCCGTGCACCGCTGCGAGCCATTTCGGCCACGACGGCAGCGTCCTCTTCTTCGGTCAGGGGGCGGAACGGTGGAGCGTGCCGGTACACCACTTCCAGCTTCGGGAATCGTTCGGCCAGGAATGCCGTGAACCGTTCCAGACTGTCGTCCGTGCCGCCGAAAAGACCAATGGGGAGGTTCAGGTCTTCGGCACGTTGACACACGCGAAGCACCAACTCAGGCCCATATACACGTTCGGATTCCTGCAGTCCGAGTCGGCGCAGCATCCAGACCAGCGGCATACCGTCGCTTGTGACCATGTCGGCGCTGTTGACCACCTGCTTGAATTCTGCGGAGTCCACGGTTTCCATGGTCATGTGGACGTTGGCCACACAGACGTATCGCGCCTCGTTGTTCTGTGCCCAATCGCAAATCTGCTCGGAGGCTGTTGCGTAGGTGCCGGAGTCCACTCGCATGCCCAGGATATGTCGATGCGGCATGGTCATGACCGGTGTCGGGTTGAGTTGTCCTGCACTGACGAACCGGGTACAACCGCCGCGACGGAGTCTTCTGCCAACTGTGGCTGGGTGTTGTACAGATGGACGGCGGCAATACCGAATCCCATGAGGGACCACAGCCAGATGCCCCCGATGGGCGATTCCAGGAACACGTCGAAGGATGCGTTGACGTGGATGGCTGCGAAATAGGCCAGCAGGAAGACAAAAATGCCGTGCCAGTTGTAGAGGCGACGTTTTCGTGCCGACATCGCAGCGCGCAGCATGGAGATGGCCCACGCGCCATGGATGAACAGCCAGAATGACACACCCAGCACTCCGGAACGGGCAAGCACGTTCATTGTGGCGTTGTGCGGACTACGCAGCTGGTCTTTGCCCAGAACCTGGAATCCATCGTCGGTAGCCAGGTTGATGCCGTACCCCTTTCCGAGGAGTGCGTATTCGCCACCGAACGTGTACCCGATGATCTTGCCCCACCAGTCGGTTCGCCACGACTTGGTCGTTTCGAGCGCCTGGTTGGACGACGAGTCAAAGGTTGAGACCACGTTGGAGCGCAGCTGATCGAGCGACAGTTCACGTCCCTGCCCGATGTCAATGCGTGGGTTGATCAGTACGAGCAGCAGGACCCCTGTCGTCGCGGCGTAGACCACTTTTCCTACCTGGAAACGCGGCGGCTTCATGACAATGACGGTGAGGAAGGCTGCCATGAACGCCAGCATCCCGGCGCGCTTCGAAATCAGGAGCACAGCCAGGTTGAAAAACAGCATGGGGAGGGCGATGCCTGTCTTCCGCACCATTCCGACGGCAATGAACGCCGCCACGCCGGACAGGTGAACCAGCAATTCGCCGCCCGGGGCATCGATGATGTCCGAGTTGGAACCCGGCAGTCGAACACCCACCCACATATCCATCTTTGACGTGACATACATGGCCCATGCCAGCATCAGGAAAATCCAGGCGTGGGTACGGAACCGGAGAAGCAGCCAGCGCAACAGGGCAGGGTACTCCATCATGACGGCAGCCGTGGCCAACGCAAATGCCGCGTAGGCCCACAGGACACCATCCCGCAGGGCATCGAGGCCATACACGGGTATATAGGGAAGTGTCACCATCGCACTCCAGAAACCGAATCCCACGATCAGCAGGACAACAGGTTGTCGGAACAGTTCGGCCTTGGCACGCGAGCGGGCGATGATGAAGAGCCCGAAAGCAAAGACCATCTCGCCAACAAAGAGCGGAGGATATCCGAGATAGGCCACACTGCGGCCGATGAGGGCATATCCGAAAAGCAGGAGGGTCAGAGCCACGACAAACCACCGGACCATGCGCGACGAGGCCGGCACCTTCCACAGACTGGATGAAGCGCCAACCTCCGGCTCAGGACGCCCACGTCGACCATGCCGCACGGGAGAACGACGGTCGCGACTGCGCCCACCGGACGCCTCATGCTGGGGGGCGTAGCCGGTGTGGGCCGGACGATCGGATATGTACCCGGTCGCTTTCATGCGCTGGTTGCGGGCAGGGCCGAATGATAATGGATGCGTGAGGTGTCCGAAGTTCCCCGGTTGGAGACCCTGGAGTTATCGCCCACAGAGTCCGAAACTGTAAACGAGTGGTGCAATGCACTGAGCTCGTCTCCCTTGGCCTGCATGGAGAAAAGGCGCTCCACCCGAAGCTTTGCCTGTCTTCCGAGGGTTTCCCGCAGTCCTTTTTCGAATGCCAGTCGATCCATGGCGTCCGCCATGAAGCCAACGGCATCCATGCGGGCCGTTGCCGGAGCGATGAAACCGCAGGACGTGTCATTGAAAAGCGCGGGACCACCCGCATCCAGACAGATGACAGGGCCGCCTGACGCCATCATCTCCAGGACGACATAGCCTCCCGATTCATGCATGCTGGGGTGGACGAGCGCATCCACCGAACGGTACATGGAGAGCAATTCCTCGCGGGGAATGCGTGATCGGAAGTCTACCCGCGCGGCAACCCCCAGATCTTCGGCCAGTCGCCGAAGTTCCTTTTCGTGGGGACCCTTTCCGACAAACACCAGCCGGGCATCATTGATATTCGACGCGGCAAGGGCGCGGATGGCCAGATCGAATCCCTTCCACTCCAGGAATCGTCCGGCGCAAAGGAAGGTGGGTTGCGGGAGGGGGGCTGCTGCGCCGTGAAGCCGGTCAAGATCCTCGCGGGTCAGTGAGGCCGTGTTCAGTATCCGGACATCCCGGGCGCCCATGGAGCGCAGTCGCTGCGCCGTCTCGCGGGTGTTGGCGAAACAGACCGTCGATTTGCGGGCGGCGCGTCTTGCCGCCGGCAGATGCTCACCCATCCAGCGGCCTGCATCCCGGATGGCTTCGAACAGCCTGCCTTTCCAGGAAAATCCATCCCGGAATCCTGCAGGAATGCTTTCGCCACCGCCGACGGGACCGAATACGAACGGAATCGGAAGCACGGACAAAGGGGACGGCATCCAGTAGCGCCCGTACGTCACATGCTGTGACGAAGTGAAATCGTGGCGCGCATGCAGCACGCGCACGAACGAGCGTGCCAGTGCCAGCCACAGGATGTACCCGATCTCGGTGCCGGGTTTTCCCATCCGGTCGAGCGCGCGCTGCATGCCCGCTGGGAGATCGAAGACTTCGAACTGCAACCGATCTGTCAAAGAAGCATCAACGTGGGTCACGGACCGGTCGCGTTCGCCGGAGCGGGTCAGTACGGTCACCCGGTGACCGCGGGATGCCAGTTCGCTGACGGTATCCCACCCTACGGATTCTTCGCTCCCCATGCCGGGAGAGCAGGCGTAGGCACACACCAGGATGCGGGTGCTATGTCTGCCTGGATCACGCACGGGCCAGCACCTTGTTGATTCCCGTGTTGAATTCCCGGGAGGCCGCATCGACGGAAAGTCGATCCGCCACAAAGGCACGGCCCCTTCTGCTGTTGTCATCCCAGGAGTCTTTCTTCTCAATGGCTTTGCGGATACCGCGCTCCAACCCCTCGGCAGATGGGTCTACCACGATGGCGACATCGGTCGATTCGAGCAGGTCAGCCAGTCCGCTCACATTGGTCATGACCAAAGGGATGCCAGCCATGAGAGCCTCGACGGCGGAAAGAGAGAATCCTTCTATCCGTGAAGGGAGCACGGCGATATCGTACGCTCCGATGATGTCGGCCGGAGCCGTTTCAAAATCAGGAGGAAGAATGCTGACGACGCTCTGCAAATGATGAGAGGCAATGAGGCGATGTATCCGTTCCGGGTGATCGGTCGGAGGTCCTTGCAGGTACAGGTGAACGGCGTGATCGCGGGATACGGAACGGATTGCCTCGAGCAGGAGATCGATGCCTTTGGTGGTCACATCCAATCGGCCAAAGAAATGGATCCGGACGGGTGCATCCGTCGCGGGTCTTTTTTTCGAGGTTTCAGCAAGACCGGCCGAGCCGATTCCGGGCACGGCTGAGAACGAAGGGGTGTGGATCTTCAGATCGACCAGCCTGTCCCGTTGCCGGCGATCCAGGAGCTGGATGGCAACGGCGCCGCGGAGGACCCATTTCTCAACGGCGTGCCAGTAGAGGGTCTTCTTGATCCGCCCGTTCCGGAAGAAGGCCGGAGACAGATTGGTGTGGGTTGATACCATGTACAGCTGGTTTGAGAGTCTCAGACTCGCAGCCAACAGGGCACTCCATGGGCAGAAAACACTGTTCAGGATGAAGAGCACGTCATCAGGTGACGAACACGCCGCCCGCAGGAGCGCCCGGCGGGAGGGGAACCGGCGTACCGTCCCGTCCCATGCATCGGGAGTCTCGGGACCGGATGTCGGGGACATTTTCCCATCCACCGTCCATACCTGCATGTCCGATCCCAGCTCGCGTGATCCCGTCACCCAGCCATGGACGGCTTTGTGGAGGCCGTTGTGCAGTTCGTGTTTGTGAGCAGGGAAATCCCACACGATGGAGGCCATCCGTTGTACGGGACGCGTGGTCGTCTCCGGTTTGATCGTTCTGGCGGCTGCACGCAGACGGAAGCGTAAAACATTGCGCAGCAGGGTGTTCGAGGTGCTTTCCTGCATGATGTGGCGGACCGCGCTCCTGGTCACGCTGCCGTCCCAACGCACGCCCAGACGGTGCGCAACCAGACGCAAGAAGAGGGCGGTTTGATACCGAAAACGACGCGGCGTGGATCGGCGCAAACGGGCCGTCTGATACAGCACATCGCCCAGGATACGATGGAAGGATTCCGCCTCTGAAGCGGCAAACGGATTGTCGTGATCGTACAGGCCATCTCCGAAGTCAACGAACCAGAGAACCCCGTCACGATCGAGAAGCGCATGATCCAGTTTTGGATCCGGCTGGAGATGCCTGAAGGTCTCCAGACCTGTCGCAAACTGCTCGGCGAGGCGCTCGATGGTACCCATGGCAAGACGCGTGCTGTTGAGCAGTTCGAAAAGCGACTGTCCATCGACCCGGACCATGGTGAAAGCCGGTTCTTGCGGATCCATTGAAAGCGGCTCGGGGACGGCCAGGCCCTCAACAAACTGGGCCAGAAGGAAGGCTTGCTGCTGACGGTCAAAGTCGGATCGGACCATGTCCCGGCTGGCGGAGGTCAAGCGCTTCCTGACCAACGGCTTGCTGACGTGTGCAAACAGGTCGCCGTCAGCCCCGTGGCCGATGAGCGTCCATTCAGTATGTGAGGGGTTCATCATCATGCCGGCACACTTCGCGGTGTAGGGGACATGGAAGTGGACTGTCGGAACGCGTAGAGCAGGTACACTCCCACCACAGCGTTCATGAACAGTCGGGAGATCGGCGCGCCGACAATGCCCAGCCATGGGATCATGAAGGTCGCGGTGGCGGCAAAGGCGACCGTGACGACCACCTGCGCCGTGAAAATCGGTTTGGTGTGGGCGGTGGCCATTAGTCCGATCTTGGCAAAGCCGAATGAGAATCCGACCAGCCGCGATATGACCGTGATGGTCAGTACCAGCGACAGGAGCGGCGACGAATACAGCCCATCGTAGAACAGATCCAGGATGAAGCCGGGCAAGAGGGCAATGAACAGAACGACCACTCCGTAGCCGGCCATGAGCAGCAGCGCCTTGCGGCGGAGCCAGGTGGTCATGGCGCCCTTGTCTTCGGCATTCTCGATGGAGGCAGCCTTGACGGGCATCCAATTGTTGACGGCCATCTCGAATGGGTTCAGCAGATTGGGGATGTAGGTGGCGGCCTTGTAGGCGGCCACCAGGGGCGCACCAAAGAAGTAGGCAATCAGCCAGGCATTCCCGTTCTGTCCGATCCATCCAATGATTTCCCCTTTTGTCAACCATCTGCCATAGCGGAAGAGCTGGGCCATGGCTTTCTTGACCAACCGGCGGTCCGGGCGAATCAGTTCCGATCGCAGAAAGGGGAAAGCGACGGCGATGGCCGCCAAGGCCGACAGGGCAGAGAAGGTGAACACGGTGGTTGCCGTTGCCTCGAGGCCCAATGGATCGCCAAACAGGACGAGGACGAACAGACCACCATACATGAAGCCGTCGATGAGGGCAGCAGTGCCCAGTGCATCCTTCGTGTACAGGATGCGGCGGAAGCAGTCATGCAGAAGCCAGGCACCCACGACGATGGAAACGCCCCATGAAACGGCGGCGGCCGTATCCCACCCTGCGAGATCGAACAGGAGTCCGGCTGCAGCGGCCAGCCCCGTGCTCACCAGGGCAACCATGATGGATGCGGCCAAGGCCGCTGCCGAGTAGGATCTGCGTCGGGAGTCGGAAACCCCTGCACCCAGTACGTTGTGACCACGGGTCACAAGGGCATGCTGGACGGCCTGTGCAAACAGCAAAGCCGAGAATGCGAGCAGATACACGCCGAATTCCGCTGACGGCAGCCAGCGCGCCATCAACAGGAATGTCAGGAAATTGAATCCGGAAACGATACCCTGATCCAGAAATGCCAAGGCACCGCTACCCTGAGCGATGCTTTGGACTTTTCTGACGATATGCTGGGGTTCGATCTTCATTCAGCGCGGTTGTGTCGGCATGAATCAGGCGCGGCGGGTACCGGCGGCACCGGAGCCAGCAGGTACTTTCTGCGACCCGTTTCCGTTGAGCACGACTTTGGCGTGGGAGCCTGAAGTGCTCCGGATGTCCTCAATGGCGTCTGCCAGGCGGTTGGCATGGGTCATGCCGGCTTTGACCGTCACGATCATCTCGTCCGCCAGTCGGGAGAGACCCAGCGCGGCAGTGGAGACAGACAGGGGTGGAGCATCAATCACCACGGCATCGAACTGCTCGCGAACCCGCTGGATGAATGCACCCAGGTGGGTGCTGAGCAGGTACTCGGGATTGTCGGTTTTGGACGCTTCCAGAGCCATGGCGTACAGCGTGGGCAGCCGGCTGGAGAACGCCTCGATGCCCTTGCCCTCGGCAAACGAGTTGGTGGCCATGTCGAAGCGGGCCTGATCGGAAAGACCAAGCATCGGAATGACCGCAGGATGGTCCACACGGGCGTCCACCAGCAGTACGCGGGCACCAGAGCGTGCAAGCGCGGCAGCCGTATTGACCGCCAGCAAGCTCGTTCCGGCTTTCGGATCCACTCCCGTGAAGACAAACACGCTGTGATTCAGCGTATCACCGGCAATGCGCAATGGTATGGAGCGCAACGAGCGGGATACCGGGGCTTCAGGGTGCAGGATGGTGATGAGTTCCGTCGAAATACGGCGTTCGTAGAAGACCCGCTTCTGCTTGCGCGATACACCGCGGAATCGGGGGATCGTCGCAATCACGTCCGCATCGTACTGTTCGATATCCGACTTCTCATAGAGGCGGCGATCGGTTTTCTCTGCCGTGAAGGCAGCTCCGATGCCGGCCAGGAGTCCCAGAAGGGCACCCAGAACGCCGATCATGAGCGGGGGTACTGTCGGGTTGGTAGCCTCGATGGCGGGATTCAGGATGCGAACAAAGGCACGCCTCCCATCGGAAGCCTCTTCGATGGTCCTGACCTTGTCGTCGAGATCATCGATTTCCTCAACTGCATTTTCGTGGCGTGCGGTCAGTTCCCGGTATTCAATGGCTCGTTCGGGCAGCGTACGACGCATGCGCTCGTAGTCTGCCAGACGGACCAGGGTAGCCTGTTGCTTGGCTTCGGCCGCATTGAGCAGGACCCGGTTCTTGATCAGGTCCCGGCGAAGCGACGCCATATAGGAAATGCCACCATCGTAGGATCGCAGATCGACGCCACCCACGGCCGTGATTTCCGAGGAGTACTTCCGGGACAGGGAATCAGCCTGCACACGGAGAACATCGCGTTCCTTGACCAGATTGGTCAGGTCCCTGCTGGGTGATGGATCCTGCCGCAGTTCCGGGTTCTTGACGTAGAACTTCTCAATCTCGATGTTCAGCTCCGCAATCCGTTCGTAGGACTGGTCAAGCTGGTCCTCGATGCCGTGAGCGGAACGCTCGGCAACGAGTTGTCCATCCATCAGGCTTACTTCTTCCTCAAGGGAAGTGATGGAGGCGCGCAGTTCCTCAATCTCGATGGCGGTACGGTCCATCGAGGCGTTGAGTGCGGCAATCTGTTGCAGGATATGCCCCGCATCGGCTTCCGACGCAAATCCGCCTTCCTGACGGATGAATGCCTTCAGATCGTCCGAGAGTTCCTCGACGCGGGACTGCTGCGCATCGCGACGGCCACGGTAGTAGGAAAGGGCGTCCTCGAAGTGGGACCCGACGAGGCGATCCACCTCATTGACGTAGGTCTGTCCGAACACATTGGCAATCAGCGCGGCTTCCGCAGGATCCGTGCTGGTGGCCGAAATGGTGATGGCATCCGGCTCATCCCGATCACTGGAGCGGCCCTGGACGGTGATGTATTCATCGGTCAGAAGACTTGCCAGCGATCCGCCTTCCTTGGCGTATTCGGTCAATCGGTTGAAAATGGTCCATTCCGCGACCTCCGGTGAATCTGCCCGGAGTCGCGCCAACTCAGTGGCCACCCGCTGCCCGAGTTCTGGAGAGGACTGCAGGATGAGAACCTGGTTGGCCAGTTTGCCACTTCCGAATCCTGCTCCTGCAGCGTTCAGGCGAGGCAGATCATCCAATTCACTTTCGAAGGCATCGATATCCACCAGCAGGGTGGTTTCAGACTGATAGGTTGGCGGGACAACGGTCAGGTAGACGGCAAATACCGACCAGATGAGGATGGCCACGAGCAGGAACAGGGGAAACCGTCTGAACAGGACGCGAACGGCCTTTTCAGTATCGGTTGCATCCCGGTCGGAAACCGGAGCGGCGCCCGGGAACAGCGGTTCGGGATGCGGTACAGGCACCAACTGCTGCGTCGGAGCCTGCTGGTTGCGACCTGCTTTCGGTGCCCGGTCCGGGCGTGCCTGGTCAATTCGTTTCCACTTGGGGAGCGAGTATTCCTCAACCTCCTCGGGAATGATGACTTCAATGTCATCATCTGACGAATCGACAGCATCCCCGTCAGAGGGTTGGGACCAGCCGGTTTTGGGCCACGCGTCATGTCCCGACTTCGGTCGGTCCTGCGATGGAATGCGCTCAGCGTGACCACCGGCGGGATGCTCTGAAGACGTCAGGAAACGCTCCAGATCGGGATCCACGGGTGGACGTGTGCCCGCGCGCCGACCGGGGCGGCTGGGGAGACGCTCCGACGGCTCGCGTCCAGATGCTCCTCCTTCCGAAGGTTTGGCGGGACGCTGCCCGGAAGAACCGGTCCGTTGTCCTGATTCGTCGTGTGGAGGTGGCCAGTTCATGTACGTGGATCCGTGATTTTGATTTTCTTCCAGGCGCGGTGGCGAAAGGCATCGCTCTGGCGCTGGCGACGCTGGATGGCCCCCCGGCTGCCCATCCGACCCAGGGGACGGTGCTCGACAGCGCGGGTGCGGCTGGCCACGCCGAGTTTGGCTACTTCATCCACGAAGTATCCCAGTGTGGCCTTGAGTCCTTCCTGACGATCCATGCGCGGTGCCCAGCCAAGCACCCGCTTGGCCTTGGTGATGTCGGGCTGACGCACTTTGGGGTCGTCCTCGGGAAGTGGCATGTAGGAAATGGTGCTGCGGCTACCCGTCAGCGCGACGATTTCCTCGGCAAACTGGCCGATGGTGATTTCGTCGGGGTTGCCGATGTTGACCGGATCGGTCTCATCGGAGTAGAGCAGGCGAAGGATGCCTTCGACGAGGTCATCCACATAGCAGAAGGAGCGCGTCTGCGAGCCGTCTCCGAAGATGGAGATGGGCTCACCGGAGAGCGCCTGCTTCATGAAGGTGGGCAGCACGCGGCCGTCATCCAGACGCATGCGCGGTCCGTAGGTGTTGAAAATGCGGACGATGCGCGTTTGCAGACCCAATTCACGGTGGTAGGAAGCCATCAAGGCTTCGGCAAACCGTTTGGACTCGTCGTACACACTGCGCGGACCGATCGGATTGACGTGCCCCCAGTAGTCTTCTGTCTGGGGATGCACGAGGGGATCACCATAGACCTCGCTCGTGGAAGCCTGCAGGATGCGGGCATTCGAACGTCGAGCCAACTCCAGCAGGTTCTTCATCCCGTAAGAGCCTACATCCAGCGTTTCCATCGGGTACTTCAGGTAGTCGATGGGGGAGGCCGGACAGGCAAAATTCAGGATATGGTCGAAATCCCTACCCAGATCCGCTCCGGTGGAGATGTCCTGATGGAGGAACGTGAAGTCAGGGTTGCCAAGATGGTGATCTACATTCTCGAGACGTCCCGTCAACAGATTGTCGACGCACGTCACCTGGTGGCCGTCCTTGAGCAGGCGGTCACACAGATGGGAACCGATGAATCCGGCTCCGCCGGCAATCAACGTCCGTGGCTTTGAGGAGGGGGATGCCATGTAATCCGTGTCGATAGGGTGATGCAATGATGTCGCGCTGGAGTTCGCTGCACCCGCAAGACCGTTTCCAGCCCACTTGTGCGGTGATCTCCCACATCGTTTATCGACCAGATTCGCGGTGGCATAAGAAAAAATCCCGACCCGGAAGCGGGTAGGGATTTGCATTACGAGGTCCGCGAAAATTTACCTACATATCGAGGGCTCCAGTTGGAGTAGAATAGCCTCCGAAGCCGATCGGATCTGCCGATTGCAGAGACCGAGTCGGCGCATCACCTCTCAGTGATGATTGGTTCTGGGTGAAGCTGCCCGGTCTCCGCAGGAGGCCGGGCATGCTTTTTTCCGGCAATTCCGTTCAATCGGGGCGGATCGCCATCCAGAAACCGCTGGTCCTTTTCAGGACAGACGTCAACGCGCGACAACGACCGGAATGGTGCGGTCGAATGCCGTGCCTCCGAAGCTCTCGACGCGAAGACGCAGGTAGTAGACACCGGATGCCAGATTGCTGACATCGTACGTGTGGGAGATCCACTGGTCGCCGTCCTGGAATCCCGATTCGTTGCGGGACAGCTCCCGTCCGCGGGCATCGTGCAGGCTCAACGAGGCATATCCTTCGGCAGACATGAAATAGCGAACCTCGAAGGCCTGGTTGGCAGGGTTGGGGAAGGCACTGGTCATCAGGAAGCGGTTCGGCTCGGCAATGTCCAGTTCGACACGCGCCAGCTCCTGCTGCCGGCCATCAGCGCTGGAAGCAACCAGCAGGTAGGTCACCGCCGATTCACCGGCCAGGGAGGCGTCCGTGTAGGAAGTGGAAACACCCGGGTCCAGCATCAACGTGAACGTACCTGATTCGGTGATACGTTGGATCTCCAGGGTGTCGTATCCAAAGTTCTCCGTGATGGTCCATTGCAGGCTGACCGCACCTTCTGAGTCCACCGACCCGGACATGACCGCTTCACCCAGCGGCTCGTTGCCGGTAATGAGGACCTGACTGACACGGGAAATGAGCTCCGGAATCCGGACGTAGTTGTTGTCTCCGGGGCAGGCCGTCTGGCTGAAGTCCCGGTGGCCGCGGATGAACTCGGGCTCGACGCCATACCGTTCACTCAGGAAGGCAAACAGGTTGATGTAGGTGGCAAACGCCTCTGGCGTGATTTCCTGTTCACAGTGGGCTCCTTCAGGGGGATGGTAACACCCCATGATGACCACCCCGATGTTTCCGGTATTGGCACCTCCGACATGGGCACCCTGGGCCAGCGTCGGCACCTGGGAGAGGGACGTGCTGTTGTCCATGAATGGCCGTCCCTGATACAGGTTGCCGGCGCGGTCGATACCGAACTGGTAACCGATGTCACTCCATCCGCGGACGTTCTGGTGCAGGTCCTGCATCGCCCGCATCTGTGCCTTGCCTTCTTCCTCGTTCTCGGCGGAATACCCGGCAGCATGATGCCAGGTCATGTAATCGTACGTGGGACGAGCCAGGTTGACCGGTGTACCGATGAACGGCCTCGCACCCCACTCGGCTCGCGTGATGAGCGGGGGCGGGATGATGGTTCCGGTCTTTGCACCGATCAGCGGGGCGATGTCTGACGCCGTCTGCTCTTCTGCAAAGGCAGACGTGTCGAAAAAGCCGACATCCCGGATCTGGAGTGTACTGCCTTCGGCGGCATAGGCCCGAATTTCGAAAGATGATGCCGTGAACGCTTCCGCCTGTCGGAAACCGGCAACGGCTGTTCCTCCGGTGGCCGATGGGACAACGGCCATTGCATGCCAGGATGATCCGTCTCCGAACCGGATCAGGGCTTCTTCGATCGGTTGGTCAAAACCGATTTCAACGGCAACCCCATTGACGGCAGAAAACGGGACGGTGCCGCGCACTCCGACCGAGATCCGTTTGCCTGCCTGTACCGTCGCCAGCGCTTCCGTTTCCACCGAAACATCCACCAGATCGGCCAGGGCCTGGGCGTGGGCTGCAGCAGGAGACAGGGCAACGATTGCGCACACGGCAACCAGTGCCGAGGACAGGGTCCGGATCGACATCATGAAGGAATTTGGTCTCGGGGTGGGCAGGAACGCGTGTTCGGACTACTCTCGCGCCGGTCAGAACGTCAGGTTGAACGTGTACCAGTGGGTCTGTTCCAACCGGCCGAAATCGGCATAAGCGTAATCGAAACTGACACGCGTGGAACGGTCCACCCGCATGTTCAGGCCAACGCCCCACGTCAGTCCCTGCTCGCCATCGCGTTCGAACTGATTCCGGTAGCCAAGACGCAACGCCAGCAATTCCCGGAAGGAGTACTCCATCCCGGAGTTGACGAACTGATTGTTGTCATTGGGGGTGGACGTGTCCGTCGTAACGACAATGCGATGATCGGCGGTATCGATGGCATCCCACGCGAGGCCTACACGGAACAGAAGGGGAAGCGGAAAGCGATCAAGGAGATACTCCGTATTGACCACTTCCACGTTGCCTTCCTGATTCTGATCAGGGTCGACACTGAAAATGATGTCCCGACCGGTCATCTGCATCTTGGGACCGAAGTTGGACATGCTGGCGCCGAGCCGCAATGCCTCGTAGGGCGTCGTGAACAGGACCCCGATATCGAAGGCCGTTGCCGTGGCGCTGCTGTGCCAGATCTGCTCCCGGATGTACTTGACCGTCGTTCCGATGGAGAAGCGATCTGTCAATGCCCGGGCAAAAGAAACCTGAAGAGCCAGATCCTGCTTGCTGAACTGTTCGCCCGTTCCTTCCGGCTGGTTGATCGTTCGGACCTCCATGTCCCCGGAATCGAGATACAGCAGGCTTGCCGCCAATGTGCCCATCGAACCCAGGTTGAATCCAACGGCTGCATGGGAATAGGTGATGTCCGCCAGATACTGCGTCGTGGAGAGCTGCAAGGCTCCTCCACGTACATTGCTGAGTCCGGCCGGATTCCAGTAGAGGGCCGACAGGTCATTGGCCTCGGCCGCAAAACTGCCGCCCATGGCTACGGCCCTTGCCCCAACTCCCAGTTTCAGGAACTGGGCTGCCGTGGTACCGACTTTCGTGATCGTTTCCGTCTCGCCGTCATTCGAGAGCTGTGCCTGGGCAGGCAATACCAGCAGGATGACGAGGACAAGAGAGGACAGCGTTTTCATGAGCTGTGTGGTGTTGGAAGTTGTACCCGTCATTTGATCACCGCGAATTTGCCGATGAACGTTCCTTCAGCGGAGTCCACATGGTAGATGTAGAGACCGTAGGCGATGTTCATGTTGTCCTTGGTTCTCAGGTCCCAGAAGGCCTTGCCGTCATCAAGAGTGCTGTAGTGCTCGATCGTGTCCACAAGCTCGCCCGCAAGCGAGTAGATGCGGATGGTGGCCTGGGCCGGTACGTTGGCAAAGTAGAGTCGGCGGTCGCCACGTTCCGATCTGGAGACCGGGTTGCGGGGTTCCAGCTGGTTGGTTGCCACATAGGGGTTCGGGACCACATAGATGTCCCGCAGCTCCTCGCGAACCAGTTCCGGATCCGCAGCGGCTGCAACCGTCGAGAATTCGAAGGCATCCGATGCGGCGAATGGTTTCCTCGTCTGGACGTAGAAGACGTCGCCGCTGCCGGGAACGGCACCCACATCGTCAAAGGTCACCTGCCAGGATGCCGTCAATCGGTCGTCCACGATGTCCAGGAAAATGATGGCTTCGTTGACGTCCCATTCTCCATCTCGGTCCAGGTCGGTCACGAAGACGTCGATGGGCTGGTTGCCATTGGTCAGGTTGACCACCTGGAAGGGCAGGGGCAGGTTGTTGGAAAACCCGTTCGAAATGATGTTGTCATCGAACGTGATCTCGTAGTCGAATGGCTGTCTGGTCCGGCCCGGCCCGGCTTTTGCCGTTTCCACCGAATAGGTGATGTTCTGGCCACCGCCCGTCCAGCCCGTTTCCTCTTCATCCACTTCGAGTGCATCATCCATGACGAAGAAGTGCATGCCGTCGAATACCGGGTTGGCCTCTTCGCCAGCCAGCAGGCGGCTGTTCGCGATGGGGCGGTAGCGGAACATGGCCGTCAACGAGTCTCCATCGGCCACATTGGAGCCCACGATCTGGACCACGCCGGATTCCGGGACCAGCACGTAGTCCGTGCCTTCCGTCAGAACCGAGCCATCCGAGCGGGCCAGCACGAAGGAATCCTCGCTGATGTTGCTGAAGCCCAGTGAACTGGTCTTGCCGACGAGTGCCCGGATGCGAGTCGTGATCGTGCCCTGGTCTTCAACCGAGTACGTTGCACCGGACGGAGTGTCCTCGAACGAGATGCGGTAGCGCCCTCCGTCCTTCACGGACAGATCGTCAATGATCCGGATGGATATATCACCCGTTCCGTACCCGCTTTGCCGCTGGATACCTCCAGCCGCTTCGACGGATGGGGCAACGTACCCTGCCACTCGGGGCTTGGGAATCACGCTGGCCGTGTTCAGATCATAGATGTAACTGTCGGTGACCGGGTTGAAGGTCACCGTCTTGGAGGTTTCGGAAGGAGGGATCCCGTTGGCGAAATCGCCATCGCCTCCCGGGGCATAACCCCGGTCGTATGCCGTGACGGCGTAGTAATAGGTCTGTCCGTTGATGACATCCGTGTCTTCGAATGTGTGGAACAGCCCCGTGTCATCCCCCAGGTCGAACGATACACCCCGGTTCTGGAACGGTATCGGGCTGGGCCCGGATATGCCATTGTCCAGGTCGAACTTGGCTTCCACACCCACCGCATTCTGGATCGGTTTGAAGAGGAAACGGGACCCGTTGATGTCCGTGATGGTCTGCTGATCGCTGAATTCGTGATCCGTGGAGCGGTAGATGGCATATCCCTCGAAGTCATTTTCTCGGGAAAGGGGATCCACGGAAGCCTCTGCGGCGGCATCCCAGTAGAGGGTCACCTTGTTGTCACCGGCCACGGCCCGGATGGTGGGCTTCTCGGGCGGACGGGCAAAACGGTACCCGACGTCGAAGATCTGCTGGACGGTTTCGGCATTCAGACGAAGGTCCGACAGGTTCTCTCCGACCAGGAGGGCGATCGAGAATCGCTTGGTCTCTCCGGCACGCAGCGGGAAGCTTCCCGAGCCGTAGAGGAATACGTAGTCGCCCGGTTCTGCAGGAATCTCGTCGAACCGCCCTGGCTTGACCCACTGCGACACGCGCTCATCGTCGGAGATGGCGGCGCCTGCAAAACGGGGAGAAGCAAACGAGGTCAGACCGATCATGTCCGACTCGTCGATGTCGGTGAACTCGAAGTTCGGCTCACCGGGCTTGGTGATGTCGAACTGGTCGCCGGCGGTCGGGAAACCGTCATTTTCCCCCAGGTCGCCGGTGCCGGGGATGCCATCGATGCCGACATCATCCTTCTCCGGATCCCAGTCGCCGTCATTGTCGATGCCGTCCGTCCAGGACTCGTCGATCATGCCGTCGCCGTCGTTGTCTATGCCATCACCCGGATAGTAGACGCCGTTGATGATCTCGTTGCCGAGGCCCGGGCTCTCCAGGAATTTGTACCCGAAGTATCCCGGAATACGCCCGGGTACGTCACCGACCAGGTTGTTGTCCCAGGCAAAGACCATGTTGCGCTCCGTGTCGAAGGCCGCCTTGTCATCCGCCCAGTCACCGGGGCCTCCGACGTGCGGGTCTCCCCACATGCCGAAGGTCACGTTCTCGAGATCCTTTTCACTCTTGTTGGAAATCTTGTAGACCAGGAAGATCGCATCCTCGGCCAGCGGGTTGGCCCACTGATAGAGGCGTACCTCGACTTCGAGCCCCAGACCGCGCTTCGTGGAGTCTGAAGGGAAGGGGTAGTACTGGAATTCGCGGTTTGCGTAGTCATTCATGAAGTAGAGGGCTTCCTTGTCCGCGTTGGAAGCTCCCTGCTGCAGCGCGCCCGGCCAGACGTACTCTTTCAGGTTGTCGTTGTACCAGCTGTCGGGCCAGGAGTCGGGACGACCGTCCAGGTTGTTGTCCTGGGCGTCGGAGACGGGGATCAGGTCGGATTCGCGGCTGACCACTTCGATGCCTTCGAAGGCTCCGACGGGCTGCGCACACGGAATGGGATGCCATCCCCAGCGTTCCGAACCGTCCGGGGACACTTCGCCGCCGCCGGAGGCAATACCATCCGAGATGATGTGCATGACGTAGATCGGCTGACCGTTCTCATCCAGCACCGGGTTGCCGTTCTCATCGACCTTGAGGACGCTCTTGGGGTCCCTGCGGCCTTCGTCCACGATTTCTGCGGCCACGAAGGGGCCGAACTCGTATCCGTACCCCAGACCGTTCCAGACGATGTCCGTGATCGTGTTGCCCGGTGCGGAGATTGAACCGAAGTTCAGGATCTGCGTGGTGATGCGGTTGCCGTTCAGGATGACGTCCCGACGGTCGGTATTGTCCTCGAAACAGTCCGCAATGGCCTGTTCACCACCCTTGGCGGATTGGCGATTGATCCACTGTCGGATGTCGTCGTAGTCCTGCCCCCGCTCCCTGTCCTGCGCGAGCAGGAGGGATGGGAAGGCCAGGATGAAAGCGGAAAAGAGCAGGAGTGCTGCGCGATAGTTCATTCGACTCAATGCGAGTTGACGTGTTGTATTCATGATCAGCTGCTGATGGACGTGTATGCGACCCGGATCAGAAGTTGACCGTGGCGCCGAGGCGTACCTCACGCGGTGAGCTGTAGAAGTGCGGACGGGTGTTGTATTCGTTCAGGTCCGCGATGCCGGGCAGGCCGTATGCCGGCTCCCAGGAAGCATGTACACCGCGTTCTCCGTTCAGGGAGTACGTGGCGCGACCGGTGTCGGAAAACACCGAGCGTTCGTTCAGGATGTCGAAGACGTTGAACACCTTGGCAAACAGCCGCAGTGACGTGCCGCCCTTGACCGGTACATCGTAATACAGGTGGGCGTCCATCTTGAACAGGTTCGGCTTGCGCTCCTGGTTCGGCAGCTGATCAATCTTCTGGTCGAACAGCTGCGGTGTGTAGGGATACCCGGTCGAGTACGACGTGATGAAGGAGACTCCCCAGCGGCCCGGATCGGTCAGCGTGACGGTGCTCGAGAGCACGTGTCGCTGGTCGAAGGACAGCGGGATCAGTTCCAGTTCGTTCTCGCGTCCCGAGAGGGAGTTGAAGAAGAAGGCATTCGTCTGGTTGTTGTTGCCTTCCGCAATCTGGAACGTGTAGTCCATGGTGGCTGACAGCATGCCGTCCCGGCCGCGACGCTTCGTCAGCGCAAAGGTCACACCTTTCACGTTGGCGTAGTCGCGGTTCAGGTAGATGTTGTAGACATCCTCGCCGGCGATGGTGCTGAAACGGATGGTCTGCAGCGCCAGATAGTCACGGATGTCCTTGTAGAACCCGGTGATCGTGAATGCGAGTTCGTCCGTGATTCCCTGCTGCATCCCGATTTCGTACTGCACGGTGCGCTCAGGACGCATGTTCGTGTTGCCGAAGGTTGGTGCAGAGGACAGGCTGAACTCGAATTCGGGGTTCAGGTACAGGTTGCGCAGACGTGGCATCTGGGCGAAGTGTCCGTACGAGAAGTGGATGATGCCCGTCTCCGTAATGGGGAAGGACACACCCAGGCGCGGCATGATTAACTGGGTGGCCTTGGCATCCCGCGCTACCTGATCGAATTCGCCTTCGGAAACCGGAGGATTCAGGATGTCGGGGAAATAGAGGCCATTCGGCTGGAAATACTCATAGCGCAGGCCCGCGTTGATGATGAAATCATCGAATTCCAGTTTGTCCTGGGCGTAGGCGCTGAACTCGAATACCTGCTGGTCGATGTATTCATCGTGCGCAGGGGTGGTGACATCCGGCACGGTCGGCGTGCGGTAGGTGTCTCCGTCATACAGGACGACAAAGTTCTTGCGGTCCAGCAAGTGGCGGTTCACCTCGAAGCCCAGTTTGGTTTCGTGGATGACACCCAACTGCTGGGTCAGGTCGCCCTTGATGCGAAGCGATGCCGAGGATTCACGGGTGTGACCTTTCTGGTCGCCACCGAAGAGGAACTGGTTGCCCGGGAAGCCGATGATATCGCCGGAAGAGACATACAGCGGGTTGTACGGATCCTCGTACAGGAACGTCTTGGACTCGTTGGTGGCGTAGGACACACGCAGCGTGTAGAAGGCACGTTCCGTCAGCGTCTGCGTCCAGTGCAGGCTGTGGTTGAAGCTGCGGTTGCGGTTGGTTGCCGTACCGTTCGGATTGTACTTGTAGGCAAAGCTGTAGAGTTTGCTCTTGGCCCCATCGGTCATGAAGGAGTATTCCAACTTGCCGCTGGTGATGGGACGCATGCTGAGCTTGGCAATGAAGTTGCCGCTTTCACGCGGATTGAGGGCTGTATCCTTGCCCGGCAGCGGGTCGTTTTCCCCGTACTCGTACCACGGCTTGCCGTGCATCTCGTAATACCACGCAGGGCCGTCATAGTCGGGACGGAATTCCCGGATGGTCTCGAGGAGCTGCGGACCGCCGTTGAAGTTGGCGGAATCGGACGGCAGGAACAGGTCACGACCGAAGATGGTGCCCTTGTTCTCGTCGAATCGACCCGACAGGAAGAAGCGCACCTTCTTGTAGAAGGGGAGCGGGCCGGAGAGTGTACCTTCGGCCGTGTACACGTTCATCCCCAGATTGGATGTGCTGGTGGGCGTGCCGAAGATGTCGGAATGTTTGGTGACGTTGTCACCACCATAGAAGGAGAACGAACCGCGATAGCGTTCATCACCCTCCTTGGTGACCAGGTTGACGATCCCGGACATCGCCTTGCCATACTCGGCATTGAAGGCACCCGAGATGACCGTCATTTCCTGGATGGCGTCGGCAGCAACAGATGTTGCCAAACCGTTGGTGTCGAAGGGGTTACCCACGCTCATCCCATCGACCAGGTAGGACACCTCGTTGGAGCGGCCACCCCGGATGTGGATGGCACCGTCCGGGCCCTGGTTTACTCCGGCCTGGGTGACCAGCACGCCGAAGAAGCCTTCCACGGGGAGCGCTTCGATCTCTTCCGCATTGACCGTTTTCTTGGAGGAGGTCAGGTCCTTCTGGACGAGGGGTCTTTCAGCCTGGATGACGATCTCCTCGCCCTCGATGACTTCTTCCTGCAACTCGATGTCATACCGGGTGGTCTGCCCGGTTGCGACCCGGATGCCGGCGACAACCTGGGTCGAAAACCCGATGTACGAGAACCGCAGTGCATACTCGCCCGGGCGCACATTCAGGATGATGTAGTTGCCGTCGATGTCGGTCGAAGTACCCTGGGTCGTGCCGTCAATCGACACGTTGACCCCGATCAGGGCTTCGCCGGTCGTTGCGTCGGTCACGCGACCTGCAATCTTGCCCTGGGCATGGACCAGTGGCGCGGCAAAGAGGAGGAGGAACAGAAGAGAATACAGTCGGCGCATGGATTCTGCGGAATGGGTCTGACTACGGGCATTCTTCGGACGGTCGTCCGGCGGAATTCATTCCCCTCGCCCGTGGAAATACCGCTGACAAAAAGACAGCAGTAAAAAAATGGGGAGGCCCTCGCGGGCCTCCCCATGATTGGAAGCAGGCCGGGCTACTTCAGCAATACCATGGTCTTGGTATGGGCGAAGTTGCCGAACTTCAGCTGGTACAGATAAGTACCGCTGGCGACCTGGCCGCCTGCATCATTGGTTCCGTCCCACTGGAATTCATGGACACCCTGGCTCAGGTGCTGGTTGTCCACGATCCGCTTGACGATACGTCCGGACACATCAAAGATGGTCAGGGATACCGCTTTGTCACGAGGCAGTTCGAAGCGGATGTTCGTCGTCGGGTTGAACGGGTTCGGATAGTTCTGCTCGAGAACATAGTCCGTCGGAATGATCACGCGCTCATCGTCGATGTTGACCGCACCGTTGGCGGCAGACAGGATGCGCATGAATACGCGTGCGGGACCCGGCTCAACGGATACCAGCTCGCGCGTGTACGTGGAGTCTGCGGGGTTGAAGACCTCGGTGTACGTGTAGAGCGAGTCATCCACACCCTGGATGGCCAGCGCCACTTCGTTGTCACCGTCATTGTCGACATCACCCAGGAATGCAAACTTGGAGGCAAACTGGGGTCCCTGGTCACCGTTTTCGCGGTACTCCGTGATGACACCTGCCGAATCGCGCGTAACGCGGTCGAAGTCGTCAGCCACATCGTTCGGGAAGTAGACCTGAACCAGGTCAGAGTAGTTGTTCGGATCCTCCGGATCGGCGCCGTCGCCACCGATGAACTCAACGATGTTGACCCAGTTGGGCGAGAGGCCCTGGTTGAACTGGCTGGCCGTGTAGGACGAGCCGGTTCCGATCAGGTCCATGTTGCCATCACCGTCCAGGTCGCCTGCGGTCAGACCGAGGGAGGACAGGCCGGGTACCACGGCGTATCCGTAGTTGTCAGCCGTGATCTGGTAGGTCGGCTCGCCAGCTTCGTAGTTCACTACGTAGACGTCTCCGGTGTTGTACTCGGAGCCGTACACCTCGTGATCGCCGTCGTTGTTGATGTCAACAACATCCAGACCGAACAGGGATACCGTATCGCCGCGATCGGACAGGTGCGCCCAGTTCGGGCCGAGGCTGCCATCGGGGAAGTTGTACGTGTCCGGGCCGAGGACCTGACCGAGGGTGATGTTCAGCGAGTTCCAGCTGCTCATCACGATTTCGGTGATGCCGTTGCCATCGAGGTCTGCAGCAACCATGCCGTAAGGCGATCCACCGCCACGGTTTACCGGGTCCCAGTCGGTGACACGGGAGTTCAGGTAGGCTTCGTCAGACCAGGTTTCGAAACCGGATCCGATGTCTCCGGAAACGGAGATGATCCACCAGTTGTCTCCGGCGTTGTTGCCGTTGTTGCCGAACATCATTTCCTGGGCACCATCGCCATCGATGTCCTGAACGACAATCTGCTCTTGACGCCAGCGGTTCGGGGCGTTGGGCATTTCGTAGACGGTAGCCGGTTCGGTACCGTAGTCATTGTCTGCTCCGGTATGCTCGAAGACATACAGTCCGTAGGGGTAGGGGGAGCCTTCGGCGTAACCGGCACCTCCGAAGAAGTACATCTCGCCAAAGCCATCTCCGTCCATGTCACCGGCACCGATGGCGCGACCGTTGTTGGTCGAAGCGTCAACATCCAGGTAAGGGGTGGAGTAAACCCACTCCCACATGTCGGGGCCGATGGATTCGATGACGTGGATGCGGGCACCGCCCGTGTAGTCCGAAACCAGAACTTCCTGCATGCCGTCGCCATCAAGGTCGAAAGGACCAATGACGGAACGGGCACCGGAGTGACCGGCCGTGTAAGCTCGCTGGGCGTCCTCGGTGACGGGGACGGTCCACGAATAATCTGTGCTTTGACCAAAAGCGCTTCCGGCAAACACGAAAGTCGCAATCATCAAAAGACTCGTAACTCTGCGCATGGGGCCTCCTAATAGGGTGTGTTTTGATCGAATGGGTCGGATATTGACCTCAGTGGGGAGAGGACTGCCTCTTCCAACCCTAAAACGATTGAAACAGCAGTGTATTAAAACATCGCTACCCTGTCAACCTCGATTCTGAAAAGGATGCCGATTGTGATAAGCCGTTCGGGCCGAACGGGATGCGGGAATTCTTCTGTAAACGTTTTCATGCTGGTTCTGCTGGCATTGGCAGCCCTTGGCTGGCGTCCAGCCCGGGCCCAATCGCCCAAGTATGAAATGCGGGGCGTATGGGTCACAACGGTATACAACCTGGATTGGCCATTGCAGCGCGGACTCCCGACCTCCGTCCAGCAGGCGGACATGGTGGACCTGTTCGATGAACTGGAACGAAACGGGATCAATGCCATCTTTTTCCAGGTGCGCTCGGAGTCCGATGCCATGTACGACTCGTCGTTGGAGCCTTGGTCCCGATTCCTGACGGGGACCCAGGGGAAAGCGCCGAACCCGTTCTGGGATCCGCTCGAGGAAGCCGTCCGGTTGGCCCATGAGAGGGGAATGGAACTGCATGCGTGGCTCAACCCTTTTCGGGCGGTATCTGCACTGGGAAAGGACGGACTGGCGACAGACCATGTGGTGTGGGAGCACCCGGAGTGGATTCTCGATGTCACCTACAAGGGACAGGATGATGACCTGAAAGGATCGGTCGTCACCATCCTCGACCCGGGCCATCCGGAAGCCCGCTCATGGATCACCGGCGTCATCGCCGATATCGTCTCCCGCTACGATGTGGATGGCATCCACTTCGATGACTACTTCTATCCGTATCCGTCCTACAGCATCGGGTTGGAGGATGAGGCCACCTTCAATACCTATCGGGGAGGTCACGCGTCCATCGAGGACTGGCGTCGCGACAACGTCAACCAGTTCATGATCGAGGTGTCCGACACCATTGAATCACTGGATCCCGGAGTCAAGTTCGGAGTCAGCCCGTTCGGCATCTGGAAGAACGGCGTGCCTCAGGGCATCGTCGGTCTGGATGCGTTCAATGTGCTCTACGCCGACCCTGTCGACTGGATGATCGAGGAGAGTGTCGACTACCTGGTTCCACAGCTGTATTGGGGCTTCAACACGGGTCAGGATTTCGGCCTGTTGGCCGACTGGTGGGTGGAGCAGGCTCAGGGGACGCACATCTATCCAGGCATCGCAGCCTATCGAGCCGACGAGTCGCTTACGTCTCCCGGCAGTCTGTATTCATCTGACGAGATTCCCGAGCAGATCAGTTTCGGACGGGCGACCGAGGGCATTCAGGGCAGCGTTTTCTTCCGTGCGCGCAACCTCGGACCGGCCAGCAACCAGGGCTTGACCGCACGCCTCATGTCGGATTTCAACCGGCACAAGGCCATCACACCGATCATGACCTACAAGAACTTCTGGCAGCCCCAGTCGCCCACGGATCTGACCGTGGTGCCGACAGCAGAAGGGCGGTATCTGAGTTGGAATCCGCCCCTGGCGGATGCCATTTCTGCGGCCAACCGGTTTGCCGTGTACCGGGTGCAGAGTGACGGATCCGCTCCGGATGCGCTGGCCATCTCCAATGATGCAGCCAATCTGATCCATATCTCATGGGAGCCGGAGTGGACAGACACCGAGGCCCTCGAAGTGGGGCAGGAGTACCACTATGTGGTCACGGGCTTGACGCCCAATTCCTACGAGAGTCTGGATCCAGAGGTAACGTCCGTCGTGATCGAGAGTACTGCCATCGAGGCTTTTGCGACTTCACCGGCGCTGGGAAGCATCGACATTTACCCCAACCCAGTCACTTCGCGAGCCCGATTCGAATTGCAACTGGACCTGCCCACCGATGTGGAGGTGCGGATCGTGGACATCCTGGGGCGGGAGGTGGCGCGTCCGCTGGATGCCGGCCAGCAATCTGTCGGGTCGCTCGACGTGTCCTGGGATCTGCGGTCCCGGGATGGACAGCGCGTCGCACCCGGCGTGTATCAGGTGGTCATCCGTGCAGGTCGCAGCCGCACTGTTCGCTCGCTGGTCGTACTGCGGTAGGTCCTTGAAGTCCGACCCGGGGCGGCGGCGGGTTGTAACGGTCAGATCTTCAGCCGCTCCTTGACGACCTTGGACCGCTCACGCGATGCAATGACTTCGTGACCGCCGGTGAGGGCGAGTTTGTACCGGCCGCTGAACCAGGGGATCAATTCCTTGATGTGGCCGAACTGCACGATGGCCGATCGGTGGACCCGCATGAAATCGTCCGGATTGAGCATGCTGCCCAGCTGGTCGAGTGTGTAGTTCACGATGTGCTGCCGCAGGCGGGGGCGCGGTGCGCCGGGGTCATCCTCGAGGATATAGACGCGGGTGATGCCTTCCGAAATCTCGATGGATACGACGTCGGATATCGGGATGATGAGGATGCGGTCCCGGTAGGGGATTGACAACTGTTCGAGCCAATCGCCCTCGGTCGGAGCGGCGCCGGCCTTTTCCATGGCCTGCGAATCCATCCACTCCAGCAGTTTTCCAAGGCGTTCGTCCTGTCCGTCGGTCTTCTGCATGACCTTGTGTGCACGCTGAAGGGCCTCCTTCAGACGGTCGGCCGGAACCGGCTTGAGCAGATAATCCACCGCATTGGCATCAAAAGCCCGGATGGCATATTCGTCAAAGGCCGTCGTGAAGATGACGACGGGGCGATTCCCGGGTTCAATCCGCTCGAGTACATCGAATCCGTCCATACCCGGCATCTGGATGTCGAGAAGCAGCACATCGAATGGGTCGTTGCCGAGCTTTTCCAGCGCAGCCACGCCGTCTTCGGCGGTGTCGACATCGGATACCAACGGAGCAACGGCGGCGTCGGACAGCAATTTCTGCATCCGTTTCCGGGCAGGGGCTTCATCGTCCACAATCAGAATGCGAGCCATGGAATCGTGCGTTTGTTGAAGGAAGGATATCAGGAAGTCGTGGCGCGTTCAGCGGGAATGGTCAAGGAGACCCGCGTCCCTTGGTCTGGGTTGCTCTCAAAGCCGAGCAGGTCATCCCTGTCATAGAGTTGTACCATTCGCTCGTATACGTTGGACAATCCGATGCCGAAGAAATCCATTCGTTCGGTGGCCGGATGTGATCGTCCGAAAAGATAGGGAATGCCGACACCGGTATCGTGCACCGTGACAATCGCTTCTGGGCGTTCTCCTGCGATTTCGGGATTGGGAACGACCGAAATTGTCAGCGTGCACTGCCTGCGCGAGCGCTCCAACCCGTGCTTGATGGCATTCTCGACCAACGTCTGGATGGCAAAGGCAGGCACCGGATGGGACCGGACTTCGGGGTTGATCTCGCAAGAGACCGTCAGCCGATCTCCAAAACGGGCCTGTTCGATGGCCAGGTACCGTTCCACCAGTGTCGTTTCCTCTTCCATGGTCACGAATGGCTTGCTGCCGGCCATGAGGGTATGCCGGAAGATGGCAGCCAGATGTTCGACGACTTCTTCGGCCTCATCCGGCTTTTCACCGATCAGGGCGAGGAGCGTGTTGAGGGCATTGAAAAGGAAATGGGGGTTTATCTGGGATCGGAGCGCCACGAGGTGGGCCTCGCTGCTTTCGGCAGCCAGGGACTTCTCCCGTTCGACCAGGGCCAGGCGCTCGACGGCAAGCGCCAGGTTGCCGGCCAGGCTTCGAAGTTGATCCAGATCATCGAGGTTGTAGACGGAGCCCCTGCGCGTCTTGTAGCTCAGGATCATGAGCCCTGCGGCCCGTCCCTCGCCCCGGATGGGAACGGCCAGGGCAGCATGATAGCGGCGGAGTTCGGCCTCGTGCGCTTCGGAAATGTTGTGTTCGTTCAGTTCCGGATTGCGCGCCCAGATGGTCGGTGCAAACTCGAAGTGCGACCAGATGGATTCGAAGACCTGCTCGGTCAGGTATGGCGGCTCCGGGCGATGGCGCTTTACGATCCAGGAATCATCAGCCGGAGAGCGCAGGAAGATGATGGAGCTGCGGGCATCGAAGACGCGTCCGGCCACATCGATGGCTTGCTGCGCCAGGGAGTCGATGTCCAGCACTTCCGCGGCGCCTTCCTGGAAACGGTTGATGATCTGGCGACCACGCTGCCGTTCGGTGGAGAATATGGAGAGGGCCAGGGAGCGCAGTCGGCGGGATGTCCGCTCGAAAATGATCAGAAGGACGACCACGAATAGGCCCTCCAGTACGATGCGGGTGGTACCTGAGGCGTCGACGAACCGGTTGAGCAGCGTCAATCCACCCACGAAGGCGAAGAAGATCAGTCCCAGGCTGAGGGAATAGACAATGGCGCGACTGAGCACCTCGTCGACCTTGCCGTAGCGCAGTGTGCCGATGGTATAGAGCGTGACAGGAACCACCGCCAGGAGCTGCGCCGACACGATGGTCCACGCGGCCAGGGATTCGCTCATGGACGTGAATACCGGAATGACATCCGTAACGGCAAGACCGGCCAGCAACGCAAAAATCAGGATGAACAGGCTCTCGTACCGACCCCATTCCAGATGGAATTCAGTGGATCGGGCAAAATCCATGACGAACGACACCAGACCCGCGCCTCCAATGAAGCAGGAAGCGTAGAAGAGGATGGGGACGAGCATCTTCTCCAGTGTGAACGGCCCCACGTGTCCCTGGGTGGCGGCCGCCAGCACACCGAGCATCAGGGTGGCCGGAATGAGGTGGATGAGCAGGTGCAACCGACCTCCGCGGAATCGGAACAGTTGCGCATCCCGGACAAGGGTCTCAAGCAGAACGGCAGGGAATCCAATCCACCCGACAAGACCCGCAATGGTCAGGCCCCGGAAAACCATGTCATAGGTCGTATCGGCATTCGGGGGGCCGAACAGCTCCACCAGGATCAGGCGAAGGGTATTCCCGATGATCCAGAGGGCCGAGATTCCGATCATCACCAGATCGGCCCGGGAGCGTCTGGTATGACGGGCGAGCGGGGCGGCGATGATCAAACCAAGTACATGGAAGAACGTCCCGATCGTGAAGGCCCACAGTGCAAATTGCCACGCACCGGTCGAGCCGGGGTAAAGGAAGGTCGGGTGACGGGCAAAGGTGACTGAGACATCGATGGGCTTGCCCTGCCGTACGAGGATCATCTCGCGCGTCTGTCCCGGTTTGATGCCTGCTATGGCATTGTTCAGGTCTTCGGCGTTGAAGTACTGCTGGAACTCGAGGGCATAGAACTCATCTCCCGTACGGATTCCACCTTTGTGGCCGGGACCTCCGGGAAATACGTACGACGCCGTGATGGAGCCGTCACGATCCTCCCAGACCACCCAGTCCGACCCGCGTGCCGAGGGGCGCTGCAGGACCTGGAGTCCAGCCTCGAATGCCCGGATCTCCCTCCATTCCATGATGGCATCGATCATCGGTACCGACGCCAGCAGTGTGGCGACGAGAAGCAGCAGATGCGATATGAAGCGGATTCGTTTCAAGGCGGTGGGCGGCCAGAACGCAAAGTCCGGATCAAACCGGCCTCGTGGGGCCGGCACGGAATTCTCATGTATATGGAACGAGGCGCGGAGCCGCCCTTTCAATCGGGGCCGGTGGTTTCATCCAATCCGGAATGGCGTACCCTCGCGCCCGAATGTACCCAACAGGCTCCATGCTGATCGACACCCACGCCCACATTTTCCTTGAACAGTTTGAATCGGACTTTGATCAGGTCCTCGAACGTGCGAACGGGGCGGGTGTCGGTCACATTCTGTTGCCGGCCATCGACGTAGCGTCCATTGCCACCTGTCTCGAACTGTCTGATCGTCATGCCGATGCGGACAACGGGCCCGTGCTTCATGCCATGGCGGGCATTCATCCTTCTTCGGTCAAGGAAGCCACGGACGAGGACATGGATCGGGTCAGGGAGCTGGCCGCGGACGAGAGGATCATCGCCATAGGTGAGACGGGTCTCGACTATTACTGGGACCGATCATTCGACGCAAAACAGCATGCTTTCCTGCGGGAGCACATCCGGCTCGCTGCGAAACTGGACAAGCCCCTGGTTTTCCACGATCGGGAAGCATCTGACGATCTGGTCCGCATCCTGAGGGAGGAGAAGGAGTCGTCTGCTCATCCCGAGCGCATTCGTGGGGTTTTCCACTGTTTCGGGGGAGGGGAGGAGCACACCGAACGTATCCTGGAGCTGGGCTTCCACATGGGAATCGGTGGCACCTACACGTTCAAGAACGGCGGCGTACCGGAGAATACCGGGACCGTACCCATGGACCGCATCATCCTGGAAACGGATGCCCCGTACCTGACACCCGCGCCCCACAGGGGCAAGCGCAATGAGCCTGCCTACGTGGCTCTGGTGGCCGCGAAACTGGCAGAAGTGCGCGGGATGACGGTGGAGGAGGTTGCCCGCATTACCACGGACAACGCCAAGGCGCTTTTCGGCATCGGTTGATGCGAAGGCACTGCAAGGCAGGAGCAGCGCACGACCAACCCGGGGCCTTCCGTGTCACAGCTGGTAGAGATCGTCCGGAATCTCCACTCGTTTGCCTCCCTGAACGGCTTCGTTGGCCTTGATGGCCACTACCGTTGATTCGTACCCCAGTTCGGGGCCCGCAACGGCAGGGAACGGACCGTAGATCAAGTTGTCGGCAAAGGCCTTGAGCGCATGCCAGATGGGTGGCTTGGCGTTGGGATCGTCGGCCGCCGGGTCCTGACCGAGCGCTTCAAGTTTGGTGGCGTTGGCCAACAGGGCGATGCCTGTTTCCTTGTAGAAGCGGTCCTTGCGGGCGTAGACCTCCCAGCCAAGCATCGGCGCGTCGACTTCCTTGAACATCCAGGCTTTGCCGTCGCGCAGGATGATGGTGGCATCATCACCGAACAGCAGGTCGTAGGCTGCATCGAATCCGCTGACCAGCGTGGCGTCGTACATCATGTTCTCACCACCCGGATACTCGATCATGGCCTGGATGGTGTCCTTGACCGTACGGCCGTCATTCCAGTGCATGATGCCCCCGAATCCGGAAACGGCCTTCGGTTTCTGGCCCAGGATCCACGAACTGACATCGATCTGCTGGATGCCGACTTCGCCGATCAGCCCAAGTGAAAGGTCCTGGTCCAGTCGCCAGTTCAGGGCCTGCGCCCGTTCGCCGGAAGAGGAGGACCGACGCCATGATGTCTTCTGGTGCCACTGGGAGCGGGTCATGGCCGGGCGGCCGATGGCGCCGCTGCGCACAAAGCCGAACACGCTGCGATACTGTGGTTCGGTGCGGTACAGCACGCCGGCCTGGAAGATCTGGTCCTGGGCTGCCAGGCCCGCCTGTGCAATGGCGCGAGCATCTTCAATGGTATTGGCCAGCGGTGCTTCGCAATACACATGTTTGCCAGCCTGGAGGGCATCCAGCACGATGTCCTTGTGTTCGTGCGTGGCCGTGGCAACGAAAACGGCCACGATATCCGGGTTGTCCAGCACTTCCCGGTAGTCGGCGATCCGCGCGGCTTGCGGGTGGGCGCGCTGGGCCCGACGAAGCATCAGGGGGAAATTGTCACAGATGGCAGCCAGCTGCAGTTCTTCAATGTCTTCGACGGCGGCGGCAATCTCCCGTCCCCATTCTCCGAATCCGATGACGGCGCAGGGGAAGGGGTTTCCGTTGAAGTCCGTTTCCAGTGCCGAAGCCATGGCCGATGGAATCCGTTCACCGGAAGCGAGTACGCCGGCCAGTGTGCCGAGGGACCCGGTCTTGAGGAAGTTGCGACGGGAAAGGTGTTTCGGAGCCACGGTCGTCAGTCGTCTGATGATGTCGGAAAGGAAGGGAGTGCGCCGGGTGACGTCCACGACGGATGCACCGACCCGGCAGTCACGGTCCATCCTGAATCGGTTTTGAGGAAGGCGGTTCCCATGATGGGTCCGGCAACGCCGTCGGCAACCGGTTTGTCCGGGGCTGCCAGCAAGGCCGTGGACCATGCGTCGCAGACCGCAGCAGAATCGGAAACAGCCAGGGCAAGACGAGGGCCGGAGACAGCATGACCGGTCCTGGGGTTGATGACATGGCCATATTCCGTCTGCGTCTCCCCGGAAGCGTCGACAAACGATTTGCCGCGTACGCCGGATACCGACAACGCACCGGACTCCAGCGGGACGGCGAACAGCCAACTCGCTGTTTCGGAGGCATCGTAGGGATCTTCAATGCCGATCTTCCAGGGAGTGCCGTCTGGATCGGTACCGATGGTCACCGCCGCGCTGGTCCCTCCATGCAGCAGGGCACATTCGATTCCGGATTCCTCCAGGATGAGCCTCGCTTCGTCCAGCGCCCACCCCTTGGCCACACCGCCCAGATCGAGCTGGATACCTTCCCTGGTGAATCGTACAGACCGTTGTTGCTCGTCAATATCGACATGCTCCATGCCGATGCGGTCTGTCAAGGCCTCCAGGGCTTCGGGGGATGGAACGCGGCCTGCATCCTGCTGGTGTCTCAGTCCCCACGCCGCCAGGGCCGGCGCCACGGTCGGGTCGAAGTGGCCCCCGGTCTGCCTGTGCAGGTCGCGGCACGCAGCAAGAAGACGCATCATCATCCCGCTGCACCTCACGGGTGCCGACGCAGCATCGCGGTTCAGTCGACTCAGTTCACTGGCCGGTGAATAGAAATTGAACCGATCTTCGATCCGTTTTACCTCCCGCATGGCCTCCTCGCCAGCTGCGCGCAGGGAAGGAGCATCCGGCCCCGGCAAGACGAACTCGAACCGGGTGGCCATGGCGCGGAAGGCGAGGCGAACGGGTTGCATCGGCGGCTCGGAAATGGCCGCGGGGCGGTTGGCGTGCCAACCGCCCCGCGGACGAAGGTCAATCAACGTGAACAGGGATCAGGACAGCTCAAACGTTCCGTAGGTCGGTACGACGAGCTGCGTGCCGCCACCCGTGTGGAATTCACGCGTTTCGTGGTTCAGGAAGATAGCCTCGCCGTAGCGGTTCGATGCTTCGGCCATGGAGATGATGGCCTGGGCAATGATGGCTACGTCGATGTTGCCGTTCGTGTCATGGTCGTTGCGGATGGCCGAGAACAGGTTGTCGACGTGGGCCGGAATTTCCGGACCCGGTGTCAGGTTCTCGTAGATCTCGGCGTCAACCAGATCGGCAAACGGACGCTCAGGGCGCAGTTCGACGGAACCACCACCGAAATACAGGGTGGCTTCGTGGCCGCGGATGACCTGCTGAACACCCTGCTCGTTGACCGTCGAGCCGGCAATCATCATGCACATGCCGTTCGGGAATTCGACCAGCAGCTGCGTGTTGTCGTCCACACTCCGATCCTCCGGGCCGACGTACATGTCCGTCACGGTCTTGTTGCCGATGGCCACAACGCGCTTGGGCAGTTCCGTCACATTGGCAGCGATGATCAGCGGATGGATCATGTGGGCCAGGAGATCGCCCATGATGCCGGCACAATAACGATAGTACTTGCGCCAGCGGTGGTAGTGCTCGCGGTTGAAGTCGGGACGATTGGCCACCTGACCCAACCAGTGGTCCCAGTTCATCGTCTCCGGCGTGACACCTTCTTCCAGACGGTAGTAATTCCATTCGCCGTCCGGGGTGTTGCGCATGTACGAGTTCTGTGCAAACGTGGCCGGGCCGATCTTGCCAGCCTTGACCAATTCGGAGGCCTTGTGCCATTTGGCCTCGGTACAATACTGCGATCCGATCTGGAATTTCATTCCAGTGCGTTTGACGGCATCGTATACATCGAATGCCTCGGGCAGATAGCGCGTCATCGGCTTCTCGCAGTAGACATGCTTGCCCGCCTCCATGGCGTCGATGGCAATGCGTGCATGCCAGTGATCCACCGTACCGATGAAGATGACGTCGATGTCATCGTTCTCCAGCAGCTTGCGGTGATCTTCGTAGACCTGAACCTCGAAATCCTGGTTCTTGGCGTCACGCACCATTTCGAGATGGCTCTTGACGCGGTCCCGTCGCCCGGAATACAGGTCACAGCCGGCCACGACGTCCGTGTTGTATTCGTAATTGTGCCAGTTGCCGCCATCACCATTCATGTTGGTCGTAGCACGCACGTGGGTGAAGCCCTGTCCACCCACACCGATGTGTCCGACCACCAGACGATCGTTGGCTCCGAGGACACTCCCCTTGGCCGGTGCGCCCGAGTAACGGCGTACGCGAGGGCTGGCTTCGGCTCCGGAAACTCCGGTAACGATGGCACCGGCGGCCAGCGCTCCTTTTTTCAGGAAATCACGGCGGGAATCCGGGGCTGCCTTGGGGCTGTCGGACTGTTTTTTCATGGCTGCATGTATCAGGAATGGGATGCCGACGGGCGGGGGACGGAAAGACCCCGGACCGAATAAGCATCGTTGAAGATCAGGTACCAAAGATACCAAGCCATTCCTTGCGGTCAACCCACACGTGCAAACGGGGATTTCCCCGCAGGGGTCAGCCATGCGACGGGGAGCGGGATCCGAAGCGGATGGTTGCCGTAGGTTCACCGAAGGCGCCCGTGCGCCCGAGACGTACCGTATTTCATCGACGATCCTCTCTGGAAACTGACCCCATGCGGAAGACCCTTTCAGTTCTCGTTCTGACCCTTCTATTGATGTTGCCGGCCTTCGAGGCCGAAGCTCAGGAAAACTACATTCTGGGCGATGGGTCCACGATCCGCGTCGACGGATCTTCCAACCGCTCGGACTGGAGTGTGGAGGCTGCCTCCTTCTCGGGTTCGTTCACTTTTGCCGAGAGCGTGCCACAGCAAGGGACGTTCACCATTGCGGTCAGCGATCTCAAGAGCGGTCGCAGTCTGATCATGGACCGGCTGATGCACAGTGCCTTCGAAGCCGATGCCAATCCGAACATCACGTTCGTCCTGGAATCGGCTGCGCCGGCCGAGGAAGAAGGATGGTGGGACATGACCGGCCAGCTGGAGATGCATGGCACGACCAACCCTGTTGTGGTCCGACTCGAGCAGCAGGGCAGTGTCGGGAGGACGGCCCGGTATGCAGGGTCCCACGCGCTCAAGATGACGGATTACGGCATGAAGCCGCCGACGGCCATGTTCGGCTCCCTGCACACCAGCGATGACGTCACCATCCACTTCGACCTGCTCCTGGCTTCGACGTGCGAAGAAGATTGCGAATCGGATGGGTGATGCTGCTGGTGGGCGGCCTGGGCGTTGCAACGTCGGCTGCTCAAAGCAGGATCACATTTGAAGATGCGACAGCGGGATCGGGCATCGATACCGCTGTCGGAGGGGTCGGCGTATCCACATTCGACTTCAACGATGATGGGTACGACGATATCACCATCGCTCGCAGCGATGCACCTCCGGCGCTTCTGCAGAACAACGGCGATGCCACCTTCACCGATGTTACGGCAGCCATGGGCATCACCTCCATCGGCACCATGATCGTGCCGGTGTGGGTGGACGTGAACCGGGATGCCCTGCCGGATCTCTTCCTTGGCCAGGCGTCCATGGGTTCGAACGCCCTCTGGCTGAATCAGGGCGATGGGACCTTCGTGGATGTAGCAGCAGATTGGGGGCTCGACACCCGGGCGCGCGTCGGTGCGGTGTCGTTCGGGGACTTTTCGGGCGATGGATATCCGGACCTGTTCATGGGCGTGGAGAATGGGTATGACCTGCTCTATCGCAATGTGGACGGTACGGGGTTCGAGGACGTGACGGAGGCGTTCGGCGCTACCGGCGAGCCTTTTTCCATCCCCATGCAGCCGACCTGGATCGATATCGATGAGGACGGGGATCGTGACCTGTTTGTCACCCATGACGAGGACGAACCGAATTTCCTGTACATCAATCATGGCGGAGCGTCGTTCGTTGAGGACGCCGCAGGGTGGGGTATTCACGACGTGGGCGTTGGCAACTCGATGGGCGTTGCCTGGGGGGATCCGGACCTCGACGGAGACATGGATGCCTACGTGACCCGGATCGGGATTGCGGGTCTGTATGTTTTTGATGAGCGCATCAATCGGTATGTGGACCAGGCCACCCAATGGCGCGTGACGCTCAATGGCGTGGGATGGGGCACGTACTTCGCGGACCTGGACAACGATGGGGACGAGGACCTGCCGCTGGTACATTCTTCACCCGCACCGGGAGTGGATCCGCCGACGCTGTTCGAGAACGTCCGGACGTGGTTCGATCCGGTGTATGAAGCCGGGGATTTCAAGACCGAGCGCAGCGACATGGGTTTGGCAGTCGGGGATTTCAATGCGGATGGTCGACAGGACCTGATCGTGACCAACACGCGGGGCGTCCATCGCCTGCTCCTGAATACGACACCGGACACCGGAAACTGGGTGACGATCCGTCTTCTGGAGGCTGACGCCAACCCCGGCGCCATCGGAGCCCGTCTGGAACTGGATGTGGCCGGCGAGACGTTGGTCCGGGTGCTGCATGCGGGAGACGGATACAATGGTCAGAACACGTACCGGGTGCACTTCGGCCTGGGCGATGCGACGATGGCCGACGCGCTGAGGGTGCGCTGGCCGGACGGGCGATGGGAATCCTTCGGCGCACTGGCTGCCAACGGCCGGTACCAGATACGGGATGGCGGTGTGGACACGAACACGGAATCGATGCAGCCGGTTGTTCGTGGTCTGGAGGTCTGGCCCAACCCTTCCGATGGCGCCGTGACCATTCGATCGGAGGGCGGCACAATGGCGGTGCGGGACATGCTCGGCCGCACCGTACAGACATTCCGGGTGATGTCCGGAGCGCAACGGCTTGAGTTGGCCGGTCTTCCCGCCGGGGTGTACGCGGTGGAAGTCATCTCACTGACTGGTGCCCGTCGCTCCCTGATCCTGCGGCGCTGACATAAACGAAAAAGGGCGGGCGGATCATCGATCCGCCCGCCCTTTCAACGTCATTAGCAGGAGAGAGGCTTACTTCTCTTCGTCCTCTTCCACCACCTCGTAGTCGACGTCCTTGACCTCGTCGGCCTCGTCGTCTGCCGTGGCTTCTGCGCCTGCCGCGTCCCCACCCTCAGCAGCAGCATCCTGCTGTGCCTGGTAGAGATCCTGGCTGGCTTCGCTCCATGCCGTGTTGAGCTGTTCCATGGCGGACTCGATTTCCTCGAGATTGCGCTCCTTGTGTACCTCTTTCAGGCGCTCCAGAGCGGACTCGATCTTGGCTTTCTTGTCCTCGGGCAGCTTGTCGCCGTATTCGGACAGGTTTTTCTCAGTCGAGAAGATGAGGGAGTCGGCCGTGTTGACCTTGTCCACTTCCTCGCGCCGTTTCTTGTCCTCGTCGGCGTGGCTCTTGGCATCGGTGCGCATCTTCTCGATTTCCTGCTCGGTAAGGCCCGAAGAGGCTTCGATGCGGATGGACTGTTCCTTGCCCGTGGCCTTGTCCTTGGCCGAAACGCTCAGGATACCGTTGGCGTCAATGTCGAACGTGACCTCGATCTGCGGTACACCACGCGGTGACGGCGGGATGCCGTCGAGGTGGAAGCGACCGATGGTGCGGTTGTCAGAAGCCATGGAACGGTCACCCTGCAGCACGTGGATTTCCACGCTCGGCTGGTTGTCGGCAGCCGTCGAGAACGTTTCACTCTTCTTGGTCGGGATGGTCGTATTGGCTGTAATCAGCGCCGTCGCCACACCACCGAGGGTCTCGATACCCAGGTTCAGCGGCGTAACGTCGAGGAGCAGCACGTCGGACACATCGCCCGAAAGAACACCGCCCTGGATGGCAGCACCCACGGACACGACTTCGTCGGGGTTGACCGAGCGGTTCGGCTTCTTGCCGAAGAACGCTTCTGCCGTTTCCTGGATTTTGGGGATGCGCGTCGAACCACCCACGAGGATGACCTCGTCGATTTGATCCTTGGAGAGACCCGCGTCCTTGAGGGCTTTTTCCATCGGTGCGATGGTGCGCTGCACCAGGTCATCGACCAGCTGTTCGAATTTGGAGCGGGACAGGTCGAGCGTGAGGTGCTTCGGACCATCCTGCGTTGCCGTGATGAACGGCAGGTTGATGGTGGTCTGCGTGGAGGAAGAGAGCTCAACCTTGGCTTTTTCAGCAGCCTCTTTCAGGCGCTGCAGCGCCATGGCGTCCTTGCGCAGGTCGATGCCTTCGTCCTTGTTGAACTCGTCCGCAATCCAGTCGATGAGGCGCTGGTCGAAGTCGTCCCCACCGAGATGGGAATCCCCATTGGTGGACTTCACTTCGAAAACGCCATCGCCCAGTTCGAGGATGGAGATGTCATACGTACCACCGCCGAGGTCGAAGACGGCGACCATCTCCTCGGAATCCTTCTTGTCCAGACCGTAGGCCAGGGCAGCAGCAGTCGGCTCGTTGATGATGCGGCGTACTTTCAGCCCGGCAATCTCGCCGGCTTCTTTCGTGGCCGTGCGCTGGGCATCGTTGAAGTATGCCGGAACGGTGATGACCGCTTCGGTCACTTTTTCGCCCAGATAGTCTTCAGCGGTCTGCTTCAGCTTGCCGAGGACCATGGCGGAAATTTCCTGGGGTGTGTAGACGCGGTCGTCGATCTTGACGCGTGCCGTGTCATTGTCGCCCTTGACGACGTCGTAGGGGACGGTCTTGAGCTCCGAACCCACTTCGCCGAACTTGCGGCCCATGAACCGCTTGATGGAGAAAATGGTGTGCTCGGGGTTGGTGATGGCCTGGCGTTTGGCCGGAGCACCCACCAGGCGCTCTCCGTCTTTCTTGAATGCGATGATGGACGGCGTGGTGCGTGCGCCCTCGGCGTTCGTGATCACGGTCGGTTCACCGCCTTCCATGACGGCTACCACCGAGTTCGTGGTTCCGAGGTCAATGCCTATGATCTTTCCCATCGGGACTGCTCTGTTGGTCTGAGATTTATGCGAAACTGTCAATACTGTCAGGCAGACACCCCACGGTGTCCGGTACTTCCCTGAAACAAGCACCGTGCCGATTCGCAAATCCCGACAAATTGTCAGCAATTGTTGACGATGGAGCCTGCAAGGAGCAGACTGTCATGCCTATATTGCGGCTCAGTACTCCATCGACATGAAGCACGTACCGAACGCCCTGACCATCATCCGCATGGTGGTCACTCCGATTCTGCTCCTGCTGCTATTTGCTGACTCCCTGGCGGCCCATGCATGGGCGCTGGGGCTGTTTGTTTTTGCCTCGGTGTCGGACTGGGCAGACGGGCAGGTGGCACGACGGTTCGGGGTGGGCTCAAAACTGGGTCAATTCCTGGATCCTGTTGCCGACAAGGTGCTCGTTCTGGGAACGTTCACGGCCCTGATCTTCATCCTGCCCGCGGATGTGCCGTGGTGGCTGGTGGCCATCATTGCAGCGCGGGATCTGGCGGTTACCGTGTACAGGATCCATCTCAAGCGAACCGGGCGTGTGCTTACCACGAGCCGGAATGCCAAGTGGAAAACGGCAGCGCAACTGACATTCCTGATTGCCGTTCTCGTTTTCATGACCGCTCAGCGCACCGTGGAACCCGTCATTGGGTGGATGGATGCTCTTTTTGCTTCCGGGACTCTGTTCTGGGCGCTGGTCCTGGTGGCGGTTGTCACCGTGTGGACGGGGATGGAGTATTTCATCAAACCTGACATCAACGACGATTCTGAACCGCATGGAGATTGAGAGCACTGCAGGAACGGAAAAGGAAACACGGGCACACCGGATAGCCCGCCACCTCCTGCGCATCGGAGCCGTCAGTCTGTCTCCTTCTGATCCGTACACCTGGGCTTCCGGACGCCTGTCACCCGTGTACTGTGACAATCGGCTCACGCTGGGTTACCCGGATGTCCGAGCCGATATCGCTGCCGGATTTGCCGACATCCTGCATGAAAAGGGTCTGCCTTGTGATGTCATCGTGGGAACGGCCACGGCCGGCATTCCGCATGCCGCCTGGTTGGCGGAGCGGACCGGACTGCCGATGGCCTACGTGCGTAGCAAGGCCAAGGAGCACGGCAGGGGAAACCAGATTGAAGGCCTGGCTCCGGAAGGGGCGCATGCCGTCGTCATCGAGGATCTCGTGTCGACGGGGATGTCGTCGACGGCCGTATTGGCTCCACTTGCTGAAGCAGGCGTCAAGGTGGAGGCGGTTCTGGCCATTTTTACCTACGGATTGCCGAGTGCCAACGAGGCGTTCAGGAATGCCGGTGTCCCTCTGTTCACCCTGTCCAATTTCGGTGCGCTGATCGACGTGGCTTCCGAAACCGACGCCCTGACGGATGCCGATCTGGAATCCATGCGGGCCTGGTATCGCAACCCCTCGCGGTGGTCGGCCGACCGGGGCGGCAAGTGATGTCCCGGGGATCACAGCTTCCATCATGACCGCCTCCATCCTCACCATCGGAGATGAGATCCTGATCGGGCAGATCGTGAATACGAACGCTGCCTGGATGGGAGAAGAACTTACGCGGATTGGTGTACGACCCGATCGGATGGTCGTCGTTCCGGACTCCGGGGAGGCCATTGCCGAGGCGCTCCGCTCAGGGATGGCTTCGTCGCGCGTCCTGCTGGTAACCGGGGGACTGGGTCCTACGCACGATGACATCACGCGGGAGGTGGTGGCGGACGTATTCGATGCGCCTCTGAAGGAAGATCCCGCCATCCTGGAAGAAGTGCGTCTGCGGTTCGAGAGCAGGGGCTGGGACATGCCCGCATCCAATCATTCCCAAGCGCTCGTACCCAAGGGATTCGAAGCGGTCGGCAATCCGGCCGGAACGGCTCCGTTGCTGCTGGGCCGGTACGATCATCCCAAGGGGCCCGGCCTGATCGCCCTCATGCCCGGCGTGCCGTTCGAAATGAAGCATTTCATGACCGCCGAGGTCCTCCCGCGTATCCTGGAAATGGAGGGCGCCCCTGACATTCGCCAGAAGACCCTTCTGACCGTGGGCATCGGGGAGTCACATCTGAATGACCGACTCGGTGGGGTGGAAGACTATCTGGTCGACGGCGTTGAACTGGCCTTCCTGCCCAATCTCAGGACGCTTCGACTGCGGCTCACCAGCACGCGTGCGGGTGATGAAGGGCATGAGGCCATGGATCGGCTGGAATCTTTCATCCGGGAGCGGGCCGGAAAGTGGATCTATGGCGAGGGCACGGACACACTTGAGGAAGTACTGGGCCGCATGCTGCTGGAGGGTGGCTGGACCATTGCCACCGCCGAGAGCTGCACGGGTGGATACGTGGCGCACCGACTCACCAATGTGGCGGGTTCGAGTGCCTGGGTCCTCGGGGGCATCGTGAGTTATGCCAACAGCGTGAAGCACGGGCAACTGGGCGTCAGGAATGAAACACTGGAGGCCTTCGGCGCCGTAAGTGAGCAGACTGCGTGCGACATGGCTGCGGGGGTTCGGGAGCGCCTGGGGGCTACCATCGGACTTGGAACGACGGGTATCATGGGGCCGGGAGGGGGATCCGACGAGAAACCAGTGGGCACATACTGGATGGGCATCAGCAGTCCGCTGGGTACGCGGGCCCTTCGACTTCGACTGGGCACCGACCGTCTCAGGAACAAGGAGAGGGCATCAACCGCGGCGCTGGATTTGTTACGCCGGGAACTGCTCCGCATGACGGGGATGCAGAAGGAAGAGAACGCTTCCGACGGGTTATGGAATAATTGAATCCGTGTCTTTGAATCCCGGTCGCGCAACAGGAGGGCACATGTGACATATGGATGACACCCCTGGGTCGTACGTTGGATGCGGTTGGTTGAATCACGGCCTTATTCGCCTTGCAGGGCCCTGACTCGGCCAAAAAAGAATCCAGGTTAGGTGCATATATATAGTGTGTCACATATATTGCACAGTACCCGGTTATGTCATTGTTCTCCGGATACCACTTTTCAACACGGGTTGATTGTCATCGGCCGGATGGGGAAGCTGTTTGTTTCCCGTCACCTATGCCCGAGACATTCTCCACAAATAGAAAAACACATGAGCATGCAGGACGCTGCCAAGCAACGAGCACTGGATCTGGCTCTCAAACAGATTGAAAAATCCTTCGGAAAGGGCGCCATCATGCGACTCGGGGATGAGCCCGCAGTGGAAATGGCTTCCATCTCGACCGGATCCCTGCTGCTTGATTCTGCGCTGGGTATTGGTGGGGTGCCGCGCGGAAGGATCGTGGAGATCTTTGGCCCCGAGTCATCCGGTAAGACGACGTTGGCGACGCACATCATCGCCGAGGCCCAGAAAGCCGGCGGGGCATGTGCGTTCATTGATGCAGAACATGCTTTTGATGCCAGTTATGCAGAGAAACTTGGTGTGATGACGGACGATCTGCTTGTGTCCCAGCCGGACACGGGTGAGGATGCGCTCAACATTTGTGATACACTGGTCCGGAGTGGGGCCCTTGACGTCATAGTCATCGACTCGGTAGCCGCCCTGGTGCCCCGTGCGGAAATTGAAGGGGACATGGGGGACAGCCACGTGGGTCTGCAGGCGCGTCTGATGAGCCAGGCGCTCCGTAAGCTCACGGGTACGATCAACCGCACCAAGACCGTCCTCATTTTCATCAACCAGATCCGCATGAAGATCGGGGTGATGTTCGGAAGCCCGGAAACGACCACCGGCGGTCGCGCCCTGAAATTCTACTCGTCCGTTCGGATGGACATCCGTCGGATCGGTGCCATCAAGGATGGTACGGAGGTGGTCGGTAACCGTACGCGTGTCAAGATCGTCAAAAACAAGGTGGCGCCGCCGTTCCGCCAGTCAGAGTTCGACATCATCTACGGCGAGGGGATTTCGTCGATGGGAGAGTTGATCGACGTGGGTGTGGAGCACGATGTCATCACGAAGTCCGGATCCTGGTTCTCGTACGGAGACATCAAGATTGGCCAGGGGCGCGATGCTGCGAAGACGTGGCTGCGGGAGAATGATTCGCTTCGTGAGGAAATCACCGAGCGGGTCAAGGAAATCCTGGGTCTGGTACCAGCACCGACAAACGGTGTAGCGGAAGAAGAGCCTGCTGAGGCCTGATCCATGACGGAGCACCAGTCACCCAAGAATCATGTGCAGCGCGGGGCCATCCGGCCCCGCGCTGCCTGTTTGTGCCTGATGCTCTTCTGCTTTGTGCATGGCTGGCCGGTTCCGGCACACGGACAATCCGGATTTTCGACAGGCGGGTCGGTAGCCTACAAAGGTTTCAGCGGATTCAATCCGGAATTGGAGTCTGCCGACGGCTCGATCCTGCGTTGGGTCAATTCACGGCGCAATCCTGTTTTCGGGGGCTGGATGGAAGCTGCTGATGCCAGTTTCTATCCGCTGGTGTATTCGTCCGTACCGCTCTGGTGGGGGGCAGCGTGGCTTCATGATGACGTGGAAACGGATGCGGCGTTGGCGCACACGGCTGGCTGGTTGGCGACGGCAGGATCGACCATGCTTCTCAAGCGGGTCATCGGGCGGAATCGTCCGTATGTCTCCCATCCGGACCTGATCATTCGTTACACGCCTGCTGAACTGGAAGCGTTGGGAAACCAGTCCTCCATGCCTTCGGGACACAGTTCCATGTCGGTCTTTGCCGCATCCTTTCTTGCCATGCAGGTGGACAGCCCGTTTGCCCGCATCGGCGGCGGTTTGTGGGCTTCCTCTGTGGTCGTGTCCCGCGTGTGGAATGGCGTTCACTACCCGAGCGACGTCATTGCAGGAACCCTGCTCGGCGCCGGTATGGCTTTCCTTGTTCACCAGTTCGAGTAGACCCGACCGGCTGTCAACGTCGAGCAGGCAGCAACTATGCCCCGGAGCTTCCGTTCGATGGGACATACTCACACGGTACTGAACGTGCATATGTCCTCCCGATTGCTCCCATTCGTTTTCGGCCTCCTGCTGCTGCCCGCGTTTTCTGCCCAAGGTCAGGACGCCACCGAGCGATTGGTCCGGGGAACCGTGGTGGATCGTTCCACCGGGGAAGCGCTCCCGGGTGCTTCCATTCAGATTGGTGGCACGTACCAGGGAACGATCACGAATGCGGAAGGCACCTTCGAACTGCACTTGCCCGACAGGACGGTCATTCTCATCGCCCGATTCATCGGGTATGCGCCTCAGGAGGTCGAGGTGGATCCCGATGAGGGTTCATTGCGCATTGAACTGCAGCGATCGAGTGTTGTCCTTCCGGAGATCACGATTACCGGAGAAGACCCGGCCATCCGCATCATGCGACGGGTCATAGAAGAAAAGCAGAAATGGCGGAAGGAATTGAGAACGTACACCGTCAATGCCTACAACCGTTTTCGAATGGAGAACGACACCGGCATCGTTTCCATCTGGGAGAGCGGTACGAAAGCGTTCTGGGACAAGGACCGGGGCATGAGGGAGGTATCCCTGTGGCAGGAGCAGACGGACAACGTGGACATCGACGAATTCCTGCCGGCTGCTCTGTTTGTTGCAAACCTCTACGACGACGACCTGGATATCGCAGGCCACAACCTGATGGGGGTTACGCATCCAGACGCGCTGTCCAAGTATCGCTTCCGATTGCAGTCGATTGAATCCTCGGAAGGTGCTTCCGACGTGTTCGTCATCGATGTTGAACCGCGGAATGCGACGTTCAGTGGTTTCCACGGTACCCTGCGTGTCCAGGATGAACGGTTTGCCATGGTTTCGGCCGATCTGGAGCCCGGCGACGGATTCGTCTTTCCGCCCCCTATCCAGTACCTGAATGCGACCTATCGGCAGCAGTTCGCCCTGTTTGGCGACGAGGTTTGGTTGCCCATCGACCTTCAGACCCGGATGGAGATCAAAGTCGGCATCGACCGGATACTGACGTTCCCGGCGTTCCGCATCCGCCAGATGTCCCGCCTTTCGGATTTCCACGTCAATGTCCCTTTGCCCGATTCACTGTATGCGTCGGACGACATCGTGGTGGTGGACTCGTCGGTGCCCCGGCCCACCACCCGACCGGCCGATGTGGTGGCCGTGCCGCTTTCGGAATCAGAGATGGCAGCGTATGCGACCATTGACTCGACGATGACCATTGAGAAGGCCTATGAGCCCTCCGGTGTTCTGGCGCGCATGGCCAGGGCAGAGGCACGCGTTTCATCGGACACATCGTCTTCCGTAGGCAGAGTATTCACGGGCGGCGGCCGGATCGACTTGAAGATGAGACCGGACCTCTGGTACAACCGCGTGGAAGGATTCCGCATGGGAGTCCGGGGTGCATTGAAGATCCGGGGCCCCTTGCACGCCACGGGAATGATCGGCTGGGAGTCAGCCCGAAAAGCGCTGGATGTCGGATACGGTGCAGTCCTTGGGTCGGAGAAGCAGGTCTTTGTCCGGTACCGGGATGAAACCGCAGCGACTTTCGCTTCCGCCGTTCGGGGCCGTTTTTTCAATTCTGCCGACGTGATGGTGGGCCGGGAGGACTACTTCGACTACCACCGCGTCAACGGTGTCCAGGCGGGCATCTCGTTGGATGGCCTAACTCCGGTGGATGTCGACCTGCGTGCCACCTGGTCCAGGGAGGACTATTCGTCCCTCGCCCAGAATTTGACGGCCTCCTTGATCGGTTTCGATCTGGCTGACACCTTCAATCCGGGTATTGATGAGGGGACTTTGGAGCGACTCGCCATCGAAGTGGTCCGTACATGGGACTTCCTGCAATATCCGATCGGTCCGCAACAGAAGGTGACCATGCGGTTGGAGAAGGGACTGGGAGGAGACGTGCCCTCCGGAACGGACTACTGGCGGTCGGAGATCGACGTATTCCTCCGCATACCGACATTTTTCAAGCGACGTCTGATTCCGAATGCCCTGGACGTCCGGTTGGTAGCTGGTCGTGTCTGGGGGGATGCTCCGGTTCAGCGTCTCGGCACGGTGGATGGCAGCTCCAGCCTTACTACCTTCGGCGCCATGAAGACCATCGACCAACCGCCGTATGCAGGCGATCGGTGGGGCTTGTTGGCGTGGGAGCACACCTTCCGGACGGTACCCTTTGAATGGGCGGGATGGCGGTGGGCCGTGGAGCGACATTGGAGCGTTATTGTCCATGGGGCCCATGGCTATGCGAATACCAGCAAGCCCCTCAAACCAGGATATTCAGCCCTGGACGGCAGTTGGCACCACGAGGCTGGAGTGTCCCTTTCCGGACTGTTCACCATGTTCCGTCTGGATGCGGCCTGGCGCCTTGATGCCCCCGGATTCCGCATGGGATTGTCGACGGCGCGCATCTTTTGACACCAGCCTCGCTGATTGAGGTCGCGGCTTCCTGGCATTCCCTGGCTATTTCCGGCCGGTAGCTGTTGGTCTGGACGCGTCGGTGATCCAGCCGCTCCAGGAGGGTGGGTACAGCTTGGGCAAGGGCAGTCCGGCTGCTGCGGCGGCCAGAATGTTGTGACATGCCGTCACGCCGGAGCCGCAGTAGCATGCGGTGCCTTCTGTCCCGCCTGCGCCGGCCCAACGAGCGGCCAACCGATCCGGGGAGAGGAACCGACCATCAGGGCCCAGATTGTCCATCCAGGGCATACTTCCTGCGCCTGGAATGTGCCCGGCGACGGGGTCGATGGGTTCTTCCTGACCGAGGTAGCGCGCGCGCGCCCGCGCGTCGATTGCCCGCACGGATCCGGAAAGCAGGTCCTCCGTGGTCACTACCCAGTCGGCACGGACCGCAATGGAGCCCTCGCCCTCTGCATTGATCGGACTTCCATTCTCCTGCATTCCGCGCCGGGTTGAGCCTCCGACGGCCATCCACGCTTGCCATCCACCGTCCAGCACCGCCACGGCGTCGTGCCCGATCCAGCCAAGCATCCACCACAACCGGGCCGCAAACGGTCCTCCAGAATCATCATAGCAGACAATGAATGTGTCCTCGTCGAATCCCCAGGACGCCCTCAGTCGCGCAATGTGCTCCGGGGAGGGCAGCGGGTGTCTGCCCTGACTGTCCATTTGTCCATGATCCGAAAGGTGCCGATCCAGGTGGGCGTATACAGCTCCCGGGATGGCCGCCTCCCGCCATGCACGTTCACCACGATCGGGATCGTCGAGCGAAAAACGACAGTCGACAATACCCACGTCCGGATCCTCAAGGAGGTCCAAGAGGCTCGTGGCAGAAATAAGTGGGGACGGTGTATTCATCATGCAGGATGATCGTGAGCGGTGATGGAAAGCAGGAGAGTGCGGGTCGTTCCGGGACATACGCTGTCTCACCGCCGGTTATCCACATCACCTTTTGATTGGGTGCTTCTCCCCGTAGTTTCCGTACCCCCGTTCGAAACGTCAATGATATCCTCAGGAATCCCCCTCGAAGGGGCTTCAGAAACCTCCAAACGCAGCACATCATCCATGCCGAAATCGGCGTCAAAAGCAGGGAAAAAGGGCCAGACACCCTTGATGCGGCAATACTTTGCCATCAAGGAGCGCCACCCGGGGACCATCCTGCTGTTCCGCATGGGGGATTTCTACGAGACGTTCGATACGGACGCTCAGAAAGTGCATGACGTGCTTGGAATCGCGCTGACGAAACGATCAAACGGATCCGCCTCCGATGTGGCCCTTGCCGGGTTTCCGCATCACGCACTGGACACCTACCTGCCCAAGCTGGTCCGGGCGGGGTTTCGGGTAGCCATCTGTGAGCAGCTGGAAGAGCCGAGCAAAGGTAAGAAGATTGTAAAGCGGGATGTGGTTGAAGTGGTGACACCGGGCGTTTCCATGCGAAGCAATTTGCTGGAACCGTCGCAATCCACGTACCTCGCATCCATCCATATCAGGGAGGAAGGCAGGGGCAGGGACAAGCGCCTCATGTGCGGGGTCGCTCATGCTGACGTGTCCACCGGCGAATTCAAAACGGCGCACATCCACCCGGATGCACTGGCCGACTATCTGACAGGCCTGAAAGCTGCTGAATTCCTTTGTGTGCGTGATCTGAGGGACTCCATCGAAGGCATGGGCTTCCCCAAGGGAAGCGTCACGCTCCTGGAGGACTGGGTGTTTGCCGAGGAGTATGCTGAAAACACACTCAAGGAGCATTTCGACGTCCATTCACTCAAGGGTTTCGGCATTGAGGACGGTGGCGCCGGAGTCGTGGCGGCCGGAGCCTTGTTGCATTACGTACAGGATACCCAGAAGGGCAACCTGGCACAGATCCGTCGCCTTGAATGGGTCGACGACAGAGAAACGATGCCGCTCGATGTCCAGACCCTGCGCAATCTGGAGTTGGTGGCCAGTTCCTCGACCGGGAATCGGGAAGGCTCTCTGGTGGCCATCCTGGATCGAACCGGATCGCCGATGGGTGCTCGTCTGCTGCGCAACTGGCTGGTCCGTCCGTTGCGATCCCTGGACGCCATCATGGAGCGTCAGCAGATTGTGGACGTCTTTCACGCGTCCCGGACGCTGCGGGAGTCGGTGCGCGAGGTACTGGGGGGAATCGGAGATCTGGAACGGGTAGCCGTCCGGATTGCGACAGGCAGGGCCGCCCCGAGGGATGTATCGGGTTTGAGGGATGCGCTGTCTTCGCTTCCCACCCTCGTCGAACTGCTCGAGAACGCACATGCTGAGCCCCTTGATGCGTTGCTCGAACGGATCGTTTCGAGCAACGATATCGTGGACCGCATCGAGTCGGTCCTCGTGGATCATCCGCCGGCCCAACTCAAGGATGGCGGCATCATCAGGGAAAGTGTATCCGATGAGCTGGATGAACTGCGGACGCTGGCCAAGGGAGGCAAGCAATGGCTGGCCAACCTGCAGAAATCCGAAGCAGAGCGTACCGGTATATCATCGCTCAAGATCGGATTCAACAAGGTGTTCGGGTACTATCTCGAAGTGACGAATGCCCACAAGGACAAGGTGCCCGAAGAGTGGATCCGAAAGCAGACCCTGGTCAATGCCGAACGCTACATCACCGAAGAACTGAAGGAGTACGAAGAGAAGATCCTCGGTGCAGAGGAACGACTGATTGCACTGGAACAGGGTCTCTTCAATGACCTGCGGGAGTCTCTGGCTTCTGATGTGGACAGGATTCAGGCAAATGCCCGGGTACTTGCTGCCATTGATGTGTTGGCCACTTTTGCAGATGTGGCTCATACACATCGGTATACCCGGCCCCTGTTGCATGACGGGCTGGATCTTGAAATCGAGGATGGTCGCCACCCGGTGGTGGAAACGCACCTTCCTCCCGGAGAGCCTTTCGTGCCCAACTCGGTCCGTCTTTCAGCGAACACCGAACAGATCCTGATCATCACGGGTCCGAACATGGCCGGTAAGAGCGTGGTCCTGAGGCAAGTCGGCCTGATCGTACTGCTCGCGCAGATCGGCGCCTTCGTTCCTGCCAAAAGAGCGCGGATCGGACTGGCGGATCGGATTTTTACGCGTGTCGGTGCCAGTGACAACCTGGCGGCAGGCGAGTCCACGTTCCTCGTGGAAATGAATGAGACGGCCAACATCCTGAACAATGCCACGCGCCGCTCCCTCATCCTCCTGGATGAGGTGGGGCGAGGCACGTCCACATTCGATGGATTGTCCATTGCCTGGTCCCTCGTGGAGTATCTCCACGGGATGCCCGATGTCGCGGCGCGAACCCTGTTCGCGACCCACTACCATGAATTGAATGAGCTGGAGGAGCGTCTCGAGCGGGTTCGCAATTACAGAATGCAGGTACAGGAGCACAACGGGAAGGTCATCTTCCTGCGCAAACTGATCCGGGGGGGGGCCGACCACTCCTACGGCATTGAAGTGGCTCGGATGGCGGGGCTTCCACCGGAAGTGCTGGATCGTTCCCGCGAGATCCTGAATCAGTTGGAGCAGCAGGAACTCGAGATCCGGAAGGAGGGTGGACGATCCGTCTCCGAAGCCCGGCCCGCCCTGAATGCACCCCAGATGTCCCTTTTCGTGGCTGAGCCCGATCCGGCCATGCAGGAGATCTGGGATGCGATCCGTTCGGTAAATCCCGATGACATGACCCCCCTTGACGCACTTCTGCTCCTGTCGCGTCTTCACCAGAAAACCAGCGACTCATGATCCGCTCCTTCATCCACCGGACCCCGGAAACGGACGAAACGAATTTCGTTGCTGAAACGGCGGCAGTCATTGGCGACGTCCATCTCGGGAAGGATACGTCGGTGTGGTTTTCGGCCACGGTGCGCGGGGACGTGAACCGGATCCGGATCGGGTCGCGTTCCAACGTCCAGGACAATGCGGTGGTGCACGTCACCCATCACACGGCGCCGACCCACATCGGCCACAACGTGACCGTTGGCCACTCGGCCATCATCCATGGCTGCACCGTGAGGGATCGGGTACTCGTGGGAATGGGAGCCATCATCCTGGATCATGCGGACATAGGGTCTGATACCATCATCGGTGCGGGAGCCCTCATTACCGGTGGAAGGAAGATCCCGGAGCGATCCCTCGTACTGGGTTCGCCGGCAAAGGTGGTTCGGACGCTGACCGATGAAGAGGTTGCTTCCATCATGGATTATGCCGACAACTATGTGCGGTACAAGAACGTCTATCTCGGCGTGGACACGCCGGAAACCAACCCTTTTTATTCCTGATCTATGCGGATTCTGATCATCGGAAGCGGCGGGAGGGAGCACGCCATCGCGTGGGCCCTGCACAACAGTCCAACCCCCACCGACTTGTTCATTGCCCCCGGAAATGGAGGTACGGACCAGGTCGGTTCGAACGTGGACATCAACGTCTCCCGGGCGGAGGAAGTGCTTCGATTCGTGGAGTCGGAGTCCATTGACATGGTTGTCATCGGCCCGGAGCAGCCGCTGGTGGACGGTCTTGCAGACGACCTCCGCGCGGCTGGAACCCCCGTCGTGGGTCCCTCGGCAGCAGCTGCCCGTCTCGAAGGCAGCAAAGCGTTCTCAAAGGACTTCATGTCGCGTCATGACATTCCGACAGCCGCCTATCGCAGTTTCGGACGTCACGAATTGGTGGACGCTCTTGCGTTCGTGAGGGCAGAAGGCGCCCCCATCGTGGTGAAAGCCAGCGGGCTGGCGGCGGGCAAGGGAGCCATCGTGTGCGAAACACTGGATGATGCCGAAACGGCCCTCAACGAATTGCTGGGAGAAGGTCGCCTGGGCGATGCAGCGGATACCGTGGTCGTCGAGTCTTTCATGCGCGGTGAAGAAGCCAGTCTGTTCGTTCTCACGGACGGCAGCGAGTACGTGCTGCTCCCCACGGCCCAGGACCACAAGCGCATCGGTGAAGGAGACACGGGTCCCAATACAGGAGGAATGGGCGCATACGCTCCGGCTCCCGTCATGACCGAGGCCCGCATCGAGGAAGCGATCCAGAAGGTGGTGGTGCCTACGCTGGAAGGGATGAAAGCCGAAGGTCACCCCTATCAGGGCATCCTGTACGTGGGGCTCATGATGACGGAGGATGGGCCCAAGGTCGTTGAGTACAACTGCCGCCTCGGCGATCCGGAAACCCAGGTCGTCCTGCCCATGCTGGACTGTGATGTCGTACGGTTGTTCTACGCACTGGCAACCGGTACACTCGGTGAGGTGGAGGTATCGATGCATGAAGGCGCATCGGCCTGCGTTGTGATGGCCTCTGCGGGATATCCCGGCTCTTACGAGAAAGGAAAGGAGATCGAGGGTCTTGGAAAGGGGGAAGCCGATCAATGTGTGGTGTTCCATGCCGGAACCAGACGAACGGATACCGGGTGGGTAACCTCAGGCGGCAGGGTGCTTGCGGTCAGCGCACGGGGTGCCGACCTGCAAGACGCTCTCGATCGAGCCTACACACGTCTTGAGGAGATCGGGTTCGAGGGAGCCACACATCGCCGGGACATCGGACATCGCGGCCTTGAGCACGCGGCCAGGTCCCGATAGGGTCTTTTCGGTCGGGACAGTGTGATCTGGGTGCAGGAAGCGCCGCTAACAGCAGGTTGCTCAGTTCTCGTAGCGCTCTACAAGGGCACTGACGGCATTCTCCATGGCACGGGCATGTTCCTGTGCTTCGAGGATGGTTGCAGGAACGATGCGCTCCGAGCACTTTTGGGGAGGAAGGGGGCACCGCTCGCAGGTGATGCCCACTTCTTCCACCGGAATGCCCGGCGCATCCCAGAATTTGACAGCGTTCCTGAACGCATCGTCCAGTTCGAATCCCATGATCACACAGGAATCGTCCTGAGGATTGAGTTGCATGGAACGGGACATTGCGAAAATGAAGGCTTCCTCACCACCCGGCATGATGGTGCCCCGCTGTGCTGCTACTGTCGGGTGGGATCGGGCCGGCAGATCCGGCGCTGCTATGTCCCGTTGACGAACGCGCTCCTTGAGCAGCCGCATTCCAGCCCACTTTCGACAATAGTGTTCATCAGCGGACAGGCCGCGGGGAAGGGAGAGTCCCGACAGGTTGAGCAGTTTGGTCACATCGAAGGAATGCTCTCCCTGCTTGGTGCTCAGCCGCATGAAGTAATGGTTTCGCAGACCGAATTCCGAGTAGGCCAGTTGGCCGATCCGGTAAAAGAACATTTCCGGAGTGGACTGCAGTCGGTTCATCAAGGACAACATGGCCAACGGATCGAAGCGCTCCGCCGTAAAAAAAGTACGCAGGCCTTCTGCCGTGGTCTTGCGGTCCAGCAGCAGGGCGCCGGCAAAGTAGGAGGTCCTGTAGTTGTTGAGTACCTGTTCGAACGACTCAACCTTGATCCAGGAAGAAGTCATCACGCCCGGCGGGATACCCAGAATCCGTTTACCGATCTCCTTGGCGTACACGAAAGCCCTTTGTTCAGGAAGCATCCTGGGATTGATGAACAGGCGAGGCCGCTTTCCGGGAATGGCAACGGAGCGGAAGGAGCGCAGGGAGTCGTCAAGGCCCAGCAGGGATTCGTCGATGCGATACTCCCATTCGGTCTCCAGGAAACGCTGCAGGGAGGAAGCGTCCAGAGGACGTTCCAACCGCCGGGTGTCCGACAGGAACGCTTCCACGGCATCTTCAATCTCGGGAAAGTAGTTGTTGTGGAGCTTCTGGTAGGCCCGCAGTGCGGCAAACAGGAATTGCTCAACTCCGATGTCATACATCTCACCTACTTCCAGGAAAGTGCGGATGAGCGCTCCGGCCCGGTCGGGCGATGAGGTCAGCAAACTGAACAGGTCCTCGGCGTGCAACCCGAACAGTTCAAACGGGAACTCACGGAAGAATCCTGACTCGAGGGAGGCTTCCAGGGTCTGCTCGGTCTCGGCGGTGCCGGCCGTCACCAACTCGTCGAAAGTCGTGCCGTAGCAGGAAGCCAATGCCAGGAGTTTCTCGGTTTTCGGGTACTTCTTGCCTTTCTCGATTTCCGAGAGATACGAGATTGAAATGCCCGCCCGGGCAGCAGCCTGCTTCAACGACAGTTTCTGCGCCTGACGGAGATTCTTCAGTTTGAAGCCCAGTATGAATCGCAGTTTTTCTTCGTTGACCGACATGGCGGCGGGACTGGCAGAGAGGAGGGGAACGGGGAGGCGACGGGAGTTCGCAACCAGCGTAATTTCGCTGAAAGCGAAAGGTAGGGGCAAAAAAGTGACACTTCCAGCCTCATGAGTGCCCAAGCGAGCGAAATTTCGCTTGTCCTGAGTGGCAGGTAACAATAAGTTTACCGTCCCTCGCTGATCCTCGATATTGATCCAACCCGGAATCTGTCATGCGTCTGGTGCTCTTCGGTCCCCCCGGTGCCGGTAAAGGAACGCAGTCCCTGCTGCTCAAGGAGCGGTTTGGACTGGATGTGATATCCACGGGCAACCTCATCCGGAGCGCCATCAACGCAGGCACTCCGCTGGGGCGTAAAGTGGAGGAACATGTCCATGCTGGGGGTCTGGTCCCTGACGACCTGGTTCGGGACCTGGCAAACGAAGCCATGGCCAGGCACAAGTTTGATCGCTTCATTCTGGACGGTTATCCACGGACAACCCGGCAGGCCGTGTGGCTCATGGAATTCCTGAGCGCCTACAAATCGCCGCTGGGAGCCGTGATTAGTCTCAAAGTGTCCGATGACGTCATCATCGACCGCCTGTCCAACCGACGGATCAATCGTGAGACGGGCGAAAGCTACCATTTGACGTATCATCCACCTCCGGCCGATGTGGACCCGTCCCTGATCGTCCAACGAAAAGATGATGCTCCCGAATCCGTAAAGGCCCGTCTGGAAACCTATCGTCGCGAAACCCACCCCGTTGAGATGTTCTTTCGCCAGGCCGGTCTGCTCTCCGAGATCGATGGCGAAGGTGGCGTTGAGGACATATTCTCCCGCGTCCTTGAAAGCGTAGAGCACCTCCGGGAGTTGCAACTGGCCTGAGGGCCACGAGGAATTGAATCGTATTGCAGAACATATCCGTCGTCACACGGCGGACGGGATCGATGTGCAGGTGCTTCCGTGGCAAATCGATTCGGTTGTTTCACTGCGTGCCTGCTATCCGTGTCCGGTGGACCTGGGAGCTGGAGAAGGGTTTGTGCTGGATCTGGTGGCCGCCATGCTCGACAAGGGTACGCGCTCGCGCTCCAAGGCTTCCATCAATGACGAACTTGAGGGCATCGGTGCATCGATTTCCTTTTCGTCCAGTGGAAACAGGCTGGACGTGAGTGCACGGTGCCTCATCCGCGATCTCGACACCGTCCTCGATCTTATCCGCGAGCAGATAGTGGAGCCGTCATTCAACGAACGGGAGTTGTCCCTCGTGAAGGGACGTACCCGGGCTCATCTGACGCGCCAGAAAAGCGATCCTGCTTTCATGAGTCGCAGTCGGTTGTCCAGAAGTCTCTTTGGTCCGGATCATCCCTCGTACGAACTTGCCTTGGATGACCTTCTCGAGCGGGTCGAACAGATCGACTCGGCCGGTCTCCGGGCTTTTCACGGACGATCAACCTTGTGGGACGGTCTTCGCGCCGCGATGGTAGGGGATGTAGGTGGACTTAATCCGGCACGGCTGGCTGAACGCCTCGCTGTCCGCGCCGATGGCGAAGGGAAGGGTTTCGAAGACGTGTCCACTCCCGGATTGCAGCCTGCAGTGCCTGGAACCCATCACATCGAAATTCCAGAGCGCCCGAATCTGAACGTCCTCATGGCACATCCGGTGGACGTGACGACCATCTCGGACGACTATCTGCCGCTCTGGATAGGTACGTTTGTCCTGGGTGGAAATTTCTCGTCCCGGTTGATGAGCGAAGTCAGGGACGAGAAAGGGCTCACGTACGGCATCCGATCCTACCTTTCCGGTATGGGAGCTCACCGTGCGGGAGCGTGGATGACATCTGTCACCCTGAGTGCTGACAAACTTGAAGAAGGCCTCACAGCCACGCGCAGCGTCCTGGACCGGTTCGTCCGGGATGGTGTTTCCGACGAAGAATTGCAGGAGCGTAAGGAAACCATGATTGGCTCCTACGAGGTGGACCTGTCAACCACCTCAGGAGTGGCTTCCCGTCTGCTGTTGAACATGAATCGCGGCTGGGAGCCTGAAAGGATTGACGAGCATCCGACCATGGTGGACGACATTCAGACCGATGAAGTGAATGACGTCGTACAGCAGTTGCTCGATCCCTCTCAATTGACCGTGGTAACAGCAGGGTCCAGAGGCTGAACCGGAGGGGGCGGGAATGGCGCGCCGAAATGGCATCGTGCTCCCTGTCCTTGAGGGGCAGGGACGTTCCGTGGCTTTCCTAGTTGTCCGGCATCACGAATGCCAGGATGATGTAGACCAGCAATCCGGGGAATCCTGTGGACAGGACACTCAGGATGACGTAGCCAACACGGACCAGTGTGGAGTCGATCCCGAAGTATTCGGCAATCCCGCCACATACGCCCGCAACCATTTTGTCGTGCGGTGTTTTTCTCAGCTTGCGTGTGCTCATCGGTCGTAGGGTTTAGCTGTCTCTGATAATGGTGATGCGTTCGGACGCGCTGGGTTTCAGCGCTTTCTTGTCCTGCCCCGGCATGACGAATGCCAGGATGATATAGGCGAGCAGGAAGGGGCCGCCGCCTGAGGCGATGGTCCCGATTACGAATCCGATGCGTACGAGAGTCGGGTCGATGCCGAAATACTCGGCAAGACCAGAGGCAACTCCCGCCAATTTCTTGTCTTCCGACTTCCTGAGTTTGCGACCGGCCTTGCGACCACTCGCAGTAGAACCTGCGGAACGGGCTTTTTCGGCCCGGAGTTGCGACTTGGCCAGTTTCTTTTCGGCCTTTTGACGCTTCCGATTGCGGCTGCGTCCGGGACGCCACGAAAGAACACCGAAGCCCAGAAGGATGATCAGGATACCGGCCAGCCAGGGCAGCATCTGGGCAAGAACCGTGAGGTCGATTCCGGCACTCCAAAGACCCATCTGCTGAAAGATATAGGCAATCCCCACCATGATGATGGACAGACCAGCCAGCGTGGGCAGATTGAAGAGGCCTTTGGGCTTCTCCGGCTCCTCCTCGAAAAGCAGGGCTTCCAGTTCGTCGTCGGAAAGGGCCTCCAGATCGAGTGTTTCGTCGTCGTAGAGGAAGTCCGTTTCCTGCGCGGAAGATGATGTTCTGGTCTTGGTGGCCATGATGCTCAGATGCGTTGCGTCGCCCGGTGATGGCTTGATACGGCAGGAAAGATACGAGGTTACACCGACTGCAGTCAGTGAAAGCACCTTCGGATGCCATTCTCTGAAACGAGGAAATCCACTGGAATGTCGTGGGGCCCCCGAGGTACGCTTTCGACGATCTGCTCCTCGAAGAGGGCCATGATCAGACGAGGTCCGGCGGGTGAGGGCGGTGCGTCAGAAAGGAATCGATCGTAGTAGCCGCCACCGTATCCAAGCCGATTGCCGCGGTTGTCCGCGGCCAGACCGGGAACGATGATGATATCGGGCCAGGAAAACGTTGCCGATCCTTCGTCCCCCGGCTCCAACTGCCCGAATGTGCCGGGTCGAAGATCGTCTTCTCCACGGAAACGGCGATGTGTGAGGGCATCACCATCGACTACCGGAAGCCAGACCGTACGTCCCTCGTCGAATGCCGAGAGCAGGAGTGGTCGAATGTCGACTTCACCCCGATGAATCATGGGCCAGTAGGCGTGAATACTGCGTGCGCTCCCGAACTCTTCTTCAGTGCGCAGGTGCAAGCAGACCGCAGCGGAAAGGCGCTCATGCTGATCCGCAGTCCGGCCCGCCCTGATCTTCCGCATGGCGGCTCTGAGGCGCAGCTTTTCAGCCTTTGGGTTGGCTCCGTCCATCCAGGGTGTTCACTCTTCAATCTGACGTATTCGCACATGTCGCAGTCGAAGGATACCAATCGTCTCGAAGATTTCCGCTCCTACCGTGAGCGCATGAACGACCGGATCCTGAAGGAGGGGGGGCACCTGGGCATCAAGCGGTTCTTTAATCTGGACAGCGGCGCCTACCGCGACGGGGCACTCGATCATCGTACCAAGGAGTTGCTCGGCCTGGTGGCGTCGATGGTGCTCCGATGCAATGACTGCATCGACTACCATATCCTGCAAGCCATCGAGTCCGGGTTTTCCAACGAAGAGATCGAGGATGCCATGAACGTGGCGCTGGTCGTGGGTGGATCCATTGTGATTCCCCACCTCCGTCACGCTGTTGAGACGCTGGATCTGGCCCGGGAACAGCAGGGAGGGTGAAGATACAGAGGATTCACCCGAATCAGGCCTGATTCGGGGTTCGTGGATCCGGGGGGATGACGGGAATCGTTGATTGCACCGGTAAAGAGCGGTATTTTATCAAGTCTGTACATAGTTGTGCAGCACGCGGTCCATTCCGGGCTGCCTACCGGATCTGCAACAGAACGGAAATTCGACGTCATCCATGTTCGACAGTCTATCAGACAAGCTTGAAGGAGCCCTGAAGTCACTCAGTGGCCAGGGGAAAATCTCCGAGCTGAATATCGCGGAAAGCATGCGCGAGATTCGGCGAGCTCTGCTTGATGCCGATGTCAACTACCAGGTTGCACGCGATTTTACCGAGCGTATCAAGGAGAAAGCCCTTGGGACGGACGTCCTCTCGTCCGTCTCCCCGGGGCAGCAGATGGTCAAGATCGTCTACGACGAACTGGTCCATTTCCTGGGCGAAACCCACGAGGAGATTTCCTTCTCGGCCCAACCTCCGACGGTCATCCTGATTGCGGGTCTGCAGGGTTCTGGAAAGACCACGTTCTCTGGCAAACTTGCCAATTACTTCAAGAGTAAGGGCCGTTCACCCATGCTGGCCGCTGCCGACGTCTACCGTCCGGCGGCAGTCGATCAGTTGGAAATGGTGGCCCAATCTGTTGATGTACCTGTCTACGCGCTGCGGGAAGATGATGGCAGTATCGTTCAGGACCCGGTCCGCATTGCGAAGGAGGCCGTTCAGGCAGCCCGCAAAGAGGCCCGCGATATCCTGATCATCGATACCGCCGGACGCCTGCACGTGGACGAACGGATGATGACCGAGGTCTCCGACATCAAGTCGGCTGTTTCCCCGGATGAAATCCTGTTCGTTGTGGACGCCATGACCGGCCAGGACGCCGTCAACACAGCCGTTGAGTTCAATCAGCGCCTGAATTTTGATGGTGTCGTACTTACCAAGCTGGACGGAGATACGCGCGGTGGCGCCGCGCTCTCCATTCGCAGGGTGGTCGAGAAGCCGATCAAGTTCGCCTCCACGGGCGAGAAAATGGATGCGCTGACCCCGTTCTATCCGGAACGCATGGCGCAGCGGATTCTCGGAATGGGAGACGTTGTCTCTCTCGTGGAGAAAGCACAGGAGCAGTTTGATGAGAAGCAGGCCGAAAAGCTGCAGAAGAAGATCCGGTCGGAGAGTTTCGACCTCGAGGATTTTCTGGATCAGCTGAACCGGCTGAAAAAGATGGGATCCATGAAGGATCTCGTCGGCATGATCCCGGGCGTGGGACGCCAGGTAAAGGACCTGGACATCGAGGACGATGCCTTCAAGTACATCGAAGCCATCATCCATTCCATGACCCCTGATGAGCGACGTGACCCGCAGATCATCAACGGCAGCCGGCGCAGACGTATAGCCCGTGGCGCTGGTGTTGAGGTTCGGGAAGTCAATCAGCTTCTCAAGCAGTTCCGGGAGATGCGCAAAATGATGAAGACCATGACCAAGCTGATGGGCAAGGGCAGATCGATGGATCTGTCGGCACTCATGGGCGGTCGGTGATTCATCCCCAACGACAACACTAGATCAACATCAGTCAAAGAAAGTGTCAGTTAAACTTCGTTTGAGACGAATGGGCCGCAAGAAGCGCCCCGTCTTTGCAATTGTCGCAGCGGATTCACGATTCCCTCGCGACGGACGGTACATCGAGGACCTGGGTCGCTACAATCCCCTGGATGAGCCAGCTTCCCTGACCCTGAACCCGGAGCGGTGCATCTACTGGCTCGAGAACGGCGCACAGCCCAGCGACACGGTTCGCTCGCTGCTCAGCCGTGAAGGGGTTATGCTCGCGCTTCACATGCGCCGCAAGGGAGCCTCGGAAGAAGAAGTCAACGCAGCTGTAGAAGCTCATAAAGCGCAGCGGGTTGCCAAGGCCGCCCAGAATCGCAAGCCGACCGCCGATGAGCGTCGTACTGCAGCGCTGAAGGCGGAAGAGGAGAAGGCCAAAGAGCGCGCTGCGGAAATCGCCAAGCAGAAAGCGGAAGCTGCTGCCAAGGCCAAGAAGGAAGCAGAAGCCGCCATGGCCGCTGCCGAGGCCGAGCAGCAGGCTGCCGCCCAGGAAGCCAAAGCTGAGCAGGAAGCCGCGAACGCCGAACAGGCCGCTGCTGACGCTGAATCGGCCGCCGAAGCACCCGCCGAGGAAGCAGCTGAAGAAGCACCTGCCGAGGAAGCCGCTGAAGAGGCGCCCGCTGAGGAAGCAGCTGAAGAAGCACCCGCCGAGGAAGCCGCTGAAGAAGCTCCTGCAGAAGAAGCCGCTGAAGAAGCTCCTGAAGAGGAAGCTGCTGAAGAAGCACCCGCCGAGGAAGCCGCTGAAGAAGCTCCTGCAGAAGCTCCTGCAGAAGAAGCCGGCGACGACTCTGAAGAAGCAGATGCTTCCGACGAGGACGGCGACGACAAGAAAGATTCCTGATCAAACCGTTTCCGGACCGCATGAAAGCCGGCTCCACCCCATCGGATGAAGGCATGATCCTTCGGGAAATGGGGCGCATCGTGAAACCTCACGGTGTGTTGGGCGAGCTCAAGGTGGCTCCGGAAACCGATGATCCGGATCGTTTCCAACAGTTGGAAACGGTCCATGTCGGACCCGATGAGGATTCGACAACGTCCTTTGACATTGTGTCAGTCAGACTGCAGTCATCCCGTTTCGGGATAACCGTACTGCTCGAGCTCGATGGGATTACGTCTCGGGAGGCGGCACAGGCGCTTGCAAAGCAACGCGTGTTCGCATCCCAGGATGATCTTCCACCGCTTGAAGAAGGCGAGTTCTACTTCAGTGACCTGATCGGATTGGCCGTTCAGACACTGGATGGAGAATCCGTCGGCACTGTGGTCGATGTATTCGAGAAGCCGGGACAGGATCTGCTGGTCATCCAGCGACCGGAAGGTGGGAGGGTGATGATCCCTCTCGTACCAGACATCGTCCCGGAAATCGACATCGAAGGCTCTGTCCTTCGCATCGATCCGATTGAAGGTCTGCTCTGAGGTTCATCATGCGTGTAGACATCGTCACATGCCTGCCTGAAATCCTGAAGGGACCGCTCGATGAGAGCATTCCCGGAAGGGCCCGCAGCAAGGGGCTCCTGGATGTCCACATCCATGACCTCAGGGAGTATGCGGAAGGCAAACACCGTCAGGTGGATGACTACCCGTTTGGTGGAGGGGCCGGCATGGTCCTCAAACCTGAGCCGATCTACAAGTGTCTTGAAGCGCTCGAGTCGGAAGGAGATGCCATCGACGAGGTGATCTTCATGACCCCCGACGGGGAGGTCCTGGATCAGCCCATGGTCAACGGCCTGTCGCTCGCAAAGCGGCTGGTGATCCTTGCGGGTCACTACAAGGGAGTCGATCAGCGGGTGCGCGATCACCTCGTCTCAAAGGAGATTTCCATCGGTGACTACGTCCTGAGTGGGGGGGAACTAGCCGCAATGGTCCTTGTTGACGCGGTTGCCCGTTTGCTGCCCGGCGTTTTGGGCGATGCCACCTCGGCATTGACCGATTCGTTCCAGGATGGACTGCTGGATGCGCCAGCGTACACCCGCCCGGCCGATTACAGGGGACACTCCGTCCCGGATGTGCTCACTTCAGGTGATCACAAACGAATCGATGCCTGGAGGGATGAACAGCGCATCCGCAAGACGCAGGAGCGCAGACCGGATCTGCTCGATCAGCGTAATGCATCGTCTGACTGACGATTGACTTTTTCACCTACTTATTGTCCAGTTGAGGTACGCCATGGCTACCGATTTGATGAACCTGATCGAAGCTTCCCAGAAGCGTGACGACCTTCCCGAGTTTGAAGCCGGGGATACGGTAAACGTACACGTCCGCGTTGTGGAAGGCGAAAAAGAACGCATCCAGCAGTACCAGGGTGTGGTCATTGCTTTCCGCGCGAGCGGTGCACGACGCACTTTCATGGTACGCAAAGTCTCCAACGGCGTTGGCGTTGAGCGTGTTTTCCCGCTCAACTCCCCCAAGATCGCCAAGATCGAAGTCGTCCGGAGAGGAAGCGTCCGTCGCGCCAAGCTCTATTACCTGCGTGAGCGGATCGGAAAGTCCGCACGCATCAAGGAGCGTCGCCAGGGCTGATTCGGGCTGGCTTCGCGCCGCACCCGACCCTGATGCTTTTTTGATGGTCCGAATACCGGGCCAGCAAGCTGACTGATTGATCTCGGGCCGCCGGCGCATGCGCCGGCGGCCCGCGTCGTTATCATGACGTCACCCCTCAAAGGGTGGCTCAGCTGTACTTACCAGTCTCCATTTTCCCATGCGCATCGCAGCCTGGAACAACCCCGTCAACGAAGCCCTGATTCTGGCCCTCGAAGAGGCCTATCCGGGTGCCGTAGATCGTCTGCCGTTGAAAGACGTCCTGCAGGCCGTTGTGGATGGCCAAGCGGACGTCGCCTTGATACCCAGCGATCAGGCGCTCGCCGGGCAGGATCAGGTCGACATTCTTCCTGCCGTGGGCATTTCGTCGTGGACCAACCCCTGGATGACGCTGGTGGTCGGGGATCAGCTGGGCGCGGCAACCATGGGCATCATGCATGCCCCTGAAGGCCGCTCGGCAGCGCTTCTGGCCGGTCTGGTTCTCAAGGAGCACTACAACACGGTCGTGGCACTGCATGAACAGCAGGCACTTCCTCCAGGCCTGGCAGACCATGCCCTGGTCACCGTGCCGTTGGAAGAGGGTGATGACGATACATCGGTAACAGCGGCTCAGGATGCGACTGAAGGAGTGGCGCTGGACCTGGGGCAGGAGTGGGCTGAGATGGCAGGCTACCCGTTCGTCTGGTCGCTGTTCGTGGGGCGGAAGGATGAGAATCACGAGGATGCCATCCGGCAACTCAGGGACGTGGTTACGCGCCTCGATCAGCACCGGGTGGAACTGGAACGGGCATGGGACATGGATGAGGTCGCTTCAGATTTCTTCCTGAATCATGTTCGTCTGGCTGTGGATGACCTCGCCATTGCCAGTCTGACACAGTTGTGCGATCATCTGTTCTATTACGGGATCACCGACGAAATCCTTCCGGTCCAGTTTGCCACGCTCCCGGCAGATGAAGAGGCCGATGTTCGCCCTGACGACGCACCCGACTCGATCGATGGCTGACGCGCAGAAAATCGTTACCTCCAATCGGAAGGCCACCCACGAATATCACATCGATGATCGTGTGGAAGCCGGCATGGTGCTGATGGGCACCGAGGTGAAATCCATCAGGGAAGGAAAGGTCAACCTGCAGGAAGCCTATTGCCAGGTGGAAGGAGGCGAGATGTGGTTGTATCAATGCCACATTGCGCCGTACACCCACGGCAATATCGCCAATCACGATCCCGTTCGTCGCCGGAAGCTCCTTTTGCACAAGCGCGAGATCGAGCGCCTGGAGAAGGCAGCTGCCCAGAAAGGATATACCCTCATTCCCCTGAAGCTGTATTTCCAGCGAGGCAGGGCCAAGTTGGAAATCGGGCTTGGAAAGGGCAAGAAGCTCTACGATAAGCGGGCTGACATTGCCGCCAAGGATGTGAAGCGCAAACTCAGCCGGGCAGAAGTACGGGGCATGCAGGACGGATGACCTCCCCGGAGGTCGATTGGGCCGTTCACCGGTCGGGATTGCCCGTTGGGATATCGTTCATTGCACGCCCGCAACGCCGGGTGTATGATGGACGATGGCAACAACCGGCGTCTGCCGGTGTCTGCTTCCCGCATGCCTGCCTTTCAACCGTTCCTGTCATCTGTCTGACATCATGACGGTCCTGCCCCGGATCATGACTGCTTTCAGGCCCCTCCTCACAAGGGTAGGGATGCTCTCCGTCGTCCTGGCGGGTGTACTCGTGATGCCGGGCACGGTCATCGGGCAAGTCGGAGAGCGGGTGGGTGAGACTGTCATGAGTCGGGATGCCCGAACCGAGCAAGCGCAACGGGCACTGGCTGAAGGGGACTACGCGCTGGCCATTGCCCAGGCCGATGCCCTGTTGGAGAGATGGCCGCGGGACGAGGACGGGCTCATTCTGAAGGCGGCAGCGCTCCTTTTCGGTCCCGAAGTGGATGCCAATGAGGCGTCCAGACTGTTGAGACGTCTTCCGAGATCCCGGCGCAAGGAAGCCGATGTGGAGGCGCTCGATCTGTGGAAGGACTACCGGCACGGCTTCAATTTCATGCCGACCGTTCGGGAAAAGCTCCAGATGGGTCGAGCACGGGATCTCCTTGAGCAGGACGCCATGGATCCCATCGCAAATCTGGTAGCCGGCATGCTGCGCGTGGAGGACCAGCGTGCGCTGGACAATGCCGCAAGACTGGGAGTCGGCACCGGAGCAGGAGATATCATCTCCTTGATCAGTTATGATGCTGAAGCAATCATCGACTCCGAAACAGGGCGCATCCGGTTTGTGAACCGTCGAACCGCGGCTCCCGATGTACAGATTACATGGAACGATGAACCCATGCGCCAAGCGTCCGAGGAAGCAGTCCGGTTCCTGATCCGGGCGACTGCCTCGGGTCCCATGAACGCGGTGGCGGCACGGTACCTGGTCGAAGCCGCCATCCGGGGAGGTCGGGTGCGGGATGCCGAACTGCTCATGAACGAGTATGTGTCGCGTCATCCGGACACCATGCGTGGTCACCTCTACCTGGGATTGGTCCAGTACATGCTCCAAAAGGACTCATTGTCCGAGGCATCGTTCGAACAGGCCCTGGCGCTGATGCCTGAAGATCGGCAGAGGCCCTGGCTGCATCCGGAATCGGTTGTAAGCACCAATGATCGCGACGACTACAGGATGGTGGACGGATCAGGAATGAGGGATTTCTGGGCACGCCAGGACAGGGAATGGGGCACGTCAGGCAACGAACGGAAGCTGGAGCACATGGGCCGGATGGCCTACGCAGATATCATCTGGGGGCGGGAGGAAAATGATTTCCGGGGATGGGAAACGGAGCCCGGACAGCTGATCGTCCGGTATGGATTTCCATTGGCAAGGGTGCAATTCCAGAATGAATTTTCCCGATTCCACATCCTGCACTACGGAGATCGGTACTGGTTTTTTGATGACATGGCCAAGACGGGAGAACCCATCTTCTACAGCCCGCCGGCAGACACCTACCAGGGTGGACGGGCCGTCATGGTCAATGACTGGGCGCTCATGGCCAAGGAGCAATTCCGTGACAATCCACTGAAGTCCGATCTGGATGAGACAGGAAAGATGGACATGGTTCTTGCTCCCTCCGTTTTCGAGGCTTTCGATCCGGACGGGGGCCACCCGGGATCCGCGCGTACCGTGATCACCCCGATCTGCATTCGCGGCGCCGCCTTCCCGGCGGGTACGGACGTCCGTGTATTCGACAGGGCGGTGGGCGCGCCCATCCCGCCCCCGGCCGATTCAGTCCAGGTCCTGCGCAATGGTACGTGTCCCAGTGCCCTGGCCATCCACGACACGGATGGGCGCGCCCGGCAGGTGTCCATTGAAGTACGCCGACTGGGGTTCTGGAGCGTTGGACGATTCGATGTCCCTCTGGCAGCAGCGGCTACCGAACTGAGGACATCCGATATCCTTCTGGCTGACCTGATCGTGGAACATGATCCTGCGGATACGGTGCCGCCGGACATGTTGGTCCGCAACGACCTGCTCATACATCCCGTAGCAGAACCGCGCTACGACAGGGGATCGCCTATCTTCGTGTATGCCGAGGCGTACGGTCTTGACGAGCGCGAAGGAGACATGCTGACCATCCAGGCGATTCTGGCCGAAGGCTCGAACGAGGATATGGCGCCATCCCTGCTGGGTCGTTTGTTCGGCGGACGCGACGAGGCGGCGGTGTCCGTGTCCTTTGAAGATGAGATCCGCTTCAAATCGCATGGACGGTACCTGATTCTGGAAACGGAGGACCTCGATCAGGGTTCGTACACGCTCGCGTTGCGATTCACGGAGCGCGCCACAGGCCGTCAGGCCGTCGTTCGACGGGAGATCCGGATTGATTGAACTGAACACTACCTATTCGATGGCCCTACGAGAGACGAAAGTCACGCCCTTCCGGCAAGATGCCGGAATTCTTGGACGCGTTCTGGCACGCCGTGCATTCTCATGGGCCATGCTCCTGTTCCTCATTGGAGCGGCACCGGTCCTGGCGCAGCAGTCCATCGTCCGCGGAACGGTTGTGGCTGAAGAGGATGGAGAGCCCATTCAGGGCGTCAACGTGGCCTTGTACCTTGGAGAAGAACTGATTACCGGCACGGCGTCCGGATCGGACGGCATTTACGCATTGGCCGAGATTCCCGCAGGTGTGTACACCATGCGGGCCACGTTCATCGGATTTGCCACCTGGGAGCAGGAACTGGACATTGGCGCCGCCGACCGACGCATCATCAACATCGTGTTGGCTGAAGGGGAGACCGAACTGGACGAGGTGGTTGTGGAAGCCGATTCGGATTCCGGCATGGCCCGGGTCCTCGCAGGTCAGACCACCGTGCGTCCCGCCGACGTCGAGCGGATCCCGTCACCAGATGTATCCGGAGATCTGGTCAACTACCTGACGACGGTACCCGGCATCGTATCCATCGGGGACAGGGGTGGACAGCTCTTCATCCGCGGTGGCGAGCCGTGGCAGAACCTTGTCCTGCTCGATGGCATGTGGGTTTATCAGCCTTTCCACATCCTGGGTTTCTTTTCGTCGTTTCCCTCGGACATCCTTCAGCAGGTCGACATCTACGCCGGAGGGTTCACCAGTCAGTATGGTGGCAGGATATCCTCGGTCATCGACATCAAGAGTCGCAACGGAGACAAGCGCGGGTATGCTGGGTCGGCGTCGGTGGCTCCGTTCGTGTCCGGCTTCACACTGGAAGGACCCATTGCCGACAACATCGTTTCGTTCCTCGTCTCCTACCGTGAGAGCGTCATCGATCAGGGAGCAGCGCGTCTGGTTGATGATGAGTTGCCTTTTGAGTTTGACGACTTCTTTGCCAAAACGCATGCGTACGTGAACGCCAACACGCAGTTGTCCCTTTCCCTGCTGCGTACAAACGACCGGGGGTCGGTGTTTGAGGGCAATGATCTGGAAGAACCCGAATTCGTCGAGTGGGAGAATCGGGCCGCTTCGGCACGCTATCTGGTGTTTCCAAGGGCGTTTCCGATCATGGCGGAGTTTATCATTTCCGGATCCCGTCTCAAGTCTTCCCAGACCGGGTTGACCGAGGAGGTGCGCTTCTCGAAGCTCTCCAGCGTCAATACGACGGTCAATGTGACGCATTTCCATCGCAATTCCGAAGTGCGATGGGGACTGTTTGCACGGACCCTTGAACTCCAGAGCAGCCTGGATGGCCTGTACCAGGGCTTCTTCTATCGCAAGGAGTATGCTACCGAGGTGGGTGCCTATCTGGAGCCGGAGTTCATGCTGCCCTGGGGCTGGCAGGTCCGCGCTGGATTGCGCATCCACTCGTTCCCGAGTCAGGATTCCGGCTTCCTGGAGCCTCGGTTCCGTGCCGTCAAGGTCAGGGAACGGGATGAGTTCACACTTGCCGCCGGCATCTTCCATCAGGAAATCGTGGGCTTGACCGACCGGAGGGATGCAGCAGGCGTGTTCACGGCCTGGACCACGAGTACGTTTGACCAGGGTGTGCCTGAGGCCATCCATGCCATTGCCGGATATCGGCGCGCCGTCAGCAGACGTCTTGAAATCAGCCTGGAAACGTATGCCAAGAAACTGAACAACCTGTTCATCCCCGAATGGACGGCCTATCCACGCTTCACGACGCGTATCCAGCCCGCAGAAGGGCGGGTCCTTGGTGCCGATGTGCGTGTGGAATACCGGCAGGGTGTGTTTTCCGGATTCGTCACGTACGGGCTTTCAAACGTGCGTTACACGGCGCAGCAGGATGCCCTCGAACTCTGGTATGGCAGTTCGGAACTGGACTTCAGGCCGCCGCATGACCGACGTCACCAGGTCAATGCCGTAGCTTCCCTGGACCTCAAACCGTTCGACATCGACGTGCGTTGGCAATTCGGATCCGGTCTGCCGTACAGTCGGGCCCTCGGGTTCGACGGCTTCATGGTGGTCGACGGCAATCTGGATGTGTTTGATGAGCCAGGCAATCGCCGTGTCATCTACGAGGAGCCTTACAACGGCATCCTGCCCACGTATCATCGGCTGGACATCACCATCGAACGCGATGTCATTCTGTCCGGCAATGCCCGACTCAAGGCGCTGGCAGGAGTCATCAACATGTACGACCGGCAAAACCTCTTCTACCTGGACGTATTCACGTTGCGTCGTGTGGATCAGTTACCCTTCATTCCGACGTTCGGACTCAAACTGGAGTACGACTGATGCCTGACAACCGATTTTCCCATTCTTACCGCTGGGTTCTGCTTGCGGCCATGGTCACGGTCCTCTTGACCGGAACGGGCTGCGAGGAGGCTGTGGATCCGGTCCTGGACACGGATGAGGCGTTCACGCTGTACGGGTATCTGGACCCGTCATCTGATCGACAGGCCATTCGTGTGTTTTCCATCGACGGCACCCTGGAGAATACCCGGGCGGAGCCCATGGACGCCGTCGTCCGGTCCCTGAACCGGTTGACCGGGGAGGAGGTGGTCTGGAGGGACTCCATCATCACATTCAACAACCGGTCCGTGGGACACGTGTACTATGCCGACTTCACGGCCGATCACGATACCCCGTACACGCTCTCTGCTACCCGTTCTGATGGGCGCATCACGAGCGTGGAGGTCCATACGCCTCCGGATGGTGTGGCCGAGATAGAGAACATTTTCTCTGCGCGAAGCTCCGTCATAGTCCAGATGACCTGGTCCAACGTGCCCCGCGTCATACAGGCCGAAGTGAGCTATTTCGTGCGCATTCCGTTTCCCGATGGAAGCGACACAACTACCGTTCGGGTGGATATTGAGAGCGGTCGCGTAGAGGAGAACAGCGACGGTACCTGGCGCGTTTCTATACTACCTTCGGCGGATATCGGAGTGATCTTCTCTGCCCTTCAGATACAACCCGGTCTGACGCCGGTTTTCCTGGACAAGATCGAGGTCCGGGCCTTCGTGACCTCGGAAGATTGGGAAAGTCCGGTCGGTGTGTTCGATCCCGAACTGCTGGTGCAACCGGGTACGTTCTCCAACGTGACGGACGGGTTCGGATTTGTAGGGGGAGGGTATTTTGATCGATTCGAATTGGTACTGGACGATGAAGCGGCACGAAATGCCGGTTTCTCGGTAGACTGATCCGCCAGACCTTCCGGGCACCAGCCCGTTCATCAAACGTGAAGATTCCATTGCGCATTACAGTCATGAAAGCTGACCATCATTTCCGTTGGGTACGAGTGCCGGCCCTGATGCTTGCGGCCGTGCTGTTTGCCTTGCCGTTGTCCGCCCAGGACAGTGATCCCATGACGGACGGAATCCTGGCGTTCCGGTCCGGCGAATACACCAAGGCGGTAGAGCACTTCAACAGTGCCCTGAAATCTGATCCCCAGAATGCCGAGGCACATTTCCTGTTGGCCCGCCTGTACTGGGAAACCGACCTGCGTGATGTCAAGGAAGCGGGCAACCATCTGGAGTCGGCTCTTGAGATCGATCCGGGCAACGTCCAGTACATGGTGGCCCTTCTGCAGCAGCTGCGAGCTGATTCGCAACTGTTCATCATTGACCAGTCCCGTGAAGCCCGTCGACGTCGCCTGGCCATGGACATCCTTGAGAAGGACAGCACCAACTCCTTTGCCAATGAGGAGCTGGGCGAAGCCTACATCCGGGACTTCTGGCGCTATCGGAATGCGCTGATGTACCCGGCGCTGGATTTCCTTCGTGCGGAATACCGCTCCCGCACCGAGTACGACCCGATGGCCGGATATCTCGTGGATCAGGCGAACCTGTACGACAGGGCGAACGGCGGGATTACGGAATCCGATGTCCCCCAGACGCTTGCACAGGCCGGGCCGACCTGGAACCCGAATCAGATCTTCATGGCCGACGAGTTTGACGTCGAAGCCCTGAAGAGTCAGGGTGTACCCGTGGTCGACCTGTCCGGTCGGGCCCAGGTGGCCTACGATCGTGCCATCACGCACCTGAACACGGCGCTGGAGGCTGATCCCCGTCAGCGTTCCGTGTATGACCACCTCATGGAGATCTACGCCCTCAAGGGGGAATACGAAGAAGCCCTCGGCATGCTGGCCCAGATGTACGTCTTCTTCCCGGAAGATCCGGAATTGTGGACCTACCTCGGCTACGCCCACTACCATGCGGGCAACATGGACGCGGCGTCCAAGTCGTTCGAGACGGCTTTCCGTTTCATGAGTGACGATACGGCTTACGCGTACAACCACATCGAGAACATCCTGCCGAAGGACGAACTCGACGCCTATCGTGAGGACGAAGCGGCCTACACGTCCCGCTTCTGGACGTCCAAGGATCCGCGCTACCTGACGCCCTATAACGAGCGCAAGATGGAGCACTATGCCCGTCTGACGTACGCCGATCTGCTGTACGGTTCACCCCAGCTGGACATCAAGGGATGGAACACGGAACGCGGCAACATCCTGGTCCGCTATGGCGTGCCTCAAGGCGATGTCGTCATCATCCCGCGCTCCGGCAGTGGTGTGATGATGGGCACCCCTGATCGGGGTAATTCCCTGGAAGACCCTGACGGCAACGTTGGTGTAGCCTTGAACGTCGGTCGCTTCGGCTCTGGTTGGGACATGTTTGAAGAGGCCAACACGTACAACATCTGGGACTACGGCGAATTCAAATTCGTTTTCGAAGACCCCTTCCGGAATGGAGAATTCCGTCTGTACAGCCCTTCGGCTTCGGATATTTCAGAAGGCGCGATCGCGTACATCAATGATTACATCATCAAGGCTGAGGAGACGATCCGGGAAACGCCCGAGCGCTACGAATACGAAGCACCGGGACGCCAGATCGAACTCCCGTATGCCGTGGCCGCCTTCAAAGGTGCCGATGGCAACACGGACCTGTATGTGAACTACGCCATTCCCATCACGAATGAGTACAATCCGGACGAGGAGTTCATCAACATCACGGCCAATGCCGGGACCTTCGTGGTCGCCGACAACCGGGATATCCTGGTGGAGCGTCGTCGGACCATCTACGGGCTGCCGACCTCTCAGATCGTCCGTTTTGACGAATCCAACCTGTGGGTTGATACCGAGCACATGAGCACGCCTCCCGGTCAGCACGAAGTTTCGGTCGAATTCGAGACGGCTGGTGGAGGAACGGTCGCGGTGCAGCGTCGGGAAGTCGACGTGCATGATTACTCCGGCAGTGGCCTGGCGATGTCGGATATCCTGCTGTCCTACCGGATTGAAGAGAGCTTCGATGGAAAGCCCGTATCGGGATCAGACATCCTGCGCAAGGGCCTCTCGATCCAGCCGGCGCCGTGGACGGTGTATGGCACGGATCAGCCCATCTATATCTACTTCGAGGTCTACAACCTGACTCCGGACAGCGAAGGCGTCTCCCGTTACGAGGTCGAGGCCGAGCTTACGCCACGTGAGAGTGGCAGCGGTGTCGGTCGCGCCATCCGCAACCTGTTCGGTGGCGGAGGACAGGGTGTTTCGACCGGAGTGCCGATCAGCGTGGAGTCGACAGAGGACGGTCAGTACCTCATCCTTGATGCCGAGAACCTGGAGACGGGTCTGTACACGCTCAAGGTTACCATCTCGGATCAGGTGACCGGCCGCGATGTCGACATGACCAAAGACCTGTTCCTCGAATAGGACTCCAATCAGGCATCAGGCGCGTATGCGCGGTTGAGACCGCCTGATCTGCTTACTGCGAGCCCTTCTTGGCAGCCGATTCTGAAACAGCCTGGTCCATGTCACGGACCAGGCTTTTCAGTGATGTCTTGTAGGTAACCATGGAGTCCTGCAGGGCGCTGTCGGCAACACCCAGGATCTGCACGGCCAGCAATCCGGCATTCTTTGCGCCACCGATGGCCACGGTTGCCACAGGCACACCACCCGGCATCTGGACAACCGACAGCAGAGAGTCCATGCCTTTCAGATTCCTGGTGGGGACCGGCACACCGATGACCGGGAGGGGCGTTGAGGCCGCAATCATGCCCGGCAAGTGCGCCGCGCCGCCAGCCCCGGCGATGATGACCTTGATGCCCCGACCGGCTGCCTCTTCAGCATACACGGTCATGGCCTCCGGTGTGCGGTGGGCACTCAGGACACGGGCCTCGAACGAGACGCCGAATTCAGCCAGTATATCGGCGGCCGCCTCCATGACGGGCCAGTCCGATTGACTGCCCATGGCAATACCGACGACGGGGGAGGCTGAATTCGATGACATGATCGTATGGTTGCTCGTGAGGGATTCTGGGACGGGTTGTGTCACAACTGGATGGCATCCGCGGCCCGTTCAGCTTCTTCGCGAAGGGTTTTTAGATCGGTTCCGGTAACTGTAACGTGCCCCATTTTCCGTTTCGGTCGTGATTCGGACTTGCCGTACAGGTGGATACCGGCATGCGGGTTGGAAAGGGCCTTCCGATATCCGTCCGTCCGGACCGAACCGGCCCGATGTCCCAGGACGTTGATCATGACGGCGGCCGGCATGCGCATGTCCGAGCTGCCCAGAGGCAAGTCCAGAATGGAACGGGCGTGGTTCTCGAACTGGGATGCATGGCAGGCTTCGATGGTGTAGTGTCCCGTGTTGTGCGGACGGGGCGCAACTTCATTGAGAAGGATGCTGCCGTCTTCCAACTCGAAAAACTCCACGCCGAGCATACCCACCAGGTCCACGGCTGCTGCGGCATCGAGGGCCGCCTGGCGTGCGGTTTCAGCCGTCCCTGGACGGATGCGGGCCGGGGCCATCACAGCATGGCACCGATGGTCCTTCTGCTCCGTTTCCACGACAGGGTAGACCACTGTCTGGCCACCGGGGCGTCGGGCGACCATGACAGCCAATTCCCGGACAAAAGGCACGAAGGCTTCCACCAGGATGCCGTCGTCGGCAGACAGGTCCTTCCAGGCTTGCTCCAGTTCGGATGGTGAGGTGACGGTGGCGTTTCCATAACCGTCGTATGAGCCTTCGAATTTCTTGGCCACAGCCTTACCGCCGAATGCCGTCAAGGCAGCCTTCGCTTCGTCGAGAGTAGGGCAGGCGAGGTATGCTCCCAGGGGAATGCCGGCATTCCGGAAGGCTTCTTTCTGTCGTCCCTTGTGCCGGATGGTCAGCAACGTCCGGGATGACGGCCACACGGCGACAGAGCCATTGGAGACCTTTTCTGCCACCTCGGCGGGTGCCCATTCGCTTTCGACGGTAACGACGTCGCATCCGTTCATGAAGGAGCGCATGACCTCTTCATCCGTCCAGTCGCCAACCACGGCTTCCCCGAGATCTGCCACGGGTCCGGACGGGGAGGGAGACAGCGTCTTGACATGAATGCCCATCCGGATGGCGGCCAGCGCGGTCATCCGACCGAGCTGGCCGCCACCGAGAATGCCGATGGTCGGAAAACGGGCGTGGGAGTCGGACATGTCGGTGTCGGGCGTCAGGAGGAGAGGAATTCGTCCAGCGTGGCTTCGTCTTCAACCAGGACCTGGCGGGCTTTCGATCCTTCAAACGGACCCACGATGCCTGCGTCTTCAAGCTGATCCACGATGCGGGCCGCGCGCGAGTAGCCCACAGACAGTTTGCGCTGGAGCAGCGAGACGGAGCCTTGCTGGGCGCGGACGATGATACGGGCGGCATCGACGAACAACTCGTCGCGCGGCCCGCCACCGCCACCAGCCAGGGAGGCAGGTCCGGATTCTTCTTCGATGGAGGGAAGCAGATAGGGCCCCGGGCCTTCCTGATCACCGATGAATCCGGTAATCCGGTCAATCTCCTCGTTGGAGACGAACGGTCCCTGCAGACGGATGACCTTGGAACCCAGCATGTAGAGCATGTCGCCATTACCTACCAGACCCTGCGCACCGTTCTGGTCCAGGATGGTGCGCGAATCGATCTTGGAGGCCACCTGATAGGCCAGACGCGCTGGGAAGTTGGCTTTGATCAGTCCCGTGATGACGTCCACCGAAGGCCGCTGGGTGGCCAGGATGAGGTGGATACCCACGGCACGCGCCATCTGGGCAAGACGGGCGATGGGACCTTCGATGTCCTTGCCGGCCGTCATCATGAGGTCGGCCAATTCGTCGACCACGACCACGATATAGGGGAGAAGTCGGTGGTCCTCTTCCGGATCCAGCCCACCGGATTTGAATCGCTTGTTGTATTCCCGGATGGAGCGCACCTCTGCCTTGGCGAGGAGGTCATAGCGGGACTCCATCTCCTTCTCGCAGCTCTTGAGCGTTCCGAGGGCCTGGGACACGTCCGTGATGATGGCATCGTCGGCCTCGGGAGGCATGGCCACGTAGTGGGAGGCAATACGTGCATACGCGGCCAGTTCGATCTTCTTGGGATCGATCATGACGAACTTGAGCAGCGATGGCGGCACCGAGTAGAGCAGACCCGCCACGAAGGTGTTGACACCGACCGACTTACCCGAGCCCGTAGCGCCGGCAATCAGCACGTGCGGCATCTTGGTCAGGTCCTGCAGAACCGTTTCGCCCTCGATGGACTTGCCCAGGATAAGGGGCAGTTCCATGTGCGTTTCCTGGAACGTACGCGTCTCGATGATATCCCGGATGCGTACGAATTCCCGGTGCCGGTTCGGTATCTCGACGCCAATGGCAGATTTGCCGGGGATGGGCGCAATGATGCGGATCCCTCTGGCTGCCAGGGCCATGGCAATGTCATTCTCCAGCGCGGTAATGCGACTGATCTTGACGCCGGGAGCAGGCGTCAACTCGTACAGGGTGACCGTCGGTCCCACCACGGCATCGATGCCGATGATGTCGATGTTGTAGGTGGCCAGCTTGTCGAGCAGGATCTGTTTGTTCTCTTCCAGCTCGTCGTAATCGATGCTGTGGCCGTGTTCGTCGGACTCGTCCAGGAGGTCCAACCCGGCCTGTTCGAAGTCGTAATCCGCCGCTGAGAGTTCATTGCGCGATAGACGTCGGGCTTTCTCCTCCCGTTTTTGCTGGTGGACCACAATCTCCACGTCCTCTGGACCCGCAGCTGGTTGCGAGGGCGATTCATCCCGAGGAGCCGGCGGCGTTTCCCTCGGTTGGGGTCTGGCAGGGGGAGGGGGCACCTCCTTCTTGCGGGTCAGTCGTTCTTCTTCCCGTTTGCGCGCGGCCTCCTTCTTGTCGGCTTCCTCCTGTTTCTCGGCTTCCTTCCTGTCTTTGGCCCGTTGGAGTTTACGTTCCTTTTGCCGTTCACCCCGCTCGCTCCACGTCCGACGGAGCGCAGCCACCCCGTTCTCCAGACGATCCATGGTCCGCTGGATGTCACGGTCGATGAGCAGGAGCAGGGCGCTGACCAGCAGTGTCAAAATGATGATCAGGGAACCGGTGGCCCCAAAGATCTGCTGCATCCACAGCGCCGTTCCCTGGCCTACGGCACCGCTCCAGGAAATCAGATCGGAAGCAGCGGAGATGGAAACCCAGCCAAACAGGGTGGCAACGAGGTAGGCACCGCCGAAAGCCAGCAGGCTGGCCATGGGGAGGCGTTCAATGGTGCGATGCCGAAGCCATCCGTATCCCCACACGCCGCCAATGATGGGGAGAAAGAGGACGCAATACCCCAGGAAACCGGGTACGAGCATCCGCGCGAGGGCCGCACCCGTCAATCCAAGCGCATTGGACGCATTGCGCGATCCCGGTGCGATCAGGGAATCGAGAGAGAACCTGCGCGCGAGCATGTCGTCGGCAGGGTTATAGGTCAGCACCGCCAGCGTGACGAGCAAGGAGATGACAATGGTCAACAGACCAAGGATCTCGCGCTTGCGTTCTGCTGAAACGAGGGACGTATCTGCGGATTTCTTTGAGCGCTTCGGTTTGCGCTTCTGGACGGTTGTCGACATGCCGGAATCTACGCAGCGATCTTCCTAACCGCCAATGCCTTACGACGATGCGTTCTTGTGGAACGGAGGTTTCGTGACAGTGGCTTCAAACGTGCGGCGACCCTGGGAGATGACCAGCGTTGATCCGGGTGCCGTGTAGGCAGGGTCGTTCCTGACGTATCCCATGCCGATGCCCTTGCTCAGCAACGGCGATTGCGTACCACTGGTGACGACGCCGATGGCCGCACCGGAAGTGTCCAGGATCTCGTATCCGTTGCGCGGAATCCCGCGTTCGCCGACGACGAATCCGACCAACTTGCGGTCAGGTCCTGCCTCCTTGATGGCAGCCAGCCGGTCCCGGCCGACGAAGTCCGAGGCATCGAGTTTGGTGACCCAACCGAGGCCTGCCTCGATAGGATTGGTTTCGGTGGTGATGTCGTTGCCGTACAGGCAGTACCCACTTTCCAGGCGTAGGGTATCGCGCGCGCCCAACCCGGTAGGTTTCATCCCGTGGGCGTCGGCGTGGGCCATCAGCGCATCCCACACCGTGCCGGCGTCTTCAGCCCGCACGTAGATCTCAACGCCCACCTCGCCCGTGTAGCCCGTACGGGAAACGATGACATCGGACAGTGCGAGGAAGGTACCGTTTTCCGGCTCGGCAAAAGTGTAGAATCCCAGGCCCGATGCATCGTAGCCGGTGGCTTCCTTCAGCAGGTCGAACGATGCCGGTCCCTGCAGTGCCAGCAAGCCGATGTCATCGCTCACATCGTTGATGTCAGCTCCCATGGGATTGTTCTGGCGCATCCACGCCACATCACCTTCGATATTGGAGGCGTTGATGACCAGCATGTAGTTGTTGTCCCCCCGGCGGTACACCAGAAGGTCGTCCACTATACCACCATCTTCGCGGCACATGACCGTATAGAGTGCCTTGCCGTCGACCAGCTTGGAGACATCGTTTGATACGAGGTGCTGCACGAAATCGAAGGCAGAGGGTCCGGTCACGTACACTTCGCCCATGTGGCTGACATCGAACAGCCCCGCTTTCTCCCGCACGGCATGGTGCTCATCCAGGATACCGGAGTACTGAACCGGCATGTCGAAACCCGCAAAGGGGACCATCTTGGCTCCGAGGGCCACGTGTCGGTCATGGAGTGGAGTGCGTTTCAGGTCGGTGGAGTCAGCCACGGCGGTATCGGGTGGGTTGCTGCGAATGATCGCGCCTCCGGGGCGCTGTAGACTGCCATGATACGGGCCTCCCCAGCCCGAGACAACGCACGGCCCGGGTGCTCCCTTCAATTGGAAAAATCTTGACCGATCCCGCGTCCGGAGTCCTGAGACAAGCGGGTGAGACAACGCGCCGGCAATCCACGCCGCTACAATCGGTAGGCCGTGAAACCGGCGTCACTGAGCACATTGATGGCTTCAGAGGCCTGTGCTGAGGTGTCAAAGCCCAATCGGAACGTTCCTCCGCGATTTTCCCTGATCCGGAGCAGCTCGATGTCCTTGATGCTCAGGTCGGCGTCGTACAGGGCGCTGGTCAAGGCCACGAGTGCACCCGGTCGGTCTGCCGTGAATACGAAGACATCGGCAAGGGGCTTCAGGAAACCCTTGCCATCGGACGGGATGAAGTCCCGGGTCTGCTCTGCAGAACGGAAACGCTGCCCGATCGCCTCGAACTGTTCGCCTTGCAGATCTTCCATGAGATTGTCGAGTTCGGCGCGGAAACTGCGCAGCGCCTGTTCGACTTCCAGGCGATTGGCGCCCAGAATGTCCTCCCACATGGGAAATGGCGAGCCGGCAATCCGGGTCATGTCCCTGAATCCGCCAGCGGCCAGTCGAAGCACTTCGGGATCCCGTGTCCGCGCCCGATCCGCAAGATTGACCAGCAGGACGGACAGGAGCTGGGGAACGTGGGAGACGTGGGCGGCAATGCGATCGTGCGTCTCCGTGTCCATCTCAAGCAGGAGCGCACGGGTGGATTCCAGAAGGGAGACCAATGCAGCGTGGGATGCATCCCGGGGCATGCGGGGCCCGGGGCACAACACGTAGGTTGCGTTCTCATACAGCGCGGCGTCGGCAAAGCGGATGCCGGACTTCTCCGAACCGGTCATGGGGTGCCCGCCGAGGAATCTGTCATGGCCCAGGACGGCACCGATGTGATCTGAGACGGGCCCCTTCACCGAGCAGAGATCGTGGATCCATGTCATGGGATCGACCTTTCCTTGAAGATCTTCGACAATGCTCATGGTGGCCGACAAGGGAGTGGCCAGGATGATGAGGTCGGCTCCCTGAACAGCGGCTTCGAGGGATGCTGCGGCCACATCAATGGCGCCCCGCTGGACGGCTGTTTCCAACGAGCCCGGCGCATCCCATCCCGTCAGGACCAGGTCTTCACGCGCCATTTTCAGGGCGAGACCGAGGGAGCCGCCCATGAGGCCGCAGCCGATGATGGTAATGGAGCGCATGAATCAGGGGAGATGGGCCGGACAGAAGGCAGGCATCGAAAGGTACCGAACGAAGACCTCTCTTGGCAGTCCCGGGCTGAATGGATGGACCGGTTCATGATGGAGAACGCGTCAAGTTCCACGGACGGCGCCCGAAAGCGCTTCCTGACCGTTCCCGGCGTGGGTATCTTGTCACGAAAGACTTCCTTTCACCATTCCGCATCTGACCGCATGTCGAAGCCATTCTTCAATCCGGACGACGCATTCCAATTCGAATCCCTGCTGGGAGAAGAAGAGCGTCTGATCATGGAAACGGCGCGTGAGTACGCCCAGACACAGCTGGAGCCACGGGCCATGGAAGGCAACCAGGAAGGCATCTTCCACGAGGAGATTCCGAAGGAGCTGGGAGAACTCGGCCTCCTTGGTTCCACCATTCCGGAGGAGTACGGCGGTGTCGGCGCGTCCTACACGGCCTACGGTCTGATTGCCCGTGAGCTGGAGCGCGTGGACTCGGGCTATCGTTCGTTTGCTTCGGTGCAGTCATCCCTGGTCATGTATCCGATCATGGACTTCGGTACCGAGGAAATGCGCCGCAAGTATCTGCCCAAACTGGCCACGGCCGAGTGGATTGGCTGCTTCGGTTTGACCGAGCCTGACCACGGTTCCGACCCGGGATCCATGGTGACGACCGCCACCCGCGGCGATGGAGGGTTCATCCTGAACGGCGCCAAGATGTGGATCACCAACTCGCCCGTAGCCGATGTTTTCGTCGTCTGGGCTAAGTTGAAGGAGAACACGGGCGACAAGGGTGTCATCCGTGGATTCGTCCTTGAGAAGGGCATGGAAGGCCTGTCTGCCCCCGTCACGCACAACAAGATGTCCCTGCGGGCTTCCCATACAGGGGAAATCGTGATGGACAACGTGTTCGTGCCGGAGGAGAACATGTTTCCGGATGTGACCGGACTGAAAGGCCCGTTCTCATGCCTCAACAATGCCCGATACGGTATTGTATGGGGTGCCCTGGGGGCGGCAGAAAACTGTTTCTCGCGGGCCCGACAGTATGTCATGGAACGCAAACAGTTCGGATACCCACTGGGCGCCATGCAGTTGGTCCAGACCAAACTGGCCAACATGATCACCGACATCACCCAGATGCAGCTGTTGTCCTGGCGTCTCGGTGAACTCAAGGATGCCGGCCAGGCACACCCGACCATGATTTCGCTTGCCAAACGCAACAACTGCGGTACGGCGCTTGACATTGCGCGGGTTGCCAGGGACATGATGGGTGGCAACGGGATCACCGGCGAGTACCGTGTCATCCATCACATGGTCAACCTGGAGAGCGTCAATACCTACGAGGGCACCTACGACATCCACGGTCTGATCCTTGGACGCGAGTTGACGGGCATCCAGTCCTTCACACCTCGCGGAAACGATCTCTAGGAGCGTGATTCGCGGAGAGCAGGAGAGCCTTCGAGGGCGTAACTTGCCCGAAGGATCCGGCGTACGCATCCGGGTCGATCACTCCCAACAAGAACCGGTTCATTCATGGGCATCGCCATCGTTGCCATGGTTCTGGGCTTCACCTTGATTGTCGTCAAGATGGGGCTCGATTACTCCCGTTCCCGACTGGAATCGCTGCCTGAGGCGCCTTCTGATGCCACGTTGCTCATGTCGGAACTGGAGGAAATGATTACTGATGCGGTTGCAGAAGCCACCCGGCCGCTGGAACAGCGCATCGGCAAGTTGGAAACCCTCGCCTTGCCGGAAGCCGACCTGTCGCGCTCGTTGCCTGCTCCCAGATCGGGTGAGGGCGAGCAATACGGGAAGGAAGAGGAGTGATCGGAGACCTGCCCGCCATCCAGAACTGAATCCGCGGATTTGCCATGCCTGAAGAGATTTTTGTCCTTTTCATGTTGCTCGTCATGAGCACGTTCGGCCTGACCATGACGTCCATGATCCTGCGCCATCGTCGCAAACAGAAAGCCGGCCAGTCGGCCGCTTCGGATGCGAGCATGACGACATCCCAGCTGGAATCCATGATGCGTCGAGCGGTCGAGGATGCCACGGCGCCACTGGCAGCCAAGATCGAGGACCTGGAGATGGAACTGGTCAAGTACGGCTCCGAGCAGAAGCAGCTGCAGGCGCACGATACTTCAACGCGTATCTCCCTCGATGGGGATGATGAGGTCCTGGACGTGGAGCCTGTGTCGGTAGCGAAAAAAACACGGTCGTAGCGTGCAGGGACTCGTCCTCCGGTCCACAGGCAGTCGGCACGAGGTGCTGACAGACGATGGCGTCATTTCCTGTACGATCAGGGGCAAGTTCCGGCTGCAGGAGGAGGATGCGACGAATCCTGTCGTCATCGGGGACCGGGTGGTCATTCAGGTCAATCCCGATGGCAGTGGCGTCATTGTCGAACGTTTGGAGCGACACGGCAAACTGAGTCGCAGGGCGGCAGGCCGGAAAGTGGGTCGCGAGCACGTAATCATTGCCAATCTGGACATGGCCTGGGTGGTCCAGAGTGTGCGCAAGCCCCGCATGAACCCCGGTTTCATCGATCGTTTTCTCGTCATGGCCGAATACCGGGGCCTGGAGGCTGGCATCATCCTCAACAAAACGGATCTGATGGATGAGAAGGCGGAAGAGCACATCGGCTTCTTTGTCGAACTGTACGCGGGACTGGGCTACGAGATGATGTTCACTTCCGTGGAGTCGGGAGAGGGAATCGACGAACTGCGCGCCGCCATGGACAGCGGTATTCACGTCCTCGTTGGCCCATCCGGAGTCGGCAAGTCATCCTTGCTCAATGCGCTCCGGCCGAGCCGGGAGCTTCGTACCGGCGACATCAGCGAAGCCACACAGAAGGGAAAACACACCACCACCTATGCCGAGCTCGTGCCGATGGGCGAATTGCGGCCGGATGCGGGGTTCATCGGGGACACCCCTGGCCTGCGGGAGTTCGGCCTGGTGGAGATCGAAGCGGCGGAGTTGTCCCACTATTTCGTCGAGTTCAGGGAATACCTGGACGATTGCCGTTTCCCGAATTGCACCCACGACCATGAGCCCGGATGCCGCATCAAGGAACTGGTAGAGGACGATGTACTGGCCGTTGAACGCTACGAGAGCTACATCAACATGCTGCGCTCCATCCAGTTGGGAGACCAGGACGTCGGCCGCTGAACGGTCGGGTTACTTCTTCTTTTTCTTCCGGCCGCCGCTCTTCTTCTTGACCGCCTTGGCATTCAGGAGCTCGATGGCTTCGTCCAGGGTGACGGCTTCCGTTGGTCTGTTTTTTGGAAGCGATGCATTGACCCGCTGATGCTTGACATACGGACCGTAGCGTCCTTCCCAGATCTCGATCATTTCTCCTGACTCGGGGTGCTCACCGATCACGCGGAGCGGTTTGTTGCGGGCCTCTTTCTTGGCAATCAGCTCGATGGCCCGATCGTACCCGATTTCCAGGATGTCATCTTCCTTGGTGAGCGAGGCAAAGACTGATCCGTGCTGCACATAGGGTCCGTAGCGACCGATGTTGGCCTTGATGACCGTACCGGTGTCCGGGTGGTTTCCAAGTTCCTTGGGCAGTTCCAGCAGCTTGAGCGCCTTGTCGAAGTCCACCGACGCCGGATCCATGTTCTTGGGAACGGAGACGCGTTTCGGTTTGCCTTCCTGTTCATCATCGCCCAACTGGACGTAGGTGCCATACGGTCCTTTCTTGACGAACACCGGCATTTCATGTTCGGGGTGGATGCCCAGTACGTCATCGCCACGTTCCTTCTCCTCGATGAACCGGGCTAGATCTTCCGCCTCGATGTCTCCGGGGGCGGCGTCGGGCGGGATGGACGCCACTTTGCGGTCATCGCCCTCTCCCAGTTCCACGTACGGACCGTACTTGCCGACGCGGACGACATAGGGCTCCCACTTCTCGAACGAGATCCCCGAGACTTCCCGTGCATCGATGGAGTCCAGCCCGGACTCGATGGAGGCGGCCAGCCCCTTGTCACCGTCGTAGAATGACTTCAGGTATGGTGTGGCTTCGGTTTTGCCGTCGGCAATGTCGTCGAGCACCTGCTCCATGCCGGCCGTGAAACCGGTATCCACCAGATTCCCGAATTGCTGCTCCAGCAGGTTGTTCGTGGCGAACGCCGTGAACGTCGGGATGAGTTGGCTGCGATCGCGACGGACGTATCCGCGGCGGACGATCGTGTCGATGATCGATGCGTAGGTACTGGGCCGTCCGATGCCTTCCTGCTCCAGCATGCGGATCAGGGTGGCGTCCGTGTACCGTGCCGGAGGCTTCGTGGCGTGTCCGCTGGCTTCGAGTCCCTTGAGATCCACAATGTCGCCCTCGTTCAGCGGCGGCAGCGGGTTCTCGGTGTTGTCGAGTGCTGCATCGGGATCGTCCGATCCCTCCACGTAGGCACGCATGAAGCCGGCAAACTCGATGGTCTGACCGCTGGCGCGGAAGACGGATTCATCGTTGCCGTCGCCGGCCTGGATGCGGGCCGTCGTCCGACGGATGCTGGCATCGGCCATCTGGGAAGCCATCGTACGCTTCCAGATCAGATCGTACAGGGCCGCCTCGTTGCCGGAAAGTTTGAGTTCGTCGGCGGTACGCATCTCCGTACCGGAAGGACGGATGGCTTCGTGGGCCTCCTGCGCATTGCGGACTTTGCCGGCAAACGTGCGGGGTCCGTCGCTCAGGAATTCGTCACCATAGCGCTGCGAAACGGCAGCCCGGGCCGCCGAGACCGCTTCCTTCGACAGCGTGGTGGAATCCGTTCGCATGTAGGTGATGAAGCCCTGTTCGTAGAGCTTCTGCGCCACGCGCATCGTATCCCGCGCAGAGAGGCGCAATTTGCGGCTGGACTCCTGCTGCAGGGTGGAAGTGATGAACGGGGCGGTCGGCTTGCGGGTCGTGGTCCGGTGCTGGACTTCGGTTACTGTCCATGGACCCTGGGGAAGCGCGGATTCCAGTTCCCGGGCACGCTTCTCCTTGAGGACAATGACATCCTTGCCGTCGACCGTACCCTCGGCCAGGCGACCCGTGTTGTCATCGAAATCCCGACCGGAGGCAAGACGCAACCCAGCCGTGTGCGTCATAATGGCGTCGAACGGGGACCCCTTGGTGGCCAGTCCGGCCTTCAGGTCCCAGTATTCGGCAGGAATGAACAGGATGCGCTCCTTTTCGCGCTGGACCAGAATGCGGACGGCCACACTTTGCACACGACCAGCGGAAAGCCTGGGAGCGATTTTTTTCCAGAGTAGCGGGGAAATGGAGTACCCAACCAGTCGGTCCAGGACACGTCGCGTCTCCTGCGCTTCGACCAGGTTCTGATCCATCTCCCGTGTGTTCTCGAGGGCCTCGAGAATGGCCGGCTTGGTAATCTCGTGGAATACCATCCGGCGCACGGGGACTTTGGGGGAGAGGACCTCGAGCAGATGCCATCCGATGGACTCGCCTTCACGGTCCTCATCTGTCGCGATGTAGAGTTCGTCCGCTCCCTTCAGGGCATCCTTGAGCTGCTTGACCACCTTCTTTTTGTCCGACGGGACAATGTAGAGGGGAGAGTAGTCTTCCTCGACGTTCACTCCAAGCCGGGACCACTTCTGCTTCTTGTACTTCTCGGGAATCTGGGAGGCAGAAGGAGGGAGATCCCGGACATGGCCCATGCTGGCCTCGACGACATAGTTGTCGGGGAGGAATTTGCGGATGGTACGGGCCTTGGTCGGAGATTCGACGACGACGAGTCGCTTCATGGATGCTGGATTGGAGGAGGGCAGCAGGCACCGTATCGCCAAGCAGGGAGCGGCAGCGGACTGCGGAGGACAATTCAAAATCGACCCCTATCACGCGTCGACCGGCGCTGCGTTCCGGAGAGGCCCGGAAGGGTGCCGGAAGCGCTACCAGTGTTTAATGATTTCTTAGAACGCTGGGACAGGGCCGGGATGCGGTGCTCCGTATATTCATCCGGATTCGCCAAGAGCGAAAAAAGCACGCGCGGCGAAATCCAGGTGCCCCTGCCGATCGCAATGAATTCGATCAGCCTGATTCAGCGGCATCCACAGCATTTCCTTTAACGGATCAATTACACGAGATGGCAGACAATCTGACGAAACTGGTCTACAAGTTCGGTGATGGCATTGCCGAAGGCGACAAGTCCATGAAAGCCCACCTGGGTGGCAAGGGCGCCAACCTGTCCGAAATGTGTTCTTTCGGACTGCCTGTACCTCCGGGCTTCACGATCAACACGGACAGCTGCAAGTACTACAGCGAACACGGTGGCGTATGGCCCCAGCATCTGGAAGACCAGGTGCGTGACGGCATCGACCACATCGCTTCCCAGATGGGAGCCGGTTTTGGCGACGCCGAGAACCCGCTGCTGGTTTCGGTCCGTTCCGGTGCTGCTGTCTCCATGCCCGGCATGATGGACACGGTCCTGAACCTGGGCCTGAACGACGCCGCCGTCGAAGGCCTGGCCCGCAAGAGCGGCAACGAGCGTTTTGCATACGACGCCTATCGCCGCTTCATCGACATGTTCGGCGATGTGGTCATGGGTGTGCACCACGAGTATTTCGAAGAGGCCATCGAAGCCCTGAAGAAGGAGCGTGGTGTCGAGAACGACGTGGACCTGTCGGCCGACGACCTGAAAGTCCTGGTGGACCGCTACAAGGTCATCTACCGCGAGCACACGGGAGACATGTTCCCTGAGGATCCCTACCAGCAGCTGAAGCTGTCGATCAACGCCGTGTTCGGTTCCTGGGACAGCGATCGCGCCGTCAAGTACCGCACGATCAACAAGATCACCGGCCTGATCGGTACGGCAGTCAACGTGCAGGCCATGGTATTCGGCAACATGGGCGACGGCAGTGGTACGGGTGTTCTGTTCACCCGCAACCCCTCCACAGGAGAGAACAAGCTGTACGGAGAGTTCCTGGTCAACGCCCAGGGTGAGGATGTGGTAGCCGGTATCCGCACGCCGGAAGACATCTCCCAGATGGCCAACGAATTCCCGCCTGCCTACGAGCGCCTCGTCGAAGTGACGCAGCAGCTCGAGAAGCACTACCGCAACATGCAGGACATCGAGTTCACCGTCCAGGACGGTAACCTGTTCATCCTGCAGACGCGTAACGGCAAGCGCACGGGTGCTGCCGCCGTGAAAGTGGCCGTGGACATGGTCGAAGAAGGTCTGATCTCCACGAAGGAAGCCGTGCGCGACATGGTCGAGCCGGGCCACCTGGATCAGCTCCTGCACCCCCGGTTCGAGGATGTCACGGCCTATGCCAGCGACGTCATCGCCAAAGGCCTGCCAGCATCGCCGGGTGCTGCCGTAGGTAAAGTGGTCTTTTCGGCGGATGAAGCCGAAGCACGCCACGCCGCCGGCGAGAAAGTCATCCTGGTCCGTATCGAGACGAGCCCGGAAGACGTCGGTGGCATGAACGCCGCCGAAGGCATCCTGACCAGCCGCGGTGGCATGACCTCACACGCTGCCGTTGTGGCACGCGGATGGGGCAAGCCCTGCGTGGCCGGTTGTGGCGACGTCGTGATCGACTACAAGGCTCAGAAGTTCACGGCCAACGGTGTGACGGTCAACGACGGGGACTGGGTCTCCATCAACGGTACGACCGGAGAAGTCATCACCGGCGCTCAGCCCCTCGTGGCTCCCGAACTGACCGGCGACTTCGGCAAATTCATGGCGTGGGTCGACGAGTACCGCACGATGAAAGTGCGCACCAATGCCGATGCGCCTGCTGATGCCGCCAAGGCCATCGAGTTCGGTGCAGAAGGCATCGGTCTCTGCCGTACGGAGCACATGTTCTTCGAAGGCGATCGTATTGACAGTGTCCGCGAGATGATTCTGGCTGGCGACCTGGAAGCCCGCAAGGCTGCGCTGGCCAAGCTGCTTCCGTACCAGAAGGAAGATTTCCTGGGCATCTTCAAGGCGATGGCCGGCAAGCCGGTAACGGTCCGCCTGCTGGATCCGCCGCTTCATGAGTTCCTGCCGCACAGCGCCGAGGACATGAAGGACATGGCTGACAAGATGGGCGTGTCCCTCGATGTCGTCAAGGCCAAGGTGGACGCTCTTTCCGAGTTCAACCCGATGCTTGGTCACCGTGGTTGCCGTCTCGGCATCACGTACCCCGAGATCACGGAAATGCAGACGCGTGCCATCATCGAGGCCGCGGTCGAGCTGTCCCAGGCTGGCGTCGAAGTGCTTCCCGAGATCATGGTGCCGCTGATCGGTACGGTTGAGGAGTTTGCCAACCAGAAGGCAGTCATCTCGGCCACAGCTGAGAAAGTGTTCGAAGAGAAAGGCGCCAAGGTGGCCTTCCTCATCGGTACCATGATCGAGATCCCTCGCGCAGCGCTGACGGCCGATCAGATTGCCAAGGAAGCCGAGTTCTTCTCCTTCGGTACGAACGACCTCACGCAGATGACCTTCGGCTACTCGCGTGATGACGCCGGCGTCTTCCTGCCGGAGTACGTCGACCGCAAGATCCTGGCCGACGACCCGTTCCAGTCGCTAGACGTCAACGGCGTTGGCCAGCTGGTGCAGATGGGTACGGAGCGTGGGCGCTCCGCCCGCAACGGCCTGAAGGTCGGCATCTGTGGCGAACACGGCGGTGATCCGCGTTCGGTGCACTTCTGCTTCGAAGTCGGCATGGACTACGTGTCCTGCTCGCCGTTCCGTGTGCCGATTGCACGCCTTGCAGCAGCGCAGGCCGCACTGGCAGCAGAATAACCGATTCGTCTTTCCAGGCGTTCTGGACGGGCGGGCGGCCATCAGGCCGCCCGCCCGTTTTCTTTCGGGTCAGGATGAGGCAGGGAGCAGGCTGTAACCTCCCGATCCGGATTGCGTTGAAAGGGGAAAGAATCTCCAGAAAGCAGCCATCATCCGGATACCACCATGGCATCAGAAGAGCATACCAACGAGCAGGAACAGGAAGAGCAGGACACCGGCGAACATCGTCGCTCAGAAGCCTACGAGGATGCTCGAAGCCGCTTTGACGGGCTGGGCACCGAAGAAAAGGCCGCCTTCCTGGTGGAATCCATCATCAACACGGTGGCGGATGGCCTGAAGGAAGTCTCCGACCAGGTGTCCGAGGCATTCCGACAGGCATGCGAAAAAGCCGAGGCTGAAGCCCGCAAGTACCAGGAAGCCTCGAATGAGGAAGCCGAGGTGGAAGTGGAGGATGTGGACGAGGCTGAAGAGGCCTCGGAAGGGGACGAGAAGGATGCCTGAACCCGACAACCGTCTGGTGGAGTTCAACCGGCTGAATACCGTGGGCAAAGCGGTATTCATCGCAGGCAGCGCTTTCAAGACGCTGGGTGCGCTGGTGGATTTCACGGTCGGAACGATCGGGACCGTTTGGACGGAGGCCGAACGAGCGCTCCGGGATGAACTGGATGACGGCATCGAGGATGCCAAGATCATCGACGAAGACCGGAATTGACGCCGTTCGCCAGAACCAACCCCGGCCCGCTGGTCAGGCCGTCGCTTGAACCACCCCGGCCGTCATACCCCGTGGATTCTTTTCCTTGTCCGGAATGACGAAGTAGGTCTTCGGGTTGTTGACCTGCGTCTTGAGCAGGACCTGCCCGACGACCTCATCCATCCGGCCCACGTAGGTGATCTTCAGTCCCTTGAGGGATGACTTCTTGATCTCCTCGACATCCTTACGGTTTTTCTCCGGCAGGATGACCTGCTTGATGCCGGCACGCTTGGCCGCCAGTACTTTCTCCTTGATGCCGCCCACAGGCAATACCATGCCGCGCAGCGTGATTTCGCCCGTCATGGCGATGTTGTGTTTGACCTTGCGCTGTGTGTAGATCGAAATCAGGGCGCTGAGCATGGCAACACCTGCTGAAGGTCCATCCTTGGGCACGGCACCGGCCGGTACGTGGATGTGGAGATCCCAGTACCGGAACGCATCGGCGGGAATATCCCAACTGTCCGCGTTGGCCTTGACGTAGGAGAGGGCGGCCTGGGCCGACTCCTTCATGACGTCTCCCAGTTGTCCGGTCAGGATCATGCGACCATTGCCGCGGGATACGGATGCCTCGATGAAGAGGATATCACCTCCCACCGGCGTCCAGGCCAGACCGGTGGCCACGCCGGGTACGGCCGTACGCTCAGCCACATCGGAGAAGTACTTGCGCGCCTTGAGGTAGGACTCGATTTCCTCAGGTTCGACTTTCTCTCCCTCGGACTCGCCCATGGCCACTTTCTTGGCCACGCCACGTGCCACGGAGCCAATGGTGCGCTCCAACTGGCGCACGCCCGACTCGCGAGTGTAGCCGTCGATGACCAGCTCCAGAGCCGGCTTGGTCAGGCTGAATTGGTTCTTCTTCAGACCGTTGCGCTCAATCTGGCGCGGCACGAGGTACTGCTGCGCGATGGCCAGCTTCTCTTCCTGCGTGTAGCCATTGATCTCGATCATCTCCATCCGGTCCCGGAGGGGAGCGGGGATGCGCTCGAGGTAATTGGCCGTGGCAATGAAGAGGACCTTGGACAGGTCGTAATCAGCTTCGAGGTAGTGGTCGTTGAACGCGTTGTTCTGCTCGGGGTCGAGGACCTCCAGCAGCGCGGAGGAAGGATCGCCCCGGAAGTCCGAACCAAGCTTGTCCACCTCATCCAGCATGAAGACGGGATTGGCTGTACCGGCTTTCTTCATGCCCTGGATGATGCGACCCGGCAGCGCGCCCACGTAGGTGCGGCGATGACCGCGGATTTCTGCTTCGTCGCGTACGCCGCCAAGTGACATGCGGACGAACTCGCGCCCGAGGGCACGTGCAATGCTTTTGCCCAGGCTGGTCTTGCCGACGCCCGGAGGACCGTGGAAGCACAGGATGGGCGCTTTCATGTCGCCCTTGAGCTTCAGTACGGCCAGATATTCGAGGATTCGCTGCTTGACGGATTCCAGCCCGTAGTGATCCTCATCCAGGATCTTGCCGGCCTTCTTGATGTCCAGCATGTCCTTGGAATAGTCCATCCAAGGGATGTCCAGAATCCAGTCGACATAGTTGCGGGTGACCGCGTAGTCCGGGGAAGCCGGGTTGGAACGGGCCAGTTTCTCGAGCTCTTTCTCGAGGATCTCCCGTACATGGTCGGGCAATGATTTCTTGTCGGCCTTCTCGCGCAATTCGCGCACTTCGCCGGCATTGCCTTCGGATTCGCCCAGTTCATCCTGGATGGCCTTCAATTGCTGGCGCAGCAGATACTCGCGCTGCTGCTGGTCCACGTCGGTCTTGACCCGGCTCCGGATCTCTTCCGAAAGCTGCAGCACCTGCAATTCCTGGTTCAGATGCTCCATGACCAGCTCCGCGCGGTCAATGAGCGGCAGCGTCTCGAGCAGTTCCTGTTTGTCTTCGACCTCGATCTGCAGGTTGGAGGCAATGAAGTGGATCAGGAACGTCGGCGATTCGATGTTCTGGATAGCGTAGGCCGCCTCGCTTGGGAGATTCGGCGACAGGTTCACGATCTGGATGGCCAACTCCTTGATGGAGCGGATTCGGGCCAGGACTTCGATGTCCTCATCGCCCATGTCCTCCACGATCGGCTCGACCCGTGCCGTGAAATACGGCTCGGTCTCCACATATTCCGACACCCGGAAACGACGTTTGCCCTGGATGACGATGGACTTGCTGCCATCGGGCATCTTGATCAGCTTCAGGATGCTGGCAACCGTCCCGTACTCGTACAGGTCATCCGGGGTGGGATCTTCCGTGTCGGCGCTGCGCTGTGCCACGACACCGATCAGCCGGTCATCACCGAAGGCATCCTTGACCAGCTTCAACGAGGTATCCCGACCCACCGTGATGGGCAGGACCACCCCGGGAAAGAGGACGGTGTTGCGCAGGGTCAGGATGGGGAGCGTGTCCGGAATGTCGGACCGGCTCATTTCCTTTTCCTCATCTGCCGTAGGCAGCGGGATACTCTGTTCCGGGTCGTCGTCTAGAAGAAGTACGAGATCTTGATGCATGAAGCAGGAGATGATTGGCTGGATGTCCGGTGTGTGTCCACACACAAAGGCCAGTTACCAAAAACCAGGCCAAACCACCCAGACGCGTGTAATCTGCCAATGTGTCCTGAACCTGCCCGGGACCCGGCTGATCCGTCAGGTCAATTCGGCGATGACCGCCTCAACATCGGCAATCTTGAACGGCTTTGTCAGTACGCGGCTGATTTCAGCCGGATTGACATCGATGTCGGTATCACCGGTAAGCAGCAGGATGGGCAGGTCGGCATTCCGTTTCCGGATCTGATGGGCCAGTTCCCGGCCTGTCATGCCCGGCATGCCCTGATCGGTGAGCACGAGGTCCCATTCTCGGGAATCGAGGATATCGAGTGCATCGTGTGCCGATCCCACGGCGACGGCCTCATGCCCACGCACATTCAACAGACGGGAGATGACATTGCGAACCATGTCCTCATCGTCCACGACCAGCACCAGCCGGGGCGAAAGGCCTTCAGAACCGGCAGCCGATTCGGGCCTGGACGCTTGCGTGGGTCGGGTTGCCCGTTGTACAGGGAAGCGGAGTGTGAAGGTCGTACCGTGGCCTTCCTCTGACTGCACGGCAATGCTGCCTCCATGCTCGCGCATCGTCCCTGCAGCAACGGCCAGACCCATGCCGTTGCCGGCCTCGCCCTTGGTGGAGAAGAGGGGTTCGAAGACCCGCTTGGCTACGTCAGGCGGCATTCCGGTGCCGGAGTCCGATACTTCGACTCCGATGCCTTCCTCGTCAACGAAGCTCTTCAATCGGATATCTCCGCCCTCAGGAAGCGCGTGGATCGCATTCAGGATGAGGTTCACGAAGACGTCCCGGAGCTCGCTTCGCGTTCCACGGATTTCAGGGAGGTCCCCGCTCTCAAACGAGGCTTCGATGTGGATTCCCTGTCGCCGGGGCTCATTGTACCAGTAGGGCCGCGTGAACTGGACGCAGTCCTCGATGAGGGCATTCAGGTCCAGGGGTTCAAAAGCGGACTGGGCCTCCTGCCGGATGTAGCGCTGGATGCGTCCGATCAGGTCGGCGCCAGAGGCGGCCGCCGATTCAATCGTGTCCAGGTGGGCCGCCTGTGCTTCGCTCGGCGGTGATTCCAGGCGCCAGAGTTCGAGGTGTCCCAGGATACCGGACAACAGGTTGTTGAAGTCGTGGGCCATCCCCATGGTCATGCGGCCCAACGTTTCCATGCGGTGACGCTGGGTCTGGCTTTCGGTCCACGTGGTCGGCTCGGCCAGGACCTCCCCCGTGACCGAAACGGCCCGGATCCGGCCATCAAGCGCGTCGGGTACCGGGACGAAATGCAGGAGTACCGGTGTCGGAATATCCCGCTGACGCGAGGGGACCATGAACAGGGCATGGGTGACCAATGAGCCACCGAGGGCTTCTTTCAGGTTGCGCGCAGCCAAATCCCGGTCGCCGGGTGACAGTCGCCCCCAGAGAGTGTCGCCCGCGCCGAAGAGCTGCGTCCACGCGGGGTTTCGCGACAGGGCCGATCCATCCGCCGACACGGTGGCTACCAGCAGGTCGGGATCCAGCGAGGGAAGGGGTTCCATGGTCGATGACGTGCCGATGGCAAGGAGCCGCACGGACGGATTCGGTTGCGAGTTCTCTGTCAAAACAGGAACGCTGCACACTGCGTCAGGCCGTGGGCAGAATGGTTTGCCGTACTTTGACCTGCGCAGAAAGCGTTTCCTGCGGAATATAGTCAGTCCGCAATATAGCGGTCCCATGCGCTTCAGCCGCTCCTGATCCATCCACCCATCGCACCTTTTTCCATCATGTGGCTCGAATCCATCGTAGATGCCATCGGCAACACGCCCTTGGTCAAGCTCAACAGCATTGCGGCTGATTTCCCGTGCACCGTTCTTGCCAAGGTCGAGTATTTCAATCCGGGCGGATCCGTGAAGGACCGCATCGGTCTGGCCATGATCGAGGCCGCCGAGGCTTCGGGTGACCTGAAGACGGGCGGGACGATTGTGGAAGGTACCAGCGGCAACACGGGGGCGGGAATTGCACTGGCAGCCATCAAGAAGGGATACAAATGCGTGTTTGTCACCACGGACAAGCAAAGTCCTGAAAAAGCCGATGTGTTGCGGGCTCTGGGTGCCAAGGTGCTGGTGTGTCCGACCAACGTCGCGCCGGACGATCCGCGTTCCTACTACTCCGTTTCCCGTCGCCTGGCGGAGGAGACGCCGGGCGCGGTGTACATGAACCAGTATGACAACCCGGCCAATGCAGAAGCCCACTACCAGACGACCGGCCCGGAATTGTGGGACCAGACCGAAGGCAGGATCACCCATTACATAGCCTCGGCGGGCACGGGAGGTACGATCTCCGGAACGGCCAAATACCTCAAAGAGAAGAATCCGGACATCCAGGTGATCGGCGTGGACACGTTCGGGTCGGTATACCACAAATACTTCTTCACGAGGGAATTTGACGAGTCTGAGATCTATCCGTATCTGACCGAGGGTGCCGGAGAAGACATTCTAGCGGGCAACATGGATTTCGACATCGTGGATGACTTCGTCCGCTCCACGGACCGGGAAAACATGCTCATGACACGCCGCCTGGCGCGTGAAGAGGGCCTCTTCGTTGGTCAGTCGTGTGGATTGGCCGTCAGCGGCGCCCTGAAATGGCTGGAAACGCATCGGGATACGCTGTCCGAGGATGATGTCGTCGTCATCCTGCTTCCCGACAGCGGCTTCCGCTACCTGTCCAAGACCTACAACGACACCTGGATGCGGAGCCATGGTTTTCTCGAGGAAGAGCAGGAAATCCTGGCCGGGCACGTCGCCTCGGCGCGCACTGATGCCGTCATCTCGGTCCGTCCGGACGATACCCTTCAGACGGCCATCGACCGGATGGTCGAGAATTCAGTCTCCCAGCTTCCCGTGATCGATGGGAGCGAGGTCGTCGGATCCCTGACGGAATCGGTCGTGCTCAACCGGTTGATTGATGAACCGGGAGCAAAGGATCATGCCGTGTCGGACAACATGGGACCGGCCTTGCCTGTCGTGGACCGTAACCTGCCCATCAGCGGCCTCACGAGTCAACTGCGCGATGCACCGGGCGCCGTACTGGTGCGCGACACGGACGGCACACTGAGGATCATTACCAAGAGTGACCTGATTGAAGCCCTGGCCTCAAGAACAAACGAAAACGGATAATCCGGATCATGAGCGACAAGAACGACGAGCAGCGCCCCGCAGGCCCCCAACTGAACATTGAACTGAACGAGGATATTGCCGAGGGCACCTATTCCAACCTCGTCATGCTGGCCCATTCGGCCGAGGAATTCATTCTGGATTTCATCCGGGTGATGCCGGGGGTGCCGAAAGCACGGGTCAAGAGCCGCATCATCATCTCGCCTCCGCATGCCAAACGACTGCTGCGTGCGCTTGCCGACAACATCGAGCGGTTCGAGCAGGCACACGGCGAAATTGATGATCAGCCCCAACAGGGTCCGGCCGTCCACTTCGGAATGCCCGGCGGCGAAGCCTGATTGAACGTCTGATCGGGCGGCCAAACACAGTTCCGGGCGTTGCGACGATCGCTCAGGTGCGGGTTCTCCACAGGAACCAGCCGGCGAGCACCGCAAACAGGAGATGCGGAAGCCACGCCGTGACGACAGGAGAAAGCGTACCCGCGTAGCCGAAGGGTTCGGTCAATTTCATGATGGCCAGATAGGTGAAGGCCACGAATAGGCCGATCCCCAATTGAACGGCATGCCCGCCGCGACGCCTGACACTGGCCAGCGGTACCGCCAGCAGGACCAGGATGAGGTTGGCGAAGGGGTAGGAAAACTTGGTGTGATACCCGACCAGGGAGGATCCGGTGCGGTTGGCTGCCGTGCGGCGCAGCGTGGCCAGATAGTCCCGTGCTTCGGTAATGGTCATGGCTTCTACGTCTCCCTGGACGCGTGCCAGATCCCGTGGGCCGAGGGCCAGAGAAGTATCGAGGCGGGCCACTTCGCGGCGCTCCCTCAATCCGTCCGTGTCGAAGGATTGGATGACGGGAGTTATGAGGGTCCATGTTTCCAGGGAATCATTCCACACCATCCGGTCCGCGTCAATCCGCTGGACAAGCGTTCCTTCCTCCGAGAACTGCTGGAGCGTGACGCTGGTAGCCGTACGCGATCGCCGTTCGTAGAAGTTGACGGACAGGATGCTGTTCGGCGCATTCTGCCGGTGGATGTTGGCATACTCGGCCCGTCCCGGCGCATCCTTGGTGTAGTCCTGCTCGAAGGCCAGGCGGACGCGGTTCGTTTCCGGGACCACCCATCCATTGAATGCGAACATGAACCCGGAGATGACCAATCCGGTCAAGGCGAAGGGCACCATCAGTCGATACAGGGACACACCGGCCGTCTGGAGTGAGGAGAGTTCCAGTTTCTGACTCAGACGGGAAGTCAGGAAAATGGCCGAAATGAACAGCGCCAGGGGAGAGGTCAGCTTGATGATTTCCGGGATGTAGTTCGGATAGTAGATCAGGAACACATCCTTCATGGTGGCCCCGCGGTCCATGAAATCATCGATGTACTCGACGTAATGGAGCACGACGAAAAAGATGATCAATCCACCGATCAGCAGCAGGTATCCGGTCAGAAGCCGTCGGATGATGTGGAGGTCGTACGTCACGCGGGCAGGATCGGCTCGGGAGAGGCGTTGGTCAGTCTGTTGAAGCACGCTGAAAAGAAACGGCGAAAAAGCCCTGAACGTTCTCCGGCAGGAGGAAAGAGCGCTGTCCGCTGTGTAGTTTCAGGCTTCCAATCTACGCAAAACCCGAGCCATGAAAGTCCACGAGTACCAGGCCAAAGACATTCTTGCTTCCTACGGCGTCGCCGTCCAGGAAGGTATCGTTGCCACGACCACGGAAGAAGCCGTGGCCGCAGCGGAGAAACTGCAGGCAGACCACGGCAGCAACCTGTTCGTCGTCAAGGCACAGATCCACGCCGGTGGCCGCGGGAAAGGCGGTGGTGTCAAGCTGGCCAAATCCCTCGATGAGGTCCGCGAAAAATCGGATGCCATCCTGGGCATGATGCTCAAGACGCCCCAGACGGGTGCTGAAGGTCAGAAAGTGCGCTCCGTGCTGATTGCGGACGCCGTGGACATCGCCAAGGAATACTATCTCGGCATCACGCTGGATCGCGGTCGCAACCAGACGGTCATCATGGCCTCCACCGAAGGCGGTGTTGAGATCGAGAAGGTGGCTGAAGAGACGCCCGAGAAGATCCTCAAGGAATGGGTCGATCCGATTATCGGACTGCAGGGCTTCCAGGCCCGTCGTCTGGCGTTCGGCCTCGGATTCGAAGGCAAGGCGTTCAAACAGGCTGTCGGCTTCATCATGAAGCTCTACAAGGCCTACGAAGCGAGTGATTGCTCCATTGCCGAAATCAACCCGCTCACGCTTACGGAGCAGGGCGATGTGTTGGCCGTGGACGCCAAGATCAATATCGACGAGAACGCGCTCTACCGCCACAAGGATCTGGCTGAGTTGCGTGATATCCACGAGGAGGATCCGTTCGAGGTCGAAGCGGGAGAGCACGGCCTGAACTATGTCAAGCTGGATGGCAATGTCGGTTGCATGGTCAACGGTGCGGGTCTGGCCATGGGTACCATGGACATCATCAAATTGGCCGGTGGCGAACCTGCCAACTTCCTGGATGTTGGGGGTGGCGCCAATCCGGATACGGTGGCTGCTGGCTTCCGCATCATCCTGAAAGACCCGGAAGTGAAGGCCATCATGGTCAACATCTTTGGTGGCATCGTGCGTTGTGACCGCGTGGCCAACGGGATCGTGGAGGCGGCCAAACGTGTAGACATCAATGTCCCGCTGATCGTGCGCCTCCAGGGAACGAATGCCGAGGAAGGCAAAGCCATCCTGGATGAAAGCGGACTCGAACTGCAGACCGCCATCCTGTTTCAGGAAGCTGCCGACAAGGTGCAGGCAGCACTGGGCGCCTGATCAGACAGGCATTGTCGGAAGGGGCACATACGACGACCACCGAGCTGCATTCAACAGCCAAAGGCGTCCGCCTGGAAGGCGTATCCCGATCATTCGGGTCGCTGAGGGCGGTGGATGCGGTTGACCTGGAGGTGCCCGCGGGTTCCTTCTTCTCCTTGCTGGGGCCCAGCGGATGTGGCAAGTCCACGACGCTGCGAATCATTTCAGGGTTCGAAACGCCTGACTCGGGGAGCGTTTTCATCGGAGATGAGGACGTGACTGGCATGCAGGCCCGTCGCCGCCCGACGGCCATGGTTTTCCAGAATTACGCCCTCTTCCCGCACATGACGGTGGGAGAGAATGTGGCCTACGGACTGAAGGTCAAAGGACGAAGCGCAGCCGAAGTCCGTGCACGCGTCGAGGATGCCCTGCGCAGGGTGGATCTGTCGGAATTCGTTGATACCCCGGTCACCTCCCTTTCGGGTGGACAACAGCAGCGCACGGCCCTGGCGCGTGCCGTGGCCATCGAACCATCCGTCATTCTCTTTGACGAGCCGCTCTCAAACCTGGACGTGGCGTTGCGCCATCATACCAGGGCGGAGCTCAAGGCGCTCCAGCATCGACTTGGATTGACCAGCATCTACGTCACGCATGATCAGGAGGAGGCCATGGCCCTCTCTGACCGGATTGCGGTCATGCGTGCCGGCCGGATCGTGCAGACGGGTTCGCCTCGGAGCCTGTACCAGGAGCCCGAAACAGCCTTTGTGGCGTCCTTCCTGGGGGGAAGCAACATTGTGGACGATGCGGGCCTGGCACAGCGTCTGACGCGCGAAACGCCGCCCGATGGGTACGTCGTGGCCATTCGGCCTGAACACATTCGTCTCGGGGTGGATGGGGGACTTGGGGCCAGTGTGGTCGCCCATCAGTATCTGGGCATGCAGACCTCCCTGACACTGGACGTGGATGGCCACGTCTTGCAGGCCCGCATTCCAGGCGATCAGGAAATACCCGAGTCTGCTTCGGTTGCTGTAGAGTCCTTCCGTGTGGTGCGGGACGATCGGTAAGTCCGGAAGCCTGCAGGCTTTCGGGTGATATGCTGCCGTTCTAGAACAGGTTGCCGAACCGATCACGCACGTCGGATTTGGGCTGCCGGATACGGAGCAGATCCTTGAGGTGTCCACTCTTGACGTGCAGGTCGAAGCCCCAGGACTGGTAGAGCCCGAACGGCACCCAGTTGAACGCCATCTGCCAGCAATCGAAATCGCGCGCCAGACTGATGTTGGTCGTGGCCATCCGCTTCTGCTCAAAGTCGTAGCCGGTTCGGCTGGCCACTTTCCAGTTGGGTGTCAGGCTGAAATCAAAGGAGGCATTCAGGATGGCGCGGCGGATGGTAGCGGTGCCCGGCTTGGTAACGCCGTACGAGAAGTCCATGCTGAGGGACCACGGAATGGAGAAGTCGGCTCCTGCTGTCGCGTAGTTGTCCTGGAGGAAAGTGGTGGCGCCGGCGCCGACAACGGAGCCGGCATTGGCCAGCTGCCCGGCCGACTGAACGAAGCCGCCGCGGGGCGTGGTGATGGGTCGGTCGCCGGCGCCCTGGCGGGAGCGCAGCGACGTCCTGAGCGTGACGCTCGTCGAGGTCATGCGGCCCAGCGGGGAGGACCACGCGAATGCTGTCTCGTCGATGCGCGTGCCGCTCGTACCCAATTCGTATGGGGAAAAGGCGCTGCGCAGGTCGATATCCACCTTGCCGAATACCCGCGTCCGAGCGGTCAGGCTGATGTCCGACATGCCCAGGGAATCTGCGGCAAAATTGTAGGACGACGAGACATTTAGATCGAACAGTTTCAGGGCCCGGTTCTGTGCAGAGCGGCCGCCAGCAGCCAATGAATCTGCGGCAGAGGCACGCTTGGTCTCGAACGTATTGTTCAGGGAGAAATTGAGGGCCTGCTGGCGGCCGCGATTCACACCCGAAACGACAGGGTATTCGACCTCATCCCCGTTTGTATCCACGTAGGAGCGTGTATATCCCCATCGATCGCCATAGAAATCCGGCCGGAACGACATGCCGACGTTTGGACGGACAGTGTGACGGACGCCTTCAAACCCGAAGGCCTTGACGGGGAACAGGCCATAAAAGATGGTGCTGGCTGAGAATGACGAGGTGAACTGTCGGAGTGCAAAGAACCCGGGAGTCTGTGTTACCTCAACGGACCCATTGTCTTCGTCCAACGAGCGTCGCTGCGTGCGCAGATACCAGTTCTCGGTATAGGTGAAGTTGGGGTTGAAGTTCACGTTGATGTTGCCGAGCAGAGGAATCCGGTTGACCGAGAACGGCGCAGAGACCGGAATCCGGTGGGTCGCCTGGAAATCATACTGGACGTCGTTGCCCGTTGACCGCCGATAATCCTCGGCCGAAAGAGCCGCATCGAACCATGTGATTTCGGTGGCCAGGGTGTCTCCGCGAGCCAGCAGTTCCTCGTCGGGAAGAGGAACGTAGTTGAATCGGTTCGTCACCGAAGCATTGTAACTGAAGGTCAGTTTGTCCCGGAAGGACTCGCCACTTCCCGGAAGTCGATTGTTCCGTTTGAATGGCTGGATGGATCGCTGGGAGAAGGAAAGCGAGGGGACCGTCAGGCTTACCTGGCCGGTGGACAATTGCTGCCGCTGGTTGGCCTGGACCGAGAGATTCTGTCCCGTCCATCGCTTGGAGAACTTCAGGCTGGACTGGATGTCCTGGCGGACACGGTCGTCGTAATTCTGGGATACGGCCCTCAGGTACGAGGATGTGGACAGATTGACGTTGGCATTGAAATTGGTCCGCTGTCCGATGGTCTGGTTGTGATTCCAGCGCAGGGAACTGGTACGTCGTACGGAAAACCCCGGATCGCCCCGTTCGCCGTTGCGGAAACGTCCGTAATCCACACGGAGCTGCCCATCAAAGGCATACATCTTCTTGTATCGATACAACGTCCGCGCTTCCCAGGAACCGCGCGTCCAGAACCCACCCTGCAACTGCAGGTCCATGTAGTCATTCATGGAAAAGTACCATCCCCAATCGCGCAGGTAGAATCCGAATTCATCCTCGCCGTAGGTGGGAGGCAGGGGACCGGATCGCCGGTTGTCCTGCGCGGGCAGGAAGCCGAACGGCAGCCACAACGGTGTCGGGATGTTGAAGAGGTAGAGCTGGATGGGACCGGTGTAGATCCACTCCCGATCAACCATCTTCATCTTGTTGGAGCGCAGGGAATAGGAGGGATCCTCCACACAGGAACAGGTGGTGTACACGCCGTTCCGGATGAAAAGGGTCGAATCTTCCAGTGCTTTCACGACGTCCGCGGCAATGAAGCCTTCCTCATACTGCGTCTGGGCACCGACAACCCGCCCCCGCTGGGTCTGCAGGCTGAAAGCCAACTGGGAGCCCGTGAATTCATCCTCTCCCTGGCGAATGAGTGGTTTGCCCACCCAGCCCGTGTCGGAGGCCAGGCCGCGTGCGTGCAATTCTTCGTCTGCCAGCAGCAGGTCAATCTCCCAGGCGCTCAGGAACGCATCGTCGTAGTTGACGGAAGCATCGCCATGGAGCGTTCCTGCGCGATTGGCACTACCGAGATGAAAGACGAGGGAGTCGGATGCGGTGACGGTCACCGGGCTTGTGATCTTCCTTTCCTGCGCAAAACCGGTCTGTGTGAGGAGAAACAGGAGAATGAAAACGATCAGCGCACCCGGACGGGCCGGGTGAAGCAACATGCTGGCGGTATGAAGTGCGGGGCGCAGCGTAAATACTCAGGCTGATTCAGAGCAGTCCATCGGCGTGCTGGAAGATGAGGTGGGCTGCACCCAACATGCCCATGTCGTTTCCACCCGGCTCCTGGACGATCTCAAGTCCTTCACGCAGCGCGGGGGTGGTGAATTCCACAAGGGATTCCCGTGCTGCATTCAGGATGAAGTCGCCTGCGGCAGAGATGCCCCCACCGACGACAATCTTGCGGATATCGAGCAGATTGACCGCCGAGCCCAGAACGATACCCAGTTTGTTGCCTGCCCAGGCCAGTATTTCCTTGGATCCTTCGTCGCCCAACAGCGCGGCTTCATGCAGGATCTTGGGAGACATGTCCAGGAGATCGTTGCCTGCCATGCCATGGACCAGACTGTTCTTTTCGTTCATCAACTGGTAGCGTGCGTGCCGGGAGAGGAAACGCTGTCCGAGATAGGCCTCGATGGCTCCGGGCACGCCGCTTCGGGCAAGGGGTCCCTTGAAGTCAATGGTCATGTGGCCAATCTCTCCAGCGGATCCCGTGGCGCCCCGGAAAATCCGGTTGTGATAGATGATGGCGCCACCTACGCCCGTGCCGAGCGTGACCATGATGAAGGAATCGAAATGGCGTCCAGCGCCGAACTGGCACGATCCCAGGGCGGCGGCATTGGCATCATTCTCTACAAGAATGTCCAGATCAGCCTCCAAACGGCGATTCAGGGCCTCGGACACATCGACCCGATCCCAACCGGTGATATTGACCGGCTTGATGGCTTCGGTTCGCTTCCAGTTCACGGCGCCAGGGAAGCCGAGTCCGATACCGAGAATGTCGGGGTGCTCACGCCGGAATCCGCCGGCCAGTTCGGCAATCTGATCCAGTACCCGTTCCGAGCCTTCCTCGGCGTCGGTGATGACGGAACGCTCTCCGATCAGGCCATCCTTCTCGGAAACCAGTCCCGCCTTGATGGAGGTGCCTCCAAGGTCGATCCCAACGGCCAATCGCGACTCAGTCATGCTATTCAGTGAAGGATGGTTGGGAAAACCCTATGCCGTTATGTCCCATCGGGTTTCCGGTGCTGCACCTCACCGCTGCGTAATGACCGGATAGACGGTTTCCCCCGGGCGACTCATGTGATGCTCCTCCCGGGAAATACGTTCGATCTCCGCGTCTGATGGGGGACGGCTCAGCTTGATTTCAAGCGCATCGATACGCGCCTGCAGAGCCTCGTTATCGGCCGTCAATTCAGAACGTTCAGCCATCAACTGGATGCGCGTGGCGATGCTGTGGCTGTCGAAGAAGAAAACCCAGACAGCCACGAGCCCGATGCCGATCCCGAAAAGGAGCGTCCGGGAACGCCGGATGAATGAACCGATGTTGTCTTTCAGTGCCATGGATCGGAAACGAGGGGAATCCGGCCACAAGGTACTAAAAACGGAAGGCTTTCATGCCGGGATAGACCGCCGACGCCCCCAGAAGCTCTTCAAGGCGAAGCAACTGGTTGTACTTGGCCATGCGGTCCGAGCGGCTGGCCGAACCGGTCTTGATCTGACCGGAGTTGGTGGCCACGGCAAGGTCCGCAATCGTCGTGTCTTCCGTTTCGCCACTGCGATGGGAGACGACAGCCGTGAAGCCGTTCTTGTGCGCCAGGTCAATGGCATCCAGCGTCTCGGTCAGCGTTCCAATCTGGTTGAGTTTGATCAGGATGGAGTTGGTACAGCCTTCGTCGATACCCCGCTGCAGGAACGAGGTGTTGGTTACGAAAAGGTCGTCGCCCACCAACTGGACCTTGTCGCCCACCGCGTCGGTCAGCGCTTTCCAACCCGTCCAGTCGTTCTCGGTCATGGCATCCTCGATGGAAATGATCGGATACCGTTCCACCCAATCCGCCCAGAAGGCTACCATGTCTTCCGAGGAGCGGATGCGGTCCGGATCGCTTTTCCAGAAGCAGTAGCCTCCATCCTTGGCCATTTCGGAAGAGGCGGGGTCGAGTGCGATGTGGATGTCGTCACCGGGGGTGTATCCAGCCTTCTCGATGGCCTTCAGAATGACTTCCAGCGCTTCTTCGTTCGAACCCAGATTCGGTGCGAATCCGCCTTCGTCGCCGACCGCTGTTCCGAGGCCCATGTCGTGAAGCACCTTCTTGAGGTGGTGAAAGACTTCCGAGCCCATACGGAGTGCTTCGCTGAAGGAGGGAGCTCCCGTCGGCATGATCATGAATTCCTGCATGTCCACGCTGTTGTCGGCATGACGACCACCGTTGATGATGTTCATCATGGGAACGGGCAGGGTGCGGGCTCCGGCTCCTCCGATGTAACGGAACAGAGGCAGACCGGCAGCGCTTGCAGCCGCATTGGCCACTGCAAGAGAGACGCCCAGGAGGGCGTTGGCTCCCAGACGGGACTTGTTGGGCGTGCCGTCCAGATCAATCAGGAACTGATCGATTTCCGCCTGATCGAACACATGGAATCCCTGCAATTCGTCTGCGATGACCTCGTTCACGTTGTCCACGGCCTGGGTCACGCCCTTGCCCATGTACCGATCGGCGTCGCCATCGCGGAGTTCGACGGCTTCATGCTCACCCGTGGACGCTCCACTTGGTACGGCAGCCCGTCCGAAATGGCCATCCTCCGTCATGAGGTCTACTTCGACGGTAGGGTTACCGCGGCTGTCAAAGATCTGGCGGGCTTGGATATCAGCAATCAGGGACATGGTAGTGGAACGTGGTTCGTGTCAGGAAGGCGAACAGGCCTGAAGAAGACCGCGCAGCGGGCGCAGCATTGGCCAAAAAATCGGCATCCGGCGGCCCAAAACCAATCAGGGATACCCTGAGACCCTGTCATTTAACGTTGAAGAAAAGCGCTTCCTGCATCCCCGGTCTGTTGCAGGTGGATACAAAAAAGGGGCGCTCCCTTGCGGGAGCGCCCCTGAAATGATCTCATGCTGTCCGCTCTGGTCAGCGGACCGAGGTCGTTTCACCGATCCAGGTGTAGCATCCGTAGTCGATCGTGAAGCGATCGCCCGGATTCCAGTTCTTGAAGAACTTGTCTTCCGCTGTAGGGAAGAAGCGCTGGATGTTCTGGCGACGCTGACGAGCCTGATTGGCGTAGGCTTCGTTCTCGGCCCGGGAAGCAGCACGGTCGAAGTAGTCGGCTGCCAGCCAGTAGACGGCGCGGTCTTCGCGTTCGAACGTGCCACAGCCCTGCACCGCAGACACGTACAGGTCACCGATGGCGATCAGGGCCTGTACATAGCTCGGGTCGGCTTCGAGGGCGCGACGGAACTGGGCACGGGCACTGGCCAGGCGGCCTTCCTGCTGGTGTGCGATTCCGATGTTGTAGTACACTTCGCGTGCCGCGTCGGCACCACCTGTCATGTCGAGGGACTCCTCATAGAGACGGATGGCTTCGTCCGTGTCGCCGTCGTCAAGGCGCATCTTGGCTACCGTACGGTAGAGGCGTCCGCTGGGGGCATCGTTCATGACCTCGTCGGCCAGCTGATAGGCCATGTCACGGATACCTTCATCCATGTAGAGCTGGAGCAGTTCGGCTTTCAGTTCGCCATCGCCGGGATTTTTTTCCACCTGGCTTTCCAGGAATCCGATGCGCTCTTCCGGAGAGGTGAAGAGCTGACCACGCCAGTTTTCGAGCGTCGTCATGACTTCGGCATTGTCAGCGAAGTCGGACTCGACGACATCCATGAAGTCCACTGCATCGCCTTTCTGATCCTTGCTGACCAGGTCGGCAATGATGTAGTTGATGTAGTAGTTCTGCAGGCGTGTGTGGTCGATGTCGTACGCTTCACGGTAGATGCCGCCCACGTCCGTCTGGCGATCGGGCAGGATGGCGTTGTGCTTCTGAATGAAGCGGCCTTTGCCGAATACCCAGTCGAACGGATCGGCCTCGATGCCCGCGGCAGCTAGGGAGTCCACAGCGATGTTCTGGACGTAGAGGGCCGAATCGAGATAGGCGCGCTGCATGTCGCCTTCCATGCCGAGGGCCAGACCTTCGTACACATCCACGAGACGCTCGTAGTTGCGATCGTTGTTGCCCGGGAAGCCGGGTGCGCACTGGATGATCCACTTCAGATACGGAAGGGAGGTTGCCCAGCTCTCGATCTTGTAGTCCTCATAGTAGAGGCTGTAGTTCATGGGCACGTCGTCCTCATTGCACTCGGCAGCGGGCTGCGCTGCTGCAGGACTGACGGCCTGGAGGCTGAGGAGGGCCGCAAGCATGGCAATGGCCAATGCGTGGAGCCGATAGGAGGAACGGAAGGTCATGGTACCTGTCGTTTTTCAGTACGTGTGGGGTACAGTCTGTTAAAGATCCCGTCGGTGCTAGCCCAAGGGCAAGCGGTCAAACCAACGTTCACCAAAATTTATGTTCAGTCCGAACCGCAGGTAGCGGTCCTTGACGAGCCCGTTGCCGGTTTGGCCCCGTTGCCCGACATCGATGTTCAAATCAATAGTCGTGCCAGGGATGAGGGAGGGCAGGCTCAGGCCACCCGTGATTCCGACGGCGCGAATGGTTTCATCGGCCAGCGGCGAGGCGTAAGCCCGGTCCGAATAGACGCCCAGACGATACGCAATCATGGCTCCGTAGGACGCAAAGGGTCGACCCGAACCCGGCCAGAACTCCACCCCAGAAGAGACACGGATGCGGTCGGAAAGGTTGCTGGAGCCGCTGAGAGGCACTCCAGGGAGCGAAAAGTCCGATTCCAACGCCGTCCATTCCTCCCACGTGACGTCGGCAAGGATCGTCCATTTCTGGGCGGGCTGGAAGGCCAGACCCGCACTGGCAGCCATCGGGAGCGAAACGTCTCCTTTCGTCGTCGTTCCGAGCGTGTCCCTGCCCACGGAAGTGGTCAGGGCGGATGAACGCTCACCGTCCAATGTAGTGGGCAGTGTGAACGTGGAAGCCAACACCAGACCCATGTCTTCGGGCAGTCCCGGTACGACGAAACGGGCACCCAGCGTGGCGGTGGCTCCCCGCAGACGCGTCGATTCACGGATGGTGCGGTCCACGAATCGGGAATCGTTGAACAAGGTCGAGCGTGCTTCTTCAAGGATGCCGAAGATCATGTCGACACGCGCACCCAGGCTCAAACGGGGCAGTGCCCGGTAGCCTACGCCGCTCGAGAGACGGTAAAGACCACCGTTCCCGTTGAACTCCTTGATGAACGCGGCCGATTCCTGATCGCCGGGCATTGATGTCACATTGCCGAGATCCTGGATGCGATAGGAAACCCGTGTGTAGGGAGAGAGGGAAAGGCCCATCCCCAGCGTGTTGGATTTCAGCGGGAAGGACAACTGTACCCCTGAGAGCGATCCCGAGGCAAGACGCCCGGACTCGAAGCCGTCCGCTTCCGTGGTGATGGACTCGTATGTCAGGCCGCCGGAAAACCTGGTGAGGATCTGGTCGCTGAGCGAAGCAGGGTTTTCGGGGTTGGCGTACAGACTGGAAGACAGGGCAAGACCGCCACCGCCCATGGCCTGACTTTTACCGGAAAGCCATGTATGTCGCTGGCCGAGACCGAAACGGCTGTAAACCGTTCCATCATTCGAATTCTGGGCTGCTGCGGGGGCTACGAGGAGAATACCGACCATCAACGAGCCGGCAACGAGGAGCAGACGTCCTTTCATGAGTGCAGTCATCGGGATGGTCAATTGATGGAAGTAGCGGTAATCAGCGCTTCAATGGAGTTGCCGCCGTCCTGGGGAAAGGCGAAGAATCCGATGCCGCTCTGCTCAGCCGGGAAAAAGAGTTCAAACCGGTCCAGAACCGATTTTCCCAGGTTGGCCGACTGGAAGACGTTGGTCAGGGTGGTATTGTCAATCACGAACTCGCCGGCAGCATTGATGCTGACTTCGGCAATCTCCAGACGCGTGAGGCCGTCGGCAGACACCGCTTCCAGACCGATGACTCCCGGGAGGGGTCTGGAAAACGATTCCGGATACTGACCGCTCACGTCGACGGCCTCCAGTTGCACGATGACGCGGTGGATCAGGGACTCTTCCAGTTCCTCACCCCGCAACGGGAAACGGACAAAAACACCCTGCGGCGATCCGTCCTGCAGAATGGCGTGATTGTCAGGCGGAGTGGCACCAGAGAGGTCGGTCTGCGTGCCCACCTTCGACAGGGCGTAGGAAACAGTGTCCCCCGCGGCAGCCGAAGCACGCAGTCTGGATTCCGAGAATCGGAAACCGACAATGGCGTTGCCGCCGGTCGGGACGATGCCGAATCCGTGGAACGTGTCCGTGAAGGTAGCACTGCGCAGCGTAGCGTCATTCGCGTTCACCCAGGCCTCTGGAAGCGGCAGGGTAACCACGCCTTCGGAAACAGGAATCTCGTAGGATGCGACAACGCTGCCCATCGGGATGTCGGAATCAGCGTTGATGTCCGAGGAGAGCCAGTTTTCCGGGACGCTGACCAGGTCGAAGTGCACAACCCCGGTCGTATCTCCGTATCGGTAATCCAGATTCAATTCCAGACCGGCCCACGAAACGGTGCCGTTGACGAAGGCAGATTCAAACTGACTGGAGGGGACGAAATCAATGAATCCCGTGGACTGGATCGGACCGACGACAGGGTCATCAACCATGCCTGCAAGAGCGCGGATGGCGCCCGATCCGGCATTGCCGCCGGTTTCATCGGCGCGATCTCCGGACGAAATGGTTTCCGGCAGGAGGGACGTGACCCGCGTTTCTCCGGACTGGGCATCCAGAAGCCCTTGTCCCACATTGGAGGGGTCATCACAACCGGAGAACAACAGAAACCCTGCAAGCAAGGAAAGGGTCGGGCCGAAGCGGCGGAAAGTCGTTGCTTTCACTTGGAAAGGCGTGTGCTTGGAGCGGAAAGGCATCAGGCAGAATCGGATCAAACGGAAAGGACGCAGGCTTTCTTCCTCAACGAAGGAGGGGCACCTGGTCGTATGCCGGGGCCGAAAAAACCGAAACCCCAAGTGCTTGACCCGGGGTTTCGAATGGGAAGGCCGACTACAATGCCGGCCTTCCCGGTGTTGTTTCCCCTTCACGGGGCATTAATTCGTCAGGCCGGAACGCCGCTCAGGATGCGTTCATACACGGCAACGGCTTCCTCCATTTCCTTCTCCTTGTCGCCGCTGAAGGCCGGAACGGATCCGTCAGTGGACTCACCCGGAGGCAGGAGGACGGCATCGGCAAACGTCTGGCCGGCGTCCGAGGGCTCCTGTCCCAGGAGACGCTCGTCGGGGGCCAGGCTCAGGTTGTTGAAACGTTCCTCGTCAAAGCGGGCTTCGAAATCGACGCTGTCAGGTGTATAGACCACCTTGGCATCCTTGAAGAGTTCGTCTTCTCCGAATTCCGTGCGCAGAACGTAAGGAACGAGGCCGGACAACCAGCCGAAAGCGTGGATCAGATCCGGTTGCCAGCCGAGGTTCCGGATGGTGCGGATGACCGCGCGGGCATAGAAAGCCGAGCGTTCCAGGTTGTCTTCGAACAGCTTGCCCTGGCGGTCGGCATAGATGCCCTTGCGCTTGAAGTAATAGTCATTGTCCATGAAGTAGACCTGCAGCCGGATGCCCGGAATGGAGGCCACTTTGACACGGAGGGTCTCGGTGCGGTCGCCAAGGGTGATTTCACTGCCTGACAGGCGGATCACTTCGTGGAGACGGTTCCTGCGTTCGCTTACCGTCCCGTATCGCGGCATCATGATGCGCGTTTCATACTTGCCCGACTCGTGCAGACTTTCGGGGAGGGAACGGACGACCGAAGCCAACTCGGACTTCTTGGAAAATGGGGCGACTTCTCCGGAGATGAACAGAATCCTCATCGCGTTTGCCATACCTGGATCACTGGTTTGATCACACTTGTCGGAAGCTGGAGACCAGGGCTGAAAGCGCAGGCAGGGGGGCGACCCGGCCGACGAGGCAGGCGAACAGCCGAGCGTGGCTGATGGGTCCGTGGGTCGGGTGGACTCCCCGGATCAGACTGCCTTCGTCATGCACCTCCGTTTCCCGGTCGGTGGGCATGCGCGTCGAACGGTCCGGGCACTGCCCGAATGCGCAACACGCAGAACCTCCAATTTACCAATATGTGGCTGTTTTTTCAAGGGGATGGAAGCAATTGGGATCCATTCCTTCAAGACATCTTGACGGGAAGCGAATCGGAGCTGATGCGTATACCTTCCGGAATCGGCGGTTGGGGACGCCCCGGTAACTCAATCGTCCCTGCCGCCACTCAGTCCAGACGTTGTCCCCGCGGTGCCTGTCAGGTTCCGTCGAGGTCCCTGATTTCTTCCCAAAAGGCCAGCGATGTCGTCCGATTCACGAGCCATCGTGCTTTTCGATGGGGTCTGCAATTTCTGCAACTCCAGTGTCAACTTCCTGATCGACCGAGATCCGGAAGGTCGGTTCCTTTTTGGTGCCCTTCAGTCCGAGGAAGGCTTGGCCGTTCTCAGGGAGCACGATCTGCCACGGGATTACTTCGACTCCATCGTCCTCATCAAGGGAGACGACGTCTGGACGGCCTCCGATGCCGTATTGGAGATTTCGCGCGACATGAGTGGCCTCTGGCCCGCATTGCGCATCTTCCGGATCGTCCCTCGGTTCATCCGGGATGCCATCTACAACTGGATTGCCGCCAATCGCTACCGATGGTTCGGCAAAAGGGAATCCTGCCGGCTGCCGACGCCGGAGTATCGTTCCCGCTTCCTTTGAGCTCGAGCCTCAGGAGTCGTGTCCAACCGGGATCCAGTCCAGGCTCAATTTGCGCCGGATTCCGACTGAAGGAGTTCAAAGTAGCGACGGATCAATCCCTCATAATCCGAGGAATAGCCGGATTCCAGCGCCCTGATGAGATCCCGGCGCAAGCGCTCCATCTGTTCGGGAAGAGGTAACGCGGCAGGGCTCTCCCGCATGAGTTCTTCCGCGGTCCGCCCCTCACGCTTGTCGTCCTTGCCGCGCTGCTCCATGGATTTGGAGGCCTCCAGCAGACGTGTCAGGATCTGCTGTTGACGCTGGACGGTGCGACGGGAAACGCGGTTCTGCTGCAGTTCCTCGATGGATTCCATCATCTGGTCTGCGACCCGGTTGAGATCTCCCAGCAGGCGGTTCCGGGCATCCCGGTTGCGGTTCATCTGGCGCAGGTCGTTTCGGATCTGCTCCTGCTGGGCTCCCATCTGACGAAGCCGCTCCATCATGTCCTGGGTCAGGCGCTGGCCCTGCATGTCATTGAGCAATTGCTGTATCTGCTGATTCAATTGCTGCTGTTGCTGGCCCATCTGCTGGAGCTGCTCCATCATCTGTTCCATGCTCTGATTGCTCTGACCGGCTCCACTTCCATTCATCTGCTGGTTCAGAAGCTCCGATAGCAGGAGAGCCAACTCGTTGAGGCTGGTCATAGCACCCCGTTGGTGGCCCGCTGCCCGACGGGCGGCACGCTCGGTCAGGGCGGATGTGCTTTCGCTCATCTCGCGCAGGGTGTCGCCTGCCCGCTGTTGTACATCCCGGGTCATCTGCGGAATGTCGCGTGCAATGGCCTGCAGGGAATCCGCGGTGATGGCCATGCCTTCCGACAATTCGACCTGCTGCTGCGCCGCATCTCGAAGCAGGGGGGAATCCGTCGCCAGTTCGAGTACTTCCAGGCGCAGGCGTTCCTGGTTTTCGGACAGGGTCAGGATGTCTTCCAGGGCAGCACGGATGGCTGCGATGTTCATCTGCATCTGGGCACCCTGCATGTTCATCTGCATGTCATTCATCTGGGATGACATCTGATTGAGCTGCTGGGACATCTCCTGCTGTTGTTCGCCTGCTTGCTGCAACTCGTTGTTGCGCAACTGTTCGGCGTTTTCCTGCATTTGCTGGGACATTTCCTGATCCTGGGTGTCTTCCAGGAGATCCTGCATGTCCTCGGAGGGCATGTTGTCCAGTTCCTCCATGCGCTGCAGTACTTCCTCCATTTTCTCTTCGAGGGCCTTCATGTCTTCGGAGGCCTGCTCCTGTTCCTTGGCCAACTGCTCGTTGCGATCGGAGGGTTGCTGATTGTCGCCGTCGGCTTCCTGTGCCTGTTCGTTTTCCAGCTTTGCCGTTTCCTCGGCCAATTTGTCTTCGGTTTCGGCCAACTCCTCTGCGCGCTGCTGGACTTCTTCCATGTCCTGCTGGACACGGAATTGCTTGAACAGGTCCAGTGTCCGCTCAAGACGTTCCTGATACATGTTTTCGGAGAACTCGAACTTCTCGAGGGCATCCTGCATCTCGTTGAGATCCATGTTCTCGATGGCATTCTGAAGCTGCTCCAGCGCTTCCATCAGCTCCGGGGTGCGCACTTCTTCGACCACGTCCTGCAGTTCATTGAACATGTCCATGGTCTGTTCGGAAACCATGTCGTTCTCCTGCATGTCCTGGGCCAGTTCCTCCATGCGCTCGGATACGGCATCGACCGACTCCTCAAGGTCCTGCTGTCGCTCCTGAAGCTGCTCAAGAAGGCGCTCCTCATGGAAACCGGCCTCCGGATTCTCCAGCAGTTCCTCTTTCAGTTCCTCGAATTGCTCACGGGCTTCGTCGGCTTCCTGCAACAGGTCCTCGATCGACTTTTCCGTTTCATCTTCAGCATCATCGAGCGCCTGGAAACGCTCGGCCAGCGACGGCATGCGCAATTGATAAACACGCGTCTGGGCAGATTTCGCACCGCCCACGGCATCGTTGTCCCAGACTTCGACATAGTAGTCGATCACGTCACCCGGGACAGGGTCCAGCGGAGTCGCATCATCCACATCCCAATCGAACGGGACCTCCTGGTCCAGTTGGTAGGCATAGGGAATGGTGATGTCGAGACTTGAGAACGTCTCGGAAACCGTCCCGAACCGGCTGTCCGAAAGCCGGTAATGCAGGGTCATCCGGGAAAAACCGAAGTCGTCTGTGATATGTACCAGCACGGGTACATTCATCTCATCGCTCAGGTCAACCAGGGCACCCGGTGACAACAGGGCAGCAGACGGCGATGCATCGGCGATGCTCTTGACCCGGTAGGTGATGGGTTCCAGATTCTCGATTCCATCCGGAGAAACCAGGGAAATGCGCCAGGCGTCGTCTCCCTGAACCGTGAAGACGCCCCCGGCCGTCCGGCCGTCGACGTCCATGGATACCTCTGTTCCGGAGTCGAACATCAGGGAAGCGGAAGCAGCCGGTGCTCCGGACAGGGATGCGGTGATCTGGACGCGTGTGCCTTTCAGCGCTGCAATGTCTCCGATGTTCGTATCCAGCACCTGGGCAGGAATCCGGCTGTATCGGGGATAGTCCAGTCGGGCATTGAGTTGTTGGACCAGAGGCCGTTCAACCAGCGTGACCGTGAACCATTCCGTTGTGACGAGGGGAGACGTGATGCGGTATCGGAAGGGGTAGCGGATGTTGGTCCAGGTGTGCTGGAGCCCCCCGGCTTCTCCGGGTGTGAGGTTGACGAAACGGGATCGCAATTCACCATCGACCAGCGTTTCGATCAACGGATCGTCCTCGGGAGCTTCTCCGGTCACGGAGACCTGGATGGTCAGGTCCTCTCCGATGATCAGTTCGGCATCGCCAGGAGAAACCGCAATGGCGTACGGTGCGGGTCTATCGAACGTCGTTCCCGGATGGGTCACGCGATGCGTGGCATCCATGAATGGACCGGGCGCGGCGAGGAGCAGGACCAGGACAGCCAACATGGGAACGGCTACGCGACGGGACCAGCGTTTGGTGGATTGCCACGAGGCAATGCCGGTGAAGTCGAGGTCCCGGATGGGTTCGCCCAGTCGCTGCACCGCCTGGTCCACGAATGGTTCGGGACTGCTGCTGTGATGACCATCGGCCAGTTGCAGCAGGTTCAGCAGTCGATCGCCGACCTCTGGATACGTGCGCCCCACCTGTCGAGCCAGGTTCAACTCTTCCCGACCGGGAAGGAATCCGGCATGTCGCAGGATCGGAATGACAACACCCATGACGACGAGGGTGGATGCGAGCAGGGCAGCCACTCCGACGAAGGTCCATCGCACGGCTGCGGGAAGCCAGAAAGCCCACTCGAGCAACGCCAACAGGAGCCACAAGGCCAGCAATGCGCCCAGCAGTTGCACGATGCCCACGGCAAGATCCGTGGTCAACAGACGCAGGCGTGCCGTGCGGAGCCGATCACGAAGCAGGTCAACCAGTTGTCGGGTCAGAGAGCTCATACGGTGTGAATGGAGGTCGGCAGAAAGAAGAAGGTCACGCCAGGCATCCGGCAGGGGTCCCGGAAAGAAGCGTCTACATTGCGGGAGCGCAGCGGGTTTCATGGGGAATCGTTTCGGGATGCTCCCTGATCAATCTGTACCGGAACCCTGCCCGGATTCCTGCCGTAGTGCTCCGCCTTCCGCAGCGCTTCACATCAATCCTGTCCCTGATCCGCCTCGTGCCACACCTGTCTCACGTTACAATGCTGCGGATGGGTTGGGCGATGGGCGTCCTCCTCTTGATCCACGGTCTGGATCAGCCCGTGTGGGCACAGGAGGGGGAAGCCAGGGACTCGCTGAAGACGTACGACCTGTCGGAAATCGTCATTGGCGGGGAATCCAGGCAGGAGGATCGAGCCCGACGGGCATTCCGGGTGGAATTGGCCGATCTGGCCCGCCAGGATGTCCCGGACGTGGCCTCCACACTTCGATTGTTGCCTTCAGCCAGCATACAGACCAATTCCCGCGGAGAAACACTGGTCTATATCCGGGCCGCCGGAGAGCGTCAGGTAGCCGTATTCCTGGATGGTGCTCCCCTCAATGTTGCCTGGGACAACCGGATCGACCTCGGTCTTGTGCCATCGACCATCCTGGGGGGCATGAGCGTCGAGCGAGGTGCGGTCGGTCCAGCCTGGGGGACCAATACGTCGGGAGGTGCCCTGAATCTGCAGAGCAGACGTCTTGCTTCCGACGGGAGCCTTGCGGAAGCGACCATCCAGGCTGGCACGGCTGGTTCACGGCAGGTCAGGGCCTTGTATGCGTCCAGACAGGACGGTGTCGGCATCCTGTTCGGGGGCACGATGTCGCGCATGGATGGCATTCCCGTTCCAGACGCGGCGCACTTGCCGTTCGAGCCTGCAACCACGCTGCGCTCCAATACGGACCGCGAAGAGGCCAATGCCTACCTGCGACTGGACAGGGAAGGGGCCAAGGGACGCATCGGTTTGACCATCATGCATGCCCGAGCCAGCAAGGGAGTCGCTCCCGAAGGGCACCTTGATCCGGAAGAAGAAAACGTCCGCTATTGGCGCTATCCGCTCTGGCAGCATTCGATGGCCATCCTGAATGGCGTCAGATCGCTATCAGGAGTCCGCCTTTCCGGATCTGCCTGGCTGTCCCGGTTCCGGCAGGATATCGAGGACCATGCCTCGATCGATTACCGGGTGGTGACATCCCGTCAGGAAGACACGGACCGTGGGGTCGGGGCCCGTCTCATTCTGGAGGATGATTTCGTCTCCTTGCGATGGCGACTCATTGCCGTGGTCTCGAGCGCATCACATCGACAGATTGACCGCGATCTGACACCGGGTTCGCAACAAGGGGCTCCTGCGATGCTCTACCGCAACCTCCTGCATACGCTGGGCGCCGAAATGACTTCCGGCGTGGGATATCCCGGTCATTGGGTGGTTGGCGTTGCGTGGGACGGGATGCGCACACCTGAAACGGGAGTTTTTCCCTCGCCGGGAGGCTTCAATGCCTGGGCTGCCAATGCGGAGTGGCACCGGGACCTGGGCAGACGTTCCACCCTGAAACTGAACGGCGGCAGCAAGCCCAGATTCCCAACCATGAGGGAACTCTTCGGTACGGCGCTCGATCGCTTCAACTTGAATCCGGACCTGAGGCCCGAGCGCACCTGGATTCTGGAAGGAGGGTGGCAGCACACCGCGGACCGGTGGCACGTCGAGACCATGGTATTCCTGCAGCGGACGATGGATACCATCGATCAGGAAAACGTGATCGTTGGTGGGCAGCGCAAACGGCAGCGCATCAACCTGGATGGCAGCCGCGTGCATGGAGTGGAGTGGCAAGCCGGCGGCAACGTGGCTTCGGGAATCCGGTTGACGGGTCATGCCACCTGGATGCGACCTGTCGCCATCCAGAAGGACGGAACTACGCGGCGTCTGACCGAGAAACCCGAGGTCCTGACCACCCTGGCATCGCGTTTCGGTCCTTTCCGGGGCATCAGCCTGGATGTCACAGGCGTACATACCGGACGCGCGTACGGTCTGGCGCCGGACAATGCCCTGAGGGCCTTGCCCTCTTCGTGGAGAGTGAACGTGCGTCTGGCAGCCCAGCGATTCTTTGCTGATTCCGGCCTTTTTCTTCAGATGTATGCGGGTGTCGACAATCTGACGGATGCGCTTCAGCTTCCGCAGCTGGGTCTTCCGGATGCCGGTCGGACAGCACGCATCGGGATGAGTTTGTCCCGCTAGCGGGACGCCGAAGGCATCAGGTCTGTTGCGGGAGGTGCCGCACGATGCGGTGCGAAGTGGCCGTGGGTCGGTCATTGAACAGGACCTTGGTGCGGGCCCAGGTCAGACGAAAAAGATCGGACTGGCGGTACGCCTGCAGGGAATCGTCGTCTTCCCACAGACTGTAGGTAGTGAACCGGTTGGGCTCCTCCACGGATTGCAACAGCGTGAGTTCACGGCAGCCGGGAAACGCCCGGATCCGCTCACAGCTCTCGTCAAACAGGGCCTGGAAGGTTTCCACTGCGTCCGGGTCGAAGGACATGTGCACGATGCGTCGGATCATACGTCCAGGGCCTGTCGGGTTCGTTCAGCGGCGGCTGCGGCGGCTGCGGCAAAATCTTCTCCGCCTGAGGCGTAAATGACGCCCCGGCTGCTGTTGATGAGGACCGGTCCGGAGCCGGCGGCGGCCATGACGTCAGAGGCCGACCCACCTTGCGCACCTACGCCCGGAATGAGGAAGGGGGTGTCCGGGAAAGTCGCTCGCAGGGCCTCGAGGTCTCTTGCGTCTGTTGCGCCGACCACGAAACCGGCTTCGCCCGGAGATTGCTTGCCCCAGATCGATACCTTTTGTGCTACCCGGTGATAGAGCGGTTTCCCGTCCACCTGGAGTTGCTGGAAATCGTTGCTGCCCGGATTGGAGGTGCGTACAAGCATGAACGCACACGTTCCCTCGTAGGCGAGGAAAGGATCGACGGAATCCCGACCCATGTAGGGACTGACCGTGATGGAGTCGAAATCCAGGGTTTCGAAGGCGGATCGGGCGTAGAAGCCGGCCGAATTTCCGATGTCGCCGCGTTTGGCATCGGCAATGGTCAGCACATCGGAGGGCATGGCTGCCAGCACATTCTCCATGACCGCGTGGCCTTCACGACCCAGCGCTTCGAAGAAGGCGAAATTGATCTTGTACGCGATGGCCGATTCGTGCGTGGCGTGGATGATGTCCGTGCAGAAGCGCCGGACGGCATCGGGCAGGGTGGAGGAGGCCAGCAAGTGGGGCGGCAAACGATCGGGATCCGGATCCAGTCCGACGCAAAGGACGGATGATTTCCGGGTTCGAAGGTCATCGAGACGTGCGCTGAAAGATGGTTTCACAGGAAATTGAAGCGAGCGGGAAAAGGCCTGGAATCGGGCTGAATATACCTCTTTCAAAGGGGTTTCGCCGGACGGAGGTTAACACTGTTCACCTCCCGGGCTTTTCCGTGTATCTTGCGCTGGAACCGGGACCGGAAATGGTCGATATACGCCCCGGAAGCGCTTTTCCAGCCATCACCATCACGCACTCTCTCCACACATGGGAATCGATACACTCAAGCTCAAGAATGTCTCTGAACAGGATCAGAAAATGATCCGTGATATCGAGACCATGATGGGCCCCGAACCGGAGGCCATGGGATTTGCCAAGAACCTCTTCTGGGGTCGATTCCGGAACGACCTGGTGTCCTCGTATCCGGTAGTCTCGAAAGAGGAGAAGGCAAAGTGTGACGCGCTGCTTACCGAGCTGGAAGCCTACCTCAAGAATGAGCACCCGGCCATGGAAATTGACAGGGATCAGGAGATTCCTGAGTGGGTGGTGAAGCGGCTTTTCGATATGGGTGTCATGGGAATGACGGTTCCTGAAGAGTACGGCGGACTGGGCCTGGGCATTACGTCCTACAACCGGGTCCTGGAGATGATTGGCGCCCACTGCGGCTCGACCGGCGTGATGGTGTCGGCCCATCAGTCCATCGGCTGCAAGGCCATCATGCTCTTTGGCTCTGAAGAACAGAAGACACGGTTCCTTCCAGGGGTTGCCCGTGAGTACCTGTCCGCATTCTGTTTGTCCGAGCCGCAGGTCGGGTCGGATGCGGCCGGTCAGGAAACGACATGCGTTCTTTCTGAGGACGGGTCCCACTATATCCTGAACGGGGAGAAGAAGTGGAGTACCTCAGGCGCTTTGAGCGGGATGTATACCGTCATGGCCAATCAGATGCTGGTTGACCCGAAGACGGGCAAGGAGCGCAAAAAGATAACCGCGCTCATCTGCACGCCGGACATGGACGGGATCGAGATATTCGAGAGCAACCGGTCCAAGACAGGCATCCGCGGCACGTGGCAGGCACGCCTGCGGTTCACGAACGTTCGCGTTCCCCGCGAAAACCTCCTTCACAAGGAAGGCCGCGGCCTCCACGTTGCATTGACGTGCCTCAACTTCGGCCGCTGCACGCTGTCCGCCGGCATCACGGGCGCAGCTAAATATGCGGCTGACCAGTCCACCAAGTGGGTGCGCACCCGCCATCAGTTCGGCCGCCCGCTTTCTGACTTTGAACTGGTTCAGCAGCGCATCGCCCGCATGCACGCCATTACGTATGCCATGGATGCTCTTCTTTTCATGATGACGGGCATGCTCGACCGGGGAGACGAGGACATCATGGTTGAAACGGCCATGACGAAAGTGTTCTGCTCCCAGCTGGGTTGGGAAACCATCGACGATGCCATGGAAATCATGGGCGGCGAAGGTTACATGACCGAAAACGAATTGGAGCGCACGTGGCGTGACAACCGCATCCACCGGATCGTGGAAGGCTCGAACGAAGTCATGCAGCCTTTCATCTTCGGTTACGGCGGCAAGCAGCTGGCCGAGCAGATGATGACGGTCCAGCAGGCCCTGACGTGGGATTCGGACGAGTCTTTCGGAGCCAATGTCGGGCGCATCCTGTCCAACGCGGTACGTCCGCGTGTCATGGGACGGGCCATTCCGCTGGCCATGCAGTTGTTTGCGGGATACCGCCCGAGTGCACCCAAGGTGACCGTTGCCAACACAGAGCTGCGAGGTCATGCGGCGCGCCTGGAACGGCTCGTCCGGGATCACGCGCACTGGTTCAAGATGGCATCCAAGTGGTACAAGGAGGAAATCGTCACCCGTCAGGCCGTCCAGGCGCGCCTGGGGGACAGCGCCATGTACCTGTTCGTGCTGGCGGCGTCCCTGTCCCGCTTCGACCGCACCCTGACCGAGCAGTCGGGCAACGTCGAACGCGATCGGGCCTTCTTCAATCATGCCTTCGACCTGTTCGAGAAGCGCATCCTGTCACTCTTCCGCGAGCTGCGCGTCAATGCCGACGACACCATGTTTGCAGCGGCGGATGCCGGAATGGCCCGCGCCGATGCGCTGCCCAATGCGGATTTCTACATCCACGAGTCTTCGCCGACGGATGCGGGCACTGGCAAGCCGGTACGTACGGACATCGTCCCGCAGTTTCCGGGGATGAAGCGCGACATGCCCAATGGAGACGGCGCCGGGTCTGCTGCAGACGTGGCAGATACCAAGCCAGAACTCGAAGTGGGCTGATCCGGCATCTGACCGGGTAAAACGGAAGCGGGGCGGCCGATCACGATCGGCCGCCCCGCTGTCATTTCAACCTCTCTGCCGGTGCCTCAACCGATGCGCTCCGCTCCGAAGTACGGTTGCAGTGCGGCGGGCAGAAGAATGGAGCCGTCTTCCTGCTGATGGTTTTCCAGCAGGGCCGCCACGATGCGCGGAAGGGCAAGTCCACTGCCGTTGAGCGTGTGGATGATGCGGGGTTTGCGGTCGCCCTCAGCACGGTAGCGGATCATCATCCGACGGGCCTGGAAAGATTCGAAGTTCGAGATGGACGAGACTTCCAGCCAGCGTTCCTGGGCAGCGCTCCAGACTTCGAGATCGTATTTCTTGGCCTGCGTGAAGCCCATGTCGCCCGTGCACATGAGAAGGCGACGGTACGGGAGTTCGAGCTTCTGCAACAGACTCTCTGCGTGGTCACGCAATTCTTCGAGGGCCTGGTAACTGTCTTCCGGCGCAACGAAGTGCACGAGTTCGACTTTGTCGAACTGGTGAAGTCGGTTCAGACCACGTACATCCTTGCCATAGGATCCGGCTTCGCGTCGGAAGCAGGGCGTGTAGCCACAGTAGCGGATGGGCAGGTCGGACGCTTCGAAGATCTCGTCCCGATGCAGGTTGGTTACCGGGACTTCGGCGGTCGGGATCAGGTAGAGCCCATCCCGCTTGGCTTCGTACATCAGGTCTTCCTTGTCCGGAAGCTGGCCCGTGCCGCGGGCGGAATCCTCGTTGACGACCAGTGGCGCCTGGATCTCGACGTATCCGGCTTCAATGGCCTCGTCCAGGAAGAAATTGATGAGGGCGCGCTGCAGACGTGCACCGGCTCCCAGATAGAATGGAAAGCCCGCTCCTGTCACCTTGGATCCCCGATCGAAATCAGCCATCCCGTGAACGTCGAGAAGGTCCCAGTGCGGTTTGGCATCAAACGGGAACGTCGGATGCGTGCCCCACTCATGCGCGACTTCATTGTCCTGCGGCGTAGCGCCAACGGGCACGCTCTCGTGCGGAACGTTCGGAATCTCCAGAAGAAGTCGGTCCACAACTTCCTGGGCCTCCTTCTGGGCTTCCTCCAGCTCCTTGAGGTCCGCCTTCAAGGCAGAACTTTCTGCAATGGCCTGCTGTGCTTCGTCCTTGCGGCCTTCTTTCATCAGTTCCCCGATGGCCCGTGCTGCCGTGTTGGAACGGGTCTGTGTGTCCTGGGTCCGGGAAATCAGATCCCGACGTTTCTCGTCTGCCGCAAGGAGTTCATCAACGATGGCGCCGTCGCCGATGCCCTTGTTGGACATGGCCGAGCGGACGCGGTCCGCATTGTCACGAATGAATTGTAGGTCCAGCATGGATGCGCTGTAGTGGTCTCGAAGGGAGCGACTGCGGACGATGTGCAATACGTACCGATTTCGCGTGGTCTGAAATGGAAACTACGGCAGGTGTCGCCGCGCTGAGACGAAAAATGAGTGATTCGCGCCTTCGTTGCCTGCGAATGCCACCTCGGAACGTCAGGAAGAAGTGCGTTCGGAGGGCTCAAGTCCAAGCGTGTGCCGGATGGCCGTCTCGATATCGTGCGGGCGGAAACCCAGCTCTGTTTCGGCTTTCAGTATGATGAAGCCGGTCTTCTCCGGTCGTTCAGCCGGTTGGCTGAAGGTAGTCCTGTCTGCCTCGCCGATCAGTGAAGCGTCCAGGCCGGCCACCTCGGCTACGCGATGGGCAAATGCATTGACGGTCATCAGCTCGCGACCGGAAACGTGGAACACCCCGGACTTGCGGAATCGGACAACCCGTTCCACGGCATCAGCCAGGTCCACGACCCAAGTGGGCGTTCGCCACTGATCCGTGACCACGCGAATGGATTCTCCTGCCTGGAGTTTGTCCCTGACCCAGGTGACGAAATTTGATCGGGTATCCTGTTCCGGAGCGCCATACACCAGCACGGTGCGGACGATGGCCCACCGATCCGTGCCGGCGCCGCGGGCGTTGTTTTCTCCTGCCAGTTTGGAACGTCCGTAGTAGGAGACCGGATTCGGGCGGGCATCCTCACGGTAGGGGCCGTCCTGACCGTCGAAAATGAAGTCCGTCGAGATCTGGATGAGTCGGGCTCCGTGATCCCGGCAGCATCCCGACAGGGTGTCCACGGCATCAGCATTCACTTTCCAGCACTGGTCGCGGTCGGTTTCGCAGTCATCCACTTGCGTCATGGCAGCCGCATTGATGACCACATCCGGTTCAAAGTCATCGAAGAGACGCTCGACCGCCGCCTCGTCCGTGATGTCCAGCCGTGTATATCCGCAGGATCCACCCTTGAAACGTGGTTCCGCGTCTCGTCCGGTCGCAAGAACATCATATTCAGGCTTGCGACCCATGAGCCGGACCAGTTCCTGGCCAAGCATGCCGTTGGCGCCCGTTATGAGAACCCTGTTGAACACGTAGGGGTGGGGAGAATGAACCGGATGAACATGCGAAACGGCCGGACGCGTACCGGCCGGCCGTGTGCGCCGCTAACGATGGGAGGCACGGAGCGGTTTCAGAAGCGATATCGGAGGCCTACAGCGGCGCCGAACACGCCCTCACGCTCCGGGGTGAGAATCAGGCGGGGCATCAGGGAAACAAGGACCTCGTAGGGACCACGCACGAAATAGCCCCCGATGGTGGTGGAAAGGCCCCAGCCGAGCGTGCCGTCATCGAGTTCGGTCACCATGCCAGGACCAAGGAAGATCCGCAATGGTGTATCCGCCAAGGCGCGCTCCGTCAAGGAATGTCCCGAGATGTGCAGGTAGCCTTCCCCATTGAAGCTGACAATCATGTCGACGCTGGCACCGGGCTGCGTCAGTTCCGGTTCGTCGAAGAGTGCCTTCAACGTCAAACCGCTGGTGGGACCGGCCAGCAGTCCGGCGCTGATGATGGATGCCTCCCTATCCGCATGTTGCGCCCTGGCAGGTCCAGCTCCTGTAAGGAAAAGGACGGCGAGAACCGCTGCAACACCCGGAAGGTGCCATGCTGATGGCTGGCGGGGGTCACCGTTCATGCCGGATGGAGCCGATGTACTCCTGCAGATTCTGGATATCGTCATCATCCAGTCTGCCCGCCGTGAAGAGACGGAATTGACGTCGCCTTCCGGCCGCGTCAAAGGCATCTTTCTCGTCCTCGGTGCCGGGATTGATCGGGGAGATGGGGGTAGGCTTGCCATCGGCTCCAACGGCAACGAAGGTGAAAAACGCCCGGTTCGCCTTGCGTTTGGTACCGGTTCTGGGATTCTCTGCCTCTACACTGATCTCCACCTCCATCGACGTACGGAAAGCCCTGTTCACCCAGCTTGACAGAGTCACGATTTCGGACTGGAGGATCGGGGAGTGGAACTCGACCGTGTCCACGGAAGCCGTCACACACACGACTCCTGCATGGCGTTGCGCCGATATGGCGGCGCAGACATCCATCCAGTGCAGTAAACGTCCCCCCATGAGATTGCCAAGACCGTTCGTGTCGTTCGGAAGGACCAGCTCGCTCATGATGGTGTGTGAGTCGGCGGGAGATTTGCCGGGCAGGGGATCGCTCACGTTTTCTGTTTCTTTTTCTTGGCCGCAGGGAAGAGGATGTTGTTCAGGATCAGGCGATATCCCGGAGAATGTTTGTGCAGGCTCAGGTCCGTCGGTTCCTCCCCCACGAAATGCTGGTAGTCTTCGGGGTCATGACCTCCGTAGAACGTGAAGGTACCCTCGCCAAAGGATCCGTGGAGGTACCTGACTTCGTCGCGCCCCGGTGCCTCGGCCATGATGACCACATTGGGCTTGATCACGTGCTTCCGGAAATTCGTGGTCTGACCGATGAATCCCTTCACGGTGGAAACGTGGTTCTGCGTCAGCATGGTCGGGACCTGATCATACTTGGCACTGAATTCGAACAACGTGAAATAGTCGACAGCCGGATTGCGCAGAGGCTGCGGTGGGGGGCCGGAATCGATGTCGGAGAACTCGTATTCCCGTGCATTGAAAACCGGACGGAATTCGTGAAAGGCAAACGTCTGGGTAAAGTCCAGTTGGCTCAATGCATCCGGATCGACGGGATCGCCGTCGTATTCCGCAGGCACGATGTCCGTCTGGTGGGCAGCCAGGGCCAGGTCGAACGTGTCCGTGCCCGAGCACATGGCAAAGAGGAATCCGCCACCACCCACATATTCCCGGATCGTGTTGACGACGGCCAGTTTGAGTTCGCTCACTTTCCGGTATCCGTGCCGCCGGGCCGCCAACTCGGCCTGTCGTTGCTGTTCGATGTACCACGGGGTGGCACGGTAGCTGAAAAATTTGCCGAACTGGCCGGTGAAATCCTCGTGGTGCAGGTGCAGCCAGTCATACTCATCCAATGCCCCCGCCAGCACGTCATCATCATAGATCATGTCGTAGGGCACTTCGGCATAGGTCATGGCCAGGAGCACGGCATCGTCCCAGGGAAGCGTCTGTTCGGGAGCGTAAACGGCAATCCGTGGAGGCTTTTCCAGTCGTACGACGGATGTGTTGGCGGCATCGGATTCAACTTCCGACAGAATGGAAGCCGTCCGTGCTCCACCGATGACTTCGTAGGATACTCCGCGAACCCGGAGTTCCGCCTGGATGTCGTCCTGGGCCACCATCAGGAATGACCCTCCCCGGTAATTGAGAAGCCAGTCCACCTCGACCTGTCGCTCGAGAGCCCAGAACGTCACGCCATAGGCTTTGAGGTGATCGGACTGCGAGTCGTCCATCGGAATCAGGATGTCCTGTGCCTGGACACCCTGAATCCCCAGCATGAAGAGGGTTGCCAGGACGAACGTATTCCGCATGAAAGGGAGCAGGGACATGGACAACGGTTTCGATTGCTTGTGCTGGTGAAGAGGGGTGTTCACGGATCAGACCTCGTCGCCGCGGATCTGCCGGATGGACTCTCGAACGCGTGGAATGAGGAGCGAGCCTGGATACTCCGTGAGTACACGCTGGTAGGTCCGGATGGCCTCATCCGACGAGCCGAACCGGGCCTGCAGCCCTGCGGCTTCCACCAGACTCCGGGCGCCGTAGAAACTGTCCGGATGTAGCAGAGGCAACTGGAGATAGGCGGAGACGGCTTCCTCGATCTGTCCGGTTCGAGCCAGCAGACCGGCCTTCTGCATGAGCATGTCGTCGGCGAGCGCATGCTGTCCGAATTCCTCCATCAGGTCGTCCAGTTGATGCAGGGCCACATCATACTCGCGCTGTCGCGTGAGCAACTGAATCCGCGCAAACCGGCGCAACGGGGTGTTGAGGGAGTCCGGGCCCTTGCTCTCGATGAGCATGACCTTCATCTCGATGGCATCGTTGGCCACGTCGGTTGACGTATTTTCCTGCATGGCGCGGGTGAAACTGTCGGCAGCGTCGAAATCTCCCTGGTAGAAATGCAGTTGGGCCAACTCGTAGCGGGACAGATCAGCCAGGTCGCCGGTCCTGAGCCTTGTCAGCAGCCGTGAGAACTGGATCCTGGCATCTTCCAGTCGACCCTGGGTCACGGCCAGGCGTCCGAGGTCGTAGGCAGCCTGGTTGGCCGCATCGGTCTGGGGGTAGCGGGCAACGACTTCCTTGAGCACCGTTTCGGCAGCCGTCAGGTCGAAGAACACATTCTGCTGCAGCGAGCCGATGCGCCGGAGTACATCCGGGAATTGCGGATGCTGAGGGTACTCTATCAGGAATCGCTGGTACGTTTCGAGGGCTTCGTCCCAGTGGTTGCGTTCCTGCCGGTTGCCGGCAATGTCGAATACCGTCTCGCCGAGTGTTTCGGCCCATTTCTCCTGCATCATCGCCAGGCCACGCATGGCTTCGGGCGCGGAAGCACCTTCAGGGTAGCGGCGGAGGACTTCGTCGAAGGCTTCCAGGGCCACGTCGTAGGCGCCTCCATCAGCTGCGATGAGGGCGAAGCCGAACAGGACGCGGCCTTCCTCGCGGTCGAGCCGGTCGATGCCGCGATGGACTTCGAGGGCTTCGCGGTACTCATCGCCTTCGACCAGCAGCCATCCCAGCAACTCACGATAGGAGCGGTTGAGCGGTTCCGCCGCCACGCCTTCTCGTGCCACTTCGATGCTTTCCTGAACCGCTTCAGGCGACGTCATGAAGGCAGCCATCTGGCTTTTCACGAAGTTCAGCTGGTTCTGGTTGAGTGCCAAGAGCGCCAGGTAGATTTCTACCGCCTTACCGTGCTGCGAGGTCAGGTTGTAGAGCTGGGCCAGATCGGTCTGGAAAAGCGTGTCGTTATCGATGGCGGATCGACCTTCCTCAAGCACTTCGATGGCGTAGTCGAACAGGCGCAGTTGCAGGAGACTCCGATACACCAGCATGTAGACGCTGGGGGACGTCGGATTCGTTTCCAGGGCGCGCTCCCACTGCGCGCGGGCACCCGCCTCATCCCCTTTGAGGAAAAGAAGACGCGCCTTTTCGGTCAGATAGGACGTGGGCGCCGTCTCGGAGGCCATTTTCCGGTCAACAAGGGCGATGGCGGCGTCGTACCGCTTGACGCTCTCATATGCCTCGCGCAGTCGTTCATAGAAGACGTGTGTCCCCGGGCTTTCCTCAAACAGATCCTCCAACATGCCGATGGCGCGCTCATACTGGGCGGCGCGGAGAAAGGACTCGGCCAATTGGAATCGACCGACCTGGGACTCTTCCACGTTCTGGGCCGCGAGCGGGGAGGGTATGCACAGTAGAACCGCCAGAAGAATGGTCAGCGAAGCAGTCCGCGGGAATCGGTTCGGCATGATCTGTACTTGGGAAGCGACGAATGGCCCTTCGTGGTCGGTCGGGGCCGGGCGTGAGCGCTTTAATATCGCGGCTGTGCCCCGTATGTTTCGGCGATCTGCGTTTCTGCCCCTCATCACGAAGTCACTTCCCGGTCCATGCACGCCATCGCCCTTCCTGTCAATCTGGTAGTGCTGGGTTCGACAGGCTCCATCGGGACGCAGACACTGGACATCGCGCGGGCCCATCCGGACCGGATCAGGGTGCGGGCGCTGGCAGCAGGTTCCAATGTGGACCTGATGGCCAGGCAGGCAGCCGAGTTCAAACCCGATGTGGTGGCCATGGCAGATGTCGATGCGGCAGACCGCCTGCGGAATCAGGTTTCGTGTCGGGTCCTCTCCGGAAGCGAAGGCGTGGAGGCGGTTGCCGCACACGATCCGGCCGATTGCGTCATCACCGCCATGGTCGGTGCCGCGGGTCTGGGCCCCACCCTGGCCGCCCTGCGGATGGGGCGTCGTATCGGGCTGGCCAACAAGGAAACGATGGTCGTGGCCGGTGACCTCATCAACAAGGTGGCTGAGGCACACCAGGCCGATATCCTGCCGGTGGACAGTGAGCATTCCGCCATCCATCAATGCCTGACAGGTGAGCCTCGCGACGGCATCCGGAAATTGATATTGACAGCATCGGGCGGTCCCTTCCGGGACCGCCGTCTGGACTCGTTTGAGGCCATTACCCTTGAAGAGGCACTCGATCATCCCAACTGGGATATGGGGCCGAAAATCACCGTGGATTCGGCCACGATGATGAACAAGGGACTGGAGGTCATCGAGGCGCGATGGCTCTTCAACATGCCGCCCGACCGGATTGACGTGGTCATCCATCCCCAGTCCATTATCCACTCCATGGTGGAATTCGTGGATGGATCGAGCAAGGCGCAACTGGGACCGCCCGACATGAAGGTGCCCATCCAGTATGCCCTGTCTGCACCGGGCAGATGGCCGGCCGATCATCGGGTGTTGGACTGGACCGCGGCACACGATCTGACATTTTCTCGTCCCGAACCGAAACGCTATCCCTGCCTTGAACTGGCCTGGGAAGCACTGCGCAAAGGCGAGGGGGCGGGCGCGGTGCTCAACGCCGCCAATGAAGCGGCCGTTGCCCTATTCCTGGAGCGGAAGGTCAGTTATCTGCAGATTGCCCCGCTTATCGAAGGAGCCCTGGGTGCGGTCGATTCGTCGGGGTGTGAAACCATCGAGGCGCGTCTTGCGGTAGACGCCGAGGCCCGATCCTGGGTACTGCAGCACGCCGGCTGAGGCAAGTGGCACGGTTGCCATTCCTCACCGACGATTCTTCCCGCAGAGGAACTACCCGCCGTGGCGGGGAATTACAGCCGACTCTGAGATGCTGATTCGCTGATTGTTTTCACTCTTTCCCGCGCTTCATGGACGCGATCCTCAACTTTCTGCCCTACATCGGCTGGGTTCTTCTGGCCATCATGATTCTCGTGTTCGTGCACGAGCTGGGGCATTTCCTGTTTGCCAAGCTGTTCAAGATGCGCGTGGACAAGTTTTCGGTCGGGTTTCCGCCGAAAGTCCTGGGTGCGACGGTAGGTGAGACCGAATACGTGCTGGGCCTGACGCCATTGGGTGGCTACGTCAAGATTGCCGGCATGGTGGACGAGAGCATGGATACCGACGAACTGTCTGAGGAGCCTCAGCCCTGGGAGTTCCGTTCGAAGCCGGTATGGCAGCGCATCCTGGTCATCACGGGAGGAGTGTTATTCAACTTCATTCTGGCGGCCATCATCTTCATCGGTCTGAAGTCCACGTATGGAGAAGCCTACGATCCTGCCGTGGGAGCCGTCATTGTCAGCGAAAGCTCGGTTGCTGCCGAGATGGGTTTGCAGACGGGCGACATCATTGCTGCGGTCAATGGGAAGCCGGTAGACGTCCTCGAAGGACTCAGCGGGATGGAAGAACTCCTGCTGGCCGACCCGCTGATCATTGATGTGGAGCGTGACGGGGAGCCCGTCCGGCTCGAAGGACCGCGCGACATCATGACACGCCTCAACCAGAGCGGAGGCAGTTTCGGAATCGATTTCGATCCCGCCATTGTCGGATATGTGGCGGGCAATTCGCCGGCATCCGGTGCGGGATTGCAGCCCGGAGACCACATCGTGGCCATAGGGGACAGCAGCATCACCTTTTTCCAGCAGATCACCCCGGCGCTGCAGGCGACGCCTGAGGATGGATTCACGCTCCGCATCATGCGCCCCGACTCGGTGAGTGCGGCTCCGGTAGCGTCGGCCGTCCGGCTTCCCGACTCGCTGCAGACGGTCGGAGGGACATTGTATGACCTCCCGATCGCCAAGGAGGCAGGTGCGCAAGGTCCGTACATTCTGGGCATCAACCAGTTTGTCCGATTGAAGGACTATACCTTCGGCGAGGCCGTGGTCAGTGGTGTTGCGGACACCTGGTTGAACACGCGCATGGTGGCTTCGAGCCTCAAGCGCATCTTCGTGGGGCAGGACAGCTTCCGCGAAAACATCGGCGGTCCGGTCATGATTGCCCGCGTTACCCGCGAAGCCGCTGACATGGGAGCGCCCTACTTCTGGCAGATCGTGGCCATGCTTTCCATCACCCTGGCCATCATCAACATCCTGCCGATTCCTGCTCTTGACGGAGGCCATCTCGTATTCCTGATTTACGAAGGCATCGTCCGGCGCGAACCCTCGCTGAAGATCCGGATGGCGCTTCAGCAGGTCGGGATGGTCATCCTGCTCGTTTTCATGGCGTTTGTCATCTTCAACGACATCCTCAAACTTTGAGGCATCCTGCCTGACCCCGCAACCGGTCCCGCCCGCCCGAGTCCCGCACACCCCGCACTGGCGTCTTGACGCAACCCGCAGCCCATACGATCGAGTCCTTGCAGGCCCGAGGTTCCTTGCCCGAGCATGTGGCCGTCATCATGGATGGCAATGGTCGCTGGGCCAAGGAACGGGGATTGCCCAGGGTGGAAGGACACCGTCAGGGTGTGCATGCCGTTCGGGATACGACGGAAGCATGCGCAGCGCTGGGCATCCCGCATCTGACACTCTATACGTTCTCCACCGAGAACTGGAAACGTCCCATGTCGGAGGTATCGGCCCTGATGAAGCTCCTGATCCAGGCGCTTCGTCGGGAAGCCAGGACCTTCCATGAGAACGATATCAGACTGAATGCCATCGGATCCATCGATCAACTGCCTGACAAAGCCCAGGAGGAGCTGCAATCGTTGATTGCAGACACGCAGGATCACAAGCGCATGACATTGACCCTCGCCCTGTCCTACAGTGGCCGCTGGGATCTTACCGATGCCATGCGAAAGTTGGCACGACAGGTGGAAGAGGGGACCCTGAAACCGGAGGACATCGACCAGGACCTCATTTGCCGATCCCTTTCCACCGACGCGATCCCGGACCCGGACCTGCTGGTTCGCACCGGTGGAGAGCAGCGGATCTCCAACTACATGCTGTGGCAGATGGCCTACACCGAACTGTACTTCACCCAGGTATACTGGCCCGAGTTCAGGAGACAGCATCTGTTCGAGGCGGTAGCCGATTTCCAGGATCGGGAACGTCGATTCGGCGGAGTGCTTACGTCCGGAAAATCGTGAATCCCCGAGTCCGCCCAACCATCGGAAAGCGCAATCGGGCGGGGCAATAAGCCGGTGGGCGGATCGTTTCTACCATACGCCGGATTGCCCTCATCCAGAGGAAACACCCTTCGAGGGCGAGCCGTTCACAGCCATCTTGTGCTGAAGGATTCCGAAGCAACCGAAAAAACCCCTACATGCGTTTGAGAGCCCTCTTTATTGTTCTGACACTGCTGATCGGTGCCTTGCCGGCAGCGGCTCAACAGGGGAATGGTGTTCCCTCGGCAGGCGCTTCGTCCGGGATTACCCCGGAAATCGTGGAAATTCTCGGAATCTCCGTTGAGGGAGCAAGCGACGAATACGCCAACAGCTTCATCCAGCAGACTTCCCGTCTGCAGGTGGGGCAGCGTCTCACTGTTCCCGGCGACCCTGCCCTCGGGGACGCCATCCGGTCCATCTATCGCCTCCGTACCTACGAGGATGTCCAGATTCTGCAGGAGCGCAAGGTGGGGCAGGGCGTGTATCTCGTCATCCGTGTCCGGGAAGTGCCCAAACTCCGCGAGTACGAGTTCCTGGGCATCAAGAAGGGACACGCGAAGGACCTACGCAAAGAAGTACCGCTGGTGGCGCGCGGACCAGTACACGACAACAGTGTGGCCCGCAGCATCCAGATCATCGAAGAGTTCTATGCCGAGAAGGGACGGCCCCTGGCAACGGTGGATGTGGAAAGGACCCGGCACGAGGACAATACCACCTCACTGGCCTTCAACATCGACAAGGGCCCGAAAGTCAAGGTCAAGGACGTCATCGTCAACGGCAATGAAGGTCTCTCGGACGGAGCGGTTGTGAGTGCGATGGAGACGAAGCCGAAAGGCGGGTGGCGATTCTGGCGCAGCGGCAAGTTGAATCAGGATGAATACGAAAAGGACATTGCGCGGATCGTTGACCGCTACAATGAGCGGGGGTACTACGATGCCGAAGTGCTGCGGGACTCCGTCTACATCATGGGAGCCGAGGGCAATGATCCCTACATGGTTGTGGAAGTCGATGTCCGCGAGGGACCGCTCTACCACATCCGGGACATTGATTGGGAAGGCAATACCCTGTATTCCGACGCCCAACTTTCCGAACGTCTCGGTCTGCTGCCAGGCGATGTCTACAATTCGAAGAAGCTGACGGAGAACCTGTACGGCGTCGGCAAGAACAGCGACGTTTCCAGCCTCTATTTCAACAATGGCCACATGCGCTTCAACGTGCAGCCGGTCATTTCCGTTGACGGAGACAGCCTGGACCTCCTTTTCGACATCTTCGAAGGCGAGGTCTACGAATATGGCACAATCAACATCGCGGGCAACACCAAGACGAAGGACCACGTCATCCGCAGGGAGCTGACCACCATTCCCGGCAGCACGTTTTCCCGCACGCAGATCCAGGAATCGATCCGCCGCCTGATGCAGCTCAATTATTTCACGCAGGAGTCGCTGGCCGCCGGTCCTGGCGTGGATATCCGCGAGGAGAGCAAGACGGTGGATCTGGAATACAACCTGGCTGAAACGGGAACGGACCAGCTGGAGCTCTCGGGCACCTGGGGGCGTTTCGGGCTGATCCTGATGCTCCGGTTCAACTTCAACAACTTCTCTGCCCAGAATGTGCTGAAGGGCGATGAATGGAAGCCGCTTCCGGCTGGAGATGGCCAGCGCTTCTCGGTTGGTATCCAGACCAATGGACGCCGTTATCAGCAGTATTCGCTCTCATTCACGGAGCCGTGGTTCCGGGGGCGTCCAAGGCAGCTCGGATTCTCGACCTCCTTCTCGCGGATTGCAGGCTACACGTATTACATCGAGGATGACGATGCCGGTCAGCTGCTGACCTTCTCGCAGCGGGTATTCTATTCGCAGCGCCTCAAGTGGCCCGATCCATGGTTCACCACGCAGACCCAGCTCGGTTTCCAGTACTATGACAACCGGGACTGGATTTCGACCCTGCCAACGGGAGTCAGCCAGGAGGTGACCATTACGCAGTCACTCTCCCGCAACAACACGGACAATCCCATTTTCCCGTCTTCGGGATCGCGTTTCAACCTGTCTCTTGAGATTGCGCCGCCCGTCGGCAACCTGATCCAGTACCACAAGTGGCGCTTGAGCAACTCCTGGAATACGCCGGTGGCTCCCAAACTGGCCCTCGGCTTCAGCGCAGACTATGGTTATATCGGTTCGCTCACGGGAGATGAGGTTCAGTTTGAGCGCTTCATCGTTGGGGGATCGCCGTTCGAAACACAGGGCTTCTATTCCTACTTCGGAAAGGACATCGTGTACCTGCGCGGGTATCCGCTCGGCGCACTGGGTCCCCGCAGCGATGACAACGATCCGTTCGGTGGTCGCATCCTCAACAAGTACTCCGCGGAGCTGAGATGGTCGGCCATCCAGTCCGAGCAGCTGCAAGCGGTACCATATTTGTTTGTTGATGCAGCAAACGCATGGGACGGATTCGATTCGTACAACCCGACCGACCTGTTCCGCTCTGCGGGCTTCGGTATGCGTTTCTTCCTGCCCATCCTGGGTATGGTGGAGATGGCTTACGGGTACAACTACGACGAATTCGAGCCCATCAACTCGAAACACGACGGGTCGAAGAAATGGACATTCCAGTTCAGTCTGGGTCAAGGATTCGGACAGTAGGTCCGGAAACAGTCCAGTATTGAGTACACCGACCCCACATTGATCGGGAGGATCCCATCATCATGACGCACCAAACCATCCGTACCTCGGTGGCCCTCATTGTGGCCGTGTTGCTGGCTTTTCAGGCCTCGCCTGCCCAGGCGCAACAGAAGATCGGCTACATCGATTCGGACTACATCCTGGAGCAGTTGCCGGAGTACCAGACCATCCAGCAGCAGCTCGACCGCATGGCGCAGAACTGGCAGGGCGAACTGGACGAGATGAAGGCAGAACTGGACGAGAAATTCAGGGAATACCAGGCCCGAGAACTCCTTTACACGAATGAGGAGCGACAGCGACGTCGTCAGGAAATCCTTCGCGAAGAGGAGGATCTGGAGCGGCTGCGCGTCAAATATTTCGGTCCGGAAGGGGACATTTTCCTTCAGCAGGAGCAGCTGATGCGTCCTGTACAGGAGAAGATCCTGCAGGCCATCAACGAGGTGGCCACCTCCGAAGGCTACGATTATGTCTTCGATGCGGCAGGCGAGTTCCTCTTCATGTTCAAGCGCGACCAGTATGATCTCTCGGACACGGTCCTGAGAGAACTTGGCATAGACGTTGAGAGTACTCGCGGCTGAACAGACCATCTTCCATCAATCCGGAGCGGGCGCGTGCCTGCTTCACTCATCGCCGGACGTCGTTTTTCCGGATGAACAAACGAATCATGAAAGCTTCGATTACATCATTCCTCTCCGTTCTGCTGCTGGCTGGCCTCGTGTCGACGTCTGCGCAGGCACAGAACATCCAGATCGGATATGCCGATCCGGAAATCATCATCACGTACATGCCGGGCTATCAGGAAGTCCAGCAGCAGATGGCCATCGAGTACCGTACCAGCCAGGAAGCGCTGCAGGCATTGGCAGAGGACTTCCAGGAGCGCGTTGACCGCTACCAGCGTCAACAGCCGCTGCTCTCGGAAGAGCGTCGTGCCGAACGCGAAGCCGAACTGGCCACGCTGCAGCAGGAAATCCAGAACTCTGCCGCTGCCAAGGACGAAGAACTGGCCTCCAAGCAGGATGAGCTGATGGCCCCGCTGTTGCAGCAGGTACAGGATGCCATCGATGCCATCGCCGAAGAGAAAGGCCTGGACATCGTCATGCGTTCTCCTGCACTCCTGTACGTCAACCCCGATCGCATCGTGAACATCAACGTCGACATCGCACGTCGTCTCGGCATTGAAGTGGACGAGGACGAAGTCTCCGACGTCAATTGATCCGGATTGACATCCGTTTAAAGGCGGGCGCCCCTCGGGCGCCCGCCTGTCTTTATATTGGCTTTCCGCCACGGGAAAAGTCCGCTGGGGCGCCTACCATCACCATCCGAGTCCACCGGCATGAGCACACGAACCTCCGGAAAGAACGCGCCTGAAGACGTCGTCCGGGTCACGACACGGACCCTGCAGGACATGAAGGCCTCCGGAGTCAACATCGCCATGCTCACGGCCTATGACTACACATCGGCCCGCATCCTGGATGCCGCCGGCGTGGACGTCCTGCTTGTGGGAGATTCAGCCTCGAACGTCATGGCTGGGCACGAGACCACTTTGCCCATCACCCTGGATCAGATGATCTATCACGCGCAGTGCGTGGTGCGGGGTGTGGAACGGGCGCTCGTGGTTGTCGACCTCCCGTTCGGGACCTATCAGGGCAACACGAAAGAAGCGCTGTCCTCGGCCGTGCGGGTCATGAAAGAGTCCGGTGCGCACGCCGTCAAGGTGGAGGGGGGACGCTCCATCGTACCGACCGTGGAGCGCATCCTGGAAGCCGGCATTCCGGTGATGGGCCACCTCGGCCTGACACCGCAGAGCATCTACCGCTTCGGATCGTACCAGGTACGCGCCCGAGATGAAGTGGAAGCGGACGAACTGCGGGAGGATGCTGTTCTGCTCGAGCAGGCGGGCGTGTTTTCCATCGTTCTGGAGAAGATTCCGGCATCGCTTGCAGCCGACGTGACCGCTTCGGTATCTGTTCCTACCATCGGGATCGGGGCCGGTCCCCGTTGTGACGGTCAGGTACTCGTCACCCACGATGCCTTGGGCCTGACTACCGACTTCAATCCGCGCTTTGTAAGGCGTTATGCGCATCTGGACGAGCAGATCGGACAGCATGTGCAGCAGTACATCGCCGATGTCCGCTCGGGTGCGTTTCCTTCCGACGACGAGAGCTACTAAGCCGCAACATAAATGGCCAACAAAGGCAAGCGTCCGCTTATCCTGATCAGCAACGACGACGGTATCGAGGCCGCGGGCATCCTTTCCCTGGCGGCAGCGCTCGATTCCATCGGGGACATCGTCATCGCGGCACCCCTTCAGGAAATGAGTGCCGTGGGGCACGCCATCACGATGCGTGATCCGGTCCGGGCCCGTCCGTGGCCGTTCCGAGGGCCTTCAGGTCAACTGACGGCCTATGCAGTGTCCGGTACACCTGCTGATTGTGTCAAGCTGGCTCTCGACAAACTCGTGCCTCGGCAACCGGACCTGGTGGTGTCGGGCATCAATCACGGGCCCAATACGGCCGTGAATGTCATCTACTCGGGCACGGTCAGTGCAGCAACGGAAGCCGCCATCCTGGGCATACCCGCCATCGCCTTTTCCTACTGTCGATGGGGCAGTGGCGATTTCGAGGCGTCCGGACGCGTTGCGCAAATGGTCGTGCAGAAGGTTCTGTCCAACGACTGGCCGCCGGGAATCCTGCTCAACGTCAACATTCCCGATATTCCCTTTGACCAGATGAAGGGGGTGATGATCACCCGGCAGGCCCAGGCCCGCTGGGAAGAGCAGTTTGCCGAAAGGAAAGATCCATTCGATCGTCCGTACTACTGGCTTTCGGGCACGTTCGTGAACATGGATGAGGGCACGAACACCGACTTGTGGGCCGTGGACAATGGTTGGGTCTCCATTACGCCGGTACAGCACGACCTGACGGCCTATCGGGCCATGGATTCCCTTCAGGAGTGGAACTGGGACGATCAGGAGTAAATCCGAGTCCGGGGCGCTTCGCCAAACAACGTTGAACCATCTCTCAAGACCAATAGCACCATGGGCATCGTAAACGTGCATCTTGAACGGCAGGAGGCTGCCTTCCATTTCAAGGCCGCCAACGCCGACGGTCACAGTATCGACATCGATGACGGCACGGCGTACGAAGACGGCAAAGGCCACGGCGTGGGTCCCATGCAGCTCCTCATGATGGCCATCGGAGGATGCAGTGGTGTGGACATCGTCTCCATCCTGCAGAAGGGGCGACAGCGCATTGACTCATTCAAGATCGATGTGTCTGGTACCAAGCCGGATGGTGTGGCGCCGTCCGTGTACGAAACGGTGGAGGTCCATTTCGATCTGGTAGGGGACATTGATCCCTCCCGGGTTCAGCGCGCCATCGAACTCAGCCTTGGCAAATACTGCTCCGTATCCCGCATCATCGAGAAGACGGCTGATATCTCGTATCGCTACACCGTCAATGGTGAAGCATTCGAAGGAGGTATGATCAGCGCGCCCGAGTAGCCGTGTTGCAAGGCGTGCCCCGAGTAGCCGTGTTGCAAGGCGTGCCCCGAGAAACCGCAGCGCAAGGAATGCCCCGAAGGACGAAGTGGCTCAGTCCTGCTGCAGCACCCAGATCGGAGCCGAACGCGCGGGTACAGTGACCTGTGCGCCCCGGTCTGTTGCCTTCTTGTCGATGGTACCACCGCATTCACAGCCGTCCTCCGCGAATCGGCTTCCATCGGAGATCTGGACCCATTTGCCGTCCGGCAGGTCGGTTGCATCGAACGTGGCATCCTCCCACGAGGTATTCATCAGCACCAGGACCTTTCCTCCGGCAACATAGCCCAGCAGTTGGTCGCTTTCAGGCAAGAACCACTGATAGTGCCCTTCCGGGACGGATCCGCCGACCCGGAAAACAGCACCGGCCTCACTGGCCCTGAGTGCGATCAGTCCTTTCCAATAGGCATTCATGGCTGCGTAGTCGATGGGTCGCTCGCCGGGCTCTGCGCCTGCAAACTCCCATTCAAACTGGTTGGCCAGGCGATGATTGTACGTATCCCGCTTACCGTGATAGGCCAGATCCCCTGAAGTAGTGGTCTTGACGATCTCCATCAGGGGAGCCGCACCCTTGGAACGGAGCATTTCCGTCCCGCCATGGATGACGACGGGCCCCAGGGAGGTGAACAGGAGGGTAGCAGCCAGGCGGACACCGGCTTCATCCACATGCTTGCGTCCGTCCCATTCGATGTCTGAAAAGCGGTCGGCCAGAGCCCAGTTGTCGTGGATGTCCAGGTAGTTGATTCCGCGGTTGGGGTCGATCTCTTCCTGGAAGGAGTTCATGAGTCCCATCATTGCGCGCTCCCGCTGGCTTCCATCACCGCCGGCATATCCGCGATCCACAGCCGGGTCGGATGGATTGGACACCGGGCCCTTGAAGGCATTGCGGGCATCATCCTGGAAATAGGTGATGGGCGCATCGGCCTTGTACCAGAACAGGTCTGGATCTGCCCTGGTCACGGGGTCGGTGGGAGCGATCCAGGCTTCTCCGTAGATGATCAGATCGTCCGGGAGTTCCTCTTTGATCCAGGCCAACGTCTGCTCGTCGATCTGCCCGGCCAGGTCTATACGGAAACCATCCACGCCGAGCACATCCACCCAGTGGCGCAGCTGGTCCAGCATCCAGCGCTGGACCATGGGACGGTCCTCAGGTCGTGTTTCGTTGCCGAATGGCCCGATATGGGTGACATCGCCATCGGTGCGGTAGTAGTAGGGCAGGTCGATGGCATTGAAGTTGAACAGATAATGCCGTCCGTCCATGTTCTCGCCGGTGTGGTTCGGAACCACATCGATGATTACGCTGATGCCTTCGCGGTGGAACGCTTCAACGAGCTGTTTGAATTCCTCTCGTTCAGCACCCACGGGCGCATTTTTAGATCGGAAACGGGACTCGACGGCGAACGCGTGCGTGGTCCGGTATCCCCACTGATAGTTCTCCATGGCCACGCCTTGCTCCTGCATGTAGGGATCGTCGGCAAATGCCTCCTGCCATTCATCATCCGGGTAATGCAGGTACTCCTGCGTGGGCATCAGGTGGACCACATTGATGCCGAGATCCAGTAGATGATCGAAGCCTATCGGCGCGTTGTTGTCATTTCGCAAACCCGGCTCGATCATGGCCAGCATGCTGCTTTTGATGTCGTCTTTGACGGGCAGGCGGTCCGTGAAATCCTGAACGTGGACTTCATATGCCACAACTTCCTCCATGGCGGGGCGACCACCGACAACAGGCGCCGGTGGCGGGCCGGGTTGGAAAACCATGGCCTTGCCGAACGAGTCATCGCTTACCAGAGCATACGGATCCGTGACATGCACGGGATGGGTTTCATGGAAGTAGTTGCCGGGTTCATCGGGACCATGCACGGTGAAGGTGTAGAACACCCCGTGATGATTGCCTGCCTGTTCCGTTTCCCACACGCCGTCCGCATCCCGGGTCATGTTCACGGATGTCGATGGATTGTCGAGATCCTGATACCGTTCCAGATAGAGATGCAGGACTACGCGCTCGGCACGCGGAGCAAACAGTCGGAATGTCGTCACCGATTCATCCTCTGAAACGATGGCGCCCAACGGTTTATCGGAATAGAGTGACTTGAACCAATCGTTCCTCCGGACCAAAACAGGCTCTTCGCGCCCTTCGATGTGCAGCCGGTGGAGCCGCTTGACATCCAACGGATGGGACGGAACGATCAATACTTCGTCCGATCGTCTCGGCAGCACCTCAGCAATGGGAATCGGCGTCCCATCGATATGCTCCAACCTGTATTGATCCTCGGAGCGAGCTGACTCCGCCCAGGAACCGGAAACGATGATGTTGGAGGAAGCCTGGATTTCGGCCGTCACATCCGGTATGTCTTGCGCGTGAGCAGCATGCAGCCCAGCAAAAAAAAGTAGAAACAGGAAAGACAGCGGGAAAAGGATGATGGACTTGGTCGTGGATGCCATGCGTCGTACCGGGCAGAGAAGCAAAGGTGGCCTGTCAAAAGCGATGTACACGCCAGACCGTCAAATATTCCCCGGGTGTACGCACGATGTATCGGACGTCCGACATCGCGGTTCAAATATCCGTAGGAGCCAGCGATACCGGATGCTTGAACCACGTCTCAACCGGTCGGCAAGGATCTAGATATCGAAGCGGATCAGGCCGCCCGATTGTCCGGCCCCTTGACCAGACGCAAGTGCGATCCCGTCTGAGTGGAATCCTCCCGGGTACTGCTCTGCGGGCCCCCGGCCGGAATGGCCTTCAAGGCAGTAGAACCGGTCGATGCATGGCTTCGGAGCGGAATGCCGGATTCAAGGAGACGTGCTTCGATCATGCCTTCCAGAACAGGCAGGTTCTCATGGTTCCTTTCGGTTACCAGCTGAATCCGCGCTGTCGTCCATGCTGCATCCAGGTCTTCAAACACGATATGAACATGGGAAGACAGTGTGGCAGGCTGTACACGGCTGCATGTCTCTTCCAGCGCCTGTCTGATGAATCGCAGATCCGACAGTCTGGAGAAATCGATTCCGATGGTGACCGCTTCATACGAGGCGGATGTCGGCGCCAGAGCGCTCAGGACATGCAGGCGGTGTGTTGGAATGGAGGATTCCAGACCATTCAGGTGGCGTACCCGGATTTCGTCAAGGGACACATCCACGAGCTGTACAGCACTGTCCCGGTGGCGGATCCAGTCTCCCATGGAGCGTCGGGCTACCAACTGAAGCAATACAATGTTGAGCATGGCCCGGTAGGTCGTGCGCGTCTCGATGGCCACACTGACACCGGAAAGGGCCAGGGATACGGACAATCCCGCCAGAGGACCGGCAAATGCCGTCACCGTTACAATGAAGTACGCATATATCGTGGCAAACCGGGCGGTCGTCATCCAGGACGCTTCTTTGAGGGCCAGCACGTTTCGCTGGCGACCATCCAGAATGGAACGCAGGAGGAGGTCGGCATCAACGAGCAGGAAGAGGATGCACAGAACGAACAGGAGAGGATACGCCGGGCTGGTTGGTCCGGAAGGCGGCGCACCGCGTTCCAGGTAAAACGGTGGTACGGATGCGTCTCGTGCATCGCGCTCGCTGACAACTTCTGCCCGAGCGGTTTCCTTGAGACGACTCAGCCATCCACCACGCGGGTTCGTCGCATCGTTTCCGGGACGGGAAACCGCTGCGGCTTCTGCATTGTCTGCTTGGTCCTCGTCGGGGATATCATCCCGTTCCGAATTCGGATCCTGTTCGACAACTGGCGGCTGCTCCTCCTGGCTGTTGGTGTCGTTCTCGGTGGGTGATGGCTCCAGGGAGAGATTGGACGATTTGATCATCCTGATCCGCTTCCTGGCAGGTACTACTTTGAACTCCAGATCGGCAGCCTCTCCGACCTCAACCAATACTTTAAGAGCATCGTTCTCAAGTCGTTGGTCCGCATCGAGATGGGAGCGAACCACGGATACC
>Ga0209578_10000080_pt1 | contig 226770 bp, 216 predicted proteins | sample tdAd472_FD_187127 | JGI IMG/M metagenome (GOLD analysis project Ga0209578, IMG submission 187127) | Marine sediment microbial communities from the Atlantic coast under amendment with organic carbon and nitrate - tdAd47.2 (SPAdes)... | ecosystem: Environmental > Aquatic > Marine > Coastal >... | reverse complement strand
CATATTCAAAACGCTCAGGAAGTGTGTACGAACAACCAAACAATTTTGCTCAGAGCCTAAACCCCGAACTACAGGCCGCCGCCTACACTTCCCTTCATCTTATCAACAATGTCAAAGAACACCTGCCCTTCTTTCGAAGGCTCCTGCCGTTTCAAGGACTAGGAGAACCGCGTTTTTGTTTGACCCCGTTTCCGGTACCCCGCAGCGCAGGACGCGGTTTATATGGAACCTGGACACAGTCGTCAAGCACCAAACTGCACAATCAGCGAATATTTTTACACTTTTCTCCGCTTCGCTTCCAGATCGATCTCAAGGTCAGTCAGGAAAGTCCCGGAAAACAGCGGAAAACGAAATAAAATCATATGATTAAGGTTTTTCTAATTCAGAACGAAAAGTTGGAGATACTGCAGAATGAAACCGAAATTCTTGACGAATTTGCATAAGAATGAGTCTTTGAGCAATCAATTTGACCCGAATTTAACCTTGAAAAAAGCGCAACTGGCTCAACGGCGCCTTGATTCCGGCTCAATATTAAGGATAGAGAATGCTAAGAAAATTCATTTTATAATAATACCATGACGGTGGAGTTGGAGAATCGTGACAAAGCCTGGTGAATTTCAAAATGTTCAACCACTGCCTCATCTGGACTTGGGCAGCGGTTTAGGCGAAGCACGCTGGTGGCGAGCGATGGCGTCACTCCTCCTAATGATTAGTATTGCATTGATGATCGGGTTTTCTGGTCCTCATATAGATAAAGACGAGGCCACTCAGATAGCATTAGGGAAACAAGGAATTGAGGAGAAAATTGCCGAACCCAGCAATACGCAAAACACTCATATAAAGCCTCCGGCGGAATCCGATACCCTGGTTTCAGCTCCAAATGACCTTCAATATGCAACGATTGAGATTGGGCGAGGCGACACTTTGGGGAAACTCCTCACAGAGAACGGCGCAAGCGGGCAAGAGGCGCACGACATAATAGCAGCGATGACGCCTTTCATATCACCCAAGAAACTGCAGCTCGGTCAGCAGATAAGAGTAGGCAGTCTAAGCGGCGACATTACCGAGGTTATATTAAAGACAGGTTTTGGCACTCAGCTTTTGATTCAAAAAACTGAGTCTAGAAAGTTTCAGGCGATTGAAACAGAAATGGCCGTTGAAACAAGGCCCGTGTATCGAGAAGGCAAGATCAATGACAGTCTATATCTCTCAGGCGAACGGGCGGGAATACCGGCGTCGATACTCATCGAACTGATACAGATCTACAGTTTTTCCGTGGACTTTCAGCGAGAGATCAGGAAAGGCGACGGCTTTCGCGTATTATTCGACGAACTTACCGCGGAAGACGGGGAAATCACCCGCGGGCCAATCATATTTGCAGAGTTGACGTTAAGAGGGGAAAAACGCCCTCTGTACCGCTTCACACCAAGTGATGATAAACGCACAGATTATTTTTCAGCGGACGGCAAAAGCACCAGGCGTCTATTAATGAAAACTCCCATTGACGGAGCTCGACTGACGTCTCGCTTTGGGAAGCGCAAACACCCGGTATTAGGATATGTAAAAAGCCATCAGGGTGTTGATTTCGGCGCCCCAACTGGCACTCCGATTTATGCAGCAGGAGACGGCACAGTAGAGCGAGCCTCGCGATACGGATCATATGGCAATTATGTTCGGATCAGACATAATGGCACTTATAAAACAGCCTATGCGCATATGAACAAATACGGTCGCGGTATCAAGAAAGGGAGACGCGTCAAACAAGGACAAATCATAGGATATGTAGGCGCGACTGGCCGCGTTACAGGAGCTCATCTGCACTATGAAGTGCTTCGGAACGATAAAAGAGTAAACCCTCTGAGCTTGAAACTACCCTCCGGGCGAGATCTCAAAGGCACAAGCTTGAATGCATTCCTTCAAGAACGGGATATAATAGACACCCAAATCCGACCAACACGCACGGCTCTTGATTTTAATATCCCGCTTAGTCAGAATAACGCCGAATAACTGCTGATTTGATCGATTCTAATGCTTTATGGGGGAGCAAGATGAGATATTACACAATAATAATAACGGTATACGCATTCGCATTTCTTCCTGCCAACGCACAAGTCGCAGATAATCTAACATCAGATATCAATTCCTGCCGAACTGTAAACGATCCCGAAAGCCGGTTGGCATGTTATGATAATATTGCAGACACAATGTCTGAAAGGGAAGCCAAGAGAGCGGAAGAATTGGCGAACTCTGTCGCAGCTGCAAAAGATTTTGCCGAGCAGAACTTTGGCTTGCGGGAAGATACACAGGCGGCAGAACTAAAAACGTCATCGCAAATCACACCAGAGGCGCAGGCGATCCTCGATGCAACAAAAGACCCGGACCAAATTGACTCTGAGATCACAAAAGTAAGCATCAGCCGCGGCGGAAAAAAGATCATATTTCTGGCCAACGGCCAAGCGTGGATCGAGACAAGCGCAAGTAAGTTGAGAGCCAAACCAAAGGTCGGAGAAAAAGTGACTATAAAGAAAGCGGGCCTTGGCTGGTTCCGCATCCGATTTTCAGATACCTACGGCATTATGGCCGCAAGACGCGCCCAATAGTCGCCGCAGTTACCCACTGACACCCAAACTCCCGCCAGAGCCAACGCCGGCGCAGCAATCTCTCATCATCAGAGGGCTGCCTGGTCAGTGATGAGCATTCAGCCCAGACACGGCGACGAATAGCGAGCACCCTAACAATCGATAAAGCGTAAGTCGACGGTGTAACTAGTAGTAAGGGTATGATTCAACCAGTAATTACAACATACAAACAAGTATTCATGTAATTACACATAATTATATTTATAAATTTGAATATTCAACACATTGTAGATTTTATACAACACTAATTTTAATATAAAAATCAAAGTATTATTTATCATTTACACGAATAAATAACATTGTTTTCCTTCTCAAAGACGATTGAGTACTACGCTTGATTTGTGTAATTACATTTTATTAGGCCCTCAACGTCTCATATATTTTTATGAACTTAAAAAGGTTCTTAAATTTTAGGGGAGGCACAGTGATGCTACTGCACAAGAGACGGCTTCGTTCCGCTCTTACAGGGAGTGCAGCTACTTTTCTGGCGACCTCGGTGATGAGTGCTTCTGCACTCGCCCAGGTATCCGATCAAGTTGCTGAACAAGAACTCCAGGAAGAAGTTGAACAAATTATTGTAACGGGTACGCGTATCCAAAATCCGGATATCGTAGCCGCCAGCCCAATCACCGTTGTGGGCTTGGAAGAAATCGAACAGAAGTTCACACCGAATATCGAACGGGTTTTCCGCGATTTACCAATCACGATCCCAGGCGATGGTCAGAATGTGAATAATGGTACCGCCGGCCGGGCGGAAGTTGACCTTCGCGGTCTGGGTCCGGAACGTTCATTGAATATGATCGACGGCAAGCGGATTAATCCGCATGACATCGATGGTATTTCTGACGTGAACTTCATTCCATTAAACATGCTGGAACGCGTCGACATTATCACCGGCGGTGCTTCTGCTGTTTATGGGTCTGACGCAATGTCCGGCGCCATCAACTTCATTTTGAAGAAAGACTTTGAAGGCATCGAAATCGATGCAGGCTTCTCCACGACCAACGATGGTGGTGGTGATATCTATGACGTGAGCGTTCTGTTCGGAACAAATCTCGATGACGGTCGTGGCAATGTTACATTATCAGCAACATTTACCGACCGGAAACCCGTCTTGCTTGCCGATCGTGAATTTGGTCTTTTTGGCGTTGCCAGTGACACTGGCTCCGGCCTTGGCACACCGCCTGCTACACCACCTGGTGATTGCTCCGGTAACACCGAGTTTTCGACCGCCTTTGAAACCAATGTCGGTTCTACCACGTCTATTCCCGGCACCTTAGACTTGCGCTCGGGCACAAGCTTCCAGTTCCGAAATGACATGAGTATTGGTGATCGTTGTGCGCGGTTTAACTTTAACCCGTTCAACTATTATCAAACACCTCAAAGGCGCTGGCAGGCATTTGCCACCGCAAATTATGAGATCAACGAATGGGTTGAAATGTATGGCCGGGCTGGCTTCTCATCCAGCGGAGTGAACTTCCAAATCGCACCTTCTGGTACATTTGGCCAAAGTTTCACGGTTCCACTTCGGAATCCATTTTTCTCAGACGCTGTTCGCACAGCCATTCTTGATGATCTCAATACATTTGCTGCTGAATTCATCGCCGGTCTTGATCCATTAGATCCGGATGAAGCTGCAATCCTGGCTGCAGACCCGATGGGCTTCCTGCAGTCTGGTATTGTTGATGTCAATGGCAATGGTGTCTTTGATTTAGGCACTGGTGTTGACGGCGACTTCGGTGATGCCTTCCTGTCTACGGCGCGTCGGAGAACTCTGGAACTTGGCCCGCGGTCCGCATTATTTGACACGGATCAATGGCAGATGGTCTGGGGTATTCGTGGTGAAGTGCCTTGGCTTGAAGGCTTTAACTATGACTTATCCTGGCAACGTGGCGAAAGTGATTTCGTGGAAACACGGGATGGCTTCACCAACCTGACCAATTTGGCTCTTGGCATCAACACCGTTGATCCGGACCAATGTATCTCTGTAACAGGCACCGTCACAGGCGCACCATGTACACCAATTAATGTATTTGGTCCGCTTGGCTCCATTACAGACCAACAACGGGATGACGGCTTCTTCGTCGCCATTGCAAGTGACCTTCGCAAAGCCACACAGACCGTCATTCACGGTTCAATGTCCGGCGAAATTGAGCGGATCAGCAGTCCGTGGTCAGACAATGGCTTATCAATAGCTGTTGGCTTTGAACGCCGGAAAGAAACCGCAAGTTCATCCCCGGATGAATGTCTGAAGCTTGCACCATCCAGCTGCCAAGGTGGCGCTGGCGGCAATCGCCTTCCAATTCAGTCTGAATATAGTGCCTGGGAAGGTTTTGGCGAGATGATCTGGCCGATCATTGAAGGCGTTGAAGGCATCGAAAATCTGTCTCTTGAAGCAGGTTTCCGTTTCTCGAGCTTCAACCCACAAGGCGATACAACCACCTGGAAAGCGGGCATGACCTGGGAAACCATCCCTGGTTTACGCTTCCGCTATATGGAACAACGGGCCGTTCGCGTGGCTAATATTGGTGAATTGGGTTCTCCTGTCACCACGGGCCTCGACAACGCAACCTTTGATCCATGTTCCGTTGGCAACACAGGTACGATCAGCGCTGAACTGGCCGCGCTCTGCGTCGCCACCGGCGTGCCATCGTCTCTGGTTGGCAGTGTTCAGGACATTATTTCCGGTCAGGTCAATGTGTTCTCCGGAACCAATCTAAATGACCTGCCTGATCCTGAAACGGCACGCACACGAACAGCAGGTGTTCAATGGCAGTTTGATCCAGGCACAGGCGGGTTTACAAGTACCACGCTGACAATGGATTATTATCGGATCAATATCCGGAACTTCATTGACTCACCATCCGGTCAGGAAGCTTTGGACCTCTGCTATGTATTGGCAGATCCAACAGCTTGTGCTGGCATCGTTCGTATCGGTGGTGCCTTGACTGTATCCGGCACAGGTGTTCCAGCCTTTATCACCAACTTCGACTTCTTCCGTTCTGAAGGCCTGCAATTCGGCGTTCGCACCGGTTATGAACTTGATGATTGGGGCAGCCTGACATTCTCCATGAATGCCAATCTGTATCTGGCCAATGAGTTCCAGACGACAGCAGCTTCCGATCTGGTTGATTGTAAAGGCCGTTATGGCACATCTTGCGATCCGGTTCCAAAATGGCGCCATACTGCACGTCTGTCATGGATGAAAGACGAGTTCGACGCATCTATCCTGTGGCGTCGGATCGGCAGTATGGACGCACAGGAAAATGAAGCAGATGCGCTGTTCCCAGCCTTCCGTTCCATCGGTGCTTTCAACTATTTCGATTTCTCTGCTGGCTTCCAAGTCACCGAACAGGTTCGCCTGAGCGGTCTGGTTTCCAACATTGCGAATAAGAAGCCGCCGATCATCGGGAACGAAACTGGCTCAACGTCATTTAACTCGGGGAACACATTCCCAAGCATTTATGACGTTCTTGGCCGGATCTATTCCGTCAATCTGAAGTTCAACTTCTAGGACGAATGGATAGCAAATATGGACGGCGGCCTGCGGGCCGCCGTTTTTTTAAGCGCTAATCCATGAAATCATGGGATTAGGAATTACAAGTTTGACGTCATTTATGTGATAAAAAGATCACTATTTGAATATTAAACTATTCACATCTTTCCCATACAACTCTTCCGCCTGTATATACATTCACTGCATCGACATCTCGATGCTGTTGCTTTGCAACTCTTAAGGGGGGGTGCGAAGCATTGAAACCTTAATGTTAAGAGGGAAAAATGAACGAATTTGATAAGAAGCGCTATCGTGCTGCGCTCCATAAAGGAGTCGCAATTGCCTTGATCAGTGGAGGGTTTACATCACTGTCAGCCCCAGCAAACGCCCAGATCGCGGACCAAATTGGGGAGCAAGAAGAGGAAGCCGTTGAACAGATCGTCATCACCGGTTCCAGAATTAAACGGGATGCCTTTTCGTCCACCACACCTCTCCAGGTGCTGGATGCGGAAGAAGCAACCCGTTTAGGGGTAACCACCGTTTCAGAACTTCTGCAACGCTCCACAACATCCAGCGGTAAACAGATCGACTTTTCAATCAATACCAATGCAGGTAATTCCAACGCGACAGAAGCACCGCCAACAGGTGGTATCGGGTCATCAAATATTGACCTGCGGGGCTTGGGCCCGGAAAGGACCCTGGTCCTGGTCAACGGTCGCCGTTTTGGCCTGGCCGGTGCACGCGGGGCACCCGCCCAACCAGACATCAACCTTCTGCCGCTGGGCCTGGTCGAAAATATTGACATTCTGACAGGTGGCGCTTCTACAGTCTATGGTGCCGACGCTGTTGCCGGTGTTGTCAACGTCAAATTGAAAAGCGACTTTGACGGCATTGATATCTCCGGTGGCGTGCGTCTTCCAGAAGCAGGAGGTGGCGAAGTTTACCGGGCATCTCTGGTTGCCGGTGTCAGCAATGATCGCGGTAATATCACTTTGGGCTTCGATTATTTCACGCGGGAACGTGCATCAACTGGCAGTCGTGATTTCACAAACTGCCTGAGAACAATTGAAGAAACCGAAGACGGACAAATCTTTGATTTCTGTCGCAGTGGTTTCTTTGACAATGTGATCGCATTGAACGGTCTCGACCCCGTACCTGGTGTTGAAGGCACACCATTCGTCTTCTTCACACCTGGCACTACAAATCTTGGTGTACCCAACTTCTCTACGGGCGATGCACTTCCTCGCCCAACAGATCCTGACGTTGATGGCCAAGGCCCTCGCTTCGATGATGGCGCGAATGGCCGCCGCCGTTTCCCCTTCATCGATTTTTACGGTGACCAGGATGAACGCCGGAATGCTGACCTTATCCGGCCGGAAGAGCGCTTCTCACTTGTCGTAAACGGTCATTATGATCTGGATTGGGGCAATAACGAGCGGTTCTATTTTGAAGGCTATTACTTCAACCGGCAAAATAACGTCATCGCAGCAACCGAACAGGTCTTCCCAACCATATCAGCGACAATTGCACAGGAAGTTCGCGATGCGGATGGCAATTTCGTCGACTTCGTTCGCGATGGCAGCGGGAATATTGTTCAATTCGACAACCCGTTGAACCCATTTGATTTCGACGCAACGCCAATTGTGACACTTGACGACGTACCACAGACCTTTGACGTGGAAGTCCAACAGTTCAGGGCCGTAGCCGGCTTTTCCGGTGACATCGGTACACAATGGTTTGAAGAGCGGAAATGGAGTTATGACAGCTTTTTCTCCTACGACCGTGGTGTCGGCTTCCAATCTCAACCGATCCTCCTTGAGGATCGGTTGATTGAGGGCACTCAATCAACCCGCTTGGACCCGGATGGCAATGTAGTTTGTGGCAACACTATTCGCACAGATTCATTTAACTTCCTTACGCCAAATGAATGTGTGCCAATCGACTTCTTTGCTGAATCCATCTATACGGATGGTGAGGGTCGCTTCTCCACTCAAGCGGAGCGTGATTTCCTCGTCGGCACGAGGACCAACCGCACTGTAACAGAGCAATTCAATGCCGGCATCAATGCTACCGGTGAAATACTCGACCTTCCAACTGGCGGTCCTGTGTCAGTCGCCTTCGGTGCTGAATGGCGCTATGACCGCATCAGCTCAACCGTTGACGCAATAGGCGCAACCGGCGGAAATAGTGCAGAAAACCCGACAACCGAAGGCGCAACGGTCGGCAGTCGTTGGATCTATGATCTCTATGGTGAAGTCAGCATTCCGATCCTTGAAGGACTGGAATTTGCTGAACTTGTCCAACTCGACGGTTCTGTCCGCTATACCGAGGAAGAGAATTTCGGTGATGAGGTCACATGGCGTGTTGGTGGCATCTACCGCCCAACGGAATTCGTCGCATTCACGGCATCCTATAACACCTCATTCCGTGCACCAAACCTTCGGGAACAGTTCCTTGCGGATCAGTTCAATGGTGTATCGGGCAACGTCGACCCTTGCCTTAATCAAAATATCAACGAACTGGCTCCAGGCGCGACTGCAGATCGTATCATCGCGAACTGTATTGCCAGTGGTGCAGATGTCACAGTTTTAGGTACCGGCGGTATTACAACGATTCCGGTCCAGGTTGGCGGTTCAGACGAACTACAAGCTGAAACATCAGACTCCTTCGTGGCATCAGTACAGCTGAGCCAACCTTGGACAGATAGCTTCAGCTTTGACCTTGCTATCACTTATTTCGATATCTCATTGGAAAATACCGTTGAGGAACTCGATCCAGAGATCATTTTGAGCCGCTGCTTCTCAGGTGAAGTCGGCCTGACCAGTCCGTTCTGTCGGTTGGTTGAACGGAATAATCCAAATGCAACACCATCGGCAAATCTGATCAGCTCTATCGATGCATCATTCATCAACATTGGACAGGAGACGAGTAAAGGTATCGACATTGTCACACGGTTTGGCAAAACCTTCGATAATGTTTTCGGTGAGACGCTGGACTTAAACTGGGCAACCAGCTCGACTTATTTGATCGAGCAAGAGCGTCAGGTCTTCGCAGATTCCGCTCTGATCGATAATGCAGGTCGGATCGGTAATCCTGAATGGCTTCTTCAGTCTACAGTCACTCTGGATTGGGACTTCCTCCAATTCTCATGGCAAACGCGCTTCATTGATGCAGTTGCCGAAACTGAGGACGACGAAGATACCACACGCGTCTTTACAGACAGCCCTGAAATTCCAGGGACAGTGGCGACAGCTCCCCTCGACCATGTTGGTGCACGTGTTTATAATGATGTGTCACTCACAGCAGACTTTGAGACCTACTCACTGACATTCGGTATCAACAATCTGACCGATCAAGATCCACCATTAATTGACAGGAACTTAAGCGGTCAACGGAACAATGCCGTTACGCAATCAGGCTACGACTTATTTGGTCGGACCTTCTTCATGAACGCACGCGTGCGCTTCTGATAAAAAAATGGCGGGGCCTTACTGGCCCCGCCACCCACATCCATCACAAAACTGATTATTTAATACGTCGAACGACAGCGCGCGCTCTTTTACCTTCGATCTGCAACCGATACCCACCAAAAGACGACTGCCTGATCTTCGCAATATTGTCATTACCGGATATCTTTTTAATTCCGCTTTTCCCTGTGGATTGCCAGACCTGGCCATTATCCAGAGTAATTGTGAGCTTTCCATATACATCATAACGATGTGAAAGAATTTTCGCTGTTAGCTCTTGTGGTGCCTCGGGCTTCAGTCCCTGTTCCCGACGCTCCTTATTCCGGAGTACTGCAGATTTACCGAAGTCATTCAGCGTTTCAACACGGTTATCTGTATTCTCCCTTGGCTTCGCTGCAAGCTGAGGCGAAGCTGCCTTTTCTTCACTCCGTTCCATGACCGGCTTCATATCAGCCGAGCGCGTCACAATATCTCGTGCCTCTAACAAAGCTGTATCAAAACAGGCGACACGTTCCAGCGCATCTTCAATAACCGCACATGCTTCAAACGGTTGAAGGGGGTCATTCGGCACACCCTGCCCTTGCGCCTGAGCCATAACAAAGCCTGTTACACCCAGAGCAATATAGCTCACCCCCCAAAATCTTGTGCTTCTTTTCATTCTCACCTCTTAATCCTTACCCGCTCGATCCATGATGTAAGAGATATGTGCAATGCTACAACGCCGCTTACAGGATGGATTGCAATAACAAAGAACTGCATTATCATATCCCTTCGTCATTTTAGGGGGATTTGATGAAACGCCAAATTTTTATTGCATCCGCAATAGTACTCAGCAGCTTTTCCGTAAGCGCACAAGAGCAAAATGACTTGCTTAACGACCTGGTCACGTGCCGTAGCATTGAAAACAGGGACTCACGCCTTGATTGTTTTGAAGCCAATCTCGCCAGGGCATTAAACGAACGATCAAAACAGGAAGAACGACGTGCGGAAGTAAAAACCCGTACTGAAGCCCGTGCCAAAGACAATTTCGGATTATCAGAAAGGGCTGCAGAGCGAGCCGCTGCGGAAAACAAACAAAGCACCCGTGAGACAGAACAGGCCTATATACCGGAGGCAGAGCCGGAGCAGCTGACGGCAACAATAGATAAGGCTGACAAAAACGCCGTAGGGAAATGGATCGTGCATCTTGATAACGGCCAGATATGGCAAGAGACAAGCGCCAGCGGTTTTTTTGGAAAAGTAAAAGCCCGGCAGTCCGCCAGAATAGAGCCTGGCCGCTTCGGCGGATATCGCATGTATGTGGACGATAAAAAACGACCTTTAGCGGTAAAACGCGTGAAATAAAAGGCGACCGAAATTGAGCCGCCTTTTAATCATTTTAAGCTGCGCGTACATCTCGGCGTTTCACCTTGAGGGTCAATGCGCCATCACCATCGCTGACATAAACCTTATCACCATCTAATACCTCGCCTTGCAGAATAAGCTCAGCAAGTGGGTCTTGAAGATATTTCTGAACCGCACGCTTCAATGGCCGTGCCCCATAAACAGGATCATATCCAACCTTTGCCAGCCACGCTGTTGCTTTTTCATCAAGGCTTAACGTGATTTTCCGGTCAATGAGAAGTTTAGAAACACGGTTGACCTGGATATCCACGATGGCAGCCATATGTTCCTCACTCAGCCGATGGAATAAAAGCAGTTCATCCAGGCGATTTAAAAACTCCGGCCGGAAAGCCTGACGGACAACATCCATTACACCGGCACGTACAGATTCAACATCATCTCCGGCACCAAGAGACGCCAGGAGATCGGCCCCCAGGTTTGACGTGAGGATGATTAAAGTATTTGAGAAATCCACAACGCGACCCTGGCCATCCGTCAGCCGGCCATCATCTAAAACCTGAAGCAAGACGTTAAACACATCGGGATGCGCCTTCTCAATTTCATCAAATAAGATGACTTGATAAGGGCGGCGGCGCACAGCTTCTGTCAGGGCGCCCCCCTCTTCATATCCGACATATCCAGGGGGTGCACCTATCAGTCGTGCAACACTGTGTTTTTCCATATATTCAGACATATCAACCCGGGCCAGGGCCTGTTCGTCATCAAAGAGAAACTCCGCCAAAGCTTTTGTAAGCTCCGTTTTCCCCACACCTGTGGGCCCCAAAAATAAGAATGAGCCCAATGGCCGATTCGGGTCCTGTAGCCCCGCCCTTGCGCGGCGCACGGCTTTGGATACCGCAGCGACGGCTTCTTCCTGGCCAATCACTCTGTGGCGTAAATTTTCTTCCATCGACAGAAGTTTTTCCCGCTCACCTTCCAGCATTTTATCGACGGGAATACCTGTCCATCGAGACACGACGGACGCAATATCTGCATCCCCGACTTCTTCTCGCAACATGGCGTTTTCAGCAAGGTTCGCCGCTTCTTCAATACGACCTTCCAAATCAGGGATCACGCCATAGGTCAATTGACCGGCCCGGGTTAAATCCCCTCGCCTTTGCGCCTGCTCCAGCTCAATCCTCGCCTGCTCCAGCTCTTCTTTCAAGCGCTGCTCTCCGGCCAATTTTTCTTTTTCATTTTGCCAGCGCGCGGTGAGTTCAGCCGAGGATTGCTCCAATTCAGACAGATCTTTCTCAATCGTCTTCAATCGGTCCTTAGACGCCGCGTCTTTTTCTTTACTCAGCGCTTCCCGTTCAATCTTCAGCTGAATGATCCGGCGATCCAAGGCCTCTATATCTTCCGGCTTGGAATCCACTTCCATACGCAGGCGGCTGGACGCCTCATCCATCAGATCAATGGCCTTATCGGGGAGGAATCTGTCAGTGATATAACGGTTCGACAATGTTGCTGCCGCAACCAGGGCCGCATCCGTAATACGTACACCATGATGAAGTTCGTATTTCTCCTTCAACCCACGCAGAATAGAGATTGTGTCTTCAACTGTAGGTTCTGCAATCAGAACAGGCTGGAACCGGCGTTCCAGAGCGGCATCTTTTTCAACATATTTCCGGTATTCGGACAAAGTCGTCGCACCGATACAGTGCAATTCGCCTCGTGCCAGCGCCGGCTTCAAGAGATTGGAGGCATCCATTGCCCCATCGGTCTTTCCAGCACCAACAAGGGTATGCATCTCATCAATGAACAAGATGATTTCACCAGCACCCGCGCTGACTTCTTCCAAAACGCCTTTTAAACGCTCTTCAAATTCACCGCGATATTTGGCCCCGGCAATCAAGGCCCCCATATCCAGCGCCATGATACGCTTGTCCAGCAAGCTTTCCGGCACATCCCCATTCGCGATGCGTAAAGCAAGTCCCTCTGCAATCGCTGTCTTCCCAACACCGGGTTCACCAATTAAAACAGGGTTGTTTTTCGTACGCCGCGCTAGAACCTGTATCGTTCTACGGATTTCCTCATCGCGACCAATAACAGGGTCTAATTTCCCGTCTCGGGCAACCTGGGTCAGATCTCGTGCAAATCGTTTCAGGGCGTCATAGCTGTCCTCTGCGGATTGTGTATCCGCTGTCCGGCCTTTGCGCACATCGTTAATCGCTGCGTTCAGACCCTGGGCAGTGATCCCAGCATCCTTTAAAATCTTGGAAGGCGCACTCCCATTCGCAAGGCACAAAGCAAGGAGCAAGCGTTCAGAGGTGACATATTTATCACTGGCTTTATCCGCCAACTCCTCTGCTGAGGCGAATAGCCGTGCCGTTTCCGGCTTCATATAAAGCTGGCCTGCCCCCCCACCTTCAACGCGGGGAATTTTCGATAATTCCAGGTTTACAGCTTCAAGCGCCTGTTCCGGACGACCACCCGCTGCCTTCATTAAATTAGCTGCCAGGCCTTCCTTATCATCCAGAAGAGCTTTTAAGATATGGTCCGGCGTAAAGGCTTGATGGCCTTCGCGAACAGCTATGGTTTGAGCGGCTTGAATTTGCCCACGAACGCGATCGGTGTAGCGCTCCAGATTCATAAATACTCTCCCTCACCAGGTCCTTCTTATCAAAGATGGATTAACAGACCCATATGCGCTTTGAGGCGCGTCAATTAAGGCGCGCGCCTCAGTCACAACAGGATATGGTGTGATATTTTTACCACACAAGAGGGGAGGAGAAAAAATCTATACTCAAAGTCTTATTCTGCCGCATTTTCCTCAGGCGCTGGGGCCTTTGGTGCCAAACGGCGGCGGCGTTTAGGTTTTTCTTCAGCAACAGCTTCTTCCGATAGGGTCGGGCTGGCTTCTGTCGAGGTAGCTTCATCAACCACTTCAGCTTCAACAGCCTTTGTCTTCCGAGTCCGGCGTATCTTTTTGACAGGCTCTTCAGCTTCGACTTCAACGCTTTCTGAAGCAACAGGCGTTTCTGCAGGCGTTTCTGCAGGCGTTTCTGCAGGCGTTTCTACAGGCGCTTCTTGCACGCCTTCAGCCTCTTCCTGACGACGAGGGCGACGCTGGCGTTTAGCCGGCCGTGATTTAGCTTCATCTCCACCTTGACTGTCTTCGGCTTTATTCTGAGGCGGAGGCGTTGGTTTCCCTGCCTGTTTCTCGTTCAAAACACGAAGATAATGATCGGCATGTTGCAGATAATTTTCCGACAAAACACGATCACCTGAGCCCATCGCATCTTTCGCCATGGATTTATATTTTTCTACCAGCTGCGCCGCATTACCTTTAACCCGCGGTTCATTCCGATTTGCATCGCCATAGCGTTGATTGGAATGATTAGGCCGAGAATTACTACGCCCCCGAGATCGGCGAGCCGCTTGTCCATTTTTCATAAAATAGCTGTCTTCATTTGAATAAAGTGCTCTTCACGCACATTGCATCGTTTTTTAAACGAAACCCTACCCCTCACGACCAACAATCATTGGTCGGAATTCAATATATAAGTTTTGGGTTCTTCATCGCGATGTGACTTTAGCTGCCGCCCCTTCACATCACCACCGCCCATTTGCGGTATATCTGACCCTAGCCTGTTCAAATCAGCAAACCAAGCCATTTTTTGAGCATGCCACAGGAAATTCGCGATTTGACGCTTATTTCTGCATCAACCGCCCCAAAACGACACGATCACGGCTTTCCAAGTCCTGCAATATCTCCACATCGCCCCATTGGGCGCTAAAGAGATTACAAACATCTAACCCTTGATCATGCCCGATTTCAAAGGCAAGCAGGCCTTCCAACTTCAAATATAAAGGCGCTTCCTTAATAATTCGTCTGTAGAAATCCAAACCATCAACACCACCATCCAGCGCTGTTAAAGGCTCAAACCGGGCCACATCGGGGTCAAGCTGAGATATGTCAGAACTGCGAATATAAGGTGGGTTCGATAAAATAATATCGAAACGCCTGCCATCATCCACAGCATCGAAAACATCACTTTGCAGAAGCGTTACACGCTCGCTTAAGCCATGGTGATCACAATTCCTCTGCGCCACGTCCAGGGCATCACCACTTATATCGACGCCCACCCCTGTTAAAAGCGGACATTCCACCAATATGGACGCAAGAAGGCACCCACTGCCCACACCAATCTCCAGCAGGTCTAAAGGTCGTTGAAGAAAACCTGCCCTTTCAACAACGACCGCAACCAATGTTTCACTATCGGGGCGCGGCGTCAGAACGGCGGGCGTGACTTCAAAATCCAGGCTCCAAAACTCCCTATGGCCCAATATCTGCGACACCGGACGATGGTCCAGCCGTTGGGCTAGAAATGCTTCAAAGCGCGCAATATCCTGTTCTGCCACAGGCTGTTTTCGATCAATCAGGATTTCCAGCCTGGGCCTGCCTAATATATCAGCTAATAAAACCTCGGCATCTAAACGCGGCGTGGGAATATCTATGCTGCCAAGTCGGTGTGCAGCACTTTGTAAAAGCTGCTCAATCGTCGTCACGCTTCGCCCATCTGCGCCAGACGCGCAGCCTGGTCTTCAGCCTGCAAAGCCTGGACAACTTCTTCAAGGCCATCACCTTCTAAAATCTGATCCAATTTATGCAAGGTGAGATTGATACGGTGATCCGTCACGCGGCCCTGAGGGAAATTATACGTCCTTATACGCTCCGACCTGTCACCAGAGCCAACCTGCGCCCGCCGTGCGTCAGCACGTTCTTGATCAACTTTCGCTCGTTCCAGTTCAAACAACCGCGCTCTGAGAACCTTCATCGCTTTTGCTTTGTTCTTATGCTGCGATTTCTCGTCCTGTTGTGACACCACCAGCCCGGTGGGGATATGCGTAATTCTGACAGCTGAATCCGTAGTGTTCACAGACTGCCCACCAGGGCCCGATGCACGAAAGACATCAATGCGCAAATCCTTATCATCAATATGCACATCTACATCTTCCGGCTCTGGCAAGACTGCGACCGTTGCAGCGGAGGTATGAATACGTCCACCCGCCTCGGTGGTCGGCACGCGCTGCACCCGATGAACACCTGATTCAAATTTCAATTTGGCGAAAACACCCTGGCCGCTGACATTGGCAATGACTTCTTTCATGCCACCAACATCACCTGTCGACATCGAAATCGGCTCCACCCGCCAGCCATGGTTTTCCGCATAACGCTGATACATGCGATAGAGATCACCTGCGAACAAAGCCGCTTCATCGCCACCTGTTCCCGCCCGTATCTCCAGGATTGCAGGGCGCGCATCAGCGGCGTCTTTCGGTAAAAGCGCCAAGGCCAGCTCATGCTCTAAATCACCCAGGCCAGCGCGCAGTTCTTCCGCCTCAGCCTGCGCTAGCTCTTTCATTTCCGCATCGCAGTCCGGGTCTTCACTCAAAGCCAAAGCATCTTTCAACTCAGACTTTGATGTCTTGAGCTTTTGCGCAATCTCCACAACATCGCGCAATTCGGCAAACTCGCGGCTCAGCTTCGCAAAATCCTGCCCCTCCAATCCTTCCGGATTGGCCAATCGGTGTTCTAAGAACTCATAACGATCAGTGATTTGTTTGATTTTAGATTCAGGTATCATGAAACGGGCCTCTTCATTTTAAGGAATAAGATTGAGCGTGGCTCAATCGCTAAGCTTCCTTAAAACGCTCGGACACTGTTCCAGCGACTTCTGATAGAGACAGCAATAATTGCTCCCCATTATCCAAATCCCGAAGGGCGACTTTATCCTGATCCAATTCATCATCCCCCATGATGATTGCAAATCTGGCGTTTAATCCATTCGCACGTTTCATACGTTTTTTCATATTGCCACGAAATCCGTGATCCACAACCAGGCCGGATGACCGCAAATCATGAGCCAGACCCAGTGCAATCCGCTCTGCCCGCTCCCCCATTGGGATGATGGACACAGGCCGTGTGTCATCTTCAGGCACATCCGCCAACATAGACAGGCGTTCAATCCCGGCAGCCCAGCCAACACCTGGTGTCGGCGTGCCACCCATGGTTTCAATCAACGCATCATAGCGACCACCAGCCAAAACAGTACCTTGGGCGCCCAAATCCATCGTGATGAATTCAAAGGCGGTATGAGAATAATAATCCAAGCCACGCACAAGACGCTGGTCATGGGTATAATCCACACCCAATTGCTTCAGACCCGCGCACACGGCTTCAAAAAACGCCCGGGCGTCGTCCGTTAAATAATCAACAATCAAAGGCGCGTCGGCCACCAAAGCCCTATCCGCCTCATCCTTTGAATCAAGGATGCGAAGCGGGTTTTTCTCCAACCGCAACAGACTGTCTTCGCTAAGCTTATCTTTATGCGCACTGAAATAAGCAACCAGAGCATCCCGATAGGCATCACGGCTTGGGCCATCTCCCAAAGTGTTCAAATGCAGCTTTACCCGACCCTTCAAGCCAAGATCACATAACAGATCATAGGCAAAAGCAATCAGCTCAATATCGGCCTGCGGTTCGGCCACGCCGAGAATTTCCGCATCAAGCTGATGGAACTGCCGATAGCGTCCCTTTTGCGGCCGTTCATAGCGAAAGGCAGGGCCGTGAGCATAGAGTTTCAACGGCAGATATTGCTGCAAACCACCGGAAATAAAGGCCCGTGCAATGCCGGCTGTAAATTCCGGGCGAAGTGTCAGGCTCTCACCGCCACGATCCTCAAAACTATACATTTCCTTGGTGACGATATCGGATGCATCCCCAAGGGTCCGTGCAAAGACGCCGGTAAATTCAAAAATCGGCGGGTCAATCGGATCAAAGCGATAGCGTTTCGCCAGATTTTTAAATCGATCTACGACGAAACCATGACGACGCGCGTCCTCTCCGAAAATATCTTTTGTGCCGCGGACCGGCTGTAATTTGCTCATGAAGCCTGTGCCAGTTTCTCTTTTTCAGCCTCGATCTCAGTCGCTTTTGCCTCAACCAATTTGACAATATGATCAACCATATCTGCATCTTCGATATGATGGTCGGTCACACCGGCCAGATAGACCATATGCTTCCCACTGCCGCCTCCTGTTAAGCCGATATCGGTTTCACGGGCTTCGCCAGGGCCGTTTACAACACAGCCAATAATGGACAAAGACATTGGCGTATTGATATGGGCCAGGCGCTCCTCCAAGGTCTCAACGGTTTTAATCACATTAAAACCCTGACGAGCGCAGGACGGGCAGGACACAATTTTTACACCGCGGTGGCGAATGCCCAGCGATTTCAAAATGTCAAAACCAACACGAACTTCCTGCACAGGGTCAGCGGACAAGGACACGCGGATCGTGTCCCCCACACCGGACCACAACAACATGCCAAGGCCGATTGAGGATTTCACCGTCCCGGGAATCATACCACCAGCTTCGGTGATGCCTAAGTGCAGCGGATAATCACAGGCTTCTGCCAGACCTTGATAAGCGGCAACGGCCAAGAACACGTCTGACGCCTTCACAGAAATTTTAAACTCACGAAAGTCATTGTCTTCAAGAATTTTCGCGTGCTCCAAGGCGCTTTCAACCATCGCTTCTGGAACAGGCTCTCCATATTTTTCAAGCAAATGCCGTTCCAGCGACCCAGCATTCACACCAATACGCATGGCACAGCCATTGGCCTTCGCCGCATTAACAACCTCTTTCACCCGCGCGGCTGAACCAATATTGCCCGGATTAATCCGCAAACACGCAGCCCCCGCATCAGCGGCTTCCAATGCACGTTTATAATGGAAGTGAATATCTGCAACGATAGGCACTGTCGCCGCCCGGCAGATCTCTTTCAACGCCGCAGTTGACTCTTCATCAGGGCAGGAAACACGAATGATATCAGCGCCCGCTTCTTCAGCGGCACGGATTTGTTCAATCGTTGCTTTAGCATCTGAGGTCAATGTGTTGGTCATGGTTTGCACGGCAATGGGTGCATCTCCACCAATGGGCACATCGCCAACCATGATCTGGCGGCTTTGACGACGAAGAATATCACGATAAGGTCTGACACTCATGAGGGGTTCACCTATGAAATCTGCTGTGGAAATCCAATTTAGTCATATCTAAATGAAGCGCCAGCAATAAACTGGCTCTTGCTTTCGCGCGAACATGCAGAAATGCCCCGCAAAACTCAAGAAAAACTGTGAATAATATCCTAGCTGTGATCGCTGGACCGCTGCGCCCCATCCCAATCCACAGGGTTTAGAGACACACCACGACGAACACGACCTGTCGGTCCAAGCGGCCCACTGTTCCAATCCCCAAGGCGAAGCAATACACCTCCGGCATTCCCGGTTGTCAGTTCAGCACCTTCTTTTCCCTGGGCCGTAAAGCTGTTTCCCGCCTTCATAATACCGGAATATAAAATATCTTCCCCCTGAGTGACATGTATCCAACTGTCTTCGATGGCTTCAACAACCATTGCATCAACAGTTTCAACCGGAGCCGGTGCGGGGGCATCTTCTTTATCTTCTGCTTCAGATATCTCAATCTCGTCCGCAGCTTCAGAAGAAGAGCCAAGCTGATCTTCGGCATAAGATTGCGGGTCTTCTTCCTCACCCTGTGCGCCTGGAGCAAAACTTTCCAGCTCTTCACGATGGTCCACTGACTGAGAAGTCTGCGTGACAACCTGCTCCGGCGCAACCGGACTAACAGCTACATCTACAGGCTTTGAATGGATTGAAAACCAAGTCCCATAGGCCATGATCGCAACAACCAGACCGCCAATCACCATCCCCCGGCTTGGAAGCCGGGATTCCGCAGGTGGTTCCTGCAGTGAAAAATTATAACTCGGCTTTTCAAGGCGGATTTCTGTGCGATATCGCGCCAATATTTCATTTTCATCCAGGCCCAATTGCCGCGCATATCCGCGGAGAAATCCACCTGCATAGGCGGCTCCCGGCAGATCATCATAATTATCATCTTCCAAAGCGCCCAAATAGCGTTCTGGAATACGTGTATCACGAGAGACATCGTCCAAGCCAAGCGCAAGTTTCAGTCGCGCCTCACGCAGATACTGCCCCAAGCTCTGCGCGTTTTCTTTTGCCTGATATTCTGTTTCTTCTGTCATGGCTTTGGCCATTACCCCGGTTGCGCCAAACTGTGTCGCATCACTGATTTCGTTTATTTCAATATTGAAATACTTAAAATCCTGTCACCTCCGGCAACCCCCATGTGCCAAAAACGACAGCTGATTTACCCCGCAATCACAAGCTTCGCACTTGATCGTTTATACTTTTTACAGTCATCCAGTGAAAATTATCTGGAACCAAAGAGTCAACCTTTGATTCTACAAAGAGCTAAGAATCGTGCGAATCAGATAGGAATATTGTGCGATTCCGCAAATTCTATCGCGTAACTCCGCACACTATGGTCAGGTTTTGACAGAAGCGACTCGGAAAATTCAGCCAGTGCATCCAGATTTAATGACCGGATCATCAGCTTTACAGGTGCGATACCAGCCGGCGACATGGACAAACGCCGCAGTCCCAGTCCGATCAGCACCATCGCCTCCAGCGGTCGCCCACCCACTTCACCACAGACAGAAACATCAACGCCCTGACTGTTACAGATGGAGACCACCTGATGAATAAGGTTCAACGCTGCTGGTGACAGCAGGTCATACCGATCCGCCAGTTTTGGATTAGACCGATCAGCTGCAAAGAAGAACTGCAGCAGGTCATTTGTGCCAATGGCCACAAAATCGACTCGCGGCAAAAGCGTGTGCAGTTGCCAGGCCAGTGATGGCACTTCCAACATGACACCAATACGCAACGGCTCTGGCACGGGGCGGCCCATGCGCTTGAAGAATTCAACCTCTTCTTCAACAATCGCTTTTGCCGCTTCAAATTCCGCCACTTCCGCAACCATGGGGAACATAAGATCAAGGCGCCGCCCTGCCGCCGCTTTAAACAACGCCCGGGTTTGCAGCTTCAAAAGCACGGGGCGTTCCAGTGCCACCCGTATAGCACGCCAGCCTAAGGCGGGGTTTTCTTCCTTCGTATCAGAAGAGACATAGGGCACTCGCTTATCCCCGCCAATATCAACCGCACGGAAGATAACGGGCTTGCCATCTGCCACATCCAAGACCTCTTTATAAAGCGCTGTCTGCGCTTGAAGGCGTGGCAATGTGGACGCCACCATGAACTGGAATTCTGTACGAAACAGGCCAATGCCCGCCGCCCGGGTCGTTTTCAAGCTTTCCAAATCTGCTTTCAAACCTGCGTTGATCATCAAATCAACATTCACGCCATCTTTAGTGACAGCAGGCTGGTCCAAGACCTCCGCATAGCGAACGGCACGTTCTTCCCGTAACGCGATCGCCCCTTCATAAACGTCTATAGTCTTCGCAGTCGGGCAGACAAATAATTGACCATGTTCTGCATCTACGATCAGTGGATCGCCAGGCTCTATCAGCTCAGACGCGGCCCTTATCCGGCCCAGGACAGGAATACCCATGGCACGCGCAATCAAAGTCACATGGGCCGTGGGAGAGCCTTCTTCCAACACCAGGCCACGTAGATAGTCCCGGCTGTATTCCAGCAATTCCGCCGGACCCATGGAACGCGCGATCACGATACTATCTTCGCTCAAACCTTTGGCCGCTGCCGATGCCATTTGACCCGTAAGGATACGGATCAGACGATTAGCCAAATCATCCAGGTCATGAAGACGCTCCAGCAAATAAGGATCGTTGGTCTTGCGCATGGATGCGCGGGTGCGCTGCTGAACCCGCTCAACGGCCGCTTCACAGGTCAGACCCTGCTCAATTGCCTCATCAATTTTTGCGGCCCAACCTCTATCAAAGGCGAACATTTTATAGGTTTCTAAAATGTCCCGATGTTCACCGATATGGCCAATATCACTTGCTGACATGATGCGGTCGATTTGCGCCCTCATGGCGCGGAAGGCCGCACGGATACGCTCTTTTTCCTTATCCACATCATCAGCAACGGTCTTGATGATGTTCACGCGTGGCTGATGGAAAACAGCAATGCCCTGGGCCACACCATCGACAAGGCGCAGACCTTCCAATGTCTGAGTAGCCCGTTTTGATGCAAGCTCCCGCGCCGCCAGGGCTTCATCAACAAGCCCGCCAGTCCCCAGATTTCCGCCAGCACCATGGCAACGGTCAAAAGCGCATCCACTTCTTCCCCGCCAAAATGGCGCGGGTCGATGGTTTGGATGGACAGCACACCAATGGGACTGCCAGAGCGTAAAATAGGTACGCCCAAAAAGCTGTGATAAGCCTCTTCCCCGGTTTCCGGACGATAAGCGAAGTCAGGATGATCACGGGCTTCCGCCAAGTTTAAAGGCGTACCACTTTGGGCGATTTTACCAACTAAGCCTTCACCGATAGCCAAGCGGGTCTGATGGATAGCTTCTTTCTTCAGGCCTTGCGTTGCAAACAACTCCAACGCCCCATCGGGCACCACGGCATAGATGGAACACACTTCGACATCCATCGTTTCCGCGATTTCCCGCACGACCTGTGCAAGACGCGCTTCGCCGTCGCTCACTTCCGCCATCAGACTATGTAGACGGCGCAAAAGTGTGCGCGGGGCGCTTATGGCCTCGCCAATGGGTGTCATTTCAGTCCTATCTTCCCTCCAAAAACTCAGCCGCCTGCCCGACCAGATTTTGTATGATTTCCTGACAGGGGCGAACGGACTTTACCATACCAACACTTTGGCCCGCCATTAAAGACCCTGTTTCCACGTCGCCGTCAATGACGGCGCGGCGCAAAGCCCCTGCCCAGAAATGCTCTATTTTTATTTGCGCCTCTTTTTGCTCAATCTCACCTGCATGATATTCTGCAACAACTTCACGTTGCAGATTCGTAAAATCTTCCGTCCCTTTATTCTTTAAAGCCCGGACGGGAATCACAGGAAATTTCGGGTCAATCTGCACAGACGCAATTGCATCACGGGCCGACGCACGGATAAAGGCCTTTTTGAAATTCTCATGGGCGATTGATTCATCAGCACAAACAAAACGCGTGCCCAATTGAACACCAGATGCGCCCATTTGCAAATAGCTGACAATCGCTTCACCGCGCCCAACACCGCCTGCGATAAAGACAGGCACATCTTTGATAGTCGGCAAAATCTCCTGCGCCAAAACAGCAGTTGAGACGGGGCCAACATGACCACCTGCCTCTGAACCTTCGATAATCAACGCATCCACACCGGATCGCACCAATTTCTTCGCCAGAGCCAAAGCGGGGGCAAAACACATGAGTTTCGCGCCACCTTTTTTAATCTCTTCAATCGCCCAGCCAGGCGGCAGGCCGCCAGCCAGCACCACATGGCTGACTTTCTCATCAACCACTACATCGACCAGCTCTTTCAGCTGTGGGTGCAATGTGATGAGATTAACGCCAAAGGGCTTATCCGTCAGTTCCCGTGTCGCACGAATTTCCTCACGCAGGATTTCAGGCGGCATAGAGCCGCTGGCTAGCACACCAAAGCCCCCGGCATTTGATATGGCTGAAACCAGATTACGCTCTGACACCCAGGTCATCGCACCGCCTAATATGGCGTATTCGGTGCCAAGAAATTCTGTGCCTCGCGCCCAGAATTCCTGCAATTTAGCTAATCCGGCTGCGGGAATTTCGTCAATCAATGGTGTTTGTGCCATGGCTTCATGCGTCCAATTCATAAGCTGTGTGCAAAGCACGCAGCGCAAGTTCTGTATATTCCGCATCAATCAATACGGAGATTTTAATTTCTGACGTGGAAATCACTTGAATATTGATGCCTTTGTCCGCCAGCGTCTGAAACATCGTCTGTGCCACACCAGCGTGGGAACGCATACCAACACCAACAACTGAAATTTTCACCACATCTCTATTTGAGATCAGGCGTTTATAGCCGATTTTACTGACAGCGGTTTCAATAACGTTAAGAGCACGTGTGCACTCGCTGTCAGGCACGGTGAAGGTCATATCAGTGGCACCACCTTCATGGCTCACATTCTGAACGATCATATCCACATTGATATTCCCCTCAGCGAGAGGCCCGAATATCTCTGCTGAGACCCCCGGCTGATCCGGCACACCGATCAAAGTGATTTTGGCTTCCTGCTTGGTATAGGCGATGCCGGTGACCAATTGTTGTTCCACGATTTCTTCCTCATCAACAACCAAAGTGCCGGGTTTATCTTCAAAGGAAGACAGCACTTGTAAGCGTACATTTTGTTTCATGGCGAGCTCGACGGAACGGGTCTGCAAAACCTTTGCACCCAGGGACGCAAGCTCCAGCATTTCTTCATAAGTGATACGGTCAATCTTCCGCGCCCGTGTCACGATACGCGGATCGGTTGTATACACCCCATCCACATCCGTATAAATATCGCAGCGATCGGCCTTTATCGCGGCAGCCATTGCCACCGCCGATAAATCAGATCCTCCACGGCCCAAAGTCGTAATCCGATTATCAGGACCAAGCCCTTGGAAACCCGGAATGACAGCAACCTGCCCTTGCCCAAGGCGGTTTTCCAGTTCATCCGTATCAATTTCCATGATGCGGGCCGCACCATGGGCACCAGTTGTTGTAATCGGCACCTGCCATCCCTGCCAGGACCGGGCCTGAACCCCCATGGTCTGCAGGATGATAGACAAAAGGCCTGTTGTGACCTGCTCCCCCGTTGCCACCACTGTGTCATATTCCCGGGCATCGTGAAGCGGGGCGGCTTCTCTACATAGATTAACCAGCCGATCGGTTTCACCCGCCATGGCAGAGACCACCACGACAACTTGATTCCCCTGATCAACTTCTTTTTTCACACGCGTTGCCACATTGCGAATTCGATCTAAATCCGCAACAGAGGTTCCACCAAATTTCTGGACGATACGAGCCATATAAAAATCGTCTTCCCTATAAAGCGATATGGATACCCAATTTCTCCCCTCGCGCCTGCTTGATAAGGACTAACAGCGCTTTAGGCAAGACGCGGACCATGCTATGGAGCTAAGAAAAGGCAGGATCATGACGAAAAACAGCAATTTGGAAGAAAAAATGCAGGCCCAAAACTCCACTGTTGATGCACAGGAAATCGAAAAATTCGCGCGAATTTCTGAAAGCTGGTGGGATTTGGACGGCCCTTTCAAGCCATTACACGCCCTAAACCCTGCCCGGCTGACTTATATTCGTGACCAATTATGCGCCCATTTCATGAAAGACACTCGGTCTTTGAAACCTTTGAAGGGGTTGAAAATTTTGGACATTGGCTGCGGCGGGGGCCTTTTATGCGAGCCTTTATCCCGTATGGGCGCTGACATCACGGGCGTGGATGCCGCAGAAGAAAATATTGCTGTAGCGTCCTATCACCGGGATCAAATGGGTCTCACCATCGATTATCGTCATGACACAGCTGAAAATTTGGTGGCCCAAGGCGAGAAATTTGACGCCATCATCAATATGGAAGTGATTGAGCATGTGGCTGATGTCAGAAGCTTCTTAAAAGCCTGTCATGACCTGCTCAATGATGAGGGTGTCATGCTGGTGTCCACTTTAAATCGGACGTTGCGTAGCTTTATGATGGCTATAGTGGGGGCGGAATATATTCTGCGCTGGCTGCCACAAGGCACCCATGACTGGCAGAAATTTCTAACGCCCGAAGAATTTGCAGAAGCCCTAAATGATGCGGGCTTTAAAAACACTGCATTTGAAGGCCTGAGCTTCAATCTGCTGGAGCGAGACTGGGCCATTAAAAGCGGCGAGACAGCAGTTAATTATGTAGGGCGTACAATAAAAAATGACTGAGACATCACCGGTCTTTGAAAATTCCCAGGTTGATATAGTGGGCTTACCTCAAGCGCATACTTTGGATTTAAGGCCTTTATCGGCGATAAGAGCCCGGATTGAAGCTTTTTATGTTCTGGTTTTTGGCCTGATCCCAATTCTCATTTCCAAAGTCATCACATATTTTGCCGTTGAACCTGACGACCGCACACTTCTGATTTTCATCTACGCAGGCGTTTACCTGCTTCTTATCTTTGTAATCGGCTGGACCTATCTGGCAGCAAAAAACCGGCGTTTTGCACTGAGGGATAAAGATGTTGTTTTAAAAACAGGTCTGATGAACCACCGCCTGGCCATCATTCCCATTAACCGTATCCAACATGTGGAACTTCACCGACCCTTTTTAGATCGCAAATACGGCCTGGCCACCATGGCCATTTACACAGCGGGGGCCAGCAGCGTAGATGCGCAGATCCATGGCCTTGTTGAAGAAGACGCCATACGCATCCAAGCCTTCATTTTGGATCAGATGACAGGTGCAAAATTAGATGATTGAGTGGAAGCGCCTGCCTCTGGCCGCCATCATCAGCTTTGCGGTAGCTGGCCTGATAAATACAGTAAAACATGGGTGGCAGGGTCTGCTGCCGGTGATCGGGGTGATCAGTTTTTCCAAGGATTTCCCTATTGCCAGCTTCATCATTCCAATTGCGATGGGCGTCTTAGCGCTTCTCGTCGCATTCGCATATCTGGCCTATCGCTACTTCGGATATGCATTAGTTCCAGGTGAAATCCGTGTCCGCCAGGGCGTTATCAACCGTCGCCAGCTCTTATTGCCCTTTGAACGGGTCCAAAGTGTGAAGGCGCGACAACCCTTTTATCTGCGCCCCTTCAATCTTGTGATTCTAGATGTTGAAAGCGCAGGGTCCAAGGGCAGCGAGATCAGCCTGCCCGGTCTGCCAGAACAAGATGCCCAGGATATTCGTCGGGATATCATGGCGTTTAAAGACAATAAGAAAGTCGAAAGAGAAGAGACAACACAGATTGAAGATACAGGCGAGCCACTGATCAAGCTCAGCTTGAATGATTTGATCCGCCATGGTTTTGTCTCCCGCCAGGCCTTTTTAATCATCGGTGCGATCATAGGTTTCGGCGGTGGCTTATTTGACCAATGGGGCCCCGTCTTTGATTTTATCGAGGCTTATATTGAGGATATCCTTGGGGCCCTAGGCCTGTTCACAGGGATCATCATCGGCATCCTCTCCCTTATCTGCCTCATCATCATAGGATTGCTGGTATCTATATTGATCACAGTCATTCGATTTTACGGTTTCACATTGCGTTCAGCTGGTGATGTTTATCACATCAAACATGGGCTGATTGAACGTCACGAGCGCAATCTCCCCTTATCCAAAATTCAAAGCTTCAAAGTCCAGCAAAGCATCACAGGGCGCTGGGTCAAACGCGCTGTGGGGAAAATTATTCAAGCGGGTCAGGGCACGGGTGAAGGCGATTTTAACGTCCGGAAAAAGGCTGAACTCTTGCCAGGTCTTGATCGGGACAGCCTGCAACGCTTTCAAAAGGATCTCTATCCCGATTTTGAACCCAAATCGATCCGGCTTCGATCCGTCCTGAAAGGCTATGCCTATTTCCTTATTGGAATTTGGACTGCCATATTCATCATCCCAACCTTTGGCAACCTCCTTGCTGGGAATAACTGGGGCATGTTGTTTCTAGCTATTCCCGCCCTCTTGGCCCCCCTCTGCTTTAAAGAGCAACGCAATCGTCAATATGGCTTAAGCGCGGACTATGGCCTTGTCACGGGCGGCCTGTTCACCCGCTGGAGACTGGTTTTTCCACTTTATAAAGTGCAAAATATCGCCTTGTCGCAAAACCCCATTCAGCGCCGCAAAGGCACTGCAACACTGACCATAGCCTTGGCCGGGGAGCGCATCACCATCCCCTATATGCCCCTTGAAACCGCCCGGGCCTGGCAGGATTATATTCTCTATAAAGTGGAAAGCAGCGACCAGCGCTGGATGTAAAGGCGGCTTCCCCCTATACTAAGCCCCATGAATGAAACGCAATTCTTTGGCCGGGTCTTTCTGATTGCAATTTTAGGCGTGATTGCCGTCATTGCCTATCAACTCATCACGCCCTTATTGGGGCCGATTGCCTGGGCGGCTATCATTGCCTTTGCGCTTTTCCCTTTGCAAAAGCGCCTTAGCCAGAGATTAAACGGGCGGCGCAATCTGGCAGCCATGATTTTATTGATCGGCGCATCGCTGTTCATCATTGCCCCAATTTTGGCGCTGGGTTCCGCCTTTGTGGCACAAGCCGCGAAATTATTAGGCGACATTCAGCAGGGCGCATTTTTCACGCGGCCATTGGAAGATATCACAGGCATCGGCACTATTCTCAGCTGGCTTGAAACCAGTTTGAACATTGCGCCGGATGATATGAACCGCTGGGCCAATGATGCTTTACGCTCCGCCTTGCAATTTTCTGTGGGTCTAGGCGGGCGGATATTCATTGGGGCCGTAAATACAGTCGTAGCCTTCACCGTCATGCTTTTCGTGTTGTTCTTTTTCATTAGAGATGGCGGCGAAATCATTACTGCGCTCAAGGCCCTCACCCCCTTATCAAAAAGCCGCATTGAAGAGATTTACAGCTATGTGGCTGAGGCCTTAAACGCTGTCCTGTTCGGCACCGTCGCCACTGCAATTGTGCAAGGGGCATTGGTGGGCGCAGCCTTTGCTGTAATTGGCTTGCCAGCGCCTGTGGTTTTTGGTGCTGTCACAGCTCTCTTCGCATTGCTCCCCGTGGGTGGCCCGTCCATCACCTGGATACCGGCCGTCTTTTATCTGATCACGATTGACCGTTGGGGGGCTGCCATTGGTTTAACGCTTTGGGGCCTGCTGATGGTCGCCACAATTGACAATATTTTGCGCCCCATATTGGTATCGAGCCGAGCACATGTCAGCACTTTGGCCGTGTTCATCGGCGTGATTGGCGGGGTCGCTGCCTTTGGAATGATCGGCCTGCTGATCGGGCCCGTCCTCATGGCTTTGATTATGACCGTGTTACGCTATCTCGCAGAAGCAAAAGCGAAACAATCGATTTAGGCGTCTTCTTTCGGCGCCTTAGGCATTGGGAAAACATCTACACCTTCGTCTAACAAGGCTTCCGTTTCTTCTGAAGAGGCCTCTCCATAGATGCCGCGTTCCTCCGCTTCACCATAATGGATTTTGCGGGCTTCCTCTGGGAAATCGCGGCCCACATTTTCAAAATTGCTTTCCACATGCTGCTGCAATTTTGTCATGATTGCCATCATATCCTTCATGGAACCGGTGGCCATTTGATCTTTAGAAGCGCTGGGTTTTACATCCTGGACCTGATTGCCTTTACGCCCAACACTGGGTGCCATAACAGCCTTTTGGATGTCTGCATCCCCGCACATCGGGCATTCCAACAGACCACTGGCCTTTTGGCTTTTGAAATCTTCGGAAGAACCAAACCAGGCTTCAAACACATGGTCCTGGGCGCAGATCAAATCAAATACTATCATGTCTTTTCCATCTCAGCCGTTGGTTCAAAGCTGGAACTTTTGCTTTAAACGCAGGGACGGTAGACGCTCGCGTACATCATTTACCCGCAACAAATCAAGCTTTGCGCTGATAATTCCAGGTTCTTCCCCGCCTTCAGCCAGGATTTCCCCCCATGGATCAATGATTAAGCTGTGCCCAAAAGTTTTGCGCCCACCCCCATGATCACCGCATTGGGCAGGTGCGAAAACAAAGGAAGACGTTTCAATGGCACGGGCCCGCAGCAAAACATGCCAATGTGCTGCCCCCGTAGGCCGGGTGAAGGCCGCTGGCACACTTAGTAATTTTGCACCCTTTTGAGCCAGTTCCCGATAAAGATGCGGGAAACGTACATCATAACAGATGGACATACCCAGGCCGCCCCATGGCGTTTCCGCCAACACCGCCTTGTCCCCCGGCTTGTACAGACGAGATTCCTGATAGCTTTCCCCATCAGGCAAAGACACATCAAACATGTGAATTTTGTCATACCGGGCAGCAATCTGCCCGTCAGGCGTTATCAAAAAGCTACGGTTGGCGACCTGCTCCACCCCCACTTTGATGGGGAGAGAACCGATAAGAAGCCAAATATTTTTATCATGAGCCAGTGTTTGAAAGGCTTTGAGCGCTGCATCATCATCTTCGGCACGGAGGTTTGAAAACAACACCTCTCGCTTCGTGGTGAGCAGGCTGGTCATCTCAGGTGTCGCAATCAACTGTGCCCCACCTTCTGCCGCCTGGGTAATCAAGCGACTGGCTTCGGCAATATTATGACCAACATCCGACGTGCTGGTCATTTGCACAAGAGAGAGATGCAGGCTGTTCATGAGATATCCTGCCTATCAAACAGCAATCAGGCGTTCAGCAGATTGTCCAACTTACCTGCGCGCTCTAACGCATGAAGCTCATCACTGCCACCCACATGGGTTTTGCCAATAAAAATCTGCGGCACAGTCCGGCGGCCATTTGCCTTTTGGGTCATCTGCGCCCGCTTTGCCGGGCTCATAGTGACATCAATTTCGTGATATTTCACGCCCTTCTGCTGCAGCAAACGCTTGGCACGAAAGCAATAAGGGCAGGTCATCGTAGTATAAATCGTAACGTTGGACACAGTTTCATTCCCGCAAATTCATCTTTGAGCGGTCTATATAGCCTGAATTTGCGGGGTTACAACCCGCCCGGCAGTCACAACTTTGACATTACGCGCGCCAGCCTTTTTGAGAATATGCGCACAGGCTTCAACCGTCGCACCCGTCGTCAATACATCATCGACCAAAAGAACCGACCGGTCCACCAGGCGCTCCCGCGCCTTTTGACGAACAGTAAAAGCCTGTTTCACATTGGACCGGCGTTGAGAGGCCGAAAGGCCGCCCTGGCTGGGCGTTGCTTTCTTGCGGTAAAGGATAAGCGGCTCATAGGCACAATTGAAATTACGCGCGATCTGCTGCGCCAACAGGGCCGACTGGTTATAACGTCGCTTCAACAGACGCCAGCGATGCAGCGGCACAGGCATGACCAGCATATCATCTTCAATCATGGGAGCCACCGCACGGTTCATCCACTGGGCTAAAGCCTTGGCCATTGCTGTGCGATCCCCATGTTTAAAGCCCAGGACCATTGACCGGCTTCCATCATCATAATGGAAAGCCGCCCGTGCTTGGTCATAGGCCGGCTGCCGGCCTTGACAGGCCCCGCAGCGCAAACCGTCCAAACGCTCATATTCGAAAGGCAAGCCACAGCATTCGCATTGCGGGTCCGTGATGAAATTCAATCCATTCCAACAATCCGCACATAAATAGCCCTGATTGGCGACAGAAACCCCACAGGCAAAGCACCGGGGCGGCAGAACAAGGTCCAACACCTGCTGCGCTGCGCCATATAATGGGTCATAGAAACCCAGGAGCTTTTCTTTTATATGCATGATAGACAGCTTAGCGTTAAAACACCGCTTTTCCCAGACAACAGTTCAAGGCATAGTGCGCGCCATGACGGATGGAATGACCCTTTTTGACCGCTCACAGGTCGCACATGCCCGCAGGCGGGGCCATGAATTTGGCCCGGACGGTGCTTTTCTGCGTGAAGAAATATGGGATCGGACACAGGAACGCCTTGCCGAGATCAACAGGGACTTCCAAAACATATTAATCATTGGTGGCCCGACGCAGGTGGACAATGCCACCCAAGCCACATCTTTGCACACACTGCCCGGTACAGATCTGGCGCTGGACGAAGAAGCTCTGCCTTTTGCAGACAATAGTTTTGATCTGATCATCAGCCTGCTTGACCTGCATTGGGTCAATGATCTGCCCGGTGCACTCATTCAATTCAATCGCGCACTAAAACCCGATGGTCTTTTTCTAGGTGCTATGTTCAGCGCAGGCACTCTATCAGAACTTAAATCTTCATTCCTGAAAGCCGAAGCAGAGGTCGGCCGCGGGGCTAGCCCACATATCGCGCCCTTTGCTGATGTTCGAGATCTGGGCGCTTTATTACAGCGGGCCGGGTTCGCCATGCCTGTTGCAGACCAGGATAAACTGACAATCCGCTATCAAACAGCTTTTCACCTCATGCATGATTTGCGCAAAATGGGCGAAACCAATGCCCTGCACGCACGGCATAAAGGCTTTAGCCTACGATCTGTCTTTTTAAAGATGGCGGAGAATTACGCCCAGGACTTTAGCGGTCCGGACGGGCGTATTCCGGCTACTTTCAATATAAGCTTTCTCACCGGCTGGGCACCCGCACCAGACCAGCCCAGGCCAAAGCGCCCAGGCAGCGCAAAAGCCCGATTAGCCGATGCCCTGCAAACGAAAGAGCAGAAGCTTTAAAGATAGTCTTTCAACATCGCAATCAATGGGCGATCCGCAGGTGGCATGGGGAAATCATCCAGGCGGGAGGCAAAAACCCATTTCAACTGCTGCCCTTCCTGCGGAAGCGGTACCCCTTCCCAGCGGCGGCACAAGAACAAAGGCATAAGCAAATGAAAATCCGGGTAGCTGTGGGAGGCGAAGCTGAAAGGCTGCATACATTCAAGGCAGGCTTCAATGCCCAGTTCCTCTTTTAACTCCCGGACCAGCGCGGCTTCCGGGGTTTCATCTTTTTCAACTTTACCCCCTGGAAATTCCCACAAACCGGCCATGGATTTACCTTCTGGCCGTTGAGCTATTAGGATTCGCCCATCCTCATCCAAAAGGGCTACCGCAGCGACTAAAACCACATTTTGAGCTTTGGACAGACGCTCACGACGCAATGCTGGGATATCTTCTTGCATTTGAAACACGCTTTTTATTGGACCATGGGTAAGGGCGGTTACACGATCCCTCAGCCCTGTGCAAGGTGCTAAGCATCGGTAATACCTCATGAATACAGTTTGTTAAGGCCTTATTATCCATGTTTTCAACGACTTAGAGTTGATAAAATTGTCATAAAATAAACCCCAAAACACATGTTGAAATTAAGACTTTGTTCACTTCATCCGTCTTAATAAGGGTCAGGACGGCCTTATAAAAAAAGGGCTGCCGAATTGGAAGAAGGCTTGGAAATTAGGAGAAACGGAATGACCTTTGTACGTAGGTTTGTCCGCGACGAAAAAGGCGCTACAGCAATTGAATATGGTTTGATCGCAGCCCTTGTCGCTATCGCAGCAATTACAGCTTTGGGTGCTGTTGGTTCTGAACTGACCAACACCTTTAACAAAGTTAAGACAGAACTCGATACAGCAAACGGCTAATCTAGCCATGCTGATTGAACGAACAAAACGGCGGCACTTGAGGTCGCCGTTTTTTTTTAATTCAATGAAACGACATCTTGCACAGTTCCAAGAGGCAATCGCTGCGAATACGGCGCTTATTCTGCTGTGCGTATTTTATTCCATCGCAATCTACATCTTTGCTGACAGTCTTGGACTTGGTCATCGATATGATGTTTTTGGCTCATCCGCTCCCATCATTTTTATTCTGATGGCGGGATCTTTATGCATCGCCTTGGCAGCATGGGCCAAGACACTACGGCTTGAGAAACCAGAGCGTCATTTCCCACATCTACTGACTTATCTCAAAACACAACTCAGACAAAATGGTGGGGTGTTTACCTATGCGATCCCATTGATTTTAATCTCGACACTGGTTGCGGCCTTTACAACGTTCAAATCAATTTACCCCTTAGCGGCCCCATTCAGCTGGGATCAGAGCTTTTCAGAGTGGGATAAGATGCTCCATTTCGGCGTCGATCCCTGGAAAATCACTCATGCCCTGTTCGGTGGAGATATTCCGTCTTTCGCCATTAACTGGGCCTATAATATGTGGTTCGGCTTCATGTGGATCAGCATCTGCGGTGCGTTATTAAGCACAAATAAGGGGATGATACGACGGCAATATCTGATCAGCTTCTGCCTGTGCTGGATATTAATCGGTACGATCGGGGCTGGCCTCCTCTCATCAGCGGGCCCCGTCTATTATGCAGAAGTTACGGGCAACTCCGCGTCCTATAGCGCGCTTATGGACAAATTATACGAAACCGATGCGCGCTTGAACGAAAGCTTTGGCTTATCCCTTCTTGCGCTCGATATTCAGGAAATGCTCTGGCAGGTCTACAGCTCAAAAGGAGAGCTTTTTGGCGGCGGTATTTCCGCAATGCCCAGTATGCATGTATCGATCGCTACTCTGATGGCACTCGGTGCGTGGAAGTTTAATAATAAAGTCGGCGTTGCCTTCACTGTTTATGCCGTGATTATTCAGATTGGATCTGTCCATCTGGGGTGGCATTACGCAATTGATGGCTATGTTTCTGCATTAGTCACAATAGGAATTTGGCAAGCTGTGGGCTTCATACTGTCATCGAATGCGCGTTATGAAATATCCGCAGTTGAGCCCAAACCGCAGACATAAAGCATGTAAACAGCAAAAGAGGGAATGCGTGATAGAGTGACCCATCTATCGCCGCGTTCAATGCGAGGACAAATGCCCCCCCAAAAGCTGCGAGTGTCAAACCATCCATATGCCTCAATGCGATAAGGGGCTTTAAAATAACCATCGCCATAAAAAGTAAATACGGGATACCGCCCATCAAACCCCAACTGAAAATAGCGTTGATAACGACATTATGCGGCTGAGCAAATACGCCCTGCGTCGCCTCAATCAGAAACCGGCTTTGCCCGCTGCCATATCCCAACAGCGGTTGTTGAGCCCAAAGACTCAGAGCTTCGGTCCATATCTCCAGCCGTCCGGAAGAAATCTGGTTCACAGTCGCATCCGCGTAAGTTCCGATAAAAAACCGCTGCAGCCCAAATGAACCATGATCAACAGGCACGAAAAAAGCAGCAACAGCACCCAATAAAATTGCGAGAAGATTGACCCCTAAGACTCTCCAATACCCGCTGCGCTTTGCAAAAAAGACCATGATTAAAGCTGCGGCACAAAGAGACAGAACAGCGCCGCGCGATCCCGTCCACAATAAGAGGCCCCAGCTCCAGATTAGGCACAGGATGAAGAGAGCCTGACCACCTCTTGGAATAGTTTCCCGACGACAGAACAAAAGTCCGTTTGCAATCATGACTGCAACGGCGGCATAGAAACCGAGGGTTCGCACATTTGAAAACCCCGGCATATTCCAGCTCAACTGCTCCATTTCGAGTGCAGTCAAGCCTTGGAACCGAATAACCATGACGAGGGAATAGAATGCGAAGCCGCATATTAGAGCCAACATGAGCGGCTTCAAAACGTCTTGTCGGCTTTGAAAATATGGGATCAACGCAAGCGCAAAGATCAAATGGATGACATATTGATCGGTCTTAATCCACGCATGAAGCGGGACAGTTGCCTGAAACGCAGTGAGAACGGCGACACCAAGCCAGAGAGCAATACAGACCAGGGCCATGTTGCCAGGACGCAGCAGCACACCATCCTCACGGCCATTTAAGATAAGGGTTGAAACACATAAAACCTGAAATAGTGATATGTGGCCATTCGCTGCAAAATAAAGAAACCCCGTATCTTCCCCCGGGATCAAAAAAACACGCAACGTGGGTATAAACAGAAGCCCGGCGCATAGCAGAATGAGAACCCAATCCGGTTCTCGCGCGGCACCGTTCTTTAAGCGTCCAAACATCATATCTCAGCCTAACCCTAGATAGCTCAGACTAAGACGGGATTTATTGAAACTCAATTAACCATTATCCCCACTTTGCCTCACATTACAGACTGCTCGGGCGTTACTTCAAAACTATTGGATCGGACCGCATGCTCAACCTGATCTTTGAGCACTTTCTCAAGCGCTTCGCGGGCGTGCGTGACTTCTTTCTGCATTTCCATCAATTCCGCTAAAGAGGCATGATGCAGTGCACGGTGGCGGCGGATAGCGCATTCCAAAGCATTATCCAATGCGTCTAAAAACTCGTCATGTTGTTCGGGTGTCATGGCCCTAACCTTTCTTACAGGTGATTTTGACCATACACATGCGAAGACCGTGCCAGTTTAAAATACTGGAATTTCAAGGCTTTCATTTGAAAAAGGACGGCAGGAGGAAAAATTTACCCGGCAAAATCAGCTGCGATAGTCCGCATTGATCGAAATATAACCATGGGTCAGGTCACAGGTCCAAACGGTAAATTCAGCAGCGCCTTGCCCCAGGTCCAAAGTGATATCCAGCTCCGCATTTTTGAAATAAGCACTACCCCGCTCCTCCTCATAAGCGGGGTGAACGGCGCCGTTTTCCGCGACCAGCATATCCCCAAAATACAACCGGACTTTCTCAATATCCAGGTCAACAGGTGCATTTCCAACCGCCATGATGATGCGCCCCCAATTTGGGTCTTCACCGGCGATCGCCGTTTTCACCAATGGAGAATTGGCAATTGAGGCAGCTACTGCTTTCGCTTCGGCCCCGTTTCCAGCACCTTGAACCTTGATGGAGATAAATTTACTGGCCCCTTCCCCATCTCTCACAATCTGCTGGGCAAGATCCTGGCACAAGGCTTGAAGTGCATCTTTGAAAGCGCTTAATTCTTCAGCCGAAACAGACATATGAGCAGCAGCACCGGTTGCGAAAATCAGCACCATGTCATTGGTCGATGTATCGCCATCTACAGTTATGGCATTGAAGGAATGGTCCACGGCTTCTTTGAGCATGCTCTGCAATGTCTCAGCAGGCAGCTTCACATCCGTCATGATAAAGCCCAGCATTGTCGCCATATTTGGCGCAATCATGCCCGACCCTTTGGCGATACCCGCCAAAGTGACTTTCACGCCACCAACCTCACACATATAAGTGGAGGCTTTGGGGAAGGTATCCGTCGTCGCTATCGCTTTGGCGGCCTGCTCAAAACCAACAGCAGGTGCGGCGAGTGCCTGTTGATAGCTGTCTAAAAAAACATCAACCGGGAACGGCTGCCCAATCACTCCGGTCTGCGCGATTTGGATATACTCAGGCGCGCAGCCGAGCTTACTGCTCAAAGCCCCCGCCATAGTCACAACAGCTTCTTCACCGCCTTGTCCTGTATAAGCATTGGCATTTCCTGCCGTGACAACTAAAGCCCGGGCCTCACCTTCCGACACTGACTGTTTGCACCATCCGACACTTGCTGCTGCCGCCTTGGAAGACGTAAAAACACCGGCCACAGTCGTTCCAGGCTGGAAAAGCGCAATGAGGAGATCATCGCGTCCCTGGTATTTGAAGCCTGCTTCTTTCGTATATAGCTCCACGCCGCGAATCCCGCCGATCTTGGGAAAAATTCCTGGAGCCAGGGGTGAAATTGGCAAATCATGACCAGCCATAACCGTCTTCTCAGTATGAAATTGAAGCGAAACGCTTCTCCCTTGCCAATTAATACGCAAATGTGCAAGCGCCATCGGTTGACACACTCCTCCAGGCTACTTATGTCTTCGCATTCAATACTGTCGGGCATTGCGCCCTAGGCAATAATGTGGCGCAGTGCGCCTAAGGTCTTAAGAGAGTTTGTTCTCATGCTTGGATTTAATACGCTGGCAAAGCGTATATTTGGAACTGCCAACGACCGTCATGTCCGGTCCCTCCAGAAATATGTGACTGCAGTCAATGCAGCAGAAGCCGATCTCGAAAAGCTTAAAGATGATGAGCTGAAAGCACGCACTGATTGGTTGCGCGGTCGGCTGGAAAATGGGGAAAGCGAAGATGATATCCTCGTTGATGCTTTTGCCACCGTTCGTGAAGCTTCCAAGCGCACCTTGGGCCAACGTCATTATGATGTGCAGATTTTAGGTGGCGTTGTTCTCCATCGCGGCGAAATCACGGAAATGAAGACCGGCGAGGGGAAAACCCTCGTCGCCACATTGGCTGTTTATTTGAATGCCCTGTCCGGCAAAGGCGTCCATGTCATCACAGTGAATGACTATCTCGCCCAGCGGGATGCTGACTGGATGGGTGAGATTTATCGCTTTTTGGGCCTGACCGTTGGCGTCATTGTCCATGGCGTCGACGATGCGCAGCGCAAAGAAGCCTATGCCTGTGATATTACCTACGGCACCAACAATGAATTCGGTTTTGATTATCTGCGCGATAATATGAAATTCCGCCTGGAGGAAATGGTCCAGCGCCCCTTCAATTTTGCGATTGTCGATGAAGTTGACTCCATTCTGATCGATGAAGCGCGGACACCATTGATTATTTCCGGACCGACTGAGGATAAGTCAGAGCTATATGTCAGCGTCGACAAGCTGGTTCGCCAACTTGGTGAAGGCGATTTCGAAAAAGACGAGAAAAGCCGGGCCGTCACTTTGACAGAACAGGGCCAGGAACGCATTGAAGAGCTGCTGCAAGGATCAGGCCTGCTTGAGTCTGAAAATCTCTATGATTATGAAAATGCAGCCATCGTTCATCATGTGCAAAATGCATTAAAGGCCATTCAGCTGTTCCAGCGCGATACGGACTATATCGTCAAAGACAATAAAATCGTCATCATTGACGAGTTTACCGGTCGAATGATGGAAGGCCGTCGTTGGTCTGATGGTTTGCACCAGGCGGTTGAAGCCAAGGAAGGGGCTGAAATTCAGCCTGAAAACCAGACCTTAGCCTCCATCACATTCCAGAACTATTTCCGCCTCTATCCCAAACTTGCAGGGATGACCGGTACAGCGGCGACTGAAGCGCAGGAATTCGCGGACATCTACCGCCTGGCTGTCACAGAAATGCCAACCCATTTGCCCGTTCAGCGTGAAGACGCGCAGGACGAATTTTACCGTACGGGTGAAGAGAAGTTCGAAGCTATCGTCAAGGAAATTGCCGAATGCCAGAAACGCGGCCAACCTGTTCTCGTGGGCACGGTATCCATTGAAAAATCAGAGCTTTTATCCGACTTCCTTAAGAAGAAGAAGGTCAAGCACAAGGTATTGAACGCCCGCTATCATGAGCAGGAAGCCCATATCATCGCTGACGCAGGCTGTTCGGGTGCCGTAACCATCGCAACCAATATGGCCGGTCGCGGGACTGATATCCAATTGGGCGGCAATGTCGATATGCGTATTGCACGCGATCTGGAAGGCATGGGTGAGTGCGAGGAACGCGATAAGGCCATTGAGCGGATCAAAGCGGATATCGAAGCCGATAAGAAAAAAGTTCTGGAGGCAGGTGGTCTGTATGTGATCGGGACCGAGCGTCATGAAAGCCGCCGGATTGATAATCAGCTGCGTGGCCGTTCAGGCCGTCAGGGGGACCCGGGTAAATCCAAATTCTATCTGTCATTGGATGATGACCTGCTGCGCATTTTCGGCCCGCAGGATCGGATGAATTCAATGCTGCAGAAACTGGGCCTGGAAGAAGGCGAGGCCATCACTCATCCCTGGCTGACCAAAGCCATTGAAAAAGCCCAGCAAAAGGTTGAGGCCCGGAATTATGATATCCGGAAAAACCTGCTGCAATATGATGATGTAATGAATGACCAGCGGAAGGTCATTTATGAGCAACGCAAAGATATAATGGCAGCTGATGAAGTGTCTGACACCATCGTCGACATGCGCCATGAAACGGCTGAAGCCATTATTTCACGCCATATTCCGCCTAAGTCCTTTGTCGAACAATGGGATGTGGACGGCTTGAAAGTCGAATTGCATGAAATCTTTGGCGATGATTTCGGCGTTGAAAAATGGGCCGCAGAAGATGGCATTGATGAGCAACAGATGATCGATAAGCTGATTGCCGCAGCCGACCGTCTTGCCGCAGCGCGCAAGACCATGGCCGGCGCTGAGATTTGGACGCAAGTGGAACGCTCCATCCTGCTGACCAATATCGATCATCATTGGAAAGAGCATTTATCCCAGCTGGACAGCCTGCGTCAGGTGATTGGTCTGCGTGCCTATGGCCAGCGGAACCCGCTAAACGAATATAAGACCGAAGCCTTTTCCATGTTCGAAGGCTTGCTGGAAACCACGCGGGAGGCCGTGACGAAGGCCCTGGCTCTTATTCAATTCCGTGAGGAACCGACACCACAGGCACCAGAGCAAATGCAGGTCCAACACATCGACCCTCTCACGGGTGAGAATGATGCAGCACCAACTGTTGAAGGCTCTAATCCCAATGACCCGTCAACCTGGGGCCGTGTATCGCGTAACGCAGCATGCCCTTGTGGCTCCGGCAAGAAATATAAACACTGTCACGGGCGGCTGTAGAACAGGATAAGAGAGATGCGTTTTTTAGAATCCCTTCCTGAAAACACGCATCTCGCCGATGTGTTCAAACGCTTCCCTAAAGGCGTTGCGGAGCTATTGGACTATCACGACATCATACTGCGCGGATCATCACCGCTCTCTATTGGAGAGAGGGAGTTGATTGCGGCATTTGTATCCGGTTTAAACGAATGCGAGTTCTGTTTTGGTGCACATCAAAGCTATGCGGAGGCCTTTGGCATAGACTTTGACCTGTTCGACGCCTTATTTGACGACATCGATACGGCACCCGTTGAAGATAAGCTGAAACCCCTGCTGCACTATGTCGCCAAACTCACCAAAGAGCCCCACAAGGTCATTAAAGCCGATGTGGACGCCATATTAGCGGCAGGCTGGAATGAAGATGCCGTTCATGACACAGCTGCCGTCACAGCTCTGTTCAACTTCATGAACCGCATTATCTTTGGTTTAGGCGTTGCAGACCATGCAGATATTTTTGCAGCGCGTCATAAAGATAATCAGAACACCAGTACAGCGGAACGCCAGGCGCGGAATGAAAGTGATTTAGGGTCAAAGCATTATAAAGCTTTTGGCGAACAAATCGGATTGAAATCGAGTTGAAATCCCGCTTTGTTGCATTGCAACAATTTTTCATGATAGCCTTCCTTATCAATAACAATAAGGGAGGCAGCTTATATGACGGCATTTAAAGACCATTTCTCAAACGTCGCAGAGGTCTACAATACATATCGACCCAGCTATCCAAAGACCCTGTTCGACACACTCTCTCAACTCTCTAAAAATCATGAACATGCTTGGGATGCAGGTTGTGGCAATGGCCAGGCCAGCGTCGTTTTGGCAGAATATTTCGACCATGTGACGGCCACTGACGCATCAGCCAATCAAATAGACGCGGCACCACAACATCCAAAAATCAGCTTCATCACAGCGCCTGCGGAAAAGGCACCTCTTGAAGAGAACAGTGTGGATTTCATCCTCATCGCCCAGGCCCTGCACTGGTTCGATTTTGATGCCTTCTTTGCTGAGGTCCAGAGGGTTGGAAGACCAGGAGGCATTATCGCTGCAATGGCCTATGAAATATTTCATAGCACGCCTGAAATTGACGCCATTGTCGCTGAATTCTACGAGGGCGATATTGGTCCTTATTGGCCGCCAGAGCGTGTTCACATTGAAGGTGGTTATGATAATATCGATTTCCCCTTTGAAGAAATCAGCCTTCCCCGTTTCGAAATGCATGTGGACTGGTCCTTGGACGAGGTGATGGGCTATTTCAGCACCTGGTCCGCTGTAAACCGTTATAAAGCCGCATCCGGCAAAGACCCTTTGATTGATGTAGAACAAAAGCTCGCAAAGGTCTGGGGCGAGCGTGAAAAGAAACATCGCATCACCTGGCCAATCGTCTTAAAGGTCGCCCGGCTATAAAACTGAACGGCACATAAACAACAGCCTCAGATTTCGTTCAGCGCAGCTATGCGACTCTCTCTTCATCAAATGAGAGAAAGGAGACAGCAGATGTTGCGTCAGACAATCAAAACCGGTGTTGCCGCTTTAATCATGGCAGGAACGGCCCTGACCTGGGTCGGTTCTGCCGAAGCACGCAAAAGTGGCAATGACCACGGCTATCGTGGGAAGCCCGTCAAGATCGCTGTTGTCTCCCCTCGCACGCCACAGGCGGCTTATGATGTTGGCCATTATCTGAAAGACTATCTGCCCCAAGGCACACGCCTGGTGCGCAACCCCAATCGGGCGGATTATGTCATTCATTTGCGCCAGAAACATTTTGATACGGACCTGCGTATCAAGGACAAAAGCTATGAATGGGCACATAGCGGGCATAAACGGAAAAAGCGCTACGGTGTTTATGGACAGCGTATCGGCTGGACCGAAGTCAGTGCGATCGCCCTCGCCCATTATGAGTTTCGGGTGGTTTTAAAAGACCATTATGGGAAGGTGTTGGATAAAGACCGCATAAGTGGCCGTGCCCGGCAACATGTGCAATGGGGTGAAGATTTGAGGGTCTCCACACCGCGTGGCTATCGGCCAACGCAATATTACCCCAATGGCCATGTGCGTCAGCTTTTCGACCAGGCCCCGGGAACTGGCCATGGCCCCAAAGCGCAGATATTGCATAAAGTTGCTAAGAAATTAGCCCGGCAAATTGCGCGCCAGACCATCCCACAGACCCAATATGTCGCCTATAAGGGCTATGAAAAGGGTCATGGTGGTAAAGGCAGAAGAGACGACGGTTACCGCCAGTCATCCTTCAACCGATATGGTTATGAAAGATAAGAAGTTACAGGCCAGCGCTTTTAAGCGCTGGCCGCTGGCGATAAGGCCAGGAATTTTTCCGCTCGTGAATCCCGCAAAGCATCCGCACTTTGGCCCCGCAATTCACTTAAGTGTCGATCAATCGCATCGCCCACATTTTTCATCGCAGCCTGAGGGTCACGATGAGCACCGCCAACAGGTTCAGCAATAATCTCGTCAGTCACACCCAATTGCTTTAAATCCTGAGCCGTAATCTTCAACGCCGTTGCCGCATCCTTAGCCTTATCGGCAGTGCGCCATAAAATCGATGCACAGCCTTCAGGGGAAATAACGGAGTACACACTGTGTTCCATCATTAAAACACGATTGCCTGCGGCCAGCGCCACCGCACCGCCCGAACCGCCTTCACCCACAATGATGGAAATCATCGGCACCCCCAAATCGAGACAAGTCTGGGTAGAACGCGCAATAGCTTCCGCCTGCCCACGTTCCTCAGCACCTACACCGGGATAAGCGCCAGGCGTATCCACTAATGTCACAACCGGTAAATTAAAGCGGTCGGCCATCTGCATCAAACGAATGGCCTTGCGATAACCTTCAGGGCGGGCCATGCCGAAATTATGCTTGATTCGACTTGTCGTATCCGACCCCTTTTCATGGCCGATCAACATGATGGATTGCCCGTTAAAGCGCGCCGGACCACCAAGGATAGCGTCATCATCACCAAAGCCACGATCCCCGGCCAAAGGTGTGAAGTCTTCCATTAACGCATCTACATAATCTTTCAAATGCGGGCGCAGAGGATGCCGGGCCACCTGAGTCTTCTGCCAGGGTGTTAATTTGGAATATGCGGACTTTAAAGTCGTATCGACCTTGTCTTCCAGCCTTTTGATTTCTTCGTCCAGCTTCATATCACTGTCGCCCGCACCCATTGTCTTCAGCTCAGTGATTTTGGCTTCAAGTTCAGCAACGGGTTTTTCGAAATCCAGAAAGGTAATCATAGCCCTTGTTCGCACTCATCATGATTTTGGGGTTGGCGCGCACCCTATATCGCACGCCTCATCCCCGTCAACTCTTACCCGCAAGCGGGTGTTTTTCTTCCACCAATGCTTTTAAACGCGCATCCAGTACATGGGTGTAAATCTGCGTCGTCGACAAATCAGCATGACCCAGCATTTCCTGAACACTACGCAGGTCAGCACCATGGGCCAGAAGATGGGTTGCAAAGGCATGGCGCAAAACATGGGGAGAGATAGTGGCAGGGTCCAATTGTGCACGCCCGGCCAAAGCCTTCAGCATTTGAAACAAGGCAATACGGCTCAAATGCCCGCTTTTCCCCCGTGATGGAAACAAAAATGGCGCAGGGTTTTTGCCCAGGCGTTTTAAATAGCGGCCCAACACGCGGCGCGCGGCTTCCCCGATTGGCACCATACGCTCTTTATTCCCTTTGCCGCGAATAATGGCATAGGGCCTGTCCGCAGAAACCGCACGACGGGGTAAAGACACCAATTCGCTGGCCCGCATGCCCGATGCATAGAGAAGTTCAAGCAACAGGAGTTGCCGCATAGGACCAAGAGCAATGGAGGCATCGGCTTCTGCCTGTGCCTGTTCAAACAACGCGTCGACATCTTCTTCGCTTAATATTTTCGGCAAGGCGGGTTTCAACCGCGGCATTTCAAGCTCTGTTGTGGGATTGTCGCTCCGGTGTTTTTCACTCAACAAAAAAAGGAAGAACTGGCGCAGGGAAGATAAGCGTCTGGCACTGGTAGACGGGGCCACTTGTCGTTCCCGCAAATGCGACAGATAAGATGTCAGCGTCCTTTGGTCCGCGTTTTGAAGCCCGCCTTTAAAGAAGACTGTCGCATCAGACAGATCACGGCGATAAGCCGCAATTGTGTTTTGGGATGCGCCGCGCTCAACGCTTAACATGTCCAAAAATTCTTCGATTAAAACAGCATCATTCAAATCCGCAGCCCTCCAACAGCCAGGACCTAAGGGGCCAAAGCAATCTCGCTCGCTAAGCCACGTGCTTCCTCTTGCAGAGAAAGTGTCATCAATGCCCGGATAACCACACTGATATCTGAAGCACTAAGCGTACTGATATCATTTGACCCAAGCAGATTGGCAGCATGGAGCATGGCCAGGCCTCTTTGACCTTTTTCCAATGAAAGAGTGAGGTCGACATGAGCGGCGGGCGCCAATTCCGGCAATGCAAAATCACCGGCGGCATCAGATAATAATACCCAGCTTTCGGCAGGGACTTCATGCCCCAAGGCTTCCAATATGGAAAACAGGCGGTGCGCTTTACTGCTTGTTGCCCCGCGGCTTTGCTCTGACTGCCACCACAGCTCCAATATACGAGGGGAAAGAGGCACCTGCCCTACGTCATCATGGATAAGCGCCAAGGGCCAGAGTTGGAGCAGAGCCTGTGTCCCAACGGCAGCAGCCTGAGGGCCCACCACGGCAGGTGAGGAAGACGCCCGCACGAAACGATACCAGTCAATCACCCGGTCACTTTCACCGGCCAGCGCCAAAACCCGAACCACTTCCGGCGCAGCTTCAACGAGGTCCGGTGCGGGTTCAATTGTCTTTGCAATGTCAGCGCTCGCCAGCGCCCAGGAGGTGTAAAGCCCCTGTTCTTCCGCGACACGCCACAAATCTCTCAATGCTGCAAGTTTCAGACCCGGGTCCGATACAGCAATCGCCGCCTGATACGCGCGCACCCGACCTACGGCTTCTTCATCGAGGCCAAGATCCTCAGGCGCCTGATAGGCAAGAGGCAGGCTTAAAGCGATCGCAGAAAGGATTTCAGGCCCCACAAGGCCTTTTTCTACGGCAATTTCAGCGGCTGCCAGTCGTTCCGCCGGCGCATGGGCTGATGAGCGCGCATAAGCAGCACTCAGAGACGGATTTTCTGCAATCTGTTGATATGGGAGTACCCGGCCCTGTGCTTGCGCCAATGCAAAATACAAAGGCACAATCGACACATCCTCAGGCCAGTCAGGGTTCGCACCAAAATTCCCCACCCCACTCACAGATGCAATCTGCGTGGTAAACAGACCTTCAATCAATGTGGAGAAAAACGGATCAACATCACTTTGTTCCCGAAATGCGTCCAGGGAAAGCCGTGCTCCGGCCATATCGCCATCCATGGCCCGGCAGGCAATGCTCATTTCCGTCCAATAAGTATTTGCCTCATCCGCCAGCTGTTGTTCAACAACGCTGCATGCTGATGCGAAGTCACCCGCCATAAGATAAGCATTTGCACGCAGCGATGCGAGTTCAGTAGGCGCCTGAAGGGCAGGCAACATATCCAGCAACACAGCCAGATTATTCACATCGCCCATTTGTCGAAGGGCTTGCAAGCGCGCTTCAATCAGCTCCCACCCCCGGCCAACACTGTCTTCAGGCGGCTGCACAGCACTTAGCACCACCTGCTGCACCATATTTCGCAGGGCCAAAGAAGATATTTGAGCCGGAAGTGCATTTAAGGCAGCTATAATCTCTTCAACCGAGGTATTTTCCCAAAGGTCAGCGCTCAAGCCACCCAATTCCGGCGTTAAAACGCCAACACCTGCGATATCCCAGTCAGATAGCTGCGCCACGAAAACATCTTCGGCAACCAAAGAAATATCTTCTTCAGCATCAACAGCTTCGACCTCAACGCTTTCCTCTGTCGGGTCAAGCTGGTTATTGAGCTGAAATTTTTCATCAATCTCTTCGCTTAAAAGCGGCGTTAAGGTTAGAGATTTGGGCGGACCACTTGCATCCCGCTGCACATCCGCCTGGGATAAGGTCCGGTTGTCTTCTTGAAAGATTTGCGCCCGCCGCTGCGCATCCGGATCGATATCCTGCACCGGTTCAACCTGCGCATGCGCCAGGCCTGCAGCCAAAACCAAGGGAAGTGGGAGAAGCTTTTTCATCAGTCCGGGAAGCGGCTGTCGTCGATTGTGCGTTCGATACGTTGCGTTGGCGCGGGAATGTCCGCTGCCAGCAGGTACAAAGCCCCGCCCGCTAACAAAAGCAACACCAAAGCAATCAGAATTAAAATCAGCTTTTTCATAATCTTCAAACATCTTCCAAGCGCTTAAAACGCGCATATCAATCACCCCAGACTATGTCTATATAGAAGGCTATCGCTTTGCAACGTCTGTGAAAGGCTTGCCAAGCAGGTGCTTGGCGCATATTCACACTAATGATTTATGAGTGGGGACTTTGACCGAACTGTGACCGATGCTGAGATGCCTTTTAAAGGCGATGTGCAAACACTTGTCCTTGTCGGCATGATGGGCTGCGGCAAGACCACCGTCGGACGCCGTCTGGCTGCACGACTGGATATGGAATTCGTCGATACGGACGCTGAAATTGAAAAAGCCGCTGGCTTAAGTGTTTCGGACATTTTTGAGCTTTATGGCGAAGATGAGTTTCGGGATGGCGAACGCCGGGTTATCCAAAGGCTTTTGGACGGCAAGCCCAAGGTTCTGGCTACAGGCGGCGGGGCCTTCATCAACGATGAAACGAGGGCACTTATTTTAAGTCAGGGCACCGCCATATGGCTGCGCGCCAATCTAAAGACCTTGGTAGAACGCACCTCGAGACGGAATACGAGGCCACTGCTGCGTAAAGGCAACCCCAAAGTGATATTGGAACGGTTGATGAAAGAACGGGAACCTAAATATTCAAAAGCCCCAATTCATGTCCGTACCGGCAACGGCCCGCATGAAGTCGTGGTTGAAAATATTTTATCAGCATTGGATGCAAAAACATCATGAGCGAAGGCAATATAGTCAAAGTCGCGTTGGGTGAGCGCAGCTATGATATCCTGATAGGCCCAGACTTGATTGAGCGTGCCGACGTTCTTTTGCGGCCTCATCTTGGCGCGCGCACAGCAATTGTTACCGATGAACACGTCGCCGCGCTTTATCTCCCAAAGCTTCAATCAGCGCTTGAAACGATAAATGTTGAAGCAACAGCCATCATCTTAAAGCCTGGAGAAGCGACAAAGTCCTTCGCGCAATTGGAAAAGCTTTGCGATCAGCTTTTGGAAGCCGGAATTGAACGAAAAGATACCATCATTGCATTAGGCGGCGGTGTTATTGGCGATCTGACTGGCTTTGCAGCATCTGTTTTGCGGCGCGGAATCGATTTCATTCAAATTCCGACCACCCTTTTGGCCCAAGTTGATTCTTCCGTCGGAGGGAAGACGGGGATCAATTCCCGTCTGGGCAAAAATCTGGTCGGTGCTTTTCATCAACCCAAATTGGTATTGGCAGACATATCTGTATTGGACAGTTTAGATGCCCGTGATCTTCGTGCGGGCTATGCCGAAATCGTAAAATACGGTCTGATTGACCAGCCTGAATTCTTCGACTGGCTTAAAATAAATGGAGCCGCGCTATTAGACGGGAACCGTGATAAGCGCATTCACGCGATCAAACAAAGCTGCAAGGCCAAAGCACGTATTGTTGCAGCGGATGAACGCGAATCCGGTGTACGCGCGTTGTTAAACTTAGGTCATACATTCGGTCACGCCCTGGAGGCAGAAGCGCATTATGATGGGCGGTTGCTCCACGGTGAAGCGGTCTCAATCGGCATGGTGATGGCCTTTTACACTTCAATGCGCCTGGGGCTTTGTCCAGAACAGGATGCAAATGACATCATAAACCATCTGAAGTCCTGTGATATGCCTGTACACCCGCGAGAGCGCGGCTTGAAAGACATCACGGCTGAGACCATCTTCGCCCATATGAAACAAGATAAAAAAGTCGCAGACGGCAAGCTCACTCTGGTGCTTGCAAAAGCGACCGGTGAAGCCTTTCTCACACAGGACGTAAATTCGGATGACCTTTTGTCAATCATCGGCGATTATCTTGCCCAGACTTAACCGGCACCATCCATGTACAAGGGATTTAACCCATGGCTGATGATGTTTTATATTCGATCATCGCAATATTCATATTGCTGATTTTATCGGCTTTTTTCTCCGGCTCGGAGACGGCGTTGACAGCGGCCTCACGAGCCCGCATCCGCTTCCTCGCCAAGGAAGGGTCGAAAAGCGCCAAAACGGTGGAGGATTTAAAAGACCACCCCGAACGCCTTATCGGAGGCATATTACTGGGCAATAACCTGGTGAATATTCTGGCCTCCGCCTTAGCGACCAGTGTTCTGATCCAGATATTTGGAGAGACCGGTGTTGTTTATGCGACCATCGTTATGACAACTCTGGTTCTGATCTTCGCTGAGGTGATGCCGAAGACATATGCCATATCCCGTCCTGACCACATGGCAACTGTCGTAGCACCGGCGATTAACGCTGTTGTCATCATCCTAAGTCCGGTTGTTCTTCTGGTGCAAAGAATTGTCCGCTTTACGTTGAATACATTCGGCATTGATGTGAGCGAGAAGGATGATTTTCTCGCGCCCAATGAAGTCATTCGATCAACCATTGAGCTTCACGCCCAGGATGGTGGGATCGTCAAAGAACATAAGGATATGCTGGGATCTATTTTAGATCTGGATGATGTGACCGTCGAAGATGTCATGGTGCATAGAAAAAACATCATGATGATTGACGGAGAACAATCGAACACAGCCATCTTTCAGCAACTGATCGAAGCACCCTATACGCGAATCCCGCTTTACAAAGAGGACCATGACGAGATCATCGGCATTCTTCATGCAAAGGATGTTTTGCGCGCGCTGTCCAAACCGGGCATGACTGCGGAACAGCTCGATATCTCGGCTATTATGTCCGAACCCTGGTTTGTCCCTGATACGTCCACTTTACGAGAGCAATTAAATGCCTTCATCGAACGTAAGGCGCATTTCGCTCTGGTCGTTGATGAATATGGCGCCCTGATGGGACTTATTACGCTCGAGGACATTTTGGAGGAAATTGTCGGGGATATCACCGATGAACATGACGATGAAACTAATGACGGCATCACCCAGGAAATGGATGGCAGGGTCGTTGTTGAAGGCATTGTCACCATCAGAGACTTAAACCGGCATATGGACTGGTCTTTACCGGATGACCGGGCAACCACCATTGCAGGCCTTGTCATTGACGTAGCACGCGTCATACCGGTTAAGGGTCAAAAACTACAGGCTTATGGCTTTGAATTTGAGGTGCTGAAACGTCAGCGCAATCAGATCACCGATCTCGCCATTCGTCGCTTGGACGATTAGGCTTCATCCGGTGCTTTTGCTGTAATGGACAGGGCGTGAATACGCTCGTCCAGCTCAGCCTTTAAGGCGTCAAAAACCAGACGTTGACGCGCGACCCTGTTCAGACCTGAAAAAGCGTCAGAGACGACAATGACTTTAAAATGAGTCTCACCGCCGGGGCGGTGCCCGGCATGACCTTCATGCATATGGCTTTGATCAATCACATCCAAACGGACGGGCTGCAAAGCTTTGGTCAAATTTCCTGTGATACGCTCTTTGTAACTGGCCATGATAGGGTCCTTGGCTTAAACCTGAGCCATAGGGAATAAAGGGATTGATAAGCCGTGCGCAAGCCTAAATCCGCATCAAATCGTTTCCATGGACGTGTTGAGCACGCCGATGAGCGATTATGTGAAGTGGAAAACTGCGATGCAGCAGGAGAATTCCGCGCCCCTAAATCCACCAATGCAGAACAAGACGGCTATCACTGGTTCTGCCTTGAACATGTTCGCGCCTTCAATGAAGGCTGGAATTATTTTGACAAGGCAACGCCGGATCAGGGAGAGCAGCTTTCCAATGGATATGGCGGCTGGGACGGACCCACCTGGCCATTTGGCGTCGGACGAGGTGCCCATCCCAAAACACAGATGAATGACGTGCATGGCATCTTCAAAGATTTAAAGGGCTTTGAGAAGTTCAGAGATACCCCCCACCCTGTGTCCGGAAAGCCATTAGAAGCAAAAGATTTAAGCGCTTTATCAACGCTTGGGCTTGACGAAAAGGCTTCAACAACAGACATAAGACAGCAATACAAAGCTTTGGTAAAACGCTATCACCCGGATAGACAAGCCAGTCATCAGGGCAGCGGGCGCGCAGATGAAAGCAAATTGCGCGCCGTGATTGAAGCCTATAAACACCTAATGAAAGACAGCGGCAAATCCATTTAAGCCGCGCAAAAAGACATGAGGATGAAGTCGGGATGACCGCAGACGCGATAAGAGGGAAAGCACATACCATCCAGGATGCCCCAGACCTGGAAGTCAATGTACGTCAGGTCTTTGGCATCGACAGCGATATGAAAGTGCCTGCTTTTTCTGAGAAGGACGAGCGTGTCCCCGATCTGGATGACGCCTATGTCTTTGACCCGGCAACCACTTTAGCGATTTTAGCAGGCTTTGCTTATAACCGCCGGGTGATGGTTCAAGGCTATCACGGAACGGGTAAATCCACACATATCGAGCAGGTCGCCGCACGGTTAAACTGGCCATGTGTCCGCGTCAATCTGGACAGCCATATCAGCCGGATTGATCTGGTCGGGAAAGACGCCATTGTACTGCGCGATGGCAAACAGGTTACAGAATTCCAGGAAGGCATCCTGCCCTGGGCGCTGCAAAGCCCCACAGCCATTGTATTCGATGAATATGACGCGGGCCGGCCGGATGTCATGTTTGTCATTCAGCGCGTTCTTGAAGTCGAAGGCAAATTGACACTTTTGGATCAAAACCGCGTTCTTCGTCCCAATCCTTATTTCCGCCTTTTCTCAACTGCCAATACCGTAGGCCTGGGCGATACCACGGGCCTCTATCACGGGACCCAGCAGATCAACCAGGGCCAGATGGATCGCTGGAATATTGTCACAACGCTGAACTATCTGCCTTCAGAAGTGGAAAGCAAAATCGTTGCAGCGAAATGCCCGGGATATGACACGGAAAAAGGCCGAAAAACATTGTCCGCCATGGTGCGTGTGGCTGAACTGACCCGCCAGGGCTTTATGAACGGGGATTTATCCACAGTGATGAGCCCACGAACAGTGATCACCTGGGCGCAGAACGCGGAAATCTTCAATGACGTAGCCTTTGGCTTCCGTGTGTCCTTCGTCAACAAATGTGATGAAACGGAACGTCCACTGGTTGCCGAATATTATCAGCGTTGCTTTGGTGAAGACCTGCCTGAATCAGCTTTAAATCTGGTAAGTGCGGGGGCCTAGTGTCAACGCGAGATCAAGACAAAAGCGGAGAAACCTTTCGCGATGTCGTGCGCGGCGCGATGCGCGCCATTTCGCGTGAGGCAGAGCTGGAAGTCAATTACACCGCCGATAATCCGGGCTTAACCGGTCTCAGTGCGCGCCTGCCCCTGCCCTCCCGGCAGCTGGACGCGCGTCAGGCCGCTGAGATTCGCGGTCACGCAGATAGTTTTTCTTTGCGTCTCGCCCATCATAATTCCAAGACCCATGCGAAGCACCAGCCCACATCAGGCCTGGCCCGGGATGTCTTTAATGCCCTGGAGCAAGCGCGATGCGAAGCTTTAGGCGCACGGGCAATGGACGGGGTTGCGCAAAATCTTGATGCCATCATGGTGGATCGTGCAAAGTCCGAAGGGCTTGAAAACCTTGAAACCGCAGAAGACGTTCCTCTTGCAGCGGCCCTTGGTTTCTTAGCGAGGGAGCGCATGACCGGCGCAAAAGTTCCCGCCAACGCCCGCGATGCTGTCGATATGGTCCGCCTGTGGATAGACGAAAAAGCCGGTGGAGATATGGACGCCCTGGTCAAAGCACTGAACGACCAGAGCGCTTATGCAGAATTGACCAAGGATGTTATCCGGGATCTCGAAATCCAGGATGAAACCGGGGAAGAACCCGAACAATCCGATGATGAGGCCGAAGACGGGGCTGGCGAAGACGAAAGCGGCGACGATCAAGGTCAGGAAGACAACAGCGAGGGTGAAGGCGAATCCGATTCTGACAGCCAAAGCAGCGAGGACGCTGAAGGCGAAGGGTCAGAGACATTGGCCCAGGAAGAAGACGGCGAAACTGATGCCATGGGGGATGAGGTCCAGGAAGGTGAAACACCTTATCGACCCAATACCCCGTTATCCGACATGCCGCCTCAGTTCGACTATCGCCCCTATACCACGGAGTTCGACGAGATCATCCTGGCCGAAGATTTATGCGATGCCGAAGAATTGACACGGCTGAGGGCTTATCTTGACCAGCAGTTACTCCCGCTGCAGAGCGCTGTAACAAAGCTGGCAAATCGTTTACAAAGACGCCTTCTCGCCCAACAAAACCGGGCCTGGGAGTTTGACCTCGAAGAAGGTTTACTGGACGCTGGGCGATTAACCCGGGTGGTGACAGCGCCAACGCATCCGCTCTCTTATAAAATCGAAACAGACACGGACTTTCGCGATACCGTCGTCACATTGTTGATTGATAATTCAGGCTCCATGCGCGGTCGCCCTATTTCAATCGCTGCGATCTGCGCCGACATTCTGGCCCGGACGTTGGAGCGCTGCTCTGTCAAAGTCGAAATTCTGGGCTTCACAACACGAGCCTGGAAAGGCGGGCAAAGCCGGGAAGCCTGGATTGAAGCTGGCAAGCCTGCCAATCCGGGACGCCTGAATGATCTGCGCCACATCGTCTATAAAGCCGCGGACGCACCCTGGCGGCGGGGCAGGCGGAATTTAGGTCTGATGATGCGCGAAGGCCTGTTGAAAGAGAATATCGACGGCGAAGCACTATTATGGGCCCACAACCGCCTCATGGCCCGGCCTGAAGAACGCCGTATTTTGATGGTCATCTCTGACGGTGCACCCGTTGATGATTCAACCCTGAGCGTGAACACCGGCAGTTATCTGGAACGGCATTTGCGCCAGCTTATACAATGGATTGAGACACGCTCCCCTGTCGAGTTGATCGCAATTGGTATCGGGCATGATGTGACCCGTTATTATAATCGTGCGGTAACTTTATTGGATGCGGAGCAACTCGGCGGGGCCATGACAGAGCAATTGGCATCCCTTTTTGACGAGGTCCCACCCGCCCCGCGGGGGTGGAAGAAACGCCACGGATCTTGATGCCATCAGGAGGATTAGAATGTACCGCATCGCCAGCCTTATTCTCTCACTCCCTTTTCTTGCCCAAGCCGCTATAGCCCAGCCTGTCGAGCCTCTGGTCATAACCAGCCAGTCTCTATCTCTTGGCCATGAGGCAGAACAAAGCGTTGCGCCGCTTAGAGTTCAAGGTGTTTACGAACTGAACAGTGATCATAAGGACTTTGGCGGCATTTCAGGCATGCGCTTTGGACCAGACGACCGTATCTACATGATTACCGATGCCGGACAATTCATCAGCGCCCGGATGAATTTGACGGAAAGCGGGCATTTCACAGGCCTGGAAAACGCTACCATATCCCCTCTGACTGATCCGGAAGGCGAAACCATTCCCATTAAAAGTCTGGTGGACAGCGAATCACTGGCCTGGGGACAGGATAAAAGTCATGTATTGGTCAGCTTTGAATTCCGCCACAGAGTTTGGCGTTATGAGTTGAAGGACAACAGGCTTCAAAACCCTGTCGCCCTCAATTTGGCACCTCATCTGTCAACTCTTCCAGACAATGGGGGTATCGAAGCCATGGCCCGGCTTGATGAGGGCAGCATGTTACTGTTTTCCGAACAGGGAAAAACCGTTTCCGGCCGAAAAGCCTGGCGTTATCAAAATGGCCAGATGATGTCGTTCACCTATGTTCCGCCCGCACCCTATGTTCCGACCGATGCCGTAAACCTTGGAGAGGGCCAAATCATCATCCTGAATCGCCACTTCAGTCCATTATCCGGTGTTTCCGCGGAACTCACACTTATCAATGAAAAAGCTGCCAGCATAGGCGCTCAGGTCGACGGCCAGCGCTTGGCGAAGCTGACACCGCCCTTTCCTGTGGACAATTTTGAAGCCATAGACGCAGTCAAAAGGGAAAGAGGTTGGGATATCTTCATCGTGTCAGACGATAATTTCAATGCGGTGCAGAAGACCCTCCTCCTGCACCTCTTCTTGCCCAAAACCGCCTTACCCCAATAGAAAAAGCCGCCGATGCATTGCACAGGCGGCTTTTAAATCTGTTAAGTGCTGAATTAAGCTTCAGCTTTCTTCTTCGCGATTTCCTTGCGCAAACGTTGCGCTTTCAAGGACAGTTGATCTGCCTTGGCTTTAAGCAGGAAATTGTCGAGACCGCCATTATGCTCAACAGAGCGCAGCGCGTGCGGGGTAATCCGAAAACGGAATGCACGACCCAGGCTGTCTGACATCAAAGTGGCGTTGTTCAAATTGGGCAAGAAACGCCGTCTTGTTCTGTTTTTGGCGTGGGAGACATTATTGCCAACCATCACACCTTTGCCCGTCAGTTCGCACACGCGCGACATGGCTTAATCCTTTTTCTTCAATCACAATACATCTCAGCCGCCTTATAAGGCCTAAAGATGTATAATCGTTATCGAGTGTGGAGGAGGCTATAAGCGATGAAAGAGCCAGCGTCAAGGCCTGGATGCACTCTTCATAAAGCCTTGAAGCAGTTGTGTTGCGGCCTGCCCCGGAGGGCATATGCCTTCTGCCACCTGTCTTTCCATTTCCTGACAGGCTTGAGCCGTCATCTTGTCCTTTAGAAACGCGGTTTTCAGGCCGTCTTCTATTTCCGACCACATCCAGGAAACAGCCTGACCGGTCCGCAGCTGTTCAAGCTGGCCGCTCTCTTTAAGAAGAGACTCAAAAGACCTGATCTGCGCCCAGATATCCTCTAACCCTTTGTTCTTAAGTGCGGAAGCCAACATGACTCGCGGCGTCCACCCTTTATATTTTGGACGCATCAGGTGTAAAGCCCCGCGGTATTCACTCTGCGCGCGCCTGGCGGCAGTCAATAATGCACCATCGGCCTTATTCACAACCACGAGGTCAGCCAGCTCCATTATGCCCCGCTTGATGCCCTGCAATTCATCCCCTCCGCCGGGAGACAAAAGCAGCAGAAACATATCCACCATTTCTGCAACTGCGGTCTCCGACTGGCCCACGCCAACCGTCTCGATGAGAATCACATCATATTGCGCCGCCTCACACAGGAGCATCGCCTCCCGCGTGCGTCGCGCCACACCGCCCAGCGACCCACCCGATGGAGATGGACGAATGAAGGCCTGACTATGCCGCGACAAGACGTCCATTCGTGTCTTATCCCCCAATATCGAACCGCCTGCACGGGCAGAAGAAGGGTCAACCGCAAGCACAGCAACCTTCAATCCCTGTTCAATCAAAAACAGGCCAAAGGCTTCAATGAAAGTGGACTTTCCAACACCTGGAGCGCCGGACAAGCCAATGCGGAGCGCCCCACCGCTGCGCGGCATGATGCGTTCAAGCAAGGCTTGTGCCGCCGCCCGGTGATCGCTTCTTTTTGATTCAACAAGGGTGATGGCCTTTGCAAGAGCGCGTCTCTCTCCTGCGAAAATGCCATCTTCCAACTTGCTGATATCCGGCGCTGCCATGGATTATTTCGACATATTCTTTCGATTAAAAAACAAAAGCAAAGCGCAGGAAATCCAAACACCACAGGCCATCACGAACAACAGACCACTGTCATTTTCAACGCCTAGCTCTTCATTCGCAATCACTGTGGTCAAAGGCGTGAACAGGTGGAAGAAAATCGCGCCGGAAATAACACCCAGACCAATCAACGCGCCTGCGCTATGGAGTACAGGCTTTTTCAGGAAGTAACCAAGCAATAAACATATGGACGCAACCAGTTCAGCACTGCCAACAACATGGGCGGAAAAAAGACCACCCGGGTTAAACAGACCCTCCGTTCCAAATTGATCAGCCGCCCATTTATCCAATGTGCCAAAAATATGCTGCGTTTCCGGCGACCCGGTGAATTTAAAGAACAGTGATTGAATGAATATGAAGCTGACAAACAATGTTAAAATCAGCGGTGTCCATTTCTTTATCTTCTCTGACATGACAAGCCCTTTCCTAGACTCCCTGTGAATGCCTTCCGTTGTAAGGGGATATGATTATCCAGACAATCGAAAGATTGTGACCGCCAATTAACGGATAAAACATTGAAATCTTCAATCATTGATGCACCATAGGCTCTTATGATTAGGCCCTGCCACCGACGTCGGAGCTCCGGAATATGTTTGTACGTGCCCCCTTGATTGTTCTTATCGTCTTCCTTCTGGGAAGTGGTTTCACGCCCACTGCTGTTGGTCAGCCGGGTGCCGGTGCAATCATTGAAGTCGGGGCCGACAAAGCCGTAAAGTCCATCGCAGAAGCTGCCCGAATTGCGGAAGACAGCTCCATCATATTCATTGATGCGGGCACCTATAAGGAATGTGCGATCTGGACCCAGAATAATATCGCCATTCACGGGCTGAGCGAACGAGGCCGTCAGGTCATTATTGAAGATGTTACCTGCGGCGGAAAAGCGATATTCGTCACGCGGGGCCGCAACATCACGATTAGTAACATCACATTTCGCAACGCCCGCGTGCCTCATAGAAATGGCGCGGGCATCCGGGCGGAAGGCGAAAATCTAACTGTTAAAAACAGTGCGTTCATCAACAATGAAAACGGCATATTGACGATCAACAGAGACGGGGGGCGGCTGACAGTTGAGGGCAGTTATTTTGAGCGTAACGGAGCATCAAAAAACGGCCAGACCCATGGAATTTATGCAGGCGCCTGGAGCGAAGTCATCGTACGCGACAGCACATTTCTACTGACGCACATCGGCCATCATTTAAAGTCCCGGGCGAAATTAACTGTTGTGGAAGGATCTAAATTCACAGACGGCCCTGACGGCACTGCCAGCTATCACATCGACATTCCTATCGGGGGAGACGTTGTCATCCGCAACAATATTTTTCAAAAAGGACCAAAGACAGATAATCGGACCACAGCCATTGCTTTAGGGTTTGAAGGCGTCAAACATGAAACCAGATCCCTGGTCATCGAAAACAATCGTTTTCGTAGCGATGTGGGGCGGTCAACATCATTTGTTGCCAATCGCACACAAGCACCGGCGCAGCTCAAAGGAAATGAGTTAAGTGGGGATGCCGCGGACCCCCTGAGGGGTCCGGGCCATGCTCAATAGAGCTTAGAAGCGGAAGCGTACGCCAACGTCACCATGCCAGGTCGAATACTCACCTTCATAGCGCGCCAGCAAAGCACCGTCTGACAATCGAACACGGTCAAAGCTTGGATCAGTTGTCGCATAATAACGGCCTTCCACAAACAGCTCCCATTTTTCGGAAACGGGCACTGTCACACCACCAATGAACTGATACGCAAATTCTGCGTCTGTGCTGCCACCTAAGGCAACATTGGGATTGCTTTGATCTCCTATCGGTGGGGCGTATGCGACGTCTGATTCCACGCCTGCAATACCAATGCCAGCGCCAAGATAAGGGTGAACCCAATCGTTCAACTGGTCAAACTCGTAAAGCACATTAACCATGCCAGACCCGGATGAATTATCTCCGCTTTCCAGCTGACGAACATTGCCAGGGAAGAGAACAGCATCAGTATCGTTTTCACGATATGAATATTCAAGTTCAATACGAAGCGCACCAATTCCAACCTCGTCGAAACGATATCCAACGGCACCGCCGATAAATAACCCGCTTTCAAACTCAACATCAATAGTTGGAGGACCGCCAAGAACCACTTCAGTCAAAGCATTATTCTGATCTTCCTGCCAGGATAAACCTGCGAACGCAGAAACATAAAAGCCATCAGCCGCAGCGGGGGTTGCCATGGCCAATGTGGAGGCTGCGAGGATCAATCCTGCAGCAAAGGATTTAGGGGACATATTCTATTCTCACCTGCTCATATTTTGAGACGATTTGTAAAGTTTTCCCAAACTGTGCGGCGACAATAGACAGAAAAAGAGACAAACGCCCCTCACATATCCTCTTACACTTGTAACAGATGCGTGAATTTCGCCCGTGCTTTCATGACTTTAGGAGCAACCACCATCGCGCAATAGGGCTGACCGGGGTTATTCTCAAAATAGTCCTGATGATAGCCCTCAGCCGCATAAAAGGCAGAAAGCGGTTCAATGGTGGTTACAATCGGGGCATCCCAGATACCCTTGGCCCGCTCTATTGCCGCCTCAACAACAGGCTTTTGATCAGCGTTTACAAAAACAGCAGAGCGATATTGTGTTCCCACATCATTACCTTGCCGGTTCAATTGCGTTGGGTCATGAGTCGCAAAAAAGACATCCAGCAATGTATCAAAGGAAATAACGTCCCGATCATATGTGATTTCGATCGCTTCAGCATGCCCCGTCGACCCGGTGCAGACGTCTTTATAGCTGGGGTTCTCCACATGGCCGCCGATATAGCCGGACCTGATCATGCTGACACCTTTGAGTGACTTGAAAATCGCTTCAACACACCAGAAGCAGCCGCCAGCCAATATTGCTTTTTCCTGAGTAGCCATTGCATCTCTCTTTCATCTTTAGAGACGCAAAGATAAGGCTTTCAGACATGAGTTTAAAGAGGCCGCATCACACAAAAATATGATCAAGGTTCCTGGCGCGAAGAAAAGAGTTCGCAGCTCCATCCCCAGCTTTCAAGACTGGCAATCAATTGTTCGGCCTTTGGGCGGCAATAGGCACTATCATTATCAGCCGCCCACAGCCGCATTTTTGCGCCGCCTTCAGCGCTTTTATCATACCAGACATCGCAAACGGGGCTGGCCGTCATGGCTTCGTTCAACTCGACACGCCGTTCCAGGCCATCAACCTGACATTGCCACATCGTGGACTGTTCTTGAGCCATCGCTACTCCAGGGATACTCAAGGCTAAAATCAGTGTTGAAAGAGTTTTGTTCATGATGTTCAAACCGTTACCTTATTGAAAATACAACTAAATCCCTAAAGCAACTTTATAGACGATTGGTTAAACGCTGCCACTTACAAATTTGCAGCTGTCGGCCAATAACCGGACAAGATGCGCTCTCCGCCTTGCCCTTCTTTTATTTCACCAATCACACGCTGCCCAATGCCAGACAGATTATTTCCATGCATGCGATATGAAAACATAGGCTCGGCGATATGTCGGCCCCACCAGCCATTATTAATGATCCTCTGCCACTTATGATGCTTGGTTCCCCGACGAATCGTTTCATCAAAGGGCCCGGCCTCTTTCAAGACATGGGTGAGAACCACAGCCGGTTCTGGAATGAAGCTATATTGTTTAATCAGTTCAGGCTTAAATGCCGTAGACCGCCCCCGGTCCAGCTCTTCCCCGTTTTCTGAAACCAAATGACAGTCCGTATAGATAAAAGCCACACGGTCATCTTCAGACCGTGCCTTGGCCAGCGCCGAAATACAGCTGCTCGCGTAATCATCATCCAGCAGGTCATCGGCATCCAGGATGATGACATATTCCCCGTGCACATGCTCCGTACCGACATTGATCGCACCCAGCTTTCCTCTGTTCTCACTTAGCTTTACGACCTTGGTGTTCTGGAAACGCGGCGCCTCGCTTAGCAGCTCTTCTGCAAGTTCTGCGGAACCATCATTTGATCCGTCATCCACAATGATGACTTCTATCGGCCCATAATCCTGTGCGATAACGCTTTCAACCGTCTGCGGTAAAAACCGGCCGTAATTATGACTTGGGATGAGGATAGAGAGCAAAGCGCCTGATGGTGCGCCATTCAGCTGCTTGTTTTTTGCCTCCAACGTCATTCGCTATCTCCTTAAGCGACACAGGCAGCACGCAGTGGTGCGTCGCATTGCTGCATTTTGATGTGATCCACAAATTTGCCGCACAGTGCTTCAATAAGCGCGGTGTCTATGGCGTCGACGGCAGCCCGCTTTTCACGGCTATCATCAGCAAATCGCTTCGCCTGGCTGTCGTCTTTCGAATGGAAAAGAAACTGTTTCCGCATAGCGGCCAGTTGTGTGTTCGTGGGGCAGTAATTGAATCCCTTCCTTAGAAGAAAGGGCAGGTTTTCAGCAGTGATTTCAGGGTATTCGAAGCAGCTAATATTGGACGAGCTTGCTGTTTCCACGACTTTAAAATAATGCGCATAACAGTGCGCAAGATATTCCGTATCACTCAAAACCTGCTGCGCCCCAACACTCAGGTCTGAGATAAAACTACCTTTCAAACTCCCTCGCGCGGTCAAGGCCGCAGTCGTAGCTTTCTTAACAGATGCAATGACTTCGGACGGGCTGCGATACAGAAAAACCGTTGGCACATTTGGAAAAGCCACTTGTATGAAATCAGCATAAAGCACATTCCAACTGATAAATTTCACAAAGGCCCGCTCCACTCCAGGAACACGCGGGCGCGTCATTACACGAATGAGATTTCTAAACATCTGCAAAGAAGCCGCATCCGCTGAGACGGGCTTCCGCCAGTCACCTGTCAGATAGGCCCAGAAGCCATGTTGGAGAGGGGCACCCTGATTGATGACGATATTTTCATCCAGCTGTGCAAGTGACTTCGCAAAAAGCGTCGACCCACAGCGGGAGATATGAAAAATAAACCCGGAAGGGTCCAGACTGTCTTCAAACAACTGATCTTGGCGTAACACATCCATCGAACTGCGAAATGCAGAAGTGATACGCCCCGCTTCAGCAAGCGACTTGATTGTGAAGATATATTGCCATTCCTTAAATGGCGCATCACCAAGGTCAGCCCAGATGATAGAGCCATCGCCACGCGGGTCGATCGCCAATGGCACAATACCCTGTGTTTCTGAAATGCGTTGAACTGCAACCTTGGTTTCGACCGGCTGTGGATCGACCCAAGGGAGCAAAGCCTCAACTACATCATGTTCCGGCAAAGCGTAAAGCTCGCTCACATGCATGCCTTTGATTCTTTACCCGCTTCCACAGCGGTTGTTCCCCCAACGGCAGTGCATCAATCTGAAGTAATTACAGTAAATGCACTACCACTTCATAATTATTGAATTCTACAGGGGTAATTGAAATCACGCAATGCTAATAAATTTATTCATTAATAGGTGAACATAAGTCTATTTTGAAAGTACAACATCTATATACAACTATTTTATCTTTTCATGAATTCACTGATTACTTTCGCCGCTCTTGCAGAAACTGACCCTTTATCAGAACTAAAGGTCTCATTGAACGCCTGTCTCTGCTTATCCTCGAAACTCGATTGAAACAATTGTGATGCCTGATCAAGGGTTGAAGACAAATCGCCGATATCCCTAACAACGGGCCCAAGTTCCCAATGACGGAAATTTCGATCCCCTTCCCACGCTTCTATATTCGAATTACAAAGGAAGACTGCAGGGCGTGGCCGGTAAATAAACTCATAAACCTGACTTGATGCATCCCCCATATAAATATCAGCCGATTTCGTATAGGTCATATCGATAAGATTTTCGCTATCCACATCAATATGAATATTGGGGCATTTGTAAAAACGGTCCGGAATATCTTTTCGCACTGCTTTTTTTCCGTGCTCAACAGACGCATGAAGCTTCTTTTTAAACAACATGATATGCGGCGCAAAGATGAGGTTGTAATTCGTGTTTTCTGCGAAAAACTCCAACACAGCCATGCCAAGTTCATACCAGGACGACAGCATCGGATCGAAATGTGGATTATAGAGAACAACCGGCTTGTCATCTGCAAATAAAGGCTTTTCATTCACCGGATCCTGGTGAAAAGCGTCGAATTTCGGATAGCCTATGATCTGCACTTTGTCTTCCGGCACACCTGCATCAGCACAAAAGCGGCGACGCGTTTTTTCACCGGAGACCAAGACCAGGTCAAAACCTTGAGCATCCTTTCGAAAACCAATGGAACGGTCACCCGCACCATGGGGGATGAAGACAAATTGCTTTTCACTTAATCCCAAATGCTTTTTTAGAAACAGGCTTGTTGTTTCTGGAGTGACGAAACAGTCAAACTCCGCCAGCCTCTTTTTCCCGCCAATAAGATTCATCAAACGAGAATAGGGGAATATCTTATTGAAGAAATCCAAAGCGTGAAAAGCAGCTGGATAATCGAGTTTAAAAAACTCGACACGCTCAAGCGCATCCCCGCGAATATGCCTTAAGATATTTCGCTTTATCACATCATTTGAATAAGCAACCGCGATTTTCCAATCCGCCTCTGACTGCGCAAGAGCATTCACCACAGGCGCGGTATGCGCAACCTGATGCGGCGCATCATGATTATAAATGAAACAAATACTGAAAGTGCGGGGGTCGGTTGAAGTATTTTGGGACATGGCAGCTTTTATTATTCTACTTTAATTTATCAAATGAACGAATCTGAAATCCGAAAACCACTTTCGCTTAGATGGTTTTCTCTAATTTATCTTGTGGATTGCCAGATATAATTCTCATATCCTCTTTATATAAAGCTGCCAGATCGTCGGGGGAAGGTATTTTGCAGCACAAAACAATTTCAGCTCAATCTAAAAATCCGGTACAGGCCTATGGACATTGGATCGCAACGACCAATCAAGTCTGGCCGGAAGGCGCTCTTCATTCCGCCTACCGGGAATTTATTGATACAATCGCAGTCTCAATCGCTGGCACAAAAGAAAGCGCCGCTGAGAAAGCTTTAGCCGCCCTGTCGTGCTGGGGAAGCGGGCGGAGCAGCGTTATTGGGTCAACTCAACGTTTAAATCCACCATGGGCGGCCCTTGCGAACGGCACCGCGGGTCATGTTCTTGATTTGGATGATAATTTTGACCCACCTAAAGCACATGCCTCCACCGTCTTGGTGCCTGCTATATTGGCACTGGGCGAAGACATCAATGCATCGGGGGCGCAATGCCTGGACGCTTATATTACAGGCCTTCAGATATTAGGCCGTATTGGTCAAGGTGTGAACCCGACGCATCGGAACAGAGGATGGCATGCAACAGCGACATTGGGGTCATTAGGGGCAGCTGCGGCCTGCGCACGGCTTTTGAAACTGGATGAACAGAAGTCTGCCATGGCGCTGTCGCTTGCAACATCCATGGCAGCAGGTTTCATGTCGCAATTCGGAACCGAAGCAAAGCCACTTCACGCAGGCCTCGCCGCCCGCAATGGCCTCCTCGCCGCCCATTTCGCCCATCACGATATACAGGGGTCAACGACCGTGTTTGAAGGTCATGCAGGGTTGAACAGATTGATGGTCGGGCCGGATTATGAGGAGCTACGCGATGGTTTGACCCATATCGAACACGGGCAGAATTTAAAATATGAGGTTGATGCTATTGGCGAGCCTTTATTAATCCTCGAACATGGGTTTCGTGTAAAACGCTTTGCCAACTGCGGGGCCGCGCACCGTGCCATGGATGCCCTATTGTATTTAAGAGACGCACATGGGCTTAATGCTCAAAATGTTGAAAAGATCGATGTCTTTGCACCCCAGGTTCATTTCAATAATCTGATGTATGAACAGCCGCGAACCGGCCTTGAATCCAAATTTTCAATCGAACACGCTTTAGCAATTTGCCTGGCCGACGGAGAGTGTCGATTAGAGGCATTTGAAACTCCCGCTGTGGAGCGCCCAGAGATCCGAACCCTTTATTCACGGATCATCCGAAAGCCGGTCGACAAACTGGAAGGCGAATTTCCCACATCCATCACCGTATATTTGAAAGATGGGCGCGTCATTCGTGAAGAAAGAGCCTGGCCGCTGGGGTCAAAATGGAAGCCCTTTTCGGATGAGGAATATTGGCAGAAATTCGACATCTGTGCCGCATCTGTTCTTGACGCAGACAAAGCGGCTGAAATCAAGTCAGCACTGAAATCACTGCGGTCCATGGAAAACATCTCAACGCTGATGGATAATTTGCGGTGGGACCGGGCAGAGGGAAGGCGCTTGTGAATATTCTCATCATGGCTGCAGCGCGAAAAGGCGTCGAAGACAGCGTTGCGAAAATGCAGGACAAAAGCCACAAATGCCTGGTTGAAATCGGCGGCGAGGTCATGCTGGTGCAGGTCATTCATTCCTGTCTGGACTGCGGACATGACGCACAGATTTATATCTCCATAGAAAGCGAAGAGCCCTTGCGCACCGTCCCGCAGCTCAGTCAGTGGCTGGACGAAAAAGTCATTCAAGTCGTCCCCAGCCATGGCAATCTCGCTGATAGTGTGTTGGCCGCCGTCGAACATATGGAAACGCCCTTCCCTTTGGTGATTACAACAGGCGATAATGTCCTTCACCATGGCCAGATTGTTGGGGATTTCATCACACAATTCAAAGCAGGTCGTTCGGATATCGCCGTCGCCTTCACTGAAGCCCAAAGCGTCAACCGGGAAGCCCCCGATGTACAATTGGCCTATCACCGATTAAAGGACGGCGCATTTTCCGCATGCAATCTTTACGGCCTGCGCAGCGAAAACGCCTTGAAAGCAATCCGGATTTTTGAAGGCGGCGGCCAATTTGGAAAGCGCCACCTTCGCATCCTCAAAGCCTTTGGCATCATGCCTTTTGTTTATTACAAACTCCGGCTGCTGGGCCTTCAGGACCTGATGCGCAAAATCGGAGCGAATCTCGGCGTCACAGTGGACACACTGATACTTGATTATCCTGAGGGCCCCATTGATGTGGATAACCCTCAGTTTTTCGCTATTGCCGAACGCATGCTGCGCTTAAGGGCGGAGCAAAGCTAAAACATCTTTAGCCGCATTTAATATATTCGTTCCTGGACCAAAGATGGCAGCGACCCCGGCGTCTTTCAGAAAATCATAATCTTGTGCTGGAATGACACCACCAATAATGACTTTGATATCCCCACCACCTTCTTGCCGCAATGCGTCTATCAATTCAGGGACCAAGGTCTTATGCCCGGCAGCCAGTGAAGACACACCAATCACATGAACATCATTTTCAACCGCCTGCCGTGCTGCTTCTTGAGGCGTTTGAAACAGAGACCCGACATCCACGTCAAAGCCGATATCCGCAAAAGCAGTCGCAATAACCTTGGCACCACGGTCATGGCCATCCTGCCCCATTTTTGAGACCAGAATTCTAGGCCGACGCCCTTCCGCTTCCGCAAAGGCCTCTACCGTTTCCACAAGCGTTCCAAATTCCGGGTCCTGACCATAGGCCTGACCATATACACCGCTCACTGTTCGCACCTCCGCCCGGTGGCGCCCGAAGACATCTTCCATCGCTGATGAGATTTCACCCAATGTGGCCCGCGCCCGCGCTGCGGCAACCGCAAGGTCCAGCAAATTACCGCCCGTCTTGGCCCCATCACGCAATGCACCTAATGCCGCTTGTGTCTTCGCGTCATCACGATCGGCTTTGACCTGGTTCAATCGTGTAATTTGCGCTTCACGCACTGCCTGATTGTCGATATCGAGAATATCCACCGGATCTTCTTTTTCCAGGCGATATTTATTCACCCCGACGACGACTTCTTCGCCTTTGTCAATACGCGCCTGTTTGGCGGCTGCCGCCTCTTCAATCTGCAATTTGGGCCAGCCGCTTTCAACGGCTTTCGTCATGCCGCCCATGGCTTCCACCTCTTCAATCAAAGACCAGGCTTTATCGGCCAGGTCCTTGGTCAAAGCCTCGATATAATAAGACCCACCCAAGGGGTCTACGGTCTTCGTAATTCCGCTTTCTTCCTGCAAAATAAGCTGGGTATTACGGGCGATACGGGCTGAAAAATCCGTGGGTAAAGCAATGGCTTCATCCAATGCATTGGTGTGCAGAGACTGAGTTCCACCAAGACCCGCAGCCAGCGCTTCAATCGTTGTGCGGACGACATTATTATAAGGGTCTTTTTCCGTCAAAGAGACGCCCGATGTCTGACAATGGGTGCGCAGCATCATACTTTTTTCATTCTGCGCCCCAAAGTCCTTCATGATTTTAGCCCAAAGCAAGCGGGCTGCCCGGAGCTTGGCTACTTCCATGAAGAAATTCATGCCAATGCAGAAAAAGAAACTTAAGCGTGGCGCGAAGACATCCACGTCCAAACCTGTCTTCATGGCAGCGCGCACATATTCCATGCCATCCGCCAAGGTAAAGGCCAGTTCCTGCGCCAGCGTCGAGCCTGCTTCCTGCATATGATAGCCGGAGATGGAAATCGAGTTGAAACGCGGCATGTTTTCCGACGTATAAGCGATGATATCAGAAACAATGCGCATGGAAGGTTCGGGCGGATAGACATATGTATTCCGCACCATGAATTCTTTCAAAATATCATTTTGGATGGTGCCGGAAAGCTTCTCTGGGGTCACACCCTGTTCTTCCGCCGCCACAATATAAAAGGCCATGGTTGGGATGACCGCGCCATTCATGGTCATGGAAACAGACATTTCATCCAGTGGAATACCATCGAAGAGGATTTTCATATCCTCGACACTGTCAATGGCGACACCGGCCTTGCCGACGTCCCCGACAACACGGGGGTGGTCACTGTCATAACCGCGGTGGGTTGCTAAATCAAAAGCAACAGACAAGCCTTTTTGCCCACCAGCCAGATTACGGCGATAAAAAGCATTGCTTTCTTCTGCTGTAGAAAAGCCCGCATATTGGCGCACCGTCCAAGGGCGTTTCGTGTACATGGTCGCCCGTGGCCCACGGGTGAAGGGGAAAAGGCCCGGCAAAGTTTCATCAATGCCATCCACATCTTGCGAAGTGTACAGGGGCTTCACCGTAATACCCTCAGGGGTTTCCCAATTGAGGCTGTCCAGCGCGTCTCCGCGCAATTCTTTCCCCGCTAAATCCTGCCAGTTTTCAATATCTTTTTTATCAACCATGTTCCGCTCAATATGCTGCACTGCAAAAGCGTGGGCAGTATCGCGATGTCGTCTTGAAGAGTCAATCCGGCTGCACCGATGTCATGCCATGCAATTGACGATAGCTGGTGGGACTTAAGCCCATATGCCGCTCAAAAGCCTGAATGAAACCAACGCTGCCTTGATAACCGACTTTACCCGATATTTCCTTCACGCTCAGCTTGGTTTCCCCGAGCAGACGCCGCGCAGCGTCCAGGCGCAAGCGTTCGAGGAATTTACCAGGCGCGCAGCCCATGGCTTCACTGAATTTACGATGAAAGCTGCGCGGTGTCATGGCAACACGCTCTGCCAGCGCGTCTACTTTTAACGGCTGGTCCAGCTTCGTCATCATCCAATCCACCAAATCAGAAAAAGGGCCTTGGGAAATAGATTGAGCCTGCAGCAAGGAGGAAAACTGCGCCTGATACCCAGGCCTGTGATGATAGACAACAAGCCCGCGTGCCACACGCATGGCGGTATCCGCACCCAGGTCCTGGCTTACCATAGACAGGGCCATATCAATACCGGTCGTGACACCAGCCGACGTCCAGACAGGACCATCCTGTACATAGATGCTTTGACGGTCCACATCGATATCCGCATATTGAGACGCAAGCATATCGCAGCTTTGCCAGTGGGTCGTTGCCCGGCGGCCATGCAAAAATCCCGCAGCCGCCAATAGAAATGCGCCGGAGCACACAGATGATACACGCCTGGCCTTGGATGCCAGCCTTTTAATCTCATGCAGGAAATCTTGATTGCGTGCGGCTTTCAAACTGCCCCAACCACCTGGAATAAGCACCATATCCACATCATGTTCATCGATTTGAGACAAAGCTTCACTGTCCAGCTTTAAACCGGAAGATGTCTCAAGCGGGCCACCTTTCAATGTGGCCAATGTCAATTGGTAGCTTTTCGGATGGACACGATTGGCTGAAGCAAAAACCTCCCACGGGCCGGTGATATCAAGATTTTGAACGTCCGGATAAGCGATGAACACTATATGCATATCGTTTCTCTTCATATGTCTTAATAACATAATTATATGTCATTTACGCCAAAATCCAATTCCTTATTCTACCCTTTGAGCAAAAGGAGGATTACATGGATGACATCAATATAGGGTTTCTCATCTTTCCCGACTTAACCCAATTGGACTTCACCGGACCTTTTGAAGTCTTTTCACATCTGCCCGGGGCAAAGCTGCACGTCATCGCCAAGACGATGGACTCGGTCTTCTCTGATAAGGGCCTGCAATTCCAACCCACCACAGATTATGAGAGTTGTCCAAAACTGGATATCATCTGTGTTCCCGGTGGCGTTGGGCATCTCGGCCTGATGGAAGACACAGCAACCCATGAATTTCTTCAAGAACAGGCGATGACTGCGCGCTTTGTCACATCCGTTTGCACCGGGTCTTTGGTTCTGGCGGCTGCAGGTCTTTTGAAAGGCTATAAGGCCACATCCCATTGGGCATTCAAACATCTGCTTGCCGATTATGACGCCATCCCAACCGACGGCCGTGTGGTCCATGACAGAGACCGCTATACAGGTGGCGGTGTGACGGCAGGGATTGATTTCGCGCTGACCATCATCGCCGACATTGCCGGTAAAGATATTGCAAAGCTTATTCAGCTGGGTCTGGAATATAATCCCCAGCCCCCATTTGACTGCGGGTCACCGGACGCAGCTGATGAAGATATATTGAAGACGGCAACTCAATTACGCCGCAGACTGTATAGAGAAGTTTACACTTTATAATCTGCGGCATATGCAACACCCCCCCAGACGGTTGAAAGCGTTTAAGAAAGCTATTTTGGCCCCTAAATTGCTTTCAACCGTCATTCTACTTTTATTTATAGTTTTTCAGTTGCGTTGCGTCCGTGTTTAAGTACTGACAGGGGGGTCAGCGCATGAAAAAATATACAGTATTTGGCGCGTTATGCGCCGCAATTTTCGCATTCACAAGTCCCGCTCAGGCCGTTCCAATTCCCGGTGATTTAGCCATCACAAGCACATTGGACTTTGACAATTCACCAACAGGTGGCGGGTTTTCATCCATAAGCGGGTCCGCAATGACAAGCGGTACGCTTAATCTCACATCCGGCGGTGTCACATCCAGCAGCAGCTTTACGGACCTTGTCGTGGCTGGAGCGGACCCGCAAATGGGCAATCTCACCATGACCGGTGACGGTTTAAATGTGACGGGCACCGCTGAAACACGAAACGGCGGTCAGCTTAGCCTGGAGACACTGGGAAGTTTCTCGACCCAGAATAATTCCGGCACCGACATGTATAAAATCACTTTCCAAATTGATTTCTCTGCATCGGTTACCGCAACAGGCGCGGATGCTGCGATGGAAGTGGAATTTGATGTTGGACCGTTGATGAACGCATCTGGCATCGCTTCGATTGAGCTTTTGTCCGATACAATCGCCGGCAACAGCCGCTTTGTTGAACTGGACCAAATGACCGTTCAAGACGATGGTATGGGCTTAGGGGGCTTGGTCACACTCAATCATATGTCGACATTTGATGTGACATTAAATCCAGGTGCCAGCTTTGACTTTACAGCCTTTTGGAGCTGGACATCCTTATTCTCAACCGACATTGCAAGTGGGAATTTCGATGTCTCGCTGACTATTTTATCGGTTGAAAATCTGACTGACCCAGTGGACCCGCGGCCTGTACCGGCACCGGGTGTATTCGGCATTTTCGCTCTGGCTTTAGCCGGGTTATACGCCGCAAGGCGTCGCAGAATAAATTGATAATCGGGGGATATCATGTTGAACGTTAAAAAGCTTGGCTTGAAAGCCAGCGTTGCCGCACTTGCATTCAGCACGTTGGCGACACCACAGGCAGCCTTTGCGCAGCCAGACCCATATTTGGGCCAATTGACCCTTTATCCATATAATTTCTGTCCACGTGGGTGGACAGAGGCCAATGGCTCACTCCTCGCCATCAGCAGTTACACGGCATTATTCTCTCTTCTCGGCACCAATTACGGTGGCGATGGCAGAACCACATTTGGTTTACCTGATTTAAGAGGCCGGGTGCCAGTCGGCATTGGGCAAGGTCCTGGCTTAACCAATGTACCACTTGGTCAGGTGGGCGGGCGTGAAAGCTTTGTCCAAAGCACGGTTCAAATGGCGCCACATACTCACACGGCAACGACCAATGTAGATGTGGATTCACAGCTTCGCAGCTTTGGCAGCCGGGCTGGTAATACCGGGACCTCAAGCGGGAATGTGCCATCAACATCCGCTGAAAGCGTTTATAACCCAGGGCCTGCGGATACCAATATGGGCACATCCGCCATCACAACCACATCCAGTGCGACAACGACTGTAAATAGTGCTGGGGGCGGGCAAAGCATCAACATCCGCAACCCTTATCTGGGGCTGCGGTGGTGCATTGCGCTTCAAGGCGTTTATCCTTCTCGGAACTAAACACTTTGAATTTAAAATTTACATACCCTGGTTGGTGCATATAGGCTCCCGCCAGGGTTTTTCATTTTGAGGATGACTTATGAAGCGCTTTGCCTTGGCTTTCACTGCCCTTTCCATGGCTATAACGGCTCCCGCCTATGCCGGACCTGGGGATGAATTTCAGAAATTGCTGGACGACCATTGGAGTTGGACCTTGTCTCAAAGCCCAACTTTCGCCACCAGTCTGGGCGTTCGGGATTATGATGACCGGCTTGGCAGCCTCACACTCGAAAGCATGGATAAGGCACGGGAAAAGCGTCAGGAATTTCTCACGCGCTTGAGGGCTATTGACCGCAGTGGATTGGATAAAACAGACCAACTCAACGCGCGGCTTTTTGAGCGCGATTTAGAGATTGAAATCGAAGCCGGTGAATTTGGGCAGCGGGCCATATTATTCACCACATATTACGGATGGCACTCTGAAATTGCGGGATTAAGCGACCGCCTGCCCTTCTTTAACAAAGCCGATTATGAAAGCTATTTAAAGCGATTAAAAGACGTGCCACGCTATAATGCAGAGGGTATAGCGACCACCAAATGGGGCATTGAAAATGGCTATGTTCAGCCTTGCGCACCCTTAGAGAATTTCTCAAAAACCATCACCGCTCATATCGTTGAGGATATCACTGGCAGCGTTTTCATGAAGCCCTTTGAAAACCAACCGTCCAGCATCAGCGATACGGACTGGGCATCCTTAAAGGCACAGGCGGAGAAAAGCGTCAAATCCGACGTCATTCCCGCTTTCCAGGCCTGGGCTGCGACTTATGAAGAAGACTATAAGCCAAATTGCAGAAGCGTCGTCGGCGCGTCTTCCATGCCGGAAGGTGGAGACTATTACGCCCACCGCATCCGCGCTGAGACCACGACGGACATGACGGCCGAACAAATTCACCGCATCGGCTTAAGCGAGGTCGCCCGCATTCGCTCTGAAATGGAAGAGGTCATCAAAGGCGCGAACTTCGATGGCGATTTCAAAGCCTATCAAGACTATCTCCGCACCAATCCAGCGCTTTATGCGAAAACGCCTGAAGCCCTGATGGAGCGGTCTGCTTATATTTCCAAACGAATTGACGGCGAACTGCCCAAATTGTTCACCCGCCTGCCTGCCATGCCTTATACGGTGAAGCCAGTGCCCGAAGAAATCGCAGAAGGCACGACTACTGCTTATTATGAAGCGCCCGCAGGCGATGGCACCCGCGCAGGTGTGTATAGAGTGAACACATCCAAATTGGACCAGCGGCCTTTATTTGAGATGGAGGCTTTAACGCTTCACGAAGCGGTCCCCGGACACCATTTCCAAATCGCTTTGCAGCAGGAATTGGACCTACCCAATTTCCGGCGATTCGGTGGGATTACCGCTTTTGTTGAAGGCTGGGCGCTTTATGCGGAACGCTTAGGGCTTGAAGTGGGTTTCTATCAAACCCCTGAAACAGATTTCGGACGTTTATCTTATGAGATGTGGCGCGCATGCCGGTTGGTCGTAGACACGGGCATGCATGCGAAAGGCTGGACCAAGCAGCAGGCCATTGATTTCATGGCGGAAAATACGGCGCTGTCGATGCATAATATCGAAGCCGAAGTGAACCGTTATATCACCTGGCCTGGGCAGGCTTTGGGATATAAGATTGGCGAGCTGAAAATCCGCGAGCTGCGGGAACGCGCGGAAAATGCTTTGGGCAGCGATTTTGATGTGCGGAAATTCCATGACGCGGTTCTGGAAAATGGTGCCATTCCGCTTTCTGTGTTAGAAGACATTATCAACACATGGATAGAAGAACAGCGCATGTCATAAGCGCTGTCGTGTTTTAGGGCAAAGGGGGTTCCACGATTTCGGGAGTGAAATTGGGGGAGCCTGAAATGAAGTTAAAATCGCACATCAGCCTGGGCGCTTTGGCCATTGGTCTTAGCGCTTCAACCGTCATGGCCGGGAATGACAAAAGCCCGCCGTCTCAAGCCTTAATCGATTTAATGAACCCGGCCCTTTTGACCTCCACCATATGTGGTGGTAACGGCAAAGGCGCACAAATGGCCAGGGGCGTGGAAGTCGCCAGCCTGGGCGCATTCATGGCCTCACTTTCAGAAACACAAGCCAGTGACATCCCTCTATTTGAAGGATTAGGCGATTGGTCCTACCCCATAACAACCGATGTAGATTTAGCGCAGACCCTGTTCGACCAGGGCTTCAAGCTCAGCTATAATTTCAATCATATGGAAGCTATTCGCGCTTTTCATGCAGCGCAAAAAGCCGACCCCAATTGCGCCATGTGTTATTGGGGCGAGGCTTTTGCTTTAGGCCCCAATATCAATGCGCCTATGGACCCTTCTGCCAACGCACCCGCCTATGCGGCTGCGCAAAAAGCTTTGGCTTTAATTGACGGGGCCAGTGAGAAAGAAGCAGACCTCATCCGCGCTTTAAGCGTTCGTTATGCCGAAGAACCAGGTGAAGACCGCTCTGCCCTTGACCAGGCCTTTGCTGATGCAATGCAGACTGTAGCTGAGAAATACCCCGATGATGATTATATCGGTGCGATGTTTGCCGAAGCGGCGATGGACACAACGCCTTGGGATTATTGGGAAGACAATGGCTATACACCACGCTCCCAAGTGGCCGAAGCGATTTTGAAGATAGAGGAAATTCTGGCCCGCAACCCAACACAACCCGCAGCTATCCATCTTTATATCCACTTGACCGAAGCCTCCTCCGCCCCGCGTAAGGCAGAGCGTCACGCGGATAAATTAGCCGCTCTCATGCCCGGCGCCGGGCATTTGGTTCATATGCCGTCCCACACTTATTATCGCATTGGGCGTTATGTGGATTCATTGAAAACCAATATCAACGCCGTTCGGGCCGATGAAAATTATCTGGCACAGGTGGAAGCCAATGGGCTCTATCGCCTGGGTTATTATCCCCATAATGTGCATTTCGTGTTGGTCTCCGCCGTGATGGCCGGTGATGTGGATGCGGCGCTGTATCATGCGAAGAAGCTGGATGAGGTGCTACCACTGGAATTCGCCAGTGCCCAGCCCTGGGTTCAGCCTATTAAAGTCGCGCCCTATTATGCCTATGCGAAACTGGCTGACCCGGAAGTGATGCTTTCTCAGGCCGACCCGGGCGATGCCCTCCCCTTCATCAAAGCGGTCTGGCATTATGCCCGCGGGGAGGCCTTTATTCGCCAGGGTGATTATGACAATGCACAGGCCGAAGCAGATAATGTGGCTCGCCTGTTAGAGGAAGGCGATTTCAGCGACATGCTGGCTGGAAATGTCCCCGCCACAGATATTTTGACGATTGCCGAACATAGCTTGCGCGCACGTTTGGCCCAGGAAAAAGGCGATATAGCAAGCGCCATTGCACTTTGGACCCAGGCCGCTGACGTGCAGGACAAGCTGGTCTATACGGAACCCCCCTATTGGTATTATCCCATACGTCAATCATTGGGTGCCGCACATCTGATGAACGGCGACCCAGTCGCGGCGATTGAAGCGTTCCAAGCAGCACTTGTGAAATCACCCAATAATGGCTGGACCATCTATGGCCTGGCAGAAGCTTATGAGCAGGCCGAGCAAAGCGAAATGGCGGACGCTCTGCGCACCCATATGGCCACCAGCTGGATTGGTGGGGATGATGTGTTGGTGGTTGAGAATTTATAGAGGGGCAATGATTTAAGTCCATTTGTAATGCTTTAACTCTGTAGAGTTCTAGCTCTCCATGGTTAATCATGGAGAGCTATTATGAGATCGTTATTCATTATATTGAGCCTTTTTATAAGCACGACTATGGCATCAGCAGCGCCGCTTAGTTTTACGGGGGCTGAGTTAACGACATTAACAGGTGCAAGTTTTCCCACCGGCGGCCAGACGATTATTGGCGATAGCTTGCGCTTTGACCCAACAATATTACGCCCCATATTATACCGCTTAGATCTCAGTGATTTTAATGTCGACCCAAGTGAAATTGCCATTTCTGTTCAAGTGACCAGGTTACTGAGCGATGGCGGAGCCTTAGATAATGATTTTCACATAGGCATTTATGATGGGCAGACTTATTTTCATAGCATTTTTCTTGATATAATACCCCCAAACCTTGCGCGACGGCATTTTGCTTCTTCACTGATAGATGGTGGAACATCTTTTGAGTCTTCAATGTTACCTGGCCAGAGTGCTGAGATCGTAGCACCGGCTGGAGAGTTTGCCCAATATGACGTAACCATCCGGGCGACACCGACATTCACTGAAATTCTCAGCGATGCTAATCAATCAGGGAGTTTTTCCAACCAAACATCGACTTTATTAGATAACAATGCTGGGCTAAGCTTGGTGTTTGCAGGCCAAAATATTGCTGAAAATTATCTTGTAAACTCCCTAACCTTCACACGGGGTGTTAGCCTACCTACTGCCGTCCCCGAACCCAGCGCCTTAGCCGGTCTTGGTCTCGGCTTTCTTGGTTTTGCAGGCCTAATGAGACGCAGACGCAAGTGACCCCTAGCCCCATCTGTACGCATGTCTGCCCACGCACAGATGGGGATATCCAGGCATAGGGGTTAATGTATGGAAATCAGGCGTCGGTATGTTTCGCCCAGGTCCCTTACATAGCGTGCTAAGATTAAGAGTTCCGGGTTCATCTCATTATAGGGCTGTGCGTGAAGCATATTAGCCACGCATTGTTCTATCCCCATGATGGGTTCCGCCAGGTCGCTTAATCCATCTTCCCCCGACAGGTGCGCGGGTTCATGGACATAATCAGACCTGTCTTCACTCATGATGAGAAGGCATCCCGCACAGCCTTGAGCTCGCTTCATGGGATTGGCGAAGCCAATACCGGAAGCAATCAAAGGATGATGCAAGAATAGAAATTCCCAATGATGAATTGAATATGCTAGATACTGCTCTAGCCATAACATTCTCTCCTTAGAGTGTTTATGGTTAGGCTCAGTTGGGTGCTTCGAACCACCCTTCTGGGCCGCTTCTTTAAGTAGAAGCTTCAAAACCTTAGCTTGTAAGAATCTCATATACAAGTCTTGATTGATTGACCCCTCACCCCAACCCTCTCCCACGAGGGGAGAGGGAGGGCGCTCTAAGGGCGCTGTGTAGTATCGCGGGGTTCCGCTTTTTTTGATTAGACCCTCAGGCGCCGGGCGGTCGCATCCGCTCCCTTGGCTCGCGCAAAAAGTTGCGCGGGCCTCAATCGGCCAGTACAGACCCAACTATGGGTCTGTGGGAACACCCACGTGACTCCCTCTCCCCTTGTGGGAGAGGGTTGGGGTGAGGGGTAGGTCTGAACAGAAGAAGAGCAGAATAAGACTCCCCAGCTTTTCACATCTGAAAAGCTGTAAGCGCGACCGCGCGTCGCGATAGCCCGGAATGGCGGAGCCATGGAGGATTAGCGTTATCGCGGAAGCCTAAGCGGGCGGATGCCCGCGCCGGCGATTGAGGCTAAAAAAATAAACTAAACCTCGCGCACCCACGTCCCCATTTAAAAACCCCTTGCACTATCCACCCAAGCTTGCCAGCTTCTCCTCATGAACGCCCCCTATTCTTCTTTTGCGTCGTCGCGCCTTGTTGCCGTCTTAGGCCCGACGAATACCGGCAAAACCCATTTGGCCGTTGAGCGTATGTTGGCCCATGAAAGCGGGATGATGGGCTTTCCGCTTAGGCTTTTGGCGCGGGAAGTCTATGACCGGGTCGTCACCATCAAAGGGCCCGAACGCGTCGCGCTGATTACCGGGGAAGAGCGTATTCTCCCGCCCTATGCGGATTATTTTCTTTGCACCGCCGAATCAATGCCACTGCAGCGCGAGGTTGCCTTCTTGGCCATTGATGAAATCCAAATGAGCGCAGATGCCGAACGCGGCCATGTGTTTACCGACCGCATGCTTCATGCGCGAGGCACGCAGGAGACGATGTTTCTTGGTTCAGACGCCATGCGCCCACTTATCCGGCGCCTGTTCCCAGACGCGGAGATTGTCGAACGCCCTCGTTTTTCAAGATTAAGCTATATCGCGCCGAAGAAACTCTCCCGTCTGCCCAGACGTTCTGCCATCGTCGCTTTCTCCGTCGCGGATGTCTACGCCATTGCTGAGCTGATGCGGCGGCAAAAAGGTGGTGCAGCGATTGTGATGGGCGCTTTAAGCCCGCGCACAAGAAATGCTCAGGTCGAAATGTATCAATCGGGCGAAGTTGATTATTTGGTTGCCACCGACGCCATCGGCATGGGCTTGAACATGGATATTGACCTGGTGGCCCTCAGCGCCACCCGGAAGTTTGATGGCCATAAGTTCAGAGATTTAACCGCATCGGAATTAGCGCAGATTACCGGGCGCGCCGGGCGGCATATGAATGATGGGCAGTTTACCACCGTCGCTGGTATGGAAAACAGCACGCTGCTGGCGCCCGAAGTTATTGAGCGCATCGAAGACCATCGCTTTGAACCCATCAGGCGGTTGAGCTGGCGCACGCACAGGCCAGATTACGCCAGTATCGATACGCTGATTGAGAGTTTAGAACAGAGCCCGGACAGTGACATCTTTCACCGCGCCCGCCAGGTCGAAGATTTGGCCACGCTGAAATATCTGGCTCCCCGCCCCAATGTACGGGACCGGATAAGAGGCGAAAGCGAAGTGCGGTTGCTTTGGGATGTGTGCCAAATTCCGGATTTCCGAAAACTGGCTTTAGATACCCATGCACGGCTGGTGGAACAGATTTTCACCCATTTAAGCGATGCAGATGGGGTTTTACCCGATAAATGGTTCCAAACGCAGCTATCACATCTTGACAATGTCAGCGGGGATATCGATACGCTAGCCATGCGCATTGCAGCGGTTCGTGTTTGGACTTATGTTGCGCACAGGGAAAACTGGCTGAGGCGTCATGACTATTGGGTCGAGGCCACGCGTGCGATTGAAGACCGGCTGTCTGACGCATTGCATGAGAGATTAACACAGCGCTTTGTAGACCGTCGCACGGCGGTCCTGCTGCGTGAGATGAGAGCAAAAGGCGAGCTTATGGTCACCATCGACACCAAAGATGGGAATGACGAAATCACTGTAGAAGGCCATGTCATTGGTCATTTAGAAGGTTTTGTCTTCCACGCAGACCCATCCGCACAAGGCGATGAAGGCCGTATGTTGCGTCAGGCTGGTGAGAAAACACTGCGTCAGGAAATCGAAAAACGTGCACTGACTTTAAGTGCTGCGGAAGATGGTGAGTTTTCCCTCGTTTATACCCGTGGCTTCCATATGCCATTGCTGAAATGGCGCGGTCAGACGGTGGCCGAAGTCGCTGCAGGCGATGATATTTATGTACCGCGGGTCCAATTACTGCCCAATACATTGCTGGATGGCCCACTTGCCACCCAGGTGCAGGAGCGCCTCAATGGCTGGCTGAAAAACCACATTGCGACCGTGTTGGAGCCTTTAGTGCAATTGCGCGATATCTTGCGCGCGCAGGCAAAAGGCACGGCGGAAGTCGCATTGGACGGCCAGGCACGTGCCGTGGCTTATCGGGTGGTGGAAGCTCTGGGTATTTTACCGCGCAGTGAAGTCATTCAAGAAGTGCGGGCGCTTGACCAGAATGTCCGCCGCGGGCTGCGCAATTATGGCATTCGCTTCAGCGCCAATTATGTTTTCATGTCCGCTATGCTGAAACCTGCGCCCACAGATTTGCGCATTGCGCTTTGGGCGATGGCGAATAATCAAACCAATTTGCCGCAACGCCCAACGCCGGGCTTGGTGCGCGTTGAAATGGAAAAACGCGCACCGCATATTTTCTATCAAATGGCTGGCTTCCGCAGTGTGGGCACCCATGCCGTGCGAATTGATATGATGGAGCGTCTGGCTGACGCTGTACGTCCCATGGGGCAAAACGGCCAGGCTTTTGTCGTTGGCCCTGACCTGATGGGTCTGGTTGGCGCATCTGGCGATGATTTCGCCGCTATCATGCGCGCGCTTGGCTATGCGCAGACAGAGGTCGAAAAGTCAGAACTGGCTCCAGCAGCTGAAGAGACAAAAGCTGAGGAGGCGCAAGCTGAAGAGGCGCCTGCAGAAGCAGCAGTGGTTGAAGAGAAGCCAGCTGAAGAGGTACCTGCCGAAGCTGTCGTTGAAGAAAAACCTGAAGAAGCTGTTGAAGAAGAAAGCACCAAGGTTCAGGCTTTCATCTGGGACAAGCGCAAACCGCAAAAACGCCCACAGCAGGCGCATTTCAAATCCAAGCCAAAAGGCGAAAAGGGTGATAAACCCCGCCGCCCGGCCAAAGGCAAGCCACGCCCGAAACAGGGGCCTAAAGTTGTGTCCAGCGGCCATGCGAAGGGCGAATCTCCCTTTGCAGCGCTGGCTGATTTGAAAAAGGCGATGACGCAGAAATGAGCGACGCAGCCCATGAGGGCGGGCAAAGGCTGGACCAATGGCTGTGCTATGCGCGGTTTTTCAAAACCCGCTCCTTAGCTGCAAAAATCATCAAAACCAAAGGCGTGCGCATAGACAATATGCCGAAGTCACGGGCGAGTGCTTTAGTGCGCCCGGGGCAAACGCTTACCTTTGTCGCAGGTGAACGTATCCGCGTTGTAACTGTACTGGGACTCGCTGAACGGCGCGGCCCAGCGACGGAGGCAGCCTTGCTTTATGAAGATAAAAGCCCGCCTGCCCCGAAAAAAGAACGTCCCGCCCTACACCGCGAGGCAGGGGCCGGGCGACCCACTAAAAAAGACAGACGTGCTCTAAACCGCTTGAAAGAAGACGGCCATGCTTAAAAAATTAAAAGACCTGTTATCTAAATCTGAAACGACCGGCCCTGAGAAAAAGGGCTTTGAAGAAAAACAAATTGCCGCCGCTGTGCTTTTGGCAGAAGCCGCTGCCAGCGATGAAGGCTTTGGTGAGGCTGAGCAAAAAGCCGTCATTGACGCTTTGAAACGCCATTTTGAGCTGACCGATGAAGAGGCGCAGGAATTGGCGGAAGCGGGTCAGGAAAGCCAGGCCAAATCCGTTGAAATCTTCAGCTTTACCCGCACCATCAAGCAAGCCTATGACTATGAAGACCGCATCGAAATGGTGGAGATGCTGTGGGAAGTGGTTCTGGCGGATGGTGTGCTTCATGCGTATGAAGACCAGCTGCTGCGGCGTATTGCCGGGCTTCTTTATGTGGAAGACCGGGATAGAGGTGAAGCACGGCAGCGCGTTCTGGCCCGCGTAAACGCATCATAAAAAATCTGATTAAAGCGCTTGTTTCATTCCGCCATCTGTGCATAAAACACATTGAATGGTTAAGACGCAAAGCGCCAAGTTTTGCGAAGATTAAGTTGGGAGACGACACGTGACCTATGTGGTGACGGATGCATGTATCAAATGCAAATATATGGACTGCGTAGAAGTATGCCCTGTGGACTGCTTCTATGAAGGTGACAATATGCTGGTCATCAATCCCAATGAATGTATCGATTGCGGCGTGTGTGAGCCGGAATGTCCGGCCGAAGCCATTTTGCCTGATACCGAAGGCGGGTTGGAGCAGTGGCTGGAGCTGAATACAAAATATTCCGAATCATGGCCGAATATCACAATTAAGCGCGAATCACCTGCGGATGCAGATGAATTCAAAGGCCAAGAAGGCAAATTTGAGAAGTTTTTCAGCGAAGAACCCGGCCAAGGAGACTAAGGTCTTCAACGGTTTTCGCTAAAAAGCCTATAAAATTTGCGAAATTAAGAGCTATTCAGAATTTTGTGCGCTTGTATGCACAATCATAGGCAGTGTGCGGCCTCCGCACACTGGTAATTTTCTGTCTTTCTGCTATAAGAACATTACAGCTGTGTGAAACTCTGGCTGGAAGTTGAGCCATCTGAAAGACATCTCAAGACGAAACACAAATTCCATTTCGCAAAACTGCGCATGATTTTTGTGACTTGAGCGCTGCGGTATAAGCGACGTTGCACTTTTGCGCTGCGTGCCTTTTCAGAGAACCTCGACCATTTGTCGGAAATAATGGCACGAAAGTTACAATAGGGCATATCTAATGACCAAAAAGACTTCTGCGGATTTTGCGGTAGGTGATCACGTTGTTTATCCAAAACATGGCGTGGGCCAAATCATTGAGCTTGAGCAGACGGAAATTTCCGGCCTGACTTTAGAGCTGTATGTGATCCGCTTTGAAAAAGAGCGCATGACACTGCGCGTTCCTCTGAATAAAGCTGCCGCAAGCGGGATGCGCAAGCTTTCCAGTGCGGACAAAGTTGAAAAGGCCTTCACCACCTTGAAAGGCCGTGCGCGGGTAAAGCGGACAATGTGGAGCCGCCGCGCTCAAGAATATGAAGCGAAAATCAATTCAGGTGATCTGGTTTCCATTGCTGAGGTCGTTAGAGACCTGCATCGCAAAGAAGACCAGCCGGAACAAAGCTATTCAGAACGGCAGATTTATGAAGCGGCACTTGATCGCCTGGCGCGCGAATTAGCTGCAGTTGAGCAAATCGACGAATTGGCAGCCATGCAGCGCTTAAATGACGTTTTAGCGGCTTAATCCATTTCAAATCAAAAAGCCCGGCCTCAGAGCCGGGCTTTTTTTATGCCCGATACATTCATCATTTTCATCAGAAAAGCCGATCCAAATCCACCACCCTTTCGTAATATATGTGAAAGGATGTGCCATGACAAATCGTCCAACGACTGATCTTTCACCTTTAGACCGCAAATTGGTCCGCCGCGTGATGCGGGAACCTTTGTTACGTAAAGACCATGAACTGGAGCTGGCGAAACGCTGGCGCGAAAAGCAGGATCAGGCTGCTTTGGCTGAATTAACCCAGGCCTATATTCGCCTGGCTGTCAGCATGGCCTCAAAATTCAAAGCTTATGGCCTCCCCCTTTCAGATCTCATTCAAGAAGGCACTGTTGGCCTGATGGAAGCCGCAAGTCGCTTTGAGCCTGAACGCGGTCTGCGCTTTTCGACCTATGCGAGCTGGTGGGTGCGTGCATCGATCCAGGACTATATCCTTCGCAACTGGTCAATCGTTCGTTCCGGGACAACTGCCGCCCATAAAAGCCTGTTTTTCAACCTCCGTCGTTTGAGGGGAAAAATAGCCGGGCATAAAAGCGGCCCTTTAAACCAAAAGGATAAGGAGTTTATTGCAAGTGAATTGGGCGTCCGGGTTCAGGATGTTGAGCATATGGAAGGTCGGTTAAGCGGTGTAGATGGTTCGCTAAACACGCCATTGGGGGACGAAATCGGCCAGGAGTGGCAGGATTTTCTCCCAAGCAAGCTCCCACTTCCTGATGCGCAGGTCATTGCGGATATCGACGGGCAAAGGATGAAGCATCGGGTTGATAAGGCCCTGGGAAATTTATCAATCCGCGAAGCCTATATCATTCGAAGACGGCGCCTTGACGTTAACGATGATGAGCTTGTTACGCTATCAATGCTTGGGCAGGAGCTTGGCATCTCTAAAGAGCGCGTCCGGCAAATAGAAGCACAGGCGCTTAACAAATTACAAGCCGATCTGGCACCATTTTTTGGTCGGTAAGACAGGCTCAGCTTTTGGCATAAACAACAAGCTTCACCCGACGACCCGGTTGCAGCGCCTGGCCGGATTGAAGACCGTTTAACACCAGGAAACGGTCCAGCTTATAATCGTCATAGGCCATAAATCCTGCCAGAGAGTCTGCTGTATCTCCCCTTTGCACAGTAACAACTTTCACGCGCCGCGTGAGAACGTCTTGGGCTTCCGCCTCGCTGAGTTTACGGAAGGATCCAGCGGTTACATCAAAACCATTTTCGAACCGGGCGGTCTGATTGCCTGGCGATACGAAGATAAAATGATAACCAACACGCTCGCTAAATTGAATACCAACAACACGGAAATCAATAGGGCCGGAATTCGATTGAATCCGCGCGTCACCATAAGCGGCTTTCAATCCGTTGATTGTTGTCAGACTTATATTGTTTAGCGTCGCCGGGTTTTGTCCCTTCAACTTGTTCCAGGCCTGCTGCACATATGTGCGCATATTGTTGTTTCCCGGAATGGCTTGCGAAGAAAATAATATCGCTGTTCCATCCGGACCGCTGGCAAGAACGGACTCAGCGCTGTTCTGCAACGCAAAACCATCCGGCACACGGAACATGAACCCTAATTTACCGTGCCAGAATTCCCGGCCTTTGATGACGCCCTGTTCCGGGTCATCGTCATAGAGCATGCCATCGATGGCATTTAAAAATTTATCTCGTTTAAGACTGCCACGCTTATTCGGAACAATCGCTTTTTCCGCATTTTGCAAGGCCCGACTGACTCGATCTTCAGTTAATGGGTGCGTTCGCGCCCAGGCTGGCACGCGGGATGCTTCTTCGCGCCCCAAAATACGCAAATCCAGGCTCGTTTGTCGACCCAAAGAATTCAGCATTCGAGCGGACCCATAAGGGTCATAACCCGCACGGGTCATATAGCGCACACCCAATGCATCTGATTCAAATTCCTGGCTTCTGCTATAAGACAACAACCAGGCCTGACCGCCTTGAGAAACCAAATTACCCAGTTCACCAGACCCCGTCGCGATGGCAACGCCTGCGCCAAGGATCCCTGCAAAAATAGACTTGTTATATTTATTTGCTGAATGACGCGCCGTCACATGGCCAACTTCATGGCCGAGAACGGATGCAAGTTCCGCCTCATCATTCATCAATGCCAAAAGCGCCCGGGAAATATAGACATAGCCCCCTGGCAGAGCGAAGGCGTTAACAATTTTTGAATTCAACAAAGTGAAGGTAAAATTTAAATCCGCCAACTCCGAATTGCTGGACATACGCCCACCTACCGTCGCCACATAAGCGGCAACATCCGAGCGATCATAAGCACCGCCAAATTGCTTCAGCAATTTTGGATGTTCCTGCAGACCAATCTGCTGCTCTTGCGCGGGCGTCATGAAAGGGGTGAATTCTTTGCGGCCTGTTGCGGGGTTTGTCGTGCAAGAAGCAAGGGTCAAACATAATACAGCAGCCGATGCCGCGGATTTAAGATTTCCAATCATTGTTTCACCCTCTCTTTATTCCCGCAAAAATCGCAATTGTTCTGGATGGGAAAGCCGTATCATAGGCCCATTTTCATCATGCATCCAGCCCCTTAGCTGAACACGTTGCCCTCTGAGCTGCTGAGGATTGTTAATCCACTCCGCTTGAAACTGTCGGGCCACGCGGCGTTCAATGATGACGGTGAAGTCTTTGGACCAGCGCTCTCCAAAATTTAAATAAACGCGGCCTCTTACGTTATTCGCGCCTTGGATAACACCTTCCACAATTCGAAAACGTCCTGCATATTGCGCGCCTGTACCATCTATGTCTTCAGCTTGAAGCACCTGATAATATGCATCTGCCCAGATCCCCAGGCCTGCTTCACGAGCCTCATCTTCAATCACATAAAGCTCTGCCGCAAGAGCACGGTTATCTGGGAAGGTGTAGACATGAGCAAGACCCGCTTTCAATAACGCGCCTTGGACCCAGACACCGTCGCCCAAAACAGCATGAGCCAAAATACGGCGATGCCTGTCCCGCTTTTGTTTCCCATAGAACAGCTGAAGCCTCTTATCGAGAACAATGTCTTCCAAATAACTTTTGGCTTCATCGGCCAAGGGCCAGATATCGCCGTTGCGGCCCAGAACCGGCCTTTCCGGCGCTTGAATGCCAACCAATCGCAGCCGTCGGCCATCTTCAAGGCGTATCGTATCCCCATCACTTACCGAACGAACAGTGGCAGAGCCACCAGGCGTCAAACCATGTTCCGGCATGGGTTGAGCAAGCGCCTCCGACCCTAGGAGAAGAGCACAAAAAGATATTTTTACAAGCCAGTTCAGATACATAGATATGGAGGATAATAGCCAGACTTATAAGATGCAATGCCTCGTCACGCAGGTCTGTATTCAAATCGCGCACGGACAATACCGTGATCTGAACTGCCGTCCTGTTTATGATTACCCTCGTTCAAATGGTCATTCACCAGGTCCATAGACTTAAACGACCACAGCCGTTTCCTGCTGTTATCGTAAAACTCCTGAGACACCATGATATGATCCAAAGACTCATGCGTGTTTTTAAATATATGCGTGTAATAGACATCGCGAAGGCTGCGATATTCCTGCAGTGTTCCCACAGTATAAAGGGCTGTATCACTGCCTCCTGTGCTCCCTGCAAAAAGGAAGTTCGGCTGTTCGGAAATGATGTTCAATGTATTGCTGTGCTGCCCGTCATTTAAATCTCCCAGCACGACAACGGGGGTATCTGTCTGTTTCATTTGATTGGTTAATATCATGCGGAGCGCTGCTGCCTCAGTCGTGCGACGAATAGTGGCGATGGCTGCACCAATAGCGCTTCTGTGCCGGGCATGGTCGATTTGCTTATACCAGGGTTCTTTATGGACCTTTGTCGGCAATTTGGACTTCAAATGGCAAACATAGACATGAATTCTTTTACCATTGGCGCGCGGCCTGATTTCAAAATGCAGGACGGGGCGGGAAAAACTGTCGAGCTGTACTGCGATACCATCTGTCTGTGCGTCATCTCCCCCACTGCTCATTTGAAATTCATCGGGGAAATCCCTGATCCATTCAGGCTGGCCCACCAAAATATTTTTCTTCACTGCAGCCGCGCAGACAATACGTTGGCCAATATGATTATTTGGAATGAGAAACTCATAATCCGCCGTCAGACCTGCTTTTTGAAAACAAGCCTTTAAGGACTTTTGATGCCAGAGTTCCTGAAAGCCCCAGACATCAGAACGAAGCGTCTTCAAGGTCTGAGCCATCCATTCTATTTTCCTGTCATATTGCGCCTGCGACCATCCTGGCTTGCCATGGATGGTTTTATTCGGCTCATTCAGATTATAGAGATTGCAGCTTGAAAGTGTGAGTTGCGTGCGTGCCGGCATGTTCTGACCCCCCCTTGGTATGGAACAACCAACGCAACCGGGGGAATATAGCATGAAGCAGACAGATTGTCCGCCCTGGGTCAGAATTCTGTGATCACACGCGTTCCAACGCCTTGAAAGCGATCCATATTCACCAGCACATTGATAGACTGTTCAAGGCTGATTTTCTCACCCACAAGCAGTTCGGGCTTTAACTTACCCGCTTCTATCATGGCTAGCATCGCATCATAACGGTGGGCCTGCATGCCGTGGCTTCCCAATATCTCAAGCTCATCAGCTACGACCCGGCTCATGGGAAGGGCCGGGCTGGCTTGATCGCCGGCAAGCAATCCAACCTGCACATGTTTACCCCGTTTGCGCAGGCTCAAAACAGAGTTGAAGCAGAGCTGAGGGTGCCCCAATGCATCCAATGAAACATGTGCGCCGCCTCGTGTTGCATCCCTGATAGCTTCTGGCACATTCGCAACGCTCATAGCATCTATGGTGACTGATGCGCCCAAGGCGCGCGCCAGGTCCAGCTTCTCCTGCGCAATATCAACGGCCACGACCTGCGCGCCCAAAGCATGGGCAATCATGATCGCAGACAAGCCGACACCGCCGCAGCCGTGGACAGCCACCCATTGCCCTGCTTTTGTCTGCCCCTGGTCAACAACAGCGCGAAAGGACGTCACAAAGCGGCAGCCAAGGCTGGCCGCCGTGGCAAAATCCATCGTCTCCGGCAGGGCGACGAGATTTAAGTCTGCGCGATGAATGGAGACATATTCGGCAAATGACCCCCAATGGGTGAAGCCCGGCTGAAACTGATCATCACAGACCTGTTGATGGCCCGCATGACATTGTGGGCAACTGCCGCACCCTCCCACGAAGGGAACTGTGACCCGGTCACCGACTTTCCAGTTTTTGACATTAGGGCCTATTTCCGCAATCACACCTGCCAGCTCATGGCCTGGCACATGGGGCAGTTCGATATCCTTGTCATGGCCGACCCAGCCATGCCAGTCGCTTCGACAGACGCCTGTCGCCTCAACTTTGATGATGACACCACCTTCAACAGGTGTTGGATCGGCAAGCGTTGCCAGCTTCGGTTTTTGAGAAAAGGCTTCAATCAAAACGGCTTTCATGTCGCCTGGCCTCTTGTTTCTGGTGGTGCCCAAGTCGCAAAGACTGGCGTCCCCGAGAGGATTCGAACCTCCGACACCAGGATTAGGAATCCTGTGCTCTATCCACCTGAGCTACGGGGACGCATCGCCTTCCTATAGCAAGGCATGAGAAAAGCGGCAAAGCTTTAATTACTCTTCCGCCGGTGCGTCATATTTATCAAACCAGGCAAGGATATGAGCCACTTTTGATACGAGCTGGCTTGGCCGTGCGGCGATGCCATGTGATGCTTCTGGAATGCGCACCATCGCCGTATCGACACCGCGGAGTTTCAAGGCTTGATAATATTGCTCCGTCTCCCAAATGGGCGTGCGCCAGTCGGATTCACCCGTTAGTAACATGGTTGGTGTCGTGACATTCCCCACTAGGGATAAGGGCGAACGTTCCCAATAATGGTCCGGTGCATTCCAAGGGAAGTCCGGGAACCAATATTTATAGAAGAAATTGGTGAAATCCGCCGTCAGGACGAAGCTGGTCCAGTTAATCACTGGTTTTGCGACAACAGCGGCCTTGAACCGGTCTGTCTTGCCCACAATCCAGGCGGTCAGTACACCGCCGCCGGACCCACCCGTCACATAAAGCCGGTCTTCATCCACATTGCCTTTTGCAATGGCGCCATCGACCACAGAGATTAAGTCATCATAGTCATAACCCGGATAGGCGTGATGGATGGCGTTGCCAAAATCCGCCCCATAGCTGGTTGACCCACGCGGATTGGAATAAACCACCACATAGCCTGCCGCCGCATAAAGCTGCGCTTCGGCAGAGAAATGCGGGCCATAGGCAGCAAAAGGACCGCCGTGGATTTCCAGAATTAACGGGTATTTCTTATCCGGGTCAAATCCCGGGGGCGTGACCATCCAAGCCTGAATGCGTTCGCCATCATGGCTGGATTCAACCCAATATTCCTCCACATTGCCCAAAGCTTTATGAGCGAGAAGGTCTGCGTTTAAATCGGTCAGACGACGAATATCACCGCGCCGCGGTTTAAACCCGACATCACCAGGGCGATAGGCGTCATCATGGGTGAAGGCAATTGCCCCATTGTTAGACTGGGAATATGAGCCGCTTGTATAAGGCCTCCCCAAAGAATTGCCGCCGACCGTATCGGAGATATCTGCAACCTGGCCATCCATATCGATTTGAGCGAGCTTCGTTTTACCTTCATCATCATATAAGAAAAGGATTGCCCGACCGTCACTGCGCCAGTGTGGGCTTGCAATGCTGCGGTCAAAACCCTCAGAGATCAGCCGCGCATCACTGCCATCTGCATTCATGACATAGAGGTGGGTCAGCTGATAACCCTGATAGCTATCGTCAAACCCCAAATAGGCGATCTGACGCCCATTAGCGGAGGCAATGGGGTTGAAATCCGGCCCTTCCCTGTCCGTCAATTGTGTGAGTGTTAAATCACTGAGAGACAGCGCGAAAACTTCTGAATTATTCGGGTCAAGCTCATGGTTCTCGTGACGATTTGCCGAGAAATAGAGAATATCCCCGTCAGGGCTGAAGCTGAGCTGCCCGCCATGATCGAAATCCCCATCTGTTAGTTGCCGCGCGGTCCCACCGTCTGAAGGGACGATGAAAATATGTTCAAAACCCACATCCAGATATCCGGCACCGTCAAAGCGATAGACTGTCTCTTCGACAACTTTGGCTGGCTTTGCCCATTTTGCACCCTCTGGAGGCGACGGCAATTTCGCAAGCGGCTCTTTGGACTTTTCCACAAAGGCACTGAATGCGATATGGCGTCCATCAGGGGAGAATGTAATGGAGCCGGGTGCTTCAGTCAGATTTGTCACCCGTGCCGTTTCTCCGCTATCCATCCAGCGGATGAAGATTTGCGCACCACGGTCCACGGCAGAAACATAAGCCAGGCGCTTCCCATCCGGGGACCAGCGCGGCATGGAGTAATTTGCCGTTCCTGATAATAAGGGGCGATGTTCGCCGGACCGCACATCCAACATCCAAAGATTCGATCGGGCCCGATCCGTCATGATATCCATAGAGCGGCGCACATAAACAATGCTCTGCCCGTCAGGGGAAATCTGCGGGTCCGCCGCATATTCCAGTTCAAAGATATCTTTCAGCTCTAATTTGGAAACATCATCTGCCCAGGCATGGGCCAAAGCCGCGGATAAAGCTGCAATGGAAATCAACAGACACTTCAACATGGAATTCATCCCCCTTAAATTTTAGAAACAGCAGCCTATGCGGAAATCATATCTGCATCAAGAGCCCCTCAAATTACTGAGTGCAGACGCTTAAATCACTTTGCGCGCCATGCAACAGAACGACTTCCTTTAAAAGCGGACAGATCGTTGTGAATTGGTTGCCCACAAGGGGAAGAGCCTTTTGATAGGCATCAGCTGCGCCATCCCAGTTTTCAAGTTTCTGCAGCGCCAGGCCCTTTGTCATCCAAAGCAACCCAGTCTCATAAGGCGTATATTGATTGAAATCCCCAAGGCTTTGCAGGGAAGTTAAGGCTCCAAACGGGGATGGCGAAGGCGCATCAAGCTGCGCCAGTGCTTCGGACACCGCCGTCCTGACTTTCTCATTCTGCACCAGGCCGATCATCGGCTTATCCGGGAAAGATTTGGGGCCTTGAGCGCAGGAGGATATTAAAATACCAAGAAACAGGATGTGGAGCAGTTTCATAAAATTGATTTCCTTCGCATCAAAACAACCGCAATATGAAAAGCGTTTAAAACGGTATAATAAACAATCATGTATATGCCAGTATAGAAAGCAGCATTTTCAGGGGCTTGAATGAAATATCTTTTGCAATATCTGTGTCTCAGCCTTGCCCTGGTGAGCACAGCTGGCCTGGCCCAGGATGTTGAGATAGATGTCTTGGAGCTTTTTCTAAAGCTTGATGGAGAGTGGCAGGGTGACCTTGTTTTGGAACAAGGTGGGGAGCCGTCTTTGAACGTCAAATATGACTTAAAGGCCACCGCATCCGACGGGCAGTCTCTTATCCAGGAGCATCGCTTTCAATTCCCTGAAGGCATCGTCAGCGCCGTTGAAGTCCTTACCTACGATCAAGACGCGGAGACATTGTTCATTTCCTATTTCAACGCCCGAAAGCGTTACACAACGGATCTAAAAGTCACATCCGCCACTTTTGGCGGAGATGACAGCTGGCGGGTTTTGACAGAGCATGAGGAGACTTATGGCGAAACCCAGGTTGGTATCCGTAATCTCTACCAATTGGAGGGGGCGATGTTTACGAAATTCCGTTGGGTGAAAGACGGGGAGGATTATATTCTAAGTGACAGTGTGACACTGCAAAGAATTAAATGACACCAACCGATTGCAGTGTTGACCTGACCTGTGCTGGCAATTACTCGGATAGGTACAAATAACACTTTTTCTTGGGACTGAGGATTAACACCATGGCTTTGGTATCTTTGCGGCAGCTGTTGGATCATGCAGCGGAAAATGATTATGGCGTGCCAGCGTTCAACATCAACAATATGGAACAGACCTTAGCCATCATGGCCGCCGCTGACAAAGCGGACGCGCCGGTGATTTTACAGGCCAGTCGCGGCGCACGGGCTTATGCCAATGACATCATGTTGCGGCATTTGATTGAAGCGGCCATTGAGATTTATCCGCATATCCCTGTCTGCATGCATTTAGACCATGGCAATGCACCCTCCACCTGCCAAAGCGCAATGATTAACGGCTTTTCCTCTGTCATGATGGATGGGTCTTTGGAAGCCGATGGTAAGACGCCTGCGTCTTACGACTATAACGTCGATACGACCCGCACCGTTACAGACATCGCCCATATGGTGGGTGTGTCCGTTGAAGGCGAGCTGGGATGCCTTGGCTCCCTTGAAACCGGTGAAGGCGAGAAGGAAGACGGTCATGGTTTTGAAGGCGCATTGGACATGGACCAGTTGCTGACGGACCCGGATCAGGCCAAGGATTTCGTGGAAAAAACCAATGTGGATGCTTTGGCTGTGGCCATTGGCACATCCCATGGGGCTTATAAATTCACCCGCAAGCCGACGGGCGATGTGCTGGCCATGGATGTGGTCGCTAAAATCCATGAGAAAATCCCAAATACCCATTTGGTGATGCATGGGTCGTCCAGCGTACCGCAAGACTTACAAGACATCATCAACGCCCATGGCGGAGAAATGCCGCAGACCTATGGCGTGCCTGTTGAAGAGATTGTCCGTGGCATCAAACATGGCGTGCGCAAGGTGAATATCGACACCGACAACCGCATGGCCATCACCGGGCAAATCCGCAAATTATTTGCTGAAAAACCTTCTGAATTTGATCCGCGCAAATATCTGACCCCTGCCATGAACGCGATGGAGAAAGTCTGCAAGGCCCGCTATGAAGAGTTCAACACTGCGGGCCAGGCATCCAAGATTAAGGCCATTCCATTAAGTGACATGGCCAAGCGCTATGCGGATGGGAGTCTTTGACTTAAACCCGGCGGCGTCTAAGCCCAGCCAGACTCAATAGTCCGAGGCCTAGAACTCCCAGAACTGGGGGTGCTGGCACGGCTGTGGCTGTCGTGAAGCTTAGGTTGTCAATGGCTACGCCCGGGTCAATGCGCCCATCTCCAAAGCGTGCGGATAAAGCAGCACCTCCAGACAAAATGGCATCAAAACGAGTGACAGAGCCATCGGGCAAACCCGATGGCACAACGAAGTTTACAGATTCGATAAACCCGGTGAAATCAGTATTAGCAAAGAATGACACGGTAAAAACCAATCCTGCGACCTCTCCATCAATAATATTGAGGCCCAAATCAGTGATAGGGCTTGCAAACTGAAAAAAGAAGTCGAGAGGAACAAGACTGGATTGGTCAGACAATCCTACAAAACCAAGAGGCGTCCCGGCACCAAAGCCCGAGGCTGGCGTATCACCCGGGGCGAATGCCGTTGGTACACCGCCATATTCAAATGTAAAACAATCCTCGGCATTTGGTGTAGTACCACAGCTAAAGGTGACAGCATTATCGCCGGTGTTGATTGTACCAGCGACCACCTGATCGCCTAGTCCTTCAAAATCAATCGTTCCCGCCTGAGCCGGAATTGCAAACAGAGCGGAAACAAAAAGGACCTGTTTAAATATGCTTCTACGGCTTAAAAACCAGCGCCGGCGAAGCCGCATCAAAGCAAACAGAACAAGCGCAGTAAGGCCCAGCATTGGCGGTGCAGGAACAGCAGCCGTAAATGTTGTGAAATTCAGATTGTCGATGGCAACGCCCGGGTCACCGTTAACGTCAGAAAACCGAGCAGACAAAGCCGATGTTCCAGATAAAATCGCGTTTAAAGTGCTCACTGAGCCATCAGGAAGGCCGCTTGGCACAGTAAAGACAGTGTTGGAGACTTGCCCTGTAAAATCCGCATTGGCGAACAAGGTTATGGTGAAGTTATTTCCTGGCCCTTCCGCATCAATGAGGTCAAATCCCAACTGAGTGATTGGGTTCGCAAATTGAAAAAAGAAATCAAAAGCATCTGCCACAAGGAATTCATCCGTTAACCCAACAAAACCGACGGACGTTCCATCGCCAAAGCCCGTTGCGGGAATGTCCGGCGGAGCAAAGGCTGTTTGCGCTCCACCATAATGGAACGTAAAACAATCCGCTGTATTGGGTGCAGTTCCACAGCTGAAAGTAACAGCATTATCCCCTGTGTTAATCGTACCAGCCTCTGCCTGATCACCCAGCTCTTCAAAGTCGATTGTTCCTGCCTGTGCGGGGGCGGCAAATAAGGCGCAGGCGAGTATGACAAATCTCAGCATGTTTTCACTCCTTTTGGTGAGGATGTGAAAAACACTTGGGCGTTAGGGTGTTAAAGGTTTATGAGTGGATTTATTAGTTCGGCTAAGCTTCATCCATAAGGAGCAAAAGGCGTGGGTATGATCCAGTCAATCCTTTTGGTACTCTCAATCCTGGCCCAACACAGCAGCGGGATTGATCAGGTCTCATTTCTTCAAACGCTCAACGATAAAAACGCACCCATATTCGTCACAGGCTGCACATCAGTAAAAGACGCCTATCACAAGGAAAAAACATCCTTCGCACTTATAAGCGCCGGGGGAGAGACTGCGCTGATCAGCCAGCAGCAAGGCGAGACAATTCAGGTTTTATCAACAGAGGTCGAGATTGAAGGTGGCTTGTATCGTGAATCCCATGCGGGCATGTGGTCATCAGCTTATGCTCAGGACATCTGGGAGAATTTAAAGGAGGCCCAATTCACCCGTGAAGAGCCGGGCTCCATGGCACAAGCAGTGCCCAAAGCATTGAAACAAACAACATGTGCGTTTAAATACGACCTGCTCTATCGTTATGAAAATCACTTGAAAACCAAAGATTGATTACCGACCAACCCCGTTGTTTCGGCCGCAGAAATCGCAGATTTTTCTTGGATAAGGGGATGTTTCAAGAAATCCATATCCCTTTTCTTTAAACATTGAATGTTTGCAGGTTGGGCATCGAAAAACAAAATGCGCGCAATACAGGCACCCCATATAGAGGAGTGGTAGAGCTGGAATTAAAAGATCACTGCTAGGAAAGTCTATTCGAAATAGGAATGGCAGAATAAACTCAAAGATGAGGAACCAGGCAATGCCCAATGCAAGGGCCAACTGGCTCACCCAGGCAAATCGAAAGGCAAAGTTATAATTTATTGGCCCTAAATTTACTTTGTGAACGCCCATTAGTTCGCCCGCCCATCAAGTCGCACTGTCAGGTCCGCGCCACAATTTCTACAATTCCGAAAAGGCCAAGGGCGACAGAATTCAAAAAAACCTTTTCCCGTACAAAAGACACTCGCGCCGCATTTTGGACATGTGACGAGCGTCAATGATGCAATCCCGTGCCCCAGCCAAAGCAACCCACCAACAATAAGCCCTATCTCCCACCCCAATACATGCGTGAGGAGTTGCACCCAGAAAGGAAAACTAAAAAAGACGAAGAGCGTCCAAAATATGAAAAGCCTGCCCTTTTGATAGGGACTCATCAATTTCCACCTGCATATTCCAATATGGAAAAGAGGGTATCAGCAAATACTTGCACCCACAACTCACACGCGTTAGAGTCATGGGACTTCAAAACTTGGGCAACAGGTGGCGAAGTATTTTAAGCGGCCCGGCTAGGAGTTAGAGCCTCCCAACCGGACCTACCAAATGAAACCTTGAAAGGAGGTTCAAATGGATAAACATGCGTTTATCATAAGATACCCGATTATGCGAAGCCCTTCCTGTATATCCACGGGATAGGGACATTCACATGACATATAAAAAAGAGGCTGTGCAGGGCGAACGCGCTGCGAGCGAGCTTAGTCCTATGGAGCCGCTGATTGAGCGTATCCATGAAAATGCCGACCATTTATGCGAGTTGATGGACGGCGTCTGGCCAGGCTTTGAACAGCGGCGGTTGAAGAGTGTGGGCTTTCTCATTCGTCTTATGAAAGAGGACGCCCTAAATCTCTACGCCCTTTACACCCAGGCAAGTAAGACCGAGCCATGATAAACGGCCCCCTGCTCGGGGTCTGTTGTTGATCATCTCGGTCAGGTGGGAAACACCTTGGGGCGAGTGGCAAGCTCGCCCCATTCTTTGAATTACCCGATTTTACACTTGAAATTACTTGGTAAAATGCTTTTATCAAAAATATGGATTAACTTTAACAATATCAAAAACTTATGGAGGCTGGTCACTTGCATGGCTTCAAAAATCGTATTTATGCGCTTACCTTTATTCTATCTTCTTTACCTTCTTCTTGCCCTAATATTTCCGGTTTTCTTTGTTTCAAATACGACTGAAACACCTCTTGGGGTCACTATTGGTGCCTCGTTAATTTATATCGCGCTGCTCTGTGGGTGGCCGTTGGCCCTGTACTTCTTTCTCATGCAAAATATAAAATCGGAATTATTCAATACCAAAGGCATCTCAATAGCTTTTTTCTCTGTTTTAGCGATGAATATCTTCGTTCCTATCATAGGTGGAAGCAGGGCTTTAGGCGATACGGCCGCCCCCTATATAGATGCTGCAATTATTCTGCTTTATTTTTATATATTTTTCGAGACCGCGAGACTGGTCAGCTATTTTGAGAATAACAATCTGCAAAATACCAAAGCTACGATTACGAATTTCTTTCTTTTGCTGTTTCTGCCGCTGGGCCTTCCGTTTTTGCAGGCCAAAGTACAGCATCTGAAACCAGACTCTGTGTAGGAGGTCAACCCCGGTAAACACAGCCTTCGCGGTAGCTGCCACGGGTGATGCGGACTTCGACCAGTTCGGGGAGGTCTTTTTTCACACGGCCCCAGATCCAGATGGAAATACGCTCCAGCGTGGGGCGTTCGAGGCCTTCGATGTCGTTTAGATAATTATGGTCCAGCGTTTCGCGCAGTTCATCAATCACCGCCTGAATTTCCGCAAAATCACGGACCCAGCCGGTTTTCGCATCCGGTGTGCCTTCAAAGCTGAGTTCCGCTTCGAAACTATGGCCGTGCAGGCGTGAATATTTATGCCCGGCTTCGACATTGTCGGCCAGGTGATGGGCTGCATCGAAAGTGAATGACTTAAATATCAACATGGGGCGCCCAATACCCTGTAGTAGCGCCCCAAATCAAGGTTTTTTAATCTTAGACGACTTTGAATTTCACAAGGCTGTCGACGGATTCTTTCAAAGTGTCCTGCATATCATGGGGTTGCCAGTTTAAAACCTGACGGATACGGCTGTTGTCAATATCCTGCCGCTTGCCCAATTCATGTAAAATCATGGCTATGGTTTTATCGAATAAAGCCGCTATTTTCAGCACAAATGCTGGGATTTTCATGGATGGAACTTTATACCCCCTGGTCTTGGCATAGTCGCGAATACCATCAGCAATTTCTTCCACCCACATATGGTCAAGCGAACAGAGGAACCGTTTTCCAGCGGCTTCCGCCACCGTCATAGCCGCTATATGAGCGCTTGCCACATCACGCACATCGACCACGGCCCAGCCCAATTTTGGCAATCCAGGCATCTCTCCAACCATCAATTTCCGGATAAGCTCCAAGGAAACACCTGAGTCTGCATCCAACATCGGGCCTAGAACAAAGCCCGGATTGATGGTGGCGAACTCCATGCCTTCTGAGCCACCCTCAGCCTTCATATAATCCCAGGCTGCGGTTTCAGCGATGGTTTTGGAGCGTTCATAAGCCCCCATTTCCGAGCTGGATAAGTCCGTCCAATAATCCTCATTAAAGGTCTCACTGCCATCGCGTTTATGGCCATAGACGATAGCTGCGACCGAAGACGTCATGACAACCCGCTTGACACCTGCCTTTTTTGAGGCACGAAGTACACGCAGCGCGCCTTCTTTTGCAGGGATGATTAAGTCATCGTCATTTTTAGGCGGCTCTTTGACGATGGGAGACGCGATATGATGGACATAGGTACAGCCTGCCACCGCTTCATCCCAGCCCTCGTCAGAGGTTAAATCGGTTTTGACAAAGCTAAGCCTGTCATTGAAATCGCCATGTTTCGCCAGCGCTTCACGGATGCCGGCTTCGCGCGAAGGGGTGCGCAGCGTTCCGCGGACTTTATAGCCCTGTTGCAGCAGCTGTAAAATCACATGAAGGGCGATATAGCCTGATGCGCCTGTGACCAGGACGTGTTCTTGCGCGGTGTCGTTCATTCATCCTCTCCCAATCACGGGTCGGATTTTGATTGTTTTACTGCATCCGCCAATGCCTCAAAGGGCAGCAGGATGGACCCGTGTCTGGATTTATGTTCGCGTGCCGGGGCAAAGATTTCAAGGACGGACCAATCACCATTTGGTGTGGGGCCACCTTTTTTAAGAAAAGCTTCCAGTTCATCCCGTGCTAAAAGCAGTTCTTCACCCGTGCGGCCAATGACCATCTGCCCCATGAGCGAGGCGGACGCCTGGCCCAAAGCGCAGGCGCGAACCTCCTGACCATAAGAAGAGACTTTGCCGTCTTCAAAATTCACATCGGCGATAATACGGCTGCCGCAGATGGGGCTGGTTTTCTTGATGCTATAATGTGGGTTATCCAGCCGGTCGACCAAGGGAATATTGGCGGCCAGGCGTAGGATTTCCCGGTTATAAAGCGCATCACTCATGGTTTAGGTCCACCGCCAAAGGGTCGTGCCATCGCCTTTGTCTTCAATGGCCACACCTTTTTCACCCAGCTCATCACGGATGGCGTCAGCGCGGGCGAAATCACGGTTTGCCCGGGCGGTGCGGCGTTCTTCAAGCAAGGCTTCGATGTCTTCTGCATTAAGGGCGCTGTCGCTGCGCTTTGCGGAGAACCAGGCTTCTGCATCGCCCTGAAGGAGGCCTATTAAGTCACCTGCGGCCAAAAGGGCGCCTTTGGCTTGCGCTTTTGCCTCATCATCTTCGGCCTTTGCCAAGGTTTTTGCTAAGGCGGAGAGTTCAGCCAAAGCTTTTGGCGTGTTTAAATCATCTTCCAAGGCTGCTTGGAAAGCCTCTGGCACGGGGCTTGGCACAGGTTCTACGCCCTGCACATCGCGCAATATCTGATAATAGCGGTCAAGCGCTGCTTTTGAGCGTGTGAGCAGCTCCGCCGTCCATTCCAATGGCTGGCGATAATGGCCCGATAGCAGTGCCATGCGGATGACTTCCCCCGGCGCGTCTTCCAATATATCCCGCACCAGGCGCACATTGCCCAGGGACTTGGACATTTTCTCCGTCCCCATGTTTAAAAAGCCATTATGCATCCAATAGCGCGCCAATGGCGCTCCATCATGGGCGCAGCAGGATTGGGCCAGTTCATTTTCATGATGCGGGAAGATTAAGTCATGGCCGCCGCCGTGAATATCAATGGTTTCGCCTAAATGCTCTTTAATCATGGCGGAACATTCCAAATGCCAGCCGGGGCGGCCATAACCCCAAGGGCTGTCCCAGCCAGGCTGGGTCTCATCCGATGGTTTCCAAAGGACGAAATCGGCAGCGTTTTTCTTATAAGGTGCAACTTCCACCCGCGCGCCTGCAATCATTTCATCCATATCGCGCCTGGACAAAGCGCCATAACCATCAAATTTTTCCACATTGAACAGCACATGGCCTTGGGCCGCATAGGCGAAGCCCTTTTCAATCAGGCGTTCCATCATCGCAATCATCTGCGAAATATGTGCGGTTGCATGGGGGGCAATGTCCGGGTCAGCCACGCCCAAAGCTTGCATATCTTCGAGATAAGCCGCTTCAAATTCTTCGGTAATGACGGAAATATCCACACCGCGTTCATGGGCGGAGGCATTAATCTTGTCATCCACATCCGTGATATTGCGCGCATAAACCACGTGGTCCGCGCCATAATGTGCACGCAGCAACCGCACCAAGATATCAAAGACCACCGGTGGGCGCGCATTGCCGATATGTGCATAATTATAAACCGTGGGACCACAGACATAGAGCGTCACCCGATTGGGGTCAGCTGGAATAAATTCTTCTTTTTTGCGGCTTAGCGTATTGTAGAGCGACAAACTCACGGCATATTCCGTTCTGGCTTTTTTAAAATTGATTGGGGTTTTCGCGCCTATTGGCAGTCGGTACATCGCCCGGTGATTTCAACCACACGGCGTTCAGGCTTGAAACCCACTTTTTCCGCCGCCTGCTCTACCACATGGTCAAAAGGCGCGCCATCGAATTCCAAGGCCACACCGCAGCAGCTGCAGACAAGAAACATGCAGTCATGCGGCTCCCCCGGGTGGGCGCAGGGTAAAAACTCATTGGTGCTTTCAATGCGGGAGACCAGGTTTAAGTCCTGCAGAAACTCCAATGCGCGATAAACCGTTGGCGGGGCGACTTGTTTTTCTTCCTGCTGTCCCAACATTGCCATCAATTCATAAGCCCCTACAGGGCGGCCCGCTTTCAGCAGCAGTCGATAAACCGACGCGCGTTGCGGGGTCAGACTTTTGCTTTGAGATTTGGCGAAATCTCTGGCCCGCGCCAAGGCATCCGTCACCGCCTTATCGGATAAAGGCTTATAGTCATGAATATGGGCAGTTGCAGTTGTCATAGCGCTCAGTTTAACTTGGCTTGAGATTTAATCCAATGAATTGACATGAGCATGAAATTTACAGACCCTGCCGCATTAGACAAGGATAGTTTAGAAACAGGCACGGCATTCGCGCCGCGTTTCGATGATAAAGGCCTTATCCCCGCCATCACCCAAGACGCGGACAGTGGGGATGTTTTGATGTTCGCCTTCATGAACACAGAAGCTTTGGCGAAAACCATATCCAGCGGGGAAGCCCATTATTGGAGCCGGTCACGGAATGCTCTGTGGCACAAAGGCGCGACATCCGGCCATGTGCAGAAAGTCGTCGAAATGCGCACCGATTGTGACCAAGATGTGATTGTGCTGAGGGTTTCCCAAAAGGACGCAGCCTGTCATAGAGGCTATAGAAGTTGTTTTTATCGGGTGGTTGACGGGGAGCGGCTCGACACTACGGAGACACCACTTAAATCACCCGAAGAGATTTATGGAGGCAGGGGTTCATGATGAAAAAAACTTTGCTAGGCGTTACAGCGGCCTTGGCATTCAGCGCTTCAGCATATGCGCAGGTAGGCGATGCAGAATTTGAGACCTTTCATCAAAGCCTGCTGACACTGGACACCCATACAGATGTGGACATCAATCTGGCGACCGACCTGCTGGACCCGTCCAAAATCACAGCGGCACAAGTTGACCTGGTCAAAATGAAAAAAGGCGGCTTGGATGCGGTGTTCTTCATTGCCTATTCCAGACAGCGGGAGCGCGACGCAGAAGGCCTGGCGCAGGCGCGCAAAGATGCGCTGATTAAAACCTTCGCCATCAAGCGCATGGTTGAAAAAAACCCGGACCTGATTGAATTTGCCCGCACGGCTGAAGATGTGAAGCGCATCAATGGGGAAGGCAAGCTGGTTGCTTTGCTGGGTGTGGAAAATGGCTTTCCCGTTGGGGATGACCCGGCTTGGGTGAAAATTTTTCACGATGCGGGGGCGCGCTATATGGGTTTTACCCATTTCGGGCATAATCAATTGGCGGACAGTTCCAATCCCAATCCTGATATTGGCGATGAGGCCGAACTTCATGGCGGTCTGTCTGACGTGGGGCGGGCTATGCTGCAAGAGATGAACCACTGGGGCATTATTCCCGATGTCTCCCATGCGGCGATGACCTCCACCATTGAAGCTGCGCGGCTGTCCAAGGCACCCATCATGGCATCCCATAGCGGTGTGCGTGCGGTGGCCAATGTGGAACGGAATTTAAGCGATGAAGCGCTTTTGGCCATTAAGGAAAATGGCGGCGTGGCGCAGATGGTGGCCTTAGGGGCTTATGTTAAAAAAGACCCGGAACGGAGCCAGGCACGCACAGCTCTGCGCGAGAAATTCAACATCAATTCCTCCTCAGACATTAATGGCCTGGATGCGGAAGCCCGTGCAGACTATGAAGCCGGGCTTGCCAAACTGGATGAGCTGTTTCCACCTGCAAATGTGTCGGATTTCGTAGACCATATCGATTATGCAGTGAAGAAAATCGGCATTGACCATGTGGGTATCGCCAGTGATTTCGACGGCGGCGGCGGAATTGTGGGCTGGCAGGATGCAAGCGAAACGCCCAATATCACAGCAGAACTTTTAAGCCGGGGCTATAGTGCTGAAGATATTCAAAAGCTGTGGGCCGATAATATCCTGCGCATCATGGCAGAGGCAGAAGCGGTCGCAGCCGAGCTTCAAACTGTTGCAGCCATGGAAGCCAGCATGGAATAAGCCATGCATTTAACACCCAATAATATCGAAGCCATCGCCCAGGTGGCTGAGCAGATTTTAGGCCCGGATCATGAGGTGACAATTGCCATCCGGGCCATATTGCTCGACCCGGATGATGCCCATCATGCCTGGGACTTGATTGAAGGCCTGCCCGCCGACCAGCGCCGTATCATCGCCGCCATGGTGATGGAGCGGATGGATATGACACCGCCCAGCGATATGCTGCACTGATTATTCCGCGGCCTGCTGCAAGGCTATTGCTTCCATATGCTGGGCTTTGGCGATATCGCGGGCCTTTTTTTCATTCTTGGCCCGGGCGATGAGAACGAACATCGCTGGCGTGAAATACAGCGCCAAAACGGCTGACCCAATCACACCGCCTGCAATGGCCAGCGACAAAGGCTGCCAGAAGCTGTCCGCCCATAAGATCAGAGGTAAAAAGCCTGCAATGGTCGTCATGGTCGTGCCGACAATATGACGGGTGGAGGCCACAACCGTGTCCCGTATCGCATCCAAATCCACCGCACGTGCATTGGCATCTGCGCGCAGATTTGTCAGCACGACAATGGCGCCATTAATCGCCAGACCAATCAAACCCATTGAGCCGACAATGGCCATGAACCCCCGCGGTTGATTGAACAACCACAGCGACAGGAAAGCAAAACCCACGGATAACAGTGCGACAGAGAAAATCACCGCCGCATAGCGGGCTGAGTTAAAAGTCAGAATAATGGTGCCAATCATGATGACCAGCAGGATACCCACCGAAGACATCAAATTGCCAACCGCTTCATTCCGACTTTCCGCATCGCCGCCAAATTCAAAGCGATACCCCGGCGGCACGTTAATATTCGCATCCGCCATCCGGGCTTGGAAATCTGCCAAGGCGATAGACGGCAAAGTGAAGGGTACGATAAAGCCCTGCACCTCATTGACCCGTTCCCGGTTCCGCCGTGTAATGGCTGAATCTTCCGGCACCAGTTCCATTTTTGTCAGTGCTGAAATAGGAATACCCACACCTGCCGGGTCTTCCCCGCGTGCGGCCAGAGACCGTGTGAACAGGCGGTCCACGGCGCTGCGGTCATCGCCTGCCAGACGCACACGGACTGGCAATTCTTCGGTCTCTTCCAAGACGCTGCCACCGGTGATGCCTTCCAGACCCGCAGCGATACTGTCCGCCACGTCACGTAAAGAATAACCGGCCTGACGCGCTGCATCTTCATCGGGCTGCAAAATCAGCTTTGGCTGACCACCTGAAATCTGCGCCCGCGTATAAGTCACATTTTCTGACTGGGCGAGGACCATACGCACTTGCTCCCCCAGGGTTCTTAGGACATCCACATCGGGGCCAACAATACGAACCTCAATCGGGGCTGCAACCGGTGGCCCTTGTTCAAATGGCAGGGCGAGAACCTCTGCATTTGGTACTTCCTGCATAAGGACACGCTGCAAATCCGGAAGCATATCCCGCGTGATATCTGCGGATTGTGTTTCAACGATAGCGGCTGCGAAGGAAGACAAGCCATCTTTTGACAAAATCACATTGTAAAAGGCTTTGGGCGCTGCCTCACCAACAAACCAATGGCGGTGGGTGATACCTTGATAGCGGTCCATGACCGCATTCACCTTTTCAACGGTCGCCAGAGTTTCAGATATCGGTGCGTCCGCTGGCAATGTCATTTGCACTTGGAACTGGTCCCGGTCAACGGGTGGGAAAAACTGTTCCGCCAATTGACTGGACAGGAAAAACCCTAGAAACGGTAATGCTAAACACAAGGCAATTGCCTTTTTCGGCTGCCTCAACACCCAATCCAGCGTCGCACGATAGCGGTTCAGCATATTTACGTTGCGATAGCCCATATTCCGGCCACTGCCACGCCCCGCCAGGCCGCGCTTATCAGAAAAGGCCGCCAGGGCTGGCACAATGGTCAAAGAGACGAAAAGCGAAGCAAAAATCGCAATAATCACCGCTAAGGCCATAGAGCCTACAAAATCACCCGCACCTCCCGGCATCAGATAAATGGGGGCAAAGGTTAAAGCCGTGGTGAGCGTGGACGCAAAAAGCGGAACCTGAAGGTGCCGCACCGTTGTAATCGCTGCATCCCGCACCCGCAGGCCGCGTTCCCGATTATGGTTATATTCATCAATCACAACGATGGCGTTATCAATCAACAGGCCCAAAGCGATAATCATGCCTGTAACTGACATTTGATGCATGGGGATATCGAGGAATTTCAGCGCCGTCATGACAATGCCAACGGACAGCGGCAAGGAAATCCCCACAAGAATGGCAGAGCGCCACCCCATGACCAGCAGCAATAAGCCCACAACCATGGCCACGCCAAGGGAGAAGTTCTGAGTCAGCTCAATCAACCGGCCTTGGGTATAAACGGATTGGTCAATGATGATATCCAGGTCAATGGTGGCGGGCAGGGTTTGTTCAAAATCAGCAACCACAGCCTTTGCGGATTCAGCCCATAAATCAACGCGCTGTGTTTCCTGCATCAAGGCAGATATGGCAATCCCGCGTTTGCCGTCCAGCATCGCCATTGAGACAGGTGGGTCACGCTGCGCTTTTTTCACAAGGGCCAGGTCGCCCACACGCATGACTTCCCCTCGGTTCCCAACCGTTACGGGGACAGAGCGAATACGGTCCAGGGAATCCAATTCCCCGCCCACTTCAACAATAAGAGACGTGCCTTCTGTACGCAGCTGGCCTGATGGAGCCTTCGTATCTGCAAGCGCCAGCGCAGATGACACATCGGCGAGACTTAGACCAGCGCCTGCCAGACGGTCCGGGTCAATGGTGACCAGATATTCTTCACCTGGTTCACCAAATACATCGGTCTTCTCCGTGCCGTGCACATTACGCAGCCGGGTTTCCAAATCCTTTGCCAGGCGGTTGATGACGGACAAAGGCACCTCCGCCCCATCCGCTGCGGTTAAGGATACCAGCAGTGTTTCCGCTGGCAGTTGATTGACCTCCAGCTCGGGCTTTTCCGCATCCGCTGGTAAAAAAGGCTCTACGTCATCAATTTTGGCACGCACGCGCGACCAAACCTCATCGGTCATCACGACTGCATCTTGAAGCTCTACACCCACAACGGATACGCCTGTACGTGATGTGCTTTCGATTTTCTTCACTTCGGGGATTTCCCGCACGGTATCTTCGATTTTATCCGTGATAAGCGCTTCAATCCGCGTCGCACTGGCACCCAGAAGGCGGGTTTGAATGGTCGCATAGCGTTCTTCAGGAATGGGGTCTTCCTGGCGCGGCAAAGTGACGATGGCGGCCAGACCAGCCACCAAAATCAAGCCTATAGCTAAGATAGTCAGCCTTGGCTTGTCATAAAATGGGGCGAAGATATTCATGACCTATTCCCCGCGCACATTGACCATCTGGCCTGGAACCAGGCGATGCAAGCCGCTGGCCACAACCACATCCCCATGTTCAAGCGTCCCACGCACAAAGGCGCGGTCCGTTTCAATATGAAGAAGCTCAACAGGGCGGCGTTCCAGCACATAAGTCGTGCCTTCAGGCTTCAAAGTATAGGCAGACCAAAGGCCACGCTGGCTTTCCGCCAGGGCTTCTGTCGGCATCCAAAAGCCGCGTTCCTGCAAGACATGTTTTAAATGAAGTTTCGCCAGTTCGCCGGGCTGCACCGTGACCGGCGCATCCACATGGTAAATGGCTGTCTGTGTGCGCGTATTGGGGTCTACCGCGCCGATTAAACGTTGAAGGCGGGCAGGCAGGACCAGGTCGCTGACTTCAACCTCGACTTCCTCATCGTCTAAGAGAGAAGCCACATTTTCCGGCACACCGATGCGGACTTCCAAGGGGCCGCCTTCCAACACACGAACGACGGATTGGCCGGGGGAAAGGACGGTACCTTCATCGACAAAGCGCGCGATGATATCGCCTGAGAAGGGGGCACGGATTTCGGATAGGGCCAGATTGACGCGGATTTGTTCCAAATCAGCTTCGGCAGAGGCGACTTGTGCTTGGGTCGCGGCAACCGTTGCTTGCACGGCCTGGCGGTTGAAGCGGGCTTCGTCATAGCGTTGAGCGGAGACATGACCGGCTTCGACCAGGGATTTTTGCCGCTCTTCAGTGACCTTGGCCAGTTCAAGCCGGGCTTCGGCTTCTCTTGCGGTGGCCTGGGCTGCATCGCGACGGGCGAGGATGGCGCGTTCCTGCGCTTTCAAAGCACGGGTATCGAGGCGGGCGAGAACATCGCCTTCTTCGACAACTTCGCCTTCTTCAATCATCACTTCAGCCAACAGGCCTGAGCGTTCAAAGCCCAAAGTTGAATCGCGGCGGCTGGTGACACGACCTGCGAAGCGTTCCGTCACTTCATATTCTTCATCGAGCTGAACCGTGAAGGTTTCAACGGCAAGCAGGGACGCCGGGTCTTGCAATTTGGGGCCCGAGCCTGTGGCATCACGGCCCAGGACAAAAATAAGTACGACAACGCCTAAAACGGCCAAAGCCGCCAGGGCGCGGCGGTTTTTCAAAAATTCAGTCATGAGGGTGCGGGGTTCCATTGCTCATCTACCTTCTGCGGCCATTGGCGCGTTTTGGGGCTTTCCATTCATGGGGATAGCCCATCGCCTGGCGGACGAAGCCGATTGTCTGTTCTAGAATATGCGCTTTTTCAGCGTCACTTCCCGCGGCCTGTATCAGGCATAAGGTGTCGCATACGGCGGCATAGGCCATGGAGGCCGATAAATCGATATCCATACCTTTTTGCATGGGTTCAGGCATTGTTGCCGCATGGCATTGGGCAATGAAGCTGACCACCACTTCACGGCTGGCAACCATGAAGGGTTGGACTTCCGGGCTGTCAAAGGACAGGCCTAACAGGCGTTCGGAAAAGCCATGGCTTTCAACAAATTCAAAAGCGCGGGTGATGGTCACCCCTGGTTCCAAATCGCATAAGTCTTCTGATGTTCCGCGCATGGCCACCACCATTTCTCCGGCGAAGGCCACGCCCAATGCGGCAAGTAGGTTTTTCTTGGACCCGAAATGATAGAAAATCGAGCCTTCGGCGACTTCGGCCTCTGATGCGATTTCCTGGGTTGAGGTGTTTAAATATCCATGTTGGGCAAAAAGCTTCCGCGCCGCCGCCAACACCCGGTCCCGCGTTTCGGCTGGGCGATAGCGTTGTTTGCGCTCCTCCGTCTCTGGAAGAGCCTGGTTGCTTAAGCTTGGTTCTTGCACGCCCATGGCGTCACCTCTTGGTTGTTTTAAGTGTCACTCAAAAGTTCTGAGTGTGCCTCAATACATATGAGTGACACTCAGAATGTCAAGTGACGCTTTTGTGAAAAATGCGCTTTTTACATGCATGCATGTGCAGATAACGAAAGCTAGCGTCACAAGGAAACGCGTGGAGTTATACGAAACCGGATCAATTTTTGTGCCCCGTCGCCAGTAGGGCTGTCCTACACGCCTTTGAAAAACAATAATTATCGAATTTACAACGGGAATGAATTGAATGCATGACTATAGAAGAACGCGTTTAAGAACCAGACAGACCCAAGGCGGTTGGACGTACCCTGATCTATCACGGCAGCTTTTTTATAAAGACAGAAGCTCATCAACGGCACGAATGCAGGAGCTACTCAAACAGGTCGAAGACGCAAAGTCTAAAGGTCAAACTCATAAAGTTTGGCGCACCGTGGGCGATAATAGCGTCAGAAACCCGCATACAAAATTAAATGGCGTTGCTATTCCGATTGACGACGACTTTATAGTCAACAATGAAAAACTCCGTGTACCCAGCGATGTCGAACGCGGCTCACCAGGAAATACATTTAATTGCAGATGCCGCTTAGAGTTTGAAAAACGTGCTGTCGTTCGCAAGCCTCTCTCTGCGCATGCAGATGGACTGATGGTTATCATCCGATACTCTGATCAAAGTGAAGAGAGAAGGTCAGGCGGAACACGGGCTTGGCGGAATAACAACCCTGGCAATATGAGAAACACTGCCTTCTCCCAAAGACATGGTTCCATCGGTGAAGCTGGAGGGTTTGCGGTTTTCCCTGACGAAGCGACAGGGAGTGCGGCCTTAAAAAGCTTATTGAAAGGCCCCACCTATCAGAGTTTAAAATTATTTCCTGCAATCGAAAGATACGCCCCCCCTGCTGAGAACAACACGGAAAATTACAAAAGATTTGTTGAAAAAATAACTGGGATAGACGGAGATACCTTAATCAGCACTTTAAGCGATGCACAGATTAATTCCGTAGTTCGTGCTATTCGAAGGATTGAAGGCTGGCAGGTCGGCACGGTGACAAATAAAACAAAAACAAAGGAGAATAAGCCATGATGATAGCAACGCTGCTCGCGGCTCTCCTGCTGTCAAACCCAGGTGATGATAATCATTACAGATGGGGTGACACCATATCGCTTCGGGGTTCACTTTCAAAAGAAGTCTATTTCGGCCCTCCAAATTATGGAGAGACACCTGAGATAGACAAAAAGGAGCAAGTCTATTTTCTTTGGCTGGAGGAGAAAATATCAATTTCAGGCCCATCCAATGCAATTCAGTCCGAAGCCCTTGAACAGGATAAAATTCAATTATTGAAAATCTTTAAGCCAGCAGAACTTCCCCCCTGCATTATAGTCACCGGCGACATATTTGAAGCAATCAGCGGTCATCACAGGGCCCAAATCATGATGAACGTTAGAGACGTCAAACATTGCTGACCTGGCAGGCAGAGGCCAAGTTTAAAAGAGACAGGGCAGACCCTTATAGATTTCTATGGCCTGCCCTGTTTGAGTTTTACCACCCTGGACGACACGATAATCTTACAAAGCCCCGACCAGGGGGCCGTTTATCGTGTCGGGTTCTTTTTTGCCTGGGTATGGAGGGCGTGGAGCGTGAGCGCGTCTTCCCGCATCAACTGAACAAGAAAGTCGATGCTGGTGAGACGTTTGTGCTCAAAGCCCACGAAGCCGCCTTCTACTAATGCGCAGAGATGGTCGGCATTGGCGTGGATGCGCTCTATCAGCCTTTCCATGTCCCCAAGCAGCCCAGAGGGTCGTTCCACCGCGCGGGGGAACGAGCCGCCGTCATTCTGTTTTGACATGGATAAGCTCTAGGGCACCACAAGGCCCATGTGCGTGGCTTTAAGCCTTCCCAATTTCAGAAATACTATGATAAACGTGCGTTTATCCATTTGAACCTCCATATAAGGTTTTGAATGGTAGGCCTGGTTGGGAGTGCTCTACGCTCCCGGCTAGGCCGCTAAATACCCCTCCCTCCGCGTGCAGCAAAGGTTAGAGTGATGCGACTCTAACGTGTGGGTGTTGTGTGTGCAAGAAAATTGATCCGCGACACTCTTACGAGTTGAATTTATAGAAAGCTGCAGCTAGCGTCTTATGCTTGTTCTGCTGCGTTGATTAAAGAAACCTTATCGGGACAGAAGCATGTACCTCCAATGGTGTTTAAAAGGCATTCCATCATCATGCCAGTTTGGCGAACAAGAAGCAAAAAGCACTTTAGCTACTGGCATTAAAAGCAATTTTATACGCCAGAAAAAAACTCAGGACCTTTCCAACTCTATAGCGCAGCTTTCTCCTCAAAAGTTGAAAGGCCATGTGAATGATTACGCCAATCATAGAAAAGACACTCCTTATATTTCCTTGTCTGCAGGATGCATTTCTCCAAGCCCTTCCGGTGCTGGAGTAACAGTGAATCCTGCGTGGCTAACCGCATTTGACTTTGCGACAGAAGGTGCAACAGTTGAAGGTTATGTTTATGTCTGTTGGACAGTCGTCTCTTTAAAGCCAAACGCAGAGCTTCTTTTTATTGCTGACGAGACCCGTGATTTAAACCAGTTCCGTGACCTTTGGCATTACCATAATGAGGGTGAAATAACAGCAAAGCTCATTGTGCCTACGCAACAAATATACGCCTATTTTAAGATCAATTCAGACCTGACCATAGATACATGGCATATGAACCAGCATTTCGTAGCGCCGGAGAGCGTCAATAATATCAGAGAGTTTATCTTATCATGACACTTCCAGGCATCAAGGAACCAGACATAAAGACAATCTCCAAACGCATAGCGTTTTACAATCGCTGCGCAGAACAATTAACGGACATCCACTCTAGCTTTATGGTAAATTTACCTAATACGCTCCCGAGATATCCAGGCACCTATATTGGGTCGATCTATGATGACGAGTTAGGAAGCGACCTCTATCTTAGATGTGCAGAATTGGCATTGATCAGCGGTCAAATATCGGTTGGGATGAAGCTCCTAACTGAAATAAAGCAGCTATTTTTCAGTTCCGATAGTTACACAGAAGACATTACATTCGCGCTTGTAGAATATGTGTTTGGCAACCCAACACCAGAATATTCACTGCAAAATTCGCTAAGCCTATCCCAATTTTGCAAAATCGCCATTATTTGTGCCCTTTTAGATAAAGGTGACCACCACGGATTTGGGGTAATATACGATGAAAGAACGGGATTACTCAGACTTACCCTACTTTCCAAAGAGCCTAATTTTAGCGTAAGCAAAGGCAGAGAAGGCGGTCACATATTTCATTGTGAAGCGGCAATGCAAGACCTGGTGGAAGCCAGGCATCTCCTACCCACCTTAATCTCAGCCTTAAACATACTCTCAACCAAAGGAATTACGGAACTGCGCCACCAAGTTTTTGGCCTTTTACCCTCAACACATCACAGCTTCTTTGCTTTGGAAGGACAGCAAGAAACGCTCCTCAGCGGTTTCCTTAGGGAATTCCGACTTCGGATTGAGTTCCTACAATCAGACTCCTATCGATGGGAGAAGAAGAGATCCAGGTCCAGTTTAATCGATTGGGCCTTAGTACTAATCTTCTTGGAAGAATCTCTTCACGGACCAAGATGGGAAAGTGAATTAATACAAGAAAAAGAGCGGCCATTTTTTTATTTTTTCCAAAATCTTGCGAAAAGTATTTTGGGCTAAGGTGATGAAACTAAACCACGGCAGGAGCTACTTTAATGATTGGAGATCAGATCTCGCACATGCGAGAACATGCCAGCTCGCTGCACACAGACAATTATAATTTCTTACATGAAAATGCGCCGGAGATTATCGGCATCATACCTTCCATTTTATGGGTATTTTTAGTCGCCTCGCTCTGGCTTTATTTTGCACCTCAAATAAAGGAAATACTCCCAAAGCTTAAAAACTTTGAAGGGCTGGGGATTTCACTGACTTTCTTTGAAGAACAGTTCACTCAAGTCATGCAGGCGCGAGCGCCAGAATTCCCGGCCACCCAAGCGGCCCATCAACTTACACAAAGGCTACATAAAGACGGTGAACGCTTGAGGAATAAACGAATTCTCTGGAATGACAACACACCCTTAGGCAACAATCGAGAAATCCAGATTCTTGAGGCACTGGACGCAAGTGTCATTACCAAATCATCTACAGAAGAAGCGCTTGAGCATTTAAAAGCGTCAGAGAAGAAATACGACCTCATCTTATCCAATATGACCCAAGAAGGGAGCACCACAGCTGCGACCGACCTTGCAGTGGGGTGTAAAGCCGCGAACATCGACACACCCATCATCGCGTATATAATGAATTTGGACGAAAGCAAAGGCACACCCGCCGGGCTATTCGGCATAACAAACAGGCCCGACGAGCTTTTTCATTTAATCATTGATGCATTATCCAGGTAAGTCCAAATCAGTATTACGGCACCAACAGCACCGGTCTCTTCGCCAGTTGCAGCAACCCATGCCCAAAACTCCCCAGCACCAAGCTCTTCACATCTGAGCGCCCGCGCGTGCCTGCAATAATCATCTTCGCCCCGGCTTCTTCGGCCATTTTTGCCAAAGTGCGGGGTGGGTGGCCGAAGCGGAGGTCTTGGGCGGCGTCTATGCCGGCGGCCTCTACTTGGGCGCTCATGGGGCCTAAAATGTCTTCGCGGGCGCGTTTTTCTTCGGCCTTGCGCATCTTGGTGCGTTCTTCAATCTCAATCGCGTTGATGAAGCTGTAATCGGACCAGTCCACCACATGGGCCAGCAACAATGAGGCATCCAAGGCCTTGGCCATATCAATCGCCTGTGCCAATGCCCTTTGTGAGCAGTCACTTCCATCCACAGCCACGAGAATTACGTCTTTTGCGCTTGTCATTTTATGATCCCCTTTTACCCCTTTGACCACGCTAACATAGCTTTTGCGCAAGACAAAAAAATTGCGCCCCGTCAATTCTGAGCAATTTTGCCCAAGTTTTGATTCTGCAATGACTTAAGCGTGAGATTTGAATACTTGCGTTGGCGTGCGCAAGCCCCTATTTTCGCCAAAATTCAGGGACACAGGGAAGACAGGTCCCCAGAACTAATGGCCCGCATATATCGGAGAGAAGAATGCGCCCCAATACAACAGCGCTTAAAGCCAGCGCCAGTGCACTCGTATTGTTTAGTGTTGTATCCGGCTTAAACGTCGCGCCCGCCATGGCTCAGCCACAAGCGGAAGAGCCGAAGATTGAGCTGATTGAAAACATCACTGTCACCGCCCGGCGGCGTGAAGAATCACAGCAAAGCGTGCCTGTGGCTGTAAGCGCTTTTAATGATGATGTGCTTCAGGACTTGGGCGCGCTGGATTTGGGTGGTCTTCAAGGGGCCGTGCCGAATTTGAATTTGGTGCAGGGGCGTGGGTCTGCCAGTTCTGCCAACATCTTCATTCGCGGCATTGGGCAGCCGGATGCGCTGCAGACCTTTGATCCGGGTGTGGGCGTTTATGTGGATGGGGTTTATTTTTCCCGTATCCAAGGGGCGCTGATTAATCTCGCCGATATTGAGCGGGTCGAAGTGCTGCGCGGGCCGCAGGGGTCGCTTTATGGGAAAAACACCATTGGTGGTGCGGTAAATCTGATTTCCAAACAGCCCGATGATCAAATTCACATCAAAGGCAATGCAGCCATTGGGAAGTTCGATCATTATCAATTCTCAGGCTATCTCTCTGCGCCAATTATTCAGGATAAGTTATCAGCCTCTATTGCGGCGTCTTATGAAGAGCGCGATGGGGTTGTGCGTGATCCTGATACGGGCGAAGAATTTAACGATCGTAAGAATGTCGCAGGTCGGGTGATTGTGCGGGCAACACCGAATGAGGCTTTGAGCTTGCAGCTGAGTGCGGATTATACGCGGCAGCGCAATGCATTGACTTTGGGACGTGCGGAAGCGGATTTGACGCAGACCGATTTGGCAGATTTCAGCACCACGGTCTTGGTTCCTGCCCCTACGACCGAATATGATTTCACTGCGCGGACATCCTTTGACCTGGATGATGATGCGCAGGAATTAGATCACTGGGGTGTATCCTTCAAAGCCGATTGGGATGTGAGCGATAATATCACGCTGACATCCATCACGGCCTATCGTGATTTGGAAACCGACTTCTTCATCGACATTGATGCCACTGAATTTGAGCTGGGTGACGTATTCGTGGGATTAGACCAGGATCAATTTAGCCAGGAACTCCAGGCGAAATACTCCAATGATTGGTTGACCGGAGTTTTTGGTCTTTATTATCTGCGCGAGGAAGTGGCCTCTGACCAGATCGCTTTTGCGGATGACTTTTTGACGTTCTTTGGCCTCCCAGTGCCCTTCACGCGAACCATCGCGGATGATCAGACCACGAAATCCTATGCGGCTTTCTCGCAATGGACGGTGGATTTCACAGATCAGCTGTCAGTGACGGCGGGCCTGCGTTATACTTATGAAGAAAAAGATTATTTCCGCACGACGACCAGTGATTTTGACTTCTTTGCATTCAACGCAGAAGAAGATTGGGATGCCTGGACGCCCAGCCTGACTGTGGACTTCCAGGCGACTGATGAAAATCTGGTCTATGCCAGCGTTGCACGTGGGTTTAAATCCGGTGGCTTCAACGGTCGGGCCAATGGTCCGGGGTCTACTTCCGCCTTTGACCCTGAAGATGTCTGGACGATCGAGCTTGGGTCGAAGAATGATTTCTTTGATAATCGCTTGCGGGTGAATGGCGCTGTTTTCTATAATTTCTACGAAGACTTCCAGGCCCGTGTGGCTGGTTTGACACCAACAGACTTCCCCGTCTTAAACGTCGCTGAGCTTGACACCTGGGGCGTGGAATTGGAAGCTGTTGCAGTCCCGGTTGAGCATTTAACGCTGACGACATCTGTTGGCTATCTGAATGCAGATTATGAAAGCTTCGATATTGAAATCCCAGGCTGTGCGCCTGAGGTTTGCGAGCCGGCTTTTGCACCGGAATGGACGTTCCGGGCCTCTGCCAATTATGAATGGCCGGTGGGGCCTTATGGCTTTGTGGTGTTAAACGGCGACGTACGCCATGTGTCTTCACATTTCTTAAGCGTTCAAAATCGCGACAGTCTGCGTGAAGATGGCTATACGCTGCTGAATGCATTTATCGCTGTTCAGGACATTGACCGGGTCTGGCGTTTGGCCTTTGGTGTGAAAAACATCACTGATGAGGTTTATAAGACCGACGGGCAGGAATTTTCCAATGTGGCGAATATCCAGACCGCTTATTTCGGTGACCCACGCACATGGCAATTGTCTTTGACGCTTGATTTCTAATGACAGGCTTTGACGAGCATTATTATCAAAGCGCCGACGGGCTGAAGCTGTATTACCGTGATTATGGCGGGAAAAGCGACAAGCCCGTCGTGTTGTGCATGCCAGGGCTTACACGGAACAGCGCTGATTTTGAAGATTTAGCGGAAGCTCTTGCATCTGATTTTCGCGTGCTTTGTGCGGACCAGCGCGGGCGCGGGAAGTCAGACTATGCAGCGGACAGCGCCACATATTCTCCACCCACTTATGTGGAAGATATGAAAGCGCTGCTGGATCATGCAGGCGTGGACAAAGCTATTCTCATGGGCACGTCCCTTGGCGGGCTGATGTCCATGATTATGGCGGCCACCATGGGTGACCGTATTCAAGCGATTATCATGAATGACATTGGCCCTGACCTGGCCAGCGATGGCATATCCCGCATTTTGGATTATGTAGGGCAGGTTCGGAAATTCGCCAGCTGGGAGGAGACGGCTGCTGCGATCAAAGAGCTGCAGAGCGCCGCTTTTCCCAAGCTGGATGACACGGGCTGGATGACATTTGCCAAACGCACCTGTGTGGAACGCGACGGCTTCATTACAACCAATTATGACCCGCGCATTGCCGAGCCTTTCAAAGCAAGCGAGGGTGCTCCACCTGTGGATTTATGGCCGCTGTTTGACATGGCGTGCCAATTCCCGATGCTTTGCCTGCGCGGGGAGTTATCGGATCTGTTCAGTGTAGAAACCCTTGCCAAGATGCAGGAGAAATGCCCGGACATGATTGCAGTGACGGTCAAAGGCGTTGGCCATGCGCCTGCATTGACTGAACCCGATGCGTTTTCAACCATTCAAGATTTTCTTATCCAGTTTCAGGAGTAAAGAGCAAAAGGGAAGGCAGATTATGAGCTTCGACCTCTGCGTATATCATAGCACTCGGCCACAAACAGATGAAGATGCCGTAAACCGCTACATCTCCTATTGCGAGAAAGAAGACCTCTCGCCCCGTATCGAGCCAAACGAGAAAGTCGCTTTATTCCTTAAAGAACTAACAAACCAACACCCTCAGATGAAAGATTGGCCATTAGACGATATTGACGACTGCCCCTGGAACGCAGACTTTGACGTGTCAGAGGGTCACGCCATAATGCCTCTCTCATTCTCAAGACTTGAAGAGCTATATCTTCTCATCGTTTCTCTTGCAGAAAAATACGGATTATTCTGTGTTGACCCACAATCAAACAAAATTGTCACAGCACCACCAAGCATTCAAAAATAAGAGATGTTAAAAGGAAAAAGGGCCCCGCAGAGCCCTTTTCCCTTTATTCTGCTGCCGGGATATCCCAGACATCATCTATGCCGCCTAATAAGCTCAGCTGCTTTTGACGCTCTGCTTCCAAAGCTTCAGGCAGATGGGCGCCAAAACGATCGAAATGGACTTTTTGGTCTTCGATTTCCGCCCGGGCGGCTGGCACGTCCAGGCGCATCAGATTTTGGAACTGCGCCTTTTCAAATTCCAAGCCGTCCCAGTTCAAGTCTTCATAAACCGGCATCAGGCCAAACGGACCTTCAACAGCATGGCCGTGACCATTTACACGATCCACAATCCACTGCATCACGCGCATATTCTGACCAAAGCCCGGCCAGATGAAGCGACCATTTTCGTCCTTACGGAACCAGTTCACACGGAAGACTTTTGGGGCATTTGCAAGCTTGCTTCCAACGTCCAACCAATGGGCCCAATAATCACCCATATTATAGCCGCAGAAGGGCAGCATCGCCATTGGGTCACGGCGAATGGCGGCTTGGTTATCCGCTGCCGCCGTCGCTTCTGACCCCATCGTTGCCGCCATATAGACGCCATGCGACCAGGACCGGGCCTCATAGACCAATGGGAAAGTTCTGGAGAGGCGACCGCCAAAGATAAAGGCTGAGATGGGTACCCCAGCCGGGTCATCCCAGGCCGGGTCTACGGAAGGGCATTGTTCTGCAGGCGCGGTGAAACGCGCATTGGGGTGCGCCGCAGGACGACCGCAATCGGGTGTCCAGTCATTGCCCTGCCAGTCAATCAGATGTGCGGGCTTTTCTTCGCTCATGCCTTCCCACCAGACATCGCCCTCATCGGTCAAAGCCACATTGGTGAAGATGGTGTTTTTTTCCACCGACTTCATCGCAGCCGGATTGGATTTCATTCCCGTACCAGGTGCGACACCGAAATAACCGGCTTCGGGGTTAATGGCACGCAGGCTCCCATCCGCTTGTGGTTTAATCCAGGCGATATCGTCACCCACAGTCCAAGCTTTCCAACCCTCAAAACCCTTGGGTGGGATGATCATGGCCAGGTTTGTCTTGCCGCAGGCGCTTGGGAAAGCCGCACCCACATAAGTCTTTTCACCTTCGGGGCTTTCCAGCCCCAGGATCAGCATATGTTCTGCCAGCCACCCCTCATCCCGGGCCATGGTGGAAGCAATACGCAGCGCCAGACATTTCTTACCCAAAAGCGCATTCCCGCCATAGCCTGACCCATAGGACCAGATGGCGCGTTCTTCCGGGAAGTGAACGATATAGCGATTATCCGGGTTGCACGGCCAAGGAACATCTGCCTGCCCTTCAGCCAAAGGCGCGCCAACACTGTGCAGGCAAGGGACGAAGTTGCCATCATCACCCAGCACGTCCAAAGCGCCCTGCCCCATCCGGGTCATGATGCGCATGGATACGGCCGCATAGGCGCTGTCGGTAATCTGCACACCAATCTGGGCGATATCAGAGCCTAAGGGACCCATGGAGAAGGGCACCACATACATGGTCCGGCCAGCCATACAGCCGTCAAAAAGGTCTGTGAGAAGGCTTTTCATCTCAACCGGGTCGCGCCAATTATTGGTCGGCCCTGCATCCGCCTCTGATTGAGAACAGATGAAAGTCCTGCCTTCCACCCGCGCCACGTCACGGACATCGGAACGGGCTAAAAAGCTGTTCGGGCGCAATTCCTGGTTCAAGGGAATGAACGTCCCACCTTCAACCAGTTCAGCACAGAGTTTATTATATTCTTCCTCAGACCCGTCACACCAGTGGACGCGCGCCGGTTTTACGAGGGCAGTCATGTCCTCGACCCATTTCATGAGAGCAGTATTATTAGTGCCCATCTTTTCCTCTTCGGATTAAGACAGGAGAATAGAACACCTTATGGCGTTGTATCCTCCCCACGCCATTTCAATAGTTCAAATAATAAACAACGGGTGTGCCTGAGCGGCGTGGAGAGGTCAAGAGTAGTGAAACACGATAAGTTTATTTCTTATTTTCAATCTTTTCTCGGTTTTCTTCAACCGATTGCATTGCGTCTTCCATCGCTTTTCTTGCTTTTTCATGCGCAAGCTCTACGGCGCGTTCGACTCTGTCTTCGAGATTCTCAATATCTTCATCGGACATGATGTCGCCGATCTGGACTTGGACATCCTCCATGACACGCATGGCCAGTTCGATCGCTTCGCTATGGGCTTCCATCAATATCTCACGATCTTTAAGATGCTCTTGGACTTGTTCCTGGATATGTTGCTGCGCCTCACGCATGGCGTCTTGGTGCAAGCGCATTTCATCTTCTGCCGAAAGCATCTTTTCATGCGCTTCACGAATTTGCTTTTCTATCTCTGCCTGCAGTTCTGCCCGTTCTTCCGGGTCGAAAATCCCCTGAAGCTCCATGCGCATTTCCATTTCACCTTCGCGAATCTCAACCTCCATATCGCGCAGCTCATGTTCTAAATCGCGCATCTCACGGTCAAATTCACGGGCCTCACGGTCCAGGTCTCTTGTCTCACGATCAAAGTCTCTGATCTCTCTTAAGCTTTCACGGCGAAGATGAGCAATTTCCTGCTTAAGCTCCCCCACCAAGCGTTTCGCCTGATCGCGGTCAAAAACATGGTCCGGATGCATTTCGGCCTGAGGAATTGCTGCCATTTGTGCGTTGAAGCGTTGCATGGCTGTAGAGAATTCCTGCTGTGCCAAGGCATCTGCAAAAACCATTGAGTGATGGTCCATGCCCCGTGGTTGAGGCGGCTGGGGTGGAATTGCCGGTTGCATAGCAATTGGTGCTTTTGGTGCTTCTGCCTGTGCAAAAGCGCTGTTCACATCTGCGCTGTCTTGTGGTTCGTCTGCGGCTTGAGCCAGTGGCAATGTGCACCCTCCGACCAGTGCGATGATTGCCAATGAACGTAATGTCGCCATAGGGCTTTCCTTTTTTGCTTTTAGATTTAACAAGCGTTGACGCAGCCCACCCATGGCCTGAGTCAATCCAGGACATGGCGCAACACGGTGAGGTTCGGCGCAAAGCTTCAGCGCGGTCAAAAGACCCGCAGCATAAGCTTTCGCCTGACGCTGTCCCCGGTGAAGGGCCAAAGCGTCACAAGCTTCTTCCCGCGCCGCTTCAATGCGGGCACCTGCCCACCAGACAACGGGGAAAAAGAAATACGCAATTTTAATAATGGCTTCAAATTTGATCCACAGATCATCCAAACGACGGATATGCGCCATTTCATGACCAAGTGCCGCGTCCAAAGCCGCTTTCCGCGCCCGGTCCACCAAGGCTTCGGGAACGAATATCACGGGGCGAAACAAGCCCATTGTGAAAGGCGAGATGTGATTTGCGCCAGCAACAAGTTGCACCGGGCGCCCAACGCCCATCACGGTGCGCCAATAGCCCAGCATATTCTGCACCACCACATCTTCAACACGGCGGCCCCGATGAACAGCCCGCATATATCCAATCCAACCGCGGATATATTGCCCGGCAAATACGCCCACACCAACCGCCCAGAAGGCAAGCGCAAGCGCCACCCAGGGAAATGTTCCGTCCCTGTCCAGCGGCGCTGCTTCAACAGCCCTCTCATTCACGCTATGTGACGCTATGACTGGGTCCGGTCTCAGCTGGACACGATCAAAACGTCCGCCAAAGGGTGCGGTTTCCGCGTCCAATGGCGTGACGGCTTCAGTGGTCTTTGTCATTGGAGCAGAGGCTTCAATTTCTGAAACAACTTTTGTCAACGTGGTCTGGGCGGCCTGGACCACATCTTCGCCCGGCCCACGCAGGCTGATCGGTGAAGACATATCCGTTGGCAACACCAGACGCAGCAGAACAAGGGACCACAGGCCCTGACGTAACATGGGGCTTTTAATCCGCGCCACTTTGATAATAAGAGCCACAACCGCAGCGACAACAGCCGCATAGACAAGTTGCTGCCCCATCAATGATCCCAGATCAGAGGCCCAGCCCATCATCTGTCATCCTCCAAATCCTGCTCGACAAGTCTTGAAAGCTCGTCCAGCTCATCTGCGGATAATGTCCCCGTGCCCTTAAACATGTTGACCACCGCAAGGCTGTCCGTTTCCAAAATACGGTCTGCGAAAAACTGAACCATTTTCGCCAGTCCCGCAGGTTTGGAAATTTCCGGGTTATAGACGAAGCTGTTGCCAACACTTTCCCGGCTCAACAACCCTTTGCCGACCATGCGGTCCATGACTGTTTTCGTGGTCGTATAAGCCCATTCCGTCTGATCCACGACCTGGTCATGGACATCACGAACACTAAGCGCCTTTCCACGCCATAAAGGGCGTAACACTGTCAATTCCGCCTGGGAGATTTCCGGCAATGTGGCTTGCTTCTTTCGCGGGGCCATGATTTGCTCCTGTCATGCTTGATTAAACTTGTGACTACTACAATGTCGCATAGATAGCAAGAGCTCAGGGGAGATTATTTCGTGTTTAAGACGCTTTTCCATACAGGCCTGATGACCACTGCAATGCTCATCATTTCACCTGCGGTCCATGCCGAAACCGGCTTGGAAAATAAAATAGACAAAGATTACAGCTATTTAGAAGGCTTATACACGCATCTTCATCAAAATCCGGAATTGTCTTTCTTTGAAACCAAAACCGCTGAACGTTTGGCCTCTGAGCTGGCTGATCTTGGTTTTATTGTGACTGAGGAAGTAGGGAAAACAGGCATTGTTGGCGTGATGGAAAACGGGGAAGGCCCGACGATTCTCGTGCGCACCGATTTAGATGCCCTGCCCGTTCCCGAACAAACAGGACTGTCCTATGCCAGCCAGGTTATCGCAACAGGGGTGGATGGTACCACATCCCCTGTCATGCATGCCTGTGGCCATGACGTTCATATGACCGTTTGGACAGGGGTCGCGCGGCAGCTGGCATCGATGAAAGACAAATGGCAGGGCACATTGGTCATGATCGGGCAACCGGCCGAAGAGCGTGGTTCCGGGGCCAGATTGATGCTTAATGACGGTTTATATGAGCGCTTCCCAAAGCCTGATTATAATCTTGCACTTCATGTGAATTCAGCGCTTCCCGCGGGCAAAATCGCCTATAGCAAAGGCTATGCCCTGGCCAATGTCGATAGTGTCGATATCACTGTTCAAGGCATTGGCGGCCATGGGGCCTATCCAAACACCACCAAGGACCCGGTTGTTTTAGCATCACAAATCGTCGTTGCCTTACAGACATTGGTTTCAAGGGAAATCTCGCCTTTGGACCCCGGCGTTGTCACAGTCGGGTCTTTTCATGGTGGGTCCAAACACAATATCATTTCCGATGAAGTCAAACTGCAGCTGACTGTGCGGTCCTATGACGATGATGTGCGGGATAAGCTCCTGAACGGTATCAAACGCATTGCAAAAGGACAGGCCATTTCAGCGGGCTTAAGTGAAGACAAATATCCCATCGTTAAAATCAAGGATGAACGCACACCCAGCACCTTCAACACGCCATCTCTTGTCGACAGGGCTTTGCCATCACTGGCAAGTGCCGTGGGCAATGAGAATTTAATCGAGGTTGACCCGGTCATGGGTGGCGAGGATTTTTCCGAATACGGACGAACAGCAGATAAAATCCCATCCTTCATCTTTTGGCTGGGTGCCGTGAATGAAGAGGTTTATGCCCAGTCTCTAAGCCAAGGCACAGCTCTTCCAAGCTTGCATTCACCGTTTTTCGCGCCGGACCCTGAACCGACAATCAAGACCGGTGTGAATGCCATGACGGAAACCGTATTAGGCCTGTTCAACGCGCCTTAAGGCCTTATATTCTTCGCCTAAGGCGTCAACGACATCCCAGATATCCTGGTAGCGCACATAAAGCGCTGCCAAACCAAGGCGGATGATATTTGGCGGCCTGAAATCAACGATCAAGCCGCGATTTTCAAGACGCCCAACCAGGGCTGAAGCCTGAACAGTTTTAAGACAGATTTGAGCCCCGCGTTGCGCCGTATGCCGTGGGGACAGGACTTCAATATCCGTGTCGGATAATTTCTGCTCTACAAGCTCGATCGTCACATCGCCAAGCCGGGCGGATTTTTCAACCACGGCGCCCACACCCGCCTCCACCATCAGGTCAACGCCGCATTCCAGCGCCGCCAGTGCAAGGATGGGCGGTGTTCCTGTTAAATGACGGGTCATACCTTCTGCCGGTATAAAATTCGGTGAAAAGTCAAATGGCGCTGCATGCCCCATCCATCCAGGCAAAGCTGGCGCGCCATTTTGATGACGTTTGGCCACAAATAAATAAGCCGGTGCACCTGGACCGCCATTTAGAAATTTATATGTGCAGCCCACAGCAAAATCAGCCTGAGATGCGTTTAAATCAACATGAACCGCACCGGCGCTATGGCTCAAATCCCAAAGCGCCAATGCGCCCACCTCATGCGCTTTTTTGGTCAGCGCTGCCATATCATGTTGTCTGGACGTTTTATAATTAACGTGGGTGAGTGCGAGAAGAGCGCAGCCGTCGTCCAAAGCATCAGCTAAATCCTCTGTCGCCACTATACGTATTTCAACACCCGACACCCGTGCAGCAATGTCTTTCAATATATAAAGGTCGGTTGGGAAATTGCCCTCTTCCGTGACAATGACATGCCTGCCTGCCTGGATATCAAGGGCAGTCATCACCATTTTGGCCAGATTGATAGATGTCGAATCTGCGATAATAATCTCATCTGCTGCCGCCCCGATAAGATGCGCGATTTTTCCACCAACACGCGCCGGGCGCTGCATCCAATCCTGCCCATACCAGCTTGCCCCACCATGACATCCCCAATGGGCTTCCATGACCTGTTTCATAGCTTCGCGCGTTGATTTGGGGCGTGGACCCAGCGAGTTGCCATTGAAATACTGACCACTGCCCGGCAACTGAAATGCATCGCGAAAAGGCGCAAGCTGATCTTGTGCATCCAGGCTTTCAAGATATTCACGGGTCAAAATTTGGCTCACTTCGGGCTCTCCCAACAAATAAAATGCTAAAAATATACCCAGCAAACCGCATTTTGAGCGTTTGAAGGCTGGAACATAAAGCAAAGTCGCGCTATGGCTTATCACATGAAAGCACGGAATTTAGATGATATCGACTTAGAAATTCTGGCCCTGTTGCAAAATAACGGCCGGATGACCAATCGCTCTTTGGCTGAGGCTGTGGGCCTGTCCCCCAGCCCATGTCTGGAACGCGTTCGACGCCTGGAAGATGCGGGCTTTATTTCCCGCTATATGGCGGTGATTGACATTGAAAAACTTTATGCGCCCGTATCCATCATGGCACAGATCACCTTGGGTCATCAAAGCAAGGGTCAGCAGGCAAAAGTCGAAGAACATCTGACAAATTTAAGCGCCATTGTTGCCCTTTATGAAGTCAGCGGAGACTGTGATTATGTGGCGCGGATCGTGACGGCCACAATCGCTGATTATCAACAGCTGACAGCAGGATTGCTAGAAGATCCCGACTTGGGCATCGAGCGTATCGTCAGCCATGTGGTCATGCGCAATATTAAAGATTTTGCGGGTTTCCCCTTAGAATCAGATGATTCGTAAACATTTAGCTTCGAATCACAGAAGCTTGTTACATTTGCACAGAATTTAATTCTGTCGCGACCTCTTCTTTGCACCTTCAGGTTTTGACAGAGGTGCTTTGCGCAGATTGTCCTAAAGCCGGTGCGCTATTCATTTGCCAGCCACGGCTTTTATCTCTGAAAATGGGTTAAACCTTTAGAACCACATGGGTGCTATAATGAGGCACTCATGCGGGATTTTATTTTTCAGATTTTGCCAGGAGTTCAATTTATGACGGCACGTGAGTTAGAAGACCGTTATGGCGCACATAATTACCACCCCCTTCCCGTGGTTCTGACCAGAGGCGAAGGTGTCTGGGTCTGGGATGAAGATGACAAACGTTATCTCGACATGATGAGCGCTTATTCAGCGGTTTCCCACGGCCATCGTCACCCTCGCATCATCAAAGCGCTGAAAGATCAACTGGACCAGATCGCTGTCACGTCCCGCGCTTATTATACGGACAAATTAGGGGCCTTTCTGAAGAAGCTGTGTGAAGTGGCCGGGATGGATATGGCTCTGCCCATGAACACCGGTGCGGAAGCCGTCGAAACAGCCATTAAAGCTGCACGGCGGTGGGGCTATCAGGTGAAAGGCATTGCGAAAGATAAAGCTGAAATCATCGTCGTCACAGGCAATTTCCATGGTCGGACAACAACGATTGTCGGTTTCTCCTCTGATGAAGAATATAAGGAAGGCTTTGGGCCTTTTGCGCCTGGCTTTCGCTTGGTTGATTATGGTGATGCGGACGCGTTAAAAGACGCCATCACTGAAAACACCTGCGCCATTTTAATGGAACCCATCCAAGGCGAAGCAGGCATCATTGTGCCACCCCCAGGCTATATTCAAGAAGCGCGTCGATTATGTGATGAACAAAATGTGCTGCTTATTCTGGATGAGATTCAATCCGGCCTGGCACGCACAGGGCGTATGTTTGCTTTTGAACATGAAAATATCCGCCCCGATGGTTTAATCCTTGGCAAGGCCTTAGGCGGTGGCGTTCTGCCTGTATCCGCTTTCCTGGCCAACACAGAAGTGATGGATTTATTCAACCCGGGAAGCCATGGGTCGACATTTGGCGGCAATCCACTTGCAGCGGCCGTTGGCAAAGAAGCCCTGGATGTCATCGTCGATGAAAACCTTGTGGAGCGGTCAAAAGAACAAGGCGATTATTTAAAATCCCGGATTGCTGGTTTGAATTCCCCCCTCATCACCGAGGTACGCGGGCGCGGGCTTTGGATTGGCGTTGAAATTGACCCGAAACTGGCATCTGCCCGCGACTTTTGTGAGCGGATGAAGGCCAAAGGGGTCTTATCCAAAGAAACCCATGCAACAGTGGTCCGTCTGGCCCCTCCCCTTGTGATTTCCAGAGAAGAATTGGATTGGGGTATTGACCGCTTTGTTGAAGTCATCCGTGAAATGGAAAATGAATTAAATTTGAATACGCCGGAAACACGAGCGGCGAGCTAAGGCCAAGGGGTAAAAAGAATGGAATTAGAGCAAGCGATGAACGCACGCCAAAACAACAATGAACACACGTCCAAACTCTTCATGTGTCCACCGGACTATTTTGAAGTCACCTATCAGATCAATCCTTGGATGACACCTGATGGATGGAATGAGAACCGTGAAAAATTGACGGCTCAGGCCCATGAAGAATGGAATAATTTAAAAGCCACATATGAGCGTCTGGGCCATGAAGTTGTCACCATTGATGCAGCACAAGGCCTGCCTGATATGGTCTTCACGGCCAATTCAGGCATTGCCTTGAACGGTACTGTTCTTCTCGCTCATTTCCGCCATCCTCAGCGTCAGGGTGAAGAACCGCATTATGCGCGCTTCTTTGAAGGGCTGAAGGAAAAGGGCCTGGTTAAAAACATCGTAGCCCCCAAAGAAGGCATTATTTTTGAAGGGGCTGGCGACGCTGTCTGGGACCCTTATCGCAAACACTATTGGGTTGGCTTCAGCCAGCGTTCTGATCGCTCCTCCGTGGATATGGTAGCAGAGGTTTTTTCACAAAAAGCCATCGCGCTTGAGATGGTGAGTGAGCAGTTTTATCACCTTGATGTGGCGCTGGCACCATTGTCCCGCGGGCATATGATTTATATTGCCGACGCCTTTAATGACAAAGGCCTGGCCGCCTTGAAAGAACATGCTGGCGGGGATGAATTTCTTGTGCCGGCAACGGCTGCTGATGCAGAAGGCTTTGCTGTAAATGCCGTCAATCTGGGGGATGATATCATCACCGCTTATTGCAGCGATGATTTGAGAGGCCGACTGGAGGCCTTGGGCTATCACGTTCATGTCTGCCCGCTGGAGACATTTAAGATGTCAGGCGGCGGCGCTTTCTGCCTGACCTTGAAGCTCGACTATCAATCATAATTTTCGCTTTTCAGAAGATCAATTCCAGGGCAGAGTGCGCGCATATCTGCCCTGGAGTTTTTTATGACCAAAGACGTTTTTCCACAAATCCCTTTAGAATTCGAACGCCATAACCCGGACGAGATGACAGTACGGGCCAAAGCGTTTCGCGCCCTGTTGGAGAAACGTCGCACGGTGCGCGATTACAGCGATGAAGCCATTCCTGAATCTGTCATCCTGGATGCTGTCGCGGCAGCGAATTCAGCGCCTTCAGGGGCAAATAAACAGCCCTGGCATTTCGCAGTCATCAAAGACCCCGATATCAAACGGCAAATCCGCGCTGCTGCTGAAGAAGAAGAGCGCGCTTTCTACAGCGGGCGTCACGGCATGGACTGGGTCGATGAAGTGGCACGCCTGGGAACGAATGCAGACAAGCCTTTCCTGGAAACCGCCCCTTATCTCATCATCATATTCCGCCAGCCCTATGGCCTGGAAGAAGACGGGTCCCGGGATAAACATTATTATGTTCCTGAATCCTGCGGTATCGCGGCCGGAATGTTGATCAGTGCCCTTCATAATGCCGGCCTTGCAACGCTGACCCATACGCCAAATCCAATGGCATTTTTGGGCGAAATCTGTGGTCGGCCATCTTATGAAAAAGCGATGATGATTGTTGTTGCTGGCCTGCCTGCAAAAGACGCCCATGTGCCGGACCTTGTGAAAAAAGGCCTCGATGAAAAGGCGACCGTCATTTAGTCATAGGGCGCAAAAACCGTCAGACGCTCTAAGATGTCAATGACCTGATGTTCTGCGGCTTCAAGCAGGTCTTCGTCATCGATACCCTTTATGTCCATGGTTTCAATACATTGAAGGACCTCATCCGCCTCTTTTAGAAATGCGGGGAAGCCCTTGGCATTTAGTTCCGGGTTAAATACGGGGATATCGGACAGCATATCTTCATGCCAGGACCGAACGGCTGCGCGTAACCGACCTTTGGCACTTGCAGGGCGGCCATGTTGCATCCAAGGTGATTTCAGCAATTCATGAATACGCGACGTGATATCATAAAACAGTTCATGCGTTGGCATTGAATCTGGCTGTTTTGATTTGAACCGTTTTGGAGAAATACGCAAAGCCCGCGCGCAGAAATAAAGGCCGGTCGCTAATATCAGCAAGGCACCTAAAATAAGGGCAAAGCCGGGAATATAGGACGTGCTAAGTGCTATAAACACTGCACCCAAAACCAATGTTCCCCCGGCGATCATCATCGCCCGCTGAAAATCGGTACCCATCTCCATGAAAGCCCTGCCCTTTGCCCTTTTTATGAGCTCGCAATGTGGCACAGCAAAGGGCAAGAGCCAAGAGGCTTAAAACTCATAAAGCAACGCCACGCCGGTTAAGATTTGATTGGGGTCGCCGCGTTCTTGAACAAGTGGGCTGCGTTTTGCATCGCCGACGAGGCGGCTCAGTTGCAAGATACCGCTTAAACGCCAATGATCCGTCAAATCATAACGCGCAAACCCCCTTATTGTTGCGTCACGGAAACTGCCACCCGCCTCAAAAACATCAAGACCGGAATTTTGCGACTGTTCTTCATTAATACCATAGAAAGCCTGAGCGAATTTCTTCGATGTCCAAGTCAGGCGTGTGCCCGCAGCAGCCGCAAATTTACCATCAGAGGAACGGTAAAGGCCTTGATCCGCAGTCATAAAAATAGTGAGACCATCTTGTGCACCGCTGATATCCTGAGAAAAACGCGTCCGCAAAACCGTTTTCTTAAAGCGCGCTTCGATATAACCTCCCGCTTCAAAGCCGCCTCCAACTCGCCCTAAGCCTTGCAGGGCCGGGCTGTCTCCTTCTCCTCGTCCCGCACGGTAGCGCACCAGCGCGCCCATATGCAGCCATTCATAAGAATATAAACGCAATGTTGCCTGCGTCCCAAAAAGGCGAAATTTATCTTTATAAGCAATGTCCAATAGGGGAAGGGCGCGAAAACTATAGTCATCTGCGCCTACAAAATCCGGCGCGAGGCCAATGCCCAAACCAGCACGGGCGCGAATGTCTCGCATATTGAAATCACCGGGTATGATAACATCCAAGCCCTGATTGATGACGTTAACAGCGTCATCAAAAATACCATCTGCCAGTGCCGGAGCCGGCACAGACAGGAAGAGCAACCCACTGGATAAACACATATATTTCCGCATACTCACCTCCAGGCCAAAGCCCTTAGGGAACGGACCGTGCAATCAAGACAAGTCTCACATATTGTAATAATACGGATATGGTGCAGCCAATCACAATCCCCCATAACAGTCCGGCCACACCCAGATTTAACACGGCCATTCCCCAATAAGCCGATGGAACCATGATAACAAGAAAAGCTAAGGATTGTATAATTGTTGGCCACCAGGTCTCCCCAAAGCCCCGTAAAGCGTTGGAAAGAACGAATTGCGCCCCATCTACAATCACCGCCAATCCCGAGATGGACATCAAAGGCACGACCAAGGCCAACAGGGCGGGCGTCCCGTTGAAAATGCGAATGATGCTTTCGGGGATTGTCCAAAACAGCACAGCCACCGCCAACATGATGAGACAGATCAGGCCTGCCCCAACCTGTGCGACTTTGAAAGCACCACTTTTGTCGTCCGGGCGATAGGCCATGCCCACTCTGACCGTTGTTGCCGTGCCCAGGCCTGATGCCAGCATGAAGAAGACACTTTGGACTTGAAACAACAGGCCATAGCCCGCCATTTCGGCCGCGCCTAAGCCCGCAGCCATCATGCCCAGGATGGAAAAGCCAGCAACCTCGGCCCCCAGGCTTGCCCCGGCGCCGTAGCCGATTTTGCGTTGCTCTGCCCAGTCCTTCCATCTGGTTTTTACAGGAATACGGATCTGAAAACGGTCCTGATCTCTCAATGTCCAGATACGCCAGACCAAAATGGCTGCAATGGCGAAACGCACAATTGTCGTCGCAATTGCGGCGCCTTCCGCGCCCATTTGAGGCACGCCCCATAAACCAAAGATCAGCAAAGCGTTCAATGCGATATTCAGCGCATTGCCAATCACCATAGAAATACTGACCCAGGCAGGCCTGTTCATGGATTCCAGGAAAAAGCCGCAGGAAAATCCAATAAGCTGCGCTGGAACACCCACGCCATAGGCAATGAGCACACGCGAGCCGCCATCAATCAACTGCGGGTCAGCCCCAATGAACGAAAAGAAAAGCGCGCTGGGCAGGCAAAGAAGGAAGCCCAATAAGCCAAGAAGTCCTGCATAGGGCAGAGAGCGTCTCCAGATCGGACCCATGTCTTCATATTTGCCAGCACCATAGGCCTGGGCACCCAGTACCAATGTCCCCATGACCAGGCCAAGGCCCGTATAGATTAGAAACATCAGACCCTGCTGCGCCAGTGCAAGTTCCCCAACCTCCAAGGTCGAGACATAAGACACCATGGCCAGGTCAACCACGCTGATGGCGATCACCCCGGTTCGGGTCACCACCACAGGTCCGGCAAGACGCAATAACGCGGCTGCAATTGCAGTCGTTTTTTCAATTTCTCTTGCACTATGAATTGACATAGAAACCGGGGGACCTTTGAATGCACTGACGCCAAATAAGTAAAAACGTGTGGGAGGATGGCATGATTACGGTGGAACGCAAGGATGAAATCGCGCTCGTCAGCATCAACCGGCCCGCCATTCGCAATGCCGTCGATGACGCCACCGCTGAAGCACTTTACGACGCTGCCATTGCCTTTGACGAAGACCCCAGCCTGTCAGTCATGGTCTTAACGGGCAGCGGTGGGCATTTTTGCGCCGGGGCTGATTTAAAAGCAGTGGCTGACGGGGAAAGGCGGGCTATTCGGGAAAGCGGCATCGCTCCCATGGGGCCAACCCGATTACAATTGAGCAAACCCGTGATTGCTGCTGTTGAAGGCTATGCGGTTGCTGGCGGGCTGGAGCTTGCATTATGGTGTGATATGCGTGTTGCTGCCAAGAGCGCTGTCTTTGGCGTCTATTGCCGGCGCTTTGGTGTGCCGCTTATTGATTTGGGCACCATTCGCCTGCCCCGCCTTATCGGCCATGGACGGGCCATGGATCTCATTTTAACCGGGCGCAGTGTCGAAGCGGAAGAAGCTTTATCCATGGGTCTCGTCAATCGCATTGTGACGGATGGAACTGCGCTGGATAATGCTTTAAACCTTGCAAAAGACTTGGCCGCCTTTCCACAAAACTGCCTGCGCGGGGACCGTTTATCCGCCATTGAGCAATGGGATCTCTGCATGGATGACGCTATCCGCCGGGAATTCAGCCATGGCATGGACACTTTAAGCTCAGGCGAGACGAAAGACGGGGCGACTGCCTTTACAAAAGGCGCAGGTCGAGGCGGCAAGGAAAGAGGCACTTAAGGCAAAGACCAGCGAATGCGGGCGATCGCCACATGGCCTTCCAGATCACGATAGGGCCTGAAGAACTGGCTGTGAAATGCCGCATGTTGCGTTTTATTGCCTGTAAAACGATAAACGACCCCCATATCGACGGCGGTATTCACAGACATGAGCAAACCTGCCCGGCTTTGCATCGGGCGTTGTGACAGCATATCCACGCGACTGGAATTTTCATTATAGCGTTCCAGCAGCCGGATCTCTTCCATATCGGCAAGCGGTGCAAACCCACCCAGACATGGCCGCTTACCAGAGATGAAAGGGCGTATCGAGCGTCTGTCACGGCCCTTGAAACAGGCCATTTTCCCATCCCCTAAGGCCGCTGTTGCAGCCTTCACAATCCACAGCTTTCGCGCAGGCTTATCGAAGCGCAAGCCAGGCGCTTTCAGGACCAGCGGCGTGACAGCCTCAATCCTTTGCCCATAAGCCTGTGTCGGTAATGAAAAGATGATGCCTAGAGCTATGACTATTCTTTTAAATATTTCCACCATGATCACAGACTAGCCATGTCATGGTGGAGCTTTTGTTAAGAAGTCATTAGGATTTTATACAAATCCGCGTGCCAAATTGGGTCAAAGAAGCGGCGCGGTCGCCTGTTCAATCCAGGCCCCTGTGTCCGCGGCAACCTGTGGCAGAAGAATCTCCCGCACCTGGGCATGATAGGCATTCAGCCAGCGTTTTTCTTCGTCATTCAACAGATCAGCGATAATCATATTCTGATCGATGGGGGCGAATGTGATGGTCTCCAATCCATACATTTCCCGCTCATCCCCCGGCATTGGCCGTGGTTGGACCATGACCAGATTTTCAATCCTGATGCCAAACTCACCCGCTTTATAATAGCCAGGCTCATTGGATAAAATCATACCTTGCTGCAACGGCTCATCTGAATTGGCTTTTGCAATGCGTTGTGGGCCTTCATGAACGGACAGATAACTGCCAACGCCATGGCCCGTGCCATGGTCAAAATCCAGGCCTTCCTGCCATAAGGCAAAACGCGCCAAAGTATCAAGAGCCCGCCCCGGTGTTCCCTTGGGGAAGCGCGCCGTTGCAAGCGCGATATGGCCTTTCAGGACCAGAGTGAAGCATCTTTTGGCTTCGTCGCTGACCTCACCCACGGCGATTGTTCGCGTGATATCCGTGGTTCCATCCAGATATTGCCCACCTGAATCAATCAGGAAAACGCTGTTTTTATCAATGGGGAGATTACTGTCTTCATCGACGGAATAATGCGGAATGGCCGCATGGGGTCCGGCGGCTGAAATCGTGCGAAAGCTTAAATCCTGAAACAGATTTAAGCGCCGACGACAAGATTCCAAATGCTTTGCTGCGGAGATTTCATCAAGTTCTCCTTTAGGTGCTTCATTTGAAAACCAATGAAGGAATTGGGCAACAGCTGCGCCATCCCGGCGATGTGCTGCACGCGCGCCTTCTTGCTCCACATCGTTTTTACACGCCTTTGGTAAAACAACCGGGTCCCGGCCTCGAATAACCGTCCCGCCCGCTTTTTCAACGGTATCAAAAAGGGCTGCTACGCAATTGCTCGGGTCAAGGAGAACAGAGTTATTGGTCGTTTTTCCCAGATACTCAAGAAATTCTGACCGGTCGAAGATTTCAACATCAGAACCCAAATGCGCGCGCAGCTCTGTATTCACTTTCGCAAGGTCGGTAAAAAGCTGCCCCCGCCCGTCTCCATAAACCAGTGCAAAGGCCAGACCGACCGGGGTGTTTTCAATATCACTGCCACGGATGTTGAAAGCCCAGGCAACGGAATCCAGTGCCGCCAACACACAGACATCCGCACCCGCGTCACGCACAGAAGCTGCGATGCTTTTTAATTTATCCGCAACACCACGCCCTGCATAGCCGTCTTCCTGTGCTTTTAAAGGATGTGTTGGAAGGGACGGCTTATCCGTCCACACGCTGTCAATCGGATTGGTTTCACAAGCGACCAGGTCGGCGCCTTTGATGCGTAAAACAGTTTGCGTGCTATAGACCCAGTCCCGGCTATGCAGCCAGGGATCGAAGCCGATTTTTGCCCCCGATGACACATTTTTCTTCAGCCAGTCGGCTGGCGTTGTATCGGGGTAGTCAACATAAGCAAATATCGCCTCATCCACTTGTTCAGCAACCTGGATGGTATAACGCCCGTCAATAAAAATGGCCGCCTTATCTTCCAAAACAACAGCCGACCCCGCAGAACCGGTAAACCCCGTCAGCCAGGCTAAACGCTTGGCATAATCGGCGACATATTCGCTCATATGCTCATCCGTCAGTGGAATAACGAAGCCGTTTAAGCCGCGCTTTTTCAATTCATCGCGTAATGCAGCGATATGGTCTGGATATGTGGCCACGGGGATGTCCTCTCTTAAATCAAAGGCTTTGGCTTAATAGCCCTTTCAATCTATTTAGGGCTATCTATAGTCAATGCAAAGACCTTTCCCAATGTCATAAAGGACCTTCTATGAAGTCGCCAGCTTCAAAACAAAATGCCCCCATCGCCGATAAGAAGCCCTATCACGCAAAATACCATGGCCATGATATTGCCGATGAGTATCACTGGCTGCGCGACCCCGGATATCCAGATGTCTCAGACAAAACCATATTGACCTACCTGGAACAGGAGAATGACTTTTTTGAAGCGGCATTAGGGTCTGTTGAAAGCCTGAAAGACAAAATTTTTGAAGAATTAAAAGGGCGGTTGAAACAGGATGATGAGTCTGTCCCTGTTAAAGACGGAGACTGGTTTTATTGGTGGAAGTTCGAGCCTGGTGCGCAATATCGCACCTGGTGGCGCCGTCCCGTCAAAGGCGGGGATGATGTCTTATTGTTAAGCGAGACCCAAAGGGCGGACGGCCATGATTTTTATCAGCTTGGCGCCATAGCTGTCAGCCCCAATGGGCAGTATTTAGCCGTATCCGAGGACCGGCAAGGCGACGAACGGTTTCAAATTCAAATTCGCCCCATAGACGGGGACGACTGGACCATATTGGCAGAAGGTGCCAGCCCGAATATTATCTGGGATGCAGAGGCCAAGGGGCTTTTCTACGTCGAATTGAACGAGAACCATCGCCCTTATCGGGTTCACCACCTCATTATTGATGGAAAACAAAGCTCATCCATTTATCAAGAACGCGATGATGCATTTTTTGTCGGGATCAGCCGCACACAATCGCGCAAATATCTGATCATTTCAGCGGGCGACCACGTCACCAGCGAGGCGCGTTTTCTGCCACTGGATAAGCCCAAGGCCAAAGCGACACTTATTGCCGAACGGCGTTCGGGGCATGAATATGATGTTGACCATGGGAATGATCAGCTATTCATCCGCACCAATGATATGCACCGTAATTTCCGAGTTGTAACCACGACCGTTGGTCAACCAGGTCCTGATCACTGGCAGGAGTGTATCGCGCCATCGGATCAGAATTATATCCGGGGACTAAGCGTATTTGCAGATATGCTTGTTGTGGAAGAGCGATTGAATGGTTTGGATCAGATTGCCATCCACCCCCATGATGGAAGTAAATTTCATCACATCGCCTTTGAAGAGGAAAGCTATTCCGTTGGCCTTGCAGCCAATCCCGAATATGAAGCCAAGACAATACGCTTGAGTTATCAGTCCATGGTCACACCAACCAGTACGTTGGACTATCATATCGCTGAGCGGCAGATTGAAACGCGTAAGGTTCAGGATATTCCATCGGGCTATAACAAAGACGACTTCACGACAGAAAGACTGTTTGCAACTGCGCGTGATGGCACTCAAATTCCTATTTCCATTGTTTATAAAAAAGGGACGGCGACTGATGGAAGCGCGCCTTTACACCTCTATGGCTATGGGGCTTATGGACTGGGCATGCCACCCGGGTTTTCAACCAGTCGTCTGAGCCTTTTAGAGAGAGGGTTTATCTACGCCATCGCCCATATAAGGGGCGGGGATGAAATGGGCTATGGCTGGTATCAGGATGGCAAGCTGTTCAAGCGTTGGAATACTTTCACAGATTTCATTGATGCGGCCCAACATCTTGCCAATGAAGGCTACGCATCAAAAGGCCGGATTTCCATCTCGGGCGGGAGTGCTGGCGGGACATTAATGGGTGTGTCTGCCAATATTGCGCCGGACATGTGGCGGGCCATTGTAGCCCATGTCCCCTTTGTCGATGTTCTCAATACGATGCTGGATGACAGCCTACCGCTGACGCCTATTGAATGGCCGGAATGGGGGAACCCGATTGAGGACCCTGCAAGCTTTGCCTTCATTCGGTCATATTCACCTTATGATAATATAGTCAGGCAGGATTATCCCCCAATCATGGTCACAGCCGGGTTGCATGACCCCCGCGTCACCTATTGGGAACCGGCGAAATGGGTCGCAAAACTGCGCGAGATGAAGGCAGATGATAATCTGTTGGTCATGAAGACCAATATGGGCGCAGGTCATGGCGGCAAAACCGGGCGATATAAGGCTCTTGAAGAAACGGCTGAGGAATATAGCTTTATCTTAATGGCCTTTGAAAGGACGGACCAATGAAACGAACAGCATTTAAAACCGCGCTTTCAGCATTTGTTCTCACAGCGGTGATTGGCACGCAGGCCACCACTGCTCAGGATTTTGAACTGGATGAAAACGGCCTTCCCGTAGCTCCTGAAGTGGTGCCCCCCGGCTGGCCGCCGCCAGCAGATCTTTGCGCGTTAGAAGATGACTTTGACTTTGCCAAAGAGCGACGCAATCCCGGGCTTCAAACAGCCGATCAATATCGCCGTTGGGCGATCACAGGCTTTGACCGGGATAACCCCAACCATCTCTATTTCTTGGGTCTGATGCACGAATATGGACGAGGCGTTATTAAAGACCAGCGCCGGGCTGACCGGCTTTTCCGACAAGCAGCTGACCAAGGTATCACAGATGCAAATGTGCGCCTTGGCCGGTCCTATTGCCGTCGCGAACATTATTGTATCGCTGCACAGGCTTTTGATCACGCAGCCCTGCGCGATAACCCGGCGGGCCAAATGATGTTATCCAGACTCTATCGTTGGGGTCTTGGCGTTTATTATAACCCTGTGGAAGCCTATAAATGGGGCTATTTATCGTTGGAAAAAACGGACGGGAACTGGCTCGTCAACGATTTCAGCGGTGTGATTTATCTTCGTGAGCTGGAGCGCATCATCACGGACAATGAAGTCGTTGAAGCAGAAGAGCGAATTGATGACTGGAAACGCGGCTTCAACATACGACCCATTGAATGCCGCGTTGAAGAGTAAGATACCCCCTGAGAGCAATCTCTCAGGGGGTTTTTCTTGATTAGAAGCTTCCTTGAACACCAAGGAAGAAAGTTCTTCCAATAGGATCAACAGGACGCACCAGCGACGCCGCGAATGGTTTCCTATCCGCAAGATTATTAACGCCAGCAGTGATATTTACATATTGGTTCAGATTATAATTGAACGAAATATCATGAATGAAAGCATTGCCTGTTCTGAATGGGTCAACAAAGTTCGCATTTCCAGCAATATTTTCGTTTTCAATACCCGCCAATAACTGACTGCTTTGGTACCGCATCTGATAGGTCAGGCCAAAGTCTTCATATTTCCAGTTTGCGTTATAATTCACAATCCAATCTGGGAAATTTAACTCACCTTCGCGCGGAAACTCTTGAGACAGATCATTTTGATCTGGGAACTCAATGTTATTCAGCAAGTGTGTACCGGTAACCGTTTGGGAAATCGTCCCAAAGTCGCTGCCAACGAGGTCTTCCAGGTCAAAGGTGTAATTGACACTAAAGTCCACACCTTCTGTTGAGAAGGCGCCCAGGTTCACATTGCCTGAGCGGAAGTCGACAATCGCATTCCCACGATTTGGATCACGGGTAATAAGATTACAGAAGTCATTCTCAAGCGTTGGCAAGTCAACACAGAATTCGGCAATAGCTTCACCGGATAGAGAGTCAATCGCGCCCTCAATCTCGATATTATAATAATCGACTGTGATCGTAAGGCCAGGCACCCAACGAGGCGTGATCACTGCACCAATTGTATAAGTGTCAGCAACCTCTGGCTGAAGGTCAGGATTACCACCTGTCGTTCCTGCAGTCCTTGCGGTCAGGAAGTTATTCGCATCAAATCCAGCACCAACCAGTGTTTGGCAGTTCTGGGCACGGAAGCTTGTCCCGCCAGTAATGTTACTTACGTTACACGGATCATCAGCAATGTTCAGAAATGCGACTTGCGGTGGCGAGAACAGTTCGAAAATATTCGGCGCCCGAACCGCCCGGTTATAGGAACCGCGGAAGCGAATATCAGAAATCGGTTGCCACACCAGACCCGCACCATAGGTATCGATGCTACCGGCAGTGCTATGATCGGAATAACGATAGGAACCAGACAGGTTCAATGTCTCCGCAAATGGCAGGTCAGCCAAGATCGGAATTTCAGTCTCAATGAAGACCTCATTCAGGTCAAAGCGGCCGAATACGGGACTGGCCCGCTCATTCAAGGTGTTATAAAGAAGACCAGCTTGTTCAAACTCACTGGGGACAAACTCACTTTCTTCTTTACGATATTCATACCCCAATGCAAAGGCGATTGGACCAGCAGGCAATTCAAAATATTCCGAACTATCACCAGACAAGGTCAGCAGGATCTGTTGTTGCTCCAACTCTGTATTGCTGAGGACATCAACAAAAGCGAAAGTTGAACTTTCTTCGGTGATCGAATCTTGCCCGAATAAATTGATTGGAATACAGCCGCTATCTGGGCCTGGGTCAAAAGTCAGGAATCCCCGCCGTGAATCAGGGAAGGGTGACGCACCCGGCAAGGCCGTGGGGTCTAAGTCAGAGCGACATACAATCTCGCCCGTGTTAGGATCCACAACCGCATCTACGCCGGCAAAGAAACGATCCTCCAAACGGGAGTTTTCACTTGTTGTGTTAATCTCTGTGCGGCCAAAATTATAGGATGCCTCGTAGCGCCACCCATTATCAAACTCGCCACGCACGCCACCTACAATACGGAATGTATAACGGTCACTTTTATCGTTGGCGATTGTCGCGACATCCAGAAAGTCACGGCTGAAAGATATTTGCGGCGAAATACCAGCAGCAATTGCATCATCAATCTGAGTGCGCAGGGCATCCGGGATGAATGCATTATCCAAGGCAATAGGAATGTCATCGTTAAACGGCACACCACCCGAGTTAACTGCTTCCGTCAGGACGAATTTCGATTCGACAAAGAAGGTTACATAGTCATGCAGTTTGTAATTCAAATTCGCATTGACATTAATCCGTTCAAAATCAGCAACAATTAACGCATTCGGGTTTGACACCGTAATACCATCACCCCCAGACGCACGACTGGCACGGCCAGATAGAATGCCCGGATCGAATGCACGTAAAGCACCATTATTAAAGACCTGCGCACCCGGAACACCCGCGATGGAACCTTGGTCTGCACCAAAGATATTTTCCAGGACACCGTCAAAAGCAGTGCTGCCGAAGTCGATTGCCGTCGCGGGATCAAATAATCTGATAATCCCATCGGCGCTGGAGAAGTTAAAGCGGAAGTCAGGAGCAAATACGTTGATCGCATCAGGGTCTCGACCGAATGCCGCTACCAGCTCTGGGGAATTCTCGAAAAGCGAAAACAATCCTGTTCCCGCTATACTGTCCCGGTCTCTGGTCAGCAATGGCTCTTGTTTCGTATATTCAACGCTAAGAACCGCATTGCCTCGGTCGTTATCAAAATTAAAACCACCGGTCACAGATGCATAATAGTTCTCTGCGTCCCCTTCATCGGAGATTCCGATCTGTCCACGATACTCCAGCCCTTCAAAGTCCTCTTTAAGGACGAAGTTCACGACCCCGGAAACAGCGTCAGCACCATAAATCGCAGATGCGCCACCTGTTAAGGTTTCAACACGCTCGATAAGGCTAAGCGGGATTGTAGACACATCCACCGCCGCATCGCCTTGAATACTCCCCACATGGCGGCGGCCATTGACCAAAACCAGAGTTCGATTTGGCCCGAGGTTTCTAAGGTCAAGCCGTGCTACCCCGGTATCATCAGTCAAATCGCCTTCTTGCCCTGTGTTAACAGAGCCCGTTGCGGTCAATGAACCATTCAACGCTGGTACTTCTCTAAGCAAGGCACCAATATCAACCTCACCCGAAGAAACAATATCACTTGCCCCGACAACATTTACGGGATTAGGAGAATCAATTTCGGGGCGAACAATGCGCGACCCGGTAATCACAATCTCTTCAGTTGTGGTTTCGTCTTGAACGTCCTGGGCTGTCGCTGTGACAGATGGGACAAAACTATATGCTAGAACACCTGTTAAAGCCGTATAGGCTAAACGGGAAACTTTGTGCGACACCGGCCTCCGCATTATATTCTCCTAAATCAACATTTCCTCAGCAAGCTCGCCATCATTGTGGCTTTTATGCAGATGCAGTAATGAGGGCGAAGAGGAGTATATGCAACGAAAACTGATGATTTTAACTAAGATTTGCGGAATTGTTGTAATTTTACTACATGAAGTTAACAATAAGAGGCATTATATTACATTGTAGTAACAATAAGTTGATCAGAAGAAATTGCGGGCACGACAATCTGCGCGCAGAATTTAGTTCCACACAAAAGAGAAAAACCAGATTAAAACTCAATTATTGGGCGATTTGATCCATCGAACGAAGGCCCAGGCGTTGAAAAAGAAATGCATCTTCATCAGCCTCTGGATTGTCCGCCGTCAGTAACTTCCCAGAGACGAAAATTGAATTTGCACCAGCCATGAAGCAGAGGGCTTGCATTTCATCGCTCATATCCGCCCGGCCGGCAGAAAGCCGCACCATGGATTTCGGCATCATGATCCGTGCGATTGCGATCGTTTTGACAAACTCAAAGCTGTCAACGCCAGCTTCCCCCTCAAGGGCTGTACCTGGGATAGGGATGAGCTGATTGATGGGCACTGATTCCGGATGCGGTTCCAAATGCGCAAGTGTGACCAGCATCGCCAGTCGATCCGTTGTCTCCTCACCCATGCCAAGAATACCGCCGCAACATACAGCCATACCTGCTTTGCGGACGGACGCCAATGTATCAAGGCGGTCCTGGAATTTTCTCGTGGTGATGATCTCGGAATAGAAGCGTTCTGACGTATCGATATTATGATTATAATAATCCAGACCCGCTTCCTTTAACCGCAGTGCCTGGTCATCATTGACCATGCCCAAGGTCGCACAAGTTTCCATGCCCATTGCTTTCACGCCTGAAATCATGGCTTCGACCGTATCCATATCCCGGTCTTTAGGGCTGGTCCAGGCCGCACCCATGCAATATCGGGTTGCGCCGCCTTCTTTCGCGCGTCTGGCATCCGCCAAAACCGCTTCGACCTCCATCAGCTTTGTTGCCTTCAGGCCCGTGGTCTTTGCGAATTTTGCGCTTTGAGAGCAATAGCCACAATCCTCAGGACAGCCACCCGTTTTGATTGAGACCAACTGGGATAATTGGACTTCCCCAGCCTTATGATTTGCACGGTGAATTGTCTGCGCATCCCATAAAAGATCCATGAACGGCTTTTCATGCAAAGCCTGTGCTTCTTCCAGCGTCCAGTTAAAACGGGGAGTGGCAGAGATGAGTTCAGCCATGGGGGACCTCTTTTATAGGGCTTATAATCGGGCGCACAATGGCGTCCTCATTAAAAGAGGTCAAGTCCTGCATTGCGCCTTGGATTAAAAATCATTCCAATAGGGGTCCGGGCCCCAGTAGCTTTTCAAAAAGTCGACAAAACATCTCACTTTGGCGGAGAGATGTCGATTATGTGGATAAACCGCAAAGATCGAAAAATCCGTATAGGCATAGGGCTGTAAAATAGGCACAAGACGCCCTGATTTTATGGCATCACCGGTGATAAAGCTGGGGCCTGTAATGATACCCTGGCCATCCAAGGCGGCCTCTCTTAGAACCTCGCCATTATTTGCAGCAATTGTCCCGCTGACCCGGACACTGAGCAGCTCATTATTCTCATCCTGATAATACCATTCCTGAACCGGGCCGATATTGGAATATCGCAGGCAATTATGATCCATCAATTCGAGGGGCGTCTGCGGTGTGCCATGGCGATCAAGATAAGCAGGACTTGCGCAGGTCACTGTACGGGACGTTGTCAGCTTTGCTGCAATCAGGCTTGAATCCGTCATCTGGCGGGCAATACGAACTGCGACATCAAACCCCTCTTCAACTATATCCGCCCGACGGTCATTCAAGTTCAAATCGATATCAACATCAGGATAAAGGCTGAGGAATTCGGAAAGCGGTGCGCCAAGATGTTTAACGGAAAAGGTCACCGGAGCGGCGACACGCATCTGACCGGACACCCGTCGTGTTTCAGCACTGATGGCGGTTTCTGTTTCACTGACATCAGAAAGGATTTGCTGGCAGCGTTCAAAATACACACGACCCACATCGGTCACCGACAAACGACGTGTTGTGCGGTTTAAAAGTCTTGCGCCCAAACGGTCTTCGAGCTCAGACACATATTTTGAAACCGCGGATTTTGACATGTTCATGGATCGAGCGGCTGCGGAAAAACTGCCCTCTTTAATAACTTTGACAAAGATTTCCATGGCCGTCAGCCGGTCCATAACACCCTCTCCCTTCGAACAATCCCATAATAACCTGCCCGATTGTTGAGCAAATGCCAACGAAGAACGCAAGCGGCAAAAGCTGCCTATTTTGGAAATAAACCGGCCACGATTGCCGAACAATCACTGGAAAGCGACCGCAATCACTTGAAAAATAAGGAAATTTAATTGGCCTGAGAATTGCTTTTGAAAGAACAATGTACAGAAACGGGAGTTTTCTCATGCAGGATTTACATAATGCACCTAAATATGCCCATTGCTTGTTTGAAGCTGTGGCGCGGGATTTAAAACATCATCTGGGCGACCGGGCCTTGGACCTGGCGGAATGCGCAGCGCTTCACGCATGCAACAGTAAGGATGAAGAAGCAGCCGCCATGTGGCACGCCATTCATCAGGCATTGCTTAATATAGCGCCGCTTTTTGAAAGCCCCGCAACCATCCATTAAGCTTAGCATTTCTTAACCATAAGACCTTATAAACACAGCTGGGGGGAGGCATTTGCATCCCATGATATTGTCTGCTGTTGATTGAGGTCTTATCCATGTTTGGAAAAAAGCCTGCGTCGCCTATTAGTAAAAGCCTGGCTGGCACCCAGGCGGCGCGCTATCGGAATGGGGAAACATCACCACTTCTCGCCCAGAAAAAAGAAGCTGGCCAACACAGCGGCACCAGGCCCAGGCAGGGCGCTTCTGATATTCCTGAATTTCTTCAAAAGGCGGGGCCAGCACCCGCTGTGACCCGTTCAGACAACGCGCAAGTCCTTGCGATGAAGGAAACGATTTTGCCCCGTGTGCTGGAGCGCATCGACACAAAGGCTGCCGCGTCCCTGTCCGCCAAAGAATTAGGGGAAGAATTGCGCCCCGTGGTGATGGAAGTTCTCGCAGAATTGAAATTCACGCTGAATAAGCGGGAACTTGAGCGTGTTGAAACGCTTCTGGTTGATGAGCTTCTTGGCCTCGGCCCGCTTGAAGATCTGCTCGCTGACCCGGACGTTTCAGATATCATGGTCAACGGGCCATCTCAGATTTATATTGAGCGTCGGGGTAAGCTTAAATTAACCGCCATCCGCTTTCGCGATGACGATCATGTTCGCCACATTGCCCAACGTATTTGCAACCGGGTTGGTCGGCGCATCGATCAGACCACGCCTGTCGCCGATGCCCGCTTAAGCGACGGCAGCCGCGTCAATGTAATTATGCCGCCACTCTCCATCCACGGCACCTCCATTTCAATTCGAAAATTCGCTGTTAAACCCTTTAGCCTGGAAAGCCTGGCAGACAGTGGATGTATGTCGCGAAAAATGGCGTCTTTTCTTTCTATCGCCGCAGCATCTCGATTAAATATCGTGATTTCCGGCGGCACCGGATCCGGTAAGACCACCTTATTGAATGCACTGTCAAAGATGATCGATCATGGAGAGCGCATCGTCACCATTGAAGACGCGGCTGAGCTTCAACTTCAACAACCTCATGTTGTGTCCTTGGAAAGCCGCCCGCCCAATCTTGAAGGAGACGGCGCTTTCACCATCGGTGATCTGTTACGAAACGCTCTGCGCATGCGTCCTGATCGCATCATCTTAGGCGAAGTCCGCGGGCCGGAATGCCTCGACATGCTTCAAGCCATGAATACCGGGCATGAAGGGTCAATGTGTACTTTACACGCCAACCAGCCCCGGGAAGCGCTGACAAGAATGGAAAATATGGTGTCCATGGCGGGCATCAACTATCCGCTGCGCGCGATCCGGCAGCAAGTTGTCGACGCAGTTGATCTGATTATTCAGGTGCGCAGGCTTCGGGATGGCAGTCGGAAAATCACTGAAATCACCGAAATTGTCGGCCTCGAAGAAGATGTCGTGACCACTCAGACACTTTTCGCCTTTGATTATAGCGATCAAGGCAATGACGGCATCATAAGAGGGCAGTTCACCAAACACAGCTTAAGGCCCTATTGCACTGAGAAAGTCAGATTACAGGGATATGAGCGTCAGTTACTGGAGGCAATGGCATGACAGTAAATACAAGATATGAAATCCAGAAAGCGCGCGTTCGGACCAAGGTCAATGTCGGCGTGGACATCATCTTAAATGATGGCACCAGCTTGTCGGGATCAGTCTTTATCGGCTTGAATGAAAGGGTGCAGGACTTGCTGAATGATCCCAAATTATTCATACCGTTGCAGCAGGATAATGATGAGATTCTGCTGGTGAATAAAAGCTCTATTGCAGTCTGCAAGCCTATCGACACACCTGGCTGATCACAACAGGCCTTGCGGTCAGTTTTCACTGACCCTAGTCTGATTTCTCTTTCTAGGAGATGGGCATGTCAGGATCAGATGAGGGCAATATCATTGTCGAACGCATTGACCATGTTTTAACAATGGCCCTGGACCGGCCGCATAAATATAACGGGCTGACCCCTCATATGTTTGACCAACTGCGGGCAGCTTATCACCTGTTGGATGAAGACCCTGACCTGCGTGTCGGCGTCCTTCATGCCATGGGCGATCACTTTACCGCCGGGCTGGATCTTCCAAAATTTGCTGGGCGCTTTGCTAGTGGCGAAGACTTTTCAGGCGAAGACGGCATTGATCTCTATAACCGCTATGGCCGCCGATTGACCAAGCCCCTTATCACCGCTGTCAAAGGCATTACTTTCACCGCAGGCATTGAGCTTATGCTGGCAGGAGACATTGTGATTGCAGCCTCCAACTGCCGCTTTGCGCAGTTGGAACCCAAGCGCGGCCTGATGGCGTCCGGTGGAGCGACCTATCGTTTTGTTGAACGTGGTGGGTGGGGCAACGCCATGAAATGGCTTTTGACCGGGGATGAATTTAATGCCGACGAAGCTTTACGCATAGGCCTTATTCAGGAAATCACAGCACCGGGCGAAGAATTTGAACGCGCTGTTGAACTCGCCACCACCATCGCTGAACGCGCGCCTCTGGCCGTACAGGCGACCTTATTAAACGCGCGCAGCTATGCGTTTCATGGTGAAGAACAAGCCTCGTCTGAATTCATGGAAACCCAAGCACGCATGGCAGCCAGCGAAGACTTCCAGGAAGGCGTCCAAAGCTTCATTGAAAAACGACCAGCCAAGTTTAAGGGGCGTTAAAAGCCCCCTTCTCTTCTCGCTGGCCATTCAATCTCCCGGCATTCGTCGCTGTGCATTTTCAGCTGATCATGAAGCTGCCAGCCCGGCGGTTGGATCATGATAATTTCCAAACCGGATGCACGGGCGAATTTTAATGCCGGAACCAGGTCCGTATCGCCAGAGACAACGAACAGCTTTTTCACCATTTTCGTGTCAGCCATGCGGGCAATATCAAGACCCATTTTAATTTCCACGCCTTTTTGTTCAAAGACGGGCAGGAAATCATCATCTTCCAGGTCCGTATCATCACCGATGGCATCATCGCGCAGCTGCCACCCTCTGAACTTCAAATGACCCAGGCGCAGGGCGAAATGGTTCCTTCGACCTATTTCATCCATCCAGCCCGCATACAGGCTAAACTCCAGCTCTTCGCCCGATACAGGGCGGCGCTGTTTGCCATTATAGGGACGGCAGTCATAATAAAGAACGCGGAACAGGTTTTCATTTGGCCGCAAAGTCGCGTGAACAAAATCCTCCACCAGATCAGGTGTTGGTTCCAGGCCAGATTTTTTAGCAAGATGACGGAAATGCCCGCCATCAAAAAGGATTGCAATATCGCTCATAAACTCCCCCGATACTCAATACTAAACGCTTAAGAAAAACAGGTGTGTATAATAAAATGCGTTTCTTGAATGCTTCCCTAATCTACTGTGTTTGCAATGCCAAGTCTATATTGTTCAAGAAGCCGTGCGATTTGATTTATCTTTTGCGTTTGAGGACTGAATTTGACTGCGAACGGCTTGCCAATCGTCAGCAGTCAGCGCGGAAAGTCCGGCGAAATTCCCTGCACTGTTTAAATATTGCCCGCCATCAATCGGGATCACCGCCCCTGTGATATATTCGCTTTGATCAGCCATCAGAAAAGCCGCTAAATTTGCAAGTTCCTCATGACGGCCATAGCGCCTCAGCGGAATAGCTTCCTCCCCATCACGTACACCGCCTTGGGCATTTTGAGGCATCAAACGATCCCAGGCACCCTTGGTTGGAAACGGCCCCGGCGCGATTGCATTTGCCCTTATGCCTTTAGGGCCCCATTCAACAGCGAGCGATTGCGTCATCGCTGCAACACCTGCTTTCGACATTGCTGAAGGAATAACAAAGGGTGAGCCTGTCCAGACCCAGGTCGTCACGATAGAGAGAATATTTCCCTTCAAGCCATCATGCAGCCAGCGCTTCCCCACCGCATTTGTCACATTGAACGTCCCGTTGAAGACAATTGAAGCAATGGCATTAAAAGCATTGGCGCTTAGATTTTCAGTTGGGGAGATAAAATTTCCTGCAGCATTATTCACCAGACCATGAAGAGGGCCTTCTTCCCAAATTTCAGCAACTGCCGCTTCAATCGCATCCGCATTGCGGATATCAACTGCTTGGGTTTTTATCGGGCCCCCCAATTCTTCTGCGGTTTCTTGAAGAATATTTTCGCGGCGCCCCCAAATAACGACCTCCGCGCCAAGCTCCAGATATTTTTCCGTCATGGACCGGCCAAGGCCAGTCCCACCGCCGGTAACGAGGATTTTTTTACCCTTGAACAAATCCTTTTGAAACATCTGGACGCTCCTTTAACTTTTTCGATAGACGAATCCCGCAAGCCAGCCGGACAATAAGGCAATCACTACGGCGGCCAACCCATAATACAATGGCTTGTCCTGAGCGAAGGAAAAGACCCAGCGCTCAAGGCCACTTTTATCCACATTCAACATTTGTGTCGCATGATCAACGACACGTCCTTTTGAAAAAAGGAATATATCAACAGAATAACTTCCCACAGGCACCCGGGCGGGCAGGCGGATCCTTGTCCTGAATAATGTGTCGTCAAAAACCTCTATGTCAGCCACTTCATCCGGGTAAAGACCTTCACGGCGCAAATGCCGGACAAGACCTGCACGGAATTGGCTAAGCTCTCCTGCTGCCACATCGCCGCTCAGCGTTGGCGATAAAAGCAGATTTTCAATGCCGATCTGATGCACAGCCAGTTGATCTTCGCCGGCGATCTCCGCCAATGGTTTTGTCGCGGCGAGGGAGTAATACCCCACAGCCGTCTGATACAATACCGAGTCCTTATTGATCCAAAGCCCGGCTATTTTATCCTTCCGGCGCACAACGAGTTTTTGTTCAGGGCCGCGGACGATGGCGACAATGTCAAAATCCTGGTCCAACTCCAATGCACTTGCGCGGCCAATGGCTCCAAACAAGATGAGGTCGGCGCCTGAAAACTGAGTGCGAATATCAATTCGACGCTCTGACAGGTCACTGACCAGCCCTTGAGCATATACAGATGGCGTCCACATCAACACAAATATGAGGATATACAAATACCTCATTCGTCGACCTCAGCGATTGAAAACAGCTCTTCCGGTTCCAGGAACAGATTGAACCCCATGCGCACACAGACAGCCAATACCATTGAGGCAAGCAAGGCCCGCAACTGCTCACCTTTCAATTTTTGTCCGACGCGCACACCGATTTGTGCACCAACAACAGCACCAACCAGCAGCAGGACAGCAAGCACGACATCAACCGTTTGCGTATTCACAGAATGGAGCACTGTCACCGTTGCAGTCACAAACACGATTTGAAAAAGCGATGTTCCCACAACAACATTGGTCGGCATGCCAAGGACATAAATCATGGCTGGAACCATGATGAAGCCACCACCCACGCCCATGATGGCCGCAAGCACACCGACCACAAACCCAATGCCAAGCGGCAATAAGGCGCTGATGTACAAACGAGACCGCCGGAAACGCATTTTAAAAGGGAGTTTATGGGTCCAGCCCTGGTGCCCCCTTTTCCGGCTCCCTACGCCATCGCCTCTTTTACGGCGAAGGGAGTTTAAGCTCTCCCAAAGCATCAAAGACCCAATCGTGCCAAGGAAGACGACATAGGCCAGAGCGATCATGAAATCGACCTGACCAATGGCTTTGAGAGCTGTAAATAATGCGGCACCAACCACAGAACCCATCGCGCCGCCGACAACCAGGACCAAGCCCATTTTGATATCTACGCCGCCACGCCTAAAATGAGCCAATGCGCCTGAAACAGAAGCCGCTGTAATCTGATTGGCTTCCGTCGCAACAGCTACAGCGGGTGGAACACCATAGAAGATGAGAAGCGGTGTCATTAAAAAGCCACCGCCAACACCAAACATGCCTGATAAAAACCCAACCATTCCGCCCATGCCGAGGATGACAAATATGTTCACCGACATCTCAGCAATGGGAAGATATATCTGCATTAAAATAGGCCTTGTTTGAGCGAATGAGGCTTTTTTCCATAAAGAAGACCTCATTCTTATACAAGAGTTAGAGGACCATGGATAGAAAAAGCGACCCGTTCATCCATCCCTATCACTCCGAATGCAAATTTGGCAAGAACCCTATGGATTTAGCATCCTATACATGGCTTTTCATACAGATCCTCATTATTTTACGTAGTGTTACTCCGTAAAATACATTACACTCCCTGCTATGAAGATGAAGGAATTGGAAGAACGCACAGGGGTCGGTCGCGAAGCCATTCGCTTTTATATCCGCGAAGGGCTCCTACCTGAGCCTGATCGTCCAAAACGTAATGTGGCCACCTATAGCGATGCCCATGTAGTGCGCTTGAAAGCCATCCGACGTTTGCAGGAAGAACGTTTTTTACCCCTGGCCGTCATCAAAGCCCTGCTATCCGCTGATGAGGGGGCCGCTGCAATTGATGCACAGGCTTTTCCAGCCCTTGACCATCTGATTCAAGACCGCCTGGGCATCAACGCGCCAGAAGAAAACCCCGTTTCCATATCAGTCCTGAAACAGGAAACCGGCTTGAACGATACGCAGATCGAGGGCCTGGAAACGATTGGCATGATTACCATAAGGCGCGATCACCCAGACCCTTATGTCCGCGCCATTGACGCCTCCATCACCAGGCTATGGGCACAATTAAACAGCGTCGGCTTTACAGAGGAACGTGGCTTCACATCAGAGGCTGCGCGCATTTATGTAGAATTCGTCGAATGGCTGACAAAGGCGGAGGTGAAGCTGTTTTATCAGCATCTCGCCGATAAATTATCCGTTGAAGACGCTGCCCAAATCGGTGAACGCGGGGTGACACTGGTCAACGAGGTTATTGGCCAGTTACGGACCAAATTGATTTTAAGAGAATTAAGAACGCTGAATGCGCCTGAAAAAAGTGAAGAGAAACCGGACGATAAAATAATAAAAGTCCAATTGGATTAACTTTGGGGAGCCCCATCATGGCTTTGAAAGACTTATACACTCAATTGCCCAAAGAAGATGAATGGCATGTGGATGAGAATATCACCGCCATCTTTAACTGGGAATATAGTGACGAACGAAAAGACCTGTTAGCCTTGTATTCCAAGGGTAAGAAACAACAATGGGATGCAGAGCACCGTATTGACTGGTCTCAGGAACTGGACCCGGAAAATCCACAACAGCTCCCTGAAGAGCTCTTTCCATTATTTGGAACAGACTATTACAACAAAATGTCGCGCAAAGAGAAAGCGGAGCTGAGACGCCATCACCAGGCCTGGTCCAATTCTCAATTCCTTCATGGGGAACAAGGCGCTTTGCTATGCGCGGCAAAAATCGTGCAAAATGTTCCCGATCTGGAAGCCAAATTCTACGCATCCACCCAAGTTATTGACGAAGCCCGTCATGTGGAAGCCTATAAGAAGCTGCTTGAAAAATTCCAAGTGGCCTACCCAATCACCGGGCCACTTTCGACATTGCTTGAACAAGTCCTCCAAGACAGACGCTGGGATATGACCTATCTGGGCATGCAGGTGGTTATTGAAGGCCTCGCCCTCGCCGCCTTTGCGGGCATCCGCGATCATGCACAAAACCCCCTGGCCGCCCAGGTTAACGCTTATGTGATGCAGGATGAAGCCCGTCACGTTGCCTTTGGCCGACTGGCTTTAAGGGAATATTACCCTCATCTCAGCGATGCAGAACGGGCGGAACGGGAGGAATTTCTCGTTGAGGCCTGTTACCACATGCGTGACCGCTTCTCAGCTTCGGAAGTTTGGGAGAATTTCGGAATTCCTGATGCAGAATGGAAAGAACACATCATGCATTCAGAAGGCATGCAGATGTTCCGCAATCATCTGTTCAGCCGGATTGTTCCTATTGTGAAGGACATTGGACTATGGGGGCCAAAAGTGACCAAAGCCTATGAAGACATGGGTGTCATGGCCTATGCCGGGGTGGATATCGACGCAATGCAGGCCCATGACGATCAGGTTGCCCAAGACTATGACGCGCGCAATGCGCATGTTGATGAAATCATCGATAAGGGTCGCGAGGTCGACGCTGCTGAATAATCTCTCCTGATAAAGGCGGGTGAGAAAGTCTCACCCGCCGTTTCACGCTCTTCACAAATCGTTCACGAAATCCACACATACGCTCTCGCACCAGTGAAGAGAGTTGCAATGAAGTTGTTCGCACGCGCGTCTATATAGAAATCAAGTTTGAAATTGTGGATGCAGAAAATGGCAGTCCGGGCGACATTAAAAGCTGATTTAAAACAGGAGACGGTGACATTAGGCCGCCTTCGGGATCAGAATATTGCCCGGTTCAAAGCGGCAACCGGCCAGGTTATGGACGTCAAAAGCTTTTTGCTGAGCAACAGCATAAAAGTGGCTGTTATGGGCTTTGGCGCGACGCTTTTCCTCATCCTTGCATAACCCCAGTGCACCAGCGCCCCTCCTCCTTGGAACTGGTGCAATACCGGCGGCATCATCACCCCCTGATATGATGCCGCCGGTTTTTTATTTATATACAAATCCAGGGCCCAAATTTGTCACGCATCGTCGCCGTGTTGTTTCACGACCACAGGATGAAATTCCCTTAGAATAAGAACCAACCCCAGACCTTATTGGTTTTGCACTTTGTTGGTTCAACCATGCGAAAATATGTGTACCGCGTCGAATATGACGGCAGCAGATGGGGCATCCATCTGTCAGGCCAGAAATTAGCCAGCGCAAAACGGCGCAGCTCAGCCATAAAATTTGCCGTATTGCTGGCAGGTCGGCGACAACGCCTTGGTCAGAATGCCAGTTTTGAGGTCAAAGAGCGATGGCATTCTCAAAATAGATTTGCCGAACACCAAGTCCGCATGGCATCTTTCAACAATGACATTACATCATGACCATAAAACAATATGGATGATTGGCGGTACAGGCTTGATTGGACGCCAGCTGGTGCAGGACTTATGCGCCAAGGGCCATCACGTGGTAAGCCTGCTGCGGCGGCCTTCAGGTCAGGAGAACGCAAGGCTCAGCGAATTTCACATTCAATTTGATGATTTAGTCGCACAGGGGTCTGCCGCACTCCCAACCCTTCCCAAACCAGATGCGCTGATAAGCTGCCTGGGCAGTACCCAAAATGCAGCCGGGTCCAAAGAAGCCTTCTACCGCATTGACCATGATTATATATTGGCCTTTGCAAAAGCGGGCCTGGCCAAGGGTGCCAATCATATGATGATTGTGTCTTCCGTTTCGGCCAACCGCGATGCATCGAGCTTCTATCTGCGGGTAAAAGGTGAGATTGAAAGCCACTTAGAGGCACTGCATTTCCAGCGGCTGGATATCTTTCGCCCGGGCCTCCTTCTTGGGGAACGACCGGAGCATCGATTTGCAGAACAATTAGGCGCAAAAATTTTACCAGCGATCGCACCGGTTTTACCCTTTAAATATAGAGCCATACAAAGCAAAGACGTGGCCAAAGCAATGACAGCCAGACTGATCGAGGAAGACCAAGGTCATTATGTTTTTCACAATAATGATATCAACAGCCTTGCCCGCCTTTGATTTCATCGCATTCTCAAGGCCAGCCATCTGATCGCCTCTTGCGCACACAGATTATCTTGGCCTAGGGTTCACAGCATGAATTCAAGGGGTTTTCACATGAAACGACTTTTACTTGCAGGCGCTATTTTTGCGTGCGCCCTTTCGCCGGTCACATCCCATGCCGGGCAAATGAACGAGACTGCTATGTCAGACAATATTTTCCTTCAAGCCTGGCAAGGCCCTTATGGCGGCGTCCCGGCCTTTGACAAAATGCGTCTTGAAGATTTTAAACAAGCGCTGGACTGGGGCATGACAAAACAATTGGAGGAGATTGAAGCCATAACCTCCAACACAGACGCACCGACATTTGAAAACACAATCGCCGCATTTGAAGACGTTGGCCGTGATCTGGATCGCGTTTTCGCTTATTATTTCCTTTGGTCTTCTAATCTGTCTTCTCCCGAATATCGCGAGATACAGACGGAATATGCGCCAAAGATTTCGGCTTATTTCACGTCCATTAATCAAAATGATGCGCTGTTTCAACGCATCAAAGCCGTTTATGACAGTCGAGAGCAATTTGATTACACACCGGAGCAGAAGCGGTTGATCTGGACCCGCTACAATAGCTTTGCTCATTTCGGTGCAACGCTTCAAGGTGAAGCCAAAAAGCGCTATGCGGACATCCAACAGGAGTTGGCCAAATTACATACCAAATTCGCCAATAATGTTTTGGCTGATGAAGAAAACTACGCTCTCTACCTGACCGAGGATCAATTGGGCGGATTGCCGCAAAACCTCATCACCGCAGCAGCGGCAGCAGCCAAAGCACGTGGGGAAGAGGGGAAATATGCCATCACCAATACCCGGTCCTCCATGTCGCCATTTCTTACCTATTCCACCGAACGGGATTTGCGGGAAAAAGTCTGGCGCAGCTATTACAGCCGCGGGGGCAATGGCGATGAATTTGATAATCATGCCATCATTGCTGACATCCTGAAACTCCGTCACGAGCGGGTGCAGCTCTTAGGCTATGAGAATTATGCCTCCTGGCGTCTGGCGGATCGCATGGCAAAAACACCGACACGTGCCAATGCATTGATGGAAGCTGTCTGGCCTGCAGCTATTGCACGCGTCGATGAAGAAGTCGCTGACATGCAGGCATTGGCCGATGCAGAAGGCGCTGGCATCAAAATCGCGCCTTGGGATTATCGCTTTTATGCGGAGAAAGTCCGTCAGGATAAATATGCTTTTTCCGGGGATGAAGTGAAACAATATCTCCAGTTAAACAAGCTGCGCGAAGCCATGTTTTATGTCGCTGGACGGCTGTTTAACTTTGAATTCAAGGCTATCGATGATGGCAGCGTGCCCACTTTCCATGAAGATGTGAAAGTCTGGGAAGTCACTGACCGCGACAGCGGTGAACATATCGGCCTGTGGTATCTTGACCCCTTTGCCCGCAAAGGGAAAAGATCCGGTGCCTGGGCGACCAGCTATCGCAGTCATGAGACGTTTAAAGGCAAACGCACCGTCTTAAGCTCCAACAACAGTAATTTCGTCAAAGGTGAAGCCGGGAAGCCGACGCTTATTTCCTGGGATGATGCGGAAACCTTCTTCCATGAATTTGGTCATGCGCTTCACGCGCTTGCGTCAAATGTAAACTATCCATCTTTAAACGGCGGTGTACGGGATTATACGGAATTTCAATCCCAGCTCTTGGAGCGCTGGTTGCTGACGGACGAGGTTATCGACAGCTATCTTGTCCACCACGAAACGGGCGACCCTATTCCAGCTGGGCTTGTTGCCAAAATCAAAGCAGCAAAAACCTTTAATCAGGGTTTTTCTACCACAGAATATCTCGCCAGCGCCTTAGTGGATATGCGCTATCACACCATTGACCCTAAAGATATCGACCCCAAATCTTTTGAACGTCAGACTTTGACGAAACTGGGCATGCCTGAAGAGCTGGTCATGCGTCACCGCAGCACGCATTTTGGCCATATCTTTTCAGGCGAAGGCTATAGCGCCGGTTATTATGGATATATGTGGGCCGACGTCCTAACCTCTGATGCCGCTGAGGCATTTGCAGAAGCGCCGGGCGGGTTCTATGACAAGGCCGTTGCAAATAAGCTGGTTGATTATCTTTTTGCACCGCGCAATGCACTTGACCCTGCAGAAGCTTATCGCGCCTTCCGCGGACGCGATGCAGATATCAAACCTTTGATGCGCGACCGGGGCTTTCCTGTACCGGATGGCGCACAGAATTAAACCATTTAGGCGGCATGAGTTGATATTCATGCCGCCTAAAACTTGATTTACCTTGTCACTCCCTCTTTAATCTTGAAGAGAAACATGATTTTAAAGGGGGGCATCATGAGCAGCGAAGGACTACATGCGCCGCGAGAGCGTTTGACCAAAGAAACTCTGGCCATGCATCAGGCCATTTCATCCTTGATGGAAGAATTGGAAGCCGTGGACTGGTATCGGCAGCGAGCGGATGATTGTGACGATCCAAGTCTGAAGGCCATTCTTCTTCATAATATGAGAGAAGAGATTGAACACGCCGCCATGGCTTTGGAATGGCTACGCCGTAACAGTGGTGACTTTGATAAAGAGCTGCGGGAATATCTTTTCAGCGAAGGAGATATCGCAGCTTTGGAAGAAGAAGCGACCAAAAGTCACTAGCGCTTCATTCCATTCAAAATCACATCAATAATGGCCTCGGACCTTGGTGCGCCGGATATCTCGTCGTGTTTTTCCACAAATACACCATCCAGACGCAGCGACACATAGCCATGCAGCAGGGACCAGAAGGCGATAGCATCGCTGTGGGAACTTAAGCTTTGCACGCCAGTCCGGTCATCAAGGACCATCAACAGCCGATCATAGACACGATCCATGACCGCTTCCATCTCAGCGCTATCACTGAGCAAATCCCAGCGCCAGACAAGCTTATAGCGCTCTGGATACAGAAGACCGAATTCGACAATATGGGATGCAAAGGCCCTTAGCACATCATCGGATTTGCGCGGAGAGCGCTGCACAATGGCTTCCAACTCCCGGCCAAGGTCCAGAAATATGTTGGCCGCAATCTCGCTTAACAATGCCTGACGGGTGGCAAAGTGATTTGCCGGTGCCGAATGCGCCACGCCAGCCATGCGGGCAACGCCCCTGATGGTCACGCCCTCAACACCCTTTTCATCAAGTAAATCAACTGCCGCACTCAGCAGCGTCGCCCGCAGGTTACCATGGTGATACGTCTTATTTTTCTCTGCCATGCGCATCATATTGACATTGTCTATATTCTTTGTAAAGTTGACAGCGTCAATATTGACCATGATGAGGCTTTGCAATGGCCATTTCGAAGATTATTTTAACAATCGGCGCCCTTCTCATCGGCGTTGCAGTGCCAATCAAAGAGATCGGCCCTACGCATTTACTGGACCCCCTTTGGCCTGCTCACGCCCTGACACATGAAGCATGGCAACTGGCGACAAATTCATTATTTGCCGGGTTCATAATATGGTTGACCTGGCTCAAGAAGGAGCTGCGCACTGCCGCGCTTGTTTCTCTTTTCATCACCGGCGGATTTCTTCTCGCGTTCATTTTCCAGCCTGCATATGGCGGCTCCATGAAACATAGTGACGGTTCAGAGTTGACAGTCATGGGGATGAATTTAGGCGTGATACTCTATGCAGCATTATCTGCGTCTTATCTGGTCATATACCGGTTCAACCCTCCTCCCCCGAAGGGAGTTGGGTAGTTGGGTCGGCCCTCTTACTCCTGCGAATGAGAGGGTTTGTTTTAATTTAGATTTTCCTCCTGCCTCAGTGCATCAACGGTGAATTTTGCGGCCCAGTTTAAAAACTCCCAGCGCCCATAATCACCTGACACCGGATATGAACCGCGAATACCTCCGCGAATGCTATCTGACCCATCCAGGATCAAGGTCGTACGCAAGAATTTATTCGCTCTTTTAGACGCTTCCAACAGGGCTTCATCACCTGTCCATTCATAAAGCATCATCCAGCAGGAAGATATCTGCGCTGTCCCCGTCATACACACCCATGGGACTGCCTTCTGCCAATTCGCATAAAAACGACCTGCCAAATACCCATTTTTCTTCAGCTTCTTTTCTAAAGCCCTTGCTGTCTTCAGCCCTGCGTCCAGATACATCTTATCATTTGACAAACGATAAGCCTCCAGCACGCCGCGCAAGACATAGCCCAATGTATGCGTTAACGGGCGTTTGGGGTCATTTAAACAGCATTGGTCAAACCAACCATTTTCTCTTTGAAGGCCAAGGGCCCAGCGCACCTGTTTTAATCCCGCCTCCCCATAGCCATGGCCTGGCGCCACACGCTCCGCCTCAAAAAGGCCCCAGGACACATGGGTTTCATAGGCTTTGTCACCAGGCGCCGCATAGGGTGTGGCAAAAGCCCGCCAGGCCCCGTCTTCATCCTGGGTATCGCGCAGCCAGCTGGCCGCTTTATGCATGGCGTCCACATAGTCGGAGCGTTCAAAAACCTGCGCCGCTGCGGCCAGACCAATGAGGATCTGCCCCGTATTAAAAGTGACCGGAACCACCGGGCGTTGCGTGACTTTGCCCCCTTGAAACGCGCCGTTTTCAAATTGGATGGAGAGAAGCCAGTCCGTCATGCGCTGTGCCCGGCTGGCCAGATCCTCCCGATATCCCTGCCGGGCTTCGGATAGAAAAGTCGGAATAATATAGCCTGTTGTTTCGGGGTAAGACGCAGCCCAGCCATCAGTCAGGCTGAAATCCCGGGCCACGCCGCCGTCTTGTGTTGCAGATTGGTCCTGTGCACGGCAAAGCCAGTCCATGATACGCTCTATTGCATCCTGATTGCCGATATCCCCGTGAAACGTCTTCGCAGCGTCGCTTGCCCGTAAAGCACGGCCTTCGGGGCTCAACTGTTTCGCCTTTTCATAGTCATAATAGGCCGTCAAAAGGCTTTGCGGCACCATCCGGCTAAGCGTTGAACGGAAGGACATAGGTCTTTATTCCTCTAAATGAGCAAGACGCACCAGGTCGTCTTTGGTGCTGTAGATGGTAATCCCGATTTTCATGAGATCTTTAATAGCGCGATAAAATTCATCGGCACGAACGGCCCAAACCTTACCTTGGCCGACCTTATACCATTTCAAGCCTGCACGCTCTTCCAGCCATTTTGTGTAAAAGCTGCGGATGTCATGATTTTCCGGCCCGTCGATGCGGGTCTTCGACACAACACCATCATGGGCCTTTAAAGACATATCGACCAATTTCCCATCCCAGTCCTTACACTGCGCGGGCAAAGGTGAATCGCTTGTAAACACATCTAATGGGAAATCATCTTCAATCTCTTCCAGGCAGTGATAAAAAGTCACATGGCCTAAATCAGAACCAAGGCCGATGACATAAGCATTATGCACCAGAAGTTTCGCCATGGGGGAGCCTGGCCCAAAGCTCGATCCGCATAGATGATGGTCTTTTAGAAGTTCACGGGCATCCCGCCCAAGGGCTGCGAAACTATGGGTAGGATGAACACTACGCTCAACGCCTTCGATTTGCAGGAAGCTGTCGGGAATTGCACCCAGACCGGACGCCTTTTCGCGCACATCAAAGACTGCGCCTGATTTCAGCGTCTTATGCATTGTTCCCTGGATGGTGAACGTCGGGAGCATCAATGTGCCCCCATTTTTGCCCACAAATACATCCATCAGGGCTTCAACGGCCGTTTGCGCACCACCATCAACAAAACCCAGTGATTTCAAGGATGAATGCACAAGGCAGATGGCACCAGCATCAATGTCCATCACAGATAGGCCCGCGATAATATCTGCCTTGGTCACATGGACCAGGTCCCGACTTAAATCCTTGGTTCTCTTCTTGCGTTTAAAACGATTTATAATGGATTTAATCAGCTGCTTCACGTCAGTCCCCTTTTCCCCCAATCCAACTTTGCTGTGGATTGGAAAAAACATCAAGAGCGTGAATTGAACCGAGGTTGACGTTTACGTAAACGTCAACTAAATTAAAGCCGAGAATCAGGACACTTCTCCACCAGGGGAGCGAGGGACATATGGGGACTGAGACAAGCTTCAGCATAACGGATTTAGCGGAAGAATTTAAAATTACGCCGCGCACCATCCGCTTTTATGAAGATCAGGAACTGCTAACCCCCGAACGGCGCGGTCAAAATCGCGTGTATTCCAAAAGAGATTATACAAGGCTGGCGTGGATATTGCGCGGCAAGCGCGTGGGCTTTTCTCTTGCTGAAATCCGCGAAATGCTGGACCTTTATGACGTCAACGATGGGCGCAAGACCCAGCGCACTGTCACGCTGCAAAGATGTCGGGATCGTATCGATGCTTTATCACAGCAGCGAAATGATATTGACGCCACGATCGAAGAGCTGGAAGGATTTTGCCACACGTTGGAAAATCTAGTCCTGGACGAATGAAAATCCGAACTAAATATATATTTAGCGCACAATGAACTGACCAAATTTTCGCGAAAGAAAGGTTTGTGACATGCCAAGCTATAAGGCACCGGTTAAAGATACGAAATTCATTTTAAGCGACATTGTCCAATTGGAAAAATATTCCAATCTGCCTGGCTTTGAAGACGCCACGCCGGACATGGTCACAGCCATTTTGGATGAAGGCGCGAAATTCGTTGAAAATATTCTGCAGCCTTTGAACCAGGTCGGCGACCATGAAGGCTGTGTGCGCCATGACGATGGGTCTGTCACAACACCCACGGGTTTCAAAGAAGCTTATGAGCAATATTGCGAAGCCGGTTGGGGTACATTGTCCACACCGCAGGAATTTGGCGGCCAAGGCCTGCCTCATGTTTTAGGCGTGGCGTTCAATGAATATATGGTGTCAGCCAATATGGCCTTTGCCATGTATCCGGGCCTGACCCATGGCGCGATTGAATCCATCATTGCCGTTGGCTCGGATGAGCAGAAACAAACCTATCTGCCCAATATGATTTCAGGCACCTGGACCGGCACCATGAACCTGACCGAGCCGCATTGCGGCACGGACCTCGGTCTGCTGCGCACCAAGGCCGTTCCACAGGATGATGGCACCTATAAAGTCACCGGCACGAAGATTTTCATCTCCAGCGGTGAGCATGACATGAGTGAGAATATCATTCATCTCGTTCTCGCTAAAATGCCGGACAGCCCAGATAATGTGAAGGGCATCTCCCTTTTCATCGTGCCCAAATATATCGTCAATGAAGACGGCAGCCTGGGCGAGCGCAATGGCGTGTCCTGCGGCTCTATCGAAGAGAAAATGGGCATTCACGGCAATAGCACATGCGTTATGAACTATGACGACGCGACTGGCTATTTGATTGGGGAGAAGGAAAAAGGCCTGGCCGCCATGTTCATCATGATGAATGCAGCGCGCCTGGGCGTTGGTCTCCAAGGCCTGTCCATGTCAGAAGTCAGCTATCAAAACGCTGTCATTTACGCCAATGACCGTATTCAAGGTCGCGCCTTGACAGGGCCGCAGAACAAAGACGCCAAGGCCGATAACATCATGGTGCACCCCGATGTGCGTCGGATGTTGATGACATCCAAAGCTTTTAATGAAGCTGCCCGGGCAATGGCCCTTTGGGGTGCGCTGCAGGTGGATTTGGTTCACAAAGCGCAAACCGAAGAAGAGCGCGAACGCGCCAGCGACTTAATTGGTCTGCTGACCCCCGTCATTAAAGGGGTGATGACGGATAAAGGCTATGAAAATGCCACCAATGCCCAGCAGGTCTATGGCGGTCATGGCTATATCGCTGAATGGGGTATGGAGCAATTCGTTCGTGATGCCCGTATTGCGCAAATCTATGAAGGCACCAACGGCATTCAAGCCCTTGACCTTGTGGGCCGGAAGCTGGCGCAAAAAGGTGGCCGGGCGCTGCGTACTTATTTTGAAGTGCTGCAAGGCTTCATTGCCGAACATAAAGACAATGAAAACATTAAGTCGGAAGTGGCTGGCCTTGGCAAAGCCGTTGAGGACTTGCAGGGTGCCACCATGTGGCTCATGCAAAATGCCATGGGCAATCCGGATAATGCAGGTGCGGGGTCCGTTGCCTATATGCATCTGATGGGCCTGGTCGCCTTTGGTCATATGTGGCTGCAGATGATGCTGGCCGCACAGACCCGCATTGATAATGGCACCGACGATAAAGAATTTTTCGAGACCAAGATTGCAACAGGGCGGTATTTCTTCTCTCACATGCTGATTGAAACACCGGTGCATCGCGCCCGTGTTGAAGCAGGTGCTGAGAATATGATGGCCTTAGCCGCCAACGCATTTTGATTTAAGGACATAGAGACGAGAACAAGGGACATATTCCATGGCAGACGCATATATTTATGACGCCGTGCGCACACCGCGCGGCAAAGGTAAGAAGGACGGAAGCCTTCACGAAGTCACCCCCATTCAATTGGCCACTCAGGTCCTGGAAGCTTTGCGCGACCGGAATAACCTGGACACATCTTATGTTGATGATGTGGTGTTGGGCTGCGTCTCGCCAGTGGGGGAACAGGGTGCAGATATCGCCCGTGTGGCCGCGATTAACGCAGGCTATGCGGAATCTGTTGCCGGTGTTCAAATCAACCGTTTCTGTGCATCCGGCTTGGAAGCCACCAATATGGCCGCCGCAAAAGTCATGACCGGCGAAGCCGACATGGCTATCGGCGGTGGCGTTGAAAGCATGAGCCGCGTGCCCATGGGTTCCGACGGTGGCGCATGGGCCATGGACCCAAGTGTTGCTTTTGATGCTTATTTCGCCCCTCAAGGCATTGGCGCTGACTTGATTGCCACAAAATACGGCTTCAGCCGGGACGATGTGGACGCTTATGCAGTTGAAAGCCATAAGCGCGCCGCCGCAGCCCGCGATGATGGGCGGTTTAAAAACTCCATCATCGGCGTGAAGGATGTGATTGGTGAGGTCATTCTTGACCATGATGAAACCATCCGACCGGATGCGAACATGCAGGGCTTAGCATCGCTGAACCCGGCATTTGCCGCCATTGGCGAAGGCATGCCTGGCTTTGATAAAGTCGCCATGCTGCGCTATCCGGAAGTCGAAAAAGTCAACCATGTGCATCATGCGGGCAACAGCTCCGGCATTGTGGACGGGTCTGCTGGTATCTTGATTGGCAACAAAGAAATCGGTGAAAAGCTGGGCTTGAAAGCGCGTGCGAAAATCAAAGGCTTTGCCTCTGTTGGGTCTGAACCCACCATCATGTTGACCGGGCCTTCTTTTGCCACAGAAAAACTGCTGAAGCGGCTGGGCATGGAGGTTAATGACATTGACCTTTATGAGCTTAACGAAGCTTTTGCTTCTGTTGTACTGCGCTATATGCAGGCGCTAAACATCCCCCATGACAAAATCAATGTGAATGGCGGCGCGATTGCCATGGGTCACCCCTTGGGTGCCACGGGTGCCATGGTTCTCGGCACGGTGATGGACGAAATGGAGCGTCAGGACAAAGAAACCGCCCTGGCCACATTATGCATCGGTGCCGGTATGGGCACAGCCACCATCATTGAACGCGTCTAAGACCGGGGAAGAGTTTTACTATGACTGAGACGATTAAATATGAAGTCGATGGCGATGGCGTTGCGCTTTTGACCATTGATGTTCCGGGTCAGACGATGAATGTCATCACCCCGGAATTCCAACGCGATTTGGAAGAGCTGATTGACCGCATTGTGGCAGATGACGCCGTCAAAGGTGCCGTTATCACATCCGGTAAAACAACCAGCTTCATGGCCGGTGCGGATTTGAAAGGCATGTCTGGTGTCTTGAAATCAGAAGGCGGCAAAACCGATAAAAGCGCGGTCTTTGACAAGGTGTTCAATCTGAACCGCCTGTTCCGCAAAATGGAAACCTGCGGCAAGCCTTTCGCCGCAGCCATCAACGGCCTGGCTTTGGGTGGTGGTTTGGAAATCTGCCTTGCCTGTCATCACCGTGTTGTCGGTGACAGCCCGAAAATTCAGCTTGGCCTGCCAGAAGTCATGGTTGGCCTTCTGCCAGGTGCTGGCGGCACGCAGCGTCTGCCCCGCATCATTGGTGCGCAGCCCGCATTGATGTATCTGGCCCAAGGCAAAAACATGAAAGCACAGGAAGCTGTTGGCCTGGGTGTTGCCCATGCGATTGCGCCTGTCGATGAAGTCGTTTCCAAAGCCAAAGAATGGATTAAAACCGGCCCAAGCGCTGTTCAGCCCTGGGACGAAAAGAAGTTCAAATTCCCTGGCGGTGCAGGCTGGGCCAATCGCAACTTCGTCACCACTTTCATGGGCGGCATCGCCATGGTGAACGCCGAAACCAATGGCAATTATGAAGCACCAAAAGCCATTTTGTCTTGTGTTTATGAAGGCGCACAATTGCCTTTCGACACGGCCATTCGCTTGGAAAGCAAATATTTCCTAAAGCTTCTGACCGGTAAACAAGCGCCAAATATGATCCGCACATTATTTGTGAATAAACAAGCTGCGGAACGTGGTGCGCGCCGCCCTCAAGGCATTGAGAAGCTGCCCATCAAGAAAGTGGGCATGTTGGGTGCGGGCCTGATGGGTGCAGGCATTGCTTTTGTTTCTGCCAAAGTTGGCATTGAAGTGGTGTTGTTGGACCGCGACATGGATGCCGCCAATAAGGGTAAAGACTATTCCGTGAAACTGGTGGAAAAAGCCACCAAACGCGGGAAAATGACCAAGGAAAAAGGCGAAGAGCTGCTTGGCCGCATCCACACAACCGACAACTATGACGATTTGAAAGGCTGCGACCTCATCATTGAGGCCGTCTTCGAGGCCCGTGATATCAAAGCGGACGTCACCAAGAAGACCGAAGCGGTCGTCGGCTCTGAAACCATCTTTGGCTCCAACACCTCCACCTTGCCGATCTCAAGCTTGGCGGAAGCCTGGAGTGAGCAGGAAAATTTCGTCGGCATTCATTTCTTCTCACCCGTTGAGAAAATGCCATTGGTGGAAATCATCACCGGTAAAAACACTGGCGATAAAGCTATCGCCAAAGCATTGGATTATGTCGCCCAAATCAAGAAGACACCAATTGTCGTCAATGACAGCCGCGGTTTCTATACATCGCGCTGCTTCGGCACCTATGTGATGGAAGGCTACTCCATGATTGGCGAAGGCGTGACCCCTGCCCTGGTTGATAATTGTGGTCGCCAAGCCGGGATGCCTGTCGGCCCCATGGCCGTTGGCGATGAAGTTGCTATCGATTTGTCCTGGAAAGTCATGCAGGCCACGAAGAAGGACCTGGGTAATGCTTATAAGCCTGGTCCAGCCGATGATGTGGTTGAAAAAATGTATGAACTGGGCCGTTATGGCCGGAAGACTGCTAAAGGCTTCTATGTCTACCCCGAAGACGGGTCGAAGAAATACATCTGGCCTGGTCTGGGGGATTTATTCCCTCAAAAAGCGGAAGCCGACCAACCGGAAGCCGATGAGGTTAAAACCCGTCTCATTTACCGCCAATTGGTCGAATGTGCCCGTTGCTTTGAAGAAGGCGTGCTGGAAACACCAGAAGATGGCGATTTAGGTGCCATTTTCGGATGGGGTTTTGCGCCTTTCACTGGCGGCCCATTTAGCCATATGGATACGGTCGGCATCGACAATGTGGTAAAAGAACTGGATCGTCTGGCCCAAGCCTATGGCGAACGGTTCAATGCCCCTCAATTGCTGCGTGACATGGCAGCAAAAGGCGAGACCTTTTACGGACGCGCGGCTGCGAAAAAAGCAGCTTAAAAGAACGTCTCAGAAGATGAAAAACCGGCGGGTCAAACCGCCGGTTTTTTTATTCGAACTCACACAGAGCTTTTTTTGCAACAGCACGCATTTCTTGTGCGCTATAGCCCGCACGTGCCATCATTCGCATACCCATATAAGTAGTATTGAGACTCAAAGCGAGGGTTTGAGTCTTATCGTGAGTCCAATCATGGGCATCACCATATTCCATCACTACATCGCTTAACGCGCCTTCTACCTTCTTCAACTTTGAGAAAATAATGCCTCGTGTTTCAGGATCATCCGGCAGTAAATCCACCGCTGCATTACACAACAGGCAACCCCGCCTGTCATCCTCTGTCTCAACGGCTTCCACAGCACGCATCAGTAGATTTTCGATCCGTTCTTTTACAGCACCATCAGATTGATTTTTAAGTGCTTTTACTGCGTCATCGACAATCAATTGTTCATAACGCTCAAGAGCGGCCAGATATATGCTACGCTTATCTTTAAACGCCTTATAAAGAGACCCTCTGGCGATTTGCATTGCATCAAGCAGATCGTGGAGAGAGCTTCCCTGATAGCCCTTTTCCCAGAACACCTGCATCGCCGCCTCAAGGGCCTCGTCCACATCAAACTCACGGGGGCGGGCCATTTGTCATCTCCTCTTACATCATAAAGATGTATCTTCACGAAGCCGTGGTCAAGTTTTGAACGCACTGTGAGTGCAAGAGTTATTGACCAGATGGTTTCCAATACCTACATCAGCGCGGTCGTTAAGCGACACCAAACCCAAAACCTGGAGAATAAAAATGCCCCGTATTCCTCACGTAGACCACGTCAGCGCGACTGGCGCTCAAAAAGACATATTAGACGCTATCAAAGGCAAATTAGGCATGGTGCCTAATGTATTCGCTACCGTTGCTCAACAGCCAGCCGTATTGCAAGGCTATCTGGGCTTTGGTGATGCCCTTGGCCAAGGTGTATTCAGCCCAAAAGAACGCGAAGCATTGGCCCTTGTTGTTGCTGGCGCGAACAGCTGCGACTATTGCGCCTCCGCTCACAGCGCGATTTCCAAAATGATGAAAGTGGAAGACGGCGAAGTCGAAGCCAATCTGGTTGGCCAATCCGGTGATGCCAAATTGGCAGCCGCTTTAACATTTGCCAAAGCTGTTGTTGAAAAGCGCGGTTTCGTTTCCAATGACGACCTAGCCGCTGTCCGCGCAGCAGGTTATGATGATGCCGCTATCATTGAAATCATCGGCAATGTGGTTGCCAACATCTTCACAAATTACGTGAACCACATCGCAGAAACAGACATCGATTTCCCAGTCGTGGAAACGAAAAAAGAAGCTGCTTAATTACAGCTCCCTTTCAAAGAGAAACGGCGGGTCCAGGACCCGCCGTTTTTCAATGCTCGTGATCATCACTGTGATCGTCAACGGGCCCCTCGCCCAGATCTTCCGGGGCTGGACGTGCCGACCAATGGACATGGGCAATACGCCAGTTATCTCCTGCTTTCTTTAAAATAATCGTCTCGAGGGTGAGACTGTTCACAGCCTTGCCATTCCACTCTCCTTGCGTATGACGGTCAGATATGACCCAGGCCATGGCGTCATCTTCAGTCACACGGATGCGGCTGACATCCGTCGAAACGGCCTTTGCAAAAGCCATATCCGCGGGCATGTGGTGGCCTTTATATTCTTCAAAACTGCGTTCGGCATAACCTGATTCAAAAATCATCACATCAGGCATGAGAACGGCTTGAACCGCTGCCTCATCCCCTTCATCCAACGCGTGATGGAAAGCGCGTACAGCCGATAAAGGCGTATCCGTGTTTAACTCATGGCCATGATCCGCGTCTTCTCCATGATCATGCGATCCATGGTCGTGGGAACCGTGATCATGATTAGATGTATCAGGTAAGGACGCCACAGCCAGACCATGTGTATAGACCAAATTTGCCCCCTTGCCCCCAGTGATGAACACGCCTGCAGCTAAAAGCAGCATGAACATAAGAAATCTGTTCCCTGGATCTTGACCTTTGCGGTGAGATAAGAACGACCAAAGAGCCAGAGCGATTGCCAAAGCAGCTGTACCCAGGGCCCAGACCCGGTGGTCTTTCATTGCAATATGTGCAGGCGTATCGTGAGTGACGGTATTAAAGGCGTCAATACCCGCAACCACGCTTAAGACTGTCAATGACGCGCCCAGCCATAAATTGACATAGCCGGCAAATTTCAACTTTGACGACCAGGCTTTGGCCGGGAAAAAACAGGCCAGAACCAAAAACACTGTCGAGACCAAAAGAAGTGCAATTGAGAAATGCACAAAGAACGGATGCCATTGGGCCATGATATTCAAGTCCTTAATTAATTTTGCCGCAGTCTGCATCGTTGCGCTTCAAGCTTCAAGTGACATTACACATCATAAAAAAACGACCCCTAAAAAGGGGCCGTTGTTCAGGATGGGGCAATTTAAGAGCTGTATTCATTCTTGCGACCAATCAGCGCTCAGGGGGAGGGGGAGAGGGGGTTGCGCATCTTGATCTCTTTATCATCAGCTCTCTATCTGACAGGGCTTATTAACAGGGGTAAAGCTCTGCCCTTTCGGAGATGACCCACGATAACGGAGAAGGATGGTGCCGCATAAGCGGAAAGAAGGTGTGAAGATCGGACTGACATCTAAACTACTCCTTACAACTCTAAACCAACAAGGTTTGTACACAACACCCAACATACCGTGGGAAGGATTGCTCTGGCCCGGTTTTATGTGAGGCATATCGAACCAGAACACGACTCACACTATACAGATCAGTCTATCTTGTCAAGTAAAACTGATGAAGTGTTGTTTTTTTACTATAAATTTTAATGAAATGGCGAAATTACATTAATTGCATATGCAGTTAATGATAGTATAAATTGAAATCTGTTGAACATGAATGTAGATTAACCAATCTATATAGTAGAGTTGAGGATTCTCGGATGGCATCTGCTAAACGCGATCAATTAATCGATACAGCGCTCCACATGTTTTGTGAGCACGGATTTCATGCAACAGGTGTAGATAAGATTATCGAACATGCAGGCGTTGCCCGCATGACACTCTATAAACACTTTAAATCAAAAGACGAATTGATCCTTGCAACATTAAGGCGGCATGATGAAGAGCTGCGCAATTGGTTTATGCGTCGTGTTGAGAGTTTGGCGGACAGTCCAAAAGATCGACTTCTTTGCATATTCGATGTTTTAGATGAATGGTTTAACGGGGAAGACTTCACCGGCTGCATGTTCATCAATGCATCCGCTGAATATCCACTGCAGCAAGACCCAATTCACAGAGCCGCACGCGAACATAAGATTTTGACCTTTGAATTCATTCAAAGCCTGACAAAAGATATGAGCATTACAGACCCAGATGGACTTGCCTACGCCCTTACACTGATATCAGAGGGCGCAATGGTCATGGCCTATGTGGCAGATGACAAACAAGCCGCCCTTAAAGCTAAAAAGGCGGCAGAACACCTCATTGATTCCTACATGGATCAAGCCGTCAATTCTGACGTCTTGTCAGATAAGCGCTCAGCCGTTTAATCCCCACCTCGTCCAGGAAAAGACCCAATTTGGACCTGCGCCAGATCACATCTTCCAATTCTTCCGCCCATTCCTGCTCACAGAGATATTCCACCTCAGCAGCCGTCAAGCCATGGCCGAAGTCCTCGCCTAAATCCTGCCAGCCCTGGGCATTGCGCAGGAATTGATGGCACAGCGTGCCATAGCTGCGCGCATAGCGTTCAACCACATCGTCTTTCAGCCAGGGATATTGAGACTTGAGCTGTTTTTCGAGTTGCGCATGGTTTTCAAAATCTCCGCCAGGCAAGACCGCCTTATCGGTCCAATCATCGGGTATATCCGGGAAGAAGGATTTCAACTCCTCCATCACAGCTTCACCTAAAACACGATAGGTCGTAATCTTCCCACCAAAGACAGACACAATGCCCGGCTCTCTCCCGCCTCCATTTTTTACCAGCACATAATCCCTGGTCACTGCAGAGGGGTCATCTTCTTCATCATCCAATAAGGGCCGAACACCGCTGTAAGTGCGAACAATATCTTCATCTTTAATCTGTATTTTGAAATAGCTGTTGATCAGGGAGACCAGATAATCCCGCTCCTGCTGGTCAATAGCTGCATCTGCCGGGTTACCCGTGATCTCCACGTCCGTGGTGCCAATCAAGGTAAAACGCCCTTCATAGGGAATGGCGAAGACGATGCGCTTATCTTCATTCTGCAGGATATAGCACTGATCGCCTTCATAAAGCTTTGGCACCACGATATGGCTGCCTTTGACCAGGCGGATTTTACGCGGAGACTTTTCCTGCAGCTCCTCTTCAAACAGACTTTGCACCCAGGGACCTGCCGCATTTACAAGGGCCTTTGCACGGACCTCACGCTTTTCATGGCTGCGCATGTCTTCCAGGGTCACGCGCCAATATTGACCGTCACGCTGCACATCTACGCATTTGGTGCGCGTTAGGATTTCTGCCCCCTTATCCCGAGCCTGCATAGCATTTAAAGCGACCAGACGCGCATCGTCCACCCAACAGTCCGAATATTCAAAGCCTTTGGTAATGGATGGAACCAAGGGGCTATCTGCGCCGAATGTGATGGACTTGGCCCCAGGCAATGTGGCCCGCCTGGCCAGGTTATCATAAAGGAATAGGCCCATGCGAATAAGCCAGGCCGGGCGCAAATGAGGCATATGCGGCATGCGAAAGCGCAGCGGCCAGATGATATGCGGCGCTTTCTTCAAAAGCACTTCGCGTTCTTTCAGCGCTTTGGCAACCAGGCGAAACTCATAATGTTCGAGATAACGCAGCCCCCCGTGAATAAGCTTAGAACTGCCGGATGAGGTGGAAGAGGCCAGATCGCCCATTTCACATAAAAGGACTTTCAAACCACGACCGGCCGCATCAACCGCCACGCCACAGCCATTGACGCCGCCGCCAACAACCAACACATCCACTTCATTGCGCACTTGCTTATCCCAGATCAGTCCGAGTCAAAATTTCAAAAATCATATTTATTTCTTTTGTAATCATGTCCCGAGAGAATGGAAGTCTAAAGTCTTATATAAGACCTAAAACATGCGCATAGCTGCAATATGAAGCTGTCATAGGGAGCTTCAAAACCACTTCATAAATTTGAAAATGGCGACTTCCAGGGCAACAATAATGCCTAAGGCAGCTGAGAAAACCCAGAACGCTGCATTATCGTCCACCCCGGGCATACCCCCAATATTTATGCCAAAAAGCCCGGTTAAAAACCCTAAAGGCAGGAAGACCGCTGCGACAACTGATAAGACATAAAGATTCTTATTCAAACGATCTGCCAATAGTGTTGCCAGTTCGTCTTTCACAATCTGTGCACGTTCCCGCACGGCCTCCAAGTCTTCGACATAGCGAGTGATCACATTATAACTTTCCTGAAGGTGGCGGCGCTTCATTTCATCCAGCCATCCCAGGTTCGACATCCTCAATTGTCCAATGGCATCTCTCTGTGGGGCCATATAGCGCCTGAAGATAATGGCTTTTCGACGTGTATCGACAATTGCCTGACGCAGACTTTGATTCGCATGTTCAAGGATCTGCTCTTCAATGTCATCTGCCTGTTCGTTCAAAGACGTCAATATAGGGCCCATGCGATCAAAGAGACGCTCGATCAAAGCGCAAAGAAAATCGCCTGTATCAACCGGACCCTTCTTCTGCGCAAAGGCCTCCTTTATGTCATCCACAGCGCGCAGCTGTCTTTTCTGGACAGAGATAATACGGTGTGCGTCCGCCCAAATCCGAATAGAAACCATATCTTCAGCTTGAGCATTTTCGTTTAAATTGACCCCTCTTAAAATCAACAAGACACCTTCCTCCACCTGCAGGAAGCGCGGGCGGGTTTCTTCAGCCAGCAAGCCGTCAACAATCAAAGGGTCCAGATAATCAATCTCGTTGCGCAGCCATTGACGCGCCTTCGCGTGGTTGGCATCAAAATGCGCCCAGGCCAGGCTACGGCTTTGAACGGTTTTCGCCACAGCCTCCCCTTCAAGGGGAAACGCCCCGCCTTTGCCATCAAAGGCAAAAGCAAATAAATAAGGATCAGCCTTGGTTTGTATCATGCCCCGCCCCTTGTGACTTGATATGGATATCGCGTTGAGGATAGGGGATGGTGATATTATTTTCTTTAAACTTGCGCCAGATCGCGCGCATGACATCGCTTTGCGGTTCAAAGCGTCCTGCAGTCACATCCGCGACCCAGAAGTACAGTACGAAATTAACTGAACTGTCACCGAATTGGCGCAGATAGCAGACCGGCTCAGGTGTCTCAATACAGCGCGGATGCTCGCGGGCAGCTTCAAGCATCACTTCCCGTGCGCGCTCGATATCCCCTTCATAAGAGACACCAATATTGATTTCGACGCGGCCCTTGCTGTTGGTAAAGGTCCAGTTGGTGACCCGGCTGGTGATGAAATCCTCATTGGGAATCATAATCTCTTTCCCATCAAAGGTTTCCACCAGAATATAGCGCGCTCTGGTATGGCGAATGAAGCCAAATGTTCCATCCGATAATTCCACCAGATCATCTGATTCAATGGATTTTTCAAACAGCAAAATCAGGCCGCTGATGAAATTTGATGCAATTTTCTGCAGGCCAAATCCAATACCGATACCCAGCGCTCCGCTGAAGATGGTCAAGGTGGTGAGGTCAATGCCAAGAACATCCAGGCCAATGATAAAGGCCAGAAAATAGGATGCGATTTGCAGCGCTTTGATCATTAATGCTCTATTGGCTGCACGCACACGGCGTAAGGATTTAATCCGTCGCTCTCCAAAATCGGAAAACACACCAGCGAGCCAAAACAAGGCAAAGATAATGATCGTCGCTTTAGTGAGTGTATAGGCAGACAAACGCAGGTCGCCAACTTTGAAGGAGAGAGGATCTGAATCAAGGAAAGTCTTAGCCTGATCCAGATAGCCCAGATAGCCCAGGCCGAAAAAGCCGAAAACCAGGGCGGCAAGCAGAAAAACACCAACCCATGCTCGAGGTTTAAGCAGACTGACCCACAGACGTCTCATATCCCCCTCCAATCAAGCCGTAGCATGTTCTTTCATAGACGCCTTTATCAAGGAGATCGCCTCAACAATCAGCGACCGCATCGCGGCAGCGGCCGCTTCAGCATCTTTGGCTTCGATAGCATCAAGAACCTTCTTATGGTCTGCAACACTGGCCAAACGCACACCTTTGCGTTGATTGGTCATGCCAATCGAAATGCGCAAGGCGGCATTCACCAAATCCTTCAATTGCGCATAGAGGCGATTGCCACTGGCCTTTAAAATCGAGATATGAAATTCAATATCGGATGTCAGCGGGTCATCATTCCCTTCCGCCGCATCTGCCATCCGGCCCAGGGCCGCACGAACAGCCTCTATCGCTTCCGCATCCCCGCGCTCCGCCGCAAGAGCAGCCGCCTGAGGTTCAAAAGCCAAACGCATTTCATTGAATTCAAGCAGGAGTTCGGGGGAATATTTCCGTTCCAAAAGCCAACCCAATACATCCGGGTCCAAAAGGTTCCAGTTATCTTCGGGTTCCACCCAGGTGCCTTGGCGGGGTCGGGCGCTCAACAGGCCTTTGGCTGTCAGCATTTTAACCGCTTCCCGCAGGACAGAGCGAGAGGCCCCATAATGTTTACAAAGCTCAGCTTCGATAGGGAAAGGGTTTTCCAGGCCATAGCGCCCCGTCACAATCGCCTGACCAAGGTCATGGACAATGACATAAGTTAAATTACGGCCAAGATGAGTTTGCATGTGCCTCAACCCTTATTATTGTGCCCCTGTAACACTCCTTCATACCGCATTTCTTCCAAACCGGGTACATCCAATTGATAGACAAAGATATCTCCCGCATGGGGGTCTTTCTCCCGAGCTTGCGCACCCAAACCATCATGGGCGCTTGAGACAAATAGCAGGTCGAGATTTTCCCCACCAAAAGCCACGCAAGTGGGTTGGCTGGCGGGCACATCCACCAGCTTATCTATCTGCCCGTCAGGCCTATATCGGGCCACTTTTCCAGCGCCCCACCAGGCGTTCCAGATACACCCCTCGACATCCACATTTGCGCCATCGGGATAGGCCCCTTCGGGCGTGGTGGCGAAATGCCGACGGTTTGACAGCGCACCCTGTTCCACATCAAAATCAAAGGCGTAAATTTCTCTTTTTGGCGAGTCAGCAAAATAAAATGTCTTGCCATCAGGGCTCCAGCACGCCCCATTGGAAATGGCAACACCATCAAAGTGCGACGTCACATTGCCTTTTATATCGAGACAATAGAGAGAGGCACTGTCGGCTCCCGCCAGCTCCTCATCTTCAACCATGGTGCCAACCCAGAACCGCCCTTGACGGTCGCAGCGGCCGTCATTGAACCGCCGCCCTGTTTCTCCCTGCTCCGGCCTGGCAATCCAGTCGACTGCGCCATTTCCCAAATCATGCAGCGCAAAACCGCTTTCAAAGGCCGCAATCAGCTGGTTCTCTTCCCCTGTAAAAGCAAAAGCGCACAGGCGTTCGGGCATGGGATAAGCGCCTGTGCCCTGGGCTTCGCTCCAGCGCCACAGCATTTTACCTTGAATATCGGTCCACCATAGGGATTGGCTGGGCACGTGCCATTGAATGCCTTCCCCCAATTGAGAGGCGCAGGCTATCCGATCGAGAAATTTCAACATGCCGCCTGATATCCTTTTACCAAGGCCTCTGCCCGGTTTTTAATGTCATCCAGGCTATAGTCCGGTTTGAACAGCTCCCCGCCGATACCAAAGCCCGATGCGCCTTGCGCCTGCCAATGGGGCACGTCATTGGCGCCCACACCGCCAACGGCCAATATATGTGCGTCTTGAGGCAAGACTGCTTTCAACGCTTTCACATGGCCCGCGCCATAGGTGGAAGCTGGAAACAGCTTCAAATACCGCGCACCTGCTGCAAGGGCTGCAAAGGCCTCTGTCGCACTGGAAAAACCGGGGAGCGGGATTTGACCATTTGCACAGGCGCGTTCAATCACGGCGGCATTAGTATTGGGTGAGACGATCAGTGCACCCCCTGCCCTATGAACATCGTCCACCTGCTGCGCTTCAAGCACAGTCCCTGCGCCCACGAGGCAATCATCCCCCAAAGCTTTGGCGAGGATTTCAATGCATTTCAAAGGCTCTGGCGAATTCAACGGCACTTCAATCAGACGAAATCCTGCATCACGCAGAATATGACCCACATCCAAGGCCTTTTCAGGCTTCAGGCCACGCAATATGGCCACCAGCGGCAAGCGCTTCATCAAATCTTCAAATCTCTGTATGGTCACAGTTATTAGTCCTTCAAGAGAGATGTTCTGCAAAATGCCGCAGGCCGGAGAGCGATAATTGCGCCCCGTCACGCCACTGCGCCTTCACGCCAAAGGCTTTTAAGGCCTCACAATAACAACGGCCCATGACGGGGGCGCCAATGACTTGCACAGGTTGGTTTTTGTCAAAATCTTTGGCAATGCTGGCTAAAGCCCCGCGGACATCTTCGCCTATGAACAACCCTGAGAGGAAAGACGCCGCATGGTCCCTTTCCAACGCCCCGCTTAGCTGCTGGGCGCGGGTTTCAAAAACCTGGTGCAGGAAGCCTGCGCCTTCTTGGGCCTGCACGCGGGCCACCGCCTTGTCAAATGCTGTCGCGTCGACATCGCAGCCCGGCATGGCGCATCCCGCCAAAACGCTGTGCTTTAAAATAATCGCGTAAATCTCGCCGGTCAGCGCCGTTTGGAAGCGCTGGACCACGCCGTCTTCCAACACCAGCCATTTCGTGTGCGTCCCCGGCAAACACAGAAGATGCCTGCCTTGGTGCAACGTCGGGTCTTCTCTCAATGCGCCAAGAAGCTGGGTTTCTTCACCGCGCATGAAATCAGGGGCACCAAGGGCATTGGTCGTCGACAGGCCTGGAATGATGCAGATGCGTTGTCCGTTCGCATCAAAATGCTTCAGGCCCGCGCTTAAATCATCCAAGCCCGCAGGGGTGGGAATATAATCTGTTTCCACCCAGCCGATGGATGACCCCACCATGCCACAGAGAAGGGCTGGAACTTTTGGCCAGTTTTTGGTCAATTCTTTAAAGATATGTTCAGGCCTGTCTGTCGCCAACCCAATACCCGGGCCTTCTGCGCGGGCGCTGACCTCCCCCTCTTCCAGCAAAAGCAGTCTTAAATTGGAAGTGCCCCAATCCCCTAAAATAATCGTCTCTGCGCCCATCAATGCGATTCCCGTTCAACCAGGTCGCCGCTTCCCCCCACCAAGAAGTCGAAATCACATCCTTCATCAGCCTGCAGCACATGGTCAATATAAAGCTTAGCATAGCCCCGGTCATAGCGGGTGACCTGCGCTGTCTCGCGTCGGATTTTAAGACGCTTTTCAATCTCTTCATCAGAGATTTTCACATCTAAACGGCGTGCTTTCGCATTGAAGACAATTTCATCCCCATTTTCGACAATGCTCAAAGGCCCGAATGCATCTGTTTCAGGGGCCACATGAAGAATGACTGTGCCAAAGGCCGTACCGCTCATCCGTGCATCAGATATACGGATCATATCTTCAACACCTGCTTCCAACAGCTTCTTAGGCAGCGGCATATTGCCAACCTCAGGCATGCCCGGATAGCCTTTGGGGCCGCAGCCTTTCAGGACCAGAATTGAGTTTTCATCCACGTCCAATTCCGGGTCATCAATACGTGCTTTTAAGTCTTCAATCGTCTCAAAAACGACGGCGCGTCCTTTGTGATTGAGCAATTGTTCCGACGCCGCACTGGGCTTTAAAATAGCACCTTTGGGGCAGAGATTGCCCCGCAACACCCAGATACCGGAGTTTTCTTTAACCGGGGCCTCATATTCATGGATGACATCGCGGTTAAAGCATTCCCCCTGGGCAGCGATGTCTCCAATTGACGCCCCGGACACGCCCACAACATCCTGATTTAAACGCGGCAGAAGTTCTTTCAAAAGGGCGGGCATACCGCCTGCATAGTGAAAGTCTTCCATCAGATAAGAGCCGGAGGGGGCGAGATTGGCGATAAGCGGCACATCGGACGCTATTTTATCAAAATCATCCAGGGACAGCTCCACGCCCAAACGCCCGGCAAGGGCAATGAGGTGCAGGACAGAATTCGTCGACCCACCAACGGCCGCATGGGCCAAAATCCCATTTTCAAAGGCTTCCCGTGTGGCAAGCTTTGAAAAGCGAATATCGTCATTCACCATTTGAACGATGCGCCGCCCCGTATGATGCGCCAAAGTGCGTCGCCGGGCGTCCACCGCTGGAATGGACGCATTCATCGGCAGGCACAGGCCCATGGCTTCAATCACACAGGCAATGGAAGAGGCACTGCCCATGGTCATACATGTGCCGGGGGAGCGGGACATGCCTGTTTCGGCTGACATGAAATCCGCCAAAGTCATATCGCCTGCCCGCACCGCTTCTGAAAAGCGCCAGACATCTGTACCGGAGCCAATATCCTTGCCCCGGTATTTGCCGTTCAACATGGGGCCTGAGGACACCACAATCGTGGGCAAATCCACACTGGCCGCACCCATCAACTGACCTGGCGTTGTCTTATCGCAGCCGCCAAGCAGGACCACACCGTCTATGGGGTTTCCCCTGATGGCCTCTTCAACATCCATGGCCAAGAGATTGCGAAACAGCATCGCCGTAGGACGCATCTGCGTTTCACCCAGAGAGCTGACAGGGAATTCCAAAGGCAGACCGCCTGCTTCCCACACCCCGCGTTTCACATGGTCTGCGACCTCGCGCAGATGGGCATTACAAGGGGTGAGTTCAGACCAGGTGTTACAAATGCCAATAACGGGACGGCCGTCAAAAACATCATCGGGCAGCCCTTCGCTTTTCATCCAGCTTCGATGAATAAAACCGTCTTTATCTAGTTTTCCATAGCTGTGCTGGCTTCTTAATTTTGGCTTTGAACCGCCATTTTCATTGGACATAAATCTATGTCTTTCTCACCTAAAATACTGAATTGGAAGCCGGAGATTCCTTCATATGACTTATATGATAATATGGCTTGTTGTAAAGAAGCTTGAATGATAAGCAGCGAATAAATTTAATGCCTTCAGGCATTGTCACAGGATGAGAGATATCATGGCGCAGATTGAAGGCCTCACCAGCGAAACCTACCCCCTCTATAAAGATTTAAAGGGCAAGTCCGTCTTTATCACCGGGGGCGGGTCTGGCATTGGGGCCTATTTCGTGCAGGCCTTCGCTGCCCAAGGGGCGCAGGTTGCTTTTGTCTCTTTAACGGAAAGCACCGGAAACGCCTTATGTGATGCGGTGGAAGCGGACACAGGCATCCGCCCTTATTTCCAATCCTGCGACATTCGTGATGCGGAGGCTTTGCAACAGACCGTACGCAATGCGGCGGAAAAAAACGGCCTCATCGATATCTTGATAAATAATGCCGCCCGTGACACTCGCCATGACGTGGGGAGCTTCACGGCGGAACAATGGAATGACAGCTTTGATACAAATCTGCGCCCGCATTTTTTAACGGCCCAGGTCGCCGCTCCCATGATGCGCAAGAAAGGGTCTGGCAGCATCATCAATGTGGGGTCCAATTCAGCACATCTGGGGCTGGCGGGCTATCCGGCCTATGTTAGCGCCAAGGCGGCTATCACCGGCCTGACCCGCGCTTTGGCCCGAGAATTGGGCGTGGATGGCGTTCGCGTGAACACGCTTATTCCAGGCTGGGTTATGACCCAGCGGCAAAAAGACCTTTGGGTGACTGATGAAGGGCTTAAAGAATGCCTGGACCAGCAATGCCTGAAGGATACATTGTCTGGCGAGGATTGCGCTCATGCGGCTTTATTCCTCGCCTCCAATGCCTCACGGATGATGACCGGCCAATCCCTCATCATTGACGGTGGCCGGGCGCTCACTTGATTTATTCAGCAGGCATTGCCTTTGCCTTGCCAAAGACAAATACCGCCCGTTTTCCAAATACTGCCCGGTTGATGGTGAGCGAAAAGGCCACCGTCACCCAAAGTGTGATAAACATCAGATGGATATAATGCATTGGCGTCCAGATGAAGGTAAAGACCGCATAAAGACCCACACCAAAGACCACACCTAGGATTGCTGCGCGCGCATCCACATCTGTAAAAAGCAAACCAACAATGAAGACTGACAGGATGGGCATAGACAGCAGGCCATTGAGCTGCTGCACCAGGTTGATAATGCTGGCTGCACCGTCATATACCGGCACCAATGCAATGGCGAGCACGACAAAGCCTATCGTAATCGCCGCATTCAACCTCGCCACATTGGGTTTTGCTTTGAAATATTTCTCATGAATATCGCAGACATACAGCGTGGCTGAGGAGTTCAATATGGAATTGAAACTGGTCAATACAGCCGCTGCAATGGCGGCTGCAAAAGCGCCCGACATCCATACAGGCAACACATCCCCAACAATCCGTCCATAAGCCGCATCGCCCACATCGCCATAAAGCTTATAGGAAACAATACCCGGCAGAACAATCATCGGCGGGATGAGGAGAAGCCTGATACCAGCCGCTGCAAATACGCCCTTTTGCGCTTCCTTCACATTGGGTGCCGCCATGGCCCGCTGAGTGATGGTCTGATTGGTCGACCAATAGAACATTTGAATGAAAATCATACCCGTCAACAATGCATGCCAGGGGATAGGGCTGGTGCTGTCGCCTATCATGGTCAAGCGCTCGCGCGGAATACCTTCAAAGTCAAAACCAATGGCCTGCAACGACAGATAAACAACGGCCACACCCATGGACAGCAGGATGATGCCGCTATAGGTATCCGACACGGCCACGGCCCGCAGCCCGCCGAAAATGGCATAAGCCGCACCAATGACGGCAAAGACCGCTGAAATCAGAAGAATGGGTGCCTCCACACCAAACATCGACTTCATGAAGAGGGAGCCGGTGTAGAGCATGATGGGAAGATAAATGAACACATTGCCAAGCAGGAACAAGACCGCAATGGTCGCCCGGATATGGTGGTCATTATAGCGCTTTTCCAGCAATTCCGTCGTGGTCGTGCAATTATAGCGGTAATAGACCGGCAAAAAGACTTTGGCCAAAATGAACAGGCCCACGACAGCCGCCAATTCCCACCAGGCCAGCAACGCCATCTGATTGCCGTTCATCCCGACCAGCTGGTCGGTAGACAGGTTTGTCAAGGTGATGGAACCGGCCACAAAGACCCAGCTCAACCCCCCGCCGGCCAGGAAATATTCCTTATTTGAATCCGGACTATGGCTGCGTGTGTTGCGGCATTTTAAATAGGTGGCAAAGCCGATAAGGGCTGTCACCCCGATAAAGACGGCAACTTGCAGTGATTGCAGTTCCATGAAAAACCCATCCCTTGAATTATTATTCTATATCTTCGCGCCAGATGGCCAAGTCATGCCCGGCCACCTCATGGCTCCCCAATAAAAAGACTGCCCCTTCAGGCGCAGATAGCTTTTGTGGTTGTTCGCTGTAGTTAAAAGCAAAATGAAGCGGACCACGGCGGCAAAGCCGTAAGTCTTCGCCCAATTTTTGCGTAGCCAAACCGATTTCGCCAGCTAAGCCTGCGAAAATCGCCCCCAAGGCCTCATCATCTGTCAAGCAGCCCAAATAGCCGATATTATTTTTGCGCACATAAGCCGGGCTTCCATCTTCATAACGTCCCAGAACATCTGCATCGCTGACGTCCAAATGGTCCATCCAAGTCATTGTTTTGAATTTCTGCCCATCAAAATCAAAGCCCACGGCACAGTCAGGTCGCACGGTTTCCGCTGACAGGACTTTCACAGGCAGAATGTCCTGCAACAGCCCCGGGGCCAAATTATCTGGAATGGAGAAATGCGGCGTCTTGCCTCCACTGCGCGGGCCAAAGAGAAATTGGGCTTCACTCGCCTTCACCTGCGCCAGAAAGTCCCCATCAATGATGGACACACAGGGGCAGACAACCAGCTTATACCCCGATAAGTCAGCGCCGCGCGACAGCACATCCACCTGCAAGCCTAATTGGCGCAAGGCGCTATACCACTGTAAATGAACAGCGAAATGATTATAGCTGTCCCCTTGCCGCTCAATCTCCGTGACCCATTCGCTTTCATCATCGCGGATCAGCGCGACAGTGGCTTCTTCAGGCGCAAATTCCGCCAAATCAATCGCACCCAATTCAGCCTGGACCCGCTCCACTTCTGCCCAGGCATCGGATTTGCTGTTATCAGGGCGTTTTAAACCTGCGTGCATCTGTTCCTGCGCAAACGGGGCCTGACGCCAGCGGAAATAGCTCACTACGTCCGCCCCATGGGCGAAGGCTTCCCAGCTCCAAAACCGGACCATGCCAGGGGCTGGCCGTGGGTTATGCCCCGCCCAATTGACAGGCCCCGGCTGCTGTTCCATCACCCAGAAATTGCCAGGGGACAGATTCTGTGCATTTGAAAAATGCCAGCTGCTTAAATCCGGATGACCCGTACGCATATATTTTTTAAAATCAGCCCCCTCCCAATGGGAAAAAGCCAGGTCCGCGCGGCCTAAGGGATAATTATCAAAGCTTGCGAAATCTAAAGGCGCGCCAAGGGCTGCATTATCTGTCGCCGTATCATCCATGGGGATGAAATTATGGGTGACGAACTGGTCCTTCGCATGGATGCGGATGACTTTGACCATTTCATCATGGAAATGCACCACCTGGTCAGAACTATAGCGCCGCCAATCCAGCATATGCGCAGGGTGGGCTTCTGTTACAGCCAGGACAGGCAGTTCAACCTGCTCGAAACTCTGATACTCCATCGACCAGAAGATGGTGCCCCAGGCTTTGTTCAGCGTATCAATATCGCCATAGCGCTCGCGCAGCCATTTTTGAAAGCCACGTTTTGAATTTTCAGACGCACTTAAGGTCGTATCATGGCAGCCGATTTCATTATCCGTCTGCCACCCCACAACATATGGGTTAGTTCCATAACGTTTCGCCATTCCCTCGGAAATACGCAACGCATGGTTCAGATAGACCTGACTTGAAAAATCATAATGACGCCGCGACCCAAAGCCCCGCACATGGCCTGTTTCGATATCTACCGGCAAAATATCCGGATGGGCGTCGATCAACCATTTAGGCGGTGTCGCTGTCGGTGTGCCTATGATGACTTTCAGTCCGGCTTTACCCAAAATCTCAATCACCTCATCGAACCAGGCGAAATCATAGCGCCCTTGTTGGGGCTCAAATCGGGACCAGGCAAATTCCCCAATACGCACATAGGTCAGGCCTAGGGCCGCCATCTCGGCTGCGTCCTGCTTCCACAAATCTTTTGGCCAATGTTCAGGGTAATAACAGCAACCGAGCATAAAATTCCTTCATCAACACAGCTCATAAAATGGTTTTGAGCTTTATTCATCATATTAATCTGTTTTATTATGTCTGCCAATTTATTATTCACATTTGGCCGCTGTCTGAAGATATTTCTTTCAGCTATAAAGGTCCGACAGGACCCAACCCATTTGCTGACTTTTATAAAAGAGTTTATCGCCCATGCCTAATCCCCAAGCCTCATTCCACAAATTGGACGGCAAAAGCTTAAGCGCAGTCTTAGATTTAAGCGGCCCTGCACCCGCATTGATTTATTTCGGGCCAAAGCTTGAAATGGACATCACGGCAAAGGCATTAGATGCATTGCGCGCCCGCCACGAAACTCCAGGCGCACCTGCTCAGGACGCGCCGGTCTCTACAAGCTCGACCATCGGCGAAGGCTTCATGGGGCACCCGGCTGTATCAGGCCACAGACGAGGTCGGGGCTGGGCGCTTTATCTTCAAGACATGGATATATTATCCAAAGACACAAGCCATATTTCGATTAAGACCAGCGACCAGACAAATGGGGTCGAGGTCGAAAATCATCTGCGCTTTGCGCCCGACAGCGATATGTTGATCGCCCGCACTGCCATCCGCAATTTGTCGACCAGCTATTTCCACCTGCAAAATTGCGCTGCACTGAATTTGCCCCTGCCCCAACACCTCACCCATATCACCGCATTCGAAGGGCGTTGGGCTTATGAGCATTTGCCTTTTCGCAGAGAAAGATTCCTTGGTCAGTTCGTGCGGGAAAACCGCCTGGGCCGTACATCCCACAGCTCTCTCCCTGCCCTTTTGTTCGAGGAAGAAAGCTGCACCGAAAACCAGGGCGACGTCCTAGCTTTACACCTGGGCTGGAGTGGTAATCATAAGCTTCTGGCAGAAAGCCTGAGCAATGGCACGCATTATGCTCAGGCGGGCGAACTTCTCCTGCCCGGTGAAATATGTCTGGCGCAAGGGGAAAGCTATGAAAGCCCGGAGCTGTTTCTGACCTATTCGACGATCGGTCATAATGGCATTCGCACGCGCACCCATGATTTTGTGCGCAAACATCTTTTGAAACACGAAAAGCCACGGCCAATTCATTATAACAGTTGGGAGGCCGTTTATTTTGACCATGATATCGACGCTTTAAAAGAGCTGGCAGATGAAGCCGCAGCGGTCGGCGTCGAACGTTTCGTCCTGGACGATGGCTGGTTCAAAGGGCGTAATGATGACAGCGCAGGCCTGGGCGACTGGTATGTGGATAAAGCCATTTACCCGGATGGCCTCACGCCGCTGATCGAGCATATCCATAACAAAAACATGGAATTTGGCCTGTGGGTTGAACCCGAGATGGTCAATCCCGATAGCGATTTATACCGGGCGCATCCCGATTGGGTCTTATCCGGCCCCGGCGCACCCAATATCCCCATGCGCAATCAACTCACCCTGGACCTAAGCCGTGGGGAGGTCAGCGACTATCTGTTTGAGCGCCTGGATGCGCTGTTGAGCACTTATGACATTGCCTATTTAAAATGGGATATGAACCGGGAAACTTTGCACCCGGGTGACGGGGAAGGTCGTCCGTCCATGCACAAACAGACCCGCGCGCTTTATGCGTTAATTGCACGGCTCAAAGCCAAACATCCTAAAGTCGAGATTGAAAGCTGCGCATCCGGTGGCGCGCGGGCGGATTATGGAATTTTAGCACATACGGATCGCATCTGGACATCCGACAGCAATGACGCATTAGACCGCCTCGCCATACAAAAGGGATTTTCCCTGTTCTTCCCGATGGAAGTCATGGGGTCTCATGTGGGGCCATTTGAGTGCCATATCACAAGGCGCAAAATCGATATGGACATGCGGGCCGCCACAGCTTTTTTTGGCCATATGGGCACAGAAGTGGATTTAAGACAGGAAACAGCACAAGCGAAAGAGCGGCTCCGCACCGCCATTGCCCTTCATAAAGAATATCGGTCACTGATTCACAGTGGCCAATATCTGCGTCTCGACACAAGCGCTCATTTGGATAGTTTCCTCATCATATCAGAAGACCAATCCGAAGCCCTGCTTTCCATCGCCCAGACGCAGACGCAGAAAACCCGTTTAAATGGGCGTATCCGGCTGACCGGCCTTGAAAAAATGGCGAGTTATGAGCTTGGACCCATCTGGCCCGGAGAGGGGCAAAGCATATCTGCGCCTGGAGAATGGCTGATGCGCTTTGGCCTGGAGCTGCCCCCTATGATGCCGGACAGCAGCCTCATCTATTCCCTTCGCAGGACCAGCTAAGCTATGTCCCATATCATCCTGCATGAAAATCAATACGCAGAAATCGCCCCCGAATATGGGGGCGTTCTTTTGTCTTATGTGCTGAAGCTTGAGACAGGCCCTCTCCACATCCTGCGCCCTTCAGATGATGGGGGCAAAGACCCGGAACAAAGCGCTTGCTTCCCTCTGCTCCCTTTCGCTAATCGCATCCGTGACGGTCGGTTTTCTGTTGGCAACCAGTCCGTTCAACTGAAGAAAAATGATAAAGGGCAACACGCCTTACATGGATTTGGCTGGCGTACGCCTTGGTCAGTCAAAGAGAAAAGAAACAAATCCATTCTGCTTGCCCAGCGTCATGAAGTGGGTGAGTGGCCATGGGCGTATCAGGCTGAACAGCTTATATCCATAAGCCATCGAGGTTTGCGGATAGAATTAAGCGTTCAAAACCTAAGCCCCACTGAAATGCCCCTGGGCCTTGGCCTGCATCCTTATTTCCCTGCCCCCGAAAAGGCAAAACTGTTCGCAGATACATTATGTTTTCATTCCATAAGGCCAGATACACTGGAATGGACCGCATATAGAGGCCATCCCCATACGCAGTCCTTAAACCAAGGCAAGGCGCTTCCAATTGGTCTCGACAATTATTTTGGCGGCTGGGCAGGTCAGGCTCGGATAGATTGGCCGACATATAGTGTGAAGTTAAGCGCATCAGACACGCTTCCCTATCTCGCGCTATATAGCCCTGAGGGTGAGGGTTTTTTCTGCCTTGAACCCGTATCCCATCCAGTCAACCGGCTGCCCGAGCAGGGCCTGCCACCAGGCCATTTTCATAAAGTCTGGATGGAAATCTCCCCTCTTGTAAAATAAGAAAACCGGGCGATGTGAAACGCACCACCCGGTTTCTTGTTAAGTCTCAAAGGGGAGGAGATGAGACTTAAAACTGTGCGCGAACGCCAATGGAATAGCGTGCGCCCGTATCTTGCAAACCTGTGAAATGATTATCAAAACGCCCATGACGGCGCGTTTCTTCACCGGTCACATTGATCCCTTCAAAGAAGATTGAGTAGTTCTCGAACAGCGTATAGCTGGCGCGTACGTCAATCTGCTCAAATGTATCAACGAATTCCGGGCCACCGCCTACAGGGACAGACAAGGTCTGCAGGAATTCTGCACGGCGGTTATAGGCAATCCGCGCTTCAATCGGGCCCTTTTCATAGAATAGGATCAGATTTTGAGAATTGCCAAGACCTTCCAGGCCGAAATCAATCGTCGTATCCCCGGTATCCACTTCCGCATTGCTGGTGACAAAAGTGGCGTTACCTGTGATACCAAGGCCATCAAAAGGTGCTGGCAGCATATCAAAGGTGAACTGACCGGAAAGTTCCAGGCCGCGAACACGGGCTTCTTCCACATTCCGCGGACGGCGAACGCTGAAGATGGCCTCACCACCGGCGAATTCAGGAATATTGTCTGAGTTCGCAATGGAGAAAGCTTCGTCAGCAACCAGATTGACGACAAAGTCTTCAACATTTTTATAGAACAGACCGACTGTTAAGAAGCTGGCTTCTTTGAAATACCATTCGACTGACAAATCGAAATTATCAGAAGTGAATGGCTGCAGGTCGGGGTTACCACCGCTTGCAAGCAGATTGCCAGGGCGTGACACGTCAATGGTCACCCGTGGTGCCAACTGCGTCAGTTGAGGCCTGGTCAAGGATTTGGACGCCGCAAAACGCACAATCAAATCATCACGAACGTCGACCCATGCCGTTAAGCTTGGCAACAGCTTGTCATAATTATTCGTCTGGCTGATATCTTGAACACCACCATCGAAAACCTCGTCCAGATCGGTTTCATCATTTGGAATGATGACCAAATCAGACAATGTCAAAGTACGACCGCGGGCTTCCACATTTGTATGGACATAGCGAACACCAACATTTGCATGCCAGGGCAGGCCACCAATTTCCCACTCGAAATCAGCTTGCGCATAAGCTGCAAAAATTTCCTCATTCACATTGAAGCTATCGGGCTGAAGCTGCCGGGCAAATCCATTGGTTGAGGCCAAAATAGCCGCTGTTGTACCGGGTGGGTCGTTCCGTGCCGCATCCGCAGCAAGCTGCGCTGCTTGATTTGTTGCCAGGAAGTTGAAATAAGCATCCGGGTCAAAGGTCAGCCATGCGCGTGGAATTGATCCACCGGTCCCGCTTAAGAAGTCGGAGCCTGCATTGAAGACGCTGAGCAAACCATCATCCACATCAACCCCATAGCCGCAATAGAGACAGCGTGTTGCAGGATCAGATTGGAAAACCTGGTTCTTCTTGACCTGTTCTGAATAAATGGCACCGAATTTTAAAGCCGTAAAATGCTCATAATCGGTGTTCCACTCATTATCGATTTTGATTTCGTAAATCTCATCGGTAACGTCTTCAAAACCGTTCAAGTCGCCAGGTGCACCATTGATGACAAAATGCGCACGGGCAAGGCTTGGATCAAGAATATCGACCGGCGCACCGTTTAAACTGTCAAAGCCGGTGATGGATGGAATTTCCGTGCCGTCGTTGGCATAGCTATAGTCATTGTTGAAGCCAATAACCGTGAAGCTGTTTTGATCACCGCCGGACCGTGTCGCACGAGACCAGGACGCATCAAAAACCGTTTTGATCTGATCCGTTGGTGTCCATTCCGCATTAAAGCCAGCGGCCCATGTCTTTGTTGGGCGATCAAGCACGCGCGTGATGAAGTCGGTTGCACCATTGGCGCTGTGGTCCAGACGTGTCACCGTGCGGTTTTCATCAATATCAGCAGATAAGACCTGATCCGGTGAGAACCAGTGACCGATACCATTGGAGCGGGATTCAACATCGAATTTGCTGTAAATCGCGTCTGCCGTCAAAACCAGGTCATCCGTTGCCTGGAACTGGACAACACCGGTGAAGCCGATCCGCTCCCGATCTTCAGTTGTGACGAACTGATTGTAATTCTGTGGAATAAAGACGTTGCTCAAACCAGCCTGCGGCAGATCCGATGTGTTATAGCCCCGCGATTCAGCAGAATCAAAACGCGCTTTCCGTTTTTGATATGACGCTGAGAACAGGACGCCAAAACGATCATCCGCAAATGTATCTGTGAAGAAGCCAAAGGCCTGTGGGGCGACTTCTTCGCTCAGCGTTTCATAAACACCTTTTGCGGACACAACAGCTTTAAAGTCATCAAAATCAAAAGGGCGGGCCTGAGAGATATTGATTGTCGAGCCAATACCGCCTTCCTGCAATGTCGAAGGAGAGCTTTTGTAAATTTCAGCACCGCTGATCAATTCAGCAGCCAAAATATCAAAGCTGAATTCACGGCCGGGATTTTCCGTTGCAATACGGCGACCGTTCACCAGCACGGTGTTAAATTCGGGACCAAAGCCGCGAACGGTTACGAACTGACCTTCACCACCTGAGCGGTCGATGGACACGCCTGAAATCCGCTGCAGGGATTCGGCAACGTTGGAATCAGGGAATTTACCCAGATCTTCCGTCGCAATCGCATCCACAATGGCATCAGAATTTCTTTTCACATCAATTGCGCGTTGAAGCGATCCACGGATACCCGTGACAATAACCTCTTCAATCGCATCATTATCCTGCGCATAAGCAGGCGCCGATTGCAGCGCAACGGCAATGCTTAAAGCACTACAGCCAAGCATCGCTGTTCGGCTGAGTTTATTTCGCACAGATGCGCGTGTTGATTTCATAGCGTGACCTCCCAGTTCATCCCATTTGGTTTTTTGGTGGAGAAGGAGCGTTTCATAAATAGGGGCACTCATAGCCAGACAAAACGCAACCAGACAGAGCGCCATTGCATATGCCACCATGCGCTCAAATTGATTTATATGACAAATAATATGAATGATAAATATGTTAAATGCAACACTGGAATGGTATATTCACTTCCAAACATATGAAAGCGCAGAATTACAGGGATTCCAGAGGCGTTATGAAACCGGTTAAGTCAATTATCATCGTTGGTGGCGGGACAGCCGGGTGGCTTGTTGCCGCCCGATTAGCCGCTTTTCATCGCGTTCAAGGGGAAGGCTCTTTATCCGTCACATTGATTGAATCCCCCAATGTTCCAACCATCGGCGTGGGGGAAGGCACCTGGCCCACCATGCGAGACACATTGCGCAAAATCGGCCTGTCGGAAAGCGAATTTCTCCGTCGTTGTGATGGCGCTTTTAAACAAGGCGGCAAATTCGCCAAATGGACCACCGGGGCGGAAGATGACTTCTATTATCATCCCTTTGGCGCACCCATTGGCTATCAGAAATTGACCCTGGCCCCCTATTGGTCTGCGCGTCCTGATCGCAAATTCGCAGACGCCGTCGATATTCAGCATCAAATCTGCGAGGCTGGCTTAGCACCTAAAAATATGACGACGGCGGAATATGGCTATATCGCCAACTATGCCTATCATTTGGACGCCGGCAAATTCGCCACCCTGTTAAAAGAACATGCCGTTGGAAAACTGGGCGTTAAACATATCCTGGATGATGTGACCACTGTGACCCAAGGCGAAGATGGTCATATCACAGCCCTGTCGCGTGCAAATGGGGAAGATTTAAAGGCCGATCTTTATGTAGACTGCACAGGTTTTCGTTCCCTGCTTTTAGGGGACGCATTAGGCATAAGCTTCAAACCGCAAGATCATATCTTATTTGCAGACCACGCCCTTGCCATGCAGGTGCCTTATGAGAGTGACGACGACCCCATCGCCTGCCATACAATTGCAACCGGGCAGGAAGCAGGCTGGACATGGGACATCGGACTTCCGTCGCGGCGGGGCGTGGGCTATGTCTATTCCTCAAACCACACAAGCCATGAACGGGCCGAAGATGTATTACGCGCTCATATCGGGCCACAGGCGGACCATCTGGACGTGCGCCGCATTCCCATCCGCTCCGGCCACCGTGAGAAGTTCTGGGAGAAAAACGTCGTCGCCGTCGGTTTAAGCGCCGGGTTTTTAGAACCCCTTGAAGCCTCTGCCCTGCTTCTCGTTGAACTTGCAGCGGATATGATCACCGAGCAGCTGCCAGCAACAAAGGAAATCATGCCTGCCATAGCGCGTAAATATAATGAGCTGTTCCTTTACCGCTGGGACCGGATCATCGATTTTCTCAAACTCCATTATATGCTGACCAAAAGAGATGACACAGAGTTCTGGATTGATAATCGCAATCCCGACAGCATCCCCGACGCATTGAAAGAAAGGCTGGAGGTCTGGCGGCATCTTCCACCCAGCGATTATGATTTTACAGGAAATAACGAAGTTTTCTCCTGGGCCAGCTATCATTATATTCTTTATGGCATGGATTTCGAGACGGATTACAGCCCGATAAAATCATCTTTAAACAAGGAAAGCCTGGCCCAGCGGCTGTTCGCAGCGAACGCCCGCGCAATACAATCAGCGATGGCCAAATTGCCACCCCACCGTGACCTGCTGAACCAGTTAAAACATCACAGTTTCCAAAGCATTTGAGCGAGATAACTTTGAGCGAGATAACAATGTCCAATAAAATCGTTGCCCTCTCTCCCACGCATCACCAAGCCCTGCGGGTCGATAACAGCAGGGGCTATCCCCATGCAGGCCATTTGGATACAACCCTGCTCCTGCTTGATGAGGTTCAAAAGGCAGTCGCCGACTATTGCATCTTGTTCAATAAGGATATCCAGACGGGCGAATTTAAGCTTATCGCGCTTCTTGGTCTGGGCTTCGGCATCAACGCCTTTCAAAATACCATTGGCTGGAACGCGACATATATTCCCAGAAATATCAGCCGCTACCCCTTTCTCCTCGCCTGGGAAGACGGCAGAGACCGCCCCCTGTTGGGCATTGACGAAAACGCCCCTCAGCTGAATTTAAACCGTGGCCACGCTCTTTTTAACGAAGACGGGACGACCAGCGCCTTTCAAAAACAAATGTTTGAGCAGTTGAACCATATGAACATAGCCCAGACAGCCACCCAGAATTTCACAACCGGCCTGGCAGAACATGGGCTCCTCCAGGCGTTGACCCTGGACGCTAAGATGCAGGACGGCAGAACACACAGCATTGAAGGCCTCTATTCCATCAATGCCACAGCCTTGGAAGATTTGGGCGAACAGGCTTTGAAAAGCCTTCATGCACAGTCTTATCTGGAACCGCTGTTTCTTATAAAAGCCTCGACGGCGCAATTGCCGCGCCTGGTTCAGCTGCACAATGCGCAGCAAGACGCAAGCAAAATCAAAACCCTTGAAATTCATCCTGTAGAACAGGAATAGAGCGTCCATTCATCTTGTATCTGCACCCTTTCATCTCAAAACAAGGGCTTTACCTTCGCACTTTGAATAGGGGCATGACCCGGGGAGATCGCTTGGATGCAGGCATAAAGCATTCAAGCGCTGGTGCAGAAAAGGAAAGATAAATGCGAAGTGCAATATTCACTGTCTTCATTCTCATTTTAGGGTTACAGCCAGCAACGGCAAATGACTGGCATATCATGACGGATTGGCATAAAGCCCAGGGCGAAGCCCGGTCAGCCTATTTCGCCGCAGGCAGCAGGTTTAACAGCCTGCCTCCGCGGACATTTACGGCTATTCGCCTGGCCATGTTCACAGCGGCCAACGCCGTTGAAAAACAATACACACAATATCTTGAAGGCATTGAAGCTGGTCAAGATGCGGACGCTATAATCGCCGCCTCTGCTGCCGCAGGACATGTTATGCGGACAGCCTTTGGCCAATCTGCGGAAGCTGTCATTGCCAAGCAGGAACAAAAGTATTTCGCAGGTGCAGACCCGAAAGTTCTGAAAGCATCAATAGCCCTGGGTAAAGCCGCCGCGGAGGCTGCCTTGGCCCGGGCAGCTGAAGTTACTGATGATAAATACCCTCATTATAAACCGCAGACCTCTGCCGGGGTTTATATCACACCGCATATGCCTGCTTTCCCACCAGAGTTCCTCGATCAAAAGCCCTGGTTTATTGAAAGCCGTGACGCCGTCCGTGCAGCCCCACCACCCGCATTAGACAGCGACGTCTGGGCACGGGATTTCAACGAAGTGAAACGCCTTGGCGGTCGCAACAGTACTGACCGCACACAAGAGCAGCAGTCTGAGGCGTTATTCTGGGTCGGTCAAAGCAATGAAATGCTGATTGACCAGGTCGCAGAACGCCGCAACTGGACATTCCTGCAAACCGCCCGCCTTTATGCAATGTTGGAAATGTCAATTGATGACAGTACTTTGGCCGTCGCAGAATCCAAATATCATCATAATTTCTGGCGCCCGATCACGTCGATCCGTCGTGCGGAACTGGATGGCCGCGATGACACCACGGTTGATGCAGGCTGGACCCCCTTCCGCCGCACGCCAAATCACCCGGAATACCCTTGCGCCCATTGCACCCGCGGCGGTGGTACAGCGGAGATTCTGGAAAATGAAGTCGAGTTGATGGATGGTGAAACCTTCCGCGTCTTCGACCCGCGGACGCCTGATAATTATATCACCATCAAAAGCTTTGCAGAGTTCGAAGAACGCATGTCCAATTCCCGCATTTACATTGGCGCGCATTATCGCAGCTCCAATGAAGCCGGTGAAAAAATGGGCCGTGATGTAGCTAAAATCGCAAGGCAGACATTCGCTGTTCCATTGAACTGATTTTCAGTCATCTTTGAAGAAACAAAGGCCAGCCTGGGAGACCGGGCTGGCCTTTTATATGACTAAAGGACAGCAATTTTTTTGATATGTAAACATCATGACAAACAATCTGAGATATTTTCAGGGTGAATAAAATTACGTTAAGTAGATAAAACTTGTTTTTTCGAATAACATACAATCTTAGGAAGAATAAAATGAACTAAAAATATATAATCGCAACATATATAACTCCATATTATGAAGATTTTCTATCTGTAGATTTAAATAATCAGACCAATAACCACTTAATGTCGCATAAAAACACATTGCGACAACTTCCATATTTTTCATATGCATTGGCATCCATTGGATGAAGGGCGGACGTGTTTATTAATCGCCCTCAGTAGGAGTATCCAAAATGGCGATGCACGACCTTCTTGGCGACTATGAAGCTTTCTTCTCTCAACAATTGGAAGACTTGAAAAAAGCGGGCTTCGACCTTCCTCCTTTACCCGTCAGCCACCTGGCCTTTCGGACGGAGACATATGAAGAATATCTAGAGGCCCGTGCTGCCATAGAAAGCTACGCCCAAGCCAATGTGGAAAATGTCTGGCGTGGTCGGCCGATTTCGAAAATTCTGCTGAAGGAGCCGCTGCAGTTGGATGCAGATCACGAGACATCTCTGATTGAGCTTATCCCGCCCGTTCATCTTTTCGACTATCCCATGGGGTTGGAACATGTCGGGCTGGTCATCGGAGAGACGTTCAATGCCTTTTGTGAAGAGCATAAGGACCGCTTCACCACCACACAGGATCAAGGTCCTTATTGCCAGCCGCATATGATGGTTTTTGACAGCGGCTTCGCCGTCAAATTCTACGAGCGCAGCCTGATGGATGTGGTTATTATGGAAGGGCGTCCCTTTGATGGCTTTCATCATGTGGACTGGGATCCAAAGAAACAAGGCTTAGAAAAATGGCGTCCGGACCAAATCACCCCTCCACATTCATTGGCAAAAGCGTCTTAGTTACCGGGGCTGGCGGCGGTATAGGTGCCGTCATTGCCCAGGCCTTTGCCGCCCATGGGGCGCTGGTTCATATCCATTACGCCACGTCGAAAGACCGCGCAGAAGATATCGCCCATGAGATCATATCAAAAGGCGGGGCGGCCAAGACCGTGCAAGGTGATCTGCGCACAAAAGATGGTGTGGATGCGGTTTTCAATCATATTGAGAAGAACGGCCCGGGCGTTGATATTCTTATAAATAATGCGGGGATTTACCCGATCAGCCCTTTGCTGGATATGAGCGAAGAGGATTGGAAAAACATGTTTGCCGCCAATGTGGACAGCGCATTTTTCTGCACGCAAAGGGCGGTACGTAAAATGACGGATGGGGGGAATATCATCAATATTGCCTCGCTCTCAGCCACCATGCCGGGGCCGCTACACAGCCATTATAATGCGTCTAAAGCGGCACTTGTCATGCTGACCCGGTCCAGCGCTCAGGAATTAGGGCCATCTCAAATTCGGGTGAATTGCGTCTCCCCCGGCCTGGTTAATCGCCCCGGGCTGGAAGAGGCCTGGCCCGAAGGCGTTGCCTCCTGGATGTCGAAAGCACCCTTGAAGCGATTGGGAGAGGCCGAAGACGTTGCAAATGCGTGCTTATTTTTAGCCAGCGACGCCGCCCGGTGGATTTCCGGTCAAGACCTTGTGCTTGATGGCGGCATGAGTGCGGCCCCCATCTATTAGCAAAACCCTTCTGGCTTATCCCGGGGCGCATGTCCATCGCCCCGGGATAAGTATCCAGAACAGGGCTAAATGTCTTGAACCGTAGCGATATAAGTCAAGTGAAGCAGATGTAATATCTTGCTCATCGAATATACCCCCGGATGGTCTTTATGGGCACCGGACGCTTCCAGTTTTACCAGAATGTCCGATATCTCCGCTAAAGGGCCAGCCAGATCGGTCAATGCCACCTCGCCCGACAGATCATCGGAACTGGGGACATGCTCAAACCTGTCTTCACCCATAGCGATACGCCCCATCAAATTTGATGAGAATACAACTTCGCAATGCAGAAATGAATGTGCTAGATATGCTTCCAGCCATAGCAAGAACTTCCTCTTGTTAATGGTTAGGCTCAGTTGGATGTCGCAAGCATCCTTCTGGGCCGCTCTTTTACTAAAGAGCTTCAAAACCTTAGCGGGTAACATCCGCATATACAAGTTGTTTGATCGACCCCTCACCCCGGCCCTCTCTCACAAGGGGAGAGGGAGGGCGCTAATTGCGCTGGGTGGTATCGCGAGGTTCCGCTTTATTTGATTAGACCCTCAAGCGCCGGGCGGTCGCATCCGCTCCCTTGGCTCGCGCAAACGTGCGCGGGCCTCAATCGGCCAGTACGACCCCAACTATGGGGTCGTGGGGAGCTCATGTGTGGCTCCCTCTCCCCTTGTGGGAGAGGGTTGGGGTGAGGGGTAGGCCCGAACAGAAGAGAAGCAGAATGTAACTCCCCAGCTTTCTATAATAGAAAGCTGTAAGGCCGCACGGCCGTCGCGATAGCCCGGAATGGCGGAGCCATGGAGGAATAGCGTTATCGCGGAAGCATAAGCGGGGGGAGCAGCCTTGAGCCCGTTTCATGGGATTGGCGCAGCCAATACCGGGAACAATCAAAAGAATCTTCCGCCGGCGATTGAGGCTAAAAAAACAAAACCAACCCCGCGACACCACCCCGCGCCCTTAAAGCACAGCCCACAGCCGCCCCGTCGCGCTTTTCAGACCAGACACATAGCCTTGAAAGTGACGCCCAGTTTCACACCGTTTTTGGCGTTTTATCTCAACACTTTAAGGAATTTAGAATGTCTCACCTTATGAATAAAATCTTAGTTGCCGTCGCGTATATCATATTATCCTCATCCTTCTTAAACGGCGCAGTACATGCAGGCGTCATCAATTTTGATGACCTTGACCCCGGCCCAACTGGTTTTTCATTTTTGGGCAATGCTCCCAGCAATTTCAACAATTTGGATATTGCCGACAGCTATCTGGGCCATCAATGGCTTCCAAGTGTCGGGGACAATGTTATCGAATTTTCAGGATGGGGCGTCGGGGACAACACCCACCCTCCAAGTGACGGATTAGACCCCGCCTTCAGTGGCGATAATTTCGGCCACAACGGCTTCGGCGGCATTTCGCACTCAATCGCTTTCAGCACAGCGCAAGACATTGTCGGCGCATATTTCCGTGTCTGGTTTGATGATGCGGCTAATCCAAGTCGAAACTCTCAATCAATTCGTCTGCGTGGCTATGACGGAGATGATAATCTGGTCGCCACTTCCGCCCTTTTAAACACAACGCAGGACTGGCAATTCCTGGCTGCCGGTTTTTCCAATATCAGCCGTTTGGAATTCTTTGTGAATGAAGGTCTCTCCTCTGGCTATTTCGCCGTTGATGACATCACACTCAGCCCTTCATCAACCGCCGTTTCCGAGCCATCTGTGTTTTCAATCCTGGCATTTGGGTTGATGGGAATGGCTTGGGTCTCTCGCCGCAGATATTTTAGCTAAGGAGGGGCGGCTGCCTCACCGTCAGCAGACTGTGGTAGCCGCCAACATCATGGAGTGTGTTTTCAACCACCAGGCCCGCAGCTTCAATAAATTGCATGAAGTCTTCGGATCGGTACATGCGGCTGTTACCATTGGCCAGGAAAGAGAAATAAAGCGATGTGGCGTTCAGGCTATAGCCCGCAGCTTCATATTCCTGCACATCAGGGAACAGCTCCATGATGTAGAGCCTGCCGTCGGGCTTTAACGCGGCACTTGCCCGCTTTAGAATTGAGACAATCTGTTCAGAAGAGAAACAATCGAGAAATTGGCTCATCCAAATCGCATCAACCGGGCTGGGAAGCACACTTGCGTCATCCAGCACATCAGTTTCGTGGAAGAGAATACGATCTGCAAGACCCTCTGCTTCAACCTCATTCTGCGCGACTGCAAGCTGACCCGGCAGATCAACGATGGTCACCGTTACATTCTCATCATGACGCACGCACATCCGCGCAAAGCGTCCCGTATTCCCGCCAATATCCAAAAGCGTTTTGGGCTGGTCCTGCAACACCACCTCTAACGCATGCGGGAAGGATTTATCTGAATAATAATGATCAAAGGCAAACCAACTGCGCTTTGCACCATCCGGCAGTTTCGCCAGACCTTCATAGACGGTTTTATAGTCACCAAAGACCTTCAGGCCTGCCGGGCGCCCGGTCTCCAAGGCCTCATCCAGGAAAAAGGCGGCCTCATAGCAAGTGTCGTGTGTGAAATCCATATTCACCTGGGTCATGCGATCCCGCAGAAACATCATACCCATGGTGGTGATTTCGAAGCCCCCATTCCTGCGGGTCACCACCTCTGCACTTTCGCCCATATCCAGCAGGACTTTCACCGCATATTCAGAAAGATGTGTGGCAGCCATCACCTCTTGCACGGAGAGACCTTTTTCACCTGCGTCAGCAAGGCATTGCAAAACGCCGCGCTTCCACATGGTTCGGACGGCTTGGAAAACAATCGGAGCAAAGGCCAGTTTTTGAGCGCCCCCCCTAGCTTCCAGCAATGATTGTTTCTGCTTTGACTTCTTAATGGTCAATTGAGCCTCCTTAGATGTGCTTTGAGCGTCTTCAGTGGTAATCGAGACAAATATCAGCCGAAGAGGATGAACTCCTAGCTACAATTCTTAGGACTGTCAAAGTTGTTTCCATACAGAATTTTGATAAATCTGCTATTGCGGAACAATGCCAGGTTGCAATAATAGTCTTGTATCAACACATACAGCAGGGATGTCTTTATAATGAAAAAGTTATTTATCGCGCTGAGCGCGCTCATTCTGTTGGCGACACCAAGTCACGCAGGCCTCTTTGGCCGCACTCAACCGGTTTATAATGTTCAGGACGCCTATGTCATAACCGGTTCCGGCGAAACGGCGACTTTAAAGCAGGTCCAGGACGCATTTGTAAGAGCCGCACAATATAAACGTTGGGAAGTGAAAGTCATCGAACCAGGCCATGTCGTGGCAACAATCACCGTGCGTCGCCACTTTGCACAAATCGATGTGAAGCTAACCGCAGAACAATACAGTATCACATATAATCATAGCCGTGAGCTGAGATATAACGGCACTGAAATCCACCGGAATTACAATAAATGGATTAAACTTTTGGAACAACAATTCCAGAAGAACACCTTGGAACTCTAAGCATTTTAATCAGTATCTGATTTCAATTTTGGCCAGTCTGTCTCAGGCTGGCCAAAATCTTCTGTGGCGTTATGGATATGCGATCATGGTTCGCTGAGTTTTCCGCTGCCAGCCCCAGGGTATAAGAGCCATGGTCAAAGGCGGAGAAGTGGAATCTGCCCTTACCATCTAGCCACACATCTCGACCCCAAACAGGTGTGCGCAACGCTTCTGCAAGCGACAGGCCAGAAGCTTTGACCAGAGCTTCTTTCCAACACCAGAGTTGCCTAAACGCCGCCGCTCCATCAGGCAGTGAATTCAAATATGTGATTTCTATCTGTGGGAAATAGGCCTCTGCGATGGCCTGCCAGTTCTTTGGGCGCCCTTGATCCAAAATATCCACCCCCACGCGACCATCATGCGAAAGGGCTACAACGACACCGCCTTTTGAATGGCTGAGTGAGAGGGAAACCGGATGCGTGTGATAGAGCGGCGGGGCATCTGATGGAAACTCTATATCTCCATAGTCTATAGACGTGCCCAACGACTCTTCCAAAGCGACATAGACCAGGCAACGGGAGACAACTTTCTCCGCCTTGCTCTGATGATTGGAGATATCTTTGAGGTGTGATTTTTCTCGCTCTGGCAGAACATGATACAGGCTTTCATAAATATCGTCTGTCAGCCCATTCAGTTCACAGAGCCAGAGCGTGATCACCCCTCTCGCCACCGCTTGAAAATCAGCGACGTATTCACACCGCCAAAGGCGAAGTTATTCGACATAATATGGTCTGTTTCAATCTCACGGATGCCGCCGCGGATATAGTCCAAGTCACCGCATCGCTCATCAACTGTGTCCAAATTCAACGTCGGCGCAAACCAACCTTCCCGCATCATTTGAATGCTCATCCATGCTTCAAGTGACCCGCAGGCTCCCAATGTGTGACCCATATAGCTCTTTAATGAGCTGAAAGGCACAGGGCGACCAAATACGTCACGGGTTGCCAATGTTTCTGCCACATCGCCAAGATCAGTCGCTGTGCCGTGGCCATTCACATAGCCAATAAGGTCCGGGTCGACAGCCGCATCCCGAAGCGCCAATTTCATCGCAATGCCCATGGTTTCTTTTGTGGGCTGTGTCGCGTGACGGCCATCAGAATTCGTCCCAAAGCCCAGGACTTCCGCATATATTGATGCACCGCGTGCGGTAGCGTGATCCAGCTCTTCCAGGACAATCGTCCCTGCACCTTCTCCGATCACCAGGCCGTCTCGTGATTGTTCATAGGGGCGCGGTGTTTTCTCTGGCGTGTCATTCATTGTACTGGTCGCGTACAGCGTATCAAATACCGTCGCTTCTGAAACACACAACTCTTCCGCGCCGCCGGCAACCATGACATCCTGCTGCCCGAATTTAATAGCTTCATAAGCCATGCCAATAGCTAAGCTGCCTGAGGTACATGCCGTTGACGTAGGGACAATACGGCCCGTCATTCCAAAGAAGGAGCCCACATTGAAAGCCGTCGTATGTGGCATCATCTGGATATAGGTATTAGCTTTGACGGCTGTTGTGGAGTTTTCAAAAAACATACGGCCAAAGTCTTTTGTTGCCTCTGTTCCCCCTGTGGAAGACCCGAAAGCAACACCCGCACGGCCTGATTTCAGCACCGGATTATCGTCAAGCCCGCTATCTAAAAGCGCAAGCTCACTGGCGCGCGTGGATAATTCAGCAACCCGCGCCATGCTGCGGCGGATTTTGCGTGTATAGTGTTTTGGTAAGGCAAAATCTGGGACAGGGCAGGCCAGCTTTGTATTCAGACCCTCAAATTGATCCCAGTCTTCCATATATTGCACGGCATTGCGCAGCGACAGAAGATGCGTTTTCACATCGTCCCAGTCAGACCCCAGCGGGGACACGCCACCCATTCCGGTAATTACTACTCTTCTCATTTAATAAAGCTCTTTAAAATAGTCCGCCATTCACAGAAATAACCTGCCGCGTGATATAAGCCGCAGCATCAGAACACAAATAGGACACCAAAGTCGCAACTTCCTCCGCCTCACCGGCGCGGCGCAGCGGCACCATCTGGCGGATAAGTGCTGGGTCCATATCTTCAGTCATGTCGGATTCAATGATGCCGGGGGCAACCACATTCACCGTAATTTTTCTTTTCGCCAATTCTATCGCCAGAGACTTGGCAGCGCCGATCAAGCCCGCTTTTGCAGCACTATAATTAACCTGGCCGCGATTGCCCATAATAGCAGATACCGAACTCATGACAATGATACGACCACCAGAACGCGCCTGAACCATGGGCATGATGCAGGGTTGAACCACGTTATAGAAGCCATTGAGATTGGTATCAATCACACTGTCCCAATCCCCGTCCGTCATAGCAGGGAACGCATTATCCCTATGGATACCGGCATTAGAAACAATCCCGTAATAAGCACCATATTGGGCAATATCAGCTTCGATCATATCCCGCGCGGTTGCCCGGTCACTGACATCAAATGCCAGGACCCGGGCACTGCGGCCCAGGCCCCTGACCTCTTCACATACAGCCTCAGCCATATCCACATTGCCACGGCAATGGACCACCAAATCAAAGCCGTTCTTAGCCAGATCCTGAGCGACGGCTTTACCGATACCGCGACTGCCGCCTGTCACGAGAACACATTTGGTCATGATTGCCCCTTTTGCCCGCTAACATCTTGAGGAAGATAGACATTCAACCGGGCAGTCGCAAGCTGTTCCCCCTGGTCAGACTGTATCTCACAATCAAAAACGCCCATGCCATTATCTGCAAAAACATCCCGCACAATAATATCCAGCTTCTGCCCAAGCGGGAACATCGGCACAGCGCATTCATAACGGCGCGCACCGACGAGAAAACCAACTCTAATGGGCTTGTTTGCTTTTTTGGCACGAACGCCTGCCAATGCAGCAACAGTCTGCGCCATATATTCCACACCCGCCCAAGAGGGCACACCTTTAAAATCGCAGTAAAACATGCTGTTCTCATGGATCAGAACACGGGTTTTCAGCATGTCCTCTCCGCATTCGAGGACATCATCAATCAAGATCATAGGCGCCGCATGCGGGACCAGCTCTTCTACCAGCCAGGGAATAGGGTCAGCTTGTCCCATCTACACCCCCTTCCCGATTATGACGGAGGCATTGTTGCCACCAAAAGCATAGGAATTGCTCATGCACCAGATGGTCTGGCCCCGCTTCAACGTGCCTTGAGAGGTCAGCAAACCAAAGGGCGGCAATGCTTCATCAATGTGCCCATCCCATATATGCGGGGGCAACACGCCATCCTTATTCATATCCGACATCAGCAGCCAGCATAAGGCAACCTCTGTCGCACCGGCAGCGCCAAGCATATGACCGGTTAAAGCCTTTGTGGAACTACAGGGCACATCTGCACCGAATAGAGACTCAACCGCTTTTGCCTCCGCGGCGTCATTCAAACGCGTGCCCGTGCCGTGCAAATTGATATAGAACATATCCGCCGCTTTAAGCCCCGCCTCGGATAGGGCAGCTTCCATCGCCGATCGCGCACCTGAGCCTTCAGGATGGGGCGCTGTCATATTGTGCGCATCAGAAGTTTCCCCAACCCCAGCCAGTGCAATCTCAGATGCTTGTCGTGTCATTAAAAAGAAAGCCGCGCCTTCCCCCAAGACTGTTCCGTCCCGATTTCCACTAAATGGCAAGCACCCCTTATGGCTTAGCGCGGAAAGCGCGTTAAACCCATTCAGTGTCATACGACAGAATGAATCCGCACCACCGACAATGGCTGCATCCACTATTCCAGCGTTTATCAGCCGCGCCGCACTTGCAAAGGCCTTTGCACTTGAACTGCACGCCGTTGAAAGTGTCAGTGCTGGACCGCTGAGAGCGAAATAGGTGGCAATACTCAGGCCAACGCTTCCCATCTCCTGTCGTTCAAAACAATAGCCTTCCGGAAAATCTCCGTTTTCCTGGGCATGTTTCAGGGCCTTTTCACCTTCTTCGATACCTGCCGTGCTGCTGGCGGCGACCACGGCGACCCTGTCAGACCCATAGGTCTTTATAGCGGCCTCAATATCACCCTTGATTTCGTTCAGCGCGCTCAACGACAAGGCCAGATTTCGACTTTCAATATCACGCAGCTGTTCAGGTACGTCATCCAGCGGTGCGGCCACTTTTCCAAATGGAATGGGATCACCGCTTACAAGGACATCCGGTAAAGATTGAATACCGCTGATATCACCGTTGAGGAAACGGTGAAGCACCTCTTTTTTCCCACGGCCCAAAGCGTTTACAAGGCCCAGCGCATTTAGATAAAGCGTCATTCTTCCGGACCCCATATCATCTTATGCGTCCGCACCTTCAACACATAATCAAATTGACGGTTCTCAAGATCCACATCGACGCCCAGCGCGGGCGTATCTAAATAAGTGACACTTACTGTGACATCATCCTGACCGTTCACCATGTCCCGCCCATCGGGCCTAGACCGCAGTTCATAACCTGCTGTCTCAAGGGCCGGCGACAAATCTTCCTCAGGCCAATAGACGAGGAGAAAATCATTGAGGATCCAGAAGGGATCAATTTGATCTACAGCCGATACAAAACGCTGTATCTGAGCTTCCTCACCATCATATTCGATAGAGAAGACCGGCACACCAAGATGTGTCAGAGCCACCATCACCAGCCGGTCAGATTTAAACTCCACTTCGAAACGAAGAGAGCGCTCCTTCTCTCCAAAGCGGCCTGTAATCGTCTGCGATAACGCGATATCGGCCCCAAAAGGATTTGGCGTCATTGGCCCGTATTTCGGCGCTTCTGGCACGGCTAAATCAGCAACATCCCGTGCAGGTCCAATGCTGCATGCGGTCAACACGCTCATGAACAGCACCGATAAGATTATGCGGCCGATCCACGCCATCATGGGGCCTCCCCATCTCTTAATCCTGCTAAAGGTGCTAAAAACAAGGCTATGATAATCCCCAGCAAAACGGTTAAGCCAAAGGAATGAAGCGCTGGCATATTTGAAAAGGCCAGCAGCCCAAAGGCCAACATCGTCGACGCCGCAGACATAAGGATCGCAATCATCGTGCTTATACTGTCATCCCGCGCTTCACGTGTGAAAAGCGTGTAGTCAATTCCAATAGCAAGCACAAGAACAAGGCCAACGATATTGAACAGATTATAGGCTTCACCAAGCATGTATAAGACAATGACTGTGACAGCTGCTGCGGCCAGGGGCGGTGCCAGGACATAAGCCGATCCCATAAGGCCATAGCGAAAAGCCAACATCACAAATATCACCGCATAAGCAACCACCAACAATAGTTGCGCCTGACCATGATATTCCTGGAAGATATTTGATATATCCGCGATATTATCCACAAACAGGATATCATTTGAACCCTCCGCCAGTTGGCGCATAGCCCCAATATCACGAATAGTATTCAGCATCACAACTGAACCAAGCGCAGTGCTGCCGTCCTCTAACTTCAAAGTCGGCAGCCATAATGATGCAATTTCGGGAAACAGGTCAGCCTCCAGCCAAGCCTCAAATGCTACAGGCTGCGCATGCGCCAGCTTTTCATAAAATGCTGAGACGACATCATCCGATAAGCCTATCTTGTCCTGCAATTGCCGGATTACAGGCGCGTCGCCATCTGCAAGACGACGAACGCGTTCAAGATTTTCATTCTGACGCATGTCTGAGGGTAGAAAATCGGAAATCGCAAGCCAGCCGGCAGGGCGATCAGCGTCCGGCAATGCACGTAGTCGAGCTAAAAGAGCCTCCTCCTTCACTCTGACATCTTCCGCTGTCATACCCGTGATGAGAAAGAATTGCGGCGCCAAATTATGGCCCGTCATCGTTTTAATCTGATGTTCGACCTCAACGACCTGAGGGTCAGCTTTTTGCAACAGCCTGACATCCGAAGACGGTGCTATCTGAACACTGACAATTCCGCCGATGACAATAACCAGGCCTATGACCATGAACGCTATTTTAGCGTTTAACCCACACCACCAGCTCAACCAGCTTTCAGCGGCATGCCACAGTCCTTTAGGGCAGGACCGGACGGTTAACCCACGTGCAATCACCGGATAAAACAGCACCACTGTCAGATAAGCGGCCAAAAGCCCCGATGCGGAAAAGATCGCAAGTTGGATCAAACCAGGAAGCGGTGCAAAGAACATCGCTGCAAAGCCGATCAGGCTGGTCCCCAGGCCCAATGTGATGCCAGGCCCCACATGGGTGAGCGTGTTTTCCACCTTCCAACTGCTTTGCGCCCTGAAGATATCGGCAAAGAAATGCAAAGCATAATCGACAGAAATACCAATCAGACTTGCGCCCGCAACCAATGTGACCAGGTGAATATTCCCATAGATGGCAATGCAGGTTGCAAAACCAACCGCCACACCCAAGCCGATGGAAAATAAGCTGCCCAATAAAGGGACAATACTGCGAAAGACGACAAGCAGGAGTAATATGATGCCCAACACGGAAATACCGCCCACAAGCTGCATTTCCTTTTGCCCCTGCACCACCCCTGCAATGACATGTTCTATGACACCGGCGTACAACACTGTGACATCTGATTGAGCAATTTCTTCTTTAAGGGATATGACTTTCTTCTGCGTGCCAATATCAAAAGGACTGGCCGCCAATTTCGCTGTTAAGAGCGCATAGTGCTGACCTTCATTCAACAACAGCAAATAGCCATCAACCAGCTTAAAGGCACCACTGCCATTTGGTCGCAAGGTTTCAAGAAACGTCCCAAATAAGAGAAAAGGATCATTTTCCAGTTGAGCAGCAGCCGCTGAGGCCGGGCGGTAAAGTTCCCTGATCGTTGCATCGATCAATGCTGCCGATTGCCCTTTATCAATGGTCTCAGCAATGTCCTGGCTCAGCAGGTGATATCGGGCGGGAAAGTAAAAGCGTGCGATATCCTGATAGGCCTGCGGGTCTGCTTTTTCATCGACCGTCTCATATAAACCGGATTGCCGCATCAAGGTCGCGCTCTTCGCTGTGGCGTCGATGGCTCCCGCCTCGGTTTCCGCTTTCACTAACAGAATATGGCGCTGCTCAATGCGTTCAGACATGATCCGCACGGCTTGCTCAACGGCAGGAAGGCGCTCACCTTCCGGGATCAATGCCAATATATTGGTTTCAACAAGGCGCTCACGATCCGCCCGCTGCCAGGCAGTTAAAAAGACAGCTGCCAAAACAATAATGGCAACGACAGCGCCTATTCGTCGCCAGGCGACCACTATTGAATGCTCCGCTCGTAATTTGAAAAGGCGATTGAGCTTTTACCGCCCTGAGCATCTAATATAGTCACCGCATCAATATTCTCATGTCCTGAGATTTCTATCGTCTGGATCGCAACACGCAGCAGATCATCTTTTGGTCGTAGTATCATCGACCAGGAAACCTCATCCGCCTTTGCATCAACGACAATAAAATGCGCAGACAGTGCCGCCGGGTCGCCGCTTAGCAGACTGATGAATGTCCGCCCCATTGAGGCGACCATGGGGTTATCCGCGACATGTTCTGTTCCATCGGGCCCAATCTCTGTCATACCCTGCGCCGTGAACTTCAAGACAACCGCATAGGGCGTATCCTGTGCCCAAACGACTTCACCGTCACGGGGGACGCTGATACGACCTTGTGAGAGAAGTGGGCGTGACAAAACGGGGATGGTTCGCTCCTGCTGGAAATCTGCAGTCAAACCGACAGACGGCTTCACCAGTGTCGCGATTTGATCAAGTTCGGTTGCAAAATCCTCTTCCGCAAGGACAAGATTTGAAAAGCTTAAGAAAGACACCAGAATGAGAGCCAGTCGGTTCAGCATGACGCCTGATACTCCCTGATCTTTTCAGCAACAACGGGTGGGCTTGCAAAAAGCATTTCCCCATTGGAAATATCCACCGCCACCTGCACGCTATAGCCTTTTGTCAGACGTTTACCGCTTAAAACGTCCAGGACCTGATAATCGATCTTCAGTCGATTTTCATATTCGACCAGATCCGCCCGCACTTTGATTTTCTGTTCAAATCTCAACGGCTGGGCATAACGAATGCGCATATCGATGACAGGCCAGCCAAAGCCCGATTCCAGCATTTGATTGTAATTATAGCCAAGGCGATCCAGAAGGGCACAGCGGGCAATTTCAAAATATTTGGCATAATGACCATGCCAGACAATACCCATGCTATCCACATCATGAAATGGCACATCAATATGGACCTCAGCAGAGGCAATAGCCTTATTCTTCATCATAAAGCCTCCACGTCTGGGCCTGAATGTCTTTGATACAGCGGCGTAAATCGCCTTCCAAGGGCCGGTCTTCCCTCACCACTTCAAACCAGCTTGAAACTGAGGTGTAAAATTCTGTCACCGCTGCACTGATATCTTCCTGGAGACCGCCATTCCCCTTGCGGATCGATACCGCCTGGGTCAAGGCAAGGACAAGGGCTGCGGCAACCTGCTCGCTCAGGTCCAGATTGCGCAGGCAGTCTCGCGCTGCAATCGTCCCCATGGAGACTTTATCTTGATTATGGCATTCCGTTGACCTGGAAAATACGCTTGCCGGCATCGTGTTTTTAAGCGCTTCAGCAGCCCAGGCCGACATGCCGATCTGCACAGCTTTGAAGCCATGATTGATCGACGCCCTTTCTTCATCCGCAGCGGAGAGGTTGGACGGCAGCCCGTTATTATACCGGGTGTCCACCAACAAGGCCATCTGCCGGTCCATCAAGTCAGCCAGATTAGCAATACAATTCTTCAGTGAGTCCATGGCGAAAGCAATATGGCCGCCATAAAAATGCCCGCCGTGAAGAAGGGCTTTTTCTTCCGCATCAATGATGGGATTGTCATTTGCGCTGTTTAATTCAGTTTCAATGAATTGGCGCATCAGAGGCAAGCTATCTTCCAGAACCCCAATCACATGCGGGGCGCATCGAAGGGAATAGCGATCCTGCAAACGGTTATCCGCATGACGTTCGGCCCATCCTTTCAAATCAGACCGAATGCGCGCTGCGACCTGGCTTTGCCCCGGATGTGGTTTGAAACGGAACAGGCGTTCATCGAAATGCCCCGCATTGCCTTTCATCACCATGACCGCAAGGGCCGTCAAACGGCTGGAAAGACGACCTAAATAATCTGCACGTTTATAGGCAAGACATGCCAAAGCAGTCATGACCGCCGTGCCATTCATCAACGCCAGGCCTTCCTTTGGCTGCAATGTCAATGGCACGACACCCAATTCTTTGTAGATTTCCTGCGCCGGGCGTATTTCACCTTGATACAGCGCATCGCGTTCCCCAACCAAAAGGGCGCCGATATAAGACAAGGGCGTCAAATCCCCGCTTGCCCCCACCGAGCCTTCCGCAGGGATCAGCGGTGTGATGTCTTTTTCAAGTAGCCAAAGCAGTCGCTCCAACAGGACATAGCGCACGCCGGAATGACCTTGGGCGAGAGACGCAAGGCGCGCTGCAATAACGGCCCGTGCTTCCTCATGGTTCAATATCCGCCCCAGGCCACAGCCATGGAAACGCGTGATATGCAGCGGCAGTTCCGCAACCTGATCAGCAGGAATGGCCACAGTACAGGAATCACCATATCCGGTGGTCACACCATAAATGACACCATTATCCTTCAACATATCTTCCAGAAATGCATGACCGGATTGGATATATGCCCGATAAGCTTCACTTTGATCCAATGCCGCCGCCCGGCTGCCCGTCGCAACGGCACATATATCTTCGATCGTCAGCGGCTGGCGGCCAAATTGCACCGGGCCTGACGACGGATGCGCAACATCGGGGGCTGTTTGAACATCATTTAAATACATGATCTCTACTCGGCTCTCTTTTCTCGGGCAGCAATTGAGGTTGGCTGATTCCAAAAGTCATAAAAGTTAAACCACTGATAAGGGTAGGTTTTAGCGTAATACGTCAACCGTTCGGCAAATCGTTTTACCATTTCTTCGATAAGCATTTTCCGTTTTTTCCGGTCCACGCCCGTCATATCCCCTAGCTTTTCCAGGAAGATATGGAAACGATCTCCTCTTTTCACGCAGAAAATCTGTACAACGGGGCTCTGCAGCATCGATGCCAAAATGAAAGCACCCTGAGGAAATGGGGCTTGCCTGCCCATGAACGGTGCCAATGTGACATGCCGCGTATTGGATATAGGAATTCGGTCAGCTGCAATCACCACAAATTCTCCAGCCGCCAACTTTTCTTGCAATATCATGGCTGTATCAAGGCCAACATCAGAGACCTGCATCAACCGCACCTGGGAGCCGGGGTCCATTTCTTTTAGAAGCCGATTGAAATTCCCCGCATGGCGCGTATGCACCAGCACATTGATCTTCAACCCCGGCTTAAAACGCGATAAAGCACGGCAAACTTCTATATTCCCAATATGCGCCGTCACCATGATGGCCCCGCGCCCTTCAGCCACCAGGTCCTGGTATATTTCAAGACCCGTGTAATCCACATCATCCAGAGAGAAACGCCCTGACCAGGCGGAGAATTTATCAACAATCGCAGTCCCAAAGGACCAGAAGTGACGGAAACTACGCTTCAAGCCCGGCCTATCTTCATGAGACCCCCCATCCAACTCCCAAACGCGTGTGAGGAAATTCATAGAGGCGCGGCGCGCGGAAAAGCCCGTCAGGAAAAAATACCCAATCACAAAAAACAAAAAGAATTTAATGATCTGAGGGCCAAGCAGACGGAACAAAGCAACCATGAGGCGAAAGCCCCAATACACACCCTTTTCCTCTATCCGGGCCCAGTGACGACCAGGCCGCTCATGGCTTTTTATGACATGTTCCGCCTTCACGTCTTTTTCTCGCTTTTCATTCGGCGTAACAACAGTTTTTGCAGGTGCCACAGCATAGTAAAAAACAGCCGCACATGCATCCAACTGATCAATATATTATCTTTCCAAGGCCGGAAATTAGACAGGCCGTCGTCATGATAAATGACTTTGACCGGCACCCATTTTAAAGGCACATCGCTCCAAAAGGCGCGCACCAGAATTTCCGGATCGAAATCCATACGACGACCCAATCCCGGTGTTGCCAGCAACGGCAAAACAGGCTGCAGGGGATAGACCCGAAAGCCGCACATGGAATCTTTAATCTCAGTCGAGAGTGTCTCGATCCAAATCCATATATGGGTCAGATAACGGGCATAGAAACGGAAGCGATTGACACTTTCATCAAATACCGGGTGACCGACAACCAGGGCCTTAGGATATGTGGCAGACATCTCGACCATCGTCTGAACCTGCAGAACATCATGCTGGCCATCGGCATCGACCTGAAGTGCATGAGTGTATCTTAATGCGGCAGCTTTCTTAAGTCCCGCCATAACCGCACCACCTTTCCCGCTGTTCTGGGCAAGGCGATGTAAAACAACGTTTTCATGACGCGTCACAAGGTCATCAAGAATGACAGCCGTTTCCATGTGAGACCCGTCATCAACCAGAATGACAGGATGGCCGAAGGCCAGAATTTCAGGCAAAAATGCTCTAAGTTGCGGTCCATGGTTATAAACGGGAACAACGATGCAGCAGCTATGCTCCATGCGCGCCTCCATAGACAAGACGCCCTGTGCTGTGCCGGCCTTCTTTTGAAGAGAAAACAAAGGTGACAGAAGCTTTATCAGGATTATGAGCCAGATGAAGCGCCAGATCCGTACCGGGCGTTACCACCTGTTGAAATTTCAACGCCTCAATCCTTGTAAAGGCCTGCCCAACGGAGAAGAATTCATCTGCAAATTGCGCGGCCCATGTCAGTTGGGCAACGCCGGGTAATATAGGTTGCCCTGGGAAATGTCCTTTGAAATAAAAAACATCCTCATCAACATTCAAAGTCAGAGAAACCTCATCACCTTCGCACTTTACATCCTGTGCAGTGGGTCGGTGATGTGCGTCTGCCTCAAATAAGGCTTCTAAATCATCCGCAACTCTCTTGCCCTGGCTGTTCGTCGGTATCGCCTGTAAAAACCGCCAGCGACGCGGCACCGCAATATCTTCAATGTGACGCCGCAGCTCTTCACTCAACAGCGACACCAATGCACGGCGCCCATTCTGCGCTAAGAAATCCCACCCCTCTTCCCGGAGTGTTACAACAGCCCCAAGGCTTATACGGGTCTCACTAGGCAGAATGAGCACAGCGGCTTCAGAAACAAGGTCATGGTCCTGTAATACCTGCTCCACAGCGCTCAGACTGATACGTTTCTCTTCAACCTTTACAATACGGTCCGCACGCCCCAGCAGCTCCATGTTATCGCGCCCAATAAGACGGACCCGATCCTTTGTCTGATAGACTTCTTCACCAGGAATGAAAGGCGATTTCAATGCAAGGCAATCATTGACAACAGTGGCTTCCACACCGTCAAAAAATGTCCATCGCCCGCCTGTATCAAGGTCTGAAACCTGACGCCAGGCGATACCTCCCGTTTCCGTACTTCCAAAAATCTCTATGGGGCTAAGCTGTGCTTCCTTGTGCATATATTGTGCAATTGTCTCAGGAAGGGCACCTCCTGAGGAAAAGCAGGCCGCCAGCCTGGTTGCTTCCTTGGAAAAAACAGGAAGCACCGCTACGCGTTTTAAAAATGCAGGGCTTGAGATCAACTGGCTGCCATCGGGCAATAATGCGACATCTTCCGGATAACGGATCATCGGACGCCAGATCATTTGCCCCCTCATAAGAGGCAAAAGAACACGGAACAACAGGCCATAAATATGCTGGTGACTGACTGATGCACCTATTGCGGCAGCCGGACCAGGCCAATTGAAAGTGCGATGCTGAACCCCAATCTCTTTTTCAAGGCAGTGCAGAGGTTTTTCAATCAGCGCCGGCTCACCCGTTGAGCCGGATGTACATAAATATATCACTGCACCTTCTGGCATTGACGGAAGCATGGGCGCAACGGGATCATCTTCTATCGCGGGAACAAGCGGGACAGAATTGTCGACTTCAACCTGATCCGTCAGCAGGCCATCTAAACCACCGTTTAAACGGGCGAGGAATTCCGACTTCAGATGAGGAAGCAATATCGGTTTTTTGCCCGCATGAAGGACCGCTATGAATGCCACGGAAAAATCAAAGACATCATCGAAATAGAGGCCAATATGGTCAGTTGAAAACGCCGTTAAGGCCGCGGTCTGTCGCCTCACTGCCTCATGAAATTCCGCCCAAAGGATCGTCTTCGCATGGGGGCGGGCCGCAACACCATGATCCGGTGCGCGGCTTTCCATCAAGTCTCGAACTGCGGGTATGAAATGCGTGGTCATGGCATGGGCTCTTTCACCTGAGAAGCCGTATTATTTCGCTTCATCAATGAAAGACGCACCAGATACTCAACACAAAACAAGGCGGCGATCAGTCCATAGGCGATCAAGCCATTATACAGCGCCCAAAAGGCACGACTGCCATAGACCGCACTCCAATAAGCCATGCCGCCGTTCAATAGAAAAAACACAGACCAGACAATCGTAACCTTACGCAGATAGGGAATTGCATGATCAGGCAGATCCGGGTGTCGCCACCTTGCGATACGTTCAACAGCAGACATATCCGTTGTTAAAGACAGCCCAAAGCTGACAAGCATGACCAAGTTCACAGCAACCGGATATAATTTCAGACTTGCCTCATGCCCGGTCAGTGCAAAAACCAGACCCAGCACCATCAGCAGACCTGCAAGAAACAGTGTCTTCCGCTTCGTTGAGACATCACTATTGGACCGAAAAACAAAAACCACCCGCAGCGCAGCCAATACGGCCACAAGCAGACCCAGCGCTGTGGGCGCAAGATGAGTCAGGCCGAAATAAACCGCCAAAGGATAAAGAGCAAACAGGCCAACAAGGCCGATGGATGCCAATCGGCTCATTCCGATATCCTTAAGGAGTTGCCATCAATTCAGTGACAGCCTCCACCATATCATCAACTGTACGGATCGTTTTATAGACTTCAGGGTCCACCTTTTTTCCGGTTTCCTCTTTCAATCTGACGATCAGGTCAACAGCATCAATGCTGTCGATATCCAGGTCTTCATATAAATGGGCCGAAGGCGTGACATCGGCCGGGTCCAGCTCAAAGAGATCTGCGAAAATACTTTGAACCTTCAAAAAAACTTCATTTTTTTCCATCACTTCGCTCATCGCTTGTCACCCCTCCCCTTAAGCACTTGCGGCGACAAATTTCGCCAGGGTGTCGATTGAGTAAAAATGGTCGCGCGTCTCGGGGTCTTCCGCGTCAAGCTTCAAACCATATTTTCTCTGAATTGCGATGCCCAGCTCCAATGCATCAATAGAATCCAGACCCAGTCCGCCCTGGAAGAGGGGATCACTCGCATTAATATCTTCAGGCTTCATATCTTCCAACTCAAGCGTTGTGATAACCAAAACCTGCAGCTCTCGTATTAGGTCGCTCATAATGTTCCTTAAATATTTCGCCACACGCCTCTTCAAAATGCGCCTGAAGCGCGTGCGTCATCTGACGTGACAGACGTGGCAACTGTTCATTCAACTCGTCCGCAATATCCATGTTGAATGAATGGCCTGCAGCCAATGAAAAATGGGGCTTCTTGTCCGGAATTTGGTACCAGGGAGTCCCTTTTGTCAGGGTGGTGGGTCTACAAGAAATATAAACCGGAGTAAAGGGCACACCGGATTTTGCAGCAATGATCGCCGCACCACGCTGAAATCTCATTTTCTGACCGGGGACTGTTCTTGTTCCCTCGGGAAACATAACCAGGGTCGCACCTGCTTGAAGCCGTGCGACGCAGGCGTCCACAAGGTCACTGCCCTCGTCATTGGCGATGAACCCGGTTGCGCGCATCACGCCAAACATGACCGGGTTTTTCCAATGCGCACGCTTCACAATACAGTGGGCGTCCGGCAATTTCGCAACCAGCAAAACCACATCAATCAGACTTGGGTGGTTCGCGACGATCAACCGGCTCTCACCGCTCAGTTTTTCCCATCCTTCAAAATCAGAGCTTATGACACCAAGCGACCGCATCAACCATATGAACAGCGCAAAGCTCTTATGCACAAGATAACGACATCTTTTCTGCGCCTTTTTTCGGTTCATCGCAGTGATATGCACGATGGGGAAGATGAAGACGCTCAACACAAAGCCGCCAATCCCAAAACAAGAGAAACTTATAGCGGTACCGATCAGGCGCCATATTTTATTTAACCGCTCAGCCATATGACCAGGTCCAAAGCAATCGTCCATCGTCAAAGCGCGTGCCGCCCTGCCCGATAATCAGTGATTTGACAATGTCTCTTATTCTACTGGCCGGGCCATGAGATGTTTTTTTCTCCTGCCCATTTGGGCGCCATGACAAATGCCAGACATTTTTGTCACCCGGTTCCGCCGCGCGGACCAATAGCCCCAAACCGATTGGCCCTTCGATATTGGATTGACCCACTTCATCATATTGAGCAGGCAATGGTGTATCCTGATGAACATAGAGAACATCACGGCCTTTCACCTCCGCCGCCTGAAGTGCGGTTTCCAAAAATCCTGCCTCCAGGCTTGAGGCACCGGCCGATACAACGGTTGATGCCCCTTTATTCCCAAAAAATATGGACATCAGACCCGAGGTCGTATTGTGAACCGATTGAGAGAAAGCAGCGGGCGACACCTCCTGATCCGTCGCCAGATCCTGAAGCAGGCCGAATGTGCGATCATATTCGCCATAGCGCGAAGAAAATACAGATGGCACATTCTGCATATCGCTTTGGCCATCGAGGCATTCATGGGCAAGCCAGAGACCCATTTTCGTCAGCAGGCTGAGACGGCGGCGTTGAATAGGTGGCAAAAAGCTTATGTCCGGCGCCTGGGGATCGCGCTGCACACCATCTTTAAACCAATCTTCCCATTCCTGTCTGCTGGAACACGCAGTACTCCAGGCCGCCCATTGACGTACCACCACACTGACAGTCATTTGTTTTTGTTCCTGGCCCATAGACGCCGTTCGTCATATTTTTAAAATATGCTTCGTTTTTCTCGTTTTAGATGTAGGGTGCTTTCGATTGATTGTAAATTCAAAGATGCCGACTATTGACATTTAACATGGTGACAAAAAAGAATTCATAAAGACACGTCTATGAATTGGGCCGCCGGATAATAGAATATAGAGACAACGGTGACACAAAATATTGTTGATTGTGACGTAGCCATCATCGGTGCCGGCCCAGCGGGAAGCAGCGCGGCCAAGATGCTAAAAGCCCTGGGATATAGTGTTTCTGTCATAGAACGAGACCACTTCCCACGCTTTTCAATCGGCGAAAGCCTCCTGCCTGCCTGCATGGATCTTCTTGAAGAGGCAGACATGCTGACCGATATTCAAAAGGCCGGCTTTCAATACAAAAAAGGGGCAACATTCAGACGATGCTCCAACATCTACAGCATTGATTTCACAAACAAATTTTCAAATGGCTGGGATCACACATATCAGGTGCAACGCGATCGTTTTGACGACATTTTAGCGCAAAACGCCGTGCGCGCAGGCGCAAGCATTTACTTTGGATGCACGATCACCGACATGTCTTTAGCTAAAGACAACTGCATCATTACTTACATTAACTCCCAAAATAAGCCCCAGCGACTTCGCAGTCGCTTCTGCCTGGATGCCAGCGGCGCGGGGCGCGTTCTCGCCCGCGCTTTGGATTTATCACGCCCCTCGGACTTCCCCGTGCGTCAGGCCGTCTTTTCACATTTCAGTGTTCCGGCCTCCAACACGCGGATTGAATGGGAAAAGATCACAGCAACTATCCATTTTCAACACTCAGACATGTGGTATTGGCTGATTCCCTTTGAAAACGGCACATGTTCCGTTGGGGCTGTCGGCACACGGGATGTTTTCAACGAAACAGCCGTGTCTATCGGAAGTGAAGATCCAAAAGACCTTCTCCTAACGCTGATTGATCAAGATCCAATGATGAAAGATCTGTTGTCCGGCGCAGTCGCAAAAGGAACAGCTCGTCAACTTATCGGCTATGCGTCCGATATTAAGCAGCTTCACGGTGATGGCTTTGCCATATTGGGGAATGCGGGTGAATTTCTGGACCCGATCTTTTCTTCGGGTGTGACAATTGCGCTCAAATCAGCAAGCCTTGCGGTGGCAGCACTCCATCAACAGCTTCAAGGGAAAAATGTTGATTGGGAGACAGAATTTTCCACACCGCTTCAGGATGGGATCAACGTGTTTCGCGCTTATGTAGACGCCTGGTATGACGGCACACTGCCCTTGGTGTTTTTCCATCCCAATCCGTCGCCGGACATCGCCCGCATGCTATGCTCTATTTTAGCCGGATATGTGTGGGATAATAAAAACCCTTATGTCAAACACCCCAAGCGGCGTCTATCAGCTCTCGTTGAACTCTGTCGCACCAGCTGAGACCAGCGCTACTATCTAATCAACCAAGATCGCATTTACGACAGCTGTCGGATCATAATCGGCCACACTCCAACGACAGGATGGCCTGAACATACACAATGTACCAGGGAGCACATCCAGATTGATCGGGGGTGCTGTCTGATCTATTAATATAATGCGCAATGCGTCCAGAGCCCACAAAACAAAATTTGTTGTATAACGAGGCGATAAGCTATCGCTCAGATCCAAGGCTGGAGGGTTGAATTTAACTGCATATAGCTGGGAGAATTCCCTGCGCATCCCATAATAAGTCCCTTGTTCTTCCAAAGATTCAATCAAGGGGTGGGTTATCAACCTCTCCAACAGATTATTTCGAATGAGAGATTTACCCAGCCTCCAGTGCTTCACTCCGGCTTGGGAATCAACACTTGGTAATCTTCTCGGGGGTAACGCACAAGCAACTCGGACAGCTTTGAGGTCATCAACACTTAGGAGGCTGGGTATAGTTACACATCCTTTGGTCAGAAATGCAGTTCTGACGGACGGCGCTGCTATTATCATGTTTATTCTTTCCATTTGCGCATGGTCAAAATAACGATGATGTCGTCGCAGACTACCGTCTGATTAACCCCTTGATACAATCAAAGGTTGTGTTTCATTTCTTATGGATTCATTATGGTATGAAAATCCAGATAGCCATTATGCAGCGCATGAACCGTTGCCTGAACCCGACTTGAGACACCGAATTTTGCACGAACACGTCCCAACGCATGGGCAACAGAGCCTGTCGTGAGATCGCAAATCTGAGCAATATCCCAATCGCTTTTCCCCTGCGCAGCAAAGATAAGACATTTAAACTCCAGGTCACTGAGCTTGACCTTTGGCCGATCTTTCAAGCCGCCAGGCGATCTCCCGATTTCATAAAGCTTTTGATATAGATAAGGGGCAACAAGCTGGATGGCATAAATATTCTCCTTTTGCATCGCATCAGGCGAACCCGAGACGGACAGCGAGGCCGGATGATGATCCTGATAATGAAACGGGATTGTATGCCCAAGCCTCAATCCAAATCCAGCGGCCCGAAACATGATATCCGCCTGTTTTTGATTCATACTGCGGATAAGTCCGGGATCAGACCAATTAAACCCAACCAATTTCTGGCGGCAATAAGCCAACACCGGATCATAGCGTTCCAGACGATTTGCCACGAAATAATGCGCCCACTCGTCAGGATAATTATCAACAAAAACAGACCCTGAAGGCGGGGCGGCGTAATCAATATGGGAGCAACAGGCAAAATGATGGAAGCCACGAGCTTGCAAAAATTCTTCAAAAGCAATTTGAACATCGCCCGGAGTTTTTAAGGTTTGAACATCCTCAATGAATGACGAGACTGCTGTTAAATTCATTTCTTTTTCTTATAAACTAAAGCCAATATAAAAATTGATACCACAAGAAGGGAATTTGCCAAAACCTACCCCACCTACAGACGCGGCACCCGGACCTAGCAGAGGCTCCACCCCTCCAGCATACCTCATATTGATATATAGATAAGTTCTATTATACTCAGTCATTGTCGGCATCAATCAAAGGCCAATCAGTGAAAAAACTGCTTTATGCACTATCAGCCTTACTTCTTTTGATGATGTGCACTTTTGCCATTTTGATCAACTGGCCCACAGCACAAGCGCCGACACGCACTCAATTCGGCCCCCTTATCGTTGAGCATGTGAATATTATTGATGTCGAAACAAGCAGTGTTGCGCCTGACATGACGGTATTGATTGTAGACGGCGTCATTAAAGACATTGCGCCCACATCGCAATTTCAAAATCCCGAAGGTGCAACAGTCCATTCCGCACGCGGCAAATACATGTTGCCCGGGTTGTGGGACATGCACAGCCACAGCATCAAAGCCTCGCCACAGCTGCACCACCCTTTGTTAATCGCCAATGGCGTCACGGCCTTGCGGGATATGTCCGGCTGCCTGGATGAGGACGATGCCTTTTGGGCCTGTATCGGAGACCGGCAAAATTGGGAGGCCGAAGCCCGGGCAGGTACGCGGGTTTCACCACGATATGTATTGCAAAGCAGCTTTCAAATGAATGGAAGCAACAGCATCCCCACCGGGGCACCATCTTTTTTCAACATAGAAGATGATCAACACGCACGGGAGGCTGTAGAATTTTATAAAAAGGACGGCGCGGATTTTATAAAGGTCTATGAGGAATTGTCCGCTGCGCAATATGATGCTTTAGTCGCAGCGGCTGCCGCCAATAGTCTCGATATTTCCGGCCATATGCCTACAAAAATTTCCTTACGCCACGCCCTGTCCGCAGGCCAGACTAGCATTGAACACGCCCGTTTGTTTTTCATGGAATGCTATGCGGATATTCAAGCATTTAGAGAGTTGGACAATCCTGTCCGAACCCATTATCGCGCCTATCGGCGGCGCTTTCTTGATGAGCAGGACAGCATTCATTGCGATGCCATGATGAAGGAAATGGCTGCGTCAGAAACCTGGTGGGTTCCTACTTTGGGCACTGTCAAAATGGGTGCCTATGCCGATGACCCGGCCTTCCGCGATGACCCGCGATTGAAATATATTTCCATGGTGCAGCAGGTTTTAATGTGGGGCCCCGACGCAGACAATATGGCAGCCCATGCAATAGACGATGATGGACGCCATCTGGAACGCGGACTTTTTAAATTATCGCTGAAACATATAGGAGAGGCCCACAACCACGGCGTTAAGATACTTGTCGGCACAGATGTTTTAGACACCTATATTTTCCCGGGCTTTGCCGTCCATGACGAATTATCCATGCTGGTTGATGCAGGCTTAAGCCCAGTGGAAGCGCTTCAGGCTGCAACCCTTTCACCTGCACGGTTTAGTGGCTTAGAAGCCTTCGGCGGCACCGTTGAACAGGGCAAATGGGCTGATCTTTTAATCCTTAATGCCAATCCGCTGGACAACATAGAAAACACTGAGGATATTTTCGCCGTCATATCCTATGGCCATTATTACGACCGATCGGCATTGGATGAGCTACTGGCTTTTTCCGAAGAACAAGCAGGCAGTCTGCGTACCAATATTCAATTCATATGGAGTTTGATCGCAAGTCCCCTCATGCGACGCCAGATGGTTGACTGACATTAAGACCTTACTTCCAACATTCCACCCGCGTCTTGAGATTGCGGATCATCTTCCTCAGGCTGTCGAACTTTCCAAAGCAGCATATTATTCAAAACATCCACCGCAATATGAAGAATGATGAGGGGATAGAGCGAGCCACTGATCACATAAAGCACAGTGATAACACCACCTATGGCCAGCACCTGCGCCATGCCTTTCCCGCCTTGATAACGGTGCATGAAGGTGAATATCAGCAGGGAAAAAACAGCCGCCCCCCATAAAGGCATAAACGTCGCCAGCGCCCATATTAAAAACCCACGGAAAATGATTTCCTCAGTAATGCCAGCGGTCACTCCAAGCAGGGAGAAGAAACGATATTCTGTATACGTCTGTGGCAGGAAATAAAATGCGTCACCTTCAGTGGCCATTGCCTCACGATATTTCCGGCGCACATTCTGATCCGTGTGAATTTTATAAAGCTGGAGGCCAAAAAAGCCGATCACCACCGCACAGACGGCACAAGTGATCAGCGTTGGCACATCGGCCACAAATTGAAAGCCCAGCTCAGCCCACTCTATCTGCCCGGAAATGGCAAATGCCAGAACCGCAAATGCAAAGACCCACAGAAAAGCAGCCGTATAGAAATAGGTATAAAGCCGCATATGCGGTTTTCCAGCAATGATGCGGGGTTTTGTAAAGCGTGTGCTGATCTCTGATTCAATGGGGAAGCCAATGACCATGATTAAAAGCAACACCCATGCAGCGGTCGATAAATCCGCCTGACCCAAGGCATTCATAATCGCGTCCATGACAAATCCCTCATTCAATTTCAAAACATGCTATGCAGCAGGATAAGAACACTATATAATAAAATTGAATCTGAATTCAAGTTCATTTTGAGGAAATGACCATCGAACAGCCAAAACAACCAAGCCAGAAGCGCGCGCAGAAAACCCGGGCAAAGCTCATGGCCGCCCTTGAAGGCCTTTTGAAAGAAAGGGAATTTGAGCAAATCTCTATTGCAGATATTGCGAAAAAGGCGGGCGTTGCCGTTGGCTCCGTCTATAGTCACTTCAAGGATAAAAACGCCTTTCTCGCAGCCTTGCTTGCCGATCGCACGCAGACGTTGGAAGACCGCATCGCCGCCCCCGAAGCCGATCAAATCTTGGCGCAGGCCAAAGCACTGCCCAGCCTGCGGGAGGCAATGAATGCCGCTGCACAATCTGCCTTTGACCAGGTGGAGGCCGACGCGCACATCATGCGCGCGCTTTTGACCTATATCCGCCTGCATCCGGAAAAATTGGAAACGCGCAATCGGCTGGCGGAACGCGCCCTCGATAATGTCGTCGAACTGTTGGAGGCCTATCGTGATGAAATCACGCGCAGTGACCTGGAAGAAGCCGCGCGTATGGTGAATATGTTTTTCAATATGATTTTTCTTGAAAAAGTCCTGTTCGTGAAGGGCTCAAATGTGCCAAGCGTAGCTCCGGCGCAAGACGCTCTTATTCAAGGTGCTGCGGATATGGCTTATGCCTATCTCACGGCCACCGAGAATACAGACTGAGCAGGTGAATATGAATAATACCGACCTCATCAAAATGATGGCCCGCTATAAGAATTGGTCAAACGGCATCACCTATGAGGCAGTTATGAGCCTGCCCGAAGGGGAAGCCCTTAGGCCGCGCAAAACAAATTTCTCCAACATGGTTCGCACGCTCAATCATATTTATGTCGTCGACAAAATCTTTCAGGCCCATATTCAAAAACGAGACCATGGGTATAAAGCCCGCAATACAGACACAACCCCCGACCTTGCAGACCTTTGGGCCGACCAACAGGTCATTGATCAATGGTATGTCGACCTTGCCTATCAGCTTGATGAAGAAGGCCTGTCAGAAGTCATCGACTTTCCCTTCATTGATGGCGGCCGGGGGCAGATGACCGTTGGCGAAATCATTCTGCACCAGGTTAATCACGGCACATATCACCGCGGCTTTGTCGCCGATATGATGAACCAGATCGGCGTTGTTCCCAATGCGTCTGATATTACCGTATTTACGCAGGTCGAGCGGGGGAAACAGTAGAATAAACCCTGCGCTGGCTTATCCCGGAGCCCATGTCCTTAAGCGCCGGGATAAGTCTCCAGCGCAGGGCTAAATGTCTTGAACCGTAGCGATATAAGTCAAGTGAAGCAGATGTAATATCTTGCTCATCGAATATACCCCCGGATGGTCTTTATGGGCACCGGACGCTTCCAGTTTTACCAGAATGTCCGATATCTCCGCTAAAGGGCCAGCCAGATCGGTCAATGCCACCTCGCCCGACAGATCATCGGAACTGGGGACATGCTCAAACCTGTCTTCACCCATAGCGATACGCCCCATCAAATTTGATGAGAATACAACTTCGCAATGCAGAAATGAATGTGCTAGATATGCTTCCAGCCATAGCAAGAACTTCCTCTTGTTAATGGTTAGGCTCAGTTGGATGTCGCAAGCATCCTTCTGGGCCGCTCTCTTTTGAGAGCATCGGAATCTTAGCGCGTGTGATTTGGTTATACAAGTAATTTGATCTACAAGTTGTAATTCACAACCAAGACGTTGCGCGGCGGGCAAGTTGATGTGGCACAAGACCCCCATCATCCTCAACTGGCGCTTTGTTTTCGGCAATTTGAATCACAGTGAAGTTGCAACATTGTGGAAGATCACCAAAAAACACGGCCGGCCCACACCTTTGTTGATGGTAGAAGACCCCAATACCCCAGGCGACCTCCAAGAGGCCTTACATTATGGCACCTTAAGCGAGCTAAACGCCTATGAACGCCGCAACACCTCAAAAAACCCGCTGGGAATTCACCATCCAACACGGGCAATAACAAAAGCCCTCTCCATCAAAGGAGAGGGCCCCACTTCCCCACACCCACCCCATTTCCGTCATTAGACACCAGCCCGGGGTTCCGCTATAAGGTAAAACTATGGCTTGGGACCATGAGGAAGAACAATGCCCATTGGCAGCAGTAGATAGAAGGCTAAGCGATCTCCATCAGTTTTGGCATCAGGCCGAGCGTGCCTATTTTAATCCCGACGAATTCCGGCTTGCAATCCAGGCCGCTATTCAGACAGCCCGCCAGGTTTCATTCGTTCTGCAAAAGAATAAAGAGCTCATTCCAGATTTCGACAAGTGGTATGAGGATTGGAAGGCCAAGCTAGCGGCGGCCCCGCTGATGAAGTGGATGGTTAAGGCCAGAAATCAGATTGAGAAACAGGGCGACCTAGAAGCACACAGCTTCATCAGTGCCGAGATCGTCGCATCCCATTTAGACGAAGGTCCCAAAATCCAAGTGCCTGTAAAATTGTCCGACGCCCCGCTGGCATTGGTAAAGAGCATTCCAAATTCGATGCTCGGCGAACATATCAAAAAGGACGGGATACTTCGCATCCGCCGTCGCTGGATTGAGGATACCTTACCGGAGATGGAACTGCTGGATGCAGTTGCTACGGCCTACGGACAACTCGCGCAGCTTGTTTGTTCAGCACATGAGCAAATGAATTTAGTCTGCCCCATCACTACGAATGTCGAAACTGGTCAGCGGTTCCCGGAAGCGGGTCAAGACGGTCGCCTCCCGTGCATGATCGGACACGAAGACACTCGGACACTCGATGTCTGGCTCGCAACCGGCAAACCTCTGGAATTCGAGGAAATTCAGAAGAGACTGGATCGAGCCGAGATCATGGCCAAAGCCCCTAAGCTTAAGAAGCGATATCGGATCGATCCAACCAAAATATATGCGGACAGCGGAAAGGTTCACGATCACGCGCGCTCGCTGTTTCAGACAGCCCGTAAAATGTTTGACAAGGACGGATACCACATCACGGTCGCTATCCTTCTTCGAAACGGCCAACCCGTTGATTTTTGTGAGCTACGACCAATGGAGCATGGCCACAAGTTCATGATGATGCGGAAGTTGGCCCAACAAGCTCAAAAGATCGGAGCGGACGCCGCCGTTTTGATCAGTGAAAGTTGGCGCGCTCCAGCCGATCCCGCCAATCCCTATATGCGTGCTGCCGATTCTCCAGCCCGTAAAGAAATTCTGACTGCGACTGCTGTCTCGAAAGATGGCGAGCCGCTGATGCTGAGCGCGGAAATCCTGCGAGAAGGAAAGAAGGTCACGTTGGGTGAAACCGGCGAAGAGGCCAACGGGGCGCATTTCGCGTTCGCACCGCTCTATAAGGCTTGGAAAAAGAAAATACCGGCCCATTGGAATACCGTGCCGTGAACTCTGGGGGTGGCGGAGGGCGGTTGTAAAAACTCGAACCAGTTATTTGCTATTTTGGCTGACTGGAAAGTGCAGCTTCAACAGTTTGATGGTGAAGAAATTGAAGAGCTTGTTAAACAGGATTATCCAAGCCCAAAAGGCCCGCAGCCATGAGCGGAGCCAAGAGCAAAACCACCAATAGCGTTAAGGCGAGCAAGAGCAGGAACAACCCCAACGTCCTGCGCCCTTATCAATCCGGTTGAATGCGTGTGAGGGAGATGATCTTGTGCGCCGTGCAGGCGGTGAGGCATTGTCCAGTTATGTCAAGCGCTGTGTCTTTGGTAAACGCTCCTTTTCCGGCGGCATGTCACAGGAGCAGGTTGCCTTCATATTAGCAAAACTTGCTCCCTGTGCTCATCAATCTTATCGGCCTGTTTCGAGCCACTGTTCGGGATCTTTCAGGTTCAATAAATACAGCTCTTTGTAGCTATCTATGGCATTTTTATATGGAATTTGCTCAATGACTATCCGCATAACGTCCAGGCACGCTTGATAGGACCAAAGTGCAAATTTTTTATTCGTCACTTGTGCCATCCAATCGTGAACACCCATATCAATGCTAAAGCCATTTGATCGTATCTTTCTAATTAGCTGTCTCTCACGCTTTGGAGGCTCCATATTAGAGCCAGTAAAATTTAAAACTGACGCTTTGGGATGGGCTAATTCATTGCGTACATCTACCACAATACAAAACCGTTGATATTCGGGAATATTTCCTCTTTCAAATCGTTTGTTACTGAGCGCTTCATAAGCAATTTGAATCTTTTTCTTTATTGATAAACGGTTGCTTTCAGCTCTCTCCAAAGATAATGCCATTTTTACCATCGGATTTTGACTTGAATGATTGGCTTTTTTGTATCCGACACCAATCTGCCGCATTTCTTCTAAAAACGCTTCAGTGCCAGAGATGGAAGATTTTATTGCCGCTATTGCGCCAATCTCATTTTCATCAATGCCCAAGATGTGCACTCTTGCTTCGTTAAGAAATACGAAAGATCGCATGTTGAACGCGTGCGCTGACAAAACATGGCTCCAAAATTAGAATTAGCTCTATAAATCCATTATCATACCAATTGTCGTCGTTATTCCATTACCTTATTGGCATTCAAGATCGATATGCATTTGGCTTATAATGTTTCATCGTTAATTATTATCACCTTAAATTTCACCTGGCGCGTGTGATATTCTGGAACAACATTTTGGGTAGAAAATAAAAAGCCTTGTTTGATGAATCTGCAAAGATGTAATGGCGGAGAGAGAGGGATTCGAACCCTCGGTACTGTTGCCAGTACAACGGTTTTCGAGACCGCCCCGTTCGACCACTCCGGCACCTCTCCGCGCGCAAGACAAGCTGTGAACAGCGGCGGCAAACTAACCAATGCCGCAGGCCTGCGCAAGGCCTGAAATCCATCAAATCTATTGTAATTACCGAAAAAACAATCCAATCACCATTTCGCGAGATGTCTTTTCTTTTAAGCTGAAAACGTTACATTAGTGCATGAGGGTTTAATGGGATGAGGGACTGGTTAACTCGAATTGGGAAGTCCGTCATGGCACAAAAAGAAACACAAACATATACCGGCCACTTATCGGTGCAGGCCAGTTCTTTGGCAATTCCTCTTGCAAAGTTCAACATTGGCGATGTCGTTAAACACCGCGTTTTCCCCTTCCGTGGTGTGATTTTCGACGTGGACCCGGTTTTTTCAAACACCGAAGAATGGTGGGAGTCTATTCCCGAAGATGTGCGGCCCTCTAAGGACCAGCCCTATTACCATCTCTTGGCCGAGAATGAGGACACCACCTATATCGCTTATGTCAGCCAGCAAAATCTGCTGAATGATAACAGCGGTTTGCCAGTCAAACACCCAGACATTGATTTCGTCTTCGCGCAGGATACTGAGGGCCGCTATACGCTGCGCCAGGCGCATACTCATTAAAGAAAAACCCGCCTGAGCGACACCCAGGCGGGTTCATTGCTTATCCGGCCCAGGCGTGAGCGAGTTGGGTGTGGAGGGCGCGTGAAGCCAGCGCTTCTTCCTGGATTGTATCGATTAAGAAGCGATAGCCCGTTGCGTCACGTGCCGGGATTGTCTGAAAATGCCCGTCGGCAATTGCAGACAGTAAATCAACCGCACCATGCAAACGGTCCAATGATTTGCGCAAATCATTCAGTAATTGCGGAACACCTGGGCCTTGGTCATCCAAAGCCCGGGCCTCCTTCCCACGATGTTGCGACATGGCTTAATCCCCAAATTCGAAAATCTGGGGTTTGGGCCTTCGCAAAGCGTGAAGTTGTATGTTAATCATGAGTTATGCCTTTCCATTATTGTTCGTAATGGTTTGGTTAGGCCCGGGGGGCAGTTGTCGCTGCCTTTCGGGCTGCCTCAGTCGAGGACAATGAAACTTTAACTTGCAATATATGTGTATGCAAGTCTTGTTTGATTACCCCCTCACCCGCGCTGCGCGCGATTTTATTTTTTAGCCCCTCAAGCGCCGGGCGCGGACATCCGTCCGCTTGGCTCGCTCAAACGTGCGCGGGCCGACATTCTCTGATTTTGGCAGGCCAGTACGTGAGTGACTCCCTCTCCCCTTGTGGGAGAGGGTTGGGGTGAGGGGTAGGTCTGAACAGAAGAGCAGCGTAGTAAACGCTCCCCAGCTTTTCACATCTGAAAAGCTGTAAGCGCGACCGCGCGTCGCGATAGCCCGGAATGGCGGAGCCATGGAGGAATAGCGTTATCGCGGAAGCCTAAGGGCACGGATGTGCCCGCCGGCGATTGAGGTTAAAAAATAAATGCGGAACCCCGGGCTACCACCAAAAACTTTTATTCTCCCCCTCACCTCGGCCCTCTCCCACGCGGGGGAGAGGGGGCGCTAATTGCGCTGGGTGGTATCGCGGGGTTCCGTTTTATTTGATTAGCCCCTCAGGCGCCGGGCGCGGACATTCGTCCGCTTGGCTACGCGAAAAAAGTTTCGCGGGCCTCAATCGGCCAGTACGACCCCAACTATGGGGTCGTGGGGAGTATATGAGTAGCTCCCTCTCCCCTCGTGGGAGAGGGCCGGGGTGAGGGGTTCATTAAAGAACTTGTATATGCGATTCTTTCTCGCTAAGGTTTCAATGCTCTCGGATGAGAGCGGCCCAGCAGGGTGGTGAGACACCCCACTGAGCCTGTCCACAACACTCTGATTAGGAGAATGTTATGGCTAGCAGCGTGTCTAGCATATTCATTTCATATTTGCGAAGTTGTATTCTCACATGCTCGTGTGGGATACATCGCCATGAATGATGAAACGCCACTGCGCCTCACACAAAGCGGTGTCGTTTCGGGTCCCCCAAATTTATCTGAACTAGGTGATGCGTTAAAGCGCTTCCAAAGCTCGATCATATTGTTTCAAGACCTGGTTGTGGGTTTTGAAACACGTTATGACCGAATAGCCACGGAAGGCTTACAGCATCTGGCCACGGATATGGCGGAACGTTTCCATCACATCATGGCGACCTATCATCAGATAAATAAATAACCCTGTCCTGGACATTCATCCCCAGCTCCTTGGCAAAGTGTTGGGGATGGCTAGGGCAGGGATACTCTGTTAAGTTGTACTAACAACTATGGAGTATATACTTTTGAGATTTTGGATATGGCTGTCACTGGGGCTGTCACTTGCTGCCTGTGACGATGGTTTTAAACCTTTGGACCCACCTCCCTCTAACCTGGATGAATTAAGGAACAGTGCGTCTGCTCATGGTTGCCGGTTGCTGTTGCCGACCCTTGTGGATCACCCTGAAAGCATTGAAATATTTGACTTCTACCAAGATGCCCAAAGGACCGAATTTAAATATCAGTCCAGGAATGGAGATGCTGTTCGCAGTGAGCATATCGTGAGATGCGGCTTGAGTAAGGATGGTCGACCTTATCTACAATATGATGAAGAGGTGTTTCAGCCATTGACAGCAGGGTTTGCAGTCGACGTGCCAGAAAAAGGTGGTTTTGAGCTTCCGGGCGCGCGTCATAATTACTGGGGCAAGACCGTAGATATTCCGCAATTTGTCGTCGTAAACCGGGGCCTCTATCTTAAAGCTCAAGAGGAGGAATTTCTCAATGAGATTGCCGTTTCGCCGTTATTTTGGAACCACAGTGGGTCTTTGTCCGAAGCCAAAGTCGCGCCAGAGATCAAAGCAGTGCAAGACCGTTATGTTGAAGAAACGCTCAGAGAGATGCTTCGGGAAGCTGACTTGATTGCGAATGGGGATAGAAGAGGAGATGATAGTTCAATGACGGCGGAACCCTCGGTAAATATCGGGGTATCCGCAGCACGAGCGGGGCTGGCGGAGGTTGATCCGAATGAACCTCCGCGTCTCAGCATCTTTCTGCAATTCATGCGATCACATGTGGATCATCTTTGTGCGCAATTTATCTTGGAGGAAACGCAATTTGATGAGGAAGACTTTCCTGAATTTATAAGACAAGGACGGTCAGAGTTCCTGGCCGAATATCAGTTTTCGCGCCGTCTTGAGCATGGTTCAGATTTAACCGATGTCGAATATATCGCCTGTGGTGAAACTGAAGATGAGATATTTGTTTTTTATGCAGGTGAATATTATTTCAAAGATGACTTGCGCGGGATTATTGAGAAGGGCAATTGGAGCCAGACCGGCCTTATGTGAAAAATAGCCCCGCTTAAACCTGTGTTCAGCGGGGCTGTTCTTTATGCGAAGTCTTTCGCGAGTTCTTCCAACGTGGCAGGCGATAAAATCGTCAGATGCGCGTAGTTTTCATGCTCAAAGCCCAGCAGGATTTGTGTGCCTGCGGCTTTAAACGCAGCAATCTGATCCGCATTAAATCGGAAATGCAGGAAGTGAACGGCGGAGGTTTTGCCATCCTCAGATGTGCGTTCGACTTCTTGCTCAGGGTCTGCGTAAATCTTTTCATCGCCAACCTGGATGAAGCATTTTTCTTCAACGCCGCCCAGGCGCAGCAAGATATTCAAGCGGCGAATGGGGTCGTCGATTTCAAACATCAATGTGGCTGATAAATCCGTGCCTTGAGGAATCATCGGGTTATAAGCGCTCAGCTCGTCTTCCAGCTGCTCATCGCCGCCTTTTTCGATGTAGAGCATCTCTTGGACCTGAGCCAGCATGGTCTCATAGCTTTCAAAATAGAAAGTGGCATAAGGCCCGACTTCGATGCGGCGCAGCTTCTTGGTTGGGATCAGGGCCCGGCGCTTTTCCATACGCACATTGGCATAATCTTCCAACGCCATGATGTCTTCATGGGTGATTTGACGCGTTTCTACTGGCATTGTCTTATCCTAATTCAAAGGGCGCCATAAGCCTTGGCGAAAATCTCAATGGGGTGAAGGGAGCCTTTTTGGCCCCACCCGATTTCTTTTTCACGCATGCCCTGGGTGATATGTTTGCAAGCAAGGGCGCAGTCGGAACAAATCGTTTCATTCTCTGCGCGTTTGGCTTGGTTCAAAACGGGTTTTAAAATCTTATCCGCATGGGGTTTGGTGTCTTTCATAATACCGAAAGTGCCACCATGGCCGGAACATCGCTCAATCAAAGTGACTTTGGTATCTGGGATAAGCCGCAGCATTTCCGCAGATTTTGGCCCCATATTTTGTGCGCGAGCATGGCAGGCATGATGCACGCTCACACCGCCCTCAACCTTGGTGAGGCCGTCAACCAGGCCGTCTTTCTTGGAAATATCAACGATATATTCGGCGATGTCCCAGGTTGCTTTCGCGAGGGCCTGGACCTTCTCATTGTCTTTCAAAATAAGCGGCCATTCGAATTTCAGCATCAAGCCGCAAGACGCCGTCAGAGCCAGAACGTCATAGCCTTTTTCAACATAAGGCATCAGTGCGTCAGAAACCTGCTCGGCTTGCTTGGCGACCTGTCCGATATCGCCTTGTTCCAAATATGGCATGCCGCAACAGGCGGGGTAGACCACTTCGGTCTCAACACCGTTTTTGGCCAGCACTTCAATGGCGGCGGTCCCGATATCCGGGTTTTGATAATTGCCAAGGCAAGTGGTGTAAATCACGGCCTTACGCTTGCCGAACGCAGGAGCTTGCGTGTTAACCTCCGGCGCACCGTTTTTCTTTAAGCGCTTGTCAAATGTGTCGCTGTGGAATTCCGGCAATTCGGCTTTTTTATCAATGCCCAGCATGCTTTCCATCAAGCTGCGGGTGAGTTTGTTTTCGGTATCATTCGCCCAATTGACGATATTGGCGACCGGCGCAATCATCTTGCCGTTGCGGTCGGTCTTGGCCAATTGCTTATGGGTGAAATTCCCGCCTTCGCGCTTTAATTCTGCGGCCCGGTGGCGCAGCATTAAATGTGGGAAGTCCAAGTCAAAATCATGAGGTGGGACATAAGGGCATTTAGTTAGAAAGCACATGTCACACAGCGTGCAGGCGTCCACCACGCTCTTATATTCGCCTTTATCGACACTATCCAATTCGCCCGTGGGCGCATCGTCAATCATGTCGAATAAAATGGGAAAGCTGTCACATAAATTGAAGCAGCGGCGGCACCCGTGACAAATGTCAAAGATACGCTCCATCTCCGCTTCGATTTTTGCTTCGTCATAGAAGTCCGGATTGGTCCAATCCAGTGGATGGCGAATTGGTGCTTCCGTTGACCCTTCTTTCATGACGCATGACCCCTCAATTTATAAAACAGCTTTACTTAAATGATGGGGGAGTGCGCACACTCCCCCAAATACCACAAAGAGATGTGGATTAACCGTCCAGGCTGTCCAATGCTTTTTGGAAACGACCGGCGTGGCTTTTTTCAGCTTTTGCAAGCGTTTCAAACCAGTCAGCAATTTCATCAAAGCCTTCTTCACGCGCTGTACGCGCCATGCCAGGATACATGTCGGTATATTCGTGGGTTTCGCCTTCGATGGCGGAGGCCAGATTGTCAGCTGTGCCGCCGATTGGCTTGCCTGTTGCTGGGTCGCCTGTTTCTTCCAGGAATTCCAGATGGCCATGAGCGTGACCGGTTTCGCCTTCCGCGGTGGAGCGGAAAACAGCAGCCACGTCATTATAGCCTTCGACGTCCGCTTTTTGAGCGAAATACAGATAGCGACGGTTGGCTTGGCTTTCGCCAGCAAATGCGTCTTTCAAATTTTGTTCAGTTTTTGAACCGCCTAAGCTCATGTTCATGCTCCTTAAGGCTGGGGTTGATATGAAATCTTGTATAGAGGGGGCAGTTGTAGCTCCCCTATATTGCGCCCGCATTATGCTCTTTTACGCGCGCTTTGCCAAAGGGAGTTTAATAGAAAACGCAAAATTTTTTCGATTAAATTGATTGACTAAATCGATTACACGTAAAAAATATGGATCGTCGTCTTAGCCTCGTCAGACCGAGAAGGCCCAGACCGAAAATGCCTGCTATAGGGGGTGATGGAATTGCCGTGGTGAAGCGGATGTTATCTATGGCAACACCTCCGTCTGCGCCGCTGTCGCCAAAGCGGGCAGAAAGTGCTGACGTACCGGATAGGATAGCATTGATTGATTGAACGGACCCATCAGGCAGCCCGGGTGAGATAATCAGGCTTGTTGTGCCTAGAAATCCAGTGAAATCAGCATTGGCAAAAAGCGTGATTGTAAAGCTTTCACCGGGTCCTTCTGCATCTATGACGTCAAAACCTAATTGAGTGATGGGGCGACTGAATTGGAAGAAAAAATCAAGAGCTGTGGGAGTGGGCCCATCAAATTCATCGGTTAGCCCGACAAACCCAACATCGGTTCCATTGCCAAATCCTGTTGCCGGGATATCGCCAGGGAAGAAAGCTGTCTCAACGCCGCCATAATGGAAAGTGAAACAACTCCCTGAATTCGTTGTTGTTCCACAGCGGATCGTGACCAGAGTTTCATCAATGGTGGTGGAGTTAAATCCGAATTGATCGCCCAGGCCTTCAAAATCAATGACGCCTGCTTGCGCGGGCAGAGCAAATAGGGTGAAGAAGATCAGTCGCATAAACATCTGTGTTTCTCCTTTTGATGTTAAAGCAGAAACACAGACGTGTTTGAGTTAAGGCAGGGTGAAGGCACTTACTGCTTCAGTGATTGCCCGGGCGCAGCTTGATGTTGAAACGCCTGAAGGTCGGCTTCAGGCTTATATTTATATCAATAAACCTTGATTGGTCAGGCTATCTGCCTTTCGTATTGTCTATACATGTCATTGACCTCGGTGGGGGTAGGTGCTCTATTTGCTGTCTGTAGCTTGGGTTGTGCAGCGAGTATTGCAAAAGAAACGTGCGAAATTTCAAGCGGATGGTGGAAAAATGCAGTTATTCAAAATTTTGGCGTCGGTATTCCTGCTGCTCATTTTTGTTTCGGCATGTTCGAATGAGCCAAGGTTTGATGGCTCGAATGAGGAAGCGGTGGGTCGTTCTATCAAAGAGATCCTAAAAGTCCTGCCGGAAGATGAACATGAAGAGTTTCAAAAGGCGATTATGTATTTCGGCCTGGGCGGTGCTGGGGGAAGAGAGGTGACTTTTGGTACTATTCTTTTTGGTAACACCGAAGAGACGAGGGACACGATTTTCAGTGTTAACATGCAGAAAATAGATGGCCTAACCGGTAGTGAAATTCTTAAAAGATATAGAGAGCAGCGGGAGCAGGACCGTTTGAAGGAGGAGCAAAGAGAGGCTGAAAGGGAACAGCTGGAGAAGCTTCAAGGCGAGGCAAATGCGCTGCTGCGGTCGAATGATTTTGAACAAGCATTAGCTAGGTATGAAGCCATGGGGAAGCTGGCATCAGGCGTTGAATTGGCAGAAGAGGGTGTGGCTGAAACAACAGAAGCGATGAAGGTTTTCGCGGAAAAGTCGGCCTATATCGACAAAATCGAAATAACTGAATTTACTGCCAAACGCATCGATACCTATCGTGAGAATGGCGTTCCTGCTGTGCGTTTGGGGTTGAAAAACAACGGTGACCGTTCTCTGGATCAGGTGGAAGTCATCGTGTATTTTCAAGATGAAAGCGGGGCGACTATTTATGAGGAGAGTTTTAATCCCGTCTATGTCAGCCAATTCTCTTATGGCCGTGACAATAAGCCTTTAAAGGCTGGTTATGTCTATGAAATGGAGAAGGACAGATATATGACGTTGGATACACCTTTGAGCCAATGGGCTGACGGAAAAGCTGAGATCAAAATTGTTAATATAAAATTCTCAGACTAGGTTGCTGCTGTAAAATCTTACCTGGCCTTAAAGGCTAAATGATAATAGAGGGGCAGTGTTAGTGACTAACCAAAGAAAACTTGTATATACGATTTCTACCCGCTAAAGTTTCACTGCTTCTCGTCAGGGGAGCAACTTTAGCGGCCTAGCCGGGAGCCTCGAACACTCCCAACCAGGCCTCGTCAACACTAATAAGGTAATATTAGCATGACTAAGCGAATGTTTATCATAAGACCTCTGATTTTGCGAAGACCTTCCTGTAGTTTCACAACAGGATAGTTTCTCATGAAAATTGAAA